>Ga0247727_10000005_pt1:2500-501091 | contig 501091 bp, 463 predicted proteins | sample WisWelCaveWW1625_FD_202498 | JGI IMG/M metagenome (GOLD analysis project Ga0247727, IMG submission 202498) | Biofilm microbial communities from Wishing Well Cave, Virginia, United States - WW16-25 | ecosystem: Environmental > Aquatic > Deep subsurface > Groundwater > Cave...
CACTAGGTACTTAGATATTTCAGTTCCCTAGGTTAGCTCTTCTGCAACTATGAATTCATTGCAGAGTGATACGACATTACTCGTATCGGGTTGTCCCATTCGGAAATCCCCGGGTCTAAGGTTGCTTCCACCTATCCGAGGCTTATCGCAGGTAACTACGTCCTTCTTCGTCTTCCGGTGCCAAGGCATCCACCATGTGCCCTTAATAACTTAACCAAAAATCTTTATCAATACAGATAGAAAAAATGCATCGATAAACTTGTATTTATTTTGACGGAAACTTACTTATTAAAAGAACTAAAAACAGATTAACATTAATTAGTTAATCTTCGTGGAGCTAATCGGGATCGAACCGATAACCTCCTGCTTGCAAGGCAGGCGCTCTCCCAATTGAGCTATAGCCCCATAGCATCTGTTGATTATGCTCGTTGAAAATGCGTGGGCCTAAATGGAGTTGAACCATTGACCTCACGCTTATCAGGCGTGCGCTCTAACCAACTGAGCTATAGGCCCAACTTATAGTCAGTATTAAAAATTAAAAGTGTGCGTAAATCTTCATGAGACAAGATTCTATATGATTCTCTTTAGAAAGGAGGTGATCCAGCCGCACCTTCCGGTACGGCTACCTTGTTACGACTTAGCCCCAGTCACTGGTTTTACCTTCGGCGCTTATTAAAGGCGACTTCGGGTACCCCCAACTTCCATGGCTTGACGGGCGGTGTGTACAAGGCCCGGGAACGTATTCACCGCGCCGTGCTGATGCGCGATTACTAGCAATTCCAGCTTCATGGAGTCGAGTTTCAGACTCCAATCCGAACTGAGACCGCTTTTTTGGGATTGGCTTCGCCTTGCGGCTCTGCAGCCCTCTGTAGCGGCCATTGTAGCACGTGTGTGGCCCTGGGCGTAAGGGCCATGCGGACTTGACGTCATCCCCACCTTCCTCACTACTTGCGTAGGCAGTCTCCTTAGAGTGCTCGGCATTATCCGGTGGCAACTAAGGACAAGGGTTGCGCTCGTTGCGGGACTTAACCCAACACCTCACGGCACGAGCTGACGACAGCCATGCAGCACCTGTATAAGCTCGCCTTGCAGCACGCCGGCTTTCACCAGCCTTAGCTTACATGTCAAGCCCAGGTAAGGTTCTTCGCGTTGCATCGAATTGAACCACATGCTCCACTGCTTGTGCGGGCCCCCGTCAATTCCTTTGAGTTTCAACCTTGCGATCGTACTCCCCAGGTGGAATACTTAATGCGTTAGCTGCGACACTGAGCTTTCGCCCAACGTCTAGTATTCATCGTTTAAGGCGTGGACTACCAGGGTATCTAATCCTGTTTGATCCCCACGCTTTCGTGCTTTAGTGTCAGTAACGGACCAGCTGACCGCCTTCGCCACTGGTGTTCTTTCAGATATCTACGCATTTCACTGCTACACCTGAAATTCCATCAGCCTCTTCCGTACTCAAGCTAAATAGTATCAAAGGCAGTTCTGCAGTTAAGCTGCAGGATTTCACCTCTGACTTATTCAGCCACCTGAGCACCCTTTACACCCAGTAAATCCGGACAACGCTTGCCCCCTACGTATTACCGCGGCTGCTGGCACGTAGTTAGCCGGGGCTTACTCTAAGGGTACTATCATTTTCCGCGGAGCGGAAAGTTTCTCCCCTTTTACAGAGGTTTACGACACAAAGGCCTTCATCCCTCACGCGGCGTTGCTGCTTCAGCCTTTCGGCCATTGAGCAATATTCCTTACTGCTGCCTCCCGTAGGAGTCTGGACCGTGTCTCAGTTCCAGTGTGGCTGATCATCCTCTCAGACCAGCTACTGATCGTAGCCTTGGTGAGCCATTACCTCACCAACTAGCTAATCAGACGCAGGCTCATCTTTAGGCCCCGAAGGTTTAACAACTGTCTCGATGTCGAGCCGCTGCATCATCTGATATTAGCTCCGGTTTCCCGGGGTTATGTCAGACCTAAAGGCAGATTACCTACGTGTTACTCACCCGTGCGCCACCTCCCTGCTCGTATTGCTACAAACAGTTCAGTTGACTTGCATGTATTAAGCACGCCGCCAGCGTTCGTCCTGAGCCAGGATCAAACTCTCCGTAGTATTTAACTTTTGAGAGTGTGATTCTTGGTTTTACTCAAGAAGAATTTACGCACACAAAATCTTATTGTGTGTATATAGTTAATAAAAGAACTTTTAAAATTTTGATAGGACTGCGAATATAGTGGCTGTGTCTATAACAATCAAGTTCTAAATGCGTTTAGCGGAATTCTTTTAAGTGAAATTAATGTGTCATATCTCTCCTAACTATAACTAAATAGAAACATAACAAAACGGTTTTGGATAAAAATTTTTTTTATAAAATTTTATTATTTGTAGTTTGAACATACCTTTTGTATAATCGTAAATGAATTCTTTACCACGTCTCGCAGCAATCGATATTGGAACTAATTCTTTTCATCTTGTTGTAGTTGAAGCAGACCCTAAAACTGCGAACTTCAAAATTCTTGGCAGGGAAAAAGAAGTTGTGCGTCTTGGCTCCGGTTCAACTGATATGAAATATTTAAATGCAGAAGCTATTGAACGAGGAATCGCTTCGTTAAAAAGATTCAAGAATATTTCCGATTCGATGAATGCAACGATTCGTGCAATTGCTACAAGTGCAGTCCGCGAAGCAAAGAATCAAAACGATTTCATCCGAAAAGCAAAACATGAAACAGGGATAAACATCGAAGTTGCTTCGGGTGTTGAGGAAGCACGGTACATCTATCTTGGTGTGCTTCAGGCATTGCCTGTGTTCGATGAAAAGATATTGCTAATCGATATCGGTGGAGGAAGCACGGAGTTTCTTGTCGGACATAAAAGAGAAATATATTATGACAACAGCTTGAAGCTTGGTGCAATGAGAATGACTCAAAGGTTTTTTAAAGACAAAGAGCCTGATTCAAAAGACGTGAAAGATTGTAGAAAGTATGTGAAAGGAATTATGAGCACTGTGGTTCGTGAGCTCTGGGAGTCTGATTTCGAAAAAGTGATTGGTTCGTCCGGAACAATAATGAACATTGCCAACATCATCAATTTAAAACGCGGTGGTGATGAAGAAACAAAATTAAATAACTTCACTTACAGAAAAGATGAGCTTCTGGAAGTTGTCGAAGAAATTATATCGGCAAAATCAATTAAAGAACGAAAAGAAATTCCGGGATTAGATTCTTCGCGTGCAGATATTCTTGCCGCAGGAGCAATCATCCTCGAACAAATTTTCTGTGAGCTGAAAATAAAAGAAATAACAGTTTCAGAATTTGCTTTGCGTGAAGGAATTATTTACGACACGATTGAAAAAGAATTCAAGCATATCAAACATGACCATCTAAGCGATTTACGATATAACAGCGTAATGAAAGTAGCTGAGAATTATAAGCTCGATAAGAAACATGGTTTGCACGTCGCAAAACTTTCACTTCAGCTTTTCGACCAAACGGATTTGGTTCACAAGCTCGGTTATCCCGAAAGAGAATTTCTTGAAGCGGCTGCAATCCTGCACGAATGCGGCTGTTTCATTTCGCACACTCAGCATCACCGTCACTCATATTACTTAATCAGAAATTCGGAGATGCTCGGCTTCACGGAAAATGAAAAAGAAATTATTGCTAACATCGCACGCTACCACCGCAAGAGCCATCCGAAAGAAAAACATTCTGACTTTGTAAAACTGACAAATGAAGATAGAATTATTGTAAGCAAGCTCGCTGCAATTTTAAGAATCGCCGACGGACTCGACCGTCCGCATAAATCCGATTGCGAAATAACTTCATGTGAAATAGGAAAAGATGAGATAAAAATTATTCTCAGCACAAAAGATAATTCAAGCTTTGACCTTGTGCTGTGGGGTGCAGAGCAAAAGAAGGATTTGTTTGAAGAAGTTTTCGGAATGAACGTGAAACTTGGAATTTAGTAATAAACTTTTTCAAGGAACAGCCCGCTCGGTGGAGCGGTAAGTTTTGAAATTTCAGATTTATCCTTCGCAGTAAACAACTTAAGAATGTCTTCGTTAGAAAAATTCCCTCGTCCTGCTTCAACCAAGACGCCGACAATCCGACGGACCATCTTCCAGAGAAAGTGTGATGCGTTGATGCGGATGTAAATTTTATTTTCGTCTTCGGTAACTTCGAGAAGCCCAACCATGCATTTTGTGGATTTATCTTCGGGAGAATCATCGGAGAAATTTTTGAAGTCATGCATGCCGATAAAAATTTTTGCGGCGGATTTCATTTTATTTATATCGAGCGAATCTTTCACCCACCAGACAAATCTTTTTTCAAAGGCAGTTCTGTGTTTTGAAATCACATAAAGATACTGCCGTGCTTTTGCATCGTGGCGTGCATGAAAATTCTTCGGTGCTTTTTCAATTTCAAGAATATTTATGTCGGATGGGAGGAGGTCGTTTATTTTCATTTTCAGAATTTCCGGAGCAAGCATTGTTTCACATTCAAGATGAGCAATCTGTTCAATTGCATGAACTCCTGCATCGGTTCTTCCCGAAGCTTGTAAATCAATCCGTCTGGAGTTTCCTTTTGAATTCTTTAAAACTTCTTCGATTGCCTTTATTAAAGTCCCTTGAACAGTTTTAGTTTTATCCTGCTTCGATTGTTTCTGCCATCCGGAATAATTACCTCCTGCGTATTCTATATAAATCTTGAATTTCATGGAAGCAAAATTGGTGAAGCAACTCGTCATTCTCAAACCTATAACATTGCTTAAAATTCCTCTCTTGAAAAAATTCTTTCTTGGATTTATGTTTGTAGCTGAAAGCTTTCAAACTAATCGTAATACAGATGAACAACATTAACGAAAAATCGCACACGATATTCCCGCCGGCAGGCTCATGGGATAATGCGAACGAAAAGTCGCATACAATCTTTCCGCCAGCAGGTTCATGGGATAACGTGAATGAAAAGTCGCACACAATTTTTCCGCCAGCCGGAAGCTGGGATAATGTGAACGAGAAATCGCACACAATCTTCCCGCCCGCAGGCAGCTGGAAATAATTGGAGCGTAGGGCTTACTGAAAACCCTGGATTGGAAACAGTTCAGGGTTTTTTAGTTTGAAATATTTTTTACAAAAAAAATTTTTATGACAGACAGAAAAGAAATTATAAAACTTAAGTGCGACCTGCTCATTAACGGATTGCGTTTGAATGACCTCCGCAAAGATATGGTTCGTGAAGCAGGATGGACGGAAGAACGTGCGATGAATTTTCTTCCGGCAGAATTGAATCTTCCGAATGAAGTTTTTGTTCAGATAAGAGATAACAGCGAAGCAAATTTCCGGCTGCGTCTGGTTGAAAATAATCTTTTGATTCAGGACAGGGGAAATAATATTATTTGCAGTGCGGATTTTATGCAGCTCCCTGCTTTCGCTCAAAATAAAACCAGCGACAGCACCTTATTCCGCGATGTTGTTGTTTACAACGGAACATGCAATTTGAATTTTACATGGAATTATTACTGCGATTATTTCCGAACCGGTGTTGCGTGTCGTTTCTGTAACTTGACTCCCGCACAGGATTTTTATCCCGAAGAAAATATTTCAAACACACGTAAGACGGCAAAACAGGTTGCCGAAGTAATTGCCGAAGCTCATAAATACCACACGAACCCGAAATCAATTTTAACAAGAGGCACTCCTTTTGAAAAACAAGGACTCGGCGGACTCGAACAAATCTACGAAGAGATTAATGCGAGGTTTCCTTTTACGAATGACAACGACAGAATAAAACTTCTCCTGACAATCTCACCTACACGTGACATTAACGATGTAAAAAAAGTTTATGAGCTTGGTGCTCATTCGGTTTCCTTTAACTTCGAAGTATTCGACAAAGGTTACTGGAAAGCAATCGTTCCGGGAAAAGATAAATACATCGGCAGAGATTTGTGGGAAGAATCATTAATCAAAGCAACCGGATTTTACCCCGAAGGAAGAGTTTTCTCAGCGTTGATTGCGGGGCTTGAGCCGAGACAAACTTTATTGCAGGGCGTTGAGTGGTGTTGCGAGCGGGGAATTGTTCCGATTGTTGTTCCGTTCAGTCCCGAAACAGGAAGTCAGTTCGAAGGTTTCCGTCCGCCCACACATAAATGGATGTTCGATACAATGGTGATGGCTTCGGATATTATGCTGAAGAAACTTCCGTTCCTTGGAACTGAAAAATACTGGAGAGTTGATGCTCCGATTTGTGCAGAATGTTTCACCGGCGGTTTTATTTTCGACGTTGTGAAAGAAAGTGCCGGCTTGAAAGATTTCCATTGCGGACATAAACTCCATTCGGAACAAATTACTGCCGAGTCATCCCCGAGTAAGGTGGGGCAGGCGGGACAGGTAAAAGAAAAAGTTGCTCATCAATAAAAATAAATGACTCTCGACGAAGCAATAAGATTAAAGACAGAGCTTCTGCTCGACGGAATGACAATTACAGACCGTGCAATGAACACTGTCGGACATGGCGGACTTGAAAAAGTTTTCTGGGTTTTTGAAATGACACCGGTTACTCACCATGGTTCGGGCGACGGAACGAGACCGCTGCCCAACGACATGCTTCTGCCTTATGGTTTATATGTTGACGTCCGTTATAATCCAGAATCGAAATTTACTGTTGATGTAAGCGGTGAAGCAATCATTCTTCAAAAGAACGGAAAAGAAATCTGTGAAGTCCGCTGGCCCACCCGCCCCGATTTTTATGACAAGCATACACGAAGCGGTGAGCTGATGAAAAAAGTTGCATCGATGCGCGGGGATTGCGGGCTGAGAGTTTGTTTTGATAATGTATGCACTTATTTTTCCAGAAAAGAGCAGTGTAAGTTTTGCAACATCGTTCCTGCCCGGCAAAGAAACAAAGACCATGTTGTTACAATCAAAGAAGCAGAAGATGTTTACGACGTGGTTAAAGAAGCAATCATCGATAATCCTGTTTGCTCACATTTGGCAATGACGGCTGGTGCTGCAAAAGATGACGGACTCGGAAATCTTCCGGAGATTCTGGAAAAGTTAAAACCACTTCTCGAGCAAAAATATTTTCCGATTGTAACTGCAATCACAGCAACACGCAACAGACAAGAAACGGAATATCTTTGTTCAACAGGAATCAGTTCGGTTGCATTTAACATAGAAATCTGGGACAAAGATTTATTTGAAATTATTTGTCCGGGAAAAACCAAGAGAGTCGGAAGAACGAGATGGATTGAATCGTTGTTCGAAGCACGCGACTTATTGAAACCAGCAAGAACGTTGACTTCGTTTGTCGTTGGCTTGGAGCCGAAAGAAAGCTTGCTTGAGGGAATAGAATATTTTTCTTCCAACGGAGTTTGGCCTATCATGAGTCCGTTCATCCCGATGGTCGGCACGGAATACGAAGGAAAAAAATCACCCGATGCAGATTGGATTTGGAACGTTCATGAGAAAGCGACTGAAATAATTTACAAAAATCTTCCTGATGCTTTTTGCGATGAGATTTGGGATGGTGATATTGGAATTTGTCCGACATGCACAACAACAAAGTTGTTTTTTGATTTCATGAGAAGAATTGTTCCGAGAGAAAATCCGAGAAGAATACTCAGTCCGCAGAGAGTAGAAGCGTTTGTGTAAATAAAAAAGTCCCGACATGCGGGACTTAGTTTTTTCTGTTCACTTCTACTTATACTCCACCAAATAAAAATCTTTTCCTTTCTGTCCAACAAAAGAAATCGTTCCTGTTTTACCATCGAACTCATATCCGGATATATAGTCGTATTCACCTGTCAGGGTTTTTGAGTTTTCATAGAGCTTATATTTTGAAGCATACGTTTTTCTGCTAATAATTTTCCCAGCCATAAAATAAGCTTTGCCGTTGAATATTTTAAAATTATCTATCTGGTCATACGTCCCCAGTTTCTTTGCATTAAGATATGCCGTTGCTTCATAATTATACTCGGCATAATCAATCAAATGGTTATCAACGAATCCAAAATTTCCTTTACTATCAAAGATTACAAATGCTCCTGTTGCATAATCGAGTGTGTACATGTATTCGTATGGTCCGTAAACTTCATCGCCGATGTGAACGAAAGATTTATCTCTCTGCTTCTTTTCGTAATTACCGTAAATCGTTCCCACATAGATAATTTTTCCGTTGTCCTGCATTCTAAGATTTGAAATTCCCGTATAGCCCGCTTCCATTTCTTCATCTCCAACGACAACAAACTGTTTATCATCCTGAATGCTTGCAACATAAACCGGCACATCGTCCTTTCCGAAAGTGATATCGTAAACACCTCTGTATTTTTTTCCTTCCTTCCCGTCGATGACAGTCATCGCTTCATATTTATCGGCTGTGGGATTAACTGCAATAGTAGCAATGTATGCCAGCTTCCCTGTCGGAGTGAATTGAAGATTATAAACTCCGCTGGAATAAAGCTTCATGGCTTTGTCGCCAATCATTACTCTTTGCGGATAAGTATTAGCGGAAGAATCTCCGGTGATATAAACCGGCTCATTATTTTTGTTGAACAAAACAGGACCGTAAACGTAATCATACTTTTTGTATTCTTTGTTTCCCTGAACTAAGAACGCTCCTTTCTGTTCGTACATTTTTCCTTCGTCCTTTGCGATGTAAACAAAATCTCCTTTGTTATCCTGCGTGAAGATATAGAAATCGATGTCGGAATATGTTTTCCCCTCACTGTCCCCCGTAACTACAAACTTCTTTTCATTTTTTGATGCAACATAATATGGTTTTCCGTCCGCCGTGAAACCAAGCGAGCCAACCGGCTCACCTTCGTATTGTTCCTCCGGATAATCAACAAAGAAAATTTCGTCGTAAGATTTTCCTTTGGACAAAGATGATGTGCGGGTATCATACGAAATCAACGATGTCTGGTTATTTTCTTTTGCGGCAGTATATATTACGCCGTCTTTCATCAGCCAATTTTCATTGATGTAATCGAACGTTGCAACAGCTTCGAGATTTTTTAATAAATAATATGTGAAGGTTGTGTCCGTAATGTTATCATTCGCAATCATGTAATTGTTGCCGGCATCATCATAAAGAGCATAGTAAGAAAATATACTTGAGAATATTTTTGACTTACCGTTCTTATCGTAGATTGTTGTTTTTTTTGTTGTGGTATCGTATAATGTGTAAAAATACAAGCCGCCTTTTTTATTATACTCTAAACCGAATCCGGTGACCTCGGTGAGATTGCTCATTGAAACAATTAGTTTCTCTGTAATTGTCTGGCTGAAAATAAACGGAGTTAAAAAAAATAGAAAGAGTAGCTTAATATTCATAAAAGTTTTTTTGATTGATACAAAGTTACTCTAAAATTGAGAGTGATTCAAAACTGTGATATTTATACGAGGGTAATTTGAGTCACTTCCGGCGGACAGTTGATTCTGATTGGCAATGCAACAGTTCCGATTCCGCGTGAGACATACATGTTTGCTTTCCCGATTTTGTAATGACCATCAATATATTTACTGACCGTAGCAGCAAATGAAATGTGGATGTTTCCCATCTTGAACGGAACAACTTGTCCTCCGTGTGTATGACCCGAAAGAACCAAGTCGAGATTTTTTGTTGCAAGATAATCAAAGCCGTATGGCTTGTGACATAAAAGAATTTTTGGAGAGTTTGTGAAAGTTTTTTCGTTCTTATAAAGGTAAGATTCCATATCGTTATAAAACCCAAGAACGGTTTCCATTTTTGCACCGGAGCTTATTGTATCATCGATGCCAATCATAAATAAATCTTTGCCTTTGATGTTAATTTTAACGTGGCAGTTTCTCATCATCTTTATCGGGCTGTCACTGTTCAAAACATCTGCAACATAATTTCCCTCCTGAAAAAAATCGTGGTTGCCAAGTGTTCCGTAAATTCCATGCTCTGCTTTTAAATTGCGGAAAGCTGCTGCAACACTGTGAACATCGTCTCTTTGGTAATTAACAAAGTCACCTGGAATACAAATGATGTCTGAGTTTAGTTCGTTCAAAACATCCGCATACTCACGCATATCTTTTTCGTTCATGTATTGTCCGGCATGAATGTCGCTGATTAAAGTAATCGTTGTTCCTTTTAATTCCGGTGGAAGATTGTCTATCTTAATATTCTTTTTTGTTATCTCGAATGAATCATGCTTCAGCACTCCGTATCCTGCACCGATAAAAGCATAAGACGATGCAGCAAATGTTGCATATTTTACAAACTGCCGTCTTGAATGATTTACTTTGCGAACATGTTTCTTCTCCGAAAAAGCATGAATCTTTTCTCTCAGCGGCTTAAAAATTTTCATAATCCAAATCGGAAGCTTAAACGGGAGCTTGATAACTTTGCCAATCAGCAGCCAGAGAGAAATAAAAAATGTTGCACCCATCCAAATGTAGAATGGCGGCATAAAATATGACTTGAACCATATTGGCGGGTCAAAATGCCTGCCCGCAACCAACGAAATTGTAATGAATGAAACATTAAATATAATAAACGGTATCGCAGAATAAATCCTGTAAGACGGTTTATAAATTTTTGTTGTCTTTAAATATCTTATAAAGCTGCGATACGTGAGAAGCTGAAGCAGTATAAGTATTGTAATAAAATAAATTCTTGTCATAAACTAATTTGATTGTATCTTCACAAACGATTCATAGATATAAAATGTTTCAGCAAATTTTTTTATTGTCTTTACAAGATTAAATTCAAATCCTGATTCATCGAAATACTTTTCCACCAAACGTATGTCAACCTGGTCAGAGAGTATTAAATAAATTTTTCCATTAGGGTTAAGATATTGTTTTGAGTTTCCCGCAAAAGATTTTATCACTTCAAGCTTTACGCCTCCTTTAAACGCTCTCTCGAAATCATTTGCGGGCTCGCCTTCCCAATATGGAGGATTAAAAAATATGTAATCGAATCTTTGTGAGGTTTCTATCTTAGAGTATAGGTCGCTTTGAAAAACTTTAACTGACTCCGAAACTTTATTTGACAAGATATTTTCTTCAGCGGCTTTAACACACTCTGCATTGATATCGACTGCGACGCACTTTGCTCCGTGCTTCGCACATACTATAGAAATAATTCCTGAGCCGCATCCCATATCGAGAATAACTTTGTTTTCAAGATGCAGCTCCTGAATAAAATCCGTAAATATTTTACTGCTGATGTATGAAGCCGGATTGAAAACTGTCGGGTATATTTTCAGAACAATCTCTCCCATCTTTTCAAAATGAGTTTTGCTAATCTTATGCTTGTGATAAAGATTGTAATGAAAGAAAAACCAAACTTTGTTGATGATGGTCATGTTAAAATCAAAATTGATTGAGCAATGCTGATTTGCCTGACACATTAATCGAGCAAACACATTTCCTGCAGGTTTCTTCCTGAAAATTTCTGACTTTCGAGCGTGTGTTTTGAAATGATTCGAGGTTCAAAATCTCTTTTAACTTTCTTTGTTTGATATTCCCCTGGCTGCCAAGAAAAAAACATGGGTTGACTTCTCCTGTTGAAGTAATCACTGCCGAAACCATGGGTGCATTGCAAATATTTTTTGGATAATCCTGTTTGCCGTTCACTGCTTTGAAATATTTTACTAACCTCCTGAGTTTCTCCGGTGATTCCGACATAAATCCCGAAGCAAAATCATCAGAATATTTTTCAATCACATTTTCAACAAGAGTTTCAAATTCATTTATTTCATCATTGTTAAGAATAATATCATTTTCAGAAATTGTTCCGTTCCCGTTTCTGCCAAAAGCACTTGACGAAACATCCGATGGCAAAAAAGATATTCGTTGAACGCCAAGAGATTTAGCAAGCTCAATGAACTCAGGCAGTTCCCTAAAGTTTTGTTTTTGGATAACCGTCCTGATGGAAATTTTTTGTTTGTGGTTTTCTGAAATTACTTTTCGAATGCCGTTAAGAATTATTTCATGAGATTTAACTCCTCTGATTTTATCGTGTGTTTCGGCTTTTGCTCCGTCAATTGAGATAATAATTTCATCAAAAATATTTTTTATCTCATCCGACCTTTTGTGAAGCAGCAAACCATTCGACAAAAGTGTTTGCTTTATTTTCTTGCTGCAAAAGATTTCACAAATCTGTACAATGTCTTTTCGCAGCAGCGGCTCGCCGCCTGAATAAACTATATGGCGAAGCCCAAACTGTTCAAGCTCATCGGCTAATTTTTTAATTTCATCAATGGTCAATTCTTCTGCAAATGCTTCGCGGTAAGAGCACATTACGCATTTTAAATTACATCCTTCGGTTAGATACAGAATCGCAATCGGCAATGTGTGTGATTTGTTCGAGAGAGTATTTAAGAATGCTTTAAAGTTCATTCTGACTTTCAGCTTTCGAAAGCAAACCCCTCAATTTCCGGTTGACGGTATTTTAACAATCGTTGAGTCAAAATTAATTCGTAGGGCAGATGATAGAACGAAGCAGCGTAACGCCAGCTTCCAAGTGTTTTCATCAACACTCTTTTCCATCCTTTGATTTTTAAATCACTGTTGGTCGGATAAACTGAATTTAATGTTTTCTCGAAGTTGCGGATTTTTTTATAATGATTCGGCTTAAGCCAGGGTGTTAACGGATTTTTTCTAAGGTCAAAATTCTGCCAGCGGGGTGAAACCCATTCTTCAAGAGTTTTCGGATAATCGAAGCCCTTCATTTTAGAAGCCATCGACATTTCCGAGTCCTCAAAATTCACAGGGGAATATGTATAAATAATAATTTCCGCTTCGTGATTAATTTGCTTAACTTTTTTAATATACTGAATATCATTTTCAATGCTTCCGTCGATATCATCAGTCGGTGCACCGAGAACAAAAGAAAATTCCGGCACAATACCAAATTTCTTTGCACGCTCTGCAAGCTCAAGAACTGTTTCGGGAGTTTGGCTTCCGCCTTTGTTCATTAACTCAAGCATATCGTTACTGCTCGATTCAGCACCGAAAAAAATCATTTTACATCCGGCATCTTTCATCGTCTTCCATGTCTCATCGGAAAATTTCATTACAGTATCCGGACGGGCTTCGCCCCACCAGCTTATGTTCAAATCTTTTACTCTTTCTGAAAATTCGTAAACTCTTTTTTCGGAAACAAAAAAATTATTATCATGAAACTCGACAGCTCCAATATTATATCTTTGCTTGAGAAATCTAATCTCGTCTGCTACAAGCTTTGCGTTTTTTCCTTTCCATTTTCCTTTATAAATACCGGCGACTGCACAGAAGCCGCATAAAAACGGACAGCCCACACTCGAGTGATAACCGATTGTCCTCGGACCAAGCCATGTTTTGCTGGTTCGCAAATATTTTTCCACATCGATTTTTTCATAAGGTAATCTTGGAATTAAGTCCGGTTCGAAAATTTCTGCTTTGGGATTTTGTTTTATCCCATCGTTCGTTTTATACGAGAGCCCTTTGATTAAATCAAATGATTTTGAGTCCGGTTTATTTTCAAGAGTGTCTATTAATTCCACGAAAGAAATCTCTGCGTGACCTTTTATAACAAAATCAACGTAATCGGATTTAAGAACTGTTTCGGGATGGAGTGAAGGAAAATATCCGCCCCAGATAATTTTAACGGACGGAAACTTTTTCTTTATGAACTTTGAAATTACAACAGCACGTCTTAGCTGAATTCCCGGCATCACCGTAAAGCCAAGATATTTTATTCCGAGAGCTCTGATGGCTGATGATAATTCATGCTCAATGTTTCGTGACAGGTTTTCATCAAGCAAATAATATTCATACCTGCCTTCAAGAAAAGCACCAAGGGTAAGAATTGAATTAGGAACACGAAAGCTGTGGTTTGCACTTTTTGGATTTAACAGAATTATCATGGGTTCAATTTACCAATCAGTTATAAATAAAAAAACCCGAACTTAATCGGGTATTAAAAACGAATTCCTAAATTCTAAACAATTTCTAAATTCTAAATTCTAATTTGTTTCGGATTTAGATATTCTGATTTATTATTTTATTAACACCATTTTCTTCGTCTCTGTAAAATCCCCAGCAATAAGCTTATAATAGTATAACCCGCTTGCAAAATTACTTCCATCAAAATCAACTTCATAAGTTCCGGGCTGAAGCTGTTCGTTCACAAGAACAGCGATTTCTTTTCCAAGGGCATCGTACACAACAAGCTTCACGTTTGACGTTTGACTTTTTACGTTTGACGTTACATCGAATCTGATAATCGTCTTCGGATTAAACGGATTCGGATAATTCTGCTCCAAAGAATATTGTTTCGGAATCTCTGTGCCGATTTGTTTTATTCCGGGTTCTTGCACATTGAGAACTGTAATTTTAGTGTGCATCATATAAGAAGTATGTACAGGCTGCATGTTTACGTAAGTTCCCGGAATGGAATCCTGTTGATGAACAAGGTAAACAAAATATGTAGTTCCTCCTCCATTGTTAGTTGGAGATATCGAAACCCATCTGTTATCTTTTAATGGACCGGATATATTTGTTAATCTCGTTTTTGAAGTCCAGGTTGCACCATCATTTGTTGAAAGAGCAAACCATACGTCAAAGAAGTGAATGCCATTTGCAGATGTATCGGATAACCTTGCTCTGTTCCAAGCAGCATAAAGTGCCACACCATTGGTCGATGTACCGATTGTTCCTCGACAAACAGATGTGAACACGTCAACCTCACCTCTTCCTCTTAATCCTTGCGAAGAATCAACAAGCACCGGATTTCCTCCGTTAATGTTCGGCGACCAGATATACACAAAACTTGGTGCATTGGGAAAGAATGAACCTGCAACTGGCAGAACTTTGCAAACTCCAAAAAATACTTTTGGCTGACCGTTTTGGAAAACCATATCAATACTTCTTAGTGTTCCTGTGCTGTCTGCCGGATTATAATTTCTAATTACTACTGGAGAACTCCACGTAATGCCATTGTCAGTTGACTGAACATAGTTTATTCCGCCGCCACTTGTAAGATAAGTTACACCAAGTGTATTTCCTGAGCTTGCTGTAGAGTATGAATTCGCATTGACCGCATTAAGAATTGGTACCCAACCTGAAAATGTACATCCTGAATTAGTGGTCACGTTTCTGTAAACCTGACCTTGAGTTGCATTTACAGATGAAACAACCAAAGCATAATTGTTTTGTGTAACAACTCCGTTTGGCCATATTGGAATCTCACTACCGATTATTCCCAGGGCACAAGCAGTCCATGTCCCTGCTCCCGGAGCTAAATCTGTAAACATTTGTGTCTGAACATCACCCGATGGAGCGTTTGCGGTATGACAAAAAACTACTCCTCTGCAATCATTTCGTCCTGTTAAAAAGCCGAAACCTGCTCTTGAAGTTGAAACTGCCCCCAGATAATCCCAGGTTGTCCCACTGTTACTTGTATAAAAAGCTCTAACGTTTCTGTCAGGCCAGCTTGCTGGGTCACTTGAGTGTGTGAAGATAGCATACATTTGTAAAAAATTGGTCGGACACTGCCAGATGTATCTTATACAGCCGTTCGATTGCAAATCATAAACTGTTCTTGCATTTATATTTAACTCTGTGGTTACAAAACTTATTGTGTTTGATTCGTAAGTAACGGGTGGTAATTTATCCTGGTTGGAAATTGTGCCAATAACATTATCACGGGAAATTATCGGACCTTGATAACTTGTGAGAACCTCCCAGTTCTGAATTATCTTAACGGGATTGTTTGACTGAGAAAATATTGTGACCGAGAGGGTTAGACACACCGATAAAATCTTGAATGTTTTTGTAAACATTGTTTTCTCTCCTTTTAAAATTTTTATTGATGCTTCTAATCTATTTTAAAATAATCATCTTCTTAGAATCCGAAAAGTTTTCTGTTTGCAGATAGTAATAGTATATTCCACTCGCAAGATTACTTCCATCGAAATCAACTTCAAACGTTCCGGGTTGAAGCTGTTCGTTTACAAGCGTTGCAACTTCTCTACCGAGAGCATCATAAACTTTCAAGTTCACATAATTGACCATTGGTAATTGAAAGTTGATAATTGTCTTCGGGTTAAACGGATTTGGATAATTCTGGCTCAATGAATAACTACTCGGAATCTCTGAGCCAATTTGTTTAATTCCTAAACCTCCAGTGATGAGAATCTTTGCATACATCATCTGTGCTAAAGAAATTTGTCCGGGAATTGAATCCTGCTGGTAAATTACATGAGCATAATAAGGATATGAATTTGGTCCGCGATTGAGCGGTGAAATTGACGGAAACCTGCAATCCATTACCTGTCCGCTTAGATTAGTTATTCTTGATTTCTCCAGCCACGTCAAACCACCGTTTGTAGAGTATGAAAACCACACATCAAAGAAATGAACACCGCTTGCTGTTGTATCGGACAATCTTGCCCTGCACCAAACAACATAAAGTAAATTTCCGTCAGTTGAAGTCCCGATTGTCCCTCGGCAAACAGATGTGTAAACGTCAACTTCGCCTGTACCTCTCAATCCCTGCGAAGAATCAACAAGCACAGGATTTCCGCCGTTAATATTCGGTGACCAAAGATACATAAATGAAGGTCTGTTTGGATAGTATCCTGTTGCCGTAATTTTGCAAATACCGAAAAAAACTTTCGGCTGATTATTCTGATAGCAAATATCTACACTCCGGAGTGTTCCTGTGCTGTCAGCAGGATTCCAGTTTCTGATGACAACCGGAGAACTCCAGATAGCTCCATTGTCGGTTGATTGAATAAAATTAATCCCGCCGTTTGTAGTCAGGTAAGCTATTCCAAGATTGCTGCCTCCTCTTGCACATGAATATTGGTTTGCATTTTCTCCGTCCGGAATTTCTACCCATCCACTCCAGTTATTTCCCGAAGTGAGGTTCGCATTTTGATTTCTGAAAAGTGGTCCGGCTGTAGCATTAACTGACGATGTAACCAAGCAGCCGTTGTCGATTGTGGAAACTACACTTGGCCAAATTGGAACATCTGTTCCGGCGAGACCAGGGTCTTTTGCTGTCCATGTACCTGCTCCGGGAGCTATATCAACAAATACTTGTGTTCTTACATCACCAGAAGTAGCATTCGCTGTATGACAAGCTATTATTGCTCTGCCATTTGTAAGTGCAGAAAGAGATGGAAAGCCCGCTCTTGAATTTGAAACTGTGCCAAGATAATCCCATGTTACTCCAAAGTCACTCGTGAAAAAATATCCCACGTTTCTATCCGGCCAATTCGGGGGTTGATTTGAAACCGTGAAGCAAGCATGAATTTGAGTATAGTTGTTCGGATTCTGCCAGATGTATCTTACACATCCGTTAGATTGTATGTTATAGTAAGTTCTTCCTCCGGGAATCTCGATAGTTGTTACCGTAATCGGACTGTTAGAGGAAAAATTCTTTACTTCTGATTTTGAAACCTGCGGTGGTATCCATGCAACGTTTTGAGAAACGACATGATGCTGATTGCTCGTTAACACATCACCGTTTTGAATTATCTTAACGGGTTTGTTTGACTGAGAAAATATTGTGACCGAGAGGGTTAAACACATCAGGATAAGTTTTGTAAACATTGCTTTATTCCTTTTTAATTTGTGTGCTGGTTTGCAAATATAATGCCCTTTGCCTGCGATTGATACAAAAAAGTTTCTCGTTTGATTAAAGTCATACAAAAATATTTTTAATAAATATAAAACGCCAAAGAAAAATAATCCTGATTGTTCAAAAAATAAAACAAAAGTCAGAAGCAAAATAGTTTTGTATTCAAATATTCAGCCGATAAAATAAGTTTTACAAACTGGTATTGTTCAAAAAATATTTTTTTTTATCGCACTGGAAAAGTTTTTTGAGTTGTTCAAAATATTTATATTTGCAGAGGGAGATAAACTAATACTTTGAGCCAAAGAGGAAAAACAATAAACGTTCTAAGAAAGCTTTCTCATTCAGAGCTAAAGCATTTTGAAAGATTCCTTCGCTCGCCTTTTTTTAATTCAAACAAAAACCTTATAAGATTCTACTCGTATCTGAAAAAATTTTCTCCTGATTTTAATTTCGACCATGAGAAAGCCCATAAGTTTTTGTTCCCTGATAAAAAAATAAATCCCGTAAAAATAAGACAGCTTCTGTCTGATTTACTTCTGAAGCTTTTGGATTACCTCAGTTATGAGGGCTACATAAAAAACAGGCTTCTTAAAAACACAATACTGATGAAGGAACTGCTGCAGAAAGAAGAATTCATCCTGCTTGCCGATACCTTTAAAAATTCTAAAAGTCACCAGAAGAAAATGAATGTATTCGACTCCGATTATTATTATGATAATTATATCTTAGAGACCGTTTACATTGATTTTCTAAGCAGCAAAAGCGGACTTTACCACGAAACTCTTGAGCATATGAAAGAGCAGCAGGGTCAATTCAATAAATATGTAGTTCATACACTGCTTAAGCTGAATCTCGACCGCTTAATCTACCGTCATTATTCCGACGATTTGCAGTTGATTCTTTTTGATGAGCTGCTTTCACACCTGAGAACAAATGATTATGATGATGTTCCCATAAAAACCTATTATAAACTGTTGCTGATGGAATTAAATCCGAAGGATGGAAAATTTTATTATGATTATAAAAAAATCGTTCTTAAAAACTGGAAATATTTTGACAGAATCGAGGCGGCAAATCTTTTTAAAGCACTTACAAATTATTGTACTATAAAAATTTCAAAACGTAAAAATAAATACATCTCCGAAGTGTTTGATCTGTATCAAATCATTTTAAAAAATAATCTCTATGAAATTTATGAAGGAAAGTATTTGCATCACATTGATTTTTTAAAAATCCTCCTTTATGGTTTAAACTTAAATAAAAAGATTTGGACTTTTAATTTTATCCAAAACTATAAAGAAAAATTATCCGGTAAACATAAAGACAATGCTTATTATTTAGGTATGTCTTTTTTCTGTTTCAGTGAAAGGTATTTTGAAAAAACTCTTGAATACCTTACCCGGGTTAAAACAATTGATTTAGTTTATAAAGTATTTTTAAAAAATCTCCTTATTAAAACTTATTATGAGCTTGGAGAAACCGAATTAATAAAAAATCAAATAGACAGCTTCAGGCATTTCCTCAGGAAAAATAAAAAGCTCATAGAAAAAATGCTCTGCGAAAAACAGCTTGTGTTTATTAAATGGGTTTCAAAGCTGCTTAGCTTAAAAAGGACTGGTGGTTTTCTTTCAAGTCTGGAGCATAAGTCATTGTTTTCGTCTAACCCTGATAATTGGCTGATTGAAAAGGCAAATGTTTTTAAAAAGGGAATAAAACCTTTTAAATAATTAAATAAAAAACGCTGCCATTTCTGACAGCGTTAATTTGCGGAGTCAGAATTAAGGTGTGATGTGGATTGACTAAGACGTGGGGTTTATAAAGATAAATAAAGCTTTAAAAACTCTCTGGATGAGCTTTCCAATGAAAAGTTTTTATATAGAGTGGGATTTGTTTTGAAAGTTTTGCGACTCACAGAATGTCTTAAAGCTTCCAGAATTTTCTCAGCAAGCATTTCATAATTTCCCGGCTCGCAAATAAATTCAGTTATCTCCGCTGCAACTCCGGCATTTGTGGAAACAATCGGCAACCCGCAGAACGTCGCTTCGAGCATTGACATGTTTTGTGATTCATAAAGCGATGAACAAACAAAAATATCTGCGTTTGTGTAAACTTCGGACATTTCTTTGTGGTCGATGAGTCCGCACAGCTTAACCGATGAAAGCAGATTTTCATTTTGAATCATTTTTTGAAGCGTATCCATATTCCTGCCGTAACAATGCAACTCTGTGTTTGGAATCTTTTCATGAACAACCTTAAAAGCTTTAAAAAGTGTTCGATGGTCTTTAACCGGAACACCGTGTGCAACATTCAGCAAAATAATTTTGTCATTGCCTGACTTTGGCTGGGGGTAAAATACTTTTTCATCGACTCCGAAAGGAATTTTAACAAGCTTGTATGAAATTTTCTTATCATAATACTTTTCAATTTTTCCTCTGATAAAATCCGAGCCGTAAATTATTTTCTCAGCTGCTTTGAAGCTGACGTTAACAAATATCTTCTGCCAGAACTTTGTTCTGCTTCCGTAATTTATTTTTTTTATTTCAGCAAGCTCTCCGCCGCAAACATTTACAATCAACGGCAACTTGAATTTCTTTGAGAGCTTCGAAGCAACATAACCCGACTCGCCCGCCCACATCGAATGAACCAAATCAAAAGATTTTTTCAGATGCTCTTTTTTGAATTTTTCTTTACAAGTTTTCCAGATTCCAAGTTTTTCCATTACACTTAGTTCCGGAGTTCCGATGCCGAATGCAAAAACTTCTGCACCATAAAACTTGCGTTGAGATTTTGAAGAATAGAGAGAAAAAATTGTCAGGTCAATCTCCGAGCTTAACTCTCTTGCAAGCTCGTGAAGAAAAGCCGCACCTTCGGAATGGTTTTCGTTTTCTGGAAACCCTGTTGTTATCCACGCAATTCTTTTGGCAGCATTCATTTGACTAACTTAAAGATTGTGTAATGATTAATCTTTGATACTTCCGTAACCTTAAAGTTAGCAGACAGGTAATCGAAAGTTTTTTCGATTGGTAACGACTTCCATTGCGTTCTGAGTTTTTCAACAGGCAGGACAAAATAAATTTCAACTGATGAAGAATCAATTTTCTCTTTGAGTTTGCTCCCGTCGTAAAGATAAAACTCTTCAATTTTACGTTTTGAATAATTGTTCAGTGTTCCCGTAACCTCAAAAGAAAATACGAGAGAGCTATTGGAAATATTGTTATCAATCCATACGGCGATTTTCAAATCATCATTCTTTTGAGAAACGAATCCGGAAAAGTGGACTGTTCCATATCCAATCATCAAAAACAAACCTATGCAAAGGAAAACTTTTTTTATTTTACAGTTAAACTTAAAAGAATACAAACCAAACGCTGAAATAATTGCAAGCGCTGGAAAAAAGCTTTGAGTGTACCTGAGAGATTGAAACGGATTCCCGGCAAGATAAAAATAATAAACGGCAATCCATGAAACCAGAATTATTAATGGAACGAAAAGTTTTTTTCGAACAAGAAAATATAATCCAGAAAAAAATGTAATCCCAAACACTGATAGATAAAGAGGATGGACTATTGGACTTATAAAATATAAACCATTTGGAAATTTATAATGCTGGGTTCCGTCAAGTGTTATAAAATCTTTTTTGAAATAATTTATTGGTGACCAGCCGGTTGCCCATACCCTCGTTTCACCAGTTGGCTGGAGGTATGCAATGCCATACTTAAAAATATAATAGAGCTGTGGAAGAAAAATAATTAACCCGATAAGACCGGCAATTGTGATTTTTTTTATGTCTGATGATTTCATTTGGCTCTTGAAAAAATCATAAAATAAAACACCAACTATTACTAAAGCAATCAGAGCGTCTGCATATCTTGTCATTGTGCCGAGTGAAAGAAAAATAAAAGCATAAATAATTGCTGAGAGTTTCTTTTCAGAACAATATTTCAAAACAAAATAAACAGATGAGCATAAAAATAATAATCCGAGGGCATCGCTCATTATTGTCAAACCGGGTTTTACAATTGCTCCGCTGAAACACATGAGCAATCCGGATGCAAAAGCAATAGGTGATTTTGCCGGTTCGTTCTCAAATAATCTTAGAGCAATCAGATAAACAACCCCCGCACAAAGTGAGCTTGAGAATATGCTGACAAGCAAAGCTGCAAGAGTAAAATCCCCAACCGTTAACAAAGAAAATATTGTTGTAAAAAAATAATATCCGATGGGCCAATAGAAATTCGGAGGAACCTGAAAATGAAAAATTGCATCGGCAAATTGTTTCGACCAATCCAAATATGCGTACGAATCTTGTCCGTATAAGCCGTCGAAAGGGAAAGTGAGTAAGAGTAGAACACGGAAAGATAATGCTATTGAAACGATAAGGAAAAAATTGAAACAAACTGATTTGCCGTTCATCTTTTCTTCATCACAATTATAAAATGGTCACCGAACCTGTTGAATGGAAAATATCTCATTAAAACTTCGTCAAGCTTCATGAAAAGTTTTATAATTGGTTTGAAGCGTCTGTATAGTCCAATCATAAATGGAGAAGGGGTGTGATAACCAAGCGAATAAAGTTTTTCAACTGAAAACTTTGAAGAAAATTGTTTTGCAAAAACTCTCGGTGTGAAATAAAATGTTAAAACTTTTTCTCCGTTAAAGTCTGCCTGTATCCCTTCTCTGTTAAACCTTCTGAAAGCGTTTTTAAAATCAAGCTTGAGCAAATAATAAAAAATTTCCCATGGACAAACTGTGTTCATCACAGCTGCAATAAACTTTCCGTCTGGTTTCAGTTTAGCTGATAAATCCTTTGAAAGCTTTTCAAAATCATTTATACAATTCAGTCCGCCGAAATTTGAAATCGCTCCATCAAAATTGTTTTGTTCTATTGTATTTAGAGTATCAAAAGATGCTACCTTGGATATAATACTGCCTTCTACCTTTTGCTTTCTGCATTTTGCATTTAACAACTCAATCATCTTTCCGGAAATATCCGTGGCATAAACTTTTATCCCTTTCTGTGTAAGAAAAATTGCGTCCTCGCCAGTGCCGCAGTTCAGCTCAAGAAGGTTGTCTCCGCTTTTGAAATTCTGTAAATAAATTTTATGAACAATCCCGCGCATCCAATTCAAAATCTCGTTTTGATTATTCCACTCATCATATCCTTCTGCAATTTTATCAACTGCTTGCTCTGTATGTTTCGGAAATTCTTTGGGAGGAGTTTTCATTCGGCACTAAAATAAAGAGGACAGATTAAACAATCTGTCCTACTAAAATTACTTGAGAATTATATTTTTTTTTTATCTGTTCTTCTCAGGGTCTCTGTGATAAAGAAGCATCGCAAAGTGTCCAACGTTGCTCATCTCTTTGAACTCATCAACTGAAATCGTGAATTCGTACTGAATAAATTCTTCCGGCTTGATTCTCAGTGTAGGCGAAGCATCTGAGAATACATCTACATCAACCCAGTTGCCCATAGAATCTTTTTTTCTGATACCAATTTTCAGCTTTGAAATTCTTCTGTCGCCCAGAACCATCACATCATATTCAAAAGAGGGGTCGAGATTACGCCAAACAGTTTTTTTGCCTTTGCCGACAATCAGGTCAAGTGTGATGTTCACTAATTCCTGATTCTTCTGGTCTTCGAGGAATTTAACTTTGTCCGTAACAGTTTCCATAAGGTCCTGCATCGTTGTAGCGGACTGTGAAAAGGAAACAGCAGAAAAAGCTGCCGTGAGAAATAAAGTGTAAAGTATTTTTTTCATTATTGAATTAATTAGGTTTTTGATTTCTTATTATATCGAAGCCGGCTGTAATTTGTTTCCACCGCAGTCAAAAAAAATTATGCTTCCTGCAAAGTTAATTGTGCCCGTTCCGCCGGCTTAAATGTTTTGAGCTTGAGCGAATATACAATCCACCCAAGCAAATAATACGGCAGCTTCCACAAAGATTTGATTCGCTTGAGCGGCTCTTTTAAGATTTGTCTCGCACGAAATTCCTTATGAGTTCTTTTATGAAGCACACGGTAAAACTCTGTTGTATATTCTCCGTCGAACATCATCTCAAAATCATCGGATACTTCCCAATTGTGTTTTAATTTCATCTGTGAAGAAACTCTGTCATAAAACTTTGTGCCGGGCAGCGGGTAGGAAACTGAAATTCCGATGTCATCGGGCATTAAGTCACGAACCATTTGCTGAGTTGCATCGATTTCTTTTTTCGTTTCGCCTGTGTAGCCGAACTGAAGAAAGAAGCAAGTTTTTATTCCTTTGGATTGAAGCAACCGTCTTGATTCATAAATCTGCTCGACAGTTGTTCCTTTGTCCATCGCATTGAGAATTTTCTGCGAGCCGCTTTCCGCTCCCATCCAAACCGATTCACAGCCGGCTGATGCAAGGTGGGAAATATTGTCTTCTTTCAATAGAAGGTCTGCACGCGATAAACATTTGAATGGGATTTTGGTTTTTTCCTTGTTAACGGTTTCATCAAACTGTGTCGTCCAGTTTGGTTTCAATCCGAAGATGTCGTCACAGAACCAGATGTGGTCAGGAGAATAATTTTCTTTGAGATGTTTCATCATACTCACAACATATTCCGGCGAGTGCGAATTATAAACCTGTCCGTAGATTGGCTTCGCACACCAGTTGCAGTGAAACGGACATCCGCGTGTTGTTACAAGGTTCATCGAAAAAAATCCGCGGTGTTTTTTCCAAAGACGTCTGTATTCATCCACATCTATCAAATCCCAAGCAGGCATCGGCAATGTATCCAGTTCTTTTAAAACTTTTCTCGGTAAGGTTTTTTTTATTTCTCCGGCTTTCACGAATGCCAAACCTTCTATATTCTCTGCGTCTCTGCGTCCCCGCCTGCGTGTAACTTCGTGCGGGCAGGTCTGCGGTGAACGTAATTCATCCACAATTTCTCCGAGTGTCTGCTCGCCTTCTCCACAGATAACATAATCTGCATCATGCTGAAAATATTTTTCAAGATGGTCAACTGCATCCGAGCCGCTGATAACAACTTTGCATCCGAACTCTTTTGCAATCCTGCTCATGTTAAATGCCGCTTCACGCATTCTTGTCAGGCACATCTTTGTCAGATAATTGAAAACGTCGTCATACACAACAAACACTTTGGGTTTATGTTTGGCAAGTGATTGCTTCAAATCATTCTCCGAATCAGCCAGCATTGTATCGAACAGAGCAACGTCATAACCTTTGCTTCTTACGAACGATGCAGCATATAATGTTCCGAGCGGAGCATAAAGATTCATCGCACGGAATTCCTTTGGGTCGTGCTTAAGGAAATATGAATTGGCAAAAAGAATGTCAGCCAAGGTTAAACTGTTTTAATTTTTCATTGTACATTTCCAGAATTTTTTTCTGCATGTTGTGCGGATGTGTTTTGGATTCCTTCATCGTTGACTTAAACATCTGCTCGCGTTCCTCATCACTGATATGCGAATATTTTTTCTTCCAGTGTCTGACCGTTTGATGAAGAAGCTTTGTCTCAAGCCAATCGCCGAACTTTCCTTTGAACGGAACTTCGAGAATCTTTCTAAGAAAACAGCTGCAGTTGGAAATCTTTACAGGAGTTCCGTGCAGCGTTTCGTCTCCCTCAGTGTAATTTGGGAAATAATTTTTTATCCAAAGATTACTTGCAATGAACTTGTTCATAAGCCCGGAATTATAAGTTGACTTGATGTAAGCTATCTCCGTTGCAGTGAAAATATTTTTCTCCTCGATTTCTAGATTATCTTCCGTGATAAGATAGTTGATGCAGAAATATTTGTAGCTGTTGAATAAAAATGTTTTCTTGAACAGCATGAGCAGTGAACGGCAAATCCAAAGCCGTGAAGGAGCTGTTATCAGCATAAAATCTAAATCTGCTTTTTTATCGGAATTATTTTTTGATAAGCTGCCGCTGATAAAAACCGCACGAACAAACGGAAAGTTTTTTATAAGTGTTGTAACACGCTTTGCGGTTTTCCATTTTCTGAATGATATGTATTCTCTTTCAAGACGCTGGCTGACAAGATTTTTCTTCGGCTCTAAGAAAACATATCCATTGTGCTCCCTAATTACTGAATCCGGTTCATGGCAAATAGTTTTGAGCTGATTCTTAAAATCTGTTTGTGAAATTGAATTCTCAGGCAGGAATTTAAATACTTCTTCATCTTTGAGCGGGTAATCAAAGATGTCGTAGTAAAGTAGAGTGCGTAGAATATTTTGCTGAAGAAAATCCGTTTGCATTAAGTCAAATTGTTCATTTTTGTTTTTTTAATCAACGTAAAGAAAAAACAGAAATGGTTTACTTTATTTTATAATTTTTCAGCGTCTCCTTAGCAAGCGAAATAACTTTCTCTTTCAATTCTTCCGGCTCAAGAACTTTCACGCCTTTGCCTCTGCTGACAATCCACCCGGCAACTTCATCGAGCGAGTTCACAACTGTTTCATAAATTATTTTCCCGCCGCTTTTTTTCACTTCGGTAATCTTCTCTTCTTCCATCAGCATGTTTGTTTTAATCCGCTCCGCCCAAATTCCGTCCATCTCAAGCTTCACGGGAAACCTGTCTTTCGCCATCCAGCTTCGCCATGAGTATTTGAAAATTTCATCAATCTCATTTTCAGAAGGCGGACTGAACTTCCTTGGTGATTCACGGACTTCAATTATTTTATTCAGATGAAACTGTTTCAGCTTGCCTTCGTTCATTGCAAGCACACGCCAGTAATTATCCGTGCGGAAAATCCTTAACGGAAAAATCTCTCTGCCGAACTCCGCTCCATGTCTTCCCGGTCCGAGTTTCTCTTTTTCATAATCAATCACTGCTCCTCTGTGCTTTTCGATGCACACCTGAAGTGCAACAATGTTCGACAAGGCTTTCTCTCCAAGATGCTTCACCATCAGGTTGGTTGACTTCTCAATAAATGTTTCATAAAAACTTACCGCCGCATACTGCTGAATCAGCATTCTCAGCTTCGCATCCGAAAGCGGGCATGAAACAACGACTCCCTTGTGATGCACCGAATGAATGTCGATTCCTTCCGAGCGTAAATCATTTAAGTCACGTTTGATAGTAAGAAGCTCCACTCCGAATAGCTCCGCAAGGTCTTCCATGTGAATGTAGCGTTTGTAATTCTGTGACAAACATAAGCCAAGTATTTCAAGCTGGCGTTTTAGCTTTGAACGGAATTCTGCTGACATAGTTATACAAAATAATTTTACTTTGACGTAGATTCAATTTATAAGAGAGTCGATATAAATAAAAAATCCCATCTTTTATGATGGGATTCTTAAACTGAGAACAATCCCTCTGAACGGGATATATAACGTGTTATTAAAAATATCCGGTTAGACCGAACAATAGATTAGCTTCACCCTGCGCATTCTTTCCAAGTATCGAAGCCCCGAATCCTAAGATTAAATCAAATTTTGATTTAACAAGTTTTTCAAAGTTTTGTTTAAAATAAATTCTTAACATTCCTATATTTCCGCCTTCAAGCTTTGTAAAAAATTTTATCGGCATTATAATTCCGTTTTCCTTTTTAAATTCCAATGGAACATCTCTATCAAATTCATCACCCGAAGCTTTGAAATACTGAAACTGAACTGAGGGCTGAAGACCAAAATCAAAATAATAATTAATCAGAAAGTCATAAATAAAATGATAACCTGTTTTAACTTGTGCCTCATAAGGATTTTGCGTTATAAAGTCATTTATCTCTTCCGAAGTGATTGTAGTTGTGTCATACAAATAAGGAAACCCGATTCCAAAAGGTCTCGGAGTAAAAAGCTCACTCGTATGAGGAATCTTTAAAATATATTTTGCTCCGGTAGTAATTTTTAATTTTTTTAAATCAAAGCTAAAATAACCGTTAATGTTTGCAGTCCATCTATCTCCGTTTCCTCCATGTGGATTATCAAGATAACGCTTTGGTCTTGAGGTCGGCAATGTGAAACCTCCTCCGATATAAAAATCGAACTGATTTTTTTTTAAAATTACTTTTCTGATATAAGATAATTCAACATCTTGAAAAGGTCCTCTCGGCTTAATCCACTCCGGCTGGGGCTTTACATCAGTGGTAGATGAATAAGAATTAATTTCTGTAAATGTGAATGGAAGGCGTAAAACTATTTTATTAAGTTTTGCAAAATTATACTGAGCCCATAATAAAGCACCGTGTTTTCGGAAGTAGCCCCCCGGGTCGCTTCCCTTATCGTATTGTCTGAATGATTCTTTTATGAAAACTTGTTCGCCCGCTGTGTTAAAATATTTCTCTGCCGATGAATAATTATAAGTCAATCCAACTTTAAATATTTGTGTTTTATTAATGAAGGGGTCATCACCCGTTAGTTCCCACATATATACCCGAACAGGAAAATTAAAATCAGCAGGAGTTAGAAAATCTTTTCCCCTGTTGACCGTATTTTGGGAGACGAGGTTTTTAGATAGAAGTAAAAATAAAATGATAAAGAATAAAAGCTTTTTCATTTTCAAAATTAAATTGAAGTGTTCTCTGTAATACCGTTACAAAATTATATCATTGGCTTTGGATTTGCAACGAAAGTAGTTTGTTGGTGATGGCGATAAAGTTCAACTCCGAATAAATCGGTAAGGTCTTCCATCTGCATGTAGCGGTGATAATTCTGCGACAGGCAAAGCCCGAGTATTTCAAGCTGGCGTTTAAGCTTTGAACGGAATTCTGCTGACATAGTTATCCAAAATAATTTTAGTTTGACGTAGATTCAATTTAATTTGAATTGATGTGACTCTACTAATAATTCCGTTGATAACTGTCTGTGTGAATGTTATTTTTTAGATGAAGGAATTAAAATGAGGTTTTTAACAATATGGTATAGCTGTTTAATAATGTTATTACTTTTCTTGGTTTATTATATTATAAATAAATATGTAATCGATATCTCAATTTCTTTCATACCTCTTTATTTAATAGCATGGAGTTTGTTTTCTGTTTTGACTTATCAAACCTATGCTATATTATATAGTAAAAAACTCTACAATAAGTATATTCTTATTTCTTTTTTCTTTGGGTTTCTGCTAATACCCTTTTTCTTTAGTTTTTTTCTAATTTATTTCCAGCTCTATATCTCGGCTATTTATTTTATACTTTTGCTAATATTCTCCGGTCTTATCATCAAACTGAAAGGCAGGTTAAGATAATTTCCAACATCCCTTCCAATTCTCATCAATTTTAAGAGAACCTCTCCGAAAACGTTTGGTTTCGCTTTAGAAACGTTCGTCTTTGCTTCGGAAACGTTCGTTTTTACTTCAGGAACGTTTGGTTTTTCTCCGGAAACGTTTAGTTTTTCTCTGGGAACGATTGCTTTTACTCCGGGAATAGTCGCTTTTGACTTGGGAATAGTTGTCTTTGCTTTGGGAATGATTGCTTTTGGTTCAGGAATAGTCGCTTTCGTCCCGGGAATGTTTGCTTTTGTTTCGGAAACGGATTAATGGATTCCCGCGAAGGCGGGAATGACCGTTACTCTATTAGTATCATTCAATGATACTATCAACGGTATGTGTGCATTATATATTTGTATCAATAAAAAATAAATCAAATGCACACAACACAAACAACCAAAACAGAAATTCCACAGCAGGCACTTTTTAAAACCGAAACAACGGACAATGCATCCGGCTGGAAATCTTTTTCACGCGGACTGCTTGAGTTCAGGATTGCAAAATCATACTCAAGCGTTCCCGTAAAGAAAAAATATCTTCACAACGCAAACAAATATTTCAACGATGCGATAAATAAAATTCCCGATTACACGATGGCGTTCGGTTACCGCGGAAAGTCGCATTGCATTCTGGGAAATCATAAGCAGGCAGTCAAAGACCTTTCGGAGGCAATTAAAATTTCAAAGAACAATTATCCCGACCTTTTTCTTTACAGGGCGTATTCTTTTATGATGCTGGAAAAATACAGCCATGCCTTGACTGACCTGAACCATGCAATAAAGCTTTACGGAAATTATAAGACCGCATACTATCTGCGCGGTGAAGTTCATTTTCTCAGTGGGAATTTTATCGGGGCGGCAAACGACTATTATTACACAATGACATGCGAGAACAAAAAGACAGCGGGCGATTTGCCGTGTGCAGATGAAAAAGAACTTCGTGTTAAACGCGGAGTATGTTATTATAAAATGAAAAACTACCGCATGGCTTTGCTTGAGCTTGAGCCGCTTATGAATTCGGAACACGTTTCCGATGAAATAAAATATTATGCGGGATGCTGTTACATAAAGTTTGATAAGCTCGAAGCGATTGAAAAGGGATTGAAGTTTTTAATGGAAGTTGAAGATGCGGCAGGATTTGAAAATGTGAATTTCGAGCTTGCAAAATTCTTTGCAGATATTCCTGACTACGAAAATGCAATGTGTTACATCGAAAAGTATCTTGCATCAACTGTCGGCGATCACAAAGCGTTGATTCTTAGGGGCTATCTGCACACTAAGAACGGAAATCTTACCGCAGCTTTGAAAGATTTATTCGCAGCAAAAGAAATCTGCAATAACGACGTAGAGCTTTATCTGCATCTCGGCAAAGTATTTCTTGAACTCGGAATAAAAAATAAAGCGATTGACAATTTATCAAAGAAGAAATTGTCAAAAACCTTTTAAACCCATTAACCAATTAACTAATCAACTATTCAACTAAGACCATGGTTTCAATAAAAACATTTTCGGAAGATTACCAAACCGAATATAGAAGCATTAACAAAAGAAGAATTAAAATTCTAAGTTTCGTCTTAACCGTAATGTTCGTTGCATTTTACATGATGACGATTGCGTAATGTCTTAATTTGAAATTCACGTTTTTCGTTTGACGTTTCATGTTTGACATCTTGAACCCTTTTGCCTTTTCACTTTTGCCTCTCTTTATTAAGTTTAGGTCTAAAATATTATCTATATGCAACGACTTAAACACATCTCAATTCTATTATTTACAATTTCTTTAACGTATTTATTCAGCGGATGCGGTTACAACGCAATGGTTCAGCTTGATGAAAAAGTGAATCAAGCATGGGCGCAGGTTGAAAATCAGTATCAGCGTCGTGCCGACCTGATTCCGAACCTTATTAAAACAGTTCAGGGTGCAGCGGATTTTGAAAAAGGAGTATTAACGGAAGTTACCGAGCTTCGCTCTCGTGTAGGACAAATGAAACTCTCAGCAGATGATTTATCTGATGAAGAAAAGTTCAAAAAATTTCAGGAAGCACAGGACAAATTAAGCGGAGCATTGTCACGTTTGCTTCTTGTCGCAGAAAATTATCCGCAACTGAAAGCAAACGAGAGCTTTCTTGCACTTCAAACCCAGCTTGAGGGAACGGAAAACAGAATTGCAGTCGAAAGAAAGAAGTTCAACGAAGCAGTTCAGGAGTATAACACAAAAGTCCGCAGCTTCCCGACGTTAATCTTTGCAAAGCTGTTCGGCTTCAAGGAAAAACAATATTTCAAATCACAAACAGGAAGCGATAAAGTGCCTGATGTGAACTTTGACTTCGATAAGAAGAAAGATAAGTAAATTGCAAGCTGTTGTAATGGCTGGTGGTTTCGGCACGCGTTTAAGACCGCTGACGGCAAATATTCCCAAGCCGATGACTCCGCTTTTAAACAAGCCCATCATCGAGCATATAATAGAGCTGCTGAAACATCACAAGATAAGCGACCTTGTCCTGATTCTTTATCATCAGGCGGAAATAATCCGTGATTATTTTAAAGACGGCAAAAAATTCGGAGTGAACATCAGTTACGTAAAACCCGATGCCGATTACGGAACAGCAGGTGCGGTTTATTGTGCCGAAGGATTAATCAAAGATACATTTTTAATAATCAGCGGTGACGTTGTTACGGATTTTGACCTCTCCAAGGCATTAACATTTCACAAAAAGAAAAAATCTGCTGCAACAATTGTTTTGACACGCTCAAAGAATCCGCTACAGTTCGGAATTGTTTTAACCGACAAAGAAAACCGAATTACAAAGTTTTATGAGAAACCCGCATGGAGCGAAGTTTTCAGCGATACAATCAACACCGGAATTTATGTTCTTGATAAAGAAACGCTCGGCTTGGTTCCAAAAGCAAGAGGAAATAAAATTGACTGCGATTTTTCCAAAGACCTATTTCCCTATTTGCTGAAACATAAAATGAATTTGTTCGGCTGCACATTGAACAGCTACTGGAAAGACGTTGGCAGCTTGGAGGATTATATCGCAACCAATCTCGAAGCGTTAAAGGGAAAAGTTAAGCTTCGTTCATCGGAAAAAATTTCCAATTCAAATTTAATCGGGAAAGGAAGCAAGATTGCTAAAACAGCAAAGCTTGTTAATTGCGTTGTCGGGGAGAAATGTGAAATAGGAAACGGTGTGCGGATAAAAGATTCTGTAATCTGGAATCGGACAAAAATAGATGACAACTGTTCTTTGAATTATTCGGTTCTCTGCAACTCTGTTCAAGTCAGAAAGAATACAAAGATTTCCGAAAATGTTTTCATTGGTGATGATGTTACTGTCGGCAGTAATGTTTTGATAAAACCGGATGTAAAAATCTGGCCAAAGAAATTTATCGATGGAAGCTCGGTAGTGACAAAGAGCTTAGTGTGGGAAGAACGATGGAAAGATTCGATGTTCAGCGATTCGCGAATTACCGGTTTGGCAAACATAGAAATAACTCCGGAGTTTGGAGCTCGTTTAGGAATGATGTATGGTGTGTTCGCAGGACTCGGGAATTCGATAGTTATTTCGCGGGACATCGACAATGTTTCGCTGATGATAAAAGGAGCAATCACAGCCGGTTTGCTTTCCAGCGGGATAAATGTTTATGACCTTCATACAACCCCGATGCCGATTCTCCGGCAGGAATTAAAATGGAGCAATTCGGACGGAGGAATTTATGTCCGTAAATCGCCTTTCGATATTTCAAAGTGTGATATTATTTTTCTTGATTCTAACGGCAAAGATTTATCGAGCGCTAAAACAAAGTCGATAGAGCGGCTTTATCTTTCCGGGGATTCAATGCCGACACCGTTTGATAAAACCGGAAAAGTTTCTTCTCCGCAGCAAACAATTGATAAATACAAAAAGCATTTTCTTGCAAACCTTGACAAAGACGCAATCAACAAAAGAAAGTTTAAGATTGCCGTTAATTTCTCACATGGAATAACCGCTTCAATTTTTCCGAACATTCTTGGTGAGTTTGAAATCCAGCTTGTTTCACTTGACGCACATCTTGAACCTTACAAACAGGCACGTTCATCCGCTGAATTCCGTGAAGCGTTACAAGAGCTTTCGTATGTTGTAACCTCGTTAAAATACGACGCAGGATTTTTGATTGATGCAGGCGGGGAAAAAATTTATGTTGTCGATGACACCGGAAAAATAATTAGCTACGACAGATTTCTGAGTATGTTTGTTTATCTTTATCTTACGCTTTATCCCAAGACAAAAAAAATTGCAGTACCCATACAGGCATCAAGCGAAATTGATATAGTTGCAAAAAAATACTGGACGGACGTTGTTCGCGTGAAAGATTCTCACTTCGCAATGATGAATGCCGTAGATGACCCTGAGGTTGAACTTGCCGGCGGAACAAAAGGCGGTGTTATCATTCCCAAGTTCTCTTTTGCAACAGACGGAATGTTTACAATCATGAAACAGCTTGAGCTTCTTGCTCATTCCGGAAAATCTCTGAGCATCGTTGATAAAGAAACTCCGAAGCTTCATATGGCAAAGAATAATATTTATTGCACCAAAGAACAGAAGGGAAAGATAATGCGTAAGCTCGTTGAAGAATCCGAAGGTAAAAAGAGACAGCTTATCGATGGAATAAAAATTTTCTTCGCAGAAAATAAATGGGTGCTTTGCATTCCTGACAGCGAGCGCGAAATATTCCACGTTAATGCAGAATCACAAACCGGGAAAACTGCTGAACAGCTTGTACATGAATACTCTTCGAAGATAAAAAAATATCAAAGCATTTTGTAGTTTGGACAGGGCAATACCAAATATAAGATTCCGCCGCATACTTGGATATAGTGAGTCTCCCGCTAAAGCTTCCGACCTCCTTTATAATGAGAAGTTTATCAAAGATAAGCTTGTTGTTGACTTTAGAACACGATTGCTCGCAATCTCTATTTTTTTATTTCACTTCATAGAAAACGGAACGCTGGGTTTGCTGCCTGAAAAATCTTATTTCGTTTATAGGAATGTAAGAATTTCTGATTTAATTCTATATGGACTTACTATCTATTCTATTGTTTGCTATAAAGAAATCAAGGAGATGATTAAGAGCAGGTCTTTCTTGATGGCAAAAATCTTAATTCTTTATCTACTTTTTGAATTTGGAGTAAGCGCCGTTAAATATCAGTTTAATGTAGTTGAATATTTTTTTCGTTTAAAAGGGATCTGGGAGTCGTTTCTTGTTTTACCTTATATGTTATTGTTAAGAAGGGATGGTTTTGGTTTTTTCTTTAAGCTCATATTTCCGGTTGCTATCATTTCAAATATTCTTTATATATTAAGTGCCTTAACTGGAATAGCATTTCTTCCGGATGTATCGATTATTAAACAACGACTGCCGGGAGATATAGAGGTGTTTAGGGTCTATGGCGGAACATTCTTCGGCGATTTTTTTTATCTCGGTTTCATTTATTACTGGATTACAAAAAAATTTAAGGTCTGGCAGCTGGCTGCAATTGTACTGTTTATAATTCCACATCTGCTTGCGTTCGGTCGAACTGCATGGGCGTTTTTTGTGTTCACAATTGTTTTGATGGTTGCAATGAATTCTTTGATGAAAAAACAATTCCGGATACTTGTAAAGCATATAATCATTCTTGTATTTCTTGGAATAGTGTTAATAATCAGCTTCATAAAATTTATTCCCCAATCAGACTATTATGTAGATGCCTTGGGTGAACGTTTGTTCCAGGGACAGGAAGATGTAAAATACAGTGAGGGGACTTACGGGGCGCGGGTATTGCTTCAGAATGAAGCCTTGGTTGGTCTTTGGATGAAAAGTGATATGATTCTTGGAATAGGAATGCACCCGATGTGGGTCGTGAGAGCCGAAACTCACGAAGAACAACTTTATTATAATGCTTTCAGTGATGTAGCCTGGCCATCTGTTCTGGCGGCTTATGGTATCATAGGATTTTTAATAACTGCTGTTTTTCAGGCATACTATATTATAATGTCATTTAGGTTAATAAAGAAGTTCCGGGTTCCGGATGTTTATAACTTCCTGGTATTGTTTTGTCTTGCAAACATGACATTTGATTCATTTGTTCAGTTTTCATATAAACTTTTTTCTGCAAGCTTATGGGGACTTTACGGCAAGATGAATTTTTTCGTCGCTGTAATTGTTTATGTTTATGTTCATCATTTAAAAATCAAAAAAGAAAACCGATAGCTGGTAAGAATAGTTGGTAAGAGTAATAACAAATAATTTCCGGAGTAAATTCAAAGCTTATCCGAATGGACAACAGAATAAAAAAGAATCTCTCTTTTACCGGGATGCTTTTATCATGCCTCAAAAAGCAAAATTGCTTGCCTGGGGAATCTTTCTGGTTTACTTCATAGAAAACGGAACTCTGGGATTAATACCAAGACAGATGTATTTTGTTTATAGGAATGTGCGTGTATCAGACCTGTTAATTTATTTTTTAGCTATCTATTCCTTTATCAACATTAGAGAATTTACTGAGCTTTATAAGAGCAAAACCATGATAATCGCAAAGATTCTCCTTTGTTATTTATTCCTACAATTCATCATCAGTGTACTTTTATATGACGTGAATGTGCTCGAATATTTTTTCCGCTTAAAGGGTGTTTGGTCTTCCTTGCTCATTTTCCCGTATTTATTATTGTTGAAGAGAAACGGTTTGAAATATTTAATAAAGCTTGTTCTCCCTGTCGCCATTGTTTCGAATGTTCTTTACATTCTTAGCTCTTTCACAGGTGTTGCCTTTCTCCCAGAAATAGGAATCGAAAAACAAAACCTTCCCGGTGGTTTTCAGGTTTACAGGGTATACGGCGGAACGTTTTATGGAGAATTTCTTTTCCTAGGATTCGTTTTCCAGTGGATGTCTTCAAAAATAAGATGGTATCAGGTTTTGCTTGTTGCTTTATTTGCATTGCCGCAAATTCTTGCTTTCGGCAGGTCAGCATGGTTGTTTTACACTTTCTCTATTATTCTGATGGCCGTTTGGTATACCTTAAGAAAAAGAGAATTTAGAATACTTATTAGGCAGATAATTGCAATTTCTATTTTCCTTGGATTTGTAATCTATGCTTTCGCAAAGTTTGTCCCTGATTCAAGCTTTATGACAGATGCTCTTGAAGCAAGAGTACTCCAGGGTCAGGATGATGTGAAATATAACGAAGGAACTTATGGCACGCGTATGGCAAACATTCAATCATTGCTGGGGCTTTGGATGAACAGCAATGTATTATTTGGAATAGGAATGCACCCCCTGTGGGTTATTAAACCTTTGACAGTTGAAGAAAACATTTATGCGTGGGGTTTTTCCGACACGGGCTGGCCTTCTGTTCTTGCTGCTTACGGGCTTATCGGATTTATTATTGCTCTGATTTTTCAACTCTATTACATTATCGTATCCTTAAAAATTTTGAAACGTGCCGACCCCAAACAAATTACGACTTTTCTTGTTCTGCTTTTCCTTGCAAGATTATTGTTTGACAGTGTTCTTAATTATGCCTACGCGGGTTTTTCAGTTGGCTTATGGGGATTTTGTTCGATTGTTTATTTTATGGCTGCTGTAACTTATAAATACGAACACCCGGACGAACAGGAATTATTAAATAATAAAACAGGGTGAGCTCAATGCATATATCCGTTGTCATCCCTTTTTACGGATGCAAAGCTTGTCTCATTGAGCTGCATTCACGTCTCACGAAAAGTCTTTCGCAAATTACAAACAACTTTGAAATTATTCTTGTTAATGATGCCAGCCCGGATAATTGCTGGAATGATATTAAATCTCTTTGCGAAAAAGATAACTGGGTTGTCGGTTTGAATTTTTCACGAAACTTCGGGCAGCATTATGCTATCAGTGCCGGATTAGATTATGCTTCCGGAGAGTGGATTATTGTGATGGATTGTGATTTGCAGGACCAGCCGGAAGAAATTATCAAGCTCTATGAAAAAACCAAAGACGGGTATTACATAATTCTTGGAAGAAGATACAACCGGCAGGATTCTTTCTTCAAAGAACTTGGCTCAAGAATGTTTTATAAAATTTTAAGCTGGCTCACCGATAAACACCAGAATCACAAAGTTGCAAACTTCGGAATCTATCACAGAAAAGTTATTGATGCCGTAAAATCTATGCGTGAGAACCTGCGTTATTTTCCTGTCCTGGTGCGCTGGACAGGATTTAAAACCTGCGAGGTTGATATTGAGCATGCAAAAAGAAAAACCGGTAAAACCCAGTATTCCTTTGGCAAATTATTTAAGCTTGCCTTCGATATTGTGATTGCGTTTTCTGATAAACCTTTACGGTTAACCGTACGGCTTGGATTAATTATTTCAGCACTGTCTTTGATTTATGCCGTTGTTGTGCTTGTTAGGGTTCTCATTGGTGATGTTACTGTTGAGGGATGGTCCAGCTTAATAGTTTCCGTTTGGTTTCTCTCCGGGTTAATAATTTTTATTCTCGGCATAATTGGAATTTATCTCGGTAAAACTTTTGATGAATCAAAAAAACGTCCAATCTACATTATCAGCGACACCGCGGGAGGAAATCCTGCTGAATGAAAAAATGTGTAATGTTTTTGATGACAAAAAAGGGATTTGATGTTTTAAAAAATTTTGTTACCGAATTTGATATAAGCAACCTCGATTGTGTAATCTCCTATCAGGATAAAAACGTTGAAAAAGATTATTACGCCGACATAAAAAAACTTTGTACTGAAAAGAAAATTAAATTCTGTGATAAAGACGACTCTTATAATTTAAAAAATAAAAATATTTTTGTCATCGGCTGGCGATGGATGATTTACGGTGAAGATAAATTTTTTGTGTTCCATGATTCCATTCTTCCAAAATACAGGGGTTTCAGCCCTGTTGTATCACAACTTATAAACAAAGAAAAAAAATTGGGCGTAACTTGTCTCTACGCATCTGATGAATATGATAAAGGAGAAATCGTTGAGCAGAAAAGTATTGCGATAAAATATCCAGTCACTATTTCGGAGGCAATTGACATAACATCAGGATTGTATTGGAATATTTTTAAAAGTGTTTACTCAAAACTTTTGAGTGAAACGAAAATAGCAACCTCAAAACAAAACGAAAGTGAAGCAACTTACAGCTTATGGAGAGATGAGCTTGATTACAAAATCGACTGGACGATGGATTCTTCTTACATCAAAAGGTTTATCGATGCCGTTGGTTATCCCTACAAAGGTGCATCAGCGTCTGTTGACGGAAAATTTATCCGGGTGCTTAACGCTGAAGAATATCCCGACTGCAAAATTGAAAACAGGGATTGCGGAAAGATTATTTTCCTAAAGGAAGGTTCACCTGTCGTCGTTTGCGGAAACGGGTTGTTGAAAATCACAAAAGCAGTTTATGAAGATACGAAACAAAGCATTCTCCCATTGAAAAAATTCAGAATAAGATTTTCGTAATTGAAAATTCCTTTCAACAAACCATTTCTAACCGGCAAAGAAACTTCTTACATCGAAGAAGCCGTTAAGTCAGGAAAAATTTCCGGTGACGGTATTTTCACAAAGAAATGCCACCAATATTTTGAAAAGAAATTCGGCTTTAAAAAAACTTTGCTTACAACATCGTGCACAGACGCTCTTGAAATGTCGGCAATGCTATGCGGCATACAGCCCGGAGATGAAGTAATAATTCCGTCTTACACTTTTGTTTCAACTGCAAATGCTTATGTTTTACGCGGAGCAAAAATAATTTTCGCAGATGTTAGAAAAGACATCCCAAATATTGATGAGACAAAAATCGAGGAGCTTATAACTCCAAAAACAAAAGCTCTTGTGATTGTTCATTATGGAGGAATTGCCTGCGATATGAATACAATAGTTCCGTTATGTAAAAAAAATAATCTGTATTTGATTGAAGATGCCGCACAGGCAATTGATTCTTATTATAACGGAAAACCTCTCGGCTCTTTCGGCAGCTTCGCTGCGTTTTCTTTCCATGAAACTAAAAACGTAATCTCGGGCGAAGGAGGAATGCTTGTTGTCAATGATGAATCAATGATTAAACGTTCAGAGATAATCCGTGAAAAGGGAACAAACCGCTCGGCATTTTTTAGAGGAGAAGTTGATAAATACAATTGGGTTGACATCGGGTCTTCCTTTCTGCCTTCTGAAATTATTGCAGCTTTTCTTTTCGCACAGCTTGAAAAATTGGCTGACATTCAGGCGAAAAGAAAATTACTATGGAATATTTATCACGAGAATTTAAAACACCTTGAAGAACAAGGAAAAATAAAATTACTTGCTGTTCCTGAATATGCAACAAACAACGCTCATTTATTTTGCATCATTTGTAAAGATTTAGATGAACGTGAGCGGCTGACAAAGTTTTTAAAATCTCACGATATACTTTCCGTCTTTCATTACCTTTCACTGCACAAATCTCCTTTCTATAAAAATCAGCATGACGGAAGAGAACTTCCTAACTCAGACATGTTTTCCGATTGCCTCTTGCGATTGCCAATGTATTATGATTTATCTCTTGAAGAAGTTGATTTGATTTGCTCTCACATAAGAGATTTTTATTCTCAGCATTTATGAAAAGTTTTTTCGGTAAAAATATAACTAAGCTCTCGTTAGCTATAATAGCTTTGTCGTTGATTGGAGCAATTTTGTTTTTGTTAATCCCGGCATACGAATTATTCGGAAAAATAATTTCTTATAAATTCAATGAGCCCGAACGTGTAGACAGAATTGTTTTCAAGTATGACCGCTATCTTTTAGTGTTCGGAATATTTCTGTTTCTTGTATCCTGGTTAGAACATTCCGGATGGCTAAAAAAATTAAAAAATTATCTTGCAAATTTTTTGGAAAAGCTCTTTGTTGTTTTTACTTTTAAGTTTCTGCTGTTTATAACGATTGTATATCTTGCCGTTCTGTTCGTCATTGCATCAACCCACTATGACTTAGGTGTTGATGAAGCTTGGTATATTTACTACGCTGAAAACTTTGCAAAAACAGGTTTGCCGTTTTATGACACAAATGGAAAGATTACAGTCATCGATAACATTAGTATGCTTCCGTATTATTTATTCTCTGTTATCAATTTCAAGCTGGGGTTAACTGACGTATTTCATTTTAAAATTTTATCATCCTTCTTTTCTGTTATAACCCTTCTTGTATTATTTATCACTACAAAGAAAATATATTCAAAAAGAACAGCCGTCTTGTTTCTATTGTTTCTTGTAACACAGCCCGGCTGGGGGTTTCTTGCCTCCTCTTTTTTTGGTGAAATTTTGCAGGCAGCTTTTTTATTCGGGGGATTGTATGTCTGGCTGAATTCTGCAAACAACTTCCAGACCAAAAAAATTATTTTGGCTTCTGTGTTCTTTGCTTTGGCAATTCACACAAAGTTTCAGCTATTGATATTACTTCCTGCATCTTTAATCATCTTACATTTTACGGATAAGAATATCAAAGCAATGCGGGTTTTGTATTATACTCTGGGATTGACTCTGCTGCTAATAATTATCAGAACCATTCCTGTTTTGTTTTATGACCCCAAGCTGCTGAAGAATCTCATTCTTATTACAGATTTCCTTGCTCCATCGATGCCACTTCCTGCTTTTTCGTTTATGATGGATAAGATTCAACTGTTCAACAGGTTTTTCCCTTTGATAATGTTTTTGTTTTCCATTGTTGTGTTTTCCTATCGGTTAAAATCGGCTTTTGATAAGTTCCTGCTTATCTTCACTTCTGTCTCAATCAGCTGGTGGATACTTTTATATCCTCTTACAACATACAGGAATCCTTTTATGGGAATAATTACTCTGTGCTTAATCATCGCCATACTTATTGAACGCATTGTTATTTCATCTGAGAATAAACTAAGCTTAGGTATAAAATATCTTTGTGTTGTTTGCGGTGCCGGCTTGCTTCTCTACGGATTTTCAACCAACATAATCTATGCTTACATCGGTTATAATGATGGTGTTCAGTTTGACCTTGCCGGAGATAAGAACAGGTTATTCATGGAAATTAAACATGACAATACTCAAAGAGAGTTTAATGAAAAATTAAAATCAATGGTGGTTTCTGCCGATACTCTTTACAATGCGGGATTTGTAACCAAATGTTATACTGACAATCCTGTTTCTAATTTACAAAAGTTAAAGGATGATTTGTTAAAAGACGGGCATGAAAGATTTGTTCTTGTTACTTGTGACAATTATTCTTTGGATTTGAGCATCGGCAGAAACCAAATTGATTCAATCGCCAACAAAAAATTAATTCTTAAGGTTGGTGAAAACGAACTCTACAAAGTTTCGAAATAAAAAATGCGTCCTGCCTGCCGAGGCGCAAAGGCGTCAGTGCAACTGACAGGCGAGTGCTGGGCTTGTTAAAAGAAAATTGACTACCTGCTGATTGAAATGTTTCCTCTTGGGAGAATTCCTGAATTGTTAAATACATTATCGTTACGTCTGCATCCAATTGTCATGTCAATTAAATTTTGCGAATAAACTTTTAAGTAGAAAGGCGGCGAGCCCGGAGGAAGATATGCCGGCTGCATTGTGATAAATACTCCATACTCTCCGTTACTCAAATTTGGAATCGGCGGGTCGTTACATGTACCACTTATAACCCACTCTTGTCCCGGGGTGCTGTAAATCGGAGGGTCTGCTCCAGCACAAAGTCCAGCTCCATCATCATCAACAGAGCCTCCTCCCAAAAATCTTCCCATAGAATATGGGGTTGCTGTTAGATTATGTATTACCCACGCTTCATAAATCCAATTATCGCTTGTATTAAGAGTAAGAGAAGGTATTATCTGAGAATTATTTAAAGTATCACTAAACCATAATCCAAGATAACAGCTTCCGCTATTTGTTGTTGTTGTGTGCAGCATGTAATAGCAATTACGAGTATTATCTATCAGTGTGTATCCAACTGAACCCAAGGCATTCGGGTCATCTATCAGAAGATTGCTTGCAGTCATGTTCGGGCCGTTTACAGCGAAGCTGTCTGCAATTAGCTTTGGTCCTGTTGGAATATTTCCCGGTGAGCCCGGCGGCTCTATTGTAATTAAACAAAACTTTAAATGGTCAATTCTATCTGTGTCTGCTCCAAGTGAAAATGCCATTGAGTTGCCATTGGTATCAACGAGAATGCCGTTTGCGTCTGCATTGAATTTTCCGAGATTAACAATTGTCGGGGTCAACGTATCAAAATACAGCCATGCGTTGTATAGGCCAACTATGTTTCTGTCAATCGTTTTCAAGCCGGTAATGTTAAAATTTATTTGCCCAGGCGGATTGTATCCAGGTATTACCCCTGAATCATCACAGGAATAGAAAGTCAGAAATATCGAGATGAATACGAATAAAAGTATTTTTTTCATAAACCTTCCTGTTTTATTTAAATAGAGTTATAAAACTAAACCCATAAAAAATCTTAAACAATCCCTTTTAATCATTAACTGAGTTGTAAGTTTTATTTGCCGTCATAAATAATTAATTTAACGACAAGATGGTAGCTAAAAATTAATTCTTTTGAAAATTACTCGAACTGCTTTTGTTTTATTTAACAACGGGGCTCTTGGCGGAGCTGAAAAGAGATTTACAAATCTTTTTTTATATCTGAATAAACTCTATCCGGAAACTTTTTTTCTTATCATCAACGTTCATCTAAAAAATCAGCTTAAACGTGTTTTCGGTCACCTTCCCGAAAAACAAATAAGAGTTATAAAAGTCCCTGGAGATTCTTCGGTAAATCCTGCTGAGACCAATTCTCCACTTTATTTCAAAGACACCGTACCTGACCCGATTGAAGTCGATAAAAAAACTTCTTGGTTGAGAAAAGTTTTTTGGTATCACAAAAACAGAATTCGGCAGAAAAATATCTTTCGAAAAATCGATTTCATTCAAAAAGAATTTAACATCAATATTTTTATAGGAGTTTATTCGGGAATAATGCCCCTTGTATTTTATTTCGGAAAACCGAATCGCCCGAAAATAATTTTTTCAAACATGGACAGCTGGTTTACAGAGGTTCATGCTGATATGAAAAAGCTTTGGTATAGAAAATATTATTCATTCAACTATGCGATGGAAAATGCTGATGCTGTTGATTTTCTGAGTCCTTATGTATATGAGGGTGTTACAAAAAGAAATGTTAATGTTGATGTGAATGGAACTCATGTCGCCCCAAACTCATTCGCAGATTACTCAAAATGTTTTGTCGGAGACAAATCTAAATTTGAAGTTGCCTTTTGTTCTCGTCTTGAGCCGAATAAAAACCCTATGTTATTTCTTGAAGCAGCTAAAGAAATTCTTGATATAAATTATGATATTAAATTTTACATCCTCGGTGAGGGAAGTTTGGTAAATGAAGTCAAGGATTTCATCTCAATAAATAATTTAGAAGACAGAGTTGTTTTCATGTTTCACAAAAACCCGCCTGAGATTTTTTCCCGGACTTCTGTCTTTGTTTCATTGCAAAGCGGAACAAACTATCCTTCACAAAGCGTGCTTGAGGCAATGGCTTGCGGAAATGCGGTTATTGCAAGCAATGTCGGTGATACAAAATTGTTCGTCCATGAATCGAATGGACTGCTGATTAATTTAAACAAAGTGGAATTGGTTAAAGCTATTGGAAAACTTTATGCAGACCGAAACCTTACTTCGTCTCTTGGCAGCAACGCAAGGGAGTTTGTTTTGAGGGAACATACTGTAGAAAAAATGTCTTCCTATTATCTAAACTTAATTCAAACTGCAGCCCTGTCATAAATACTTCACTTATTCTTTCAATTAAAAAATTTAAATTGCGTTCATGCAGTTATCAATTCACTCTCGTCATTTAAATGACATCGTTGTCGTAAAGCCGGACGTCTTTGAAGACGAACGCGGTTTTTTTACAGAAGTTTACCGGACAGACCAGTTTGCAGAACTTGGCTTGCCGACAAATTTTGTTCAGCTTAATCATTCACGCTCACAAAAAAATGTTTTACGCGGATTGCATTTCCAATGGGAGCCGCCGATGGGAAAACTAATGCGAGTAACTTTCGGTGCAGCATTTCTTGTTGCCGTCGATATCCGTAAAGGTTCACCGACTCTTGGGCAGTGGTTCGGTATGGAAATCAATTCCGTAAACAAGCTTCAAATTTTTGCTCCAGCAGGATTTGCCCGCGGCTTCTGTGTTTTGTCTGACTTCGCAGAGATACAATATCTTTGCAGCGGGATTTACAGCAACAAATGTGAATCCGGAATTAAATGGAACGACACAGAAATCGGAATCGAATGGCCTGTGAAAGAACCCGTCACTTCAGAGAAAGACGACAAAGCACAATCTTTGAGTGAGTGGCTTTCTAAACCTGATTCGGAAAATTTTAAATACTGATTAATGAAAATTCTTATTGCTGGAGGAGCGGGTTACATCGGCTCTGTTCTTGTTCCAAAACTTATTGAGATTGGTCACGCCGTTAATGTTATCGATTTGTTCTGGTTCGGAAATCATCTGCCACAAGAAACAGGCATCATTCATAAAGATATTTTCAAGCTTAGCGAAAAAGATGTTGAGGGACATGATGTTGTAATTTTTCTCGCCGGACTTTCCAATGACCCGATGGCTGAGTTTGACCCGAGTATGAATTTTATTTTCAATGCTTCGGCTCCTGCTTACCTTGCTTACATTTCAAAACGCGCGGGTGCGAAGCGATTTATTTACGCCGGCTCGTGTTCTGTTTACGGCTTCACCGAAAATAAATTGTATGATGAAAAATGTAAAACGGAATCGGATTATCCTTATGGCATTTCTAAGTTGCAAGGCGAGAGAGCGGTGCTTCAGCTTGCTTCAAAAAACTTTTCAACAATTTGTTTGCGTCAGGGAACAGTCAGCGGATACAGCCCGCGTATGCGTCTTGACCTTGTAGTAAATACAATGTTCAAGTCTGCCATGATGACAGGAAAGATAACCGTGAACAATCCGAAAATCTGGAGACCTGTTCTTGCCATTCAGGATGCTGCACAAGCATATATAAAATCTGTTGAGTCAAAAAAATCTGTCAGCGGGATTTTCAATGTTGCATCGGGAAATTTTACTGTCGGAGAAATCGCAAAAAAAGTACGCAAGGAATTAAAAAAGAAGCTCAAGCTCGACGTGAAAATTGAAAACAAAAAAGTTAAAGACATGCGTAACTATAAGGTGAGTGTTTCAAAAGCAAAAAAAAATCTTGGCTTCAAACAGAAGTTTACGATTGAAAAAATTGTTGATGAACTTGTAAAAAATTATCCTCTGTTTAAAGATTTCGGGAACGAAAATTATTACAACATAGAAGTTTTTAAAAAACTGAAATGAAAATCACTGTCATCGGCTCAAACGGTCAGCTTGGCTCTGATATAGTCAAAGAATTTTCGCTGAAAGAATACGAAGTCGTTGGATTGACTCACACAGAAATCGAAGTCAGTAACTTTGAGTCTGTTCGGTCTGTTTTAACAAACGTCAAGCCCGATGTTGTAGTCAACACGGCAGCAATGCACAATGTTGAGAAGTGTGAGCAAGAACAGCTGCGTTCTTTCGAAGTAAACTCACTTGGGGCAAAATATCTTGCAGAAACCTGCAATGAAATTAATTCCGTTCTTGTTCACATCAGCACCGATTACGTTTTTGACGGAAAGAAAAACTCTCCTTATGCTGAAACTGATAAAACAACTCCGCTCAATGTTTATGGCAACACGAAGGTTTCCGGTGAACAATTTATAGAAGCAATTGCAAAAAAATACTTCATCATGAGAACATCCGGTGTTTACGGACACAGTCCCTGCCGCGCAAAAGGCGGACTGAACTTTGTTGAACTAATGCTGAAACTTGCGAAAGAAAAACCGGAGCTTCGTGTTGTTGACGATGAAATATTAACTCCAACTTCAACAAAAGAAATTGCACCGCAACTTATTGAGCTCATTAAGACCGATGCATATGGATTGTATCACTCAACTGCTGAAGGAAGCTGTTCGTGGTTTCAGTTTGCAAAAAAAATATTTGAGCTTACTTCAACAAAGGCAAATCTTCAAATCGCCGGACTAAACGAATTCCCGATGAAAGTTCCCAGACCGAAATATTCTGTTCTTGAAAATGCAAATCTTAAATCACGCGGAATAAATATAATGAAATCATGGGAAGATGGGTTGAAAGAATATCTTAATTCAAATGGTCGATAAGAAAATCGGGATTATACTTGTCGTAACAAACGAGAAACATAATCTCGAAATGCTTTACGAATCGCTTGCTGTTCAAACTTATAAAAACTTTTCGCTTTACTTTGTTGATAACAACTCCTCTGACGACTCTGTTGAACATTCTCAATCTCTGAATAGTAAATTTAACTTTGAAATAAATTACATCTGCTTAAGTGAAAATGCCGGTGATGCAACAGGTAATTCGATTGGAAGTGAACATGCCCTCCGAGATGGTGTTGATTATGTTTACGTGCTGAACAATGACGCCGAGTTAAAATCCGATTGTCTCAAGGTGCTTGTCAACTTGATCGAAAGCGATGGATTGATTGGTGTTGTTGGTCCGATATTTTTATACTGGACAAAAGAGAAAATCAAAAACAAAATTCAAATCTACGGAGCACATGTGAATTTCAAAACGCAGGAAACGAAAATTGTGGGTGTGGGGGAAATCTTTGAAGAAACAGAATTGCCTGACACACTTGTGTGTGATTACCCCATCGGCGGTGCGTTAATGATAAAGCGGGAGGTTGTTGAAAAACTCGAAACACTTTTCGATGACCGTTTTTTTATGTACAGCAACGAAATCGATTTTGCTCTGCGTGTCAAACGACTCGGTTATAAATCTTTTGCAACAAAGAATGCAGTTATCTGGCACAACCATAAATGGAAGCGTGATAACAAAGAGGGCTGGTATCGTGAATATTACCTGAGTGAGCGGAATAAATTTCTTTACTATTATAAACACGGGTTTTATTTTTATCTTTTGCGAATGCTTGCCATTGACCTGATAAAATTTCCGTGGCGGCTTATGTGGTTTCTTCGGGTCTGTGATTTAAAATTAGGATATTGGTATCTTCGTGGAATGCTGGACGGGCTTCTCAATAAAAAGGGAAAGCCGAATTTATACTTCATTAAAAAATAATCATTGAAAAATTTATTCAACAAATTCTCTACTGGTGAATTCAAAACAAATGAATCTCCTCTAAGCAAAAACCAGAAAATAGTTTTGGCTGTTTGCGTTTTGCTTACAATCGTTCTTAAGTTGTTTTTAATTCCTTATAACATGATAGACATGGGCGACTCTGCAACACGTGTGTGGAACGCTTTCTGGTGGTCACAGGAACCCTTTGTTGTTTTGCCTGAACATGGTCACCCGTTCTGGTTTTATTTTATGGGACCGTTAATGATGTTGACAAAAGAATTTTTCTATACATCAATTGTATCGATGATTCTTGTGATGAGCTTCGCAGGAATTTATATTTTCAGAATAACTTATCTTTTTTCGGATTTCAAAACTTCGATGATTGCTTTTTTCGTTTTTACACTCAATCCAGTTATCTTTCGTCTGAACTTTGAGCCCTATGCACAGCAAACTTACCTTGCTGCATTATGTGTGATGGTGTATTATCTTATTGTCGGCATCACTTCCGAAAATTCAAAAAAGAATTTAATTATTGCCGGATTGTTTTCATTCGTTGCCCTTGCCTCAAGACCAGAAGCAATTTTTGTGATTGCTCCTTTCTGTCTGCTGGCTTTTCTATCAAAGAAAAAGGGATGTTCTGTTTATCTATTTCTTTCCCTTTCGTTTCAGTTAATCTGGATAATTATCAGTTTGATAAAATACGGAACTCCCTTTCAGACAATTATGTCGGCTGACCAATACACCGAAGATGTAAACATCCAGGGATTGGCTTTAGGAATGAGGGCAAAAGGGTTCTTCCTGCCGTATTATTTTCTCTTTTTTGGATTAACTATTTTTTTGTTTTGGTTTTTTATAAAAGGATTTTTGCTGACAAGAAAAAGATTGCCGCTGGTTTTAACATTAAGCTTGCTTCTGCCAATTCTTGTTCCTGCTCTTGTTAACGGGCTTGCCGGAGCAAAGTCATCAATTTACCACACGACACATTATATTTACGCGATGTTTTTCTTTGCTCCAATCTTTGGTGCAATTGGATTAAGCAACTTTACAGAAAAATATTCTAAGGTTGTCCAAATAATTGTAGTCCCGATTGTTATTTTAACCTGTATCCCGTTATCTTATGTGAAAGATTTCGTTCCACAGAAATTCAACAAGCTGTTTCCGAAAGTAATCCAGTTCATAGTAACTGCAGAAGACCCGCAGGAAACATGGAAGCTGATTTATGCTGTCGATAAATATATACCCGATTATCCGTCACTGATATTCGATGCAGAAGGCAGCGTGTCGAGCATTTTTTATGTTCCGTTCAGAACAAAGCTGCCCGCTAAACCGATTAATGAACCGAAGATTTTTATTTCGGGATATAATGTACCGACTGATGCAAACGTATTGGGGGGAGAGTTAGGAACCTTCATGAGCAATAACCCAAAAAGTCTGGTCATAATAAAAAAAGGGAACACAGCTCTGAATCAAATTTTTGCGAAGCTTATCCGCAACAAACAAGTAGTTAAAAACGGTTTAAAGTATGAATGGGAAACTGATAAGTGGTTTATCCTTACTTATGATGTAAATCTAAAAGAATAAGATTTGCACCAGCAAAGATATAATTTTATTGTTGGTGTTTATTTCAAATCCCTTCGGTTAATCTTCATTTTAACTCACTAAAAATTTAGATATTCTTGCCATCAAATTGGACAAGCTCTCGGTAATAATCCCCGTTTACTTCAACGAACAGTCGCTTCCCGAAACTTATTCAGAAACAAAAAAGATTTTTGACACAAGTTCGGATAAGTTTGATTACGAAATCGTTTTGGTTGATGACGGCTCAAAAGATTCTTCATATGAGGTTATGAAAAATCTTGCTTCGAAAGATTCAAAAATTAAGTTAGTCAAGCTTTCAAAAAATCACGGCTCATACATTGCAATTCTTGCGGGGCTCAAGCATGCATCCGGTAATGCTTTCACTTTTATCGCTGCCGATTTACAGGACCCGCCGGAATTAATTCCTCAAATGTTTGACAAGTGGATTGAAGGAAATAGAAAAGACATTGTGCTGAGCATTCGCTCAAGCAGAGAAGACCCGATAACTTCAAGAATCTACTCATGGTTCTTTTATAAATTGTTCAGAGCATTTGTTTTTCCCGAGTATCCGGAAAAAGGTTACGATTGTTTTTTCATCAACAGCGAACAGAGGGATATGATTGTAGAAATGGACGAAAAAAATTCTCACCTTATGGCACAGATTGTCTGGCTCGGATATAACCAAAGATATATTCACTACCACAGGCAGAAACGTAAACACGGAAAATCACGCTGGACGTTTTTTAAAAAATTCAAGCTTGCATTCGATACATTCTTCGGGTTCTCTGGCAGACCTTTGCGAATTGCATCCTTGCTTGGAATGGGTGTTTCGCTTCTCGGCTTGCTGCTGGCATTGTTTATCATTGTCAGAAAAATTTCTTTTGATGCCCCTTTGTTCGGGATTCCTTCCCTCGTTGCAGTGATGCTCGGCATTGGCGGATTGATACTTCTTACAATCGGAATCGTCGGCGAATATCTCTGGAGGAACTTCGATGAATCTCGAAAACGCCCTACCTTTATTGTAGAAGAAACTATTAACTGCTAATTTGAAACCAGTCCAAAAAAAGAAATTAACATACCTCGTTGTTACGATTATTATTGTTCTTCTTGTTGGTGCTGTATCAACATATATTCATTTCCAAAATCACACAACCGAAGTAAAACTTGCCAACGTTCTGAAAGTAAATGCCGAGTTGCTGGCGATAATTTTTCTTGTCTTTTTTGGTTTGATAGTCCGATTCTTTAAATGGCACTTCTTTCTGAGAATCTACGACATCCGTTTAAAAATCAGGAAAAGCTTTCTGATTTTTTTTGCCAGCTTGTTCTTGAATATCTTTTTTCCTTTTTTAATTGGTGAACTGTTTGCGAAAAATTATTTTCTTAAGAAGGAAGGGTTCATAAGCTCTGCAAAAAATTTCTCTGTGATAATTCTCGAACGCATGCTTGATATATTGGCGATTGTTCTAATGGGAATATTATTTTTCTTCACAAGCTCTGCGGGTGAAGTTGATACTTCAAATCAAATTTATATTTTTATTGTTTTTGTTCTTCTGCTCGTTACAACAATAATTATCCTCATGAACATCAGGGTTAAATCACTGCCAAAGATTTTCTTTGCGTTCATTTTCGGACTGGTTGGCTGGCTGGTGATCTATGCTTTATACTTTACCATGTCCTCTGACGTTACAAAGTCAGTTTCTTTTTTTGATTTCAGCTATATCTTTTCAAACTATCTGCTTTTTTATCCTGCTACTCCGATGGGAATTTTTCTTTCTGGAAATTATTTATTCTCCGCTCTCGAAAATATTGTGCTGGACAGAACAATTCTTTTTCAAACGGTAATTAATATCAGGATTGCATCTGTTGTCCCATCGTTAATTGTCGGCGGTGTTGCTTTCATAAAACTCCTGTGTGAAAAGAAAACATTGAATCAATTTCATTTCGATGAAATCTCCGATGATTATACAGATCTGATTCCCCAACACATTCGTGAGCGTCTGCTTGAAAGAAAATGCAGAATGATTTATGAGTCATTGCAAGGACAATACGGTGAAACAAAAAACCTTATCGGTCTTGACCTCGGTGGGGGCAAGGGCTGGTACACAAGTCGTTTGATTGACATGACCGGGGCGAAAATTATTCTTGTTGAAAAATCTGCGAACCAGGCTAGCGATGCTGCAAAGAGAGATAACCGAATCGAAACGCTTGTTGAAGATATCGAAAAGCTTCCTTATGCCGACAGCTCAATCGATTTTGCATTTTCGATTAATGTAATTCATCACCTCGATGACAGAGAGGCGCAACTTCGAGCTTTTGAGTGTATCGGTAGAGTATTAAAGCCGGGAGGAAAATTCTTTTTACATGAAATCAATGTGAGGAATATTTTTTTTAAGCTCTATATGAATTATTTTTTCCCGCTTGTGAAAACTATTGACGAGGGAATCGAATACTGGATTGACCCCCAAAAAGATTCTTTCGGAAAGCTGGAGTCAAAGAAAATTATTTACTTCACTTTCCTTCCGGATTTTATAAGTTTTCGTCTCCTTCGTCTTCTTGACCCAATTGAGCATCTGCTGGAAAAATCTTTTTTGAAAGTTTACTCTGCACATTATTTCAGAGAGTTTGTAAATAAAAAATGAATCAGGTTAAAATAAATTTCGATTGTAAATATTTTCTTGGCGACAGACCTTGCGCTCCGAATAAAACTTATGGTGTGTTTTGTCCGGAATGTACTCTCTATGAAAAAGACGAAAGTATTGTTGAGCCCTTCCCCGATATTGAAAAAGCATCTTCTCTGCCGGAGAAAGCCGAAACAATTTTAATCATCAAGCTTGACGCTGCTGGTGACGTTTTGCGAACAACTTCAATTCTTCCTTCACTGAAAGAAAAATATCCTGATGCAGAAATAAAATGGATTACAAAATCGAAATCGTTTCCGATGCTAAAAGATAACGAATTGATTGACGAAATATATTTTGACGAAGCTGAGCTTTCTCACATCTGCAACGACGCTTTTGACATTGCATTGAACTTTGACAGCGGAACGGAAAGCTGCAGAATAATGAACAGCATTACCGCGAATTATAAATTCGGATACGAGCTTGTAAACAATAAGCCCGTTCCGGTGAACGAGCTTGCTCTCGAATGGTATCTTATGGGCGTTGATGACAACCGAAAAAAATCCAACCGAAAAACATACCATGAAATCATTCACGAGATTTGCGGACTGGATTATTCCGGTTCAAAACCCCAGCTCACGTTGAACATAAAATCAATTGCTTCTGTTAAAGAAAAATTTCACATTGACTCAGCTGACAAAATGATTTTAATAAATCTTGGGGGCGGCAACCGATGGCAATATAAGAAGTGGACAAAGGAAGGTTTCGTTGAGTTAATAACTCTTCTTGCACAAGTTGAAGATAGAAGAGTAGTTGGTGTAATTGCAGGAAACGAAGATAGAGATTTTTATAAAGAGGTAAAGCATGCCGTTGGAAATAAACAGAATATAGTTTACTTTGGGTGTAATAATTCTGTGGACGATTTCATTTCCATAATTTATTTGTCAAACAAACTTTTTACATCCGACTCTCTTGCTCTTCACATCGCAACAGCTTTAAATAAATATGTCGTTTGTGTTGTCGGACCAACTTCTCACACAGAACTGGATGTTTTCGGCAACGGCAAAATCGTTTATAGCGACAAGGTCGATTGTCTCTGCTGCTATTTGAACAGATGTGATAAGCAGGTGACGTGCATGAATACTATATCCGCAGAAAATATTGCGGACTTGCTTACGGAGAAGTGATGTGAAGGTTACGTTTGTAACAAGCGAAAGCTTTATTGACCATAGCTATACTATGATAGAGGAACTAAGAAAACATCTTGATTTAAAAGTGTTTGTTCAGGGGAAAAATTATAATGATGAAATACAAAACTGGTGCAGTATTTGCAATGCTGAATTTATTCAAATGGAAAGATTCAGAAATCCGTCCAGATTAAAACATGAACTCAACTTATTAAAGAAAGTTGAAATTGAAAAAAGCGATGTAATTTGGTTTAATACTTTTTCTGTTGTTCAGGCATATCTCGCTAAAAAACGGTTTAAAAATTTAGTCGTTAATATACACGATGTTGAATTACACACAGAGGAAAAAGATTATCACGGAATTCTGTCCCAGAAAATTACATATAGAAAGTTTAAGGAACGAATGTGCACAATGAGTCATGCACAGGCGGAAATATTTGAAAAGAATAATAGTTTTTACCCGAATGTATTGCAGCTTCCTATAATAAATTATTACGAAAAAACTTCTGAGGCAGATGTTCCTAAGGAAAAGAATATGGATAGGATCCGGTTCTTGTTCTTCGGCTCAACATTGCCTTATAAGGGGATAGAAACTTTATTGGATGCTGTGGATATTCTTTCAGAGCAAACAAATAAGTTTGAGTTATATATACACGGTAGATTAAAATATAATATTGAAACTCTCACAAAAAGATTTTCTGATTCTGGTCATATAAATTTTTTTAATGAGTTTGTTGATTACAAAAATGTTTATAAACTATATTCACAAAATGATGTAACAGTAATTCCCTATAAACAAGTGTCGCAATGCGGACCTTTGCTTATTTCATATAATCAAAACATCCCGGTAATTACTAACGACCTCCCTGGTTTCAGAGAATATGTTGATGATAATGAATCTGGATTAATTTTTAATAACTCCGCCGAGAGCCTTGCCGAAAAAATGAAAATGATAATTGACAATCCTTTTATAATTAAATCTATGAGCAGTTATATTTCAACAAGAGTCAAGGAAAAGTTTTCTATGCCTGCTCTTGCTGAAAGTTATATAAAAGTATTTAAAAAGTATGCCGACTAATGGCAGATAGTCCTGAATATACCTACTTGCGAGTATCGGAGAACAATCTGAATTATATTAAGGATTTGTATCTTGATTGCTTTAAGGAAAACGTTCCGCTGGGTTTTCTGAAAAAAAAATATGATACTTCATTCGCCGGATTAAGAGACGTCGGTTTTTTTGCTATGTCGCAAAGCGGAAACCCTGCGGCTTATTACGGAGTATTTCCGGTTCTATTTACCTATAATGAAAAAGATATTCTTGCTGCGCAGTCAGGAGATACTATGACTCACAGCGAGCATAGGGGGGAAGGCTTATTTGTTAATCTCGCGAAACATACTTACGAGTTCGCAAAAAACAACGGAGTAGAGTTTATATTCGGCTTCCCGAACGACCAGTCATACAGAGGGTTTGTAAAACTAAATTGGCAATTCTCAGGATATACAAATAAATATCAAATATACGTTACAACACTTCCTCTTGCAAAGCTTTCGCAAAAGATGACTTTCTTAAAACCGGTTTATAATACAGAAACAAATTTCTTTATTAAAAAATATTTAAGCCGTAAAAGTTCTTTTGATAATCCCTTAGCAGCGTCGGATACATTAACCGTAAACAGAAACAAAAATTACTTTAATTACAAATCATATTATCCAAAACATCTGCTTAATATAGACGGTCATTCGGTCTGGCTGAGAACAGACGGCTCGATGCTGGTAGGTGACATTGAAAATCCCGAAGAAGATTCATTTGATAAAATTTTATCTGTATTAAAAAGTATCGCCTTTAAGCTGGGCAACCATAAAATTATTTTTCAAACACTTAAAGATTCCGAGCTGGATAAGTGTCTTTCAAAAAGATTTACCGCAACTGAGGGGCTGGCGGTTGGCTGGCTGCCTTTAAAAACTGACTTAGACGTATCAAAAATTAAGGTGTCTTTTGCTGACTTCGATACATTCTAACTTCTAATGCGGTTCATCAGAAATATATTTGCTTCTGCTTTAGGATTGTTTTTAATCGGCACAGGTAGGGTCCGCAAGGCAAAAGAATATGCATTAAGCGGAAACGTTATTGCTGCGGTTTATTTTCATAACCCATCAAAAAAACTTTTTACTAAGTGTGTTCATTGGTTAAAGAATAAAGGATTTATTTTCATTTCCGAAAATGAGCTTATTGATATATTAAAAAATAATAAACCTTTTCCCAAAGGAGCCGTATGGATTTCGTTTGATGACGGCTGGAAAGATAACTACATAAATGTTTACCCTGTTTTAGAGTCCGAAAAAATACCTGCCAGTTTTTTTATTGTCAGTGAAGCAGTCGAGAATTCAGGGTATTACTGGTGGACGCTCGCAGAAAAATATAAATATGATTTATCCAAAAACTATGAAGAAGACATTAATAAACTTTGGCAAATACCAGAAGCCGAAAGAAAGAAAATTATAGACGAACTTTCTGCAAGGCATGGAAAAGAAATGCATCGCGAAGCAATGACTGTTGGTGAAATTAAATTAATGGCAAAACATTCTTTGGTAAGCATAGGAAGCCATACCGTTAATCATGTTATAACAATTAACTGCAGTGGTGATGAATTACAAAATGAATTTTCGGAATCAAAAAAATCTTTGGAAAATATTACCGGGAAACCCGTAAAAACGTTTTGTTTTCCTAACGGAGATTTCGGCGAAAGGGAAGAAGTTTTTTTAAAGCAGGCGGGGTATAAAGCGGCTTGTGTATGCGAGAATCAATTCATAACACCGCAAACAAATCTTTATAGGATAACACGGTTCTCTGTTGGAGAGGGATTTTTTTATGAAGAGCTATGCCACATATTCGGTGTTTGGCAGCGCTTGATTGTGCGTATAAAAGGAAAGTAAGCTTATGGCATTACTTCATAGTAAGCAGATGAATTAAAATGTATTTTTACGTAATTTGAAAAAGATTCTAGTTCTCTGCATTAACTATGAAAAATCCATTTTCCCAAATCAACCCGATGCGGAAAACAGGTTTTATGTTTATGGTTTCGGAGCGGAAGTCGGTAAAAATCTTAAGACATATATTCCCGAATATGAAGTGGAGGTCTGGAGATTAGACAGCAATGTCAAGCATAGTTATGAAAAAAAGATTTTGGATGTTATCTATAAGATTTTTCCGTCGTTTCAGATAAAGGGTTTTTCGGATTTCTCCGTTAATTTTATCCGAGCATTAAGAAAAGAAGCAAGGAAAAGCAACCCGATTTTATTCGTTATTTTCAACCATTACGGAGTGTTGTATCAGGCGGCGCTTTTTTTCTCCAAGTTATCTATTATAACTACACATCACGGCGGCGGTCCGCCTGCTTTTGATTTTAAACATGATAAAAAAATTATTCATAAAATCAGGGCGGGTATAAAGTGGCTCATTGAAAAACTAACCTATCGAAATGTTAATGTTGTTCTTGTGGGTGAAACTAAAGAATCGGACTACTTAAAAAAGAATTTTCCGGATATAAAGTGTGTGTCTTGGAGCTGGGGAATAAACCTTGAGCGATTTTACCCCAATCCTGTTTCTCGCACCAATGCAAGGAACTCTCTTGGGTGGGATAATAATAAAAAATATATTCTATATGTAGGAAAGCTTTATAAATACAAAGAGGTAGATAAATTAATAGAAATTTGGAAAGAGATTAAAAAGGAAAGACCGGAAGTTGAACTTGTTCTTGCGGGAAACGAGCCGAAAGGGCACTGGGGAGAAGAGTATTACGAAATGGCAGTTGGGTCGGGAGCAATGGTGCTGGGCAGAATTTTGAATGTTGATTTGCATAAATATTATACTGCTGCAGATGTTTATGTTATGATTGCACTTCGTGAGGATTATTACGGTGGAACCGGAATTGCCCCGCTGGAAAGCCTGGCATGCAACACGCCTGTTGTTAGTTATGCGTTAAGAAATTATATCGGCGATAGTGTTAACGAAATAGGTGAAATGCCTGATACACTTGACGGTTACAAAAAGGCGATACTGAACGTTCTTGACCATCCTGAACAATATAAAAATATGAGGGAGAGTATAGAAAAATTTTATTCTTCTTCAAATACTTTTAAAAATTTAAAACCTTATTTGGAAGAACTATTTAACAAACGAAGGAAATGAAAATCTTTGTTACGGGAGGTTCGGGATTTATCGGTTCACACGTTGTTGATGTTCTCTTAGAACAGGGACATGAAGTTACTATATATGATATAGACAATCCCCGCTTTAATCAGAAGTGTGATTCTGTTCTTGCTGATGTAACCGATTTGGATAATCTTAAAAAATTTACTACGGGATTTGACATAATTTATCATTTAGCCGCGGAAGCAAATGTAAATAGATTTTTTGACAATCCGGTTTATTCCAACTCAATCACATCTGTTTCAACTCTGAACGTACTTGAAGCTGCAAGACAAAATAAAATCAAAAGAGTTTTGCTTGCTTCTACTGAATGGATTTACGGAAGCGTTGAGGGAAATGAAGAAAATAATATCACAGAAGAAACCCCTTACGCACAAAATCCGGACCACCTTTATACTTCGTCCAAAATTTCCGCAGAAATGTTCTGCAAAAATTACAAGCGTCTCTACGATGTCAATTTTACAATTATGCGATACGGAATTCCTTTTGGTGAACGGGCAAGACCCGAAACTGTAACTCCGATTTTCATTAACAAGATTTTAAACAAAGATGAAATAACTATTCACGGAGACGGAAGCCAGACGCGGCAGTTTATTTATGTCCGCGACCTTGCTGAAGGTAATGCAGCGTGTTTGAGCACGAAAGCAGAGAATGAAATGTTTAACATCAACGGAAAAGAAGTTATTTCTGTAATTCAAATTGTAAGAACACTCGAAGAAATAATGAACATGAAAGCAAAAATAAATTTCATCAAGGACAGGAAAGGAAATTACAGCGGAAGGTTTATCTCGTCAGAAAAAGCAGAGCGTATGCTCGGCTGGAAACCTAAATCGTCTTACAGGGCTGCTTTAGAAAAATATGTAACCAATTTTATCGCTGAGACAAAAAATGAATAGCAAAATTTTAGTCATAGGAGGTGCTGGTTATCTCGGCGCGGTTCTCGTAAACCGTTTGCTTGAATTGGATTATCAAGTAAAGGTGCTTGACAATTTTATTTACGGACGCAAAGCTCTATTCCATATCGACGGACATGAAGACGCAGAAATAATCGAAGGCGACATCCGAAATATCGAAAGTGTAAATTCTGCTATGAATGATGTTGATGCGGTAATTCTTCTTGCTGCGGTTGTCGGTGACCCTGCGTCACTTTCAAGACCCGAGCAAACTATCGCAACAAACTATCTCGCATCACAGGCAATAGCTTCCTCGTGTAAGCTGAAAGGAATCGAAAGATTTATTTATGCTTCCACATGCAGTGTTTACGGAGTCGGGCATGAAATACTTGATGAAGATGCCCCGCTGAATCCTGTTTCACTTTATGCGAAGACAAAAATTTCTTCGGAAGAAATTATTCAGAAAATGACCGATAAAAATTTTGCACCGACAATTATGAGAATGTCAACATTATATGGTTATTCGCCCCGAATGCGTTTCGACCTTGTTGTCAACACAATGACAATGACGGCATATCTTGACAACATCATAAAAGTTTTTGGTGGCGAGCAGTGGCGACCGTTGCTGCACATCAAAGATGCCGCAGAGTCATACATAAAGGTTTTAGAAACTGATATAGAAATTGTTCGCGGAAAAGTTTATAACGTTGGTTCGGAAAAACAGAATTACCAGATAAAAGATGTTGCACGAATGGTTTCCGAAACAATCAAAAAAAATTTTAACAAAGATGTTACTGTTGAAATCGAAAAAACATCGACCGACGAAAGAGATTATCGTGTTTCATTTAAAAGAATACAGAACGACCTTGGCTTCGATGTGAAATACACAATCCCTGATGCCGTAAAAGAAATCTACGAGATGCTGGTTTCAAAACATATAAAAGATGCTCGTCACAAAGTTTATTATAACCATTACTTTGATTCAAGCGAGGAACTGATTGGATAATAAAATGAATTTCTCCATCGGCTTTGACAAACGCGACCTTCCGAAAGTTCATGAAGCTTTCGACAAAATAGTTTCTTCAAACAAGTGGACAGAAGGATATTACACTGAATTGTTTGAAAGCAAATGGTCTGAGATTAACGAGCTTGATTCTGTAGCTTTTTCAAGTTGGAGCGGTGCTGCTGTTGCGGCTCTTGAGTTTTTTAATCTTCGCGGCAAAACTGTTTTTTGCCCTGCAAATACTTTTATGGCGACTCCGCTTGTAATAATGCAGGCAGGCGCAAAAGTTCAATTCGTTGATTGCAACAAGTCTGACCTTTGTATGAGCTACAAAGATTTTAAAACAAAAGCAGATAAAGAAAAGCCGGATGCTGTTTTCCTTGTTCACATCGGCGGGCACCTGGCTTTTGATACGGAAAAGATTGCTGACTATTGCAAACAAAATAATATTTTATTGCTTGAAGATTGTGCTCATTCTCACGGGGCTTCGTGGAACGGAAAGAAGCCGGGACAATGGGGTGAAGCAGGATTTTATTCTTTCTACGCAACCAAAACAATTACAACTGGCGAAGGCGGGGTGCTTGTATCTAAAAATAAAAAGCTCGTAGAATTTGCAAAGAAGTTTCGAAACTACGGCAAGTTCGACTATGTTGTTCGTGGATTGAACTATCGTATTACAGAATTTGCAGCAGCTATCGGAGCAATTCAAACGGACCGGCTGAAAGATATTATCGATTTCAAAAATAACTATGCTGCAAAACTCAACTCTGAATTTTCAAACAGGGTTAAATTTCCCGGGGGAATGATTTCCGGTTACTATAAATACATCGTATTCGACCCAGTTGAAAAATCAACAGGCAAGGTTTACGAAGAACAGTGCCACCACATTTTGAAACATGCCGTTGATTTGCCAAACAGTGATTGGGTTTCAAAAAATCATTGGTGCGTTCCTATCTATTATAGTGCCGGTGATAAATAATTTCAAGAAAATTCCTGTATGGAGTTACGTTGTGTATGCTCTTGCTTCGGCTCTTTTCTGTTTTCTTTATTATAATAAGATCGTTCTACCCGAAGATTTCTCGGCATCTAATAGTATCCAGTCCGTTGGCTCCTTTGAGACTGCAAAGCCGTATCAGTTCAGGGTTCTTGTTCCGCTCTTCTTCAAATTCATTTTGTTTCCGTTTTATCCTCCAAATAAAATTATTTATATAGCTTTTTGTTTTCTCTCAACAATCCTGACTCAAATTTTTTTTTACTTTCTGGTCAACAAATTTTTTCAGAACACCAAAGCAAATTTAATTCTTGGCTCGGCAATTATTTATCCAATGCTTTGGAATTTTGTTATTCTAAACCAGTCGTTTCAATATTATGATGTGTTTGCTGTAATGTTTTTTACTGCGGGTCTTTATTTTGTTGCATCTGAAAACTTCTTTGGATTAGTGATTGCATTCATACTTGGAATTTTAAATAAAGAAGCGGCTGTTTATCTTATTTTTTGTTTTGTGCTGTTCAACTATAAGAACGTCTTCTCGAAAGGAATAATTTTAAAAGCTTTTTTGCTTGCCTGCATTTTTCTTTCAGTAAAAATTTCAATGATGTTTCTTTTTGAAAATAATCCGGGAGACTCTTTCGAATCAGGGTTGCCCGTTAACAAAGAAATATTCTCCAATGTTTTGAGCAACAGAGTTTATCAAAAGAATCTGTTCTTTAATCTCGGCTTGCTTTATTTTCCTGCATTACTGTTGTTTATAACGGGCAAGTGGAAAATCTATTCGGATAGAAAACTTATTTTCATGAACCTTGCCGTTGCACCATATATAGTATTGGGAATTTTTATGATATATTTTACAGAGGTAAGGGTTTACACCGAGGTCATGGTAATGATAACTTTGCTTGCATTGTGTTATCTTGGGGGTTTTAAAAAATTCAATCTTCAGCCGAAATGAGCGGGCGGAATAAAAACATCAGCTTCGATGACCATGTAGAAACTTATCAGGAAGACATCCAAAACGCAATCGATTTTTCGGGACAGGATGTTGATTTCTTTATTGAGGTAAAGGCAAATCTTATACTTGAGATTGCAAAAAAATATTTCAGAGATTACAAAAATATAATGTTACTTGATGTTGGCTGTGGTATCGGACTGACTGATGATTTTCTCAAAAAAGAATTTACGCATTTGCACGGTGTTGATATTGAAGAAGCCACCCTTAATAAGGCAAAGGAAAATAACCCCGAGGTAATTTATTCACATTATGACGCTAAGATTTTACCCTTTGATAAAAATGTCTTTGATTTTGTTTTTACTATAAATGTAATGCATCATGTTCCTCCGGATAACCGGAATAATTTTATCAAGGAAATGTGCCGTGTTTGCAAGCAGGACGGTGTTGTTGCTGTGTTTGAACACAACCCATTAAATCCTCTGACAAGAAAGGTTGTCCGCGATTGTGTATTTGACAGGGATGCTATTCTGCTTCGCAATAAAGAAATACAAGATTTATTTTCACAGAATAATTTATCTCTGCTTGAATCCAGATACATACTTTTTTTCCCGTTCAGGAAAAATTTATTCCGAATGGTTGAAAAATTTCTTGGCTGGCTTCCACTGGGAGCACAGCAATATGTTGTTTCAAAAAAATCTTAAATGAAATTTCTTAACCGGAAAATACCGACACCTAATTCTCCCTCAGTCATCATTCATATATATTATATGATGATTTCGTTCACCTTCTGTTATGTTTATTATCACAAGTTTATCACAAAAGCAGACTTCTTCGGAATCCAGTCCAGTGGGGGGATTTATGCAGTTCTCAACTTTGAAGCCGTTAAGCCGATTCAATTCAGAATCCTTATACCATATATTTTCAGCGCGTTCAAATCGGTTTTATTTTTTGTGCCTGATAAAGCCGTTTTTTTTATTTTAACAATTGTTCTTTGCTACTTTGTCCTTCTTGTATTTTATTTTTTATTGAATGAGTATTTCCAAAGCAAGGCGCATAACTGCTGGCTGTCTCCAATAATTATTTATCCAATGATGTGGAATTTTGTGATTGCGAACGGTCAGTTCTTCTATATGGACTTGAGTGTGTTGCTCGTTATTGTTTGCGGGTTTTATTTCATCGTCAAAGAAAAAAATAATTGGCTGCTTGTTTTATTTTTATTGGGCGTTTCAAACCATCCCTCGGTCGGCTACCTAGTAATCGCTTTCCTTCTGTTTAACATACGAAGATTATTTTCATTTAAAATAATTCTTTATGCTGTATTGATGTGTATAATTTATTTGGGATATTATATGCTGATGGATTCCGTTTTTCCAACAGCACAAGGTTATTTTGTTATTTACAATCTGCCGCGTAACTTAAGCTTGTTATCGCTCCTCCCCCCGCATATTATTGTCAGAGATCTGGTGTTTACGTTTGGCGGGCTTCATTTTTTTATATTAATATTCTTGTTTAGCGGACAGTGGAAGAGGTTCAAAAGCCCAATGCTTTTAATAAACCTAACAATTGTTCCGTACATTATATCTGTCTTAATAAATTTCAGTGTTGAAGAGCTGCGAAATTATATTGCCATTATTCCATTCATTGTGATTGTTGCATTGATGTTTCTTAGTACCTTTGAGAATTCGTTCCTGAAGCCTGTTGATAAATCAAAATCAAAGATTTGAAAGTTCTTTATGTTACTTCAAACGGCGGAATCCATGATTATCGGTTTCTGTCGAAACTTGCTGACGATTATGAGGTGACCCTTCTTCATTATGCTGCCAATGAGCTTATGAATTCTATAAAAGAAATTCGGGGGCTTAAAATAATCTCAAAAAAACCCCTGAAGAAATCTTTCCCTCTGTTAAGCGAGTATTTTCATTTCAAAAAAATACTTAATGAATTTAGGCCGGATATTGTTCATACCGGGTATGTCTGGCAAACAGGTATTCTCGCAGCCCTGGCAAATTTTCATCCGCACCTTTCTATGCCTTGGGGTTCTGATATTTTAATTGACCCGAACAAAAGCTTTCTTATCAAAAAATTTGTTTCAAAAACTTTACTTCAAGCAGACCATGTCCAGTGTGACGCCGATGAGGTTAGAGAGGTGATGATAAGTAATTTCTCCGTTGATGGAAAAAAAATTTCTGTTTTTCCCTGGGGAGTCGATTTGACTATTTTTAAACCGCTTGATAAGACCGGGTGTCGCATGAAAATAGGAATCGATACAAATAAATTTGTTGCGATATTTAATCGTCATTTAAAAAAGATTTACGGGGTAAAATATCTGCTTGAAGGGTTCAAAACATTTGCGGATGACAAAAACGATATCCTTCTTTTACTTCTAAGTTCAGGCGAAGAGCTTGATTTCGTAAAAACTTTTATTAAACAAAATGAGCTTGAAGAAAAAATAAGAATTATCGGTAACGTGCCTAACAATATTCTGCCCGAATATCTTAATGCAAGCGATCTTTACGTTTCAACTTCGTTCAGTGACGGAACTTCTCTTTCTTTGCTCGAAGCAATGGCTTGCGGACTTGGAATTATTGTCACCGATGTTCCTGCGATAATGGAGTGGGTTGGATGCGAGAACGGTATTGTTGTACAGAAAAAAAATTCAGTTGGTGTGTCCAATGCCCTGAATTCTTACTATTCAAACCGCGAACTGATTTCTCTTCACTCGGAAAAGAATATTTGTATTGCAAAACAACGGGCAGACTGGGATGAAAATTATCTTAAGCTTAAAAATATTTATGAAAAGATTGTATGAAAAAATTTAAAATCGCTTTTATTGCTGGAACCCGGCCAAACTTCATTAAGATAGCACCGCTTCTTGCAGAAGCAGACAGAAATCCGAAACTCCGGAATGTTTTCATTCACTCCGGACAACACTACGATACATTGATGTCCGATGTATTTCTGAAGGAACTCGGAATACGTAAACCTGACCACCACATTGATTCAGGTTCCGGCTCTCACGCAGAACAAACAGCAAAAATAATGCTGGGGCTTGAAGAAGCTTTCAAAAAAATAAATCCGGATTTAGTTGTTGTGGTTGGCGATGTAAACACGACAATGGCAGCATCTCTTGTCTCGTCGAAGATGCTGATAAAAATCGCACATGTTGAAGCCGGACTTCGTTCGTTTGACAGAACAATGCCGGAAGAAATTAATCGGCTTGTTACCGACCAGCTTTCCGATTTTCTTTTTACAACATCACCTGACTCACACATTAATTTGGAAAATGAGGGTATCTCTAAACACAAAATTTTCTTTACCGGTAATGTGATGATAGATTCGCTTGTGAAAACAATGGAACTTAAAAAAATAAAAGTTAAACCCTCTTCTCCGCCATATTGTTATTTAACTTTACATAGACCCTCAAATGTCGATGATGAAAACACATTAAGAAAAATTTTAAATACCTTGGCAGAGATTTCAAAGAAGATTAAAATTGTTTTTCCAGCTCACCCGCGAACGATTGCAAATATAAAAAAATTCAAACTTACTTCGTTGGTTAAGGGTTCAAACATTGAACTCAAAAAACCGGTTGGTTATATAGAAAGCGTGAAGCTGATTGCTGGAGCTACGCTTGTTATCACCGACTCCGGCGGATTACAGGAAGAAACAACGTTCATGAAAATTCCTTGTTTTACTTTGAGAAAAAATACTGAGCGTCCCATCACGGTAGAAATCGGAACAAATACAATTATCGGAGATGATTACACCTTGTTGACAAAAAAATTTGCTGAGATAATGAACGGGCAATATAAAACAGGAAAGATTCCAAAATACTGGGACGGCAAGTCGGCACAGAGAATAATTAATGTCATTGCTGACAAACTATGAAACTCTGGTTTGACCTGGATAACTCTCCTCACGTTCCTCTGTTTAAACCTATCTTCACAGAATTACAAAACCGAAAAATAGATTTTCAAATAACCGCCAGAGATTTTGCCCAAACACTCGGGCTGCTGCAGTTCTGGAATATTCCGCATCATGCTATCGGGGCTTACGGCGGAAAAAATAAGTTAAAGAAAGTGTTAAATCTTTTCCGGCGAACCTCGCAATTAAAAAAATTTGCTGCGAATAAAAATTTCTCTCTTGCTGTAAGCCACGGCTCAAGGTCACTGGTTATGGCTGCGAGAGGATTGAAAATAAAATCCGTTGTGATGCTTGATTACGAATGGACTGAGTCGAAAATCTTCAATCGTTATGCTTCCTGGTTACTAATGCCTTCTGTTATCCCCGATTCACGTTTAAAAGAAGCCGGGTTTAATTTAAAAAAAATAATTCGCTACAATGGGTTAAAGGAAGAGCTTTACCTGCCTGACTTCATTCCAGAAAGTGGTTTCAGAGAAAAGCTGGGTGTCCCGCAAGAGAAATTTCTAATCACAATCCGAACACCGGGCATGACGGGAAACTACCATAATACACAAAGCGAAATACTTCTCGCTGCTATTTTAAAAAAAATACAAGAGGATATGAGGTGTCATGCATTGTTGGTTACAAGGACAAAGACCGACAAAGATTTTGCCGCAAACCTTATTGACAGCTCTGACAATATTTTTTTTCTTAACGATGCCGTTGACGGATTGCAGCTGCTTTATGCTTCGGACGTTTTCATCAGCGGGGGCGGAACAATGAACCGTGAGTCCGCTTTGCTCGGAACAAAAACTTATAGCATCTTTACAGGAAAGAAAGCTTATGTCGATGAGTGGCTTGCCGAACGAGGCTTGCTTGTTTTCATCTCAACGCTGGACGAAGCTAAGAACATAACTTTTGAAAAAAGTGAAAGCAAAAAAATGAATTCTGTGAATAAAAATCTCCGCGTAGAAATTACCGACATCGTTTTGAACTTGTCAGAATTTTAACTCCAGCCCAATCGGGCAATGGTCACTGCCCATTACGTCCATGTGAATCTTTGCATCTTTAACTTTATCTTTCATTTCCTTCGACACAAAAAAATAATCAATCCTCCATCCAACGTTTTTTTCCCTTGAGCGTGTAATCTGGTCCCAGTAAGTATATTGTCCGGGTTTATTGTTAAACTCACGGAAAGCATCAATGAAACCAAATTTAATAATGCTGTCAATCCACGCTCGTTCTTCCGGAAGAAAACCGGAATTGGTTGAGTTTTCTTTGGGACGTGCAAGGTCGATTTCTTTATGTGCGGTGTTGTAGTCGCCACACACAATTATGTTCTTCTGTTTCTTTCTGCGTTTCTCGACATTGAAGAAAAGCTCGTCATAAAAATTCAACTTATATTTTAAACGCTCCGGTCCTCTGCCACCATTTGGAAAATAAACATTGTACAGTACAAAATTTTCAAACTCCGTTTCGATTACTCTTCCTTCGTTATCAAACAATGGATTTCCAAACCCTTTCCTGACAGCTATCGGCTCAAGCTTTGAATAAGTAGCAACTCCGGAGTATCCCTTTTTTTCAGCAGAGAAAAAGCCGGACCAGTAACCGTTATATTTTGTGATTGATTCGTCAAGCTGTTCGGGCTGTGCTTTTGTTTCCTGCAGACAGAGAACGTCCGGTGATGTTTTCTTGAACCATTCCGGAAAATCTTTCTTCCAGATTGCCCGGACTCCGTTCACGTTCCAGCAGAGGATGCGAAAATTTTCGGAAGACATAAATACTTTAAATTATGTTACGAAGGTATTTAATAAAAATTTTTTGTGCAAGAGTATAATATCCTTCTTTGGTTGAATGAAGTATTGCCAATTATTATTTTGCGTTAATTTCAGAAATTCAAAAAGACAATGACATCAAAATTCACTTAAGAAATATTGAATATGAAGTAAACCCACTTGAACATGGGAAGTTTTGGGATTATGTTAACTCAGAAAATTGGGAGCCTGAAACTTTTGATGTCTTGGATTATTTTGTCGATGAAAACGATGTTGTATTGGATATCGGTTGTTGGTGCGGACCCGTAAGTTTATATGCGGCTCACCTTGCATCAAAAGTTTATTCTATCGACCCTGACCCCGTAGTTTTTGCACTCCTTGAAAAAAATGTTCAGTTAAATCCTGATGTAGAGTCAAAAATCAAATGCCGTAACGTTGCAATCTCTGAAAAGAATGCGAACATGGTATTATATGCAAGAAGCAAGTATGGTGAATTTTCTTCGAGTCTTTTGCCAAGAGTCCGGGATAATCTGTCTGAATCTGTTGTACGGGGAATTACGCTTATGTCGTTTGTTGAATCTGAAAAAATTGAAAAAGTAACTTTCATCAAAATGGATGTTGAGGGAGGAGAGTTTTTGTTGTTACCAAGCTTATGTGATTGTTTAGAACAATTGAATTTCCCGACTCTGTATGTTTCGTTTCATTATGACCACTTAAGAGAACACCAATATTACTTAAAAATTAAATGGAAATTTGTATCAAAACTTTTTATGAAATTAGAAAATTGGTTTGGTTTTGATTTCTTCCGTAAACGTAATGCAGCAATTATTTTGCGTTCAATTCAAAATCTCAAAAGCTATCGTTTTATTTACGATGGTGCTGCAAGGAGATTTACACTTTTAATGAACTGGTGGAGAGCCCTTTAATTATCCGAAACAATAGCTTTGTGTTTACTAACAAGGAGTGGGTAATTAAACCGCCGGGTGCTCTGTAAATAGTGTCGTTCCCTAAACTTTACAATTCCAATATATTTCTAAACTCAATTACTATAGCAACTCTTTCTGCCACTACTTCGGTTTCAATAGCTTTTAGAAATTCCTGACGTTTTGTTTTCGCTATCTCTTCTGAAATATCGCCACCCTTAATTGTAATTAGTTTCCCACCTTCTTTGAGTAAGTGTCTTGACCATTTTGTAAGATTAAAAAGAGAAGCTACTGAGCGAGATACTACGTAGTCAAACTTGTTTCTGAATTTTTCTTCCTTCTCAAGGTTCTCTGCTCTGTTCCAAACGACTTCAACGTCGTTATAATTCATTTTATCTATGATGTTTCTTACAGCATCTGCTTTTTTTCTTGTAGAATCAACCAGAGTAAGCTTTGCTTCTTTGTGGTGAATCCGAATTGGTATTCCCGGGAAGCCGCCGCCTGTTCCAATATCAATTATTTTTATCCCATCATAAAATTTTATGTAATTGAAAAACATTTTGCTGTCCTCTATAAGATCAAACACATCTGTTTTCTTGCGTGAAACAAGATTCTGTTTTCTGTTCCATTCCATCACAAGATTGTTGAAAAGAATTTCTTCTAGTGTGGTTTTATCCTCTGACAACTTCTATCCTCTCATGTACAATGCCAGGATTGAGACATCGGTTGGCGAAACCCCTGCTATTCGCGACGCCTGGCCAAGTGATAGTGGTTTTATTTGGGAGAGTTTTTCTTTTCCTTCATTTGAAAGAGATTTTATTTTAAGAAAATCAAAGTTGAGCGGAATAATCGTATCTTCGTTCTGCTTAAATTCTTCAATCTGTTTATGCTGGCGTTTTATATAACCCTCATATTTTAATTCTATATCAATCTGATTTATTGCTTCCGGATTGTTTCTTAATTGTTGAAAAAGTGTAGAATCATCAAAATATTTCAGACGTAATAATTGCTCTGCTTTAATTTCGTTTCTCTTGATAAGCTGTGAAGCGTTTTCTGTTTGATGAATCTTTGTGGATAACTGTTTCTCTAGAAGTTCGTTTGCCTCTTCCGGTTTTAAATAAACCCCTTTTAAATAATCGAACCCTTCCTGAATTAATTTTTGTTTCTCAACAACTTTTTTGTAAGTTTCGTCGGCAATTAGTCCCAGCTCGTTGCCATATTTCATCAAACGCAAATCCGCGTTATCTTGTCTAAGCAATAAACGATATTCCGCACAGGACGTGAAAATCCGATATGGCTCCTCGTGGACTTTATTGATTAGGTCGTCTATCAGTACGCCAATGTAAGCATCCGAGCGTTTTAATATGAACGGTTCTTTACCTTGTATTTTCAGACTTGCGTTGATGCCTGCAATCAAGCCCTGGGCTGCTGCTTCTTCGTATCCGGAAGTTCCGTTGATTTGTCCGGCAAAATAAAGTCCTTCTATTTTTTTTGATTCCAGGGTAACTTTTATTTGATGTGTTGGCACAAAATCATATTCAACAGCATATCCAGCTCTAATCATTTTTGCGTTTTGTAAGCTTGGAATTGTTTTTATTGCTTCAAGCTGTGTATCTGCAGGTAAGCTTGAGGAAAATCCATTCATATAGACTATCCTGGAGTTTAAACCTTCGGGCTCAAGAAAAATTTGGTGCCTTGTTTTATCTGCGAATCGAAAAATTTTGTCTTCAATTGACGGACAATATCTTGGACCAACTCCTGTAATTTTTCCCGTAAATATTGGTGACAAGTCAAATCCTTTTTTAAGTTTATCGTGTGTTTTTTGATTTGTATATGTAAGATAACACGATATTTGTTGAAGTTTAGGAAAACTCCCTTTTGTTTGATGGGAAAATGGTTTAGGGTTTTGGTCGCCTGGCTGTTCCTCCGTTTCTGTAAAGTTAATTGATTCCATTTCAAGCCGAGGTGGTGTGCCCGTTTTTAATCTTGCTAATTCAAACTCATGATTTAATAACCATTTAGAAATTCCTTTTGAGGATTTTTCTCCGTATCTACCCCCTTCTGTTTGAGTAAGTCCTGTGTGCATTACCGCATTCATAAATGTACCACTCGTTATAATAACCGCCCTGCTCTTATAAACCTCACCTGACGAACACAGAACTCCTGTAATAATGTAGTTTTTTACTTCTATGCTTTCAACAACATCTTCGATAACTGTTATATTGTCCTTTTCAGTAATTAGTTGTTGTGCTCTTTGGGAATATAATTCTCTGTCGTTTTGACATCTTGGAGACCAAATTGCTGGTCCTCTTGATTTATTCAGCATTCTAAACTGAATCCCTGTGTCGTCCGAAAACTTCCCCATAATTCCACCAAGTGCATCAATTTCTTTAACTAGATGTCCCTTGGCGGTTCCTCCAATTGCTGGATTACATGACATTCTTCCAATTGCTTTAGAGTCTATTGTCAAAATCGCAACAGACAAACCCATTCCTGCTGATGTCCATGCGGCTTCTATTCCTGCATGTCCTCCGCCAATTACAATTATATCGTATGATTTATGTTTCACGTGAAACTTTTATTTTCCAATACAAAAATTTTCAAATATATTGTTCTGTATTTCTTCTGTTGTTATTTTTCCAAGTATTTCGTCCAGCTCTTTTGTTGCTTGTCTAAGCTCTATGCATGCCGTTTCTATGCTGTCTTTTTCAATTTCTGTTTTTACTCCATCAAGGTATTGACATGCCTTTAACAATTTTCTTTTATGTCTCTCGTTTGTAACAACCGGCTGGCTGCTCTTAGGTATTTCAACTAATCGCATTACCTCCTGTTCAAGCAATTTAATAATATTATCAAGATTTTCTCCCGTCTTTACTGAAATACATGCATCAAACTTCTGTGATGCTTTGTTTAAATCAATTTTATTTAAAACCTTAATTGTTCTTTTCGTGCTTTCTTTTTTGAATGCTGTTAACATTTCTTGATTTTGTGAATCAATAACTAGTACTACAATATCTGCTTTTTTTAATAATTTTTCAGATGTCTCGATTCCTTTTTTTTCTATCACCTCGTTGCTTTCGCGGATGCCTGCAGTATCCTGAAGAACCAATTTTGCTCCTTTAATAAAAATATGGTCTTCTATGAAATCTCTTGTGGTGCCCGGAAGCTCTGTTACAATCGAGCGGTTTTTTTCAAGTAGGGCGTTGAAAAGACTAGATTTTCCAGAGTTTGGTGGACCAATTATTGCTACTTTGATTCCATTTTTTATAAATATACCCTTCTCATAAGATAAATACATTTGTTCAACCTTTGCTTTAATTATCTCAAGTTGACCTATTAAGTGTTTCTTGTTTACAAGCTCTATTCCTTCCTCGGTAAAATCAATTTCCAACTCTAATAAAGAGCAATAGTTAATTATTTCTGACCTTATTATGTTTATCGCTTTTGAGTATTGTCCCGTTGTCTGGGATAGGAATTGCTTGCCTTGAAATTGTGTTTCACTTCTGATTAGGTCGCTAATTGCTTCAGCTTGGATAATGTCCATTTTTCCATTCATTACCGCCCTTCGGGAAAATTCTCCTGTGTTTGCCTGTCTAAGTTCATAATTATTAAGTATTTGTATCAGCGCTTGGTACGTTGCAATCCCGCCATGTGAAGATATTTCTACTACGTCTTCTCCTGTAAATGAACTTGGTGAGCTAAAGAAGGAAACAACTACTTCGTCAATAATTGATTCTTCCGAAAAAATATACCCGTGCATATTTCTTCCTCCTCTAATTTTCTCTTTGCAAATTTTATGTTTAATGTTTACATCTTTACAAAAATGATTTACTATAAAGTCAAACGCCTTACTGCCGCTTATTCGAAAAACGGTAATGCTTGATTCTCCAACCAGAGTTGCTGGAGCATATATCGTGTCAAATTTTTTTTTCAATGGGAAATTAATAATTAACTCTTGATACTTCCTACAAAATTATATATAATGCGTTGCTCAATCAATTACTGTTTTGTTAATATCCTGTTAGTTCTGTGGACAATCTTTTTGTTCGCTGGTTTTATTTTCTATAAATCTTTTTTTGTTGAGAAACTTTTTTTAGTTTAGCATCTCCTAAAAATTTCATGCAAGAACAACCACGTCCTATCAGCTCGACTTTAGAACAAGATTCAAAAGCTTTAAGTGCCTGGGTTGCTGTTGCAGAAATTTTGAAACAAAACCTTTCCCCTTTAAAATTCAATACGTGGATAAAACCAATTTGCCCTATGTCTTTTGTTGACGAGCAACTGACCGTTTCGATTCCGAGTCTTGAGTTTTATGAAGTAATTAACGGTCGGTTCGGCTCCCTGATAGATAAAGCATTGTTTTCTGTTGCCGGCGAAAACGCAAGATTGTCATACAGGGTTTCTTCGCGTTCCGTCAATAACGACGTGGGTGTGGATAATGAAAATTATTTTCAGTCCATTTCAAAACAAGTATCCGAAGATAAGGTTCGGTCCTCCTCTTCCTCCGGCGAATATAACATCGGCAGGTTTAACTTAGACCCCAATTATTCTTTCGATACTTTTGTTAAAAGCAACAACAACGATCTTGCTGCTGCTGCTGCTTTATCTGTAGCTTCTAAGCCTTCGTCACACTACAATCCTTTAATGGTTTATGGCGGCGTTGGACTTGGCAAAACACATTTGATTCAGGCAGTTGCAAACAAACTGGTCGCTGATAATATAAATATCAAAGTACTTTATATTTCCGGATATGACTTTCTTGCCAACTATGTTGATACTGTAAAAAACAATACCACTCATGAGTTTGAAAAGTTTTATAAAAGCCGTGACGTTCTTATTGTGGACGACATTCAAATACTTGAGGGAAAGTCTGGTACTCAAGATACCTTCTTCCAAATTTTTAATTCCCTTTACCAGCTCAAAAAACAAATAGTTCTTTCTTCGGATAAGCTGCCGCATCTTTTGCGGGGAGTGGAAGAACGCTTGATAACCCGCTTCCAATGGGGGCTGACCGTTGATATTCAGCCACCTGATCTTGAGACAAGAATCGCCATCCTTCTAAAAAAATGCGAAGCCGAAGAAATTAATCTTTCTTATCCTGTGCTTGAATTTATCGCTCTCAACATTAAGGACGATATCCGTTCACTGGAGGGTTGTTTAAAAAATGTTATCTTCGATTCTGCAATCAGCAATCTTCCTATTACGGTTGACCTTGCGAGGCGGAGCGTTATAAAATACGGAACCCTTCACAGCAAAAGACAAAACGTTGACATTGGCTTAATTATAACAAGGACCGCTTCTTATTTCAATGTTGACGAGTCACTTATCCGGATGAAAACAAAACGTCAGGAGGTTGTTGTTGCCAGACACGCAGCTATGTTTTTATCTAAGGAGCTTACGCCTCTTTCTCTGCAAACCATTGGTTCTCATTTTGGGGGCAGAGGACATGCTACTGTAATTCATGCTTGCAGGTGCATTGAAAACTTAATAAGTTCGGACTCCTTCTTCTTGTCAAAGATAAATAAGCTCAAGCAATATTTATTAACAGCATAGTGTTCGGTCTGTGTTAATTATTTGTTGTTGTTGTTAGGTTCTCTTTTAATTTACTTTCCTTTGTTTACAACCCTCTGAATCTCTTAACTATTTTTTTATATCTTTTAACTTTTTAATGGTTGAGTTTTGTAATTTTCATTATATATAAATACAATTGTAGGTAAATTTATACTTGTTAACACGCTTACTGCTACCTACTAATTTATTTATATATAATTATTAATAGTGATAAATAGAATTATTGTTAAAAACTATCTTTTGATAAAAGAAACCGAGATAAAACTTGTTCCTGGTTTCAATGTTATCACCGGTGAGACAGGAGCGGGAAAATCAATACTGCTTGATGCTCTTGGGTTGCTATTGGGTGAACGAGCCGACTACTCCATGATATTAAAAAACAAAGAGAGGATGCTTGTTGAAGCAACAATTCGGTTGAGTTTGGAAAACAAAAAATTTACATGTGGTTTCTTGAGAGAAAGAAAAATTGAAGATTTTGTTGATGAATTAATTTTAAGAAGAGAGATTTATTTAAAAGAATACAGCAGGTGTTTTATAAATGATTCCCCGGTTAATACATCTGACCTTAAATTTATAGGGGAAAGGATGGTTGACATACACTCACAAAACGAACACCAATCACTTTTAAAAAAAAGCAGCCATCTTTCATTGATTGATAATTATACAAAGAAAAACGACAAGAATTTTGAAAAAGCCTTGGAAACCTACAAAGAAAATTTTAATGAGTTTAAGGAGTTAATAAAGAAAAGAGAAGAATTAAAACAAAATAAAAATGAGTTTGAAAAGAATAGAAGTTTTGCAGAGTTTCAACTGAAGGAAATTGAAGAAGTTGCACCCGAAACAAAGGAAGACGAGAATCTGGAAAAGGAATTAAAAGCTTCCGAAAACACAGAACAAATAAACCAAACCCTTAACTCATCGTATCAAAATATCTACGAAGGAGAAGATAGTGCTGCGGTTAAAATTAAGAACTCGGAAAAAGAACTTTCCAAAATTACAGAATTTGATGATGAGCTAAAAGAACTTGTGGGCGAAATTAAAAACGCATCCCACACTATCGTTGAAGCATCAAGACGAATTGAATCCCTAAAAGACAAATTTAATTACAACCCGGCAAGAGTAGAAGAAATAAGACAACGGCTTTATAAAATTCAAAACCTTAAAAGAAAATTCGGGGGCAACATCGAATCTGTTTTAGAGCAGAGAGAAAAACTTGTGAAAGGACTTTCGTTCATTGAAAACTATGAAGAAAACATAAAAGAGCTTGATATAAAAATTTCAACAGCGAGAGAAACGCTTAAAGAAAAAAGCATTAAGATTAGCAACACAAGAAAAAAAACATCCGAAGAGTTAAATAAAAAAATCACATCAAGGCTGTCCGAACTTGGCTTTGAAGACGCAGAGTTCAGCGTTAATATCATAGATGCAAGCACCGACACAGAAAACTCGTTTACTATCAAAAGGCAGAAACAAATACTGAAACTTTCAGAAAACGGAATTGATGACGTTGAGTTTCTCGTAAGAACAAACAAGGGCAGCGAGCTTTTGCCGCTGAAAGACACAGCATCGGGCGGAGAAATCTCAAGAGTAATGCTTGCAATCAAAACCACCTTTGCCGAAGCAGACAATATAAGTACACTTATCTTTGATGAAATCGATATTGGCATAAGCGGAAGAATTGCATCCAAAGTCGGGAAGGCAATCAAAGAACTTTCCCAAAGCCACCAGGTGATTTCCATTACACACCTTGCTCAAATCGCCGCATTAGCCGATGAACACTTTGTTGTCAGCAAGAAAACAGAAGGCGAAGAAACCATAACCGAGATAACCAAGCTTGAGCCAAAAGAAAAAATTCTTGAGGTTGCAAAACTTTTAAGCGGAGAAAAAGTAACAGATGCATCGATTAAATCGGCGAAGGAGCTGATAGAAAGTTAATGGATTTATTTTTATTTAATACACTCGGCAGAGAAAAACAAATCTTTAAACCAATCGAAGAAATGAAAGTTGGTTTATATACCTGCGGACCAACGGTCTATGATTTTCAGCACATCGGAAATTTCCGCACGTTCTTGTTTGAAGATTTATTGAAACGCGTTCTGCTTTACAACGGCTATGACGTAACACATATTATGAATATCACCGATGTTGGCCACCTTGTTTCCGATTCGGATGAGGGCGAAGACAAAATGGAAATCGGCTCCGCTCGTTCAGGAAAAACCGTTTGGGAAATCGCCGACCACTATACGAAATTTTTTATGGACGATGCTGCGTTGCTGAACCTCATTCCGCCGACACATTATACTAAGGCAACGGATTACATTCGGGAGCAGATTGATTTAGTTAAATGCCTTGAAGAAAAAGGATACATATATATAACGAGCGACGGAGTTTATTTTGATACATCAAAACTGAACGATTACGGCAAGCTCGCACAGCTCGACATCAAAGGAATGCAAGAGGGAAGCCGCATAGAATTTTCGGGTGAGAAAAAAAACAAAACTGATTTTGCGTTATGGAAATTTTCTCCCAAAAATTCTAAAAGACAAATGGAGTGGGAATCACCGTGGGGAAAAGGATTTCCCGGCTGGCATCTTGAGTGCTCGGCGATGAGCAGAAAACATCTTGGCGATACATTTGATATTCACTGCGGGGGAATTGACCATGTTCCGATTCATCACACAAACGAGATTGCACAGAGCGAAACGTGCACCGGAAAAAAATTTGTGAACTACTGGCTGCACGGTGCTTTCCTCGAAGAAGAAGATGGCAAGATGTCAAAATCCAAAGGCGAGTTTCTGCGTTTACAAAAACTGATTGACAAAGGTTACTCACCTCTCGATTACCGCTACATGTGCCTCGGCACACATTACCGGAAACGATTGCTCTTTAGCTGGGACATTCTCGACCAATCGAGAGCTGCTTACACAAGATTAAAAAACCGAATTGCTGAGCTAAAAATTGCGAGCGAAACGAAGCAATCTGTCATTGTGAGTGAAACGAAGCAATCTCAAAGTCATAAACAAAATTTCCTCTCCCGAATCAACGATGACCTCAACATGTCGGAAGCTCTTGCTGTGATGTGGGAAGTTTTGAAAGACGACTCACTTAACATAAAGAACAAGTTCGCTTTACTTTTTGATTTCGATACTGTGTTTGGGCTGAGCATGGATAAACCAAAAGAAAAAACAACCGAAGAAATCCCTGAAGAAATAAAAAAACTTGTTGAACAACGCAACGTCGCAAAAAAAGTAAAAGACTTTACACTTGCAGATGAGTTGCGAAATAAAATTAAAGTGCTTGGGTATGAAGTGATTGATAAGAAAAATGGGGTGGAGGTGAAAAGATTTTAATGGACGAAAAAAAAACAAGTAGCAGAATTCTTACAGCAATCGTCTTCGCGGATATTTACGGTTACACCGCCATGATGCAGAAGGATGAGCCACACGCACTTGAAATCCGAAACCGCTTCAAAAAAATTCTGGAAGACAACGTTGAAAACTTTGAAGGCAAGATTATCCAGTTCTACGGCGACGGTGCATTGATGATTTTCACAAGCGGACTGAAGGCTGCGGAGTTTGCAATCAAGCTTCAGCAGGAAGCTGCCGATGAGCCGAAGGTTCCCGTCAAGACGGCAATCCACATGGGCGACGTTGTTTATGACAACGAAGGAATTTTCGGAGACGGCGTGAACGTCACTTCAAGAATCGAATCGGTTTGCCATCCGGGCAGTGTGCTGATTTCCGATAAGCTTCGCGATATGATTTCCAACCAGCCGCACATCATAACGAAATCTCTTGGCAAAGTTACTTTCAAAAATGTTGCAAAAGAAATTGAAATATTTGCAATCATCAACGAGGGATTGGTGAACCCGGACAGCATTAGTTCTGACGGAAAGTTTTCTCAGAAGAAAGATGAGCCCGCAAAGAGCAGTAACAAAAAATATTTTTATGGTATAGGCGTATTGGTTTTAATTGCGGCGATAATTTTTTCAGTGATTCACTTTACCAAAGAGAAAAATCAAACTGAAAAAGAAATTCCTCTGAAAAAAGAGGATACCAGAAAACAAGTTGAGGATTATCTATCTCGTTTATATAACCCTGCTTCAACAAAAGAACAGCCAAACATTCTGCTTGCGGACAATTTTGCAATTAAAGGAGCTAACGAGAAGAACAATCCGTTTGCTTCCGAGTATAAAGACACGGCGAAAAATAAATTAAACGTATTACAACTTGCTGGAATACAATCAGACGAGTTTGCAGATAAAAACTACTCGTGCAGTTTTACTTTACACAGCAAGTCCGATTCAATCCAGGCGAAACTGATTTCCGAAGTGATGCCAAAATCGAATAAGATAAAAATAATTTCAATTGAATATACAAACGTGATTGCCTTGAAGAAGCAGGAGCAGGATAAAAATGTTCGAAATGAAATTAAGGATGTTAAAGAAAAGAAAAGGGACGAAGAAAAGCTAACCGAAGAAGAGAAAAAAATATTGAAACGTAATATCAAACGTCGGCTACAGAAAAAGATTCAATGACTGCAAAGCATAAACTTACTTATTCAAATACCTCAATTCATGTTTCAGCAGCCACTGTTTTCTCCAAAGCCCGCCGCCGTAACCAACAAGCTTTCCGTTATGACCAATTACCCTGTGGCATGGAATGACAATCGAAACTCTGTTATCGCCGTTCGCGTTCGCAACAGCACGCACAGCTTTCGGGTTACCCAATGCAATCGCCTGCTCTTTATAAGAACGCGTTTCTCCATAAGGAATTTTTTGTAAAATCTCCCACACACCGTTTTGAAAATCTGTACCGGGAGTTATTAAAGGCACATCAAAATCTTTTCTTGTGCCGTTAAAATATTCATCAAGCTGTTTTTTCATTCTGTCGATGTGCTTGTTTGAGCCGGGGAGTATTGCAGAGCGGAAACGTTTTTGAATTTCTTTCAGCTCTGTTTCAAGCTTCCACCTATCGGAAAATTCAAGCAGGCAGACCCCATTATCAGAAGCAACAATCATCATTGGTCCCAGAGGTGTCGTAAATCTTGTAAATGTCAAACCCGTTCTCTCTTTGCTATCTTTTGGATTCATGGAGGTTGCTTTTTTAAATGAATGATTAAACCCGCTCAGCGAATCATATCCGTTTTGAAATGCCGCTTCGATAACTTTATCTCCTTCCTTTATTTCATGGAAAGCTTTGTTGATTCTCATCAGGCGTTGGTATGCCTGAAAAGACATTCCGTGATTTTTCATAAACCATCTCCTGACCCAGCTCGGTTCGATTTTTCTTTTAACCAAATCGTAATCGGTAATTTTTTTGTCAGAGCTTTCGATTTCATCAAGAAGTGTTTTTATTTCCGCAGGAGTGTCGCCCATTCTTTTTAATGGTTCACATATTTTACACGGACGATAACCATTTGCAAGAGCGTCCTTTGTAGTTTCAAAATATTCTACGTTTTCTTTCTTCGGTTTTCTTGCAGTGCATGTTGGCCGGCAGAAAATCCCGGTGGTTTTTATTGCAGCATAGAATTGTCCTTCAAACCTCCGGTCTTTCCTAAGCAAGGCATTATACATTATTCGGTTTGTTAGAAAAAGAGTTGTCATTTATTTTTGATACAAAGTTAACCAGAGTTATATTTTTGTTCCACCGAAAACTTAACAAGTAATTTTTACGCTCTTGCTATCGAAGCGGTCATTATCTTCTTGGCACCGCATTCTTTTAGAACCTTTGCGCACTCAACAATTGTTGAGCCGGTAGTGATTACGTCATCAACAAGGATAATATTTTTTCCAGGAATAAGTTTTTTCTTATTTTCATTTATGTAAAAAGCGTTTTTAATATTTAGCTCTCTTTCAATGTGGTCAAGTTTAGTTTGCGATTTTGTATAACGGCTTCTCATTAAAATTTTTTCTTCGGCAGGAATTCCGGTAACCTCAGAAATCCCCTTTGCAACAAAACAACTTTGGTTGTAAATTCTCTCCCGTTGTTTTGAAATATGCAGCGGCACAGGAACAATTAAATCATAATGAAATTTTCGATGGGTTAAAATCTTTTCACCGAGAATTTTTCCAAACATTACTCCAATCGACCGCATCTCACGGTACTTTAAAGCATGCATAATGTTTTGGAAACCTCCTTCTTCGGGGAATGCATAAACGCTTACAAGGTCATCAATAAGATGTTCGTTTGATACCTGGAGCAAATTATCGGAGTCGTCGATTAACTCCAGCTCGGAGAAACATTTTTTGCAAACAAAATTCTCGCAGTGTTCAAGAATATTTTCACAGCAAACACAAAGCGGAGGTAAAGCAAAATTCAGCAGACCTCGTGATAATTTTTTAACCGAGCTTAAAAACATAAACCAAATTAATCTTTTGAATTTTATATTCAAAGCGATTTCGGTAAATTTAAAAGCAGATGATAAAAAATTGCAGAGCACAAACACGCCGGTTAATTGAATTCGATAAAAAGTATAGACCTAAAAGAGGACTGCTCTGCGGAGTTGACGAAGCAGGCAGAGGACCGCTTGCAGGACCGGTAGTTGCAGCTGCAGTAATTATGCCTGACGATGCTTACATTGAAGGAGTTTTTGATTCTAAACAAGTTGCTCCGCTCAAAAGAGAAAAACTTTACGAAGAAATTTTTTTATCTGCCATTGCAATCGGAATTGGAATCATTGAAAATAAAGAAATTGACAGAATAAACATTCTTCGGGCAACAGAGCTGGCAATGAACAATGCAATTGCGAAAATGAAAAGCAAACCATGGAAAATTATCGCAGACGGAAATTTCTTCAGGAAGAATTCGTCTCAAGTTAAAAATATTGTCAAAGCTGACGAACAAAGCTTTTGTGTTGCTGCGGCATCGATTGTTGCAAAAGTTACACGAGACAGGTTAATGAGGGAATACGAAAAACAATTTCCGAATTATTCCTTCTCGCATCACAAAGGTTATGGCACGAAAAAACATATCGAGGAAATTCTTGAGCATGGCTATTCAGAAATTCACAGAAGAAGCTTTCATATTAAATCCATCCAAATGTATTTGAATGACGCTTGGTAAAACCGGAGAAGACACAGCAAGAAAATTTCTTGAAGCAAAAGAGTTTATTCTGGTTGAAGCAAACTATAGATTCGACAGGGCGGAAACAGATTTAATAATGAAAAACGATAATAATAAAATTATTTTATTTGTCGAAGTCAAAACCAAAGCATCAAACAGGTTCAGCGAGCCGGAAGATTCGGTAACCCACACAAAAGCAAAACAAATACTGAAATCGGCAGAAGGATTTCTTTCGGAGAACGAACAATATGAAGAATACGAAAAACGATTTGATGTTGTGTCATTGATTTATCAAAAAGGAAAATTCGAGATTAAACATTTTGAAAATATTTTTTAAATGTTAGACAACTTAGAAATTAAAAATGTTTTGTGCCTCGATATCGAGACAGTGCCGCAGTATGCAACCTATGAGGAATTACCCCCCGACTGGAAAGACCTTTGGACAAAAAAAATTCTATGGAAGCTTAAAGATGAAGCTACTCCGTCGAGCTTATACCAGGGAGCGGGCATCATGGCTGAGTTCGGGAAAATAATTTGCATCTCTGCGGGATTCTTTTTTTTAGAAGACACTGTATTAAAATTCAAAGTAAAATCTTTTTACGGACACGACGAAAAAATTCTGCTCGGCGATTTTTGTAAATTGCTTGAAGATAAATTCAGTGATGAAGCAAGCAACCTGTGTGCTCACAACGGAAGAGAGTTTGACTTTCCCTACACTGCAAGACGCTGCCTCGTGAACGGAATAAAAATCCCGCAGGTACTTGATAACTCCGACAAAAAACCATGGGAAGTAAAGCTGATTGATACAATGGGCTTATGGAGATTCGGCGACTACAAAAATTTCACCTCACTTAATCTTCTTGCTGCTCTCTTCGGAATACAATCTCCGAAAGATGATATAGACGGAAGCCAGATTTGGGACGTTTACTGGAATCACAAAGACCTTGAGCGTATAAAAATTTATTGCCAAAAAGACGTCGTAACCGTCGGGCAAATATTGCTTAGCTTTAAGGGAATGGATTTGATAAAAGAAGAGAACATAATTTTTGCAAATTAATTTTTTTAAAAAGACAACATGTTTGATGTAGATATTATTAAAAAAATTTATTCAGTATATAAAAACAAAGTTGACGATGCAAAGAAAATCTTGAATCGTCCGATGACTTATGCAGAGAAAATTTTATACAGCCATTTATGGAATAAACCGGACAGAGTTTTTATCGGTGGAAAAGATTTTGTCGAGTTTACACTTGACAGAGTTGCAATGCAGGATGCAACAGCACAGATGGCGTTGCTTCAGTTTATGTCGGCAGGAATTCCAAGAGTTGCAGTGCCGTCAACAGTTCATTGCGACCATTTGATTCAGGCAGAGAGTGGTGCAAAGAATGATTTGCTGCGGGCTTTCGACGACAACAAAGAAGTTTATGATTTCCTTGCAAGCGTTTCGAATAAATATGGAATTGGCTTCTGGAAACCGGGAGCAGGAATAATCCACCAGGTTGTTTTAGAAAACTATGCATTCCCCGGCGGCATGATGATTGGAACGGATTCACACACACCGAACGCAGGAGGACTTGGGATGATTGCAATCGGCGTCGGCGGTGCAGACGCGGTTGATGTGATGGCGGGAATACCGTGGGAATTAAAATTTCCGAAACTAATTGGCGTTAGATTAACTGGACGAATGAACGGCTGGACATCACCGAAAGATGTAATTTTAAAAGTCGCAGGAATACTAACCGTCAGAGGTGGGACAGGAGCAATCCTCGAATATTTCGGCGAAGGAACTTCAACAATTTCATGCACGGGCAAAGGAACAATTTGTAACATGGGAGCAGAGATTGGAGCAACAACTTCGCTCTTTGCTTATGACGAAAGAATGTTTACTTATCTCAAAGCAACAGAGCGGGAAGAAATCGGAAGAAGGGCAAATGAGCTTGGTGATTATCTTAAGCCGGATGCAGGAAGCGAAAAATATTACGATGAAATAATTGAAATTAATTTGAGCAAACTTGAGCCGCACGTTAACGGACCGTTTACTCCCGACCTTGCATGGCCGATTTCAAAATTCAAGCAGGCGGTGAAAGAAAATAATTATCCCGAAGAATTAAAAGTTGCTTTGATAGGGAGCTGTACGAATTCATCTTACGAAGACATGGAGCGTGCATCATCGGTTGCTAAACAAGCGTTGGAGCAGGGACTAAAAGTTAAATCGGAGTTTACAATAACTCCCGGCTCGGAACTAATTCGTGCAACAATCGAACGCGATGGACAACTTGAGATTTTTGAAAAAATCGGCGGGCTTGTGCTTGCAAACGCATGCGGACCGTGTATCGGGCAATGGAATCGTCATGATGTTAAACATGGGGAGAAGAATTCAATCATCACATCTTACAACAGAAATTTTTCTAAGCGGAACGACGGAAATCCTGCAACGAATTCTTTTGTTGCATCACCGGAGATTGTTACGGCATTCGCCCTTGCCGGCAAGCTTACGTTTAATCCGCTGACGGATTCTCTTACAAACGAAAAAGGTGAGCAGGTAAAATTGAAAGAGCCGAAAGGCGAGGAGCTTCCTTCGAAAGGATTTTTAAAGGGAGAAGAAGGTTACATTGCTCCTTCTGTGAATGGCGAAGGCGAGCAGGTGTTCATCGACCCGAACAGCCAGCGTTTGCAAAAATTATTTCCGTTTGTTCACCCCGATTTTGAAAAAGATTTCAAAGACCTTTTCGTTTTGATAAAAGCAAAAGGAAAATGTACCACCGACCACATCTCAATGGCGGGTCCGTGGCTTCGTTTCCGCGGGCATCTTGATAATATTTCAAACAACATGTTCATCGGTGCGGCGAATTATTTTAACGACAAAACAAACTCTGTAAAAAACCAACTGAACAAAAATTATGATGAAGTTCCGAAAGTTGCACGTGATTACAAAGCAAACAAACACGGCTGGGTTGTAGTTGGGGAAGAAAATTACGGTGAGGGTTCATCACGCGAGCATGCTGCAATGGAGCCACGTTACCTCGGAGGAAAGGCAATCATCGTGAAATCTTTTGCACGTATCCATGAAACGAATTTAAAGAAACAGGGGATGCTTCCTCTGACTTTCGACAATCCCTCCGATTATGATAAAGTCCGTGAAGATGATTTGATAAACCTTGACGTAAAAAACATTTCTCCCGGCTCACAAATAAAAATGATGCTGAATCATTCTGACGGCAGCAAAGAGGAAGTCACGCTTAATCACACAATGAACAAACAGCAGATTGATTGGTTCAAAGTCGGCAGTGCATTAAACCTGATGGCAGAGACAAAAATTTAAAACCCCCTTATAGCTTATCTTCGAATATCAAATCATCTGCAGATTTTTTTGGAGTTACGCCAAACCTCCACGAGAAACCGAGATAAATAATTCTTGATGTCCGTCGGCGGGTTACTTTCTGGTACAAAAACGGAGCATCAACTTCTTCTACAAACTTCATTGTATTGAACACATCGGAAACAGTTAACAGCAAGGATGCTTTCTTGTTAAAGATGTCCTGACGTATTCCTGCATTTACGAAATAAACAGGTAGAGTTTTCCCCTGGGCAGTAAGCATAGAGGAGCGATAGTTTGCATTCACCTGAAGTTTTGTGGTTGAAGTTATATTGAAAGATGCTGCAAGCTTACTGTCAAAAGAAAGGTTAGATTTATTTTTTGAATATCCTATATTTGAGGCATCAAGAGTATTATAAAAAAGATTAGAGCTCAGATTCAAGTTCATTATTTTTTTATAACCCCAGGAAAAAACAAATTCCAGCCCGGCTGATTGATTGCTGGAAAGATTATCAAACGTAGTGAGCAGGGTGGTGTCGTTGACGTAACTCGTTATCTCAGCAAATGCATCATACTTGTAACGGTAATATAAGCCCGGGATAAAAGTCAGCTCATCTTTTTTCAGCTGATATCCAAGCTCGATTGAATGAATTTGTTCCGGCTTTAAGTTTGGATTTCCGGCTTCGATGTTTCTCGGGTCTTTATATTCCGGAAAAGGATTCAACTCATCCGGGTCGGGACGGTTCACGCGTCTGCTGTAGCTCAACCCAAGCTGCTGGTTGTCGTTTATCTCATACGATAAATGAACAGTAGGAAAAATCTTGAAATAATTATTCCTGACTATTGAGTTAAGTGTTACAAGATTTGAAGTGATGAAAGTTTGCTCTGCACGTAATCCGGCAAGTATGCTAAAATTCTTAATGCCTCTTGAAAAAATTACATAAGCAGCATGAACATCTTGCCTGAACAGAAAGCGGTTTGTCTTATCAACATCAGGAACCCACCCTTGCTGATTGTTGTCATAATACTCTGAAGAATAATCGAGGTCATTGTGAAGGAACTCGCCCTCATAGCCAGCTTCAAGTTCCACATCTTTAGCAATAGGATTGACATATTCAGCAACTGCGGAAAAATTATAACCGCTTTTGTGAATCGTGTTGTGTCCGAGATAAGACGAAACTGCAGGGATGTTGTAAGTATCTGTATAACGGTTTTCCTCAACTTCGTCAAAATTTCCATAACCCGCTTCAAGCTGAATTGTGTGGTCTTCTTTTTTAAAATTATGTTCAAAAGATAGAGAAGATTCAAACTCGTTTTCATCTTCAGTGTCAGTGCGGTCAGTTTTATAATCACTGGTTACTCCGCTTGAATCGTTCAGCACGGTAGAAACGTTTTGCGTTCTGTTCTGGAAAAAAGTAAAATAATTTCCTGATAAGCCGAGCTTGTTTTTCTTGCTCAAAGAATAATCGAGCCCGAAGCTGGCTGTGTGAGAAAAGGGTTTCCCAAGGGCAGAGCTGTTGAGGTCAAATAAAGTTTGCTTACCGCTGATTGTATCTGTATTAATACGAGAATCAGTCCGGGTTCTCGGATTATAATTTTGCCGATAGCCGTAGCTCCCGAATAAATTCAGCTTGGCAGGTCTGTAATTCAGCGTAATGTTTCCGTTGTATCTGTCGTTTGTGCTTGCGTTTAAAATCAACGTGCTGTGAAATCCAAGGTTCGCATTTTTTTTCAGCACAATATTTATGATACCCGCAGTACCATCCGGTTTGTATTTTGCCGAAGGGTTGGTGATAATTTCTATCCGCTCGATGGAGGTGCCCGGAATCTGTTGTAACGCTGAGGCACTGCTGAGATTCATCAGCCCGGAAGGTTTTCCGTTGATAAGAATTGTAACGTTGGATGAGCCTCGTAAGCTTACAACGCCATCAGCATCAACCGTAACGGACGGAATGTTCTGAAGAATTTCACTTGCAGAGCCCGTCTGTGCCTGAATATCTTTTTCCGGATAATAAACTTTACGGTCAATGGAATTTTCATAAACAGATTTTTCAGAAGTAACCTCAATTTCTTTCAGAAGAATATCGGAAGTTTTTAAAGAAATAATTCCCGCATCATATTGACGCTGTCTTTTTTTGAGTCAACGGAAAACGGAGGTGTCTTAACTATTTCAAATCCGATTAAGTTAACTTCAAGATAATATGTACCGTCTGCGATACTTTCTAATTTAAAGCTTCCTGTTTTATCTGTTACAGTTTCCTTAACAACATTTATATCATTCGGATGAAGCAAAGATACAACAGCAAACTCAAGCGGGAGCTTGGTGGATTTTTCTATAACTTTACCGGATATAGAACGAAAATTTTGCTGTGCAAAAGAAAGGTTGAAGGAAATTAACCCGACAAATACAGAGAGCAATAAAAATTTTGTTGGCGACATAACGATTTTACAAAGTTACTACTTTGCAAACGGTATTCCAGTTGCGTGTTGTTGCACTTACGCCGAGCTTCTTTTCTATGTAGTTATTGTGGAACTTTGTTTCGCAGTAGCTTCAATCCTTTTAACAAGCGAATTGGTATCACCTGTTTCTCGTTTGTCAAGTTAAGTTGCAGGTAACGAAGAAGGGATAAAATATTTTCTTGGTTCTTTGAGGTGGGAAGAGTTATGAGAAAAACGGGTTGTTCAATCTTTCTTCCAGGTCGCGGTTATAAAAATCTTTTTTATCAGGGACGTTGTTCATCAGGTAGCCGTAATATTTTCTGTAATACTCTTTCTGAGCTGACTTATCTTTCTGCCCTTTTATTTTTTCTTCGAGAGCCGACTCTTCGGCGAGATGATTAATCACGTAATATTCCATCGCACGGATTCTGTCATCGGGCTGGTAAGTATTTACCGAGCCGCACGAGTCACATTTAAGATTCACGGCAACAAATGAAAATATTTTAATCGGCAGCTCTGCTCCACATTGCGTGCAGCGATGCATTTTCTTTTCATCGATGTGTGCCTTCACATTTTCAAGAACCTTCCGCGCAGCTTTGGCATAAATCCTCACTTCAAAGCGAGTGAATTCATCAGCCATCCATTCGATTAGAGCCATCATCTTGTTGTATTCAGTTCCCTGGGAAAATACACTAAGCGACTTGAGCAGCTCCATCTGCATTTTGCTCCAGCCGTCCTGAGCTTTCTGCGTAAGTTGTTCGACGGTTTGGTTTTTAAGTCCGGTTAACACGTTGTGAATTGTAACCGTGTCGTATTGCAATCCCGTTATTATATTATCCATCGGGTTTTCAGCTTGTCCAAGAATTTCATTGAAGCGTTCTTTAAGCTTGTTAAGAAACCCGTCCCAGCGTGCCGTTAATTGTTCTGATGCCATAGGATTTTAAATTTTAATTTAAACAGGTTCGAATAATTTGCTTCCGCAGAAAAGACAGTCGTCATACTGCATTTCCTCAAGCCGCGGTGCTCCGCAGTTTTTACATTTCATTGTGGAATGTTTTTCTTTCTGCATCCCCTGAGAATATTTTGTCATTGTAGTAGAAGCATTCTTGAAGATGTCACTCATTCCGCCGAATGGCTTTATCTTTTGGAAATAAGCTTTGACTTTTCCGTCCATATCGAAGCTGTTCAAAACATTTTTCAGCTCAGCAGAATTTGTTGCTGAATGTTTCTCGATAATTTTTTCATATACTTTCCGAAGCTCAATCGGGAATGCACCTTTTGCGATTTTCATTTCGGAGTTCAGCAGTGCATCCTTGATGTCTTTAGTTAACGGCTGAATTCCGTATGACTCAAGAACTTTGTTCCAATTGTCATCACCGCCTTTTGCCGAGAGAAACGCCTCCCCGGAAACTTTATCGATTTCCAAGTTGAATTGTTTTGTTTGCTCGTCCATTTAAATTTAGAAATCAATATCACTTGCTGTGCCGGGACCTTTCATGCTCTCATATTTTTTCTGATACTCAGCCATCAGTCCTGACATCTTTGCGGCGAGCGAAAAATCAGTCATCATCTTTCCGCTCCAATATCCGCTGACGTTTGAATAATCTGCAACGGTCATTCCAAAATCTTTCAGCACATCCTGAGCATCCCGTCCTTGTTTGCCGAGCACATCCTGTGCAACCATTGCTTCAACATATTTTTCGAATGGAATGTTCTCTGCAGCAGTAGCTGAGCCGGTTCCAAGATTTCCGGAAGCACTTGTGTTAAATGCAGCAGCATATTTTGTTGTGATGGTAAAGGTTGTGTCGTTTTTCATCCGGGCAAGCCACTCGTTGTTAACACGGTCCCATTTCGGTGCGTCGATTCCGAGTTGTTTGCAGACTTCGTCGGTGTTTCCGCCCGAAGCGAGTTTTGCGTTCGCTGAAGCCCACTGGTCGAGAGAAATTCCTTCTACAGGGTCTAATATATTTCCCATTGTTTTGGATTTAAGTTTTAAAAAAAAGTAAGTTGATTTGTTAGCAACTTAGTTAAATGATTTGCAAGTTTCAATTTTCAATACAATACAAAAATGAAAAATATTTCGGACGTAGATTTCACAAAAATTAATTTTGTCCTGATGGATTTGGACGGCGTGTTAACCGACGGCTCAATCATTTATACCGATAAAGGCGAGCAGCTGAAAATTTTCTATGCACACGACGGACACGGAATTGAACGGGGGCACAATCTTGGACTGAAGTTCGGAATAATCTCCGGAAGAAAATCTGCGGCAAATAATCACAGGGCAGAGAGAATTAAAATTGAGGAACTTTATCAGGATTGCAAGGACAAGGTTGCCGCTTACGAAGAAATCCGAACAAAGTACAAATTACAACCGGAAAATTTTTGTTTTATCGGAGATGATGTGTTCGATATGCCTTTACTTGACAAAGTAGCTTTTTCGTGTGCTCCGAAAAACGGAATCAGAGAAGTTAAAGATTCGGTGCACTATGTAACCGAGCTTGAAGGTGGCAGGGGAGCAGTCAGGGAAGTGATTGATTTGATTTTAAAACGGCAAGGAAAGATTTAATCCAACGGATAATTGACCCGCCTGCGGAACGGGCAGGTAAAAGATAAACGATAATGTTTAAGAAACAAATTTTGCAATCAAAAGAGAGATACTCATCAGTAAGCCAAAAACAAGAGTCAGCTGTGCAGTGTGAGCGTCGAGCATTGCGATTTTTGTTGTGTCTTCAATCTTCACGTCTTTAATTGCGATTAGATTTTTAATTGCAAGAGGTAAGCTCAGGAAAACTATGAGCGACCACATTGGCAAAACATTAATCAGCACGAGAATCACCACGGACAGATAAGTACCAACAATCAGGAAAACGTACTCGCCTTTCGCAAATCCTTCACCGAAAATTGTTGCAAGAGTTTTAATGTTTGCTTTCCTGTCATGAACGATGTCACGGAAATTATTTGCATGTAAAATTCCGACAATCAGTAAACCAACGGGGATAGAAATGTAAACAATGCTCCATGAAAACTGACCGGTCAAAGCAAAAAATGTTCCGGCAACAATTGCAGGACCGAACAAAACAAAAATAATTATATCACCGAGAGCATGATATTTAAAGCTGAACGGCTTTGCTGTATAAAAATATCCTCCGAGAATTCCGATAACACCAATCAAAAGAATAATGAAACCTCTTTCAAGAATTAACGGGAGGGCAATTAAAACAGCAAGCCCGAAGAGCATTAATCCGAAACGCAGCATTTCCTTTGGCAGCAATAATTTCTGAACAAGAACACGCGAACCACCGAGAGTTTCTTCACGGTCAACCCCGTAATTATAATCGTCGTAATCGGTAGTAACATTTGCTGCCGCCTGAAGGCAAACAACTGACAGCAGCACGAACGGCAACAGCCACCACGAAACAGCTTGGGGGCTCATCAACGCAAGGGATGCACCAAGAACGCAAGGGACAATCGTGGCAGGAAAAGAAAATGCACGGATTGCCTGAAAATAAATTGAACTTTTTGAACGCATAAAAATAAAGTTATTTATAAAATATTCCCCCGTCTTCACGAGGGCAAGTTTTGTTAAACGATAAGATTAATGTTTCGAATCGGTTCTTTCAAGAAACTCTCTTACAATAGAGTCGTTTGTGTTTTTCAAATCCTTTGGAGTACCCTGAAAATGAACAACGCCGTCATACATCATTGCAACCCAATCGGCAACTTCATAAACGCTGAAGATGTCATGAGTAACAACGATTGAAGTGACTTTCAATTCTTTCGCAAGGTCTCCTATGAGTGTATCGATAGCATTGCTTGTAATCGGGTCGAGACCTGTTGTGGGTTCGTCATATAAAATATATTCCGGCTGTGCAGCAAGAGCACGGGCAAGCCCGACACGCTTTCGCATCCCGCCGGATAATTCCGACGGTTTTAGTTTTTCAGTTCCCGGCATTCGGACAAGCCCGAGATTTTTTTTTACAATAGCATCAATTTCGCTTTTCGGTCGGTTTGTATTTTCAACAAGTCCGAGTGAAATATTTTCTGCAACGGTCATTGAGTCAAACAACGCTGCAGACTGGAAAAGGAAACCGAACTTATTTCGGACACGGTAAACTTCTTTCTCGTTCATCATGGTAATATCTTCTCCGTCAATGAGGATTTCGCCCTCGTCGGGAATAAGCAAGCCGATAATATTTTTTAGCAGAACAGATTTTCCGCACCCGCTCGAGCCAAGAATAACGGTTGTTTTGCCCTGCTCGATAGTTAAGTTCACACCCTTGAGAACATGATTTGAGCCGAATGATTTTATAACATTTTTAATTTCAATCATTCTATTGCCAGTAATTTTTTGCGAACGATTTCCAAAGCCCATCTGCTTGCAATTTCTTTGTTGCGTAGTCGGTCTTTTGTGAAAATAAATTTTTTAGCAAAGGTAACCTTAGTGTCGGAATAGCCAATCCAGACCAGACCAACAGGTTTTAATTTTGTTGCACCTGTTGGTCCTGCAATTCCGGTTGTTGAAACGCCGATGTCTGATTTAGAAACTCTTCGGACTCCATCAGCCATTTGCTCTGCCGTTTGCTCGCTTACGGCACCGAATTTTTTCAGTGTATTTTCCTTTACCCCGAGTAATTTTTTCTTAGCGACGTTCGAGTAAGCAATAACACCTTCTGAAAAATAAGCAGAGCTTCCGGAAACATCGGTTATCATTGAAGAAATCAATCCGCCCGTGCATGACTCAGCAACAGCGATTGTTTTATTTTTCTTTTTCAGCAATGAACCAACAACTTTTGTAAGCTCTTCTTCATTAGACGAGTAAATAAACTTCCCGGCTTTGAATTTAATTTTGAGGACTGTTTCTTTCAAAAGGTTCACACCGTGCTTTTCGTTTGCCACATCGACGTTAATCCTCATTCTAACACCGGTACTCGAAGGAAGAAAAGCCAGCTTAACATTACCATATTTTTTTCTACCGATGATGTTATTAATATCACCAAGTTTTTCCGCAAGCAATGATTCAGGAATTCCAAAAGTGTGAAGAGTCTGTTGCAGTAAAACATTTTTTGTTTTGAAATTCTTTCGCAGAAAAGGGAGTAAATGTTTTTCAGTTATATATTTCATTTCATAAGAAACGCCCGGCATAAAACAAAAGACAGTTTTGTTACGGCAAATCAGAAGACCGGGAGCAGTTCCGTGAGCGTTGGACAAGGGCTTGGCTATCTTCGGTATAAACGCCTGAAAAATATTTTTCGGGGGGACTTTGATTTGACGGCTCATGAAACGGGATTCAACAGAACGATAAACATTCTTATCAAACACAAGCTTAGTTTTAAAAAATTTAACAATGCACCGTTTAGTAATATCATCATGGGTCGGACCCAAGCCGCCTGTTACAAGCACGATGTCAAAATTTTTTTCTGCATTTTTTAATTCACGAATGATGTCACTTTCGTAATCACCAACAGAAATTATTTTTTCAACACTTATTCCAAGTGAGAAAAGCTTTTGGGAAAGATAAGAAGCATTTGTATTAACAATCTGACCGATTAATATTTCATCACCGATTGTAATAAGGCAGGCATTCATCCCAAAATTTTAGCAATAACTTTGAACCAGACAAAATGAGTAAGCACAGCAGAAATCACGCCGGCATAAATTCCCGAAATAATATCATCCATCATAATGCCATAGCCGTTGTCCATGTTGTCAAAGTATTTGGCGGGCTGCAGCTTGATGATATCAAAGAAGCGGAAAACAAAAAACCCGATTATTCCAAAAGCAATTCTGGTTGAAACCAGAAAAGTTGGGTCGAACTCTTTGAATTTCATGAAAAGCTCGAAGACAAAAGTTCCCACAAGATAAGTAAGCCACTGTCCTACGATTTCGTCAATCACAACCTGATAAGGGTCTTCGCCATATTTTTTTCTCATGGATTCCGAACAATAGACACCTACTATAAAAAATATTAACACTAACAAAGCAAGAGGATACGTGTCAGACATTCCGGGAAACAGATACACCAACAAAGCGACTAAACTTCCGAAGGTTCCGGAAGCAACGGGAATAAACCCAGTGTAAAACCCACTCCCAATCATTTCAACAAAGAAATTAACTTTTACTTCTTTGTTAATCGGCTGCTTGTCTTTAAAAAGCTTCATGTTATATGGCTCTTTTGTTTTGATTCAAAAATATATGCAATGCCGCTTGCGATTGTCAGCACAGTTATTAATAATAAAGAAAAATAATTCCAGCGGGAATAAAGAAAAGTTGATGCGGAACTTATGCCGGGCAGAAACATAAATGCATAGATACCTATTACGAAAAAAATGTAAAGCATCTGGATAAAAGTTTTCATCTTGGAAATAAAAGACGTCCCGAATTCTCTACCTTTAAATTCACTGATTGAGCGGATTGTTGTTAAGATTAAATCGCGGGCAATTATAACTACTATTAAAAACCCGACAGGAATAAATTCATTTGTTCCAAAAAAAGAAGTGTCGCGTTGTTTTAAAAGATAAAAACAAATTAATGCTGATGAAGTCAGAACTTTATCAGCGAGCGGGTCAAGGAATCGCCCCCACTTTGTTTTGAATCCATACCTGCGTGCATACCAGCCGTCGTACCAATCTGTTAATGCAGCGATTGTGAAAACAAAAAATGAAATCGTTACAAGAGTTTGGTTATCCGATAAAAACAAAAACGCAAATACAGGTGAAAGAAAAATTCTTATTACACTTAAAGTATTTGGTAAGTTTAAAGCTTGCTCTGACATTAAACCCGCTCAATAATAATTGCTATTCCCTGACCGACACCGATACACATTGTAGCAAGCCCGAATTGTAAATTTCTTTTTTCCATTTCATGAAGAAGTGTTGTGATAATTCTTGTCCCGCTCATTCCAAGAGGATGACCAAGAGCAATTGCTCCGCCGTTTACATTAACTTTCAAAACATCCAAGCCAAGCTCATCAATACAAGCAATGGATTGTGCAGCAAACGCTTCGTTAAGTTCAATCAAATTGATTTCGTTTAATGAAAGCCCGGCTCTTTGCAAAGCTTTTTTTGTTGCAGGGATTGGACCAAGCCCCATGCAATCCGGCTCAACACCTGCAACAGCAGATGAAACAATTCGTGCTCGTTTATTCCATCCGAACTCTTTGCATTTTTCTTCACTCGCAAGAAGCACCACACACGCACCATCGTTAATGCCGGAAGAATTTCCAGCAGTAACAGTTCCGTTTTCTTTTGCAAAAGCCGGTTTAAGCTTTGTAAGTTTTTCAATTGTCGTATCAAGCCGCGGGAACTCATCTTTATCAAAAACTTTAACCTCATTCTTGGAAGAAATTTCAACAGGAGTTATTTCATCCTGAAATTTTCCGGAAAGAATTGCTGACTTAGCTTTCATCTGGGAATCAAATGCAAATTCATCCTGTCTTTCACGGCTGATTTTGTAACGCTGTGCAACGTTCTCTGCGGTTTCGCCCATAGAATATGGATAATACATTTTTGCAAGTTTTGGATTTGTGAACCGCCACCCGATAGTTGTGTCATAAACAATTGCAGTTCTTGAAAATGGCTCGGACGATTTTGGCATAACAAACGGAGCACGAGTCATAGACTCAGTTCCTCCGGCAATCATAACACTTCCTTCACCAACAGCAATTGCACGTGAAGCGTCAATCACTGCCTGCATTCCCGAGCCGCAGAGACGATTAACAGTGACCCCGCCAATTTCGATTGGCAATCCAGCAAGGAGCAAAGCCATTCTTGCAACGTTGCGGTTGTCTTCGCCTGCCTGATTTGCACAGCCAAGAATAACGTCTTCTATAATTTTTTTATCGATAGATTTCTCGTCGAAATTTCTTTTTACGATTTCCCGGATAACTCCAGCCGCTAAATCATCAGACCTAACGTCTTTTAACGAGCCGCCATATTTTCCAATTGGCGTTCGCGTTGCATCAACAATGAAAACTTCTTTGAGAGACATTATCAGTTAGAATTTTTCGGGAACTTTGCAAATTACCGAATAAGCAAAGTTGAAACAAGGAAAGGAAAATTGTGTAAGTGTATTCTAAAAATTTATGAAGCTATGAATAAAAAACTTACCATCAGTCTTCGTCGACGTTCCATTATATTTAATGATGAATTCTTTTTCATAGGTTATGGATTGATAGGTTGCACTTATACCGAGAAATTTGTTCGGACGAAAAACTAATCCTGCAATTAGCAATGACTGTTTATCGGTGTTGTCGTTGAAGGATGTAATGCTCACCGAAGAGTTTTCTGTGTTTGGGTCAAACATGTCGTAGCGAAACAGCAAAGAAATTTTTTCTTTCAAAGATTCAATCGGAGGACAAAGCTCAAGATAAGACGAAAAACCGCCGGCATTTGTTTTGATAAGCGAATCCGGTTTGCTTGACGAAGGATCTTCATTGTACTGAGTTGCAAACTCTCCGCCAATTTTTACAAATCCGGATTTCTTAAAGTTGTATCTGAAGTGTGCCATCCCGCCGAAACGGTTTCTTTTGTATTGAACTCCGTTAGTTGCAGCGTTCTCGGATTTGTCGAGCTTTCCCATGTACACAAATCCACCCAAAGTTAAATCAGTAATTCCCAAAACCCTGTCTTTGCCATTCTTCTTTGCTCTTTCAATAGCTTTTGTTATTCTGTTTGCCAGCGGATGTAAGAATGCAGAAAACATCACGTCCTTGAATCTTGTATCGAAAGAAAGATTTCTGAATCCGTTTCCCTGAAGAACTTCAAAGCTAAGCTCACCAAATCCTTTTGGTAAATTCAATGCTGCCTCAAAACCTAAATCCGCAGAGCTGAAGAACGAAGATGTTGTTTTTGAAATTGTTGTTGCATTTCTGGTTACAGAAACCGTCCAGTCATAATCTGTAAATGATTTTGCAACGGGCCTGTTACTCCAATATTTTTCGTTTGTGCTTAACCAACTGTTTGAGATAATGCCCAGACCGAATCCAAGACTCAGTCCATTTTCACAGACGAAAGGAGTATAATAAATATTGGCGAACTTTACCAGAAGGGCATATTGTGTTTTCCCTGTTCCATCAGTGAAGCTAAACACATCACTCGTTACCCTTGCTTTTATGTCAGGCGTAAGTGAAGCAAATAAATTAAGGTAAGCACGATTTAAAAAAAAAGAATTTTTGCTCTTCTCGAATTGCGTTTTTGCGGGCTTATATCCGAATATGGAATTTGCATCGGGCTGAGAAGTATCAACCTTACTGATAAACTCAGCGTCGTCGATGTTAAAATCCCAGCCAGTAAACAACACACCGCCAACTTTTATATCAGGCTTGAACTCGTCTTTTTTTTGTGAATAGACGAGCGATGAAACAAACAGCAGTACAAAAAAAACGTTAAGAGATTTACTCATTGTTATTCTTTAGTTAGTTTTAGTTAGATGAAAAATTTAATGGTAAATTATGGTTAAAGCGTTAATGCCAAGTAAAAATTAAGTTAAGTTTTTGTTAGGATTGATTCAAAGTGTAAGACGATGTAATGTTAACATTGCCTCGAAGCATTGCATGAACCCGACAATATTTTTCTTCAGACAGTTTGATAGCTCTTTCGATAAGAGATGCATCTAATTCTTTGCCAACGAAATGATAGTTCAAAAATATCTTTGTAAACATTTTAGGATATACCTTTGCTTCTTCGGCTTCAACCTCTACCCAAAATCTTTTTATTTTCTTTCTTGATTTGGAAATGATGAGCACACAATCCATCATTGTGCATCCCGCTAACGCCTGAAGCACAAGCTCGGCTGGAGAAAATTCGGAAACCCCATCGCCGGTGTTCATAAAGAATTTTTTACCTGTGTCTGAATCTCCTTCGAGTAAATAATTTTCAATCCAATTTATTTTTGCTTTCATAGTTATTAATTTTAGAAATGGTTTAGGATGCATGATTACAAAATTAATCAGCTTTTGGGAAACTAAACAATGATTTGTGTCAGGGAATAGATTATGAAAAAGCTAATCGTAAATGTGAGCTGTCTTAATGAGTTGCGGAAGGTTGATAATCTTTATCTGTTTGCCGCTCAGTTCGATAAGTTTTTCGTTTTTAATGTCAGAGAGATTTCTTATAGCAGTTTCAGTAGCGGTGCCAACAATGTTAGCGATATCCTCGCGGGTTAATGTTGCCTTGATTGTTGTATTATCCTCTTCAATTCCGTAAAATTCTTTAAGCAGAAGCAAAACCTCTGCCATTCTTTCACGCACAGGTTTTTGAGCAAGACCTGTCAGCCGGTTTTCAGCATCTTTTAAATCATGGGAAAGAAGCTGCATCATTTTCGTAGAAAGGTCTGAGTTTGTCTCAAGAAAATCAAAAAATAATTTTTTAGGAATAAAGCATACCGTTGCATCTTCCATAACAGTAGCAGTAGCTGAATAAGCTTCACCGCTTATCAATGACCTGTAGCCAAGTATATCGCCTTCTTTTGCAAGACGGAGGATTTGTTCTTTTCCTCCCTCTCCTCTCTGGTATATTTTTATCTTACCTTTATTTATACAATACATTCCTCCGGGCCTATTTCCTTCATTAAAAATAATCTGTCCCTTTTTGTATATGCTGCAGTTTTTCTCAGAAGTCATTTCACTAACCTGAGCTGTAGTTAGTGTGCAAAAAACATTTTCAAACCTTGAGCGGCATTCATCACAGAGAGGTTGTTCAAATTGAGTTTTCATAACTTAGAATTTTAGTATCACTACTTCCTAAATATACGATGTTGACCTATGGTAAAACAGTAAATTCTTAAAACATGATATAACTCATAGGTTAGTAAGCAGTGCCTTATTATTTTTGTTTAATAAAAAATGTCAAAATTAAGAATTATAGAACTTCTAAAACAAATAAGTGAGCTCAGCAATGAACAAATTTTAGAGTTCATCGAAAAAGAAGAAGCATCTATTCTTGATAAATTGTATTTTTTAAAAAATGAAATTAAAGAGTTCAAAAACAATTCAGGCAATAAAGATAAAGCAGATATAAGAGATGATATCAGCAAAATTCAGGATTCAATGTTAAGTCTTTTCCTTATAGAAGAGTTATTGACTTCATCAGTTGACCTTGTATTACCGGAACCGTCACCGACTACAGCAATTAAAAATGAAAACAAACGAGTACTGGCACAATGCAGCACATTATTTGAATATGTAAGGGATGAAGGAGAAATAATTTTTAACCTTGAGATTATTGAATGTACACTCATTGTGCTCATAGACATTTTCGAAAGATTAACACATAAGAAAAAGCTCCATTATACATGCTATGTTATTTAAGATGATAAGTATCATATATTCTAATGAGCCAAATCATAGTTCATCCGTTCATGAGGGACTATTTTTGTAATGAATTTGAAATTTAAATTTAATACTGAAAGGAAATAAAAAATGAAAACAATAACCTCAAATATCTTATTATTTCTTGCATCTCTATTTTTCTTAGCTTGGTCGCAAGCCGTGAGCGATGTTCCTCTCTCTATTAAAAGCGGGAGTGTAAAATTAAGCGGGGGTTCAACTCTGCACGATTGGAGTGCAAGTACTTCAAATATATCAGGAACATTTGAAGTTGATGCAGGACAATTTGATAAACCAGTATCTGAAATGACGAGTTTATTTAAGAAGACGGAGGTAAGAATACCTGTAACAAGCCTGCATTCAGGAACTAAAGGTCTGGATGAAAACATGTATGAGGCTTTAAAATCCGGTCAATATTCTAACATTAAATATTCACTTTTGGAATCAAGCGTTAGCGGCGGCAACATGTGGATAAAGGGTAACCTTACAATAGCGGGGGTGCAGAAGACTATAGAAATGAATGTGAAAATAAACAAGGACAACAACGGGAACCTAAAAATCAGCGGGACTAAGGATTTATACATGACCGACTTTGGAATAGAACCGCCGAGCGTAATGTTCGGAACTATTAAGGCTGATAATCAAGTAACAATTAGTTTTAATTTGACTTTGGGAAAATGAAGTCAAGAAATTCAATCATTGTAACTAAAAAAGAGGAAAAAAAAATGTGTAAAATAATCAAAACATTTCTGGTTATAATTTGTTTAGTTCTGGTTCCCTATTCTATGCAGGCACAGAACACAAATAGCGAGGATGAATTTAAACCAAAACTTAGAATCGGTTTAGATGCGGTTGGTGTATGGCAAGCTTTGTCACAAAAATATGAACCCGATACTCTGGCTAAACTTCCAACTGGTTTTCAGGCTGCCGTGGGGAATATGCATTTTAACGCAACTATTGTCGAAGGAATTGATGTCTATTTCGAATTATATCTGAGCAGCAAACCACATGCCGGACAGGTATATGACCGTGAAGGTTATGTATACATTTCTAAATTTCCAAAATATCTAAATATATTCAATATCAATAAAGTGTTCAAATATATTGACATTAAAGCAGGTCACTTTGAAGTTGATTTTGGGAATCAACATTTGATTCGTTCCGATAACGCACAGGTTCAGAAAAATCCTTTAATCGGGAACTATGTCGTTGACCCTAATACGGTAGAGTTCGGAGTAGAATTAATTGGAAAGTACAAATGGTTTAATGCGTTGTTTGGAGTTGGTAGCGGTGTTACGGTCGAAAATTTTCTACCCGGACGTAAATATTCTACACACGGTAAAATTTGGATTGAACCGGAAAACAAACTTTTCAATTTAGCGGGCTCTGTATATCGTGTGAATCAGCCCGGCAAACTATCCGCTGGAAGGATGACTATTTTTACGGAATTGTTTAGCGGTAACCGAAGTGGCAGCCGATATTCAGGCGTAGTTGAGGGAGGACCAGAGGCAGGTCAGATAAAGCTCGGTAAGGGACAAAACCTAACCGCATGGCAGATTGATGCGGCATTCAACAAATCTCCAATATCACTGTCAGGTATGTTCGGATGGGGGAAGGACGCCGACCTTAACGGGGAAGCACCCGGGACACCTATTTCTGGGAAGGTGAAAATTCAATTGTCTGGCAGGGCGAAGTAACTTATACAAGATTGGATGATAAAAAAGTTACCATAGGTTTTGTGAATGTATTCTATATGTCCGGCGGTCTGATAAAAGATTACCTCATATACATTGACAATGCACCGCTGTTCGTAATGTAAATAAATAAAAATTCAAACAACTAAATATAAAATAAAATGAAAACAAATAATCTAAAATCACTTTTCACAAACGTAATGTTTGTAATGGTTACACTTGCACTTATCGGAAGATTTGCAATCGCTCAAACATGGGTACAGCAAACAAGCGGGACTGCAAACCCATTAAATGCAGTTTATTTTCTGGATGTTCAAAAAGGATTTATTGTTGGAGATGTAGGAACGTTTCTATATACTCTAAATGGCGGGCAAACATGGCTTCCAATTAACGGTATTACGTCCGAGGATTTGCATGATGTTGCGTTCCAGAGTGCATCGAATGGAATCATAGTCGGAGATAACGGAAGGATATACCGCTCAGTAAATGGCGGCACGGTTTGGGTGCAGGTTGCGAGCGGGACAACCAATAACCTTGAAACAGTATCTTTTGGTGATGGCGGAATGGTTTACGCTGCCGGTAGGGACGGAATAATTCTGCGGTCAATAAATAGCGGAGTAAGCTGGAGCATTGTTGCAACAGGCACAACAAGATACAGAAGCTCATCGGCAAAAGGCACAACTAAAGCATGGATTGTTGGAGAAGGCGGAGTTATTACCGCAAGTATTAACGGTGGTGTATCTTTTTCTGCTCAAACATCAAACACAACAAGCGACCTGCACGGAATTTTTATGATGAACGACCTGACAGGTTACGCAGGCGGACAAAACAGCACGATTTTATTTACAAATAACGGCGGCACTTCATGGACTTCCAGAAACTCAGGAATTAACCAGGGGATTCATGGGATACATTTTTCAAATACGAATACGGGATGGGCAGTTGGCAATGCAGGAGCGGTATATATAACATTAAATGCAGGAATTAGCTGGGCAGCAGAAAACAGCGGGCTCACAACAGAGCTTAACGATACATACTTCCCGGATATTAACCGTGGCTGGGCTGTTGGTGTTAACGGTAAAATTATTTACCGGGCGGGTACGATAGGCATCATAAAACTATCAGACATAACTCCAGATAAGTTTTATTTGAGCCAGAACTATCCCAACCCGTTCAATCCAACAACCAGTATCAAATTTGATATTGCCGTGAGCGGTTTTGTAAGTCTAAAGGTTTATGATATAGCCGGAAAGCAAGTTGCGGACTTAGTAAACGAAAACCTTCAGAGAGGTACATATAATGTTGACTGGCAGACAAATGGTTTATCAAGCGGAGTTTATTTTTATAGAATAGAAACCGGGAGCTTTGTAGATTCCAAGAAAATGATACTTAGTAAATAAAATGAAAACAAAGATATCTTGCTTTATAATCATTTTAATATCCGTCCTCTCTTTTCAAAGCTGCGGGAAGAAAGAACAGGAATTTTCTAATGTCGAGGTTTCAATCACACCTGATAACATTGAAAAAGGAAAATCGTTGTATCCTGTTCACTGTGCATCCTGCCATGGACCTGAAGGTAAAGGCGACGAACCAGCGGCGTTAATCTTAAAAATTAAGCCGCGTAATCATTCTGATAAAATTATTATGGACTCAATTTCAAATGGAAGAATGTTTGATGTTATAAAAAAAGGAGGTGTAATAGTCGGCTTCCCGCAGATGCCCGCAAATCCGCAGTTGAAAGATGAAGAAATTAAATCTCTCATTGCGTTTATCCGTTCAATCGCAAAATGAAAACCATGATATAAATCATTTTCTGAAAATCCTTTGGATGTTATTTTTACGGTAATTAATAAATCAAATATTATAATCATGATGAAACAAACGCCATCCCCTAATTCAAATAAAAAAACTTGGATTCTACAAAAGATAAAGTTTTTTCTTTTAGCAAGCCCAGCGATACTTTTGCTAACGGTTTTTACGCCGAATTTCTCGGATGCCTGCCCGTATTGTAACCTTGCATTCTACAAAGAGCTTGTTGGCTCAAGACAGGGCTCTCTTTTAAGCGAAGAATTACTTTCGGCTATGGAAAAGCAGGGTAAGACAGGCGGGGAAACAATCTTTCCGCCGAGCAGCAAAACAGATAATCCTCAGGAAAAAAAAGATTTCATAGAAATAATTAATCGGGATAACAACTTATCAATTCCTCCGACAAGTTATGTAAAACAGGACGTTGTTCCTGATAAAAAGGTTTCGATAGAGCTTTATGAAGGAGAAGTATACCTCGGACAGGGAGTTATCTTTAAGGGTTTTGTTACTAACGGAACAATTCCGGGACCAACAATCATTGTCAATGAGGGAGACATTATAGAATTTTCAGTAATCAATAAAGGAACCATTGCTCACGGAGCATCAATCCATGCAGCATATACTCAGACTTCAAAATATCTTGGAAAGATAGGACCCGGAGAAACAAAGAAAATGTTATTTAAGGTAACCTATCCGGGCGTATATATGTATCATTGTGCTCCGGGCGGGCACGCAATCCCAATGCATATTATCTTCGGGCAATATGGAATGATGGTTGTTAAGCCGAAGAAGCAATATAAGCTTGAGCAGATTTTAAAGAAAAAACCGGACGTTGAAATTTATTTAACCCAGCATGAGTTTTATTCAAACGGCAAAGACGCTATTGAAGGGCATCCAATTTACACAACATTCAACGGAAAGATTTTTCGTTATGTAGAAGAACCGATTAAAGCGAAGCCCGGAGATTATGTAAGAATCTATTTTCTAAATGCGGGACCGAATTTGGTTTCAACATTTCACATTGTCGGAATCATTTGGGATTTTGCATACTGGCAGGGAAATCCGGACGTTGTTTTTCCGGGAGGACAAAGTGTTATTGCCGGACCGACGGATTCATGGGTTGTAGAATTCCGAATGCCGCCCGACGAAGGAGCTTTCCTGATGTTATCACATGCGGTCGGCTCAACCGATAGAGGAGCGATTGGAATTCTTGCTTGTGATGCAAACGCTCAAACTCCGCTAACGGTTTTATCCGATGGACCAAATTACACTCCGGATAAATTCGCTGAAATAAAATCTAAGGCAACAAGAATCATTTCACCTTTTGAACCGGGCAGCAGTGATGTTGATGTCCCGGCTGTTTATGGAGGCGAAGTAAAGGAAGTTACGATTAAAATAATCGGCAATTCATTTTATCCTAAAGTTGTCCACGTTGCCGAAGGGACAAAAATCCGGTGGATTAATGAAGATGTATTTTCTTATATGGACGGTGAGTTTGCAGGAATTCATAATGCAGCAACGTATGAAGCACCCGATAACTTCAATTCACCAATGCTTGCTCATACAGAAAGCTTTGTTTTTCAGTGTAACAAAGAAGGGACATACAAATATCTTTGCACACCTCATCCTTATATGAAAAAAGAAATAATTGTTGGTGATGTTTCCGGTTCAGGGAGTAACGTTGCTACCTCAAGAATGACCTTATGGTTTTTTATAATAATCGGGGCGATACTTATAGCAATTATGTTTCTTTTGGTTTATGACAGGAGGAGAAAACCGGCAGCGGCTAATTAAAAAGAGTTTGCAGACGCTCATGTTCCGATGAATAATCTTTCTGCAAGTTTTTCTGGCAGACCAGCATCAATAATTTTTCTTGCTGCAGAAGCAACGTCATATTCTACGCGAACGTTTTCATAAATCATTTTGTCCGAATCATAAAACCCAAAGCTTGCCATTGGGTCACCATCTCGTGGCTGCCCTATACTTCCGACATTGATTATGTAACTTGAATTTTCATCAAGATTATTTTTTGAGACATTGTTTATCCTGCCTTCATTCGATTCCCAGATTATTGGACGATGTGAATGTCCGATGAAACAAATTTGCTCTCCGAAGTTCCGGAAACTGTCTTCGGCATCTTCTTTCTCAAGAACATAATTATATTCATTTGGAAAAAAAGGAGAACCGTGAATAAAAAGGATATTGTTTTCAGAATAAGTTAAAGAAAGAGTTTTAAAATATTCAACAAATTTCTTTTCAATTACATCTCGTGTTTTGATTGAAGATATTTTGGCGTGCTCAGAAAAGCCCTCAGCAACTGAGTAATTAAATTGTGCTTCGTCGTGGTTTCCAAGAATCACAACATCGCATCTGGATTTAATAATCTCAACACATTCATTTGGATGAGCACAGTAATCGACAAGGTCGCCGAGACAAATTATTTTATCAGGATTTAACTCATCAATTTTTTTAAAACAGGATTCTAACGCCTCAAGATTTGCGTGGACATCAGAAATGATTACGTATTTCACTGACGGATTGTTTCCTCAAGAGCGGTTGAAGCATCCGTTTTTTCATCGCGGTATTTTATTATAATGGGGGTATAAATAGATAGTTCGTTCTCAATTCCGAATTGATTTTTCAGCGGACGCGAACCGGCAACAACCACAGCACCTTCGGGAATAATCAGCGGCTCATCTTTTGTTTTGCGATAAATCTTCCCTTTCACTGAATCATAAACAGGAGTTGAGCCGGTGAGAATGCATCCTGCACCAACCACCGCTCTTCGCTGCACGATTGTTCCTTCATAAATTCCGGAGTTACCGCCAATCATTACATCATCTTCGATTATTACCGGGACAGAATTTACGGGCTCAAGCACTCCTCCAATTTGTGCAGCTGCTGAGAGATGAATTCTTTTTCCAAGCTGAGCACACGAGCCAACGAGTGCGTGTGAATCAATGAGAGACCCTTCGTCAACGTATGCTCCAATGTTAATATACATCGGCGGCATACAGATTACTCCTTTGGCAACATAACACCCGTTGCGAATGGAAGAGCCGCCGGGGACTTGGCGAACGGCATCGGATAATTTTAAATTCTTTAATGTTAAAGTATGCTTATCAAAAAAACTAAAGCTCTTGTCAACCGACATGTTCTTCAGCTTGCCGATTCTGAAGCCAAGCAGAATTCCTTTCTTAACCCATTCGTTTGCTTTCCATGAGCCGTTGGATTTTTCCGCAGACCTTATTTCACCTTTGTTCAATCCTTTCAAAAGTTCACCGAAAGTTTTTTCTGCTTTCTGTGATTGCTTTTTTGTTAGTGAAGGTTGTGAGTAAAGTGATTCAATCTCTTTTTGTAAGCTCATTATGTTTCCGGTTTGGTTTATCTGCAAATTAAATTTTTATCACGGCTCTATCAACGGAAATAAAATTGAGTAGAAATACTCAGACGAAATGAGTGTTTACACTCATGTAACCGGCAAAGAACAAAAGTATTTTTGTTTAAAAGGAGTTCACATGAAAAAAAACAAAGACGTTAAATTCATTATCTACCAGGCACTCTACATTTTTGTTATTTGTGTTATTTTTATAAAAGGTGCTGACCTGACTTTAGAGGATGTAATAAATAAAAAACATGGGTGGGCATACGTTGATACTACAAATAAAGTGTTAATAGATAAGAATGAACTTGCAAACCTTATTCATTTTGATTCGACAAAGTATTTGATTGTTTTAAAAGAGGATTACAAAAACAATCCCGAGAAATATGTAAACAATCCATTAGTAATAGCTGGGAATTTGAATCCAGAGAATGATAATACAAACAAAGTTGTCGAAAACAAGATTACAGACCCAAATCAAAAAGCCGATATAAAACCGGAAATTGTTCTAGGGGAAATTACCTTATACCAATATCATGACAACACTGTAAACAATAAATCGGATGTTCCGATAAATGTAAAAGGAGTAATAATACCTGCACACACCACAGGCACAGTGAGAATTGACGGAGACAACAGTGTAATAATTTCTGCGGGAAAGGATAATTCAAAAACACAGAGCACGATACCAAATAAAAAACCGCAAATCAATTTTTCAAAAATGGCAACGATGAATGAAGAAACTAAAGTAAGCCAGCTACAGCGGACGGTTGGATTCCGAGTGACTATCTCAGATGATTTTGCGAATCAATTGGACTTTAAAATTACCGGTGGAGTAACCTATAAAGTTGTTAAACAGTCGGAAAGAGAAATCGTGATTGATATTATGATGAATGCCTTCGGCTCAAAAGCTGCGTTTGATAATTTTACGGACAACAAACAAAACACTCCATACTCTACAGGATTTACAGTTACTGTTAGGGATAAAATCGCACCTCATTCTGTAACGGGACAACAGAGTTTTGTGTTCGGAGAGTGGTGATGATTAAAGTTCAATCACCAATCCATCATAACTCAGCTCAATTCCTTCCGGCAGTTTTGCATTATCTTCATCGTGAAGGATGTCGTGAGTAATGTGTGTGAAGTAAGTTTTCTCAGCTTTAATTTTTTGAGCGGCTACAATTGCCTGGGTGAATGAAAAATGAGTTGGGTGGGGGCGATAACGAAGCCCGTCGAGGATTAAAACTTTCACTCCGGCAAGCTTTTCAAATTCCTTTTCTGGGATGCTACTGCAGTCTGTCATGTAAGCAAAGTCATTAATAAGGTAACCCCAGACCTTCGAAGGACCATGGTCGTATTCAATCGGAATTATTTCAACTCTGGAAATTTTGAACGGCTCATATTTTAAAATATGAGTTTGAATATTGGGAATGCCCCCGCCTTTATAAGTATCTGCATCAAATACATACGAAAAAGTTTTTTTTATATAATTGATTGTTGCTTCGTTGCCGTAGATGTCAACTGATTTTTTGTGAAGCTGGTTGATTTGCCGAATGTCATCAAGTCCCATGATGTGGTCAACATGATGATGAGTATAAAGAACAACATCAATGTCATAGATATTATTGGATAACATCTGTTGGCGAAAATCAGGGGATGTATCAATTAGCAGTTTTAACCCGTCAACCTCAAGGAAGACAGAAACACGAAGCCGTTTATCTTTAGGATTATTTGATATGCAGGTTGGACATTTGCAGCCGATAATCGGAACACCTTGCGAAGTACCGCTTCCGAGAACGGTAATCTTCATCAAGCTTCCGCCTCTTCTTCAACTTCATCTTTCATTTTACGTCTGCTTTCCTTTTCAATAATCTCTCTTATGTGCGGCTTGAGATAAACATCGTCGATTCCGATTTCCTTCAAGCATTTTGCAAGGACAACGATTCTTTTGTCATGGCTGTTTCGTGAATTAATAACGAGCAGCTTAGATTGTTTAAGTAAACAATAACCGCCCGCAAAATTTCCTTTTTCGTAACGAACTTTCATCCCAAGCTTTTCTGCGGCTTCTTCAAGCTCTGCGATTACTTGTTTAGTTTGCGGGTCAGCTTGTTTTTTCTTCTTTGTCATCTTTCTTTCTAAGAGGTCTGAAAATTGCAATTGGAATGATAGTATAATAACAGAACATAGCAATCACAGGCACTCCGCTCAGTGAGCCAAGCCGCTTGCCGAAGATTCTTAATATCTCATCGCGGTTTGGCAGCTCAGAATGATAAAGCAGCATGAATTTTATATCGAGATAAAATGTATAAGCTTCAACAGGAACGAATGTGAAAAATAAAATCACACACATAAGCAGCCAGCCGTTCTGTTTCATTTTTAATTTTGTTGTAGCCATAAACCAAACAGCACTTATTAAAACAAACGCATAGCTTATTACAATAACAAGGGAAGCGTTAGCTATAAGCTGGAAAAGTGTGTTCTCTCTGTCCGGCGGGATGGAATTTTTAAACTGGAACTGGTCGTAATCGAGAAGTTCGTTACCGATTAAAGCGCGAATATTAATTCCCCCAAGCCAGAAAATTGAACCAAGGATTAATAATGTGAGAGCAATTTTATTTGATCGAGACTGAGGTAGGTTTTGCATTGGTTACAAAATTATTAAAGCATGCGAAGTGTTTCAACTCAATTGGACAAAAGCATGCTTATAATTAATCCTGATGATTTCTACGAAGTTTTTACATTTGAAACATTATCCTGAATAATATTTTCAGATTTTGTTTCAGCAGTTTCTGTTTTCTCTTTCTTTAAAATACCGTAAGGAATAACAACGCAATAGCCAAACACAAGAAGAACCGGGGCAATTACAGTCGGCATAAATCCGTCAACGGAATTTTGTGCCATAAGAATGTAACCAACAAGCAGCAGTAGAATTCCGAATCCGATTATCATAAAGTTTTCTTTCTTCAGAGGAAAAGAAAATTCTTTTTTCTGACGGGAAGATGTTTTTTTGCTTTTAGTTTTTACAGTCATGATTTTTTTATTTTAAGTTTCCCTGCCTGCGCCGAGGCTTCGTCAGGCAGGCGAGTTCGGCGTAATAGATGGCACAGGTTTGAATACCTTTGTGAAAATTATTTAAGTTCAAATGTTCGTTCGGTGAGTGAGCGTTTTCATCAGGCAAACCGAATCCAAGAAGAACAGTTGACACGCCGAGTACTTCTTCAAACGTTACAACAATCGGAATCGAGCCTCCTTCACGAATCAGCACAGGTTCTTTGCCAAACGCACGCTTCATAGATTCAACTGCCGCCTTCATCCACTTGCTGTCGATGGGTGTTACAGCTGCTTTGCCGTGATGTAAACCTTTCATCTTAACTTGTACAGATTTAGGTGTAATCTTTTTTACAAAATCGATAAATAGTTTTTCGATTTTATCCGGGTGTTGATTCGGGACAAGACGCATACTGATTTTAACATAAGCTTTTGAAGGCAGAACTGTCTTTGCTCCTTCACCTATAAATCCTCCCCAGATTCCATTCACATCGAGTGTTGGTCTTGCCCAGGTTCTTTCTAAAGTTGAGTAGCCGTCTTCTCCGAACAAAGCATTTACGTTGAGTCCCTCCATATATTTTTTTTCACTGAAGGGAAGTTTTGCAAATCCATTTTTTTCTTTTTCACTTAGAGGAAGCACATCATCATAAAATCTGTCAATCAAAATTTTTCCTTTATCATCTTTAAGTTTTGCGATTATGTGTGCAAGAGCATTGATGGGATTATCAACTGCTCCGCCAAATTGTCCCGAATGCAAATCACGGTTTGGTCCCGTGACTTCAAGTTCCATGTAGCATAAACCACGCAGAGCATAACCGATTGCAGGAACGTCTTTATCATACATTGCTGTATCGGAAATCACTGCGACATCACATCGAAGTAAATCCTTATGTCCGCTGATGAATTCCGGAAGGTTTATACTTCCTATTTCTTCTTCACCTTCAATTAAAAGCTTGATGTTAACAGGAAGCTTACCATTATTTTTTAAATGTGCTTCAATTGCTTTAAGGTGGATGAAAACTTGTCCCTTATCATCTGCAGAGCCGCGTGCATAAATATTTTCACCGCGTATATTTGCTTCAAACGGAGGTGTTGTCCAAAGATTGAGCGGGTCAACGGGCTGAACGTCGTAGTGTCCGTATATCAAAATTGTCGGATTGTCTTCTCCGGCATGAAGCCAATCAGCATATACAACAGGATGTCCCGAAGTTGGAAAAATGTTAATGTTGTCGAGTCCGATTGAACGTAGGTGCTCTTTCAAATATTCTGCACAGGCAAGCACATCGTTTTTGTTTTCCGGGTTCGTACTGATGCTTGGGTACGAAAGAAATTTTTTTAGCTCTTCGAGATATCTCGGATTATTTGAGTCGATAAAATCTAATAAATTATTCATCGGTTACTGTTTACACTCTATCCTTGCCAACTGGTCTTTTGCAAACTCGTCATCCGGCTGCTTCTCAAGATATTTTGTATAAGATTTTTTTGCATCACACATTTTATTGGCTGCTACTTCAGAATTTCCAAGCCATAAGTACGCTGAACTGATTTCAGAATTTAATTCAATGCTTTTCTTTAAGACATCAATAGCGTCATCATATTTTTTTAAATTGTAGAGAGCGATTCCCTTATAAACATATGCAGCAACGTTCAATATGCCGAGGTCAATTGCTTTTGAAAAACTGATAAGTGCATCATCATACATTTGATTTTTGAATTGTGCTTTGCCGTATTCAAAGTAAGCGTCTTCATATGTGCTGTCTATCTCAATCGCTTTCTTATACATCTCCTCGCCCCTTTTAAAATCGTTTTGCTCAACAGATATCTTTGCTCTCTTCACATAATCCTCAGAATTAAAATCTTCCAGCTTTACCTTATTGAAATATTCTTCTGCTTTAGTATAATCTTTCTTTTCGATGTAACAGTATGCGATATATTTATTTGCTTCGCCGTAGTTAGGGTCAATCTTTAAAACTTCATTAAGCTTAGAAATTGCCTCGTCATATTTTCCCATCCCATAAAGTGTTTTACCGTAATAAACATTTCCGCGGGGAGAGCCGGGGACTAATCTCGAATATCGTGTAAACGCTTCGAGAGCATTTGCAAATTTATCGCTGAGATAAAGTATTCTTCCTTTTTCAAAAAAAGCCGGAGCAAAATTGTTATCTGACTCCGTTGCTTTATTCTGAAAATCCAAAGCATCAGAATATTTTTTTTTCTTGAATGCAGCCATCCCAAGTCCGTAAAGTGCCGGTGCGTAGTTAGGTTTGTTCTTTAAAGCATCTTCGTAGTTTGTTATTGATGGCTCATAAGCTCCACGGACAAGAAATGCATCACCTATGCTGACGTAAATCTTCGGATTGTTTTGGTCGTAAGTTTTTGCTTCATACATCGACTTTAATGCTTTGTCAACTTTTCCGTCTGCAATAAAATTTTCCGCTTCTTTGCTAAGCACAGAAATTATCATATCAATTTCTTCTTTATCAAGCTGGTCTGCAGTTTTGCTTAAAGGTAAAAACTTTTTAGAGGTTTCAAATTGAGAAGAAGCATCGTTGTATTTTTTTTGTGATGTGTAAAGCTCTCCAAGAAAAGCAAACGCTTCAGGTCGTTCGTTATCTTTTGCAATTGCAGACTTCAGGGTTTTCTCAGCGTCAGCTATAGAGCCGGTCTTTAACAAAGCGTAGCCATAGAATGCAAGTGCGTCATATTTATCCTTGTCAGCATTCTTTAATGTGTTCAAAGCTTTCACATAGTCGCCCTGTTTTATATATTGAATCCCCCTCTCGATATCCTGTGAAAAAATAGAAATCGAAACGGCTAATGATAAAATAACTGCTAAGGATTTTATTCGTATAATCATGATTATATAAATTAATTTAACTGAATTATTCTTACGGGTTGAGTAACGGGAACAAGTCCCGACCTCAAGACAATTTTTTGTCCGTCGTATGCCAGAACAAAGCTTGTGAATCCAACAGAAAGATTCATTGAAAAATCAGTTGACAAAATATAAATGTAATAAGTAAGCGGATAACTTTTATCTGCTATGTATGCCTGATGCAGACCGACATAATCACCAGCTCTTCCGCTTGAATCAACTTCCGCAATCTTGAGAGGTTTTATTCCTTCGTCAAGTGTGTCGGATTGTTTTGTTATCCAGTTCATAGAAATTATTCCAATTGAATAAGGGTCACTTTTTATTTCACGAAGCATCTGCGTAGAAGTGCTGCAAACAACATCTCCCTTGGAATAGTCTGCACCAGCCATAACTTTCTCATTAATAAAGTCATGAAGAAACGATTGCTTTCTCGGGACAAATGATTTTATTTTCCCGCTGTAAAAATCTTTGTTGTTACCTTCGAGGTCTTTCCAATCGGTTATTTCGCCTGATAAAATTTTTCTAAGTTCTTTGTAATTCAACTTGCGAACCGGATTCTTAGGATTCACGATTACGCCAACTCCGTCTAATGCAATTTGATGTTTCTTTACGTCAAGTTTATTATTCTTAAGAACGTCAATTTCTTTTTGATTTAGTTCGCGGCTTGACACGATAGTTTTTACGTCACCATTGCATAGGTCTGCTATTGTCTGGTCGGTGGTTTTTACTACAAGCTTTATTTTCGATTCAGTGTTTAACCGAGTGAACTCGGCAATCTGTTTTTCAATCAGACCAGAAACGTTTTCATCGGTAATAACAGTCAGCTCACCCGTTGTTGTGGTCGATTTCATTTTATCATAGTTACAACCGCAGAAAATAAAAGCAACTGCCGGTAAACTTAGACACAATATTTTGAAAATTCGTTTCATAAAAATTAAAACATTCTCAGGTTCAATTTAATTCATTAGGTTCAATTAATAAATCTGTCATCGTCATCTTTATTTTTTCTGCTCACTTTTAGGTAACCGTTAATTCCTCTGAACAATCCGTACACAATCAGCAAACCTCCGAACAAATATTTTACGAGGTCATCTTTGAGAAAGATGCTGTCAGTTCCGAAGAAGTTCCCTAAAATAAGAATTCCCATCACCAAAAAGATGAGGGAAATCAAAATTGAAACGTAAAGATATGTTTTCAAAAAATTCTCTGAGACGGTGGTCTTTAATTCTTCAGCTTGAAGTTGAACGGAACAGTAACCCAAACTTTAACAGGTTTTCCGTTCTGCATACCAGGCGTAAACTGGAGATTGGATGACTTATCACGAACTTCATCGTGAAAAGCTTCCGGACCGCTGACCGAACCAACTTTAATTACGTTTCCATCCGGACCGACAAGAACTTTAACCGTAACTCTTCCTTCAATTCCCGCTTGTCTTGCGATTTCAGGATATTGCATCGAAGCTCTTACCTGCGAGAGGTTTACGCACTCTGGCGCTTTTTCAACTTCGAAGGACTGGAAGATTTCTTTTACCTTTTCTTCCTTCTTCTCAATTTTCTCTTCTATCTTTTTCTCTTCAACTTTTAGATTTCCGGTATACTGCATTTTTCCGGAATCACTGCCAATCGGACTTTTTATTTGCTCAAGCTCTTCCTGCGTTTTAATTGTCTGTTCCTGTGCTTTTTCTTTTGCAACAGGTTCAGGCTGCAATGCAGTTAAATCTTTAGGCGGAGCAACCGGCGGCTCTTCAATTTTAGGTGGCGGCGGCTCTTCTTCGTCGGTTGCAGACGGCGGCGGCTCCAAGTCGGTTACGTTGATAATTCTCTGCTGGTTCTGATTTTTCTTTTCATCAGCCCTTGCGTTGATGTAATTGACCAAAAGGTATGTGCAGATAAGAAAAATATGTACGACGATGGCAGCAACCATTCCTTTTCGGAGTGACTTTTGATATGTCTTCTTCAGTTCGGGAGCTCCATAATCGGAGTTCATCATTATTTGAATATTATCAGTTACCATTTTAACCTCACTTTGTTTTGAGTTTATAAAATTCTTCTGAGCGTTATACTATAATAGTATAAACTAAGTTCCGGATTCTCTTTCTGTGGGCTTGCATTATAGATAAAAAAGAAAAGAAATACAATCATTCTTTGATTTCACCAAAACACATTCAAGGAATTATATTCTAAACTTTTGAAAGAATTAGTTCTTGAGTTTAAAATTGAAAGGAACGGTTACCCATACCTTAACGAATTTTCCGTTCTGCATCCCCGGTGTGAACTGAAGGTTTAATGCTTTGTCACGAACTTCATCATAGAATTGTTCGGGACCACTTAAGGAACCAACTTTAATTACGTTTCCATCTGTCCCGACAAGAACTTTAACTGCAACCCTGCCTTCAAGATTAATTTGTCTGGCTATTTCAGGATAGTTCATTGAAGATTTTACCTGTGCAAGATTAACGCACTCGGGAACTTTCTCAACTTCTGGCTCGGTAAAAATAGTTTTCTCCGGAGGTGGCTTATCTTTCTGAATTTTAATATCAATCTTATTGTCATCGGGAAGCTTGGTAATACTTGTGTATAGAACATTGCCGGAATCGCCATTGCCGGAATTCTTAATCGCGTCCAGCTCATCCTGAGTTTTGGTTGTTTGCTCCTCCGCTTTATCTTTTGCAACAGGCAGAGGTTGTAATACAGTTAAATCTTTTGGTGGAGAAACCGGTTCTTCAATTTTTACCGGAGGAAGTTCTTCCTCTGTCGCTGAGGGTGGCAGCTCGAGTTCTTTGAATACAAAATCTCTCTTGGGAAATATTTTTTCCTTCTCCTCAGCTCTTATATTAATAAAATTGATTAGTAAGTATGTTGTGATAAAAAAAAGATGAATGATTATTGCAATTACCATCCCTTTACCGAAAGACTTTTGATAAGTTCTTTTCAGCTCAGGTGCTCCGTAACTTGAGTTCATAAATGTTTGGATGTTATCGGTTGACATGATTGCCTCCTTTTAGTTTGCGGGATAATCTTTGAAATTTATACTTCTCTCACGAGAAATATGTTTCAAGATTTATAAAAGGAGCAGATTAAAAAGAAGGGAGCGGGAAATTATTCTCTTACTTCACCGAAAACCATTTCAACGTATTCTTTTGCAAAGCTCATCAAATCCCTGCCAGCAGCTTTGCCCTCGGGCGATGCCATTCCTTCGTTCAGCTTGTCCATGTTTTCATAATACATTTCAGCCATCATGAAGTATTTGCTTTCCTGACCGGGAAATCCTTTGATGTACGCAACTTCGGATTTCAGCAGTCCGGGAATTTTTGCAACAAGAGGTATGTGTGTTTCAAAATAATGTTTCTCGAACAATTCAACATCGTTCGGTTTTTTATAAAGTGCAATTAATTTGACCATAATATTTTATAAGATTAGATTACCTGCTTGGAGGGAAATAAGGCAGGACTCCTCCTGCATTGAAAGAAAGCTTCTTAATAGTTTCCTCAGAAACTTCCACGCCAATTTCTGATGAAATTTCCTCTCCTAAAGAAAATAGTTCTGCGAATTGAGCACTGTCAAGATTTTGTATCTGTTCTCCCGAAAGAAATTTTTCTTTATCAAGCTTGTCGGACTTGTCTTCGCTGTTAAAAAGAAAAACGGGAATCATTTGTTTTTCCGGGATGTCATCAGTGCTTCCAACAAAGAAACCGTTTCTCGGAATTTGGTTACCGTCAATGATAAATCTTTTTGGTGAAGTTATTAAATATTTGCCGTCATAGATAGCTCCGAGATTGTAAGCGAGAAGACCCATGTAATCATCTTTTGAATACTCGGTGTTGTTTGTAAATTCTTCCGGAGCAAAAGTAATTACCCGTGCTGATTTTCCTCTGTGCACAAGCACCAAGGTTCCTAAATCGCATTCTTTAAAAAGAATTTTAACATCATCATTCCTCATTCTTGTGCAGCCGTGAGAAGACGGACGCACACCAAGGTTTCCGTAATACCCGGTACCCTGCAAACCATGAAACCCAATCCCCATATTATACGGCATAAAATAATTCATTCTTGCATTGTTGAATTGCGAGGAGAGATGAACTTCTTCTTTATGAAAGATTGCGAAAAGTCCTGAGCGTGCATCAACACTTTTATGAACATTCGGCTGTCCTGTTGAAACCGGCAATGATTTTTCACTACCGTCCCTGTAATGAACATAGAGCATTTGCTTATCAATTCTTAGCTCAAGCCATAAGTTTCTGTCTGTGTAAACCGTATCGCGTAAGCCCGCGGAAAAATTTTCGTTGCTGAACAGTGCAGCGAAATCAAGCTTTGGTGAAGTTTCCTGAAAATAGAGCTGCTTGCTTTCTTCTTTCACGTTAACAAAGTTTCCTGTTTGAGTAAAACCAAGTAAGAAAAAAATTCCGATGAGTAAGGGTAAGATTAAAATACTCCAGCCCATTTTTTCATCGGTGAAATTCTCATGTGAATCTATTTGTATTTCCTGTTCTTCCAAAAAAGAAAAATTATTTTTGAACTTCCTTCTCAAGCCAATCCAGAGTAATTGACTTCGGGCGGGTAATTGGCTCACCCATTATTCTGCTTAGAATAAGCTGAGAACAAATTCCAAGTGCTCTTGATACACCGAACAAGACAGTATAATATTCAAACTCTGTTAATCCGTAATGATAAAGGAAAGCACCGCTTCCGGCATCGACATTTGGCCAAGGGTCTTTAGCTTTTCCCTGTTCAATTAAAATGTCAGGAACAATTTTAAATAATTTCTGAACAACAATAAATCTTTCGTCATCAGGAATAATTTTATTCCCCCACTCAAGAAAAGCAGTGAAGCGCGGGTCGGTAACTCTCAAAACAGCATGACCATAACCCGGAATAACTAATCCCCGGTCTAATCTTTCTTTTGTAAACTTTTTCATTTCTTCATCGGTAGGAACGCCATTAAAATGTTTTATAAGCTCAAGAACAAATTTCAAACACTCCTGATTCGCCAAGCCGTGCAGAGGACCAGCAAGTCCGTTCAGTCCCGCAGCTAAGCTGTAATAAACATCAGAGAGAGCAGAGCCGACAACATGTGAAGTGAGAGCACTAACGTTTCCGCTTTCGTGGTCACAATGCAGAACCAAATATAAACGCATCAAATCATACCACTGCTCATTACCATCACTTACTCCGAGCATGTATGCATAATCCGAAGCCCAGTCAAGTTCAATGTTTGTTTTTATAATGTCTCCCTTCACGAATCGTATTCTGTAAATTCCGGCAGCGATTCCCGGAAGCTTTGCTATCAGGTCAAGTGAATCTTCGAGTGTGTATTCCCAATAAACATCTTTTTTCATTCCTCTGTCATAAGCAACACGGAATTTTGATTCATGTTCAAGTGCAGTAATGCATGAACCAAACATTGACATCGGGTGAGCATTGTTAGGAAAAGAATTTAGGATATCCCAGATATACTGCGGGACTTCTGAACGTTTTTTTAATTCTGACTGAAGGTCTTTCAACGATTCCTCATCGGGAAGCTCTCCTGTCAGAAGCAAATAAAAAATTTCCTCGGGAAGTTTATCGGTAAGCTGTGCAATCATGGTCCCGCGGACGATAAGCCCTGTGTCCAAGCCAACCTCCGACGTATCACAGATGAGTGATTTAACTCCCCTCATTCCGCCAATGATTTGTTCTACATTTACATCGGCAATGATTTTATTGCCGTGCTCTTTTACAAGGTTGCGAACTCTTTCCCTGATTCCGGGAACCATCGATGCAAGCTTATCTTTCAGCGAAGTCATGTTTGTGGTTTTCTCCATAATGAATATTTACGAACGGTTAATCGAAGTAATTGCAAATATATCATTCAGACGCAAATGTTTAAAGGTGGAAACAGATGAGAGCAAAGTCCGTCAGTTAATTTTTGAAAAGATGCGGTGGAGGATTCGAATTTTTTTATTCAGACAAAACTCTTCTTGGTTTGACCTCGCATTCAAATTCCATTTTGTTTCATCGGTTAATTCCTGTTTAAATTTCTTCCGGGTTAGAAATAATTCAAGTTGAAACTCATCTATCTCGGAAACATCGGTCATTGTGTAAATTTTTCCCTTCGGCTTGAGGACACGACGGAATTCAGCTATTAATTTAATTGTAAGAGCCCGCCTTTTGTGATGTTTTTTCTTAAACCATGGGTCGGGGAAGAAATAAAAAATCTTTTCAATGGATTCATCGGCAATAAACTTTATTCCGCTTGCAACGCTGAACCACAGAGCACCAGCATTTTTTATATTTTCGGAATCAATCACGTTATTAATCCAGTCAGCAGCTTTTTGACGGACTTCGAATCCAAGTATGTTTTCATTTTTATTTTGCAAAGCAAACTCCAGCAGGAATTTTCCAATACCGCACCCGACATCAAGTGAGTTTGGCGATTTTCCGTTCAAAAAAATTTTCTTCCAATTAATTTCTTTTATTAACGGAGGATAATTCTTCGGCTTTACCCGGAAAGAATCATAAGGCAGATAGAAATTTGGATTTGTGTGATGACGGATGCGCGGGAGAGGATATTTTGTGAAGTCAACCATGCTTATCAAAAAGGGACGCCGCATGAGTCCCTTTAATTCTTAATTCGTAATTGTTAATTCCAAATTTGAGCTAACTGCACCCGCTTGTTTCGCCGCAGGTTGTGCATTTCAGACAGGTTCCGTTTCTCACCATTGTAAAGCTGCCGCATGACTGACAAATATCACCAGTGTACCCCATGATTTTTGCTTCCTTTATTTTTTCTATGGTTTCAGATGTTGTCATAGTTTGTGCTTCAACGGTTGCCTTCATTTGTTCCTGTGTCATCTCTGCTCTGATGGAAACCTGCTGGCTCGGTTTGCTCGGCTCTTCAATAATTCTCTCGCTGAAAATTTCTTCTTCATCAAAATCTGCTTCGGTGTCGAGCTTAGAAATAGAATCTATCGGACTTGTTTTCATTTCCGCATCCTGAGAAATATGTGAGAGGTCAGTTCTACCGAGATACGTTACTGCAAGCTCTCTGAAGATGTAATCAATCAGCGAAGTTGTCATCTTGATGTTCTGGTTTCCTATAACGATTCCGTTCGGCTCGAATCTTGTATAAACGAAAGCATCAACGAATTCTTCAAGCGGAACACCATGCTGTAATCCAAGCGACACAGCAATTGCAAAACAGTTCATCAAGCTTCTGAATGCGGCACCTTCCCGATGCATGTCAATAAAAATTTCTCCAAGCTGCTGATTCTCATACTCGCCCGTTCTTAGGTAAACACTGTGGGTCCCGATTTTTGCTTTCTGTGTGTAACCCCTTCTCCTGAAGGGAAGCTTTCTTCTCTTCGCAATGTACCTGTGAATAATTCTTTCGGCAATTCTTATGATGTCATTCGACTTGTTCACAGTTTCGCCGATGTCTGAATCTGAGATTACAACACCGTCGTCATCAGTAACTGAGTTCAATGGCTGAGAAAGCTTTGAGCCATCGCGGTAAAGAGCGTTCGCTTTCAAACATAAGCTCCATGAAAGCATGTAGGCGTTCTTCATGTCGTCAACGCTTGCCTCATTAGGCAAATTTATTGTTTTTGAAATTGCACCGGAAATAAACGGCTGTGCGGCTGCCATAATTTTTATGTGTGCCTCAGCTTTGATGTATCGAGCACCTTTCTTACCGCATTTGTTCGCACAATCGAAAATTACATAATGAGATTCCTTAAGATGAGGAGCTCCTTCGATGGTCATTGCTCCGCAAACGTAATCGTTTGCTTCATCAAGTTGCTCTTTTGTATATCCAAATGTCTTCAGCATATTAAAATTGAAATCATCAAGTTGCTCTTCGGTGAAACCGAGAACGTCCTTACAGAAGTCGGTTCCCAAAGTCCATTTATTGAATGCAAAGCTAATATCGAAAACAGTTGGAAGAGATTTTTCAACCATAGCTAAAACTTCCGTTGTGAATCCTTTTTCAGCTAAGCTTTGCGGATTGATATGCGGACATCCAATCAATGTTCCTAAACCTTTAGTGTATTTGATGATGTCGTTAATTTCGTGCTCATCATAACCGAGTTTTTTCAAAGCGGGAGGAACGGACTCATTTATAATTTTAAAGTATCCGCCGCCAGCAAGCTTTTTGAATTTCACGAGAGCAAAATCCGGCTCAACACCTGTCGTATCACAATCCATTACCAGACCGATTGTCCCTGTTGGAGCAATCACAGTTACCTGTGCATTTCTGTAACCGTATTGTTCTCCCATCTGCAGAGCGCGGTCAGCGTCTTCTCTTGCGGCTTTAAGCAAATCATCCGGGCAATATTTTCTGTTTATGCCGAGTGGAATAATGCTTAGCTCTTCATATTCTTCTGCAGGTGAATTATGTGCAGCACGAACGTGATTTTTCATTACCCGAAGCATGTCCTGTTCGTTCTCTTTATATCTTGGAAAAGGTCCAAGCTCCATTGCCATCTCCGATGATGTTCCGTAAGAATGCATGTGCATGATTGCAGTTAAAGCTCCGGTGATTGCAAGTGCTTCGTTTGAATCGTAAGGAATTCCCTGCAGCATAAGCAACGCACCAAGATTTGCGTAACCGAGTCCAAGAGTTCTGTAATCGTAAGAAAGCAGTGCAATATTTTTGCTTGGGAACTGAGCCATCAGAACGCTGATTTCAAGAACGATTGTCCATAAGCGAACAGCGTGACGATAATTTTCAATCTCAAATTTTTCTTTTTCAATGTCGTAGAATTTTATAAGATTCAGCGATGCAAGATTGCATGCGGTATCATCAAGGAACATGTATTCAGAGCAAGGATTGGAAGCCCGGATTTCTCCGCCCGCAGGACATGTATGCCATTCATTGATTGTTGTATGATATTGAATTCCCGGGTCAGCACACGACCATGCACTGTAAGCAATTTCTTCCCACAGCTCTCTTGCCTTTAAAGTTTTGCATGGAACCGGCTCGCGGTTTTCTTTTTCAGCTTTCTTGAGTTCAACTCTCCAGTAAAGGTTCCAGTCACCGTCATCCTGAACCGCTTTCATGAATTGGTTGTTTGCCCTTATACTATTATTAGAATTCTGCCCTGATACAGTTGCATACGCATCGGAGTTCCAATCGGTATCATAAACAGGAATGTAAACTTCTTTCACGCCCTGTTGAGCGAGCTGAATGATTCGCTGAACATAATTTTCCGGGATTAATGCTTTGCGTGCATCACTGATAACTTTTGCAAGCTGCTTGTTCGTTTTTAAATCGAACGGGTCATTCTCAGGATGAGATGCTTCCTGGCAGGCATTGATAATATTATTTAAATGAAGATTCAGAAGCTTTGAACCGGTAACAAGTGCAGCAACTTTTTGCTCTTCCACAACTTTCCAATTTATATATTCCTCGATGTCTGGATGGTCAAGGTCAAGAGTTACCATTTTCGCAGCACGTCTTGTTGTTCCGCCGGACTTTATTGCCCCAGCACTTCTGTCTCCGATTTTCAGGAACGACATTAGCCCGGAAGATTTGCCGCCGCCGCTTAGTTTTTCACCTGACCCTCTTATATTAGAGAAGTTCGAACCGGTGCCGGAGCCGTATTTAAATAATCTTGCTTCACGAACCCACAAGTCCATGATTCCGCCTTCATTCACAAGGTCATCGGAAACAGACTGAATAAAACACGCGTGAGGTTGCGGATGAGTGTAAGCATCGGAAGAAGTTGCAAGCTCGCCCGAATCAGGGTCAACAAAATAATGCCCCTGTGACGGACCGCTGATTCCATAAGCCCAGTTCAAGCCCGTGTTAAACCATTGCGGCGAATTTGGTGCTGCCATTTGTGTGGCGAGCATGTAACACATTTCATTATAAAAATTCAAAGCATCTTTTTCCTCAGAAAAATAAAGATGCTTCCATCCCCAATAAGTCCAGCACCCGGCAAGCCGTCCGAAAACCTGACGCGCATCGGTTTCGGAAACGAACCGGTCATCTTCAGGAATATCTTTCATTGCCTCATGGTCTGCCTCCGACCTGCACATCCACAGAGGAACGCTTTCCTCGTGAATCTTTTTCAGCAAACGCGGAATACCGGCTTTGCGAAAATATTTTTGTGCAATGATATCGGCTGCAACCTGTGACCATTGCTTGGGAATGAAAATATCGTTCATCTCAAAAACAATTGAGCCGTCCGGATTTCGGATTACGGAGGAACGTTTTTCAAACTCGATGTTTGTGTATGGTGTGTTGTTTCTTGAAAAGAGGGTATTAATCTTCATCTACGCTTTGAGGATTAACAGTTTAAAAAATAGTGAATGATATGTTCTCGCTTCGAGGAGAGTGTAAGAAAAATCTTACGGTTATGATGGATTCAAAATTTATTCAACAAAGTATCAAAGGCAAACTTACATCGTAACAAAAATAAAATCAAAAAAAAAATTTTCTGGTGTTCAACATCATGCAACAAATAAATTTATTCCAACATAAAATTTTTGTATTGACTTTTCTTAAGACGTGTTGAGGTGGTGAACAAATAAAGAAAAAGGCAGAGTATATCCGCTCTGCCTAAAAATTTTTTTGGAAGAAATTTTTATTTGACAAGCATCATCTTCTTCGTCTCAACAAACTCTCCTGCAACAAACTTATAAAAATAAACTCCGCTCGAAAATTTACTTCCGTCGAAATCAACTTCATAAGTTCCGGGCTTTAATTGTTCATTAACTAAAGTTTCAACTTCTCTGCCGAGAACATCGAATACTTTTAGTGTTGTTAATCTTGAATCTTTAATCTTGAATCTGATAATCGTATTCGGGTTAAACGGGTTCGGATAGTTTTGCGAAAGAGAAAATTGATTTGGGATTTCGTTTGAAATTGGTTGAATACCTACAAGTTCGCCAAGCGGTCTTCTGTAAACACCAGCATTATTTGTTCCTGCAAATATGTAATTATTAGATATGACTACCGTATATACTATAATATTAGCAGGAAATCCCTCATTTCTTTGTGTCCAATTTGTTCCATTATTGGTGGATATGAATACTCCATCCGATTGCGTTCCGGTAAAAATATTATTTCCGCTCACTACTAATGAATTGGCGTCTTGAAAAGTAGCAGTTGGATTCCAGCTTGTGCCGTTATTTGTAGATAGCCATACACCACCAGTGGAATTGGTTCCAGCAAAGATATTATTTCCATTTACTGCTAATGACCAAACAGATCGATTATTTAAAGAAGTTTGATTCCAGTTTGTGCCGTTATTTGTAGATAAGTATACCCCCTCTGGATTAGTCGAATTATGAGTTCCGGCAAAGACATTATTTCCGTTTCCTGCTAATGAAACAACATTTCGATTATTTAAAGAAGTTTGATTCCAGTTTGCGCCGTTATTTGTAGATAAGTATACTCCCTCTGGATTAGTCGAATTATAAGTTCCAGCGAAGATATAATTTCCGGTTACATATAATTTCCAAACTCAATAATTATTTAAACCAACTTGATTCCAGTTCGTGCCGTTATCGGTAGATAAATATACTCCCTGCGCGCTGGTTCCGGCAAAGAGATAAATTCCGTTTGCAGCTAATGACGATTATCCTTAGATTGCCCATTCCATTTGACACTTGCACCCAGTCAGCATAACAATTATCAATGTTCAATGTGCAATGGACAATGAGAAATATGAATAATATTTTTTTCATTCTCTACTAATATAACACACAAACTCACCGATTAGACCACCATTCCAATTCTCTTCAACCAAAAAAAATCAAAGCAAACAAAAATAAAAAAGGCGGACTGCTCCGCCTCTAAATTAACTGTTTTCTTTTAATTAAAACAAACTTTCCTGAAGCTCCGGTCTTGTTTCTTTTTTCTTCTTCTTTTTCGGAATGCGTTTCTCAATGCTTCTTCCGCGTTTCAGAACTTCGTGCTCTTCCTGTACGTCAGGATATTCGAAAACTTCATTCTTGAAATTACGCAGAATGATTTTTTCTTTATCTCTTGCAAGAACGTAATCAGGGAGCAAAGGAATTTTTCCGCCACCTCCCGGAGCATCGATTACAAACTGCGGAACTGCAAGTCCGGAAATGTGTCCGCGTAAGTTGTCCATTATTTCCAAGCCGACATCAATCGGTGTGCGGAAATGGTTTGCTCCTTTTGTAAGGTCAGCCTGATAAATGTAATAAGGGCGAACTCTGATTGCGAGAAGTTTTTTCATCAAGTCACGCATTACCATCGGGTCATCGTTTACGCCTTTTAGCAGAACCGTTTGACATCCGACAGGAATTCCCGCATCAACGAGCATCTCGCATGCTTTCGTACTTTCTTCAGTTATTTCCCACGGATGATTGAAATGTGTGTTCACATAAATCGGATGATATTTTTTCAGCATTGTGCAAAGCTCCGGAGTGATTCTCTGCGGAAGAACACAGGGCATCTTAGTTCCAAGCCGGATAATTTGAATGCTCGGAATCTGACGTAAGCGTGAAATTATTTTTTCGAGCATGTTATCAGTCAGCATCAAAGGGTCGCCGCCGGAAAGAATAACGTCATTAATTTCCGTGTGCTCTTCGAGATAATTAAAAGCACTTTCAAGCTCTTTGAGATTTATTTTGCTTGAGTCACCGACTTTTCTTTTGCGTGTGCAAAACCTGCAATATAAACCGCACTGGCTTGTTGTTAAAAACAAGGCGCGGTCTGGATAACGATGAGTGATGTTTGGAACAGGACTCATCTCTTCTTCATTGAGCGGGTCATCAGGTGCGTCAATGTCGTTTAGCTCTGCTTCATCGGGAACGCATTGTTTCCAGATAGGGTCTCCTTCGTGTCTTATCAGGCTTAGGTAATAAGGATTCACGCGCGCAAGGAAAAAGTCATTAAGCTTTTCCGCAACATCTTTCTTGATTCCGAAATTCTCGACGAGTTGCTCCACCGAAGATACAGATTGTTTGAGCAGTTGCTGCCAGAGCTCCATAAAATAATTACTCCTTTAAGATTTCCTTTTCATCCCGGTTACCCGGGCATGTTGTTTATCCGTATATCACCGGATAAAACACTCTAAATATATTTTCTGAACACAACAAGGTCATCGCCTTGTCTGTAAAAATCTTTTATTGTTGTTTGCACATCGTATCCGTTCTTCGCATAAAACTTTCTTTCGTTTTCGTAACCATGCTTTCCGCTTGTTTCAATCAATACTAATCTTGCTTTGTAATTTTTTTTCAAATCGGTTTCCATAAATTTTACAAGCGAGCTTCCGATTCCTTTACCATGAATATTTGCATCTACTGCAATCCAGTATAAATCATAAGTCGAATCAGTCAGCGGTCTTTTGCCGTAACAAATATATCCGCAAACATTTTTTGTTTCATCATCTTCGCACACTTGAATTATATAATCAGTTTGCTTAGCATCGCTGATGTAAACATCAATCAATTCCATTGCAATCTTTATTTCATCATCGTTGAAATGTTTCGTCTCAATCAAAATCTTTTCAATCGAAGCGCTATCATTAGAATTTAATTTCCTAATCAAGCTTGTAAAAGTAAAAGAACGCTTGTCTCAATTGACAATTGTTAATTGTATTCAACTCCCCATCTCTTCAGAGAAAATTTTATTATCTGCTGAATGAGGAATGAATATTCCCAGCCATGTGCTTTTGCACTGCGTGTGAAACCGGTGTCTTCGGGAACGTCAGATGCAATGTCAGGGTTCGGATTCAATTCAAGGACATAAGAAATTCCGTCTTTGAAACGCATGTCAACTCTTGCGTAATCTGTTGCTCCGAGAATCCTGTAAACTTTTTTTGCCGTTTTCTGAATTATCTCAACATCTCTGTTCGATAAATTCTGTGCCGGACAAACCGCTTTCGTTTTTTCAAACTCAACTGTTTTATACATCCACTTGCTGTTGTAAGAAATTATTTTCGGGTAATCTTCCGGCAATCCCGTGAAATCTATTTCGCTGATTGGAAAAGTTATGAGCTCATCATTGCCAACGACCGAAACATTTATTTCTCTTCCTTCAATGTATTCTTCAACAAGTGCCGGCTGTTTGTGTTCATCGAGAACGTATTCGATTCGTTTTCTCAAATCAGTTTCGTTTGTAACAACGGATTCATTTGTGATTCCGATGCTTGCATCCTCACGTGACGGTTTCACAATCATAGGGAATTTATGTCCGTTCAAATATATGTCTGAAGTTTTTGCAACGAAATGTTTCGCGGTTGGAATTCCGTGCTGGTTCAAAAGAGCTTTCACGATTGGCTTGTTCAATGCGAGAAACAAAGTTGAAGCACGAGCACCTGTGTAAGGAATTTTCATAAGCTCGAACAATCCAGCGATGTTCGGTTCCTGAGTCGGGTCGCCATCGACGCTTTCGCATAAATTAAAAATTATATCGGGACGATTTTCTCTGAGTTCATCAATCAACTTATCAATATCCAACGCAACCGGAACAATTTTTGTGTTGTGTTCAAGCGGAGTGAGAGCATTTTCCACTGAGCGGACTTCATCAAGCACGCCGTATTCGCTCATGTCAATTGCTTCCAGCAGCTGGTCGATGTCAACATCGGTTCCTTCGTAAACAGGACCGACTGCATATTGAACGGGGTCGTTAAAAAGAATTGATATGTTGAGCCGCTTACTCAGAAATTATATCTATTGATTGCATGATTCAAAACGGTTTGAACCAAGGTATCATAATCCATTCCAGCTTCACGTGCGGCTTTTGGAAAACAAGAATTATCATCGGGGTTCGGTAGGATTCCCGGCAAAGGATTTACCTCTATTATATGCGGGTTATTATTTTTGTCACAGCGAACGTCGATTCTTGCCCAATCGCGGATTCTGAGAGCTTTATATGCACGCAAACAAACGTCATCGATATTATTTTTCAATTCATTGCTGATGTTTGCCGGACAAGTAAAGATGTCCAATTTATTTTCGCGTGTATCGAAATACCATTTCACTTCGTAGCTGTATATCTTTGGAAAATCTTCGGGCAACTGGTTGAGATTTATTTCAACAATCGGAAGGACTTGTGCGGAATTTCCGTTTCCGATTACAGCAACTGTAAATTCTTTTCCGTCAAGAAATTCTTCGACTATTGACGGTTGAACATAATCATTTTTTATTCTTGCGATTTCGCGATTCAATTCTTCAACCGAGTTCACAAGCGAGGAATTATAAATTCCTTTTGACGAACCCTCGTGAAGTGGTTTTACAAAAAGCGGAAAATTCAAATTTGTTTTTTCAACAATATCATTTGTGATAAAGAATTTCGGAGTTGGAATATTATAGTATGATAAAATTTCTTTGCATCGTGATTTATCGTGACAGATTCCGATTGTAATCGGGTCGCTTGCTGTGTAAGGAATGTCAAGCATCTCAAGCATTGCAGGAATGTGTGATTCACGCGATGCTCCACCGAAACCCTCAGCAATATTGAAAACTATCTCAGGTCGTTCGTTCAAAAATTTTTCGTATGCTCCTTCGTCTGCTTCGATGCGGATAACTTCATGTCCTGCCTTCTCAATTGCTGATGCAAGCGAGTCAATTGTTTCCGAATCATCCCACTCGGCATAAACATCGGAAAGACGCTCGGAATAATTTACTGCAACGTTGCTGTCGATGTAATTCTCTCTTCCGTTTGTGTTGATTGAAGAAGAAATAATTTCTTCAGCGACTTCTTTTTTTATATTATATGTTAATCCGACTTTCAAAATAAATTTTTTCAACAATGTTGTAAAAAAATCTTTGCAAATATAACATTGTAACACTCATAGTCAAGATGTTTGACGCAAATAAAAAAATATTTTCTTTACAAATTTTTTTCAAAAAATATTTCTTAGGACAAAAAAATTATTTTTGTTTCATCGAAAGTTCTGAAAACAAAATCACATGTTAGTTATCTTTGCATTCCTGCCCGCTGCAGGCATTCATCATAATATTATGTTTGACAAATTAGAAAAAGTAAAATCACGCTACGCAGAAATTGCAGAGCTTCTCAACAAGCCGGAGATTGCATCCGACCAAAAAGAATTTACAAAGCTCTCGAAAGAATATTCTGCACTCACCGACATTGTGAATGCATACAACGAATACATTCTTGTAAAAGAAAATTTTGAAAACACAAAACAACTTTCTTATGAAACTAACGACAATGAAATGCGTGAGCTTGCAAAAACAGAGCTTGAACAAATTGAATCGAACATCAACCGGCTTGAAGCACTATTAAAAGAACTCCTTGTTCCCAAAGACCCAAATGATGAGAAGAATTGTATTCTCGAAATCCGTGCAGGCACAGGCGGAGATGAAGCAGCGTTGTTTGCGGCTGACCTTTACAGAATGTATTCACGTTATGCCGAAAGAGTCGGATGGAAACTTGAAATGATAACGTTCAATGAATCATCGGGGCTTGGCGGATTGAAAGAAGTTGTTGTGAATGTTATCGGAAAAAATGTTTACGGCACAATGAAATACGAGAGCGGAGTTCACCGCGTTCAGCGTGTCCCGCAGACGGAAGCACAGGGACGTGTTCATACTTCAGCAGCATCCGTTGCAGTTCTGCCGGAAGCGGATGAAGTTGATGTTGAAATAAATTCTGTCGATTTGAAGATAGATGTTTTTCGTTCGGGAGGTGCGGGCGGACAAAACGTGAACAAAGTTGAAACGGCAATCCGCATAACACATCTGCCGACAAATGTTGTTGTTCAATGCCAGGACGAACGCTCGCAATTGAAGAATAAACAGAGAGCGATGAAGATGCTCCGCTCACGTTTGCTTGAAGCGGAAATTGAAAGACATAATGCGGAGATTGCTGGCAAGAGAAAGCTGATGGTTGGAAGCGGAGACCGAAGCGATAAAATCCGGACGTATAATTTTCCGCAGAACAGAGTTACCGATCACCGCATCGGTCTGACGCTTTATAATCTCTCGCAAGTGATTGACGGCGATTTGGATGAGTTGATTGAGAAGCTCAAGATTGCTGACAGAGCGGAGAAACTTTCTGAAAGAGATTTGGGAAAAAGTTCAGAACAAATCGTGAATTGAAAGTTATTTTAGTTTCGGCAATCTTTGTTGATTGAGATACAATAGAAGTGATACAATTCTGAAAATGCAGTTAACCAATGTTTTACAAAATGACACGATGAAATGTCTTCCCCCCGTCTTCACGAGGGCACGAATAATTATTTATAAAAATAGTCCCGAGGTGTTCGGGATTTTTATTTTATGAAGCTCGGAGTTCCAAAAGAAACTAAAGAAAAAGAAAGACGCGTCGCATTAACTCCCGACATTTGCAAAAAGGTTATTTCGGCAGGGTTTGAAATTTGTATTGAATCAGGTGCAGGCGAAAATTCTTTTTACTCTGATGAAAAATACAAAGAAGCCGGCTGCTCGGTTGCCGACAAAAATAAAGTTTACTCCGAATCGGATGTTATCCTAAAAATCAATCCGCCTATTGCCGAAGAAGTTTCCCTGATGAAGAAAGAATGTGTGCTGATAAGCTTTATGTACGCAGCAACAAATCCTTCATTAGTCGAATCTTGTGTTAAACAAGGCATCTCCGCATTTTCGATGGATGCAATTCCGAGAATTTCGCGTGCACAAAAGATGGATGCCCTCAGCTCACAGAATAATCTTGCCGGCTACAAAACAGTTTTGCTCGCCGCAAATGCACTCGGTAAAATTTTTCCGTTGATGATGACGGCTGGCGGAACGCTTCGCCCCGCAAAGGTTGTAATCATGGGAGCAGGAATTGCCGGCTTACAGGCGATTGCAACAGCGAAACGCCTTGGAGCAATCGTTGAAGTTTCCGATATCCGTCCTGAAACAAAAGAGGAAATCGAATCACTCGGCGGAAAGTTCATCGAAGTAAAAGCAGATGAATCCGTAAAAATGGAAGGTGGGTATGTTACAAATGTATCCGAAGAATTTTTGAAGAAACAAAAAGAACTTATCTACAAACACATAGCAGATGCAGATGTTGTAATCACGACAGCATTGATTCCCGGGAAAAAAGCTCCGCTTCTTGTTTCGGATGAAATGGTAAAGAGCATGCGACCCGGCTCAGTAATAGTTGACATGGCAACGGAGCAGGGAGGTAACTGCGAATGCAGCGAGATGAATAAAACAATTGTGAAACACGGAGTAATAATTATCGGCGAATCGAATCTTCCTTCAACACTTCCCATGAATGCAAGTAACCTTTATGCAAAAAATATTTCAGAGTTTCTTCTTCACCTTGCAACAAAAGACGGATTCAAATGGGAAATGGAAGAAGAAATTACAAAAGGTTCTTTGATTGTTCACAAAGGACAAATTACACATCCATCAACAAAATAATTTTATGATTGACGTAATAAATTTTCTCGGCGAAAACATTCAGATGATTTACTTCCTGGTACTTTCAATCTTTGTCGGAGTGGAAGTTATCGGCAAAGTTCCTTCAGTACTTCACACACCGCTTATGTCGGGGGCGAATGCAATTCACGGAGTAATAATTGTCGGCTCTATTATAGTAATGCTGAACACCGAGCCGGAGAATACATTACTACTTGTTCTTGGTTCAATCGCTGTTGTCCTCGGAACACTGAATGTTGTCGGAGGATTTGTTGTCACAGACAGAATGCTCGAATTCTTTAAAAAGAAAAAGTGAGCAGTTAAGATACAATGAACAAAAAACATATTCTCGACATTATTTATTTGATTGCTTCCGTTACATTTGTAATCGGCTTGAAGATGCTGAGCAATCCTCAATCCGCACGCAAAGGAAATTTATTTGCCGCAGCGGGAATGTTCTTTGCAATTATCGGGACAATCATTATTAAGCACGGAACGGTTGCCCCGATAATTTATTATCTTATCTGCGGCTCGATTTTTATCGGAACAGTTATTGGCTGGGTTGCTGCGAAGAAAGTAAAGATGACTGCAATGCCGGAAATGGTTTCACTCTTCAACGGAATGGGTGGAGCGTGTGCAGCGTTGATTTCACTTCTTGAGTTTCAGCATTACGTCGGGGTTACTCACAAGATTATAATTATTCTTCTTGGCATGGTGATTGGAAGCATTTCATTCTCAGGAAGTATCATTGCATTTCTGAAGCTGAACGGAACGATGAAAAAATCTTTCCGTCTTCCGAAATATAATATCATCAACACTGTTCTGTTAATTTTTCTTCTCGGTTTCATTTCATATACTTCTTTTGCTAACCAGCAACCGCTATGTCTTTATCTTTTGTTCGCAAGTGCTTTGGTTTACGGAATCCTTTTTGTTGTTCCAATCGGCGGTGCAGATATGCCAGTCGTGATTTCTCTTCTCAATTCTTTCACAGGTCTTGCAACTGCATTCGGCGGATTTCTTTATAACAACCAGGTTATGCTGACAGGCGGAATACTTGTCGGCTCCGCGGGAACGTTTCTCACAATTGTAATGTGCCACGCGATGAACAGAACTTTGACAAACGTTTTGTTCGGCGGATTCAGTGAAGAGGGTACTTCAGCGACATCTTCTGCAAAAGGAAGCATCAAAGATATTTCTGTTACTGATGCTGCAGTGCTGATGAATTATTCAAAGACAGTTGTGATTGTCCCGGGTTACGGACTTGCTGTTGCTCAGGCACAGCATGTAATGCATGAGTTGGAACAGCTATTAGAATCACGCGGAGTTGAAGTTAAGTATGCAATCCATCCTGTCGCAGGAAGAATGCCCGGACACATGAACGTACTTCTTGCCGAGAGTAACGTTGATTACGAAAAGCTTCTCGAGATGGATGATATCAATTCGGATTTTCCAAACACAGACGTCGTTCTTGTCGTAGGAGCGAACGATGTTGTAAATCCTGCTGCAAAGAACGACTCCTCATCTCCGATTTACGGAATGCCGATACTTGACGTTGAGCTTGCACGGCATATAATAGTAAACAAACGAAGCATGAATGTTGGTTATGCAGGAATCGATAATGAGCTTTTTTATAATCCTAAGACAAGTATGCTGTTCGGCGATGCAAAAGGCGTTTTGACAAAGCTTGTGAGTGAATTGAAAACGATGTGAGATTGTTTAAAGAAGTTGTTTGTAATCTCTTGCTGAATGAATGATTCGATGAATCAATATTGTTTCTTCCTCGATTGAATAGAATAAAAGATATTCTTCGATTACAACAAAGCGGATTTGTTTGGAAATAAATTTTTCATCAAGGCGTTTACCCAGCAAGGGAAATCTTCTTATCTTAGAAACAGCTTCATCTATTTTGCGAAGGAATTTTTCTGCAGCCCGGATGTTTTGTTCAAGAAGAAAATCAACTGCTTCAGAAATATCAACTTCGGCAGGTCTAAGAAATCTTACTTCCAAGTTTTTTCTCATCGGAAATTTTCTTTCTCATTTTTTTCATAACTTCACCGTAAGGAATCCCTTTGTCCCCCTTTGCAATAGAATCAGCTGCTTCGATAAGTTTGGCATATATTTCAGCACGTGCATTTATTTTTTCGTAATGCTCCATACTCATAACAACAAGCTCTCCTTCTCCATTTTTGGTAAGATAAACTGGTTCGTCAGTTTCCTTGCAAAGTTCGGTTATTTCTGCGGTCTTGTTCCTCAAGCTCGATATAGATTTGATATAAGGCATAAATTTGTTTCAAAATAATGAGTATATATTGATAATATCAAGTACTAAATTATGATATGTCCCAAGAAGTAAAAAATATGTTCTCCGCAATTTCGAGCGATTACGACAGGATGAACGACCTCATCACATTTCGTATGCACAGGAAATGGAAAAGAAAGCTTGTTGAGTTATGTGAACCAAAGATAGGGGATAGGGTTTTGGATTGTGCAAGCGGCACAGGTGATTTGGCAATTTTGTTTAAAGAAAAAGTCGGTACACAAGGGAAAGTTATTGCAACTGACTTCAATAAAGAAATGCTTGCTTTGATAAAACCAAAAGCAGAAAGTAAAAATCTTGAAATTGAAGTTGAGGAAACAGATGTGATGAACTTAAAATATACTTACAATACATTTGACATTGCGAGCATTTCTTACGGAATAAGAAACGTTGATGACCCGAAAAAATGCTTGCAGGAAATGTCACGTACCGTAAAGGATGGTGGAAAGATTGCAGTTCTTGAAACAGGCAAGCCGAATATTTTTTTCAGACCATTCTATATTATTCATTGCAAAGCTATAATTCCGATTCTGGGAAAATTAATTGCACGCAATAAAGCTGCTTATCAATATTTACCTCAAACAGCGTCGAAGTTTCCCTATGCTGAAAAATTTGTTGAGATGATGGAAGAAACAGGAATGTTGGAAGAAATAAAATCTTATCCGCAGATGTTTGGTGTGTCGTATATTTACATTGCTACAGTTGCAAAATAAAAAAGGGAACATCACTGTTCCCAAAATATTTTATATCTATCTGAATTAGTTTTTCTCAGGTTCTTTATTTTCCTTCGGTCTGCCATCTTCTTCCAGCAAAACTTTTCTGCTCAGCCGCATCTTTCCGGTTTCCTTATCTATCTCCAGAAGCTTCACGGTAACTTTATCTCCCCGTCTCAAAACATCTTCAACTTTGTTGACGCGTTTATTATCGATTTCAGAAATGTGAAGCAGTCCTTCTTTGCCGGGAAGTATTTCAACAAATGCACCGAAGTCAGTTGTCTTTACAACTTTGCCTTCATAAATTTTCCCTCTCTCAGGGGCTTCTGTTATCTTGGCAATCATTGATTGTGCAATCCGTGCTGAATCACCCGATACAGCTGCGATTGTCACGGTTCCGTCGTCTTCTATATTTATCTCGGCACCGCTTTGCTCGATAATGTTTCTGATATTTTTTCCTCCGGGTCCAATCACTGCACCAATCATGTCAATAGGAACTGTCATTGTGTAAAGATGCGGTGCATATTTAGAAATAGATTCTCTTGGCTCACCGAGAGCTTCTTTCATCTTATCAAGAATATGAAATCTTCCTTCGTTCGCCTGTTGTAATGCTGTTTCCATTATTTCAAAAGAAATGCCTTTGACTTTTATGTCCATCTGGAAGCCGGTGATTCCTTTTTGCGTTCCGCAAACTTTGAAATCCATGTCACCAAGATGGTCTTCATCACCGAGAATATCGGACAGCACTGCAAACCGCTCGCCTTCTTTAATTAAACCCATAGCAATTCCTGCAACAGGGTTTTTTATACTAACGCCGCCATCCATTAACGCAAGACTTCCTGCACAAACAGTTGCCATAGATGATGAGCCGTTTGATTCAAGAATATCCGAAACAATTCTTATTGTATATGGAAAATCTTTTTCATCCGGTAAAACATTTTTTAATGAACGCTCTGCAAGATGACCGTGACCTATTTCCCGTCTGCCGGGATTTCCATACCTGCCTGTTTCACCGGTCGAAAACGGAGGGAAGTTGTAATGAAGCATGAATCTTTTATTTTCTACCGGAAGCAGCCCGTCAAGAATCTGCTGGTCCATTTTTGTTCCGAGCGTCACGGAAGTCAAGCTCTGCGTTTCACCTCTTGTGAATAAAGCCGAGCCGTGATTTCTGGAAAGCACACTTACTTCACATGTAATCTGCCGGATGTCTTTTGTGTTTCTTCCGTCGAGGCGTCTATCTTCGCTTAAAATCATCTCACGCATGTCATCGTATTCAAGGTCATGAAATATTTCTCCGATTATTTTTTCCTGTTCCGGATATTTCTCCTTTAAAGATTCCTGAAGCTCTTCGCGGATTTTTTTTCTTGCTTCATGTCTTTCGTCTTTGCTTAAGCCAGAACGATGAAACTCTTTCAATCGTTCGAAAGCAAATGCTTTTACATCATTCAAAAGTTCTTCATTTGATTGAGCGGGTTCAACGGCTCTTTTCGGCTTGCCGCATTCGTTTCTTAATTCATGCTGGATTTTACAAAGCTGTTTTATATTTTCATGGGCGAATTTAATTGCCCCCAGAACATCTGCTTCTGAAACTTCTTCACCCTCACCTTCGACCATCACAATTGAATCTTCCGTTCCTCCGACAATTAAATCCATGTCGCTTTCTTTAAGCTGTGTGTGAGTTGGGTTCACAACATATTCACCGTTAATTTTGCCAACTCTAACCTGACCTATCGGTCCGTCGAACGGAATATCGGAAACCATCAATGCCGCCGAAGCACCAACTGCTGCGATAACGTCCGAATCATTTTCCTGGTCTGACGAATAAACTCCGCAAATCACCTGTGTCTCGCATTTGAATTCTTCCGGGAACAGAGGACGAATCGGTCTGTCAATTAATCTTGAAGAAAGAACCTCCTTCTCGCTCGGCCTTCCTTCGCGTTTAAAAAATCCGCCGGGAATTTTTCCTACTGCTGCAGTTTTCTCCCTGTATTCAACCTGTAGCGGGAAATAATCTAATCCAACCGCAGGGTCTTCTCTTGCTACAACTGTGCAAAGCACAACAGTATCTCCGTATGTTGCAAGCACGGCACCGTTTGCCTGTTTTGCCATTTTTCCGGTTTCGAGTCGCAGCTTCTTGCCGCCAATCTCAAGTTCTTTTATCAAGTACATTTTTTGTTATCTCCTTAAAATAGTTCCGTACAATTTGGAACCGATGTTTATTTTCTTATCTGTAATTCTTTAATTAGTTTTCTATATCTCTCGACATCTTTGCCTTCGAGATATTTCAAAAGCTTCCTTCTTTTTCCAACCATCTTCAATAACCCGAGACGGGAATGATTATCTTTCTTGTGATGGTCAAAATGTTTTCCCTGAAGCTCGTTGATTCTTTCGGTGAGTATTGCTACCTGCACTTCGGTCTTGCCGGAATCTTTGGGGCCGGAGCCGTACTTTGAAACTATCTCCTGCTTCTGTTCTTTTGTGAATGACATGTTATTCTCCTTATCTTCTTACTTTTTTATTAATTGATTATTGATTAAAAATTCTTTTGTATTATTCTTATCTCTCTCGATTTGTTTTATCAGTTCCTCCTTCGAGTTGAACCTCACATCGCTTCTCAGCTTCTTTAAAAATTCTATTCGCACAACTTCTCCGTAAATGTTTTCTTCGAAATCAAAAATGTTAACCTCCAAAGCATTAACCTCGCCTTTAGAAAGAGTTGGTCTTTTACCGATGTACATCATACCGTAAAAATTTTTGTCCTGATGTAAAACTCTCACGCAGTAAATTCCGTCGTTCGGAATTATCTTGCTGTCAGAAACCGGCTTTAGATTTATAGTCGGGAATCCAATTGACCTTCCCACTTTATCTCCTTCGACCACCACGTCGTCAAAACCGTATTCATACTGCAGAAGACGGTTTGCTGTAACAATTTCACCGACAGATAAAAGATTTCTAATTCTTGTACTGCTTACGGCTGTTCCATCAATATCGATTTCTTCGACACGCTTAACATTGAAATCAAATTCATTTGCCAGTTCATTCAGCATCGTAAAATCTCCTTCTCTGTTCTTTCCGAAGAGATGGTCGTAGCCGATGATAAGCTCTTTGATTCCAATCCCATCTATTATCCAATCCTTATAAAAATCTTCTGCCGGTGTGTTTGAAAATTCTTTTGTGAAATTTATCAGCAATAAATTTTCCACACCGGATTCTTCAAATAATTTTAATTTCTCTTCGGTTGTCGAAAGAAGCTTAATCTCGGGAAATTTATTTTTCAAAACTTCCTGCGGATGCGGGTCGAAAGTTACTATTAAAGAACGAAGATTATTTTCTTTGCTTATATAAAGCAGTTCGTCAATTATTCTTTTATGTGCCGCATGAACTCCATCGAAAGTTCCGACTGTCAATGCAGTATTAACTTCAAATGAAACTTCTTTTATGTCTTTGAATATTTTCAATCGTTATTTTTTATCTTTGAAATTATCTCATCCAGCTTTAATGCGTTCACAACATCATAATCACCAATCTTTGTTCTTCTCAGCTCTTTTAAGTAGCCGCCGGTGCCGAGAGTTTCACCGAAATCATTTGCAATGCTTCTGATGTAAGTTCCTTTTGAACATCTTATTCTGAAATAAACATCAGGCAGATTCATCTTTGTTATCTCAAACCTGCTGATAAAAATCTTTCTTGGCTTTCTTTCAATTTCTTTATTCTTCCTCGCATATTTATAAAGTGGTTTGCCTTTATATTTTATTGCCGAGTACATCGGTGGAACCTGCTCAATCTCCCCGGTAAATTTTTTTGATGCAGATTCCAAATCATTCATCGTAACATGGCTGAAAGGTTTTCTTTCATGGACTTCGGTTTCCGAATCAAAACTTTTTGTAACCGACCCAAGCTCAATTATGCCTTCATATTCTTTATCGGTAATCAGCATTTCGCTGAGCATCTTTGTTTTTTTACCCGTACATATTATCAGTAAACCCGATGCTTTCGGGTCTAGCGTTCCTGAGTGTCCCGCTTTTTTTACGTCAAACGCTTTCTTAACAATGTTTACAACATGGGCACTTGTGTAATCAACAGGTTTGTCTATTAAAAGAACTTCGCCTTCCGGACGGTTATCATTATCAAAGCTTGTCGTTTTCATTTTTGTGGATCTCTTTTATGAGCTCCTCTATTTTAACTACGTAGTCCATAGTATCATCATAATGAAAAGTCAGGTCTGGCATATTTTTCAGTTTCAGCCGCGAAGCAAGATGCATTCTGATTTGTCTCTTGCGGTTATTTATTTTTTCTATGCATTCATCAGCAGGCAGCTTATTGCCGAGTAAGCTTATATAAATTTTAGCAAGCTGAAGGTCATCTGTCAAACGGACTTTTGTAACAGTTACCAAACCAAGCTGAAGCTCGGTAAGGTCTTTTGAAAGAACTTCATTTATCTGATGTTTAATTTCAGATGCAACTTTTTCTGAACGAACACTCATAAAAAAAATTTATTTTACAGCAGCTTTCTCTTTATCTCGACAATTTTATATGCTTCAATTATGTCGCCCACTTTTATGTCATTAAAATTCTCAAGTCCAACACCGCATTCAAAACCAGCATCCACATCCCTGACATCATCTTTGAATCTCTTGAGTGAAATAATTCCACCATCAAATATTGTTAATCCTTCTCGTAATAACCTGACTTTATTGCTCCTGGAAATCTTTCCGTCAACAACATGACAACCTGCAATAACTCCAATCTTAGGAACTTTGAATGTATCACGAACTTCAACTGTTGCAAGAACTTCCTCTTTCTTATCCGGCACAAGCAATCCTTCCAGAGCAAGCTTGATTTCATTTATCACATTATAAATAATATTGTGAATCCGAATGTCAACACCTTCAACTTCTGCAAGTTTCCTCGCTTTTAGGTTTGGTCTCACGTTGAAGCCGATGATGATTGCATTTGATGCAGCGGAGAGCAGAACGTCGTTCTCGGAAATTTCACCGATGCCTTTATGGATAACTCTTACTTTTACTTCCGATGTTTCAAGCTTCAGCAATGAATCGGACAATGCTTCAACGGAACCATCGACATCACCTTTAATAACAACGTTAAGGTCAACTTGTTTTCCTTCTTTAATCTGTTTTGAAATATCGTCAAGCGTAGCAAATCTTACTTGTCTGAAATCCTGCTCACGTTTAAGCTGCTGCCGCTTCAATGAAATTTCTTTTACATCTCTTTCACTTTCGAGTGCCACGAGAACGTCACCTGCCTGCGGCATTCCGTCGAAGCCAAGAACTTGCACAGGTGTTGCGGGTTTTACGGAAAAAACTTTATGTCCCCGTTCATCATACATTGCCTTAACTCTTCCGCTGAATACTCCAGCAATAAATGAATCTCCGATATTGAGCGTTCCTTTTTGAACAAGAACGGTTGCAACAATTCCTTTGCCTCTGTCAAGCTTTGCTTCAACGACCGCTCCGCGTGCCTCTCTGTTTGGATTGGCTTTCAGGTCGAGAACTTCTGCTTCGAGTAAAATCTTTTCAAGAAGCTGCTCTATATTCAAACCTGTCTTTGCAGATATTTCGACTGATTGATATTTTCCGCCCCACTCCTCTACAAGAATTCCTTTTTCGGAAAGCTGTGTTTTTATTTTTGTAGGATCTGCAGTTGGTTTGTCGATTTTATTCAATGCAACAACAATCGGAACATTTGCCGCAAGGGCATGATTAATCGCTTCAACTGTTTGCGGCATTACGCTGTCGTCAGCCGCAACAACAAGAACAACAATGTCTGTAATTTGTGCCCCCCTTGCTCTCATCGCAGTGAATGCTTCATGACCGGGTGTGTCAAGAAAAGTTATCAGCTTATTATTGTCAAGCTTTACCTGATAAGCTCCAATATGCTGGGTAATTCCCCCCGCTTCACCTGCAACAACAGTTGCCTTTCTGATGTAATCAAGAAGCGAAGTTTTTCCATGGTCAACATGACCCATGATTGTAACAACCGGCGGTCTGTGAACAAGGGTTGAAATGTCATCGGTTTTGTCGGAAAGAATATCAACTTCGTATTCTTTGTTAAATTCTATCTTGTATCCGAAATCATCCGCAAGCAGTTCAATTGTGTCACGCTCAAGGCGTTGGTTTATGGTAACCATCTTTCCGAGTTCAAAGCTTTTCTGTATAATTTGGCTCACGTCAATTTCCATCAATGTTGCAAGCTCGGATGCTGAAAGAAATTCGGTTACCTGAAGCACATTTGCCCGTGCAAGATTTTCTTCCTGCTGTTTCTTTTCCTCTTCAATTCTTTCTTTCTTTTTTCTCTTTCTTAAAACCGCACGGGATGTTTGCGAGCCAACTTCATCAATCTTCGCCAATGTTTCCCGGATTGCCTCTGCTATTTCGTGTTCAACTTCGGTCTCGGTTGTCTTGGTTTTCTTTTTTTCATTTCTGCCGTCGATGTATTTCTGTTTCTTGCTTTTATCTTTTTTGTCAACGTCACGCTGTTTTTTTGAGTCGTGTTCCAGCGAATCACCGGAAACAGGCTTAGCTACCTTGTCATCCTTTTTCTGAGTTTCATCTGTTCTTGAAACAAATGGTTTTTTATATGGCGAGCGTTGTTTAAACTGCGGACGTTTCGGTTTCTTCGACTCATCAACTATAGTAACACGTTCAAATTTTCTTTCGTGTGGTTTTTCACCGGGCTTGGTTTTATCGAACTCTTTTCTTTGTCCCGGCTTTTTGTCGTGGCGCCTTGGCGCCACTCCTTTGTATCTTTTTTCTGGAGCGGGAAGATTAATTTTTCCGACAACTGTTAAGCCCTTTAACTCCCTAACTCGGCTTTCTTTTTCAGGTTGTTCCGGAACTTCTTTTTTCTTCTCGCTTTTTTGTTCAGCTTTTTTACTGGGTTCGGATTTATCTTCCTTAGACGGTTTCTTTTCTTCAGTGTCCTTTGTTTCGTCAGTCTCCTTTTGTTTTGCAAGCTTCTCTTTCTCTTCGGCTTCTCTCAACCGGATAGATTCTTGTTCCTGTTTTACCCGCCCTTCTTCTTCTTCCTTCTTTCTCTGCTCTTCATCCTCACGCTCCCTGCGTTCACGTTCTTTTTGAACTTCACCTTCTATTTCGGTTATCTCGATTCCTTTGTGCTTCTTCTTGAAATCCATAAGCTTTTGCTTATGCATCTTTGCCTCTTCAACATCCGCTTTGAAATGCCCAAGTACTTTTTGATAGGTTGGCTCATCAACCTTGGTCATAAGCTTTGCTTCAACACCAATACGTTTTAGATACTCAAGAATCTCACTGCTCTCGCGGTTTACCTCCTTGGCAATTTTAGAGACCTGAATTCCTTTTACAGCCGGTTTATCTGTTTCGGGCATTAATAAATTAGATTGTTAATCTTTTGGTTGTGATTCTTTTTCAGATTCTTCTGTTTCGCTTTCTTTATCCTTACCTGTCTTGTTGTCATCTTCCGGTTTTTCTTCTTCTGTTTCTTCTTCTTCTTCTTCTTCTGTTTCTTCTTCTTCATCAGTGGAAGTTTTATCCTCAGAGTTTTCTTCATCTTTAATTTCTTCATCTTTAATTTCTTCATCTTTAATTTCTTCATCTTTAGTTTCTTCATCTTTAGTTTCTTCATCTTTAGTTTCTTCATCTTTAGTTTCTTCATCAGCTGAATCATCTTCTTCTGTTTCCTCTTCTTCCTCTTCTTCAGTGTCTTCAATCTCTTCCTCAGTTTCCTCTTCTTCTTCCTCTTCTTCCTCGGGCTTCTCTTTTCTTTCAACATCGATTTCATAAGCTGTTAAGCGTGAAGCAAGTTTTATGTTTTGTCCGTTCTTTCCGATGATTAAAGAAATCTGGTCATCCTCGGCAATTATCTTTGCCAGCTTATCTTCTTTATCGAGATAAATATCTTTCAGCTTCGCAGGAGCAAGAGCACGTGCGATAAACAATGCAATGTCGTCTGTATAATTAATAACGTCGATGTTTTCGTTTGCAAGCTCTCTAACGATTGAGTGAATTCTAATTCCTTTCATTCCAACACATGCTCCGACTGCATCAATTCTGTCATCGTAAGAAACAACGGCAACCTTTGCTCTCTCGCCCGGTTCGCGTGCAATGCCTTTTATTTCTATTACGCCGTCATACACTTCAGGAATTTCCTGCTCAAAAAGTTTTTTCAAAAACTCATCACAAGCTCTTGAAACAACAATCGACGGCGGACCTGATTGTCTCTTTGCAACTTCTTTTATGTACACCCTGATTGTCTCGCCCTTTTTGTAACGCTCTTTGGGAATCTGTTCGGATTTCGGGAAGATTATTTCGTGGCTGTTATGAATCAGTAAAATATAGTTCGGCTTGATTTGATAAATCTCACCGGAGATTATTTCACCAACAAGGTCTTTGTAGTCGTTGTAAATAATTTCTTTCTCAACTTCTCTTATTTTTTGATTAAGATTTTGTTTGAGATTTACAACGTGTCTTCTTCCGAAGCCAAGAATATCCAGCACTTCAACATAATCATCTCCGGCTTCAAGTTCTTCACCGGATTTTTCCAAAGCTTCTTCAACGGTGATTTCAGTTTCGGGGTCACTCACCTGCTCAACGACAGTTTTCATAAGCTGCATTTCGATATCGCCTTTATCCATGTTAACGATAACGTCAAAATTGGAATTCAGTCCGTATTTCTTTTTAATCATCATGCCGAAAACATCTTTTAAAATGCTTTCAAGAACATCTCTGTCCACCTTTTTATCTTTCACCATTTGTGAAAAAGAATCAACAATCTCGGTTTTCATATTCTAAAAATTTAATTTAAACTTTATAAGAAAAAAAATGACGCTTTTGGGGAGCGTCAATGTATAGATAAATACAATTTTGAACACACGAATATATAGATACTAAGAAGTCAAAGCAAGGGAGAATCCGTAAGGTCAGTCTCTTACTCTGAAGTGACCGATGATTTTCCAGCTGTTTAACACATCCTCTTCTGCAACATACCCCGGCGAAGGAAAATTGTGTATTAAATTAGGAACTCCGTCAACAAATTTATCGGAAATTATTCCGATGTGGTCGCCCCATGAATCTCCGTTCATATCCCAAATAATTACATCACCCGGCTGATAATCTTCGGCAGAAATTTCTTTCCAGAATTTTTTTAACCACACTAATTGATTCGGAACTCTGCGGTGGTCTATGTTTGTATCGGGTTTCTTTGCATTCCATCGTCTCATCGGATAGTCGTTCCAATTTTTTGATATATCATTGTGAATATCTTCCTGCAAATCCAAACCGGCACCCCATCTCAGTGCCCGTACCGTAACATCAGTGCAAACGCCGAGAGACGGCTCCAAATCCCCGTTCGGATAAACTTTTGAGCCAACCAACTCACCGTCTTTGTATTTCAAAACATGGTAAGCCATGTCCATGTCATAATTGAATTTTGCTTCAAGACATTTTTTTGCTCCGGCAAGAATTTTCTTCTGGCTTTCTGTGAGATTGAACGTCTTGGTTGAATCCGTTTTCTTTTTTATCTGTTGATTGGACGAACGGACTTCTTCCCTGGAACAGGATAAAAGAAAAGTGAAGACTGCAGCTATGAAAATAAATTTCGTTTTCATTTCCTGCTGAAATTATAAATTAGCGACAGCCCGATTGTAAAATTCCGTTTCAAGCCGTCAAGATTAAAATCTCTTTGAAGCATTGCTTTTGCAATCTGAATTTGTATGTCAACTGATTTAGATGCTTTGTAAGTGAAAGTTCCGAGAATATTTATCTGTGCTTCGTTACTGCCGTTTACATCTGTGTAATATCCCGCAGTAGTTCCGCCTTCATCGTCTGTTGTGGTTGAGGAAGCTGTATCAACGAAGATATTAGATTTTCCAAGACGTTTGATTGCGAGAACTTCCGCTTTCAGATTTATTTTGTTAAACGTTTCATTAATTCCTGCTCGCAGAAAAATATCATCGCCTCTTTTTAGCTGTGAATTAATCAGTGAATAATTCTTGCTTCTGCCGAATGGCTTTTGATAGCCGATGGCGAAATTATAATTTTTATAAGTCAGACCTGCTCCTATCAGCAAATCATTTGTGCCAAGTCCCGGCTGGTAAGCTAAAGATAAGCTATCATCATTGTTGGATTTTCCGGTTGCAAATTTTCCGCCCAAAGAAAAAGTAAGTCCAACCATCTTTTGAAGCTGCAAGTGGTAAGAATACACAACGCTTAAATCACCTATGCCAGAGTTGCTTAGTCCTTTGCCGGAATAAATTCCAAACGGAATACTTACCCCTACTCTGTGAACTTTCGCAAACCCGACATCTCCCTCAATTCTGAATGTGTGAATTTTAATATCATCAGGCTTTCCCGTTGCTCCGAAAATATATCCGACAGAAAAACTGCCCGTGTTTTTGTTAAGGTCATTGCCGTGTTTTTTTCCGATTATGCAAATTCCTGCATCGGAGCATTGAGCGAAAATGCTGTTGGAGAAAATTATTGTGAGAAGGAAAATAAATATTGTTTTCATAGAATAATTTATAAGGATGTTATGTAAAATTTCTTTTCTAATTTAAAACTAATTCTCCAATCAAATCATACTCTTTGGCTTCCGTGATTTTAACTTCTGCAAAATCACCTATGCGTAAATAATTTTTTTCAGTATTCACATAAACTTCGTTGTCCACCTCAGGAGAGTCGTGCTCTGTTCTTCCAATAAAGTAATTTCCTTCTTTTCTGTCAACCAAAACTTTGTAAACATTGCCAAGCTTTGCTGAATTAATTTCCTTCGATATTTTTTTCTGTAGCTTCATTATCTCATCTAATCTCTTCTGTTTTATCTTCTGCGGAACGTCGTCGTTTAGTTTATGTGCATGGGTATTTTCTTCATGTGAATAAGCAAACACACCAAGCCGCTCAAACTTCGTTTCCCCAACCCAATTACGAAGCTCTTCAAATTCTTTTTCACCTTCGCCGGGATATCCTACAATAAGTGTTGTTCTGATTGCAACTCCGGGAATTTTATCACGTATTTTTTTCAGCAAGTCATTTGTTCGCTGCTTCGTTGTTCCGCGCCGCATAGAAGCAAGAATGTTATCATTGATATGCTGAAGCGGGATGTCGAGATAATTGCAAATCTTATTTTCTTCTCTCATCACGTCAAGCACATCTTCCGGAAAACCCTGCGGGAAAGCATAATGCAGCCGAATCCATTCGATGCCGTCAACATCACACAGCTTTTTTAAAAGCTCAGCAAGATTTCTTTTGCCGTATAAATCCAATCCGTAATATGTTAAATCCTGTGCAATCATTATTAATTCCTTCACACCTTGTCTTGCAAGTTGCTTTGCTTGTTTCACAAGTTCATCCATCGGGATTGAAATATGTTTTCCTCTCATCAAAGGAATTGCACAGAACGAACAGGGTCTGTCGCACCCTTCGGAAATTTTAAAGTAAGCATAATGATGCGGAGTAGTCAGCAACCGTTCGCCGATTAATTCGTGTTTATAATCTGCGTTCAGAGTATTCAGCAATCGCGGAAGCTCGCGTGTGCCGAAGTATTCATCGATGTTCGGAATTTCTTTTGCAAGCTCCGGCTTGTAACGCTCGGATAAACATCCGGTGACATAGACCTTCTCGACCAATCCTTTTTCTTTTGCTTCAGCCCATTCAATAATAGTGTTGATTGATTCCTGCTTTGCGTTTTCTATAAACCCGCATGTGTTGATAATAACAATCTCAGCATTGCTTTCTTCATTCTCGTGCTCGACAATAAAATCATTTGCACGAAGCTGACCCATCAGAACTTCGGAGTCATAAATATTTTTTGAACAGCCGAGAGTTATTACGTTTATTTTTTTATCTTTCGTTTTCATCAGGACTACAAAGTTAACTAAACGAACCCTTTCCAAAGAATGAATTGCTCATCACATTGATTGCTGTGATAAATTTTAACTCACTCTAAATTCTTTATTCGGTTATCTTTGCTTTGTGAAATCCAACTGGACGTTAAAAAATAAAAAAGTTTTGGTCACAGGTGCTTCAAAAGGCATCGGGAAAGCAATTGCTGATGAACTGAAATCACTTGGTGCAAACGTGTTTTGTGTTTCGCGTTCTTATAAAGGCAAAGAAGGAATAAGCTGTGATGTAACAAAAGAAGCAGACAGAAAAAAACTTTTCAATTACATTAAATCAAACTGGAAACAACTTGACATTCTTGTCAACAATGCCGGAACAAATAACCGCAAACAAATTCATGAAAGCACAAAAGAAAATTATGACGAGCTGTTTGATGTAAATGTTCGTTCGACATTTGAAATGTGCAAACTTTTCCATCCACTGCTTTTAAAAAAATCACCGGCTGAATCGTCCATCGTAAATATTTCTTCGGTTGCCGCTGAAGTTTTTGTCGGAACAAGTGTAACTTATGCAATGACGAAGTCGGCAATTAATCAATTTACGAGATACATGTCTGTCGATTGGGCGAAAGATAACATCAGGGTTAACGCAGTTGCACCGTGGTATATAAAAACTCCTCTGACAGAAAAATTTGTTAAGGATAAAGAATATTTCAACCGGATTATCTCACGAACACCGATGAATAGAGTGGGCGAGCCCGAAGAAGTCGCAAGTGTTGTTGCATTTCTTTGCATGCCGGCATCATCTTACATCACAGGCGAAGTTATTTCCATTGACGGCGGCTTTTTGAAGTATGGATTTTAAAAAAACTATATGAGTGCGAAACGCACCATCCCGCAAGGCGGGAAATGAAAAATATGATTTCTATAATTATGTTCGTTTCAATTTTCTTTTCAATCTTTTCATGTATGAAAGTTAAATCAAGACCGGAAAATTTTATGAATCAGCCCGGACAAAAAACACTTTATGATTTCAAAGCTACAACTCTTGATGGCGTGGAAATTGACTTCTCATCTTACAAGGGGAAGAAAGTTTTAATCGTGAACGTTGCATCGGAGTGCGGCTATACACCACAATACACCGACCTTCAAAAGCTTTCGGAAGATTACATGGACAAGCTTGTTGTGCTGGGATTTCCGTCGAACGAGTTTGGCGGGCAGGAATCGGGAACTAACGAAGATATAAAATCTTTTTGCCGTGATAATTACGGAGTAACGTTTCCTGTTTTTCAGAAAACAATTGTTAAAGGCGATGGCAAGCACCCTGTTTATGAATGGCTCACAAATAAAGAGCAGAACGGATGGAACGAGCAAAAACCAAACTGGAACTTCTGCAAATATCTTGTCGATGAAAACGGAAACTTGGTGAAGTTCTTTTCGTTCAGGGTAAAGCCCCTCAGCGATGAGATAATTTCCGAGCTGAAATAATTTACGCCCACTGATTTGAAAACTCCTCTTGCCAAAGTTATTTTCATCGCAGGAATATTATTCTGCACCACACCATATGCCAGCCCCCCGATTGCCTTGCTGCTTGGTTTTATTCTTTCACTGACAATCGGTAACCCGTTTCAAAAATATAATTCCAAAGCAACGGCAATTCTTTTGCAGGTTTCTGTTGTCGGCTTAGGATTTGGAATGAATTTATTTGAAGCGGCAAAAGCAGGACAGGAAGGATTGCTGTTTATCATTGCGACAATTGTGATAGCTTTATCTGCAGGAATTTTCCTCGGCAGGATGATGAAGATTGATAAAAAAATTTCTTACCTCGTTTCTTCGGGCACTGCAATCTGCGGGGGCAGTGCGATAGCTGCGGTTGGTCCGGTGATTAAAGCAGAGCCGAATCAAATGTCCGTTGCTCTCGGAACAGTTTTTGTTTTGAACTCTGTTGCTCTGATTATTTTTCCGCTCATCGGAAATTATTTTAATCTCAGTCAATCACAATTCGGCTTGTGGGTTGCGATTGCAATTCATGACACAAGCTCTGTTGTCGGGGCTGCTTCAAAATACGGAACGGAAGCACTGCAGGTTGCAACAACAGTAAAACTTCTCCGTGCATTGTGGATTATCCCTCTTGCTCTCGTAACCTCGTTTGCTTTTAAAAGTGAGGAACAAAAAATCAGTATTCCCTATTTCATTTTTTTCTTTGTAGCCGCAATGGCTGTGAATACTTTTTTCCCGCAGATGCATTCCACAGGCGAAGTTATTTTATTTATTGCAAAGAAAGGATTGACGGTCACACTCTTTTTAATCGGAGCGGGAATGACAAGAACAGCTTTAAAAACAGTCGGAGTTAAACCGTTGCTGCTCGGAATTATTCTGTGGATTTTAATTTCAGTTTGCTCTTTAGCTGTAATTCTGAACATAAAATAAAAAAAATTTGCTTGTTTTTAAAGTTAGGTTAACCTAATTTTGTAATGAGATTAACCTAAATTTATGCAGACGCGTTCAACAGAGGATTATTTAAAAAATATTTACCGGCTTCAGCAGGAAGACGAGAAAGCTACCACTTCGTCGCTCGCAAACGTTTTAAAAATTTCTTCTGCGTCTGTCAGTGAGATGGTTTCCAAGCTTTCGAAAAGCGGCTGGATAAAAAATAAACCTTATCATGGATTTCAATTAACAAGCAAAGGCGAGAAGGAAGCACTTGCTCTTGTCCGCAAACATCGATTACTTGAAACATTCCTTCAGCATAATCTGAATTACAGTTGGGGAGAAGTCCACGACGAAGCAGAATGTCTTGAGCATGTTGTCTCCGATAAGTTCATCAAAAAGCTTGATGAATATCTCGGCTTCCCGAAGTTCGACCCGCATGGCGACCCGATTCCAAACAGCAAAGGAATTATCCACGATGCAAAACGGATTCAGCTTGTTCAATCAAATGTTGGCACGCATTATATAATTTCAAAAGTTAACGATGACTCAAACGATATACTTTTTTATCTCGCCGGATTGGGAATTAAGCTCAACACAAAAATTCAGATTTGCGACAAGCTCTCGTTCGACGGCTCGGTCATAATTAAGTTCAGCAATAAGAAACAAACTCTAAGCAAAAAAATTGCGGAGCATATTTTTGTAGTAAAATCGAAATCATAAGATGAAATATTTAATTTATATATTTACAGCCGTCACTTTATTTACTTCATGTTCCGACAAAGAAAAATTCAAATCAGGAAAAATTGTCGCTGTTTCCTCAATCACAATAATATCAGACGTTGTAAAAAATATCGGTGGTGATAAAATTGAAACACGCAGCATTTGCGGAGTCGGTATTGACCCGCATACTTATAAAGCAAGACCGAACGACCCGAAAATGATTTCCGAGTCGGACATAGTTTTTATTAACGGCTTTGCACTTGAGCACTGGATTGAAGAAATGGTCAGCAATGCAGGAGGCAGCAAAAAAGTTGTTACAGTTACAAATGGACTCACCCCTATGACAGATGAAAAAGGGTATGGCGACCCGGACCCGCATGCATGGTTTAATATTCAGAACGTGAAAACTTACGCAAGCAATATTGCCAAAGCATTGATTGAGATTGATAAGCCGAATGTAATTTACTACACACAGAATCTTGAAAGATACTTAAGCAAGCTCGATTCGCTGGATGCATGGATAAAAAAGGAGATTCCAATTATTCCGCAGGAGAAGAGAGTGCTTATAACTTCGCATGATGCGTTCAGGTATTTCGGTGTTGCTTACGGATTGGAAGTGAAAGGACTGCAAGGAATTTCAACCGAAGCAAAAGCACAAACCGAGGACGTAAAGAAATTAATTGACCTTATTAAAGAGCGAAAGCTTCGCTCTGTTTTCATCGAGACAAGCGTTAATCCAAAATTGCTCGAAGAAATTTCCAAAGAGTCGGGTGCAACAGTCGGTGGCACATTATTTTCCGATTCTGTGGGCGATGAAGGAACATTCGAAGGGACTTACATTGGTGCTGTTACCCATAATGTGAATACGATTGTGAAAGCACTTAAGTAATAAATAGTGTATTGAAGAAAATAAAACATTCAAAAATATAAAGGAGAAAATAATAATGCCAGAAAATTCAATTAACGAAAAATCAACCAAGCTCGAAATAATAATTACTGCTCTGCTTGGTTTAGCAACCATCCTTGGTGCTACAGCTGCTTTTTTCGCTGCTCTTTGGGGCGGAGAGCAGAATTCGAATTATACAAAATCCATTTCCGAAACAAATCACGCAAACACAATTTATCTTGAGGCGTTAAACGAACACTCATCTTTTGAATTGGGTGATTTGAAAGACGACTTAATTTACTCTGAGTGGAAGCAAAATATGGAAAAGGGAGACAACCAACATGCACAATATTTTTTCACTAAGCTAAGCGAAGGTTTGCAAAAAGATTTGGCTGATAATCCCGCTGACGTGAGCGAGTATGAAAAAGAGCAGGATGAAAAACTAAAGAGTATTATGACAAGATTCAAAGAGTCGGAAGAAAATCACAAGAAAGCCGATGAGCTTTTGCAAAAAGGTCAGGATGCAAATAAGTACGGAGATGATTTTACTTTGTGTACGGTTTTATTTACTGTTGTTTTATTTTTCCTTGGGCTTGCATCACTGAAAACAAAAGGAAGCATTCAAAAAACTTATGTGATTATGGCAAGCGTTGTTCTCTTGTTTTCAATAATCCGAATGGTAACAATTCCATTTCCTATTTAATATGAAAACAAATATAAAATTCAGAAGCTACTTTTTAATTTTCTCATTTCTGCTTTTGACCTCTGTTGTGCTTCACTCTTGTGATTTTATTCTGACTTCTGCGATTCAGGATGATGAAACTTTGGACGGACCAATCGAAGGGCTTACAACCGAACAGCTTAGAATTTTTTTCGAAGGTGATGAACAGTTTAATAAAGTTTTCACATTCAACGAAGGATTAGGACCCATATTCAACAGCAGTGCATGTGCGAACTGCCACGTGAGCGATGGAAGAAGCCACCCGACTTTAAATCTAAAACGCTTCCAGAGAAATCTTGGCGGAGGAAATTTTGACCCGCTAACACAGTTCGGCGGATTACAGCTTCAGGACAAATCAATCCCTGGTTATTCAGCCGAAACAATTCCGCCTCAATCCAATGCTGTCACAGAACGAGGAGGACCGCATGTCGCAGGTCTTGGTTTAATAGAAGCAATTCCCGATGCAACAATACTTTTATATTCAGACCCTGAAGACCTTGACGGAGACAGTATCTCCGGCAAACCGCAGTTAGTAATTGCACCTTCTTATCTTAATCTTCCTCCTGGTCCCTATAACGGAAAATATCTCGGCAGGTTCGGAAGAAAAGCAGGCGCACTTCTCCTGCTTCAGCAAACAGTCGAAGCTTATCATCAGGACATTGGAATTACGACAGACCTGATTCCTGACGAGAATTACAACCCTCTTGTTGCAGGATACATTGACCCTGTTGCAGACCCGGAGGTTACCGCAAATATTGTTCATGTAGTTGTCTTTTATTTGAAGACGCTGAAACCTCCGGTAAGAAGAATGGTAAACGATATGAGAGTTATAGCCGGTGCAACCAAGTTTAACGAGATTGGATGTAATAAATGTCATGTCCCGTCAATGCAGACAGGCTTTAGTCCAATCACGGCTCTTAGCAACAAAACTGTGAATCTTTATTCGGATATGCTTCTTCATGATATGGGCTCTGAGTTAGCAGATAATTTTATCGAAGGTGAAGCTAACGAACGCGAGTGGAGAACTACTCCGCTCTGGGGATTGGGAATTATTCAGAACGCAACCGGCAGAACACCGTTTTACTTACACGACGGCAGAACTTCCGATTTGAAAACTGCCATTTTGCTTCACGGTGGCGAAGCAGAGAGAATTAAACGGGCATTTATGAATCTTTCAGAAACCGATAAACAAAATATAATTTCATTTCTGGGTTCTTTATAAAATGAATATTACCAGAAAAGATTTTTTAAAAACTGCGGGAGTTTTAAGCGGTGGGATTTTATTATCACCTTTGCTGATGAAGCTGACAGGATGCTCGGCAGGTGCAGAGTCGGTAACTGAAAAAGTAAAATCAAATGAAGGAATAGTTAAATATAAAATTAACGGGGTGCTAAATGAAACAGGGGACAGCATCGTTCTTGAAATTGATGATACAAAATCAAAAATAATTTTAATGAAGAGTGGTAAAAATAATTTCACGGCAATAAATTCAGCATGTACACACAAAGGGTGTGAAGTAATTAAAAGAAAAACTTTTTTCGAATGTCCCTGCCACAATTCTGAATTCGATTTAAAGGGCAATGTATTAAAAGGACCGGCAGAAGAACCATTGCAGACATTTAAAACGGAATTTGACGGAAGAAATACCATAACAATTTTTCTAAAATAATAATTATGAAAATATTTTTTAAAAGCTTTTTTATGTTTGCCTGCCTGACTCAATTTTCGTCGGCACAAACACAGGATACATTGACGAAAGACCCTTTGTATCAGAAACCTTTCATCATGAAATTCGGCGGATTGCAGCTTGGCGGATACACAGACGTCAGCTATGAAATGGAGAGGGAAGACGGAATCACCGAAGAAGCAACTTTTAAGGCAAACAGATTCAACATTTTCGCTTATTCCAGATTTTTTAACCGTGCAACAATATTTTCCGAAATAGAATTTGAAGAAGGCGGCGAAGAAATCTCACTTGAAATCGCTCAGTTCGATTTTGAAATTATCGACGAGCTGAACTTGCGTGCGGGAGTATTGCTTCCTCCGCTTGGAAGGTTTAACGTGAACCATGATTCTCCGAAAAATAATTTTACAAGGAGACCATTAGTTTCAACAGAATTGATTCCATCAACTCTGTCTGAAGTCGGCGGCGGATTGTTTGGCAATATTTTTATTGGAAAAAAAATGCGAGTCAATTATAATCTATACGTGACTAATGGATTTACTGACGGAATAATTTTGAATGCAGTCGGTTCAACAAGATTCAATGCAGGAAAACCAAAATTAGGAGAAGACAATAATACCGCACCATCTTATACGGGACGGATTGGAATTATTCCTCTTCAGGGAATTGAAGCCGGATTTTCATTTCATACAGGAATTTATAATACATACCTTGCAGAAGGTGTTCTGATTGATGAAAAAAGAAGTGAGACAATTATCGCTTTTGATTGGGACTTTTCAAAATCATTTAAGTTCGGAGCAATAAGCTTCAGCGGTGAGTTTGCTTATGCTAAAATCGATATACCGAAAAACTTAACAGGAACATTTGCCTCTAAACAATATGGATACTATGCAGACATCACTTATGATTTCCTGAAAGGATTCGTAAAACTTCTTCCTAAATCCTACTTCATATTTGCTCTCAGGTATGATGAAGTTCATCTTGATAAAGACATTGATGGTGATTTTACACGGCAATTTTCAGTCGGGTTGAATTTCAGACCATTTGAAGATTCAATATTTAAAATAAATTATTCAAGGGCTTGGTCGTATGACAGAATTCACAACATAGTTAACAAAGCTCTGATGACAGCTTCGATAGCAACTTATTTTTAATTGATGTCAGCAATCACAGTTAAAAACCTTACTATCTCTTATCACAAAAAGCCGGCAATCAAAGGAATTAATCTCAGCATAGAGCAGGGAAATGTTATTGGAATCATCGGACCGAACGGAGCAGGGAAATCAACTCTGCTCAAAGGTATTCTCGGCTTGCTTCCGTTTGATTCTGGTGATGTGAAAATTTTCGGCAGGGATATCAGCGAATTGAGAAAACGGATTTCATATATTCCTCAGCGTGAACAGTTCGACTGGGATTTTCCGATTAACGTGGAAGATGTTGTGATGATGGGACGATATGCCCATTTGCCGGTAATCGGTTTTCCGAAAACTCAGGATAAAGAAATTGTCGAACAGGTTTTACAAAAAGTTGGGATGAATAAATATTCAGACAGGCAGATAAGAAATTTATCGGGAGGACAGCAGCAGAGAATTTTTCTTGCACGCGCTCTTGCTCAGCAAAGTGATATTTATTTTCTTGATGAGCCGTTTGTCGGAGTGGATGCAAAAACCGAGCAGGCAATTTTTAATTTAATGAAAGAGCTGAAAGATGAAGGCAAAACAATTCTTGTCGTGCATCATGACTTGGGTAAGGTGCTTGAATATTTCGATAAGCTCATTATGATTAACCAAACTTTAGTTGCATACGGTGATGCTAAAAAAATATTTACAACAGATATTATTCATAAAACCTACGGCGGAAGATTGACGATTCTTCAAAAGACCGAAGAGTTGATTAGTTGACGGATGAACTTCTTTGACACATATATTATCGAACCTCTGCAATACGAATTTATTCAGCGTGCACTTGTTGCTTCCATAACTATCGGTATCAGCTGCGGATTGATTGGAACATACATAATGCTTCGCAGAATGTCGTTAATCGGGGACGCTCTTGCTCATGCGGTTTTGCCGGGTGTTGTGATAAGCTTTATGGTTGCCGGCAAAGGTGAGCTGAGCTTGTTCGTGGGTGCAGTCATTGCCGGAATAGTTACTTCGCTTCTGATTGGATTTGTGAACCGTAACTCTAAAATCAAAGAGGATGCATCCATCGGAATAATTTTTACAGGTGCATTTGCACTTGGCGTGCTTCTGGTTTCTCAATTAAAGCAGGTTCATATCGACTTATCGTCGTATCTTTTTGGAGATGTGCTCGGAGTTTCGACCGGGGACATTATTCTTTCTATGATTATCATGTTTGTAATTTTGCTGTGTATAATTTTATTTTACAAACAGCTTCTTATCACATCATTTGACCCCACGATGGCGATGACGATTGGTATTTCAGTAACGATAATACATTATTTGTTAATGAGCTTGCTTTCGATGTCAATCGTAGCGGGCTTGCAGTCAGTTGGTGTTGTGCTTTTGGTTGCAATGTTAATAACACCGCCGGCAACTGCTTACCTGCTTACAGACAGCTTAAAAAAGATTTTGGTTTTATCTTCACTGCTCGGAGTGCTTTCATCTGTAATCGGTTTATATCTGTCGTATCATTTTAATTTTTCATCAGGTGCATCGATTGTTCTTGTTGCAGTATTTTTATTTACACTTGCTTTTATTTTCTCTCCGAAAGAAGGGCTTGTTACAAAGTTCCTAAGAAAAAAAGAATCGGCGAATCTTGTTATGCTGGAAGATTTGATAAAGTTTGCATACAAATTTGCTGATGCAAAAACGAAAGAAGAGCTTGTCAGGAAAATATCTGCAGAGCTCGGATACAAAATCGGTAAAATACAATCGCTCGTGCAGCAGGTTTCTTTGAAGGGTTATATTTCTTCTGCCAACGGAACGTATAAGCTTACTGCTGAGGGAATTAAAGAAGCATTGAGATTAATCAGAACACACCGTCTCTGGGAAACATATATAAGGAAAGAAAATATTACAGACATAGAACACGTTCATCCCGAAGCCGAAAAGATAGAGCACGTTCTTCCGGAAGAATTAGTTGACGAGCTTGATGAGGAGCTTGGCTTTCCCGAAGAAGACCCGCACGGAAGCAAGATACCGCGAAAATAGTTCACTACAAATTAATACGGCACATATTTGTTCAGCATGTCAAAAGATGCGTTACAAATTTTATTTTATTAAAATTAATTTTTTTGCATGCGAGAATAAAAGCTCGTTTGATTTCGGCTCATAAGCTTCGAGTTTATAAATATAAGTCCCCGAAGAGTAATTATAAAAATTAAAATCGGTGCTGTAACTTCCGGCAGAAACGAACTGGCTGAAAATTTCATTTAACTCTCTTCCCTGAATGTCATAAAATTTTATTCTCACGTAAGAATTTTTTGCAACATCGAACTTAATATTCGTTGTCGGATTAAAAGGATTCGGATAGTTTTGGTAAAGCCCAAACTGCTTTGGCACTTCATTGTTTGTTGTTTCCAATCCGATAGTCGTTGTTCCCTGTTTAATCACAATGTCATTGTTCGGGTCGAAAGCAAAAGTTAACGGCTGACGGTTGAAGTTAAAAACGAACTGCTGGTTGTTCGTGTCATTCATAACACGGAAAGTTGTATCAGGTCCGCTTGCAAAAGTTATTTTCAAAGTAACCGGCATTTTGAAAAACGGCGGATTCGTCTGAGTTTGACGTGCTGTAAAATTCACACGCCAGTTTCCTCCTCCCAGGTCAGTGAACCAATAAAGATTTGCATAGATTGGATGGTTCGGCTGATAAACCCATTGATTAAAAAACCATGTGTAATCCTGTCCGAGAACAGTGTTCATCTTTGTAACAAAATCCTGAGTCGCAGCATTCTTGTGCTTGAAATCCGTTGTATCGGTTGCATAACTTTTTAAAGCATTGGAATATAAGCTGTCTCCAACGATGTAACGAAGCATGTGCAAAACAGTCGAACCTTTGCAGTAAGTAATTGCATAATTATATAGAGTATTAATGGGAGGCGTAACAATAGCCCAGCTTGGATTATAAATCGGGAAGCCGGGATTTTGCCCGAGATAACCGCCGGCATGTGTAAGTATTTTTGATTTGTAAGCAGCGTAACCACCTCCAAGCTCCGCCCATGTTGCCTCAAGGTGAGTTGCGAAACCTTCGTTGAGCCAGACGTCTGCCCAGGTTGCCGGAGCAATCATATCTCCAAACCATTGATGTCCGAACTCGTGTGCAAGCAGTCCTTCACTCCAGCCGTTCGGAGTTAAGCTGATTAAAGTCTGGTTCTCCATTCCGCCCCAGGGGAACTGTCCGTTCAATGTTGCGAAGCCGGCTTTCTCGAAAGGATACTCTCCAAACTTGTTGGAAAAGTATGTTGTCATTGTAAGCATAAAGATTTTTGCATTTGAAACGTTCGATTCTTCGCCTGCGTTGTAATAAAATCTTATCGGAATGCTGTCGGAAGGATTTGAAATCTTGGGCCACTTAATAATGTCAAGCTTGTAGCCAATCTTAGCTGACATCACAACAAGATAAGTTGCCATCGGGTCGCGGCTAATCCAGTGATAATAAATTGTGTCACCTGTAACAAGTGAATCGTTCAGTCTTCCGTTTGAACCGAGCCGTGCTGTGAGCGGGACTTTTGCAGTGAGGTCGATTGTTGCTTTGTCAAAAGGTCTGTCCCAGCATGGAAAAACTTTTCGGGCTCCTTCGGGCGGAAAATCGGTGAACACAAAACCGCCGCTTACGTAAAATGCAGCATCGGCTATAGCGTTGTGACGGAAATAAATTTTCACGGATAAAGTTTCGGCAGGATTGTAAACTCTGTCGAGCGTAACGTTAAGGATGTTGCTTGTGTGAGTGAACACTAATGTAGTTGTGTTAAGCCGGACGGAATCGATTGTCAGTGAAGTGTTTACTGCATTGAGCGAAATCGAATTCAAAGTTGAATCGACTCGGAATTTTATTTTGTTGCTTGCTGAATATGTTCTGGGAAAAGGAGTAAGAAAACAATTGTACAAATCAAATCTCAACTCATAATTCATAACATCATATGAGTGACGCGGCGTGTTGGGTGAATCTTTTTCGAATAGATTATTTTGATTTATTTTTTTCTCATGGCAAGAATAAGAACCGGAATTTTCAAGCTGCGAAAACGACAACTGAGATGAAACGAGAATGAGTAAAGTGAAGAATATATTTTTCATGCTAAAATTATTTAATCGAATTAATACTCAACTAAAATTTTGAACCCGCTGATTTTTCCGCTCACACTACGAATTTCTCCGAAACTGTGATTTATCACAATACTTTCCGTTCCCTTTATTTCAGCGAGTCGTTCGAATGAATATGAAAATTTATATTTGTACGACTCATAAGAGATTTCATCGAGGCGTTTAAAAAAGAAATCGAAATTTATAGTGAGCCCCCGATAGTAAACACTTTTGACCCTGTCGTTTATTTTATCAATCATACTAAAAGCATTAGATGCCAGCAGTTTCCCTTCCGAATCCATGCTCGCCATAATGCAATAATCATTAACAACGTCAATGTGGAGCATCTTGCCTTCTTTGTTAAGGAAGAATTGAATTTGCTGTGATTGTATGATGTTCGGAATCAAAAGAAGGACGAGCAAGGAAAAGAAAAAGATTTTTTTGTAATGAATGTTCATAATGAATAATTTTTTTGGGCTTCATAAAATTAAACATTAAAGAAACCAATAAAAAGATTTATAGGATTGGTCAGATTAAGTAAGCAACTTACAGACGACTCTCAATCAGCGATACTGACCTATTGCTTCTTCCATTTCTTTCAGCTGTTCGATTGAATTAACGCCCGTTACTTCGAGCTCATCATTTGTAACAACAGTTCCGATTTTTTCTTTTGGAATGAAATGAAAAATGTCTGTAAGGTAATATTCTTTCTGGTTATTTTCCGGTGTGATTTTTTTAAGTGAATCAAATAATATTTTTGAGTTCACAATATAAATGGCAGGATTGATTTCATTTATCTTAAGCTGTTCTTCGGTTGCATCTTTGTGTTCGATAATCTTTTCGAACTTTCCTTCCGTGTTCCTGACAATCCTTCCATAACCAGTTGCATCTTTGAAAAAAGTTGTGAGTAAGGTTGCAGTGTTATTATTTTCAAAATGCTCTTTGATTAATCGCTGAACAGTTTCATATTTTAATAATGGGACATCACCTGAGAGAATCAAAACTTCACCAACGAAATCTTTGAGAGCATCTTCTGTTTGAAGAACTGCGTGTCCTGTTCCAAGCTGTTCTTCCTGCACAGCGTAAATTATTCTCGGGTCATTAAATTTTAAACTCAAATAATCGATTACCTGTTCGCGAAAATGTCCGACAATCGGAACAATTTTTCCTGCGTTCACTTTCATTGCAAGCTGCACAACGTAGTCAATCATCGACTTTCCGTGAATCTCAAACATCACCTTAGGTTTGTCCTGGCTTTTCATTCGCTTGCCAAGACCTGCCGCAAGTATTACTACAGCAAGATTATGCAGGGGTTCTTCTTTTGACTTAACGCCTTTGATTAATTCTGAGAGCTGGTTTTCCCGGAGGGCTTCGTTCTTGTTCAGGAAGGATGTATCAACAACGGGCAAATTGTGCGGTTAAAATTTTAAGATGTATTGTTTGTGTTTATTATTCCATCCGGTCTGATAATCGTAATTCACATAAAAAATTTTCAGGTCTGCCTGATAATCGTATTTGACAAAATATATTTTGAACTCTGCCTGGTAATCATAATTTGTAAAATACAATAAGCCGTCTTTGTTCGCCTGGTAATCGTAATTTACTTTGTAAACTTTTAAGTCTGCCTGATAATCGTAATCCGTGACGAACACTTTTAAGTCTGCCTGATAATCATAATTCACGGAAAAGATTTTTTGTGAATAAACGGGTGAAGAAAAAAATAATATTAACAGGACATACTTCATTTCCTTTTTGAAGGATAACTTCTGTCTGAAATTCTCCATCCCGCCTGTGACTCATAATCAACGAAATAAATTTTCAGGTGAGCCTGAGATTCATAATCAACAAAGTACACTCTATAATCAGCTTGTGATTCATAGCTTATTTTATACCAAAGACCGTCTTTGCTTGCCTGCGATTCATACTTGACTTTATAAACTTTTAAGTCCGCCTGCGATTCGTAACTGACAACATACGCCTTAAAATCCGCCTGTGATTCGTAATCAACTCTGTAAATTTTTTGTGCGGAGGTTTCTTCGGAAATCAAATAGGGAAGAATAGTAAGAATAAAAAACAAAAAAAACTTTTTCATACTTCTATTATTTCTGTATCCCGCTTAACGTCAACAATTTTATTTTTTTTGTCGAGGAGAATTACTGTCGGTTTATAAGTTTTCAATTCTTCTTCGCTGTATGTTCCGTAAGTGATTATAATTATTTCATCGCCGATTGCTCCAAGCCGTGCAGCTGCTCCGTTCAGACACATCACGCCGCTTCTGCGTTTTCCGGGAATAACATAAGTTTCAAAACGCTCACCGTTATTAACGTTCACCACCTGTACACGTTCAAAAGGAAGAATGTCAGCTGCATCTAACAAATCCGAATCAACGGTTAAGCTTCCTTCGTAATAAAGATTTGCATCGGTTACAGTTGCACGATGAATTTTCGATTTACACATTATTCGTCTCATGGTCGTCTTTGATTTATTATTGATTCAAAAGTAACTATTAAATTTTTAATCTTAAATGATGGCGACTGTATTATCAATCAATCTCACTTTATTGAACCTCACAGCCAGTGAAATTAAAACTTTGCTTTTCTTCTCCAACCGTTTCAACGGCTCTAACGTTTCAAAATTGTTGAAAGAAATGTAATCAATTTTTATTACTGTCCCCTTTGAAGCAATTATAGCTTTCAGCTTGTTCTTCAATTCCTTAAGATCAACGTTTTTTCTTTTTTCAATTTCTGATTTTGCGAATCTCAATGCCTGTGATAAAACGGAAGCATCTTTTCTCTGACCAGAATTCATATAAACGTTCCTCGAACTCATTGCCAATCCGTCTTTTTCACGAATCGTTTTTCCAATTAGAATTTTTGTGTTGAGATTTAAATCCCTGACCATTTTCTTTATGACGGCTGCCTGCTGTGCATCTTTTTGTCCGAATACAGAGAAGTGCGGCTGAACAATGTTAAACAACTTCAAAACGACTGTTGCAACTCCGCGGAAATGTCCCGGGCGAATTTTCCCTTCAAGCTCGTCGGTAATATTTTCAACATCAAGATATGTCGAGAAATTTTCCGGGTAAATCTCTGTTGAGTTCGGATAAAAAATATAATCAACCCCAACTCTTTTACAAAGTTTTTCGTCACTTTTAAAATCACGCGGATACCTTGAAAGGTCTTCGTTCGCTCCGAACTGAATCGGGTTAACAAAAATACTTACGAAAAGCTCATCACATTTTTTTCTTGCAAGCTTCATCAAAGATAAATGTCCTCCGTGAAGATAGCCCATCGTTGGAACAAAGCCGATTATTTTATTTTTTGAACGAAGTAAAGAAGAAAGTTTTTGAGTCGATTGAACTGTGCGAAGTATCTTCATCACGCTTCAACTGTAAACCATTTGATAAGCTCATACAATTTATCTTTCAGGTCTTTGCGGCTGACAACAAAATCAAGAAAGCCGTGGTCCATCACAAACTCAGAACGCTGGAAACCTTTTGGTAAATCTTTTCCGGTTGCCTGTTTGATTACTCGCGGACCGGCAAATCCAATCAGAGCATTGGGTTCGGCAATGTTCACATCACCAAGCATTGAATAGCTTGCAGAGGCACCTCCGGTTGACGGGTCGGTGAGTACGGAAATGTAAGGGAGCTTGTGCTCGGCGAGTTTAGCAAGCATCGCAGAAGTTTTTGCAAGCTGCATCAGAGAGATTGCGGATTCCATCATTCTTGCACCACCGGATTTTGTGATGATAACATAAGGTGCTTTCAGTTTGATTGCCCGCTCGACAGCGCGTTTAATTTTTTCTCCTACAACTGAGCCGATGCTTCCGCCAATAAACTGAAAATCCATTGCACTCACAATGGTTTCTACACCATTAATTTCTCCCGTTGCATTTCTGATTGCATCATACAAGCCGGTTTTTTTAATTGTTTCGCTTATCCTGTCTTTATATTTTTTTGAATCGATAAAACCGAGCGGGTCAACCGAAACAACTTTTTTATCGAACTCTTTGTATTCACCGTTGTCGAAGATTATTTTAAAATATTCTTCGCTTCCGATTCTAAAATGATGGTCGCATTTCGTGCAAAGATAAAAATTGACTTCCCATTGCTTTTTGTGCATAATCTCGCTGCAAACAGGGCACTTCACCCAGTTGCCTTCACCAATGTCTTTGCGTTCATCAGTGTCGGTTACAATGTTTGCTTTATTTCTTTTGAACCAAGCCAATGGAGTTAAAGGTTAAAGTTTGAAAGTTATAAAGAATACAATGGGAAGAATTCTATAATACTCATGTTTTCAGAGAGAATCATCTGAAAATTATTTCTTGAGCTAATCAGTTCTTGCCGAAATCTTTTAAGTAGAGTGGCTGAATTTCAATTCCATTGAAGATCTCTCCTTCACCAAATTTTTTCTTTGTGATTTCTAACATTGTCCGGAGTTCCTTTTCCGGTTCAGTGAATTTGTAAATTACTTTTTCTGATTCCGAAAATCTGCTTTGTATTTCACATTCAACTGCACAACCGCTTTCTTTAAAAACTCCATTTTCAAAAATTGAAAAATAATATTCCGGCTCTTTCGCAGGAATCATTATACAATAACTTCCTCCCGATTCATAATTTTCCATGCTCTGCAAAGCAATTTCGAAATTGTTTATCGGAATAATCTTTTTATCCAGAGCAAACGCAGCACCTTTCGCAATTGACAAGCAAACTCTGATTCCCGTGAAGCTGCCGGGACCTATTGTTACGGCAACTGCATCAATACTTGAATAATCTTTTCCGGTTTTTTGTTTTATCTCATTCAGGCAGACAATAAGTTTGTTCGGTTTCTTTTCGCTATCATCTTCAGCAATAAAATCTTTCGCATAGCATACAATTTCTTTTTTTTTATCGCTGTATCCGACAAATGAATTGCCTTCGTTTGAATTTATCAGCAGGAGCTTCATTTTATTTCAACTCGGTTTCTATTTCTCTTTCATTCTGTGCCTTGAATGTATGTGAGAAATAAATTCTGATAGTGTTATCCGGTAAAAATCTTTCGGCTAACTTAGGCCATTCAATTAAAATTAAATTTCCTTCGTTCAGATATTCTTCAAACCCAATGTCACGCAATTCATCTTCATTGTTCAACCGGTAAAAATCGAAATGAAAAATTTTTTTAAATCTTTTCGATGAGTATTCATTCACTAAAATAAAAGTCGGGCTGCTTACTTCTTCATTTATTTTCAGTGCGTTGCACAATCCTTTTACAAAATGTGTTTTGCCTGAGCCGAGTTCACCGTATAAAGCAATCACATCACGGTCTTTCAGTTTGTCTGCAATTTCACCTGCGAATTCAAAAGTTTCTTCGGGACTGTGTGAAAGCATTATACTTTCGGCTCAAGTGTTATCACAGGTAAAATCAATTCTTCCATCGAAATCCCGCCGTGCTGAAAAGTATTTTTATAATGATTCAGATAATAATGATAATCAGTCGGATAGACAAAATAAAAGTCCTCTTTGGTTACGACATAGTTCACAATTCCTCCGCGTTTAGGAAGTTTATAATCCAAAGGATTGCGGATAAACAATGCCTGCCTTTCATCACACTTCACGTTGCGTCCGTATTTGTATCGCAGATTGGGTGAAGTATCCCTGTCGCCCAAAACTTTTGCCCCGCGTAAACAACGGATGCTTCCGTGGTCAGTTGTGATTACGATTTTTACATTAGGCTGAGCGGAAAGAATCTTCAGCATGTTGAAGAATGTCGAATGCTCAAACCAGGATTGAGTCAGAGAACGATAAGCAGATTCATCAGGAGCAATTTCTTTCAGCACTGCACTATCCGAGCGGCTGTGTGCAAGCATATCAACAAAATTAATTACGATTGCATTCAGCTGTGTATTTGTGAACGATGAAATTTTATGCTCGATTCCTTTCCCGAATTCTGCATCAAGAATTTTTACATAACGCGGTTCATTCTTAAGCTGAATTTTTTTTCTCTGAAGAAGCTTTAACAGGAAATCTTTTTCATAATTATTTTTGCTGTGCTCGTCGTCTTCACCCATTGCCCAGAGGTCGGGATACATTTTTTCGATTTCACTTGGAAACAAACCGGCGAAGATTGCATTGCGTGCGTAAGGCGTTGCAGAAGGAATCATTCCGTAATAAAAATCTTTATTGATTTTATAATAATCGTAAAGATATTTTTCCATCACCATCCATTGGTCGAGACGCAAACAATCAATTACGAAAAAGAAAACGGATTTATCCGGCTGAAGTTCTGGCAGAACAAATTTCTCTATCACCTTGTCTGAAAATGCAGGACCGTCCTTTTTGAAATGAATCCACTTGAGATAATTCCGTTCGAAGAACCTGCAGAACTCAGCGTTGCATTCTTTTCTTTGAGCTATTGCAGTGTCTTTCAAGCCAAGCCCGGGATGTTCGTCGATTTCCATTTCCCATTGAGTCAGGTTTGTGTTAATCTCAATCCAGTCCTTCCAGTCAAGTGGCTCCATCATCCGCATTGTTATCTTATTGAACTCCTGAATATAATCACGCGAAACAGTTTCACCCTGAATGCGTTTTCCTTCGAGAAATTTTTTGCAGACAAGAAGTATCTGATTCGGGTTTACCGGTTTTAAAAGGTAGTCGCTGATTTTTGCTCCGATGGCATCTTCCATCAACGACTCTGTTTCGTTTTTTGTTACCATCACGACGGGAATATTCGGCTGGATGTCTTTTATTTCGGAAAGAGTTTGCAGCCCGCCCATACCTGCCATCGTTTCATCGAGGAAAATCAAATCGTAGTCCTTGTCCTTGACCAATGCAACAGCATCCTCGCCATTCATTGCTTTATCAACCGAATAGCCCTTGTCCTCGAGATAAATAATGTTCGAGCGTAGAAGCTCGATTTCATCATCAACCCAGAGGATTCTGTTTTTTAATTTTTCCATTTAAGTAAGTTAGTTTGCAACTGTTCAAAATAGTAAATTGCAAGTCATAGGCGTGTTGGTTATTTTGTTGATTCATAAAAATAATTTTAGAACATAACTATAAAAAGGAACTTTAGATGCCATTAAGACATAAATCTGCCCAGAAACGAGCAAGACAAACTCCGAAACGAACTGAACGCAACAAGCTTTACAAAGCAAGAGTAAAATCAGCAGTGAAAAAAGTTCTCTCTGCCAAAACCAAAGACGCCGCAGAAAAAGAATTGAGAAATGCAGTTTCCGTTCTCGATAAGGTTGCAGCCAAAGGTTTGATTCACAGAAACAATGCCGCAAACAGAAAATCAAGCTTAACGCTTCATGTAAATAAGCTGGCAAAATAAAATTTACTTACATCTTTAAAACAGAAAGAGGAGTTAATTAGCTCCTCTTTTTATTCACGGTCTAATCGCTTACTTTGTTGCTTATATTTGCAGAAGCCGTAAAAGGAGATTCGTATGGCAATTAGTTCAGAATTTAAATGAACAAATTATTCAGCCGGGAGTTTATGAAGACGAATGGGACGGAACAAATTTTGCTTCGGGAATTTATTATGTTCAGCTTATAATCACAGACCCGAATTTTTATCACAATGTTAATCCGGATTTTATTGAGACAAGGAAGATGGTTTTAATGAAATAAAATATTTTTCTCCCTGCACTTGTCAGCGTCTCTGCGAGGAAACTTATTTCAGTTTCTTCAACGCTACTCTTAAGCTTTCCACAACTTTCCCAACTTCATCAAGTTTGCACGTGCCCACCGACAAACGATACCACGTGGAATTTTCCGAATCTCCGAATGCAAAAAACGGAACGATGGCAACTTTCGCTTCATCGAGAAGATATTTAGTAATGTCTTTTGTTGTTTCAAGAACCGTGCCGTCTTCTTTTTTCAATCCATGCAAATCAAATTTTACTGTTAAATAAATTGCTGCCTGCGGAGTGATTGCATCGACTTTAAAACCTTCCGCTTTCAAATCCATAAAACCTTTATAAAATCCTTCAAGCCGCAGACGCACTTCATTTTTGAATTCATCAAGATAATTATCAACCTGCGTTACGTTATCAAGATATTTTGCACAAGCAACCTGCTCTGCTTTGGGAGCCCACGCTCCGAGATGCGAGAGAATCGATTTCATTTTATCAATCACTCTCTGCGGACCAAACGACCACCCGACACGAACCCCCGTTGCTGCAAACGCTTTCGACAAACCATCGATGAACACAGTGTAATTTCTCATCTCGGGATAAAGCGAAACCGGGTCGAAATGTTTCACCTCACCGAAAGTGAGCACGCAGTAAATCTGGTCATACATCAGATACAACGGTTTTTCTTTTTCGCTTCGGCGTTCATTCTCTTCAAGAATCAATTCGCAGATTGCAGAAAGTTGTTCACGGCTGAAAACTGTTCCGGTTGGATTCAGCGGCGAGCACAAAGAAACCAACGCTGCTTTTTTTAAATGCGGACGAATGTCATCGGCAGTCGGCATGAAATTATTTTCCGGCGTTGTGAACATTTCAATCTTCTTTGCATGCGAAAGATGCGTGTAATGATTATTATTCCACGACGGCACAGGGAAAACAATTGTATCGCCGGGATGAACGAGAGTTTGGTAAGTCGCATAAATCAGCGGACGCGCTCCCGCTGCAATAAGAATTTCATTTTCGTTGTAACTTAATCCCTGTTTATCCGAAAGAAATTTCGAAACTGCTTTACGCAACTCGGCAATTCCGTTTGCCGGCGGATAGTTTGTTTCTTTTGCACGGTATGCGTCAACGATTTCCTGTTCAAGCTCTTTGGGGATTGAAAAAATCTTCGGGTCGAAGTCGCCGATTGTAAGATTAAAAATCTTCTCGCCGTTTTTTATTTTCTCATTTATCTCACCAGCAAGTTTAATAATCTCTGAAGCAACCAATGTCTCCGCCATTTGCGAGACAATCAGTTTCCTTTCCTTGATTTCTAAAACTTCAGCCATAACTTTTAATTTAGTTTATGATTTTTCAAACCAATGCAATCACTTCAATTTCAACCTTCGAATCTTTCGGCAGGCGTGAAACCTCAACGGTGCTTCGTGCAGGCTTATGCTCACCGAAACATTCAGCATACACTTCGTTCATCACAGAAAATTCGTTCATGTCTTTTAAGAAAACCGTAACCTTCACAACATCAATTAATGAAGTTCCGGCTTCTCCAAGAATCGCAGAAATATTTTTGAAAACTTGTTTAGTCTGTTCTTTTACACCACCGCTTACCAACTCATTTGTTGCAGGGTCGATTGCGATTACACCCGATGTGTAAAGCATCTTTCCCTTTGCTTTGAAAGTTATTGCCTGCGAATAAGGACCAATCGGCTTTGATGCCAGTTCAGTGTAAACTTGTTTCATCTTGTGTGCTGCAAAATTAATTTTAATCAAAGCGAAAGCAAGGCGGAAAACCTCTCATAACACAATTGACAAAAATTCTTTTCTTTTCAGTATCCGTGAGAAACTATAAGAAAAAATTTCAATTGTGAAGAACATTTGTCACAGCGACAAAAATTTGCACCATGATTTATAAATCAAAATCAGAAAATAGATTGGCACGGTGCTTGCTAATTATAAAGTGTAAACCTAAACAAATAAAAATAGAAGGAGAAATAAAAATGACGTTAGTAAAATTCAACCCCTCAAACGAAATCGCAAGCTTCAATAAAAAGATGCAGAAGTTTTTCGAGGATTTCGATTCACCGTTTTTCGGTGACTGGGGAAAAAACCAAAACGCTTTCACACCGAGAGTCGATGTAACTGAAGACAAGGATAACTTGTTCGTCCATGCAGAAATTCCCGGAGTAAAGAAAGAAGAAGTTAAGGTATCTGTTGTCGGCGATGTTTTAACTATAAGCGGCGAAAAGAACAGCGAGAAGAGAGACGAGAACAAAAACTACTACAGGATTGAAAGAACAAGCGGAGCATTCTCAAGAAGCTTCACTCTGCCTTCGGAAGTAACAGTCGATAAAATCTTTGCAGAATATAAAGATGGAGTTCTCAATATCACTCTTCCCAAAACCGAAGCTGCTAAAGTTGTTGAGAAACAGATTGAGGTAAAGTAACATCACAGGTTAGCGGATTAAACCGATTAAAACAAAGCGGGGACGGTTTCAGAATCGTCCCCCATAATTTATTAAGAAAGATTTTTAACGATGAGAAATGATTACATAATGAAAATGATTGAGCAGTTTGCAAGAGTTCTGTCGAAAGTAATTTTTTACAAGGAGCTCAAAAGCTATTCGCTTGCACAGGATGAATTGAACGATGGAAGCAAAATGCTTTCGGGATTTTCTCTGGAGCAAATCAAAAAGCTTTCAGTAAAAGATTTGTCGCTTGTTTTCAGTATCAGCACAATCGAAGGAAGGGCAAAGCTGTTTTACACATCGAAGCTGCTGCAGGAAGAAGCCGAAGTTTTTGAAATCGAAAAGAAACATGAGGCAAGTTCTCTCAGCTATGTTAAGTCACTTGAGATTCTTGAGGAGCTGAGAAAACATCTCACAAGCAATGACGGAATAAAAAAGAATCATTTGGATTTTGAAATTAGAAACATTAGAGAAAAAATTATAAACTAAAACATAAGAAAGGAAAAATCACTATGGGAAAAATCATAGGAATAGACCTTGGAACAACTAACTCAGTCGTTGCTGTAATGGAGGGCAATGACCCGGTTGTAATTCCGAATTCAGAAGGTCACAGAACAACGCCGTCAGTTGTTGCGTTCACCAAGAAAGGCGAACGCCTTGTTGGACAGGCAGCAAAACGGCAGGCGGTTACAAATCCGTCGAACACAATTTCCTCCATAAAAAGATTCATGGGCAGAAGATACAACGAAGTTACAGGTGAGATGAAGAACGTACCTTATAAAGTCATCAAAGGCGAAGGTGAAACCGCACGAGTTGAAATCGGAGACAGAATTTATTCTCCGCCGGAAATTTCAGCGATGGTTCTTCAGAAGATGAAACAAACTGCCGAAGATTATCTCGGGCAGAAAGTTACCGAAGCGGTTGTTACCGTGCCGGCATACTTTAACGATGCACAAAGACAGGCAACCAAAGATGCAGGAAAAATTGCAGGGCTTGACGTAAAAAGAATTATCAACGAGCCGACTGCTGCTGCTCTTGCATACGGGTTGGATAAGAAAAAGAAAAACGAAAAAGTCGCAGTGTATGACCTCGGCGGAGGAACATTCGACATTTCAATTCTTGAGCTTGGCGAAGGTGTGTTTGAAGTTAAATCAACAAACGGCGACACACATCTCGGCGGTGACGACTTCGACCAAAGATTGGTTGATTACATTGCTGACGAATTCAAGAAACAGGAAGGTGTTGATTTAAGAAAAGACCCGATGGCTTTGCAGAGATTGAAAGTCGAAGCAGAGCGTGCGAAGTGCGAGCTTTCGAGCTTATCACAGGCAGACGTAAAGCTTCCTTACATCACAGCAATCGAAGGAGTACCGAAACACATGGACATCACAATCACTCGTGCGAAGTTTGAACAGCTTGTCGAGGATTTAATTCAAAGAACAATCGAGCCGTGCAGAACTGCGATGAAAGATTCGGGATTCAGCCAGAGCGACATCAATGAAGTGATTCTCGTCGGCGGTTCAACAAGAATTCCTAAAGTTCAGGAAACTGTGAAAAACTTTTTCAACAAAGAGCCGCACAAAGGAGTTAACCCGGATGAAGTTGTTGCAGTAGGTGCAGCAATCCAGGGTGGTGTGCTTTCAGGTGATGTTAAAGATGTAGTCCTTCTCGACGTAACTCCGCTTTCACTTGGAATAGAAACTCTCGGCGGTGTGATGACGAAGATGATTGAAGCGAACACAACTATCCCGACGAAGAAGATGGAAACATTTTCAACAGCCGCTGATAACCAGCCCGGAGTTGAGATTCACGTTCTTCAGGGCGAAAGGCAGATGGCACAGGATAACAGGACACTTGGAAGATTCCATCTTGACGGAATTCCGCCTGCACAAAGGGGCGTGCCGCAGATTGAAGTTACGTTCGACATTGATGCAAACGGTATCTTAAACGTAGGTGCAAAAGATAAAGCATCGGGTAAGGAGCAGACAATAAAAATCACTCACTCAAGCGGATTGACTGAAACTGAGATTGAGAAGATGAGAAAAGATGCGAAAGAGCATGAAGGTGATGATAAGATAAAACGCGAATTGATTGATGCGCAGAATCAGGCGGATTCGCTTGTGTTCCAGGGCGAGAAGCAGCTGATTGAGCTTGGCGAGAAGATGTCAACCGATACGAAAGGAAAAATTCAGGCAGCTATTGACAGATTGAAGTCAGTTCAGAAATCTACCGATGTGAACGAAATCAAATCGGCGATTGAAGGAGTGAATCATGCATGGAACGAAGCATCAACGCAGATGTATTCTCAGGCAACAAACAATCAGCAAGCTCCTCCGGAAGGTGAGTCAGAAGCGAACGAAACAACGAATGCAAAGACAGATGAAAAGAAAGTTGAGAACGCTGACTTTGAAGTGATTGATGAGGATAAGAAGTAAATATGTAAAACGTGAAACGTAAAACGTGAAAAATAAACAAACCATCTGTTTTAAAGAGCGGGTGGTTTTTTTTATTGAACGTTCTTCCTATTTGATTTCAAAACAAAAGAAATTAGTTTTGTATATGAAAGTTAGCACCAAACTCTTTCTTCTAATATTAATTTCTCTTCCTCTCCTTTTTCTCTCAGCATGCTCATCATCCAAATCTACCGAAGAAGAAAAACCTGAACCTGTCGAAGAAACTTTCGATGAATCTGCCGGCAGCTTAATAATCAGCACGGCAAAAGATGAGCAGCAAAAAGAAATGTATGACAGCAAAAAAGATTCTACTTATCTTTACTGGCTGAACAACAAGCTTATCCTTCTCAACAACCAGACCAAGTGCAACATATTTGCATTGAACGTGCTTTACAAAGGCGGCTTCAAAACACCGAAGCAGAATGTTTTAACAAAAGATTTAGTTGATACTTCAAAGTTCAAAGACATCCTTCCTGTTGTTGGAATCAAAGAACCCGATGCAGCAAAGAAAGGCGACCTCATCGTATGGAACGGACACATAATTATTTTTGAATCACTCACTAAAATTAAAAACGATATTTACGCTCTTGCTTGGTGGGCTGGAACGAGACAGAAAGATAACGGAGAAAATATAATCAATAATGTTTGCTACGGAAAATATAAGCTGAACGGATATTATGTCGTGAGACGACCGGTGAAGAAATAAAAAAGGCGTGATTTAACACGCCTCTTCCGTTTCACGTTTTACTTTTTACGTTTCACTTCATCACTGATTCTTCTTCCTCGAATTATAATTATCATACTTCCCCTGCTTCTGCATCTCTTTCTTTTCTTCCTCAGATTTTGTTTCAGCTCCGCCCAAATCTTTTTCGTATTTATCCATGTTCTCGGATTGTCTTTTCATTTCAGGTGAAGATGAAATAGTATTCATCTGCTCGTTCATATATGTCTTTGCACCACTCAAAAGGTCTCTTGCTTTGTTGTAATCTCCGTTGTCAGCTTCACGCAATGCATTTTCCATCATTTCATTTGACTCGAAGACAGAAATGTTTTGTGCAACCATTTCACTTTTTCCTTTTTGATATTGCTCATTGCTTTTTGCCGGCTGCAATTCCTTTTGTTCGTTCGATGAAACCATTTTGAATTCCGCGTTTACATCTTCATAAGTAAGCTCGCTATCGAAGCTAAGCTTTCTGTCAATCTTTTTTCTCACATCAAATTTTATCAGCACGGATTTCGTCTGCCCGGAGAAAACGTCTTTGAAATCAACAGTAACTTCATCGCCGGATATATCGTAAGGATAACCGAATACTTTACTTACTCCGAGATACTCGGTTGGAAATTTAATTCTCATCTTTGTTCCCTGCCCGATAAGATTGCGGACGCTTTTTAATTCATCAGCAAATATTTCGGGAATGTCCGATGAGTTTTTGATATAATAATAATTTCCTTTTCCGTAATCGGCGATGTCTGACATCAGGTTTTCGTTGAAGTCGTTACCCACACCGAAAGTTGAAATTGTAATTCCATCACGTCTGTTTTTATCTCTCACCATATCGGCAAGCTTGAACCTGTCTGTGATTCCTTTGTTTGCAAGACCATCCGATAAAAGAAAAACTCTGTTGACAAATCCGCGCGAATAAGATTTATTAACTTCATCGTATCCTTCAAACATACCTTCGCTCAGATTTGTGTAGCCGCTCGGTTTCAGCGAAGAAACTTTGTCTTTCAATTCATACTTGTCCCTGATTCTCGCTGAACGCTGGAGAACATTCACGTAGTCATCGTAAGTAATAATCGAAACGTAATCTTCTCTTCCGACTTCATCGATAATATAGTCAACTGCTTTTTTCACATACTCCAGCTTGTTCTTCTCTCCCATCGAGCCGCTTTTATCAATCACGACTGCAATGTTCATCGGCGTTCTTTCCCGGTCGGCTTTAACTTTGTCGGCTTTTAAATCAACATAGAGATAGACCGAATTGTTGTCGTAAAAATATTCGTTGTCGAGATGAGTTGAAAACTGGATTGGTCCGTCGTTTGATTTGTGTTTGAATGGCTTGTTAATTTCATTTGGTTTCTGTTTTGAAAAAGTTCCTGTGTAAGCGGCAACAGAAACGAAAAGGATTACTGCAAGCATCGACAGGAGCAATGCGAGTGGAGTTTTGTTTTGTGTTTTCATGGTTTAGTGGTTTGGTTGGTTTGTTGATAGTTTTACTTCAGAGATTTGTAAATTGTTCCAAAATACCTGCCACGAATTACACTAACTACACAAAGGGAGAATGCTATAGCGTAATAGCAGGATTCAATATCGTAATGGTAAGATTCAAGTTGTCAATGGTAAGATTCAAGTTATCAATGGTTGGATTCAAGTTGTCAATGGTTGGATTCAAGTTGTTAATGGTTGGATTCAAGTTGTCAATGATTGGATTCAAGTTGTTAATGGTTGGATTCAAGTTGTTAGTGGTAAGATTCAAGTTCTTAAAGGGGAAGTTCAAGTTCTTAATGGTAGACTTCAAGTTCTGAATAGGAAAATACTATATTTTATTAAAGAATATGTTATATTAGCACGAAAATTAAAATTAATTTAAGGAGAAAAAATGGTAAGAATGAATTTAAAAAGATTATTTAAGCTGAGGGGAATCGGAAACCCGATGCAGTTTTTATTACAGAAAGGTTTAACCTATAACCGGGCGTATCGCCTGAGCCGGGATGAGTTCACGCGTTATGATAATAAAATTATCGAGCAGGTTTGTTATGCACTGAACTGCACGCCGAATGATTTGTTCGAGTTTGAGCCGGACAAGGAGCATCTGAAAGATGAAAAGCTTGAGCTTCATAAGCTGAAGAAAACGGGATTGGCTGCCAATGAGATTGAAATGCTTTTGCAAACCCAGCCGATTGAAAAAGTTGAGGAGATGATGAGGAAGATGAAAGAAGAGTAGTATTTTTTTAAAGAATGATTTTGGGTTAAGTATTTTTAATGTTATCTCTTTTTTATAATTTGTTCTAGAAGTTTTCCAAGAAACTGAATTCAGATAATCAATAAAACAATAAATGCCAATCACAATAAAAAATAAAAAAGATTTAGGTTTGGGAATTTATACTATTCCTGACATTGGCTTATTGCTTGGATATCCTCTATATAAAGTAAGAAGATATATAAAGAAGTATTGGGATGACGGAATTGGAAAAGAATTATTTAATGATAGGTATAGTTGGTCTGTTGAAAGTAATAGAAAAGCAGTGAATTTTTATGTTTTGATTGAGCTTTATATTTTTTTCCAACTCTTAGAATTAGGTGTAAACACTAAGAGGGTAGTAAAAGCTAGAAGGGAAATTGCAAAACAACTTAATGATTCGTATCCTTTTGCAAATCAGAAACTTTTGACGGATGGCAAAAAAATCTGGTACTATTTGGATAAAAATTTAATTACTGCAGACCCGTCGGCTCAAGTGAATTTTACACAAATTATTGAAAGTTTTGCTAGTAAAATAGAATTTTCTGATGACTTCTTAGCTATGAGATATTTCCCAATCGGTAAAGACCGGAGTGTTGTTGTTGACCCACATCATCAATTTGGTCAACCTGTAATTAACGGCAGCAATATTGTAACGGATACAATTTATTCTATGTATACAAGTGGAGAGAAAATAAAAACATTATCTGTGTTATATGATATTACTGAAAAAGAAATTAAAGATGTGATTGAATTTCATAAAGCTGCATGACAGATATTTATCTTGATGAAAATTTATCTGAACATGTTGCAGGTGCTTTGAACTTATTAAATAAAGGTGACTTTGAAGATTTCAAAGTTGTTTCTACAAAAACAAAGTTTGGAAAAGGTGCGACAGATGAAGACATTATACCTAAAATTGGAAATGAAAATGGAATATTAATTACAAAGGATATTAAGATTCAAAAAACAAGTTTACAGTATGATTTATGTAAGAGACATGGTTTGAGAATGTTTTTTTTAAAGCTACCCAAAGAACAGAATAAACACTGGGAAATAGTCAAACTTTTAATTAATCATTGGGAAGAAATCATTGAACATATAAAAAAAGAAAAACCTCCTTTCGCATATCGAGTCAGAGTAAAGGGTAAAATGGAGAAGCTTTGAAATTATTTGGAAATTGAGCGTTACAATTTTTTATTAATCATCAAATGGAATTTAAAAAAGTTAATTGGGATGATTTTAAAATCAAAGATAGTATTGCTTTAGCGGATTGTTTAAACCTCTATAAATTTATTACTAAAAATAGAATTAGATTTACCGAAGCAATCAAAAGAATTGCTTTTGACAGAAATGTTTCCCCTCCCTCGGTAAGTGCGAATTGTACGTCAAACCAATTCTTGCAAGTTAATGATTGGAATCAGCTGTATAATAATTCTGATAATAAGCTAGTTATCAAAAAAATATATGATGCATTAATTAGAAGACATCCAAAAGAAACCAGTAAAATAAAGAAGATTATAAAATTAGATTTGTAGCATTTTCACCAACCAAAACCCTTCGTACACGCAAACAATTAAAATATCGTATAGAATAAATTATTTTACCAACACCTTCTTCCTCGTCTCTGTGTAATCTGCGGCAACCATCCTATAAAAATAACTCCGCTTGAATATTTGCTGAGCTAAAACTTTAAGAATTTCATTGTTACTTCCCGCCTGCTTCGGTAAATTTGTTTTTCATTGACAAATTTTATGCGACCAAAGTATTATATAGATAAAATAGCTGCTCATGTCGGCAAGGAAGTTACACTCAAGGGCTGGCTTTATAATATCCGCACGTCGGGAAAGCTGATGTTTCCTCAATTGCGTGACGGCACGGGAATTATTCAGTGTGTTGTTTCTCAGAAAGAAGTTTCGGAAAAAGTGTGGGAAGATTTCAAAAAGCTTACGCAGGAATCCTCTATTATAGTAACGGGAACTGTTTCCAAACATCCGAAGAAAGATGAATTCGAGTTACAGGTGAAGGAGCTGGAAATTATCCAGATTGCCGAGCCGTATCCGATTACACCCAAAGACCACGGCGTAGAATTCCTTGCAGACCATCGTCATCTCTGGGTTCGTTCGCCGAGACAGGTTGCGATTCTCCGAATCCGCGAAGAGATTATCAAAGCTTGCCGCGATTATATGTATGACAATGGCTTCACTTTATTTGATTCGCCAATCTTTACGCCGAATGCTGTCGAAGGAACGACAACTCTTTTCGGAACGGATTATTTTGATTTGGGAAAAGTTTATCTCGCACAGTCGGGACAGCTTTATGCCGAATGCGGAGCGATGGCTCTGGGAAAAGTTTATGATTTCGGTCCGACCTTCCGTGCAGAGAAATCAAAGACACGAAGGCATCTCACCGAGTTCTGGATGATTGAGCCGGAGATGGCGTTCTATGATATTTACGACAACATGGATTTGATTGAAGATTTTATTTGCTACATCGTTCAACGTGTTTTGAAGAACAGAATGAAAGAGCTTCAGACAATTGAGAGAGATGTTTCAAAGCTTGAAGCAATTCAAAAACCGTTTCCAAGAATTACTTATACCGAAGCATTAGAAATTATCAACAAGAAAAATGTTCCGCTGATTAGAAAAAAATCAGACGGAAGCGAAGAGCAGATTCGTCCGTTTCCGTGGGGCGAAGATTTCGGCGCTCCGCATGAAGAAGCAGTTGTTGAAGATTTCGATAAACCGGTGATGGTTTACAACTGGCCCGCTGAAGCGAAAGCATTTTATATGAAACGTGATTCTGACGACCCGAAAATTGTCCGCGGTGTTGACGTGCTTGCACCGGAAGGTTACGGTGAAATTGTCGGCGGCTCGCAGAGGGAAGATGATTTGAATTTACTGAAACAAAGAATTGAAGAGCACAAGCTTCCGCTCGATGCATTTCAGTGGTATCTTGATTTACGCAGATTCGGAAGTGTGCCGCACTCAGGATTCGGAATGGGAATCGAAAGAGTTGTTGCGTGGATTTGCAAGCTCGACCATATCAGGGAAACAATTCCGTTTGCAAGAATGATGTATAGAAATAAACCGTGATGGAAACAATAATCATCGATGCTTACAATCTCATGCACAAAGTTGCAGAGCTGAGAGTTTTGCTCAAGCAGGACCAGGATATTTGCGTTGATACAATGATTGCAAAGCTGCAAAGCCATTACGGCAGAGCGAATAAAGTTATGCTTGTGTTCGATGGAATGGGTAAGAACAGAACTCTCGGAAACATCAGCGTGAAATTCTGCAAAACAGAAATCGCAAACAAATATGAGAACGCCGACAATTTGATAAAGCACCTGATTGAAAAATCGAGGAACACAAAGTTAGTGCGTGTGGTTTCATCGGACAGGGAGATAACATGGTTCGCAAAGGACTGCGGATGCAAGATTCAATCTGCAGAGTCGTTCTGGGGTGAAGTGAAAGACAAAAGAATTCAGATAATCGAAGGAATCCGCGAGTCAAGAGAAAAACCAAACGTTGTTACAAGAGGCGAAGTGGATTATTTTCTAAAAGCATTTGGAGTGAAAAAATAGTGTCAGCAATAATCGAAACACAGAATCTCAGCAAAGTTTATACGGCTCGTTTCGGAAAAGGAAATGTTAAAGCATTGAACAATTTTTCGTTCAGCATTAATCAGGGAGAGATTTTCGGGTTGCTTGGTCCCAACGGAGCAGGAAAAACCACGTTAGTGAAAATACTTCTTGGAATAACTTTTCCCACAAACGGCGATGCGAAAGTTTTCGGAATGAAAGCATCGAACCACAAATGGAAAATGAAAGTTGGATATCTTCCCGAGAATCACAGATTCCCGAATTATTTAACCGGCGAACAAGTGCTTGGCTATTACGGAAGATTATCCGGCATGAAAAATAAAGCAGAGATGGATAAAAGAATTGACGAGATGCTTGGCTTGATGCGGCTTACCGAATGGCGAAAAACAAAAATCAAAAAATATTCCAAAGGGATGATGCAGAAGATTGGCTTAGCTCAGGCGATGCTCAGCAATCCCGATTTAATTTTTCTTGACGAGCCGACTGACGGTGTTGACCCAATCGGAAGAAAAGAAATCCGGGACATTCTCACACAAATAAAATCACAGGGCAAAACAATTTTCCTGAACTCACATCTTCTTTCTGAAGTCGAAATGATTTGCGACAGAGTTGCGATTTTAAATAAAGGCGATTTGATAAAAGAAGGAAGCGTCGATGACCTTACGGTTTCACAGGATGTTTTTATTATAGAAACCGGAACACCAATCGACAACGAATCGAGAGCATCGGTTCTTTCGATAGATTCAAATGCGGGAATCGGAGAGAGCGAAATAAATACGAGCAACGGTATAGAAACAGCGAACAGGATTCTCGACATTTTTAGAAGCAAGAGAATCAACATCAAGAACTTCAACCAAAAGACAAGCTCGCTCGAAGAATTTTTTATCAACGTGATAAAGAAGGAGGATGCGAGCTGATGCTGACGATAATCCAAAATACTTTCAGAGAAGCTCTTGCAAAGAAAATTTTCATTGGTTATTATATTTTTTATGCAATCGTTATTTTGTTCATGTTCTTTGCAGCAAACACTGATTCAATTCAGGGTGTGATGGCTCTCGCGGATGCAAAGCAGGCAGTGACATTTGTGGAAACAGGATTTCTTGCGATTGCTTTCCCGCTCATACTTTTCTTTTCTCTGATTTCAACATCATCTTTCTTTCCCTCGATGCTTGAAAAAGGAACAATCGACTTGATGATATCAAAACCTATTTCCCGCTTCAACATTTTACTTTCAAAATATCTCGGAGCAGTGCTCTTCGTTTTTGCAAGCATGGTGTTCTTGTTCGGCTCAATCTGGCTGATACTTTCTGCGAAATCGGGTTATTGGGACGTGACGTTTTTGTTTTCAATCATAACGATGACGCTTGCGTTTGCAGTGATGTACAGCATCGTTATTCTAATAAGCATACTGACACAAAGCACAATCGTTTCAATTCTTGTAAACTTCTTCCTGATTTTTGTTTTATGCCCGATACTTTCTTCACGCGAAATAATTATTTTCCCTTTGATACAAAACGAAACCGTTCAGTTCATCTTCAATTTCTTCTATTATATTTTCCCGAAGCCCGGCGAGATAAAAGATATTACAATTTCTATTCTCAGCGAGCAGCCGCTTAATTTCTGGAAAACAACTGCCGGTGAAAATATGCAGATGACATCAGCATGGATGAGCATGATATCATCAGTGATTTTTTGCATTACCATAACAGCCGCCTCGATTTATTATTTCTCGAAGAAAGACTATTAACAATTAGCAATTAATAATTAGTAATGAGTAATAGAGTTACTCCGTTTAAAAAAATTATTCTTCTTGTTTTTATTATTAATTGTTCATTACTAATTACTAATTGCTCTAAGAACCTCAACCCTGACCCACTTCCTCTTTCCGTAAAACAAAATCTCGCCATGCTTCAAATCGAGCCGCAGTTTGTGATGTATATGAATTTTAAAAAAATGAGAGAAACCGAATTCTGGCAGAAATTTATTTCCGATTCGGTTTTTAGTTCAGAGAAAAATTTCGGCAGCTTTCTAAACACACTCAAAGAGGCAACCGGTTCGAGCATCACCAACGGTATCGACGAGCTTTTTTTTTCCAACTCATGGAACGGCGATAATGCAATTGTTATCAAAGGAACATTTGACAAAAATAAAGTCAATGAATATGTAGGCAGGGATACTCTGTATCAGAAAATAAATTATCCGAACAATGTTGTTGTGTTCAAACAGACAGTTACGAACTTTAATTTTTATTTTAAGGACGACTTCACAGTTTGTGCAAGCAATTATTTGAAGCAGCTTGAATATACTTTTGACGTTAAAGACACTTCACGCACGGGCTTGCTTACAAATGAAAAAGCGATGACTGATATTAACAACATAAAGTTCAAAGAGCATCTCTGGATGATGAGTAATCAAAAGCTTTTCATCCGCGGAATCTTTGAGAACTTTGCAGATACAAAAAAACTGACGGCAAAAAATCCTCAACCGGAAGATTTCGATAAAAGAGACAGCATAGAGTCACAAACACAACAAGCCGACACTTCAGGAAACAAAGAGAACCCCTACGAGCTTTATAATATTTATAAAAAGATTAACGCTGTTTCATTTTCTTTCGATATGTCCGAAGGATTGGAATTATTAATGCAAAATGAATGTGAAGATTTAACTTCTGCAGAAGAACTAAGAAACAAACTTGACGGAATCATCGCTCTCACAAAGCTCAGCAGTGCGTTCACAAAAAATAAAACCACTCCTATTTTAAAGCTCATGGATAAACTGAAAACTGAAGTTTATGAAATGACCGTTGTTGCTAAAGTAAAATTCAGCCAGCAGGATATAACAGAGCTTCGAAAACAAAAAATCTTCTGATAATGATTTCTGCAATTTACGGTGCGACAACTTTCGGTATCAACGCATACACTGTTACAATTGAAACACACTTCAGCACGAAGATTCCAAAGACGTATAATATTGTCGGGTTGCCCGACTCGGCAGTTAAAGAAGCACGCGAGCGTGTTGCAGCAGCAATTCAAAATTCCGGGTTTCATTTTCCAAACCGCTCGATAACAGTTAACCTTGCTCCAGCAGATGTTCGCAAAGAAGGAAGCGGATTTGATTTGCCGATTGCTCTGGCAATAATTTGCGAGGCATCGCAATTAATTCCCGACATGCTTGCTCAATATGTTTTCGTGGGAGAGCTTTCTCTTGACGGAAAGCTTCGTCCCGTAAAAGGAATTCTGCCAATCACGATGGCTTCCAAAGAAAAAAATATGAAAGGAATAATTGTCCCCGAAGAAAATGCGCGCGAAGCAGCGATGGTTGACGGCATCGACGTTCATCCGCTAGGTACTCTGCAGGAAGTTGTGGATTTTCTGAATTCAGGAGGCGGTCTTGAACCGTTTAAAGTTAATCGTGATGAAATTTTTAACATCGACCAAAGAAGCATTGTCGATTTTGCCGACGTGAAAGGTCAGCAGGAAGTTAAGCGTGCAATGGAAATTGCTGCAGCAGGCGGACATAATATTATTATGATTGGTCCTCCCGGCTCAGGCAAAACAATGCTCGCAAAACGTCTCCCGACAATTCTTCCGCCGATGACTTTTGAAGAAGCACTTGAGACCACGAAGATTCATTCCGTTGCTGGGCTTCTTCCGGCGAACACTGCAATCGTTTCTGTTCGTCCCTTTCGTTCACCGCATCACACTGTTTCAGATATTGCACTTGTTGGAGGCGGACCTCATGCAAAGCCCGGAGAAATTTCTTTCGCTCATCATGGTGTTTTATTTTTGGATGAGCTTCCCGAGTTTCAGAAGAACGCTCTCGAGGTTTTGCGTCAGCCGATGGAAGACGGAAGAGTTACAATCTCGCGTTCGAAAATCACAGTTGAATACCCAACGAGTTTCATGCTTGCGTCAGCGATGAATCCGTGCCCCTGCGGAAACTTCGGAAATCCTAATCAGGAATGCACGTGCAATCCCCAGCAGGTACAAAAATATATGTCAAAGATTTCCGGACCGTTGCTGGATAGAATCGATATTCACATTCAGGTTCAGGCAGTAAAATATAAAGACCTTTCAAGTAAAACGGAAGCAGAGCCATCGAAAAATATTCGTGAGCGTGTTATTAAAGCGAGGGAAATTCAGCAGGAAAGATTCAAAGAGAAGAAAAATATTTATTGCAACGCACACATGGGCTCAAAAGATATAAAAGAATTTTGCGGAATCGATTCCGCCTCGGAAGAATTGATGAAGATGGCAATCACAAAGCTCGGACTTTCTGCGAGAGCTTATGACAGGATTCTGAAAGTTGCAAGAACGATTGCAGATTTAACGGGTGAAGAAAAAATTTCATCGTCGCATATCAGCGAGGCGATTCAATATAGAAGCTTGGATAGAGCGATGTGGCTGGGATAATTAAGCTTTTACAAGAATCTCATGTCTCTCTGCATTCATACATTCTTCACTGCATGAGCGGAACCATTTCTTTTCGCACACATCACATTCGAAATGCTGTTTGTGGCAATCGAGGTTTGCACAGTTGACGTAGCGGTCAGTTGCAGTTCCGCAGTGGTGACATTTTCCTGTTGGCTTGTATTCTTCTGCAGAGTTCACAGGAATTGAAATCCGTTCATCAAACACGTAGCATTTTCCCTCAAACAATTTCCCCTCTACTTCTTTGTCTTGCGAGTAACTCACAATTCCGCCGTCAAGCTGGTAAACTTCTTTGAATCCTTTCTTCATCAAATATCCGCTCAGCTTTTCACATCGGATTCCACCCGTGCAGTAAGTTAAGACAGGTTTATCTTTGTACTGTGTAAAATTCTTCTTCAGCCACGATGGAAATTCACGAAACGATTTTACATCAGGACGAATTGCGTTTCTGAAATGTCCGAGGTCGTATTCGTAATCTGTTCTGCCGTCGAGAATCACAGTGTCTTCTTCGTTCAGCTTTTTGAAAAATTCTTTCGGTGAAAGATGCTTGCCTGATAATTTTCTTGGCTCAATTTTTTGTTTGGCTCTGAATGTAACAATTTCTTTTTTATGCCGGACAAAAAGCTTTTTGAAAACATGTTTTTCTACCTCATCATTCTTGAATGAAATATCTTTGAAGCGTTTATCTTTGCGAAGCTCTTTCATGTATGTTTCGGTTTGTTCGAATGTTCCTGAGCATGTTCCGTTTATTCCTTCTTCCGCAAAAAGGATTCTGCCTTTCAATCCGAGTTGTTTGCAAAATTCATAATGCTTTTCAGCAAGCTCTTGGGGTTTATCGATGTGAACATATTTATAATAGAGTAAAACGCGATACATAGCTTACAAAATTATAAATTGAATCTCCAAGACGAAACGAGTAAATTTGTAATTCAATTTTATTTTATTCAGCGGAAGTGGCGAAATGGCAGACGCACCATCTTGAGGGGGTGGCGCTCACAAGGCATGCGGGTTCAAGTCCCGCCTTCCGCACAAGTCATGCGGTTTCCCCGCCAAAGCGGGATTTCGTAAAACTCAACAAGTTCTCCTTCCGTACAAGTCATGCGGGTTTCCCGCCAAAGCGGGATTTCGTAAACTCAACAAGTTCTCCTTCCGCACAAAAAAACTTCCACGCAGAAACGCAGAGCTTTGAGTTTTTAGAAAGTTTCTTAGAAAGAATATCTCACCCCAACGGCACTTTTAATTTAAAAAACGCACCTTAATGTCATACAAAAGAATTCTCAGGATAGTTATTATTGCTTAATCAAATTATGACTGGAACAAAAATCAAACTAATAATAGCAACTGGAGTTTTTTTATTTTTAATTTCTTCATGCAAAGATGAACCGGCAGACCCCGCGGGACAATGATTACGTTTATGTGTGCTCAAGCAATTCCGCAAAAACGTATCACACGTTCAGAGATTGTGCTTCATTAAAGAATTGTAATAAGGATATCTTAGAAGTTACAAGACGAAAAGCCCGGGAGAATGAAAGAATCATCTGCACAAACTGCAACAAAAGAGAATCGGAAAAAACCGATACTCTGAAAAAGTAATAGCTAAGAAATTATCCGGCAAAAAGATACAAAGCTGTAACAAATAACATTCCGGCGGCGGCCTGAAAAAAAATTTCACCTCTCCTCATCACTTCATTTTTATTTTTACTTCTTATCAGACCCCACGGGGTCCAGTAAGCCCACGTTACTTTATTCCCAAGCACCTGCTCTCTGAATCCGCCGGGGTTTCTCGGATATCCGAAAGCTCTGAGTGTATCATACCAAAAATAAAATAGAATGTCAGCCCACCATGTCCACCAAAGTAAGTTGAAAGCTAAAGCGGAAAACCATCCGCCGAGAAAAAATAAAACAATGGTTATAATAATTTGTGTCAGAAGCTGAGACACCCTGTAGCGATTTACCGGCTTAAAATTTTCCCAGCCGCGCTTATAAGAAATGTGGAAACCGAAATAATCGTACAATGAAAAAATAATAATTGCAGCAAACGAAAGAATCAGTTCCATTTACAGAAGCACAAGTACCTATTTGAAAAAATATCTTACGCCGACCGCTCCGTTGAAGTTAATATCTGTCTTTGGAGATAAATCCAAAACCGGAACAAGCTCAACAAAAATATCCACGGGAGCATCATTCAGCATGAAATCAATTCCGAAAGGAACGCGCACTCCGATTCTGTTGTCCGTAATTTTTTTATTGTTCTTGAATTTAATTCTTCCTCCGATTCCAACATAAAGCGGAATCTTTAAAGAAGTATTAAACACATTGAAGTGAACAAGATAATCTCCGTGAAGATGAACGGAGCCGTCATCAAGAAATGACCACGCAATACCGGCATCAATTGCAGTTGTTGAAGTCATCCAGCCTTTCAAGCTTACACCGGTTGGCTCACCGATAATAATCCCCACACCGAAACCTTTATCCTGTGAGCTTATAGAAATTGAGATGATAAAAAAAGAAATGAAGAATAATTTTTTCATGACTTAAAATATTTATTTATTGATGTTCTTACTTCCAAACTTTTCTCTGGTAATCGCTTGGTATCGAAACGTTAAAAAATAAATTTGATTGGTTTAAGTTTACATTATCGAACGTGAGCTTAAAATACTCGCCTTGTTTCGGCCTTCTGATTTCAACCTGTTTGGCATAGCTTCCGTCACCCGAAGTTCTGAAACTTGAAAACTCAAACTGAATCAGCACCGTCCCGGTTTTGCTGATGTAAGAATATTTATAAACGGAGTAAGATGTTTTATCGATAACATATTTTCTTGTGATTGTTGCTTTCTCTCCTTTGAGTTCGATAATATAAGTTCCACCTTCATCAGACAAAGTCATTTTATCTTTTTTCGATTTCGGAATTCTCACAGTTCCTGAAAATGCATTCACCAAATCATCAAACGTGCAGCGGATTTTTGTCAGCGAACCAATGTTCAGAATTGTAGATGAGCCGGTAACCGCCTGGTCGTTCAGGTGGTCGAGGAACGTAAATTTTTTTCTGTTGAAATGTCCCTCTGCTGCGTCGATTCCCAGTGGTCCTTCGATTTTAAAATATACGTCGTCCTTTTTTTTTACCTGGATTAATATTGAACCCGACTCGTCTATCTTGGCTGTCTTTATTTTTATGTCACCTTCACTTCTTATGTTATCAATTGAGGCAGACCTCTCATTGACCTGTTTGATGATGTCGAGTATTTGCTGTTTAACTGGGTCAACCTCAGTTGTCTTTGTTGTGTCTTCTGCAATTGATGTTGTGTCTTCTGCAGTAACCTGTGTTGTATCAGTTCCTTCCTGTGAGAAACAGAAATTCGATAAAGTGAGAAGTGAAATTATTAAGAGCAAAAGTTTCATTGAAACGAAAGTTATATAATCAAAAAGTTTTAATTCTTAAATTTGTGATGAAGATGCCTTCAGATAAATTTTATTACATCATAAACATAGCCATTCAATTTTAGAAAAGGAATAACCATATAAATGAAACAACAATCCAGAATGGAAAAAGATTCACTCGGAGAAATCAAAATTCCTGCCAAAGCATATTACGGAGTTCAGACTCAGCGAGCTGTTGCAAACTTTCCAATCAGCGGAATAAAAGAGCACAAAGTAATGGTCGATGCTTTTGTTTACATCAAGAAAGCTGCAGCAATGACAAACTCATCTCTCGGAATTCTTGACAAGAAAATAGCTGCACACATTATTAAAGCGGCTGATGAAATTCTTTCGGGAAAACACAGGGAGCATTTTGTTGTAGATGTTTACCAGGCAGGAGCTGGGACATCGCACAACATGAACACAAATGAAGTTCTTGCAAACCGCGGCATCGAGCTGATGGGAGGAACACGCGGCGATTATAAACGCATCAATCCGAATGACCACGTGAACATGGCTCAGTCAACAAATGATACTTTTCCAACTTCGATGAGAATTGCTTGCCTTATGATGATGAAAGAATTGCTTCCTGTGATAAAACAATTTCAACAAACACTTGAGAAAAAAGCAAAGTCGTTTGACAAAATAATTAAATCCGGGCGAACACATTTGCAGGATGCCGCACCGATAACTCTTGGTCAGGAGTTCAGCGGCTATGCTAAGATTGTGGAGAAACATTATGAGCTTATTTCAGGCAAAGAAAAATATCTTTCCGAGCTGGGTATAGGTGGAACAGCCGTCGGCACGGGATTGAACACTCACGATAAATACCGTGAAGTGATGGTGAAAAATTTATCGAAAGTAACCGGCTTAAAGTTTCGCCCTGCAGAAAATTATTTTGAAGCCATGCAAAGCATGCTTCCGTTCACAGAGCTGTCATCTGCATTGAAAAATTTTGCTACCGACATGACGAAAATTACCAACGACCTTCGCTTGCTTGCTTCGGGACCAACGACGGGCTTTGCGGAAATTATCATGCCTGCCGTTCAGCCCGGCTCATCAATCATGCCGGGCAAGGTGAATCCTTCGATGGCTGAAATGATGAACCAGGTTTTGTTCCAGGTAATGGGAAATGATTTCACCGTAACTTTATCTTCACAGGCGGGACAACTTGAGCTGAACGTGATGATGCCGGTGATTGCTCACAGCATAATTTTCTCGATGGAGATTTTAAAGAATGCACTAAATGTTTTTGATAAGAAATGTGTGCGAGGTTTAAAAGCGGACTTAAAAAAATGCCGCGAGTATGCTGAGAAAAGTATCAGCATTGTTACAGCATTGAACCCGATTATCGGTTACGCACGTGCGGCGGAGATTGCAAAAGAATCCGTGAAGACAGGTCGCTCGATTATGGATGTGATTCGTGATAAAAAAATTATGGATGAAAAGAAATTGAAGAAAGTTTTGGATTTGATGAAGCTGACTAAGCCGGGGTTGTGAACCCAACCCGTGCGGAAATAGATTTCTCGAAGCTCGCTTACAATCTTCAGCAGATAAGAAAGCACATCAATAAAAAATCCGGTAGCAAAAAGATTAAAATTTGTGGCGTAGTAAAAGCGAATGCTTACGGACATGGAATCGAGCCGGTGAGTAAAGAGCTTGCTGACCTTGGCGTAGATTATCTCGGCGTTGCAAATTATGACGAAGCGATAAAGCTCCGCAAATTAATCCCCGATGCACCGATTCTTGTTTTCGGAACACTGATTCATTCAAAGCTCCAGCCGGAAAAATATGTTTCTCTTCTTCTCCGTTACAATCTAATCGCAACAGTTGCTTCACTTGATACAGCAAAATTTCTTGATGAATACAGCGGACTTCTTGGACAAAAATTTACGGTTCACATAGAAGTTGATACAGGAATGAAACGAATCGGCTTCGATGTATGCAGAGCTTACAAAAATATTCTGCAAATCTGCTCGCTGAAAAATTTAATCGTCGAAGGAATTTTTACTCACTTTGCAACTTCGGAATCGCACAGCAAGAAATTTGCGAAAGAACAGCTTTCAAAATTCAAAGAGCTTCTGAACAAGCTAAAAAGAAAAAGCGGAATCGAATTTTCTGTCGTCCATGCAGCAAACAGCGGTGCAGTGTTTGATTTAAAAGATTCATACTTCAACATGGTTCGCCCGGGTCTGATGCTTTACGGCTATAAGCCGTCGGGCGAAATCAAAAACAAAATTGATTTGAAGCCAATTATGAATTTCAAATCGAAAGTTACTTTCATAAAAAAAGTTGAAGCGGGAGAAAGTATTTCTTACGGCAGGGAATTTTATACGAAGAAATCTACGTTCATTGCATCTGTTCCTGTTGGATACGGTGACGGTTACTGGCGTCGACTTTCGAACAAATCGAAAGTTCTGATTAACAAAAAATTTTATTCTGTCGTTGGAGCCGTAACGATGGACTGGCTCATGGTTGACCTCGGTTCAATACATAAAATAAAAATTGGCGATGATGTTTTATTAATGGGAGAAGAAAACGGATCCAGAATCGGAGCTGACAAGCTGGCTAAAATCGGCGGAACGATTCCTTACGAAATGCTTTGCAGTATTGCAGACAGAGTTGAAAGAGTTTATATAAACGGCTAATTTTAAACGTGACTTTCAAGAAAGATTACATCAACTATATTCTTCACAAAGTTTGTGACTACAATCATGAGCAAATCCAATACAACCCTCCGTTAAAATTATTTATCGATAAGCTTTTGGTAATAGACGACGTGCTGAAATTTACTTTCATCGTAGGAAAAACTTCCGGCATGGAGCAGCTTTTCAGATACTTGCTCTACATCTCGGATAAGATTGACAAATCCCAGATAACAGTTTTTAACATGAAAGATAATTTCGAGTATGACTTAAAAAATATTTCCGGAATACTGCTTGCACTCGATTTAAACAAAGCACAAAACACGGGTAGCAATATGATTGATGAAAAATCACTTGATGAAATTGTTCTCCCTGAGATTGAAGAAGTTAAACGGAAAAAAGATTCTATCAAAATTGAAATTACTGATGAATTCATCGAGCAGAAAATTGAAGATGAAACAGGAATCATTCATGAGGAACATGACGACACCACCTCACTCACACTGATTGAGAACGAAGATTCGCTTAAAGAAGACGGGGAGCTATTTGATATTAATGCTGTGAAAATTGCAGATGAAGAAGAAAAAAATAACGAAGCAGAAAACGTTTCTGAAACAACGGATGAAACTAAACCTGAGGAACCCTTAGAAATTATTATTAACGACGAAATAAATATTGAACCTGAAAACGAAGAAGTTTCCCCGACCATTGAAAGTTTCGGGATAATTGTCGACGAACCTGAAGGAACGGAAAACGAAATTCAAGATGTGGACGAAGAAGTTTCCCCGGAGCTATCGAATGTTTCAGCATTTGTTCCGCTGGAAGAAATAGAAATTGAAATTTCAAGAGATGACCCGTTCAAAGAGGAATCTGTTACAAATGAAGTTTACATGAAGTTCGAAAATAAATTTTTTGAAGAAGTAAAAATCCTGGAGCTTCTTTTAAGAACAATCGATAAAGAACAGCATGAAGAAAACAAAACACGGCTTAGTGACAAATGTCTGCAAAGTTTAACAGAAGTTCTTGAGATTACAAGCGAGCTTTCGAATCTCTCACGACAGCTTTCGTTTGATTTGATTGCGGATATATTTCTGACGATGAATCTTTATTGCACAAAGGCAATTGGTTATCCTTCGATAATTTCTTCCGACACTATCGACTTGTTCGACACGGCACTTATTCTTGTCGATGCATTGATAAGAAATGACGACTACCTTGACAAAGATGACATTGTTTTGAAAATGGAAAAGCTGAAAGAAGAGCTATCGAGACCGGTTGAAGCCGAAGAAAGTTTCGAGGTTAAGTCAGCCACAGAAGAAAAAATTACACAACAGGATGACCAAACAATCCGTGAACAAAAGCAAATAAGTTTCAGGGAAGAAAATACTGAAGAAGAATCTTATGATGAATTACAAGCAGAGCAAATAATCCAACAGCAGCAAAAAGTCCGAAGACAGGAAACACGAAAAGTTGATGAAAGCATTAACTTCAAGCTTCGTTACCTGGTGAAAGAGTTTGAGAAATCCTTCAACGAGATTTGCATGCTTACCGGACAGTTCAGTAAGTTTGATGCTCTTGATAAGATTGACGAGCTAAACAATGCTCTTAAGCTTATTGCAAAAATTTCTTTGGCTGCAAAGCTCCGTGATGAACTGAAGCTTGCGGAAGTTTCTTATGTGTTCTTAAAATATATCAAGGATTACCGCATCAACCTTTATGATGCTGAGATTCAGCAAATAATAAAATACATTATCTTTACATTTAAAATGCTGCTGACTGACAGAAAGCCGGATGACTTTAACGTTTTGGTTCATCATTTAAACAACCCTGTTAGAATTTTCACCGAATGAAATGAAATCATACGCAATCATAATGGCAGGAGGAGTTGGAGCAAGGTTCTGGCCCCTCGGTTCGTTCAAGCTCCCCAAGCAATTTCTTCCTATAGCTGGCAATGACCAGACAATGCTTCAGCAAACTGTGAAGCGTGTCAGGGAATTAATTCCTTATGAAAGAATTTTTGTTGTAACAAATGTTCAATACATCAACGAAGTAAAAAAACAGGTTCCGAAAATTCCTTCTACAAATATCATCGGTGAACCGGTTGGAAGAAATACAGCACCATGCATAGGGCTTGCAGCAACTATGATTCGGCAGTTCGATGAAGATGGCTCAATGTTCGTTCTGCCTGCCGACCACCTGATTGAGGATACGGACAAGTTCATAGAAACAATAGAATGCGGAATTGATTTTGTAAAAACACATGATGCAATTGTTACAATGGGAATCGTGCCAACTCATCCGGAAACAGGATACGGTTACATTCAGTTTGTCGAGGATGCTTTTTTTAAATCCGGAAAATCATCTGACATAGAAATCTATAAAGTAAAAACATTTGCTGAGAAACCCTCACATGAAACCGCAAAAATTTTTTTAGAAAGCGGAGACTTTCTCTGGAACAGCGGAATGTTTATCTTTCGTGCTGATGTGATTCTTGAACAAATTAATAAACTGCTTCCTGATTTGAGCAATGGCTTAATCAAAATTGAAAAGGCACTGCACTCTTCAAAGTTTGGCTCTGTACTTAAACAGGTTTTTGCCGAGATAAAAAGTATTTCAATCGATTACGGTGTGATGGAGAAAGCAAAAAATGTTTACGTCATTAAAGCGAACTTCCGCTGGAGCGACCTTGGAAGCTGGGATGAAGTTTACAGAATCAAACAGAAAGACATTAATAATAATTCATTGATGGGAAATACCTTCGTTAAAGATTCTTCAGGTAACCTTGTGATTTCTAACAAAGGATTTGTAGGACTAATAGGAGTTGATGATTTGATTGTCGTGAATTCAAAGGATGGTCTCTTAATATGTAAGAAAGAGAGAACACAGGAAGTAAAAGAAATTGTTGATTACCTGAAGCGTAAAGGGATGACGGATTTTATATGATAAAAAAAATTTCACATATTGGAATAGCTGTGAAAAATCTTGAAGCATCAAAAGATATTTACAGAATGCTTTTCCAAACAGAACCAACCGATAATGAAATTGTTACTGAGCAGAAAGTAAAAGTTTCAAAATTCAAACTCGGTGAATCGACGATTGAATTGATTGAAGCTACAAGCGAAGATTCTCCGATAGCAAAGTTCATTACAAAACGCGGAGAAGGAGTTCATCATATTGCTTATGAAAGTGATGACATAAATTCTGAGCTTATAAGAATCGAATCAGAAGGTTTCGAACTTCTGAACAAGGAGCCGAAAACCGGCTCGGATAAAATGCTTATAGCTTTCCTCCATCCAAAATCAACAGGCAGTGTGCTCACCGAAATCTGCCAGCATTAAACGTGCAAGCAGGTAATCTCAAAAAAATTCTTTTCATAAACGAAGGACAGCTTGGCGACTTGCTTGTTCTTACTCCTGCATTGAAAGCCATTAAACAACAGCTTCCCCAAAGCCACGTAACAGTTGCTTTAACAAAACGCAGTTATTATGTCCCTCCAGAAAGCAAAGACAGGTTCGTAAAAATTTCAAAAGGCGAAGGAACTGCGGAAGCATTAAAAAACAATCCTTACGTTGATGAAATGATTGCCATCAACAGGAAATATATTCGCGGGTTGAGGGGATTGAAAAGAATTAAAGCCGAGTTTTACATTGTAAAATTTCTTCGACAAAAAAAATACAACTGCGTTATCAATGCTTTTCCTGAAGACAGGTTTATGATTTGGTCTTTTCTTGCAGGTATTAAAACCCGTGTCGGACAAAAGAATCACAAGCTGAGTTATTTGCTTACACACAAAATAAATAATTCACCGAACGAAGTAAATCATCTCAATTATATTTTGTTGTTGCTTAAAGCTATCGGAATAAGCTCAACCGATAAGAAAACTTTTTTTTACATCCCTGAAGAAAGCAACCAATGGATTGATGGCAAGCTAAATGAACTTAATATTTCTTCTGAAAAAAAAATTATCTGCATACACCCGGGTGCAAGTAAGCCCGACAGAGTTTGGGCAGTGAAATATTTTGCTGAGTTAACAAAACTTTTAATGTCATTGAATGATGTTGAGCCCATAATTTGTTCAAGTGACTTTGACGAAGAAATTGTGAATGATATTTTGCAGAAGCTTGATGTAAAGCCCAATGTTCTGAAGATTACCGATAACATCAGCAATCTTGCGGCGTTATTTAAACACAGTGAACTTGTAGTCTGCAATGATTCCGGACCAAGACATCTTGCAGCTGCTGTGGGTGTTCGTTCAATCAGTGTATTCAAAAGACATAATGATAAACAGTGGAAGATTTATCCCGAAGAACTTGCAAAGACATTGGAAAAAGATTCGGCTTGTTCGAAGTGTCCGGAAGATAAATGTTTGATTCCCATTCCTGACGGAGAAAAATACGGAGCAGAATGTATGTGGTCAATAAAACCGGAAACAGTGTTTAATGAAATAAAATTAATGCTTGACCTTAAATAATGAAAAAAATATTTTGCCGAACCGTAATTTTATTTTCTTTGATTATGACAACTAACTCACAGCAAAAATCTCTGGATTCACTTTCATGGATTGCCGACAAATGGATTTTGAACGAGGGAGAAGTTGTAACAATTGAAAGCTGGGAAAAAGTGAGTGACATTTTGTTCATCGGTGAATCAACTACAAAGAAAGGGGCTGACACAGTCTTTCATGAAAAACTTGAGTTGAGAATCATTGGCGGTGATATTTTTTATATTGCTGATGTAAAACATAATCCTGAACCAGTGAAATTCAAACTGACTTTTTGTTCAGACAAAGAAGCACATTTTGAAAATCCCGCTCACGATTTTCCTCAAAAAATAATTTACAAGCTTTTGGCTGACACAAAGCTTTCGGCAAAGATTGAAGGTAAAACTCCGAAAGGTGAATTGAAATCAAGCGAATGGCTCTACGACAGGATGAGATAATAGACTCATGAAGCTTCTTAGAAAAATAAATAGAGTTTCACTTTGTTCACTGATAATCCTAACGCCACTCATATTCTACCCCTACATTGAAAACGCATATACATTAATAAAATTTTCGGTTCTTCGTTTTGCCGGGGGGATTTTTGTCATTACTTCGATTGCAATTTTATTTCGGGAAAAAAATAAAAATCCGGAGAACAAAATTAATCTTATCGATTTTTCCGTGTTGCTGTTCTCGGTGTCTGTTCTTCTGTCAACAATTTTCTCTCAAAATTTTTTGATAAGTATTCTTGGCCAACCGGTAAGACAAATAGGTTCTATTTCTTACTCATTTCTTTTTCTGCTCTACTTATTTTCAAGAAAAATATTTGCAGATGAAAAATTTCTAAAGGCATTTATTCTATGTTTTGAAATTGCGGCTGTCATTGCAAGTGCTTATTCAATTCTGCAGTCCTATCATATAGAAATGTTCTCAATGCAGCCACTCAACAGCCGCAGGCCGGTTTCAACACTTGGGAATGGTGTTTTTCTGGGTGCTTATCTTGTGCTAATATTTCCTTTTTCATTCTTCAATGCTGCAGAGAAAAAAAATATTTTTTTGCGGTATTTATTCCCAGCAGTAATTCTGGCGGGAATAGTGTTTTCTCAAACACGCTCAGCATATATAGCAGTATCCGGAACAGTTTTGGTAATTACAATTATTTTTATAGTTTTAAACTTTAATAAAAGCAATCACAATACAAAAAAAATCTTTCCGAGAATTATTTTCTTTTCAGTTTTGATAATAGCTGCTGCTTCAATTATTTTTATTTTCACAGATAATGCAATCACCAGACGTGTTCAAAGTATTTTTACGAACTTCAACACAAATCCAAGATGGTTGTTGTGGTCGGAGTCGTTTGAAATTTTAAAAAAATATCCTCTTACGGGAAGCGGCATTTCCGTTTTCAGCAATGTGTTTGAGTTCATTTCATCACAAAGATTGAAGTTGGATGACGTTCGCGGAATATATGACCATGCCCATAATAATTTTCTGCACACACTTTTCACGATGGGTGTTATCGGTCTTGGCACTTATTTGTTGTTAATGGGTTCCGCTATTACTTTATCAGTAAAATTATTGAAGCAATTTTCCCATACCAAGAAAAGAAGAACATTATTTTTTTCCGTTGCAGCAGCATTGACCGGCTATTGTTTTTATGGACTTACAAACTTTGATGACCTCAATGTTCAATTAAATTTGTTTTTTATTCTGTCTGTTTTATCAGTAAAGGTTTCAAAAAATCTTGAAACAGGAATTATAATCCCTAAACCAATTATTAAAGTCTTAACATCAATAAAGATTCCGCTTTATTTACTAATAATTATTTTCTGCCTTATAAATATTTATAAAACTAATTCTAATATTAAAGCTGATATTTTATATTCTCAGGGAATGCGTTTATCAATTGCAGGAAGATTTACTGAATCAATTGATAAGATGAATGATGCTATCAATACTAATTATTATAATTCATCCTACAAGCTTGGACAGGTTCAGAATGTTTATATTTATTGTATCAGCAATCCGCTACTTGACACAACGAAAAAAAATAAACTCCTGAATCAATGTCTTGATGAAATTGATAAAGCAGAAAGAACTCATAACTCGAAGCTCTTTTGCGAGTCGTATCGTGCTCTTGTTTATTACTCATTGAACAATTTTTCAAAAGCTGATTCAATCAGGAATTGGATTTACGGTTACGATTCAACAATGATAAACTTCAGAATCAATTTGGCACGCTTTTATATCAGCACGAATTATTTTGATAATGCGAGGAAAGAAATGGATTATATTTTTTCTTACGACAAGGAGAACATTGAAGCATTGCATACTGCGGCAGTATATTGTGAAAGGTTAGGGATGATTGATGAAGCAAAAAAACGCTGTGAGAAAATTTTAAGCATACAAAAAGATAATCCTGTTGCATTAAAATATTTACATCAGCTTAATACAAAGCAAAACCAAAAATAAAGAAAGCTCGTAAGCCGGATTCTGTTTTTAAACAGTCATTTATCTAAGCTGCCCACCCCGCAGCATCGAACAGGCGGTTCTTTTGCTGCTGTACGTGGCATTGCACCGGGCGGGGTTTGTCTTGCATCATGTGATTACTCGCATGAACGGTGGTCTCTTACACCGCCGTTGCACCCTTACCTCCGGTTTCCCGGAAGCGGTTTATTTTCTGTGACACTTTCCGTTGAATGAAATTTGCTTTCATTCACTCCCGATTTCTCAGGACGCTCTGCCTTGTGGTGTCCGGACTTTCCTTCCCCGATAAATCGGGAACGACTGCTCGGCTTTCCATTATTTTGTTTTTGAATCTATTGCGAGATTCGCTAATCTGTCCGCTGCTTTGTTCAAAGAACGTTCGATGTGTTTGATTGAAAACTTTATACCGAGTTTTTTTGCTTTAACATGAAACTTGTTGTTGAGCAATGCGAGCCCCGGTTCTTTGACAGCATAATTGAAGTTAAGCTGGTTCACAATCAATTCACTATCCGAATAAAATTCTATGCACCCAAAATCTTTTCCGGATTCAAAAATTTTTTTTAAAACATCGAGCGATTTTATGATAGCTCTATACTCTGCCTGGTTATTTGTTGTTTCTCCTAAATATTCTTTCCGGCTTTCAACTATAAAATTATTTTCATCGTAAACTACAACTCCAATTCCTGATTGTCCGGGATTTCCTCTCGAAGCACCGTCAGTAAAAACTTTTAAAATTCTCACAAAGATTTTTCAGCAGGGATTTGGGAAATTAATTCTTCTGCAACAAGAATTCTTCCGCATGACTCACAATTAAAAAATCTTTCCGCCATCCTTATTTCAATTGCTTTCTGAGGAGGAACAGAGCTGTAACATCCGAGACACGAACCTTTTCTTACAACTGCAACCGCATCGCCGTACATTGCGGCATTTATTCTTTCATAATAATCGAGGTCTTCCTGTGGAATCTCTGACAAAATCTGAGTCCTTTGGCTGTCTAGTCCGCTCTCTTCTTCCTGGTTTTGTTCGCTCAAAACTTTTAACTCTTCTTCAAGTTCAGCTAGCTTAGCGAACATCTCGTCGAATTCCTGTTTATGAGAAGTTATCTGTTCGGTCAAAGAATCTTTTTTTGGTTTCAGTTCACTCCCGATTAAATTTTCATGTTCTTCTATCTTTTCGTAACCCATTTCAATTTCTTTTGCGAGAGCTTCGTATTCTTTATTCGAGCTGACTCCGCCTTCACGAAGAAGAATATCATCACGTTCAATTTTTGTAGATATTTCTTTTATCTGTTTTGCAAGCTCTTCTTCTTTAGTTTCTATTTCCTGAAGCTGGGTTGTGAGTTCGTTCAGAGATTCCTCGGTTTCGTTTTTTTGTTCATTCAGCTCTTCAATTTGCTGAGGAAGGTCACCCTTTAATTCGTGAAGCTCTGCAAGCTCTTTATCAATTTTGTTTAACCGGTATAATTTTATTAATCGCTCTTTCATTTCTCTCCTTAAGTAATGCTTATGCTGTAATATTTTTTTTCTTTAATGATGTAAAAACAATTTTTTTCCAAGTTCTCTTTATAATTTCTTCCGATGGTTATCAATATTTTTTTCCTCTTAACATTTGTTACAGATGGCTTCATACTTGGATTCAGTTTTGGGTTTAGCTTTTTCAGAATCGATGAAAGCGTTACATCTTTTTTGAACCGGAATATCATTGAGCTCTTGATTTCTTTTCCTCTGACTAAAACCGAATAAATTTCGTAAGCGGTTTCCTCGTATGGATGATTAGCAAGCATAGTATCTATTGTTCCGTTTAAGCTTTCTTTATTACAAATCATTTCGAGACGAACTTCTTCAACCATCTCAAATTTTTGTTTTGTGCCGGCAAAAGGATTTGTCCCGATTCCGCCTTTGAAAGTGCCGACCCCATTTATTCTGAAAGAACAAGCTGTGTAATTTCCTATTTTGCCTGCCCCTGCTGAAGCCATTGTAAATGTGAGCTTATCAACGTGGGTTGCAGGAACAAAAACTACAACCTTAAATTTCTCAATATACTCGTAAACTTTTTCAACAATCAGAATTTGTTTTCTGCCAAATAATTTATTTGCAAGTTCAACAGGTGTCATAAAAAAAATGTCCCGAGTTTTTGTCGGGACATCATTTTAAAATTACTTTTGTTTAAGCTTCTTGATGAGCAGAAATTTAAAGTTCATTACAATCATTATACAAAAATAGAGCCCGGTAAAAATACATTCAAGACAATAAAATCCATTTTATAAAATGAAAATATTTTTCATGTTGAACCGTGGAAGAAATATTTGAAATACTTAAAACATCTAAGACAATTGCGGTAATCGGTTTTAAGAATGGAGAATCTGATGATGCATATAAAATTCCAAACTATATGTATCAGCAAGGTTACAAAATATTTCCAGTCAACCCAAAGTATAAGGATAAAAAAATTTTAGGGGGAACCTGTGTTTCAAGTGTTACTACGATTACTCAGCCAATTGACATAGTAAACATCTTCCGTAAGCCGGAATTTGTTTTAGAGCATGCTAAAGAAATTCTTTCAATGAAAGTTTTACCAAAATGCGTCTGGATGCAGCTTGGAATTTATAACTTTGATGCTGAGAAATTATTATCTGCGAAAGGAATTAAGGTCGTGCAGGGAAGATGTATTATGGTGGAACACCTGAAGCTTAAATCAGACAGCGATACTGATTAGATTATCCCAAGCTCTTTTCCAATCTCACCAAACAATTCCAGAATCCTGTTTAAGTGTTCATCTTCATGCGAGCTCATGTATGAAGTTCTCAGCATTGCCATTCCCGGAGGAACACCCGGAGAAATAAATGCATTGGTGAAAACACCGGCGTCAAAAAGCTTTCGCCAGAAAATAAAAGTTCTGTCATCGTCGCCGATAATTACAGGCACAATTCCTGTCTGTCCATCGATGATTGTGAAACCCATTTCTTTAAAGCCCCTTCTCATTTTATCTGCGTTGGCTATCAACCTTTCGATTCGTTCAGGTTCCTGTTCAAGAATTTCGAGCGCAGCCATTGCAGCAGCGACAGATGCCGGAGTTGGTGATGCACTGAATATCAAAGCCGGCGAATGATGCTTAATATAATTTATAACACGTTCGCTTCCTGCCATAAATCCGCCAAGCGATGCAAATGTTTTTGAAAATGTTCCCATCGTGATGTCAACTTTGTGCATTAAGTTATAATGCGAGCCCGTTCCTCTTCCGCCTTTTCCGATGACTCCGACCGAATGAGCATCGTCAATCATTACTCTTGCATCAAATTTTTCTGCAAGCTCAATCATGCGGGGCAAATTTACAATCTCGCCTGTCGTTGAAAAAACTCCGTCGGTAACAATCAGCTTTCCTTTCTCTTTCGGAATTCTTTCGAGAACTCTTTCGAGGTCATCCATTTCGTTGTGCTTGTATCTTTTGAACTCAGCAAATGCACCTTTCGCCATTAAATCTGCGGCAACAATACAAGCGTGATTATCTTTGTCGGAAATTACATACTCACCCTTTTGAACAACCGTTGGAATTATTCCCTGTGCAGTTTGATAACCTGTGCTGAAGAGCAGAACATCTTCCGTCCCGAAAAACTTTGCCATTCTTTTTTCAAGCTCGATGTGAATGTCGAGAGTGCCGGTAAGATAACGTGAGCCGCTGCATCCCGTTCCATATCTTTTCACAGCCGCAATCGCAGCTTCTTTTACTTTTGGGTGAGCCGTTAAGCCGAGATAATTATTTGAGCCAGCCATAACAACCTTTCGTCCTTCGATTTGAACGACAGGTCCTTCATTTTCCTCGATTGCACGGAAGTAAGGATACAGTCCTAATTTTTTTACGTCGTCTGCTCTTGTGAAATCAAAACATTTTTGGAATAAGTCCAAGGAAACTCCTTTGAAATTGGAAAGCTAACCCAATTGATAGTTTTTGTATGATTGAATATTATTGGCAACTTAGTTTGAGCAAAAAATTTTAACAATGCAAAATTCATTTATAACAGGAGCAACAGGATTTATCGGCTCTCATCTTGCCGATGAGCTGCTGAAAAAAAATTATTCGGTAAAATGTCTTGTAAGAAAATCAAGCAGTACAAAATGGTTAGACGGGAAAAACGTTGAGCTTGTTTACGGTGATTTGTTCGATAAGAAATTTTTGTCCGAAGTACTGAAAGATGTCTATTACGTTTATCATGTGGGCGGAGTTACGTTTGCTAAAAAGAAGGAAGAATTTTTTCGCGGTAATGTAGATGCAACAAAAAGCTTGCTTGAGGCATGCGTAAAATTCAAACCGGATATAAAAAAATTTATTCACGTAAGCTCGCAGGCATGTGTTGGTCCTTCATTTGATGGCAAACCCATCGATGAATCACGCGATTATTTTCCTCTCACGACTTACGGAAAATCAAAAATGGAAGCGGAGAAGCTCGTTAAGAGTTATTTTGATAAGTTGAATTGCACAATCGTCCGTCCGCCAGCCGTTTATGGTCCGAGAGATTATGCAATCTTCGAATATTTCAAATCCATGAACCGCGGACTTCAGCCGATGATTGGTTTTGAAAATAAGTTAATCAGCTTGATTCATGCAATTGATTTGGTGAGAGGATTTATACTTGCGGGAGAATCGGACAAATCATCTTCACAGATTTATTTTATTTCGTCGGAGAAGTTTTACAACTGGCGTGATATAGGTGAAATAACAAAACAGATTCTCGGCAGAAGAACGCTAAGATTAGTCATCCCTCATTTTGCCGTAAAGACGACAGCATTTTTCTCGGAGGTCTTCGGTGTTTTTTCTTCAAAGCCGGTTATCTTAAACAGAGAGAAAGCAAGAGAGCTCACACAGCAGTTCTGGATTTGCTCTGTTGAAAAAGCAAAACGTGAGCTTGGCTTTAAGGAAACGTTCACATTAGAAGAAGGATTTAGAAACACTATTGATTGGTATAAAGAGAATGGGTGGCTGAAGTAAGGAATGCTTAAGTATAATCTATTGCAACTTTTAACATGACCTGCTAATTTGAATATATCATAAAGGAGAATTTAAAATGCCCGATAAAATCTCAAGACGTAATTTCATAAAAACTTCCGCAGTTGGAATTGTTGCAGGCAGTACGGCTCTTTCGGCAATTGACATCAGAAAACTTTTCGCAAATTCACAGAAAGCTTCGGTCAGCAAATCGGGAGATGATATTGTCGTTAAACTTGCCGATGCAAAGAATGCAGCTTTGGCAACCGTCGGCGGCTCTGTGATGATTAATGATGAAAATATTTTAATCAGAACATCCGAAACTCAATTTGTAACAATGAACTTAATCTGCACACACAAAGGATGCACGGTAGAGTTAACCGGTGACAAATTCGTTTGTCCGTGCCATGGCTCGGAGTTTTCTTTGGCGGGAAAAGTTACACCCGGCTCAAAGGCAACAAAAGATTTGAGAACGTTTGAAACTATATTTGAGACCGATAAGAACCAGGTTGTTATTAAAATGGTTCAGCAATAATACGTAACAGAAATTATTTTTTGTTAAATCGAAGTCCTTCTATATATAGAGGGACTTTTTATTTAGAGGAGAAGATGCTTTTCAAAACGTAGCCCGCAACCTGCGGGTTTTCTTTGAAGCGGCGGATTGAATATTGATACCAGTGAGTTCCGAACGGAATATAAACTCTGAGCCGATGACTGTTTTTTAAAATTTGGTTTCTCAATCCTTCCCTTACACCAAGAAGCATTTGAAATTCGTATTCGTTTTTCTCCAGCTTCAGTTCTTCAATCAGTTTATAAGCTCCTTTTACGAGAGCATCGTCATGAGTTGCAATGCCGGGATAACAATTGTTCTCAAGAATTATTTTCAGAATCCTGAGATAGCTTAAATTAATTTCTTCTTTTGTTTTAAAAGCAATTTCTTCCGGTTCAACGTAGATGCCTTTGCACAAACGGAAGTTTGTTTTGCTTTTAACAAGCTCACATACATCATCTTCTGTTCTTTGTAAATATGCCTGAAGAACAATTCCACAATTCGGGTTTGTTTCTCTTGCATGTTTGAAAAGATTTATTGTATCAGTTGTACAGGATGAATCTTCCATGTCAATCCGGACAAAAATATTCAGTGACTTTGATTTTTCAAAAATCGTGCAAAGATTCTGCAAACAGAAATCGTAATTAATTTTTAATCCGAGTGAAGTAAGCTTCAGTGAAAGATTCGAAACCAATCTATGTTTGTCGATTGCTTCGAGAACGTCGATACTTTCCTGCATCGACCGCATTGCATCCGCTTCGTTGAAAACATCTTCACCGAGAACGTCCATAGTAGTCATGATTCCCATTTCATTCAGCTTTTTAGTGACGGCAACAGCATCATTCAGCTTGTCACCTGCGATGTAACGATTAGCAAATTTTCGGACAATTGATTTTGGAACTAATGGGAGAGCAGCAACAACAGCTTTGTTCAGCAAATTCATTTTACAACAATGTTGACAAGCTTATTCGGGACGACAATTTCTTTTATGATTTCTTTCCCGTTGATATATTTTTTTATCTTCTCATCTTTTTTCATCAAGCTTAAAAGTGTTTGCTCATCGCTGTTTACCGGAACATCTATTTTGGTTCTCATTTTTCCGTTCACCTGTCCGACTATCATAACGGTATCTTCTTTGATTTTGCTTTCATCAAATTCGGGCCAATGTTCGAATGCAATAGTCGAACTGTGTCCAAGCTTTTGCCAAAGTTCTTCTGCGATATGCGGAGCGAATGGAGATAACAGCTTCACAAAATCTTCAATTATTTTTTTCGGAATGTTTTCTTGTTTGTAAGCTTCATTCACAAATATCATCAGGTCACTGATGCATGTGTTAAATTTTAAATCGTTGTCTTCTATGTCTTCTGTTATAGATTTGATGGTCTTGTTAATCAATCGTTCCACATTGATACTTATCCCACGACTTAAGTCGTGGGTTTCAGCGTCTATGATTTTAGAATTAATGTTTCCGTCTTCATCGATAATCAAACGCCAAACTCTGTTCAGAAATCTGTTTATGCCCTCAATTCCTTTTGTTGACCACGGCTTTGTTGCAGAAAGCGGGCCGAGAAACATTTCGAACATTCTAAGCGAATCGGCACCGAATTCGTTTATCACATCATCCGGATTTACAACGTTGCCTCTGGACTTCGACATCTTGTTAAAGTCCTCACCGAGAATCATTCCCTGGTGAAATAATTTCAGGAACGGTTCACGTGTTGAAACAACTCCGATGTCGAACAAAACTTTGTGCCAGAAGCGTGCATAAAGCAAATGCAGAACCGCATGCTCCGCACCGCCGAGATACATGTCAACAGGCATCCAGTATTTTTCTTTTTCTTTGGAAACAAGCTCGGAATTATTTTTAGGGTCAAGGAATCGGAGATAATACCAGCAAGAGCCAGCCCATTGCGGCATCGTGTTTGTTTCTCTTCGTGCGGGTTTTCCGGATTCTTTATCAATGGTGTTCACCCATGAATCAATACTTGCAAGAGGCGATTCTCCGGTTCCTGTTGGTTTATACGATTCAACTTCAGGAAGCATTACAGGCAAATCATTTTCTGAGACTGTTTTTACAGTTCCATCCTCAAGATGAATTATCGGAAACGGCTCACCCCAGAAACGCTGTCGTGAAAAAAGCCAATCACGGAGCTTGTATTGAATTGAACCATTGCCGATTCCTTTTTTCTCAAGCCATTCAATGACTTTCTTTTTTGCCTGCTCGGTTTTCAATCCGTTGATGAAACCGGAATTAACTGCTGTGCCTTCTTCTTCGTAAGCAGCTTTTGAAATGCCGCTTCCCTGAACAACTTCGACAATCGGAAGATGATGCATCTTTGCAAATTCCCAATCACGCTGGTCATGACCGGGGACAGCCATAATTGCTCCGGTTCCGTAACCCATCAAAACGTAATCAGCAATCCAGATTGGAATTTCTTTTTCGTTCACAGGATTAATTGCATAAGCTCCGGTGAAGACCCCTGTTTTATTTTTTTCCAATGCCTGCCTGTCAATGTCTGATTTATGTTTTGTTGATTCTTTATAAATCTCCACAGCAGTTTTATGATTATCTGTTGTGATTAAATCAACCAAGGGATGTTCGGGAGCGAGAACCATATAAGTCGCACCCCAAAGCGTATCGGGACGGGTTGTGAAAATCTGAACCACATCTCTTCCAATTTGTAATTTGTCCCCGACTTGATCGGGGATTGCAATTTGAAATTTGAGGGAAGCTCCTTCACTTTTGCCAATCCAGTTTCTCTGCATCGTCTTTGTGCTTTCAGGCCAATCGAGCATGTCGAGGTCAATCAGTAAGCGTTCGGCGTATTCGGTAATCTTCAGCATCCATTGTTTCATCGGTCTGCGTTCGACGGTATAACCTTTTTCAAATTGCTCAGGGACTTCTTCGTTTGCAAGAACTGTCCCAAGCTCAGGACACCAGTTCACTGCAACTTCGGCTTGATACGCCAATCCTTTTTTATAAAGCTGAATGAATATCCATTGTGTCCATTTATAATATTCCGGGTCAGTTGTAGAAATTTCTCTGTCCCAATCGTAAGAGAAACCGAATGACTTCAGTTGTCTTTTAAAATTTTCAATGCTTTGCAGTGAAGTTATTCGCGGATGAACTCCGGTTTTGATTGCAAACTGTTCTGCGGGCAATCCGAATGCATCCCAGCCAATCGGATGAAGAACGTTGAAACCCTTCATTCTTTTGTATCGTGCTAAAATATCTGTAGCGGTGTAACCCTCGGGGTGACCAACATGCAAGCCATCGGAAGAAGGGTAAGGAAAAAAATCAAGCACATAATATTTCGGCTTGGAAAAATCTTTGCCAACTGCAAATGTTCTTTCCTCATCCCAAAATTGCTGCCACTTTTTTTCTATCTTTTCAAAATTATACTTCATGATTTACAAAATTATAAATCATGGCTCAAAGAATCAGTGAAGAAAGATGTAGTCAGGCAGAAAAACAAAATCGGAGGAAATCAATTTCATTTCATCCGCCCTATTTTTATTTTCGCAGGTTAGTTTTATTTTGAAAGACAGATTAAGAAATATAAAGCTTATTGTAATCGATATCGACGGGACTCTCGTTGATACGAAAGGGAATGTCGGTGCTAAGTCGATTGAACTTGCTAAAGAACTAAAGAACCGGGGAATACTCTGCACACTTTCTTCGGCAAGGTCGTTTTATTATTCATGTCACATTGCCGATGATATGGAAATCGATGTTCCTTTTGTAACTCTCGACGGTGCGTTGATAAAAGACAGAAAGAACAAAGTTATTTTCAAAGGAGTGATTAAAAACAATTTGGTACGCAGAGCTATAAAGCTTGCTGAAGCAAACTATGGCAAAATAACAATGTGTGATGAGCATCATCTTTTCGTAACACCGAGAAACGCTGTAGTAAAAGAATACACAAAGCTGAGTGCACAGGTAAAAGAAGTTGAAGACTTCAACGATGTGAAAGATGTTCTTGAAGTTTTGATTTACTGCGAAGACAAATCTTCGATGCGGACAATAAAAGATAATTTAAGGTTTCCTTATACTGTTGGGATTTCAATGAGCGTTACAAAATCTCCTTCGAATGAATATTATCTTCTGACGTTAAAGAAAAAAGGAAGCGATAAGCTTGCAAGCGTAAAGCGTCTTGTGAAAAATCTCGGGTTTAAACGACAGCAGGTCGCAGTAATAGGAGACTGGCACAATGACATGCCGCTCTTTGATTACGGTGGATTTAATATTGCGGTTCAGAATGCAATACCGGAACTGAAACGCAAAGCTGATTACGTTACCGAAGCGACCAATAACGAAGATGCAGTTGGCGAAGTACTTGAGCTTGTTAAAAAAAATAATTTATTATTCGTCAAGAGCTGAAATTCAAACTCACCTTTAACTATTCACAATTGAATAAAAGTATCACTGTCGGAATACTCGGCGGCGGTCAGCTTGCAAGAATGTCAAGCTATGCTGCACGCCGTCTAGGTTTTGATGTAGCAATTCTTGAGAAAGAAAAGAACTCACCTGCAGGACAAATCACAAAAAATGAATTTATTGGTTTAGTAAGTAATCATTCGTTGCTGAAAAAGTTTGCTTCCGGCTGTGACGTTGTTACACTTGAAAATGAATTTGTAGATTATCATCATCTTGAATTTTTAGAAAAGCAAAAAGTAAAAGTTTTCCCTTCATCGAAAACTGTTTTTTTAATTCAGGATAAGCTGATTCAAAAGCAAACTCTGGAAAAGAAAAAAATTCCTGTTGCAAATTTCATAGAAGTAAAACACAAAGCGGATTTCCCTCGTTTGAAAAAATTATTCGGACTTCCGTTTATTCTTAAATCCCGAAAGATGGGCTATGACGGCTATGGCAATGCTTTGATTAAGAACGCGGCATCTTTTGAAAAAGAATTCGACCGCCTAACACACAGGCATTCGAAGTTACTCGCTGAAGAATTCATTCATTTTAAAAAAGAGCTGGCGGTGATGGTTGCAAGAACAAAACGAGAAATAAAAGTTTATCCGGTAGTTGAAACGATTCAGAGAAATCATATTTGTCACACAGTGATTGCTCCGGCAAAAGTCAGCAATAAAATTCATGACAGAGCTAAATCGATTGCAGTTAAATGTGTTGAAGCAGTTAATGGAATCGGCATCTTCGGAATTGAATTATTTTTGTCAGATGATAATGATATTCTTGTAAATGAAATTGCTCCGCGACCGCATAATTCAGGACACTACACGATTGAAGGATGTATAACTTCACAATTCGAGAACCATATTCGTGCTGTGCTGAATCTTCCACTTGGCTCAGTTGAAATGGTCAAGCCGTTTGCAGTAATGATAAATTTACTTGGTAAAAAAAACGGAGGCACACTGAGAAATTATTCTACAGCATTGAACGAACCAAATGTTCATCTACATGTTTACGGCAAGCACCAATCACGCATAGGAAGAAAAATGGGACACATCACTATTGTTGGCGATGACTCAAAGAAAATTTTGCTCCAGGTTTTAAAAAAAGAAAAAGAAATCATTATTTAAAGATGGCTTCAAAAAAACCATTGGTTGCAATTATCATGGGAAGCGATTCTGACCTTCCAACTATGAAAGAAGCCGCAAATGTTTGTAAAGAGTTCAATATTCCATGCGAGATGAAAATAACTTCTGCTCATCGCACCCCGGATTTCATGGCGAAGTACACTTCTAATGCACACAAACGTGGGATTAAAGTAATTATCGCAGGAGCTGGCGGAGCTGCACATCTTCCGGGAATGGCTGCTGCACATTCTCCTCTTCCCGTGATTGGTGTTCCAATCAGAACAAAATCACTCGAAGGAATTGATTCGTTGCTATCTATTGTCCAAATGCCGACGGGTGTACCTGTTGCAACGGTAGCCATAGGGAACGCAAAAAACGCAGGATTACTTGCCGTCCAAATGCTTGGTGTGAATGATTCAAGAATAATGAAAAAAATTTTGGATTATAAAAAGAAGCTTCAAAAAGAATCTATGGATAAAAACAAAAAAATTAAGTAACGGTTAAAATTATTTAACATCACTCCTTTCGTTAGAGTTTTGCTCATATAATTCGTTGGAGGAGAGACTTTTCTACAGTATTGTTCCAACGGATATAGTTAGTCAAAAAAATTTTAGACAAGGATTGAAATAGTTCTATAAAATTACTAAGTTTTCACAACAAAAAAAAAAATATGAGAAAAATTATCCCTACTATTATAACAATATATTTGCTTGCAGTTATAATATCGTTCAATGCTTGCAAGCCGCTAAGTGAAACTGAAAAAAGAAAAAAAGACAGCTTGGAGCAAATATCGAAGCTAGGCAGTAACGATGATGTAACAAATCTTGAAAGGAAAGACAGTACAGATATTTATGGAGCAGGGAACTACGATTACAAAGATTCTCTCGAATCATTTCATAAGGGATATAGTACTCCGCGAGACAGCATTTATAAATATTGGAACACCCAGATGATAAAAGTGCCTTATACTAAAGATGGAAAACAGTATTGGGCAACGGGTAATGAACTCGATGTTGGAAATCATTTTCAAAATATAAAAATGCTGCGGGAAGCAATTTTTCATTACAATAAATATATAGGCAATGTAAGCACTAACCATTCAGCATATATGAATAGGGGAACGGCTTATGAGAGATTGGAACTTTATGATTCTGCAATGATGGATTATATAAAAGTTCTTCAGCTTAAGCCCGATGATACTATTGCTCATTTTAACAAAGGAAATATACATGACATAAGGGACCACTATGACCTTGCAGTAATACAATACGATAGTGTTATTATTAAAGACCCGCGTCTTGCCAAAGCATATTATAACAGGGGGTCAACGAATGCCAATGTGAAAAACTATGAAGCGGCTGTTAGGGATTATGAAGAAGCTTTGAGATTAAATCCGACTTATGGACCGGAGCTAAGACCGAGGATTAAAAAGCTAAAGCCGTTAATTAAGAAGTAAGTTACTTCCTTTTAATATACCATCTGCCCTTACATTTAACATCAAGGATGAACATTCCTGTTTTCGGGGACTCATATAATTTTTGTCCTTTGTATGGTCCTGTGGTTTCTATTAAGGTAGCAATATAATTACCTAAGCTGTCATTTATGGTTGCTTTAAAGTTTCCGGTACCTTCAAATAGTATGTCAAGCGTTGCCCGACCGTCTCTTAAATCAATCAGCTGGCTTTTATCATCTTCAAAATATTCTATGTCCCTGTATTGTGTTTTAGGTTCCGGCTTTGAAGTGTCTTTTGGCGGCTGTGTTTGATTCTGTTTGTTGGTTTGCTGATTATCTTTGCTACAGGCGATAACTAAAGCGATGATAACAGTTAATGATAAAATGTATTTTAGTGAATTCATATTAAAAGTTTTTTTTGTTTGGACGAAATTAAAGTTTGTCTATCTAAATTGAAACTCAAATTCACGTTGATTAAGTTATTAAACTTTTTTTAAGATATGCATAGAATTTTTATCTCATCACTGTTCTTTTTAGTACTCTTTAGTGCCTGTGCACGCCGTAATCCCGAAGAATCAGATAAACACCTGAAGCTTGCACAGCAGCTTCTAAATAAAAGTGAGCTTGAAAATGCTTTTAAAGAGCTTAACCTTGCTATCCAGCTCGATGGAAAAAATTCATCAGCATTTTATTACAGGGGAACATATTACGTTTCAAAGAATAACCTGGAAAAAGGGCTGGAAGATTTCTCAGAAGCAATTGACTTCGGTCCGGATTCAGCAAGATTTTATGATGCACGAGCTTACACTTACATTAATAGAAATGAATATGGCAAAGCGATGGAAGATATTGAGCAGGCGGTGAAGCTTGACTCCAAGAGCCACGTCTTCATTAACCGCAGAGGTTACGTGTATGCTTTGCTGAATGATTATAATCAGGCAATCAAAGATTACACAGCAGCAATTAAGCTTAATCCAAAATTTGAAGATGCTTATTCAAACCGCGGATTCGCATATCTTAACTCAAAGAACTATGAAAAAGTAATTGAAGATTTTACGAAAGCCATAGAGATTAACGAAAACAAAGCTGTGTATTTTAACACACGCGGCTATGCTTATGCGAATTTAAATTTACTTGGCAACGCACTCGAAGATTATGACAAAGCAATTTCTTTGGATTCAAAGTTTTATGATGCATACGTGAACAGAGGATTTATTTATCTGAACACTGACCAGTTCAAGTTTGCGATTACAGATTTTAATGATGCGTTGAGCATAAAAGCAGTTGACGCTACGGTTTATAATGCACGCGGCTTCGCTTTTTCGAATCTCAGGGATTATGACCAGGCATTGAAAGATTTTACGAAAGCTCTCGAGATTGACTCGAACTTAACTGATGCTTATGTCAATCGCGGCTTCGTAAATTATAACATCTATGACAGACCTAACGCTGTAAGAGATTGGGAGAAAGCAATCAGTTTGAAACCGTCTCTCGATAGTAACCTCAGAAATTATTTGGAGAAGGCAAAGAAATAAATGATAAGCAATCTGGCATACATTCATCCCGATGCAAAGATTGGAAACAATGTTACAATCGAGCCGTTCTCAACTATCTATGGCGACGTTGAAATAGGTGACGACACATGGATTGCTCCGAACGTAACAATTTTTGACGGAGCACGAATTGGAAAAGGATGTCAAATATTTCCGGGAGCTTCTGTCTCGGCGATTCCGCAGGATTTAAAATTCAAAGGTGAGAAAACAACTGCAGAAATTGGTGATGGAACAAAAATCAGAGAATGTGTTACCATCAACCGCGGCACAAACGATAAGCTCAAAACATCAATCGGTAAGAACTGTCTCATCATGGCTTATTGCCACATCGCCCACGACTGCACAATTGGAGATAACGTTGTAATGGCTAATCTTGCAAATCTCGCAGGTCACGTCGAAGTTGAGGAATGGGCTGTCATAGAAGGCATCGTTGGTGTTCAGCAGTTTGTAAGAATCGGGGCACATGCTTTTATCACAGCTTCAACGCTCGTTCGAAAAAATGTTCCGCCGTTTGTTAAAGCTGCCCGCGACCCATTATCTTACGTTGGAATAAATTCTGTTGGGCTTCGTCGCAGAGGATTCAGCAGTGAAAAAATTCTTGAGATAGAAGATATTTACAGAACGCTTTATGTCCGCGGCTATATTATTTCCGAAGCGCTTGCAATAATCGAACAGGAAGTTCCTCAGTCACCTGAGAAAGAACAAATTCTTAAATTCATCCGCGAATCCAAAGACGGGATAATGAGGGGTATTTGATTTTTGGTTAGAATTTTTTTTTCGGTTTGGGTAAACTTGTAATTCCAATTTTTTTTCTAACATTTTGTATTAGCCCAGATGGCGGAATTGGTAGACGCGCAGGACTTAAAATCCTGTCGGGGTAATACCTCGGTGCCGGTTCGATTCCGGCTCTGGGCACAAGATAAAACAGATGGCAGAACGTGTAGACGGCGTCCCGCTTAAAGCGGGATCGGTGTAATACCTCGGCGTCCCGACTTCTGGGCACTTAAATAAAAACATTCATAACATTGATTTGGAATTTTGAAAACATACTGACACTAATTTTTGCTCTCCTTGCTGTTGCATCTGCTGTGATGATGATAACAAGAAGAAATCCGATTAACAGTGTTTTATTTTTAGTGGTGAATTTCTTTTGTGTGTCGGCAATTTATCTCATGCTCCGTGCTCAATTCATTGCAATCATTCAGATTGTTATTTATGCAGGAGCAATCATGGTTTTATTTCTTTTTGTAATCATGCTTCTGAATCTTCAGGATGAATCGAAGCTCTCGGAAAGAATTACTTACAAAAAACTGACGGCACTTCTCCTTTGCCTCTTACTTTTTTCTTCACTTGGGATAACGACTTTGTTTGCCTTCAAAGGAAAGTTCAAAGAGATTAATCCTCTTGCCGAAACACTCGGAACTGTTCAATCTGTCGGCAAAGAGCTTTACACGACATACTCGTTTCCGTTTGAGCTTGTTTCGTTCATACTTCTTGCAGCAATTGTAGGTGCAATAATTCTCGCACATAAAAAATTTCAATAATGTCTGTTAAGAAAAGAATTTTATCCGGCGTTCAGCCCACGGGAATGCCTCATCTCGGTAATTATTTTGGTGCGATGAAACACCATGTTGAGATGCAGAATGATTTTGAAAGCTTCATCTTCATTGCTGACCTTCATTCATTAACTTCAGTTCGCAATCCGAAAATTCTTCAGGAACTTATTATCGGGCTTGCTACGGATTATCTTGCTCTTGGTCTCGACCCGAACAAAACAGTTTTCTTCAGGCAAAGCGATGTTAAAGAGCATACAGAGCTTACATGGATTTTGAATTGCGTAACTCCTGTGAGTATGCTTGAGCAGGCACATGCTTATAAAGATGCCGTTGCAAAGGGCTCTAAGGATGCAACAGCCGGATTACTTGATTACCCCGTTCTGATGTCGGTTGATATTCTTCTTTACAAACCGGACTTGGTTCCTGTTGGCAAAGACCAGAAACAGCACGTCGAGATTGCACGCGACATTGCAGGCAAGTTCAATAATATTTACGGTGAAACATTTAAGCTTCCCGAGCCGCACATTCATAAAGATTTTGGTTACATCATCGGCACCGATGGAGAGAAGATGAGCAAAAGCTACGGCAACGTGATTGAAATTTTTGCCGACGAAAAGAATCTGAAAAAACATGTGATGGGAATTGTTACCGATTCAACACCGGTTGAATCACCGAAAGACCCTGAGAAAGATAATGTGTTTAAAATGTATTCTTACTTTGCAACTGAAGAAGAAAAAAAATCACTTGCTGAAAAATATCTTGCCGGCGGATTTGGTTACGGCGATGCAAAAAAATTACTGCTCGAAAAAATTCTTGAACATTTTAAATCCTGCAGAGATGAACACACAAAGTTGAAGGCAAACACTGAATACATTATAGACGTTTTAAAAATAGGTGCAGAGAAAGCAAGAGAAGTTGCAGGCAAGACGATGGAAGATGTAAGAGAGAAAGTGGGACTCACATTAAGTTTAATTAAAGAATAACCTTCATTGTAAAACCTCTATTCTTTTCAATTAATTTCCTCAATCTATTTACTTAGTTTACATAATTTCATAATATTATTTTTACAATTACGATTTAAAGATTTTATGGTTGTCATTTATTTTTAGTGACGATAATTTAACAACAGAAAGAAAATGAAAAAATTAAAGTTCGATGAGCTTTCGCTTAGCCGTGAGATTCAGCATGCGATTGCAGACATGGAGTTTACAGAAGCAACACGAATCCAATCCGAAACAATTCCTTTATTGCTTCAGGGCGAAGATGTTATCGGGCAAGCACAAACAGGCACAGGCAAGACGGTTGCATTCGGAATCCCGCTTCTTGAGATGATTAATTCACACGCTAAAGGTATTTCAGCAGTTGTGATGTGTCCGACAAGAGAGCTCTCAAATCAGGTTGCCAATGAATTAAAGAAACTTGGAAAATACAAAAAAGATATAAACGTGCTTGCGGTTTACGGCGGCGAGTCAATTGAAAGACAAATCAAAGAACTAAGAAAAGGCGTTCAAATTGTTACGGGTACACCCGGGAGAATAATAGACCATCTGGAAAGAAAGACAATCTCATTCGATAAAGTAAAGTTTGTAGTGCTGGACGAAGCCGATGAGATGCTCAACATGGGTTTCCGCGAAGACATAGAAAATATTTTAAGCAGGATGCCCCCGATAAAACAGACGGCACTTTTTTCTGCAACCATGCCGAAACCGATTCTTGACATTGTTCACAAATATCAACGCAGCCCGAAGCTTGTAAAAGTAACAACTGAGAAACTGACAGCAGCAAATATCAAACAGGTTTATTTTGAAACAACAAACTCTGCGAAAGTAAAAATCATTTCGCTTCTTATGCACGCACACAATCTCAAGCTTGTGCTTGTTTTTTGTAACACGAAACGCAGAGTCGATGACCTTGTCAAAACCTTTAAATCACTTGGTCAAAAAACGGAAGCTTTGCACGGAGGACTGACTCAGAACCAACGCAACGGGGTTTTAGCTGGATTCAAAAAAGGAGAAATAAAAATTTTGGTTGCAACAGATGTTGCAGCACGGGGAATTCATGTGAGCAATGTTGATGCCGTTATAAATTACGATTTACCGTTGGACCCGGAATATTATGTTCATCGCATCGGCAGAACGGGAAGAGCGGGCGAGTCGGGGCTTGCATTCAGCTTTGTGACCGGAAGAAATGAAACTTACATGCTGCGTGACATTGAACGCTATGCACAAGTTCAGCTTGAAAAAACGAATCCTCCTTCTGAACATGAGATTGCAGAAATGAACAAAGTTCAGTTCATAGCTAAAGTAAAAAATGTTTTGGCAAAGAGTAAGCTGGAAAAGTTTGAAGCAATTGTGAATGAGCTTGCATTGGAAGGATACGACTCTCATAGAATTGCTGCAGCTTTATTAAAGTTATTTATGCCGGAAGAGCCGAAGTTTGAAAAAGAAGTTCGTGAGGAGAAACACGAAAGTAATTTCCAAAGAGGAGAGCGGCATCATTCAGACAGAAACAGGTCAGACAGAAATAGGACTGACAGAAACAGGTCAGACAGAAACAGGTCAGGCAGAAACAGGTCAGACAGAAGCAGAACAGACAGAAACAGAACAGATGGAAACAGGAATGAGCGTTCGTTTGGCAGAACATCGAATCGAAATAAATCCAAGCGAAGATAATAATTTCTGAAGTAAGATATTTTTATAAAATAATGATTTAGCCGGCTTGCTTGTTCTTACCTTGGAAATTTTAAGTTTACAAATCAAATATTAATCTTCAATCAAACAAACTCTTCCACGCTTCGGCAACTTTTTCATATTTGAATTTGAATCCGGCATCAAGAAGTTTTTTCGGAAAAGCTTTTCTGCCATTCAAAACGACTTGAGCAATTTCTCCTGCAGCTAAATTCACTACAAAACCCGGAATAGGAAATAATGAAGGACGATGAATTGTCTTTGCAAGCGATTTACAAAAGTCATTCATCGTAACAGGATTTGGCGAAGTTAAATTTACTGCTCCTTTGATTGCGGGATTGCCGGCAGCAAATAAATATCCGTTCACAGCGTCATCAATGTGAATCCATGACATAAATTGTTTTCCGCTTCCGAGATGTCCGCCGACAAAAAGCTTAAAAGGAAGAACAAGCTTTGCAACTGCTTTGGAATTTTTCGACATCACAAAACCTGTTCGCATCATGACAACTCTTACTCCATAAGATTCCGCTTTCATCGCCTCTTGCTCCCAATCAACGCAAAGCTTTGCAACGAAATCATTTGAAGGCGGCTCTGTTTCATAAACATCTTTGTTCTCCTTGTCACCATAATAATCAACACCGGAAGCGTTTATCAAAACGGAAGGTTTATTGGTCATGGAAACAATCAGCTCAATTAATTTTCGAGTTGAGTCAATTCTTGAGTCATAAATTTTTTTCTTTACATGTTCATTCCATCTTTTCTCTGCAAGATTCATTCCGGCAAGATTTATAATTACATCAATCTTTCCATATTTCAATTCAGTCAGTTCGTTCCATGAATAAAAAAACTTTACGGTTGATAATTTTTTCTTTGCAGAGTCTTTATTTGTTGTTACTGCAATTACTTCATCACCACGTTGAATAATTGTTTTAACAAGTTCCTGTCCAATTAATCCGGTTGCTCCTGTAACAAGAAATATTTTATTCATTCACAAAGAAGCCCAACACAAACAAAAAAAGCATGACAAAAAAAATTGCCATGCTTTTAGCAGATGAATCGGGAGGATTAACTTTCGTTTGGAAACAGGGCTCTCAGGACATCAGCATCAGCAAACTTATGAAAGTTGCTGCAAGAAGTACAGTTATTTTAATGCTGGTTGAATTCATTTTAATTTGAGTTCCCTTCTGTACTTGTTCACCGGAATAAGCTTTAATAAAAACCCTGAATAGCAGACGTGTTATTTTCCAAATCTGCAGTGTTTAAAAAAATAAGTAAAAAATAAATATCGTCTTTTGGTTTATCCATTTTTTAAAAAGGTAAGAACTGTTTAACCCAATCCCATACCTGTGGGAAAAAGGAAACAATTGGGAGTGCTAAGAGCAAAACTGCTATAGCAAAAAAAATGTTTTTAAATCCTGCAAAGAGTAAATCAATTAGGTTCATAGCTGTAATTATTTATTTAATAAATATTCCCTACTAATTATTATATAATGTATGCTTATTCAGGCTAATAAAATAATTGCCTATTTTAACATCAACATTTTTTTAGTTTGAGTAAAATCATCGGCAGTCAATCTGTAGAAATATACTCCGCTCGATATAAAATTTATTCTGACACTGACTTCGTATGTTCCGGGGTTCAGCTCTTCGTTCACAAGCTCGGTAACTTGTCTTCCGTTTACATCAAAGATTGTCATGTTTACATTTGTTCTTTTAGTTATGCTGAATTTTATTTTTGTTTCAGGGTTGAAAGGATTCGGATAATTTTGAAACAGCTCAAATGAAGACGGGACTTCATTGCTGATGTTTTCAATGCCAATCAGGTTAAAGGTGTCAAGATAAAAATTAACCGTATCAAGATTTGTTGCTCCGAGCGTTACTTGTCTTGTTTCGCTTTCGTAGCCAAGCCGGTTAACATAAATTTGATAAGAGCCCGATGGCAGTCCGCTCAAAGAATATGTTTCATCATCATCGCTTCGGTTGAATCTTCTGTAAATATTTCCCTGCTTTGCGTAAACAATTGCGTCGCTTAAATAAGGATAGGATGTTGGCAATTCCATCGTTGGCATGATATTTAAATAAACATACCCGCCGATGTTAGCTGAAGAATTATTTACGGGTGACGCTGTTATTCTGAAAACTGATATGTTCACATTGACAAGATTTGTGCTTGCAAAAATTCTTGTTGCATTAACCCAATCAACTGTCGATGGAAAATAAGTCGGAACAAAATCAAATACGCCGTCGAATTCGTCATCCGGGAAAATAATTACTCTGAGAGTATCACGCGGTACCCTTGGTAAAATATAATCTCCGTTAGAAATTGTTGTGGAGTCAGCAATAATAAATTCTCTTGTGTTCACATCATACCTAACTGTATAAACATTTCCGGAAGGGACAAGCTGATTGTTATCAGAATAACGCACCTGCCCGCTAACCGTGCTTGTAGCTTGAGTATTCCAAAGAGCAATTCTCCTTATGTATCGTCCTCCAGATGTACTGAATTCTCCGCCTGCATATAGGTTTGCAGAATTAACAAGAAGTACCTTCACTTTGCTGTTCATTCCTGTTTCCATTCTTCCCCAACCAGTCCCGTTCAATTTTACGATTCTGTCCACATAAAGACCACCTGCATATTTGAAACTTCCTCCTACAATAAGCTCACCTGAGAAACTTGCAATTGCATAAACCTCATCACTTGTTCCGCTTCCTACGTTTGACCAACCAGTGCCGTTCCATCTTGCAAGATTGCTTACGGAATTTCCGCCGGCTATTGTTATTTTTCCGCCAACGTAAAGCTCGCTGTTATGAACTGCGGCTGAAACAACTTTGTCGTTGCTTCCGCTGATTCCGGTTCCGAGCGACGACCAACTTGAGCCGTTCCATCTTGCAATGTTGTTCACCGAAGTTCCGCCGGCATTTGAAAATCTCCCTGCAGCAATAAGTGCCGAGCCAAAAATTGTTAAAGCACAAACTTTGCTTCCGCCGCTTGTTGTAATTCCGGTTCCGAGCGACGACCAGCTCGAGCCGTTCCATCTTGCAATTCGTGAAGTATTTGACTGACCTCCCGCTTCATCAAATTCTCCGCCTGCAATTAATTGAGAATTGAAAACTACCAGAGCTTTCACATCACCGTCTGTTCCCTGGTCAAGCGGCTGCCAGCTTGTTCCGTTCCATTTCGCGATGTTCTCAATATCGTTTCCGTCGGAATTGCTGAATCTTCCACCAGCAATTAGCTCACCGTTAAAAACCGTCAAAGCGTAAACTGTATCATTAAGTCCCTGACCGAGTGCTTGCCAGCTTGTTCCGTTCCACATAGTAATATTGTTCACGCTAACTCCGCCTGCATTTGTGAATCCGCCTGCCGCAATAATGTTACCGTTAAATACTACCAATGCATTTACGTTACCGTTAACACCTGTTGAAAGAGAAGACCAAAGATTTGTTTGTGAAAAAACTTTTGATGAAAGTAAAATAAATAGTACAGCGATTATTAAGATATGTTTTGCCCTTATCATTCTTCTTAGTTCTATTTGTTTTGTGCTTTGAATTTTTTTATTGTGATGGCATTTTGCCAGCAGGTTTCAAAATATTCAGCCATTGAAACTGCGTAACTTTCATTTTTTATGATTACATCTGTTCGGTTATATTTGGAAATAGTCGGGTCAACTAAGCTAATGAACACTACACGCCTGTCAAATATTGCCATGTTCTGTCTTATTGAGCCGGACAACCTTACCTGAATTCCAAACTTTTCAAATCCTTCACACATCGTTGCAAATTCTTGCGCACCTACTTCCGTCCATGAATCTTTTTGCTTTAACTTGAATTTCATTTCTGTATCGTAAAGAGTTTTTATAACGCCGCCTTTTTTTATAAATTTCTTTGACATATCATCAACGCTTGTATCTGCGTAACCTTCGATTCGGTTCATCAGCAAAAGTTCTTTAGAAGAGGACCTCCATAAATCTATAAACTTTGCCTGCCTGTGACGATTGAATCCTTTTATAAGCTGGACATCAACATTTTGTCTTTCTTTTTCTTTAGTTTTAAAAAGGGGATGCAGCACAGCGAAAGATTCTTTAAGCTTACTCATTTTGGCTTTGTGCAAGTCACGAATCTCTTTTTCAAATTTGTCTTCTACAACTTTAGGGTCTATGATTTCATATTTTGCAGAAGTGCTGGTGTGAATCTCATTGCAGATTCCTTTTTTAACAAATGATTTTAATATATCATGGGAGGATGGTCTCGGAATGCCGGCGTCTTTTGCTATTTCACTTGCAGAAAGGAGGTGTCCGCTGAAAAGAACCCTTAGAACTTTGGATTCATAATTTGTAAAACCAAGCGTTTCGATATTTTTTATGAGTTCATCCATTTAAAAAGTGTCGTAGTTCAAGCTACAACAAATCTATAAGCCAATGGTTTCAATGTCAAGCCATGAAAGAATATTTTTTTGGATTAATAGTTAGCTGATTTTCCGATAGCTTCGCAAAGGTTATAGTTACACCGAGCTTCAGCAAAATATAATTGCAGAGAAACTTATCAATCAAATAAATCAAATAAATTGATGAGAGATTTATTATTAATTAATCCAATCAACGGCAGCCATAAAGAATTCAGAGCATATACACGGTTTCATGCTAAGAGTTTTTATTTTTTCTCGTTCCTACTGCCGAAAGAAAAACGGTACGCAGCATATTCAGTTTTTACATTCTGCAGGTTTACAAATAAAATTATTGATTTGGCTAAGAATGAAGATGGAAAGAATGTTGAAAAAAAATTAAACGCACTGAGAAATTTTCTTGATGATGTTTATTCAGTGAACGTGAATAACAAATTATCCAACACAGCATTTTTGAAGACAGTGAAGAAATTTGACATACCAAGAGAATATTTTTTTGATTTGATAGATGGTGTTTCGATGAAGATAAACAATGTGCGTTATAAAACTTTTCACGAGCTTGAGAATTATTGCTACAAGGTCGCATCCGTTGTTGGACTCATCATGACGAAAATATTCGGTTATGCTCACACTGCTGCGTTATCCCACGCTGTTTCTCTGGGAAAGGCAATACAGCTTACAAATATCCTCAGGGATATTCACGAGGATTATTTAATAGGCAGGATTTATCTTCCCGAAGATGAAATGGGATATTTTCAATACAGCAGAGAGGATATAAAAAATAAGATAGTCGATTCAAATTTCATTGCACTCATGAAATTTCAAATCGAGCGGACTCGCGGGTTTTATGAGCTCGCCTTACGCGGTATTCCTTATTTGCCTGACGATGGTTCACGGACAACTGTGGTGCTGATGTATAAAACATATTCCGGAATTCTTGATGAGATTGAAAAACATGGCTATGACATTTACTCTGAACTAAGATATGTGAGCACAATCAGGAAAATAAAAATGACCGGTAAATATTTTTTCAGCAATAAGGAAAGAAAAAAATTTTCCAACCTGCCGAAAACACTACCACCAAAAAGTAACTCTCCTTTTTATATAGTCGGAGAATAGTGGGCGTGCTCATTCCATAACATAATTTTTATAAATAGTCCGAAGCGAACCTTTGACTTTCACTTTAAGCACAGCAGTAACTTGGGTTCCCTTCGGAGGCAGATTGTTTGAATCCCATAATATACTCAGCTGATAACTATTCATAATCTGGCTATGAATCTGCTGATATATCCGTGTAAGGTCATTGGCAGTTTTTGCCCAGTAATAAAATCCGCCGGTTCTTTGGGCAATTTCAAATAAGTCAGATTCATCCCTGCTGTTTTTTCCGGGTGGATTGGAATGTTTGTAATCGTTCACTAACCCGACTGTGTAAACCCGCTGAGAAAATTTCTCGGAGTATCTGTAAATTGAATCTTTCGTAATTTTTCCTGATGAATTTTCTTCTCCATCAGTGAATGCAATCGTTGTTTTGATGACAGAAGCATTGCTGTTATAAGCAGTATCTTTCACTGAAGAAAATATTGATGCGTAAAGTGCTGTCCCAGGTCGCGGGTAAGAGCGAAGCTCGATTCCTTTCAACATAAGCTCTTTGGATTTAGTCCACGGTTGGATAATATCCACCTGTTTTCCGAATTTAATTATTCTCCCGATATGCTTGCTTTCCATTTGTTTTACAAAAGTTTCAACTGCTTTTTCCATCGAAAGAATCTTTTCTGTCTTTGAAGCATTCATCGAAAAATTGCTGTCATACATGCTTGGACTGTAATCCAAAGTGAAAGTGAATGCGATTTTCTTTTTATCATCAATCGGGATAAACTGCACGGTACCTTTTGATGAATCGTTTGATGAATTGGTTTCCCATTTCAATGTTGCGGTGATGTCCGGTTCTGAAATTCCTGTTATCGGCTCACCGGAAGTATCACGGACAATGATTTCGGTTTTTAAAGTGTCGCGTCCTTTCGGTTTGATGATTGTGTTTATATAATTTGCGTCTTTATTATTTTCGTTTTCTCTTCCGGCAATCATGTGAATCTCGACACGCCTGTTCATTGTTCTTCCGTTCTCGGTTGAGTTATCCTCAAGCGGCTCGCTCTTACCCTTTGCTCTGACAATAATCTGTTCTTCTTTGCATCCGTTATCAAGCAAAAAGAACTTAACGGCTTCTGCACGTTTCATAGAAAGTTCGAGATTGAATTCTTCACTTCCTACGTTGTCCGTATGTCCGGTAATTTCAAGAACCGCTTGTGATTTATTCTTCAACATGGCAGCAAGTTCGAGAAGAAGAGGATAAATTTCCTGCTTCAGCCTCCATTCACCGAAATCAAAAAACACGGCTTCACTTGAATTAAGTGAGTCAAGCAGAAAGCTTTGCTCGTCTGCTGAAGATGAATTAGCTGTGTACGAAACAAAGGAATATGTTTGAAGTATAAAAAAAGCAAAGAGCCATGCCATAGGCAGGCGGGGCAGGTGGAAGCTCACCGATGAAGATTTGGAATTATTAAATATTGTTTTCATGGCGGATTCTCCTTTTAGTTTTCATTACAAAGCTAAAAAGAAATAGCTGCCCAAAGGTATCAGCGAATGATACTATTTATTCGGGTTATCATAATTAGTTTGAGAACGACTTTTAAGTCATTTTTATTAAAAAGCAGTTGCATTAATTTTAGCAAATGAAAAATTACGGCTCGGCAAATATCAAGATTGCTCTGCTCCTAACGGGTGTTGTGATAATTATTGCAACGCTTATCTACACACAGATAATAGTAACGGAAATTCTTGAACGTGAAAAAGAGATTGCAAATCTTTACGCAAAGTCGATTGAGTTCATAGCAAACGATGAAAACCAAAGCGGTGAATACAATTTTGTTTTCAATACTGTTATTAACTCAAACACAATTAACTTTCCGATTATTGTTACAGATGCGAAATCGGGAGCACCGACTTTCCACAAAAATCTTGACCTCGATACAACTCTCCCGAAAGAAAAGCAGTCAGAAATTATTAAGTCACTTGTAAAAGAATTGGACGAAGTAAATAATCCAATTAAAGTTTCATTTCAGAATAATCTTGTGTTAAGCTACGTTCATTACGGACAATCCAAGCTTGTTACAAAGCTTAAGCTGTTGCCCATCATAGAAATTTTAGTTGCAGGGGTTTTTATCTTCCTCGGATATTTTGGTTTTAATTACATCAAGCGGACGGAGCAAAGCAATATCTGGGTTGGCTTATCGAGAGAAACGGCGCATCAGCTTGGTACTCCGCTTTCAAGCTTGATGGGATGGAACGAGCTTATCAAAGCAAATGCAGGTAATCCGCAGAAGGTGCTTTCGCTTACTGACGAAATGACTAATGACCTCGACCGGCTGAATAAAATCGCTAACAGGTTTTCAAAAATCGGTTCAAAGCCGGATTTGAAGTTTGAAAATCTTTACGACACAGTCGAAAAAGTTTCGAGTTATTTTTATAAACGCATCCCCCGGCTAAGTTCAGGTTCTTTAGGGAATGACAAAGAAAAAAAGATTAAGATAGAGATAACCGGTGACAGAAAAATCGGTGCACAAATAAACTGTGAGCTTTTTGAATGGGTGATTGAGAACCTGACAAAGAACGCTCTCGATGCAATTGAAAATTCAACGGGCTCGATAACTTATGACATTCGGGACAACGATACATATATTACGATTGATGTAACTGACACTGGAAAAGGAATCGATTTGCGTTACAAGAAAGATATTTTTCGTCCGGGCTACAGCACGAAACAAAGGGGCTGGGGGCTGGGTTTAAGCTTATCAAAAAGGATAATTGAAACCTATCATAAAGGTAAGTTGACAATCAAAGAATCTGTTCAGCAGAAAGGAACAACTTTCAGAATTCGTTTAAACAAAAATATAACTTAAATGGAATCAGCAAATGTTTAAAAAAAATAAATCAGAGAAAGAAATTCTCACAAAAAAAATTAATGACTGCCCGCTTTTCTCCGAGCTTTCCGGCTCAGAAATAAAAACACTGCTTGGAATTTCTCACGTCCGTGAATATGGGACTGATGAAGTGGTTTTTAACGAAGGAACAGTTGGCTTGTGTTTTTATATTATTGTAAAAGGATGCGTAGAGCTTGGAGTAATGAACGGCTCAAGCTTAAGCATTATGAAAACATTAAAAGAAGGAGAATATTTTTCGGCGGTGCATTTATTTTCGGAAACAAACCATACCGTTTCGTGTGTTGCAAAAGAAGTAACCAAGCTTTTGATTTTTGCAAAACCGGACATGGAAGAGCTCATCAATTCAAATCCAAAAGCTGGAACGAAAATTGTCCAAAGCTTTTTGAATTTCTTTGGCAGTGAGATTCAAAGAATGTATGCTGAAAATCTTGAAATGAAAAAACGCCTGTTTGCGGAATAAAAGAGTGATTGAAAAGCTGAAGAATATTTCATTAAAGATTTTTTCAAGCCACATCTACCTGCTTGCATCTTTAGCCCTGCTCAAAATTATTTTTCAAATTATTCTTTTCCAAAACGGGATGAACTGGCTTACAGCAGATGATTACAGCCGCACAGTTATTTCATGGGACTGGCTTCAAGACCCACGCATCTACTCCGGAGTATGGCTGAGCTTACATTTCTGGCTCAACGGTTTATTCATCGCAATTTTCAAAGACCTTTGGCTTTCATCGGTAATTGCTAACTCTTTTTTTTCCGCACTTACACTTTGCTATTTCTATTTTATTGTCAATAAAATTTTTGACAGAAAAACTGCAGTCATAAGCTCACTGATTTATTGCGTATTCCCGTTTCAGGCATGGCTAAGCTCATCCGGCATGCCCGAGCCGTCTTTCTTTTTCTTTGTTACAGCTTCTCTGTTTTATTTTTTGAAGTGGTATGAATTCCTGAAAGAAAAACAAAACACAAAAGCTAACATTCATCTCACAATCTCCGCATTACTCCTCAGCGTCGCAAATCTTTTAAGATACGAAGGATGGTTTTTCAGCTTAACATTGATTCTCCTTACCTTACTTGTCCTGCTGAAAAACAGAACGGTGGTAAAACAAGCTGTAATTTTTATTTTTATTTCACTTATTTCACTCGCATCAATCTTCTGGTGGTTTTATTTGAACAACAGGGATTACAATGACGCATTCTTTTTCATTAAAGAGACTACAAGAATTTATAAAGATGTAGCTGGCACAGGTACTATTCAGAGAATCATTCAATATCCTTTTTTTATTTTCTACATAGCTCCCTTAACGACAATACTTGCTGTCTGGAAAATTATCCAGACAATTAGAAACAAAAGAAATGGTTTCATAGGAAATTTTTCTTTGCTCAAGCTGTTCCTTCTATTTAATCTCGTAGAGCTGACTTTATTAATGCTTTCAGGAATCTTCGGTTCAGGCGGAACAAATATGATTTCAAGATACATCGTGCTGAATGCAATGTTTATTTTTCCTTTTGCTGTCTGGCAGGTATTCGATTTTAAAAAATATCTCACTGTCGGGATAATAGGCGTTGCGATTTCGATAAACGTAATCTGGTGTTTCTATTATCAGCTTGCTTACAGAGAAGATACATACGAAGTCGCACAGCTTACGAAAAAGCTGATTCAAAAAGAATACCTCGATAATGATGATAAAATTTATTTTGAACCGGTTGACGGATATTATGACATATATCCGATGCAGGTAATTTCAAACTCTCCTTCAAAATTTATTACTGATACAATACCTTCAACATTTCCGGTAACACTTCCGGGTAAGAGAATTAACAAGAAGAAAGCCGAAGAAGAACGCCAGCGTCTTAACATACTTTCACTCAGAAAATTTCTTGAAGAAAAAAATGTTAAGCTCTGCATTGCAAGAAATGAATTGCTTATCGACAAGCTAAAGAAACTCAGCTTTAAGAATGAAGTTATAGGTGACTACCACATCTTTTATATCTCAGATAAGACCTTGAAGGTAAAGCGTGATACCAATCTCAGAGAATCGAAACAGGTAAGCAGTTTTTCAAGCAGTGAAATTTCTTTTGATAAAAAATTATTGCTGAAGGATTACCGAATCGATAATTCCAACTTTGGCATGAATCCGCAGACAATTACTTTACGCTGGGAAATCGTAGATTACTCATTACTCGACAGCTTATCAACCAATGATGACCCGTTCGGGAGATATAAAATAAAAATCGGATTAAGTGAACATCAAAACGATTCCACCTCATTTGATACTTACGCTCAGGTTTTTTCAGAAAGAAATGTTGAAGAATTTTTTGATGACGAGGAAATTAAAAACATTATAGTTCTCAAGCCATTTGCTTTGCTTCAATATACACGTCAGTTCAAAACCGCTCCGTTTGAAAGCGGACTTTATGATGTTAAGCTTTCATTGATTGATTCAAGATATAATAAAAAAATGGATGTGTTTAGAGGCGATAGTTTGTATTTTAATTTTTCCGGAAGTGAAGATGATGCGGCAGAAGCAATTTTAATAGGACCTCATAAACAGAAACTTTCATTACAGGAACTCAAAGCAAAATTCTTAAACGACCCTTACTACCCGCTTGGAAAGATTATAGCAATGTTTCCAAACGTTGATTACAAATTGGTTCTTCGTCAATCAAAAGACCTTTCCCAAATTATTCTGAGAAACGGATTGATGCTTCCGTTCTTAAACCGCTATCAGGGAGACCACATGCTTGATGTTCTTTTTAAATATTTTTAATGGAACATTTTTCGTGATTCATAGTTTCACTTTATAAATAGGAGATTATAATGAAACACAAAATCGCTTTACACCTTTTACCTTACCTGCTCTTAGCTTTCACATTTATTCCGAACTCAATCAAATCATCCGATAATCCCGGCTTAAATGTCGGAGAAACTATTCCAAACATTGAAATAAGATATTTCGGTACGGCTGCAAACGAAATGACAAATCGTATCTATGAAATGAAAGAAAACAAGCACCTGTTAATTGCTTTCATGCCGGACATAACTTCAGCCAACAAATATTCCGAAGTAATGGCTTCTGCTTTTGATGTTTACTTTTCAAAAGGAGCTGCCTTTGGAAGCAGGTATGAATTTTCGGGATTAAGCAAAGAACATTTTGATGTTTTGATTGTCACACCAAATTCTTTTGAAGCAACAAAAAATATATTATCTCAAAAATATTATGACTTTAATTTAGCATCAGACCCTGAGCTGAACATTTCAAAGTCATTCGGAATTAACTCATGGAATTCAGCCAATGAACCATCACATGTTTACATCGTTGATAAAGATAATAAAATTATTTATGCAGACCATGATTACAAAGGGCAGGGAGAGAAGCTAATGGTAATTCAGTCAAAGCTTTTCGAAGCATTCAAAATTGAACCTGAATTTATTATCTCTAATGAAAACTATAAACCTTTGTTCACCGGAGATACAGCCCCCGATTTCGAATTCAGTTATTATTCTAATACAGCTCCTGATTTCGAATACAGTTATTTTGGTGAAACAGGAACGGTGGCGAAAAGTTTTCTGTCAAAATATAAAGGAGAGAAAAAAATTGTAATCGCTTTTTATCCTGCTCCGTTCAGTTATTCGTGTGCAATGGAAGTTAGAACATTTGAATCATATGTTGACCAAACGTTACCCAACAAAATAAAGAACAGTAATATCGGAGATGATTTTGAGATATTAATGGTAAGTGTTTCTAATTTTGGGATTTTGTCAAGCTGGAAGAAAGAACTTGGATTAAAAAATGTCAAGCTGGTTAACGATAGTAAAGGCTCTATCTCAAAGCTATACAACAGCTACAATTCTCTGGGATGGAATGCAAGAACGATTTTTGTAGTGGATAAAGATGGGAAGCTAAGTTATATCGATTGGGATTATGACGTTGAAAAAGATTTTGATTTGCTCAAGCAACAGCTGGCTGCAAATTAGTTTCATAATCTCTGTTAATATTAAAAGCCGTTTGTGATGAGCAAACGGCATTTTTTTTTCAACTGATTCTTTTTAAATATCCGTTTGGATTAAAAGTCATTAAGAATTTTTCTTTCGATTTGTCAATTACAAACTCAGGATGGTTTGGCAGAAACTCCTTCAACGCTTCCATTGGTCCCGGACCTTGTCCGAAGCCGGAGTAAACAGGGTGTCCGTTTAAATTGGAATCTTCAACAACGAGATAGGAATCTTTTGAAACAAGCCCGTGATAAAGCTCAAGCTCTTTTGCAACATGTTCTTTTGAATGGTCTGAATCAAGAATTACCATCACTTTCTTTTTGTCTTTAACAAACTCTTTGACTTGTTCAACGATTTCTTTTGATACACTTGAGCCGCTCAGGTATTTAATTCTTTTATGAACGGGCATGTCAGGCATTGCATCCACATCGATTGTTATTACAGTTCCATCAATGTTCATCATATCAAACAAGTGTGCATAGTATAGAGCACTTCCGCCGTGAAACGTTCCGCATTCAATAACTGCATCCGGTTTAATTTCCCAAAATATTTCCTGGTAAATCCATAAGTCATTAGGACATTTGAAAACTTTTTTCCCCATGAAGTATGTGTCAGACCAAACTTTAGAATAGTAATACTTCGAATGAAATTCTTCCTCAATATTTTTCGGCGGATTAAACCACCTGCTGATTCTTGCTTTGATAATTTTAAGTGGGTTCATTCAATCACGTCTTCCGAAATTTTTCTTGCACTGCCAGTCAAGCTTATATCTTCAATCTTTGAACCTGAAATTTTAAAATCAACTTGTAGCCACTCTCCGCTTTGGACAAGAACTTTGACTGGTGACGAAGCTTTATTAATCAATGCGTGAACAACAGCGGACGAAATTATTCCAGTGCCGCATGCAAGTGTCTCACGTTCAACTCCGCGTTCATAAGTTCTTATTTGAATTCTGTTTTGGTCAATCACTTTTACAAAATTTATGTTCGCACCTTTCGGCATTACAATCTTGTGGTATCTTAATTCACTTCCGAGTGATTGAATGTCAATTCTTTCGAGCTCGTCAACAAATAAAACCAGATGGTCTGAGCCAACGTTAACATACTGAAATTTATATTCAGAATTTCCTGAAACTATCATTTGATTTAACTTCATTTCTACGTCTGGCGGAAAACCGATTGTAACATTTTCATCATCAAGAATTTCTGTAGAATAAATTTTATCTACGGCTTCAAGATTAAATTTCTTTTCAGTCAGCAGATTATTTTTCTTTGCAAACATCGCAGTGCATCTCGCTCCGTTCCCGCACATTGCTCCGAAGCTGCCGTCACGATTGAAATAATTCATCCTAAGCGAAGCTTGAGCTGTGCTCGGCTTATCAACAAAAATTACGCCGTCAATCTTCGGGAAATTCTTTTCACACAATTCAATTGTCAATGATTTTTGTTCGTTTGGTTTTATCTTTCCATCAAAATTATTTATCATAACAAAATCATTTCCTGCTCCGGAATATATTTCATATTCAGTACTCATTATTCAATTCTCATTATTAAAAAACTCCTCTGAAGTTACTTTGCTTTGTAATTTTCACATCCTGCAATTGCGGAGCTTTGACACGAATCTCAAGGCGGTATCCTCTGTAAGTCCCCGTTGGAACCCAGTTCAGGCTCATCTCCCAGCAATGCAGGTCGCGGTAAATTGTTACATAAGGTGCAGTGAATTGTTTTTGAAAAACATCATACCCCGCCGAAGTTGTAAACTTCCAGTTTTTAGTTAGACTAAAAGCTAAATTTCCCGAAACGTTTGAACGCTTTGTTATGACCGAAGGCACGATTTGGTCGATTGTGTAATTATAGTTCAGAGAAAAAGACCAGGGAATAGAAAAATCAATCGGCTCATCGTTATAAATTCCAATGTATTCTTCCTGCTTTGTTTGTGCTTTCAAAGAATCGTTTTTAACCTCAGTTTCCTGTCCGCCTTGAAACGATGTTGAAAGATTGATTGAAAAATTTGTAAGCTGAGCAAGCTTTCCTTCTTTGATAAGAAATTTATTTATTCGACCAACTCCGTCAACATATTTGTAAAGATTAAATCTAGCTCCTCCGGAAATGTTGAGAAGATTACCGATGCCTGTCCTGTAATCCAATCCAAGTTGAGAAAACTTCAAGCTGTCTGCAACAAAATTATAGCTGATGCCCGCGTTAAGATTCAATAATTGAAATTTTGTATCGGTTGAATCTGTGTCCCTGATTTTCATTTCAAAAACATTACTAAGCCCGAAGCCTATTGATTGTGATTCCCCGCTTGTTGCTCCGCCAAAAACTTCTTTTGTGTAGAAAGAATATTTTTGCTCTTTACCAGTTCCGTCAATGTATGTCCCCCATGCATTCCATTGGGGTTTTGAAAAATCGGGTTGATACGAATACGTAATTGCCGGTGAGATAAGATGTCGTATTCCTTTTATTCCAAAAATTCTTGTGTTGAAAATTCCAACCAGCCGTGTGCTAAGAGAAGCTCCTGTGCTAAAATACCTGAATGCTTTGAATCCGTTTACATCCTGAACTATAACTTTGTTTTGTGCTGTATCAAAATACTGAGTACTTGATTTGTTATACCAAATTTCATTATAATTAAAGAAGGGTGAGAAACTAAATTCTGAAAATTTTATCGGTGCAGAGACGCTTGCAAATTGTCTTAATCCAGCACGATAATCTTTTACAAATTCTTCTGTGATTGTTGTGTCATTGTTCAATAGCTTTGTCGCCTGTCCGTTTGCTAAAGCATTATAAGAGAATGCTATCGATTCATACCATTTCAAATTCAGCAGCGAAGTATTTTTTGAACGTAACGGATATGTCTGGCTGCGTAAAAAGTTTACGTAAGGAATTGTCTGTCTGACTTCACCGCTGACGAGATTCTGGTCACGAAAATAATTTAAAGTTACTGAGTGAGGTGTTCCTTCCCAAACTTTACTCAACGTTACATTTGAAACTGCATTCTGTAAAAGCAGATTGTTAATGTTGTTCGTTGTGTTATCATAATAACCCTTGCTGCTGAGAAAATTTACGTTTGCTACAAGGTTTGTCGTAGGGTCGATGCTCTGGCTGTGATTAACTCCGATTTTCCATTCATCACGAAAATCTTTTGTAACATCTGTTGCCTCTCCGATTCTGACACGCGTGCCGCCAACGTCAACACTGCCTGTGAACTTATAACGCAAAGCATATCTAAATCTTCCGTTCAAATCCAATCTTCCTTTTGTAAAATAATTTCCCTGCAAAGCAAGGTCGGTGTAGTCATTGATTGCCCAGAAATATCCGAGATGAGAAAGATACCTTCCGAATGTTGCGTCTTCACCGTAAGCAGGCGGAATCAACCCGCTTGAACGTCCGCTGTGATTTGGAAATATTCCGAAAGGGATTGCGAAAATTGGAACGTCATCAATGAAAAGGTAAACCGGCTCGGCTACAACTTTATCGCCCTGCAATACTTTCATTTTCGGACTTCCGAAATAAAAATGCGGGTCATCTTTATCGCAGGTTGTATATCTTCCATTCTTAATAAAAAAAATTCCTTCGTCAACTTTTTTTATTTTCTCGCCAAGATAATATCCGCCTTCAATTTCCGTTGAGCCCATAGTTATCGTTCCCTTTTTTGTTTCGACATTATACCGAATGCTGAACGCTTCATATTTTTTATCTCCGTCCATAAAGATTGGCAAGCCGACATATTTTCCTGTTGAATCCTCAACACCGAATGCTTCAAGCATTGAATCATCACGGTAATAAATAATCTTTGCTGCCTTCAGATTGTATTCTTTAAACTTCAGCTCTGCCTCACCGTAAAGATTAAGCTGTTTATTTTTCACATCAAGTATTGCGGAGTCCTTTGCAGAGTATTCGATGATTGCATCAGAATCATTTGTTTCTAATGTATCATTTGAAATTTTTTCGAGTGAATCTTTAAGAGGAACAAACAGAACCGAATCTCCTGTCTGTTGAGAAAAGATTGGCAGCGAAGTAACTGTGAGAAAGAAAAGTATTGCAAAAAGATTTCTCAATCTTAACATCATAATCCGAGCTTATCGGAAATTCCCTTCAACGAATTAATTACGAACTCAATATGCTCATCCAAATTCACTCCGAGACCCTCTGCTCCTTTTGTAATATCTTCGCGGTTCACGTTTCTTGCAAACTCTTTCTTCTTCATTTTCTTGTTTACTGATTCAACTTTCACGTCCTCCAATTTCTTCGTCGGCTGAACTAAAGCACATGCAACAATTAATCCGCAAAGCTCATCGCAGGCAAATAAAGTTTTTTCCATCAATGAATCTCTTGTAACACCTGTATAACCTGCATGAGATAGAATCGCACGCCGAATTTCATCGCTCCATCCTTTCTCTTTTAAAATCAGCTCGCCTTTGGTCGGATGTTCTTCAGCATTCGGATGAATCTCCCAATCAAAATCATGAAGCAAGCCGACAACCGCCCACTTATCTTCGTCTTCACCAAATTTCTTTGCATACTGCAGCATCGCTTTGCTTACGCAATACATGTGCTTGCGAAGATTTTCGTTCTTCACATATTCGTGCATAAGTTCTGTTGCTTCCTGATAAGTGTTCATAATTCTTTTTTGGAAATAATATTTAAGTTCTCATCAAGCTCATAAAGTATCGGTACACCGGTTGGGATTTCCACTTTTACAATTTCTTCTCCGCTTAATTTTTCCAGATACATCATCAATGCACGCAAACTGTTACCGTGTGCAACGATTAAAATATTTTTTCCGGCTTTAAGCTGCGGCTCGATTTTATCATGATAATAAGGCATCACCCTCTCGGCAGTATTCTTTAATGCTTCACCGTTCGGAGGCGGAATGTCGTAGCTTCTTCGCCAGATGTGAACCTGCTCAGCTCCGAACTTTGCACGGCATTCGTCTTTGTTTAATCCCTGCAAATCACCGTACATCCTTTCGTTCAAAGCTTTGTCTTCTTCAACAGGAATATTAATACCTGCAACTTCAGCAGCAATCTCATAAGTTTTTATCGCACGCTGAAGAACAGAAGTGAAGCCTAGGTCGAACTTCATTCCTTTCAGCTTTTCTCCGGATGAACGTGCTTCTTCTTCACCTTTTGGCGAAAGAGGCACATCAATCCATCCTGTGAAACGATTTTCTTTGTTCCATTGAGATTGTCCGTGACGAATGATTACAAGATGCGGCATTTATTGAAAAAAATTATTTTTTTGATTCGCTAATTTAACAATCACTCTTGTAAGTTGAAGGACGATAGTTTTTCTCATAAAAAAAATCCCGACAGAAATCTGCCGGGATTAATTTGCTCAGAAAAGAAATATTGTTATGGGCGAACTCTGTAAGGTGTTCCGACTATATCTGATGCGAACTCAGCAGGTGAATCATCCCACAATGATTTGTGTGTTGAAGCACTGATGCATCCATTGAATCTTCCAACATGATGTCCGTTGTGGATGTTGAATGTTTTTTCATAAGTCCTGTCCCATCCGCCGCCATTCGGATTATTTGATGTCATTAGGAACGGCTCTCTGTGGAATCCGAAGTTACGTTTTCCCCAATGCCATGCTACGATATCCGGCTCACTCTGGGTTGAAAATGTGTACACAATAATTTTGACCTGGTCGTTTCTGTTAACTTCAGGGATGCCTGCTCCGCCGAAGAATCTGGTTGTGAAAATATTCTGTGTAAAATCAGGTCCCATAAATGTGTAAGCAAGCGTTCCATTGACATAAACTTCGAGCTTATTCATCTGAACATATTGGGTTCCGATTTGCGGTGTCTTTGTTTCGCCGTCAAGCATAGATACTTTGTATAATCTCCAGTTGAATCTTGGTCTCGGATTTCTTGCTACTCTTTTGAACCAAGCAATTCTCTTGAATTCTTCTGTGTAAGGTTTTGCAATTGTATCGACAACACTGTTTACCACACCGATAATAAAATAAGTACCTGTGATGTTTGTTGTAATAGTTGCATACTTAATTGTGTCACCTTCATTTGTTATGGTAACTGTCTTGCTGATGCTGCTTATTCTGCGTCCCCATTTTATCAGAGAATCGATTGGTGTATCCAAACCATCCATATCAGGAACTGCACCGCCGTCATCAAGGTCGTTTACTTCATTGCCCATGATGTCATCTTCTTCGGCGTTTGCTCCGGATTGTCCGTAACCGTTAATGATAACCGACTTGATGAATTCGTCATCGGTTTCTTCGGTTGTAACGCTATCTTTGCAGCCGTATAAATAGAGCGAAAAGATTGTTGCTGCTAAAAGCATTAACAGCGTTAAAGGTTTTTTTGTGAATTTCATTTTTTTATCTCCTGTTATTTTGTTTTTTAATTGCTACTCGAAGAGCTTCTTCTTTTGTATCTATAAGACAGACGGGCGTATAAAAGGTTTAATGGAATTTTCGTGAGGTAAGATTTGTGCTGAATTAGCTTAGCGGCGAGTGAGTTTTGAAAAAGCGTATGAAAGGTTTGCGAAAGTAATAGTAATCATCACTCCTATTATAGTGTACCATGTCCACGCAATTTTTGTGTAATAGATAATAAAAATCATTCCAATTATCCCGCACGCAAATCCTATAATTGCGTCTGATTGTTTTATCCTGTTAAAGAATATCCCAAGCAAAAAAGTGCCGAGCAGCCCGCCGTAAGTAAACGAAGCAATTGTAAGTGCAAGGACAACAACAGACTGGGATGAATTCATAAATATAAAGGCAGAGAATATCAGTATAACCGTCCACATAAATGCGGCACCCTGAGCATATTTAAGAAGCTGCTTATCGGTTTTATCCTTTCCAAAATACGGTTTGTAAATATCCTCAATCAGTGCGGAGGATAAAGCCGACACAGGACTGGACATTGCCGCTGCGAGAAGCCCTGCTATCATAATTCCCGATACTCCGTTCGGCATGTGATTGATTATAAACTTCGGGAAAACCTCGTCTGACTTCATCTGCTCACCACCAAAGAAAATAAAAAGAAGCGACCCGATGAATAAAAACATCAGGAACTGAAAGAAAACAATTATACCGCTCCAGATGAGTGCCTTTTGCGAGCTTTTAAGTGAATTGGTTGTTAAGATTCTTTGCACGATGAACTGGTCGGTTCCATGAGAAGCCATTGACAGAAAAATTCCGCCGATGATGCTTGCAATCAATGTGAATGGTTTGGAAAAATCAAATGCGAAATTAAAAAAATCAATCTTACCTTTTGCTGAAAGCTCCGAGATTACGGCAGAAAAATCCATCGGTATTTTATCAAACAAAATATAGACCGCAAGAACGCCGCCGCCGATATAAATAAACATCTGTATAACATCTGTCCATATAACCGCGCGGACTCCTCCGAGATAAGTATAAACAAGAGTAATGGCGGACATCGTAACGATGGCTATAGCATAAATTTGCCAATCGGGAGTTACGGAAAATATATTCAGCCCTTTCAAAATTATAGCTAACGGAATTGCAGTTGCATATAATCTTACTCCGTCGGCAAAGACTCTGGTTACCATAAAAACAGACGAGGCAAAATTCTTCGTCTTTGCTCCGAATCGTTTGTCCAGATAAGTATAAGCCGTTAAAAGCTCGCCTTCAAAATATTTCGGCAGCAGGAACCAGCTTACAATAACTCTGCCGATGATATACCCGATTGCAATTTGCAGAAAATTTAAGTTACCGATATATGCAAGCCCGGGAACGCTGATGAAAGTTAGGGCACTCGTTTCCGTTGCAACAATTGCAAAGCAAACCGCCCACCACGGAATGGCTTTATCGCTTACAAAATAATCGCGTGCGGATTTTTGCTTCCCGCCTTTTAATATTCCGTAAGCAGTTATGCCGACTAAGTAAACTATTACGATGGTTGCATCAAGGTAGGAAAAGTTCATTGGCTAAATTAAATATAAAATTATTGGGCTAAAGCCCGTCTTACTATTTGTTTACAACCCCTCCGACTAAAGTCGGAGGTTAGTGAACCACCGCACTATCTTTTTAGTTAACCCTGACTTTAGTCAGTGTTAGTGTACTCTGTCAGATGGTTTTTTAATCTCTGACGTTATCCAGTGCTTAGTGGAATCTGTGCAATGTTTTTATTAACCCCTGACGTTATCCAGTGCTAGTGGAATCTGTGCAATGTTTTTATTAACCCCTGACTTTATCCAGTGCTATTGAGCTCTGTGCAATGTTTTTTTTAACCCCTGACTTTAGTCAGGGGATTGGGAACCATACCCCTATAGGGGCTTTAGCCCAACTTAATACCATAGCTTTTAATAAACTTCTCATACTCTTCAGTGAATGTTATTTTCCGATGTGCTCTTCCTGATTCTTTATGTAATCTCTCACTTTATCAAGAGAAGATTCGCTCACAGATGCTGCAAAATAATCTTCAGCCCACTCTAAGTTAAGTCCGAATAATTTATTCTTGTTTGCCCAAAAAGATGATTCCCCTTTCATAAGCTGCACCACCTTCGATATATTTTGCTCTGCTCCTAAACTGATTAGACAATGAATGTGGTCGTTATATCCTCCGATAGTGTCAATGTAAATTTCTTTTGTTATGGCATTTTCACGAATATGTTTAAACAGTTCTTCGCGCTGACCTGAAACTAAAATCGACTCTCGGTTCTTTGTTCCCCAAACACAGTGAACCATTATTTTTATATAACTCATATTCTTATTGGGCTAAAGCCCTATCTCACTTTTAACCCCAACCCTCCGACTAAAGTCGGAGGTTAGTCAATTCGCCCGATGATTCTATTATAGCTACATTATTCTGATATTATAAACGCAACCTGAAAATAGTTATTTACCGCACCCAAAAGTTTTGTTTTTAGGTAATACGATTCAGAAAAGATTTTAAAAGCAAAGAACTCATGGTTCGGCACATTAAATTCGTCAAACAATAGGATGTCTCCATTTTTTAGATAAGGAGCCAAACTAGTAAGTGCAAAAAGTGTCGAAGAAAATAAGTCTGCATCCAAATGTATAATTTTTCTTTTTCCATTGTTCATGTTGTGGGTGGCAAGAAAATTGGGAACAGTATCTTGAAACAAACCTTTTACAAATTTAACCCTCACATCATCTGTCACGGGAATATTTGCAGCCATGTCACCTTTATTGAATGTCCCCCAATTCTCAGGTAGTCCTTCGAACGTGTCAAATCCATAAAATTTACTGTTGTCGTTAATGCAATTACCTACCCACCATTTGAATGAATATCCACCACATACACCAAATTCTAAGTAATCAATTGATTCTTTTTTTAACGTTAGCTTGTCAACTACATATTGATAGAGTTGATAACGTTTTGAATAATCTCTTTTAGCAGAATAGAAATCATTAAGAATGTTCTTTTTGTCTTGATTGGCTACCCACTTTGTGAGACTCAGAACATTAGATGTCATTAACAGCGGTCGCTGCATCCAACCAAGAAAAATATCAGGTCTTATTATCAGCACAAGCCCCTTTATATATGCAATGGCTTTTAATATAATTGTTTTATTCATTTGTTTTGTTGCAAGTTTGTCTGCCTACCTGCCAAGCACACCATCTTTCCTGATATAATCCTTCAATGATTCAAGCGGAATCACAACTTCAGAGGGTCCTTCGACATATGCACCAACCTGATAAGTCGGGAAAGTAATTGTCAGCTCTTTGTCAGTGAAGTTAAAAACCTCAAAGTTATTTCCCTTCGGTCCGGCACCAGTTTGAAGCCATTCATCGTCTTCGCTGAATGAAGGATTATTTTCTTTCCGTTTGGCAACTAAATTTTTTATGCAAATCTCAGAAATTGCTTTAACATAATTTCCGGTAAATAAATCGCCGAGCGTAATCACTTTATTATTTTCCAAATCATAATTCACGCTGAAGTTGTTATTGTTCGGATGTGCCGCTCCGAGCGAATAAGAATATTCGTAAAATAAAATGCTGATTGCTTTGTCCGTTTTATAAATTTCTCCGTATCCGGTTTCATAATAACTGTTGCCGTCGAGGTCTTTGGGAAATTCCCAGTCCTTCATCCACACTTTAAAAGTGTCCGATTGTGCTTCCATCATCTTCTCAACAAATTTATTGAATCCTTTTTGGCCGTTTGTAGAAGGTCTGTCGATTTGCGGATAAACCAGTTTGATTTCATATCTCAGCTTCTTGCTTTGTGACGTGATTGAATCTTTTTTGGTTTGATAGCTTTGTGCGGATAAGCTTGCTGTGAGGAGGGTTAATAATAAAATTTTTTTCATACAACTGATTTGTTTCAATCAAAGTTGTAATATCTTTTCAAATAAAAAAAGCCATCTCAGGTTTTGTTAATACTTCCGCTCATTTCTTTCCATGAGCTCGGAGAGAAGTAAGAGTAAACCTCTCTTCTGAATCCTGCGTAATACAATGCTCCCCAGATAGGAGTTTTTTGCGAGTAAAATAAATTCGTTGATGTTAAATCCAGCACAGAAGGAAACTCAACAGTTGCCCTGCTTCTTAGCGGTGAATAGCTTTTCGCAAACGAAGCAAGCTCAGTGGAAATATTTTCTGTAATCAGAAGCGGGTATGTCGTCATCATAGAGCCGAAGCCGAGTATTCCTTTGAACTGTCTGTCGATTCGCGACACACCGTAAACTTTGAATGCAGATTCTTTGTAATCGTTAATTGAAACATTCGGCATGAATTTTACACCAACGTACCTGTCATTCTTCCCAAACTTCGATGCTTCCATACGTGTCATCTTATAAAATCTTTCGAGTCCGGAATCAACAGGTATTGCTAACGGAGTGAATCCGTAGTATGCCATCCATCCATCGAGATATTTGTAGTACTGCTCTAATCGTTCTGACATTTCGATTCTTCTGTTAATTATTTTACTAAAATCATTTTCAATGTCTTATTAAAATTTTTCCCTTCGCCTTCTGCAATGATTCTGTAGAAATAAACTCCGCTCGACAGGTTGCTTCCGTCGAATTCTGTCGTGTAATATCCTGCTTCTTTTGTTTCATTAATCAATAAAAAAACTTCTTTGCCGAGAATGTCGTAAATCTTCAATGTTACTTTTCCGTTGATTGGAATTTCGTAATCGATTTTCGATTTCGGATTGGATGGGTTGGGATAATTCTGGCTCATTGCAAATACATTCGGCTTGCCGATAATTACATCATTGCTGAGATTGAAGTGTTCATAGTTTTCGTTGAAGTCAATTTGTTTCAGGCGGTATTTGTATGTAGCCGATTGCAGTTTCTTATCATCGTAAGTATAAATGGTCTGACCTTTCGTGTTCCCGTTACCCTGAACAAATAAAATCTTTTGCCAATTGCCTTCTCCTTTTTTTCTTTCGATGTCGAAACCGGAATTATTAATTTCATTTTCCGTAACCCAGATTAATCTCACATCATTCTTTGTAATCCTCGATTCAAATGATACAAGAGTTACAGGCAAAGCTCCACTGCAGATTGTCCCGCCGCCTGAGAATGTTCCGTTAATATAAATATTGGTAGCACACACATCCGCACCTGTGCCAATATCAAGGTTAGTCCCTGCGTCATACGTTATGTCGCTGTATGGCTGAGAAAATTGCAGATTACAGATTAACAGATTGCAGATTAATATTAAAAAGATTTTTGTTTTCATATTGTTTTCAAGTTTCAATTGCCACGACCTTTAGGTCGTGGATGGGGAAAAATAATATAATGGCTTCAGCCAAAAATGTTCTTTGGACTAAAGTCCGGTATTGGGTTCGTTTCTGTATCCACGACCTAAAGGTCGTGGCAAGTAATGTCGGGGTTATTATAATTATTGTTCTCATGTTAATTTCAGTTTGGTTCACCTCACCCCGTCCTTGGCGGACTCCCCTCTCCTCATAGGAGAGGGGCTGGGGGTGAGGTCAGTTATTTATTTCTCGCCTAACTTCACTTCTTTGTCATGCTGAACTTGTTTCAGCATCTCGTCTTTTGCTTTCATCTTCTCAATCTCATTTGCAAGCATATTCTGAACTTCTTCATACTTTGCCAAACGCTCTTTAAGCTCATCGTTTTCTGTTTTCAATTCCTGAATCGCTTTTATCATCGGAGACATTAAATCGTTATAACGAAGCTCATACATTCCTTCATCGGTTATTGTAAGCATTCCTGAGTTTTCAACGCCTTCTTCTTTTAATACTTCTTCCACTTCCTGTGCAATCAATCCGTATTCTGTTTTACCGTTCTCATCATTCTTGCGTGTATAAGAAACCGGATTAAGCTTGCTTATAAAACTTAAGCCAAGAGATGAAGGCAAAATATTCTCTTTCCATCTCCTGTCACTTGTGATTGTCCATGCAACCTGAATGCCTGCATAAGTAACAGCTGTATTACCTATTCTCACCTGGTTGCTTAATGTTCCAGTAGGCACCTGTGCATCATACCCTATTGCAGTATTATTGAAGCCTGTTGTAATGGCTGAACCGGATAATAAACCAATTGCAGTATTATAGTTGCCCGTGCTGTTGTAGAGCGAATTATACCCGAAAGCTGAATTAAAACCCCCTGTGCTGTTGGTGTATAGCGACTGAAACCCGAACGCTGAATTCTCGTTGCCCGTGCTGTTGTAGAGCGAAGAATGCCCGAACGCTGAATTCTCGGTTCCCGTGCTGCTGGTGTAGAGCGAATTAAACCCGAACGCTGAATTATTGCTGGCAGTGTTGTTGTAGAGCGAAAGATTCCCGAAAGCGGAATTCTGAAAGCCCGTGCTGTTGGTGTAGAGCGAAGCCCCCCCGAACGCTGAATTATTGTAGCCCGCGTCGTTGGTGTAGAGAGAATGAGACCCGAACGCTGAATTACCAGTGCCCGTGTTGGAGCGGAGCGAAGAATGCCCGAACGCTGAATTATTGTTGCCCGTGCCGTTGTTGTATAACGACTGCATTCCCACAGCTGTATTAAAATAGCCGTCGGTGTTGTTAAATAATGACTCATGACCCACAGCTGTGTTTTGATAGCCGCCGGCGTTGGTAAATAAAGACAACATTCCCAAAGCTGTGTTTCTATCACCGAAGGTGTTGGAAAAAAAAGAATTTAATCCCAAAGCTGTATTAGAACCTCCGACCATAGTAAAATTACCTGAATTGACTCCGAGGAAAGTATTATTAGTTCCGAAGTTGTGCATAAACCTGTTCGCACCTTTAAATATTATCCCTGTTGTAGAGCTTATTGTATTTTCAAGCCGCAGAGTGTTTAAAATATTCACCTGACCTGTGGACTGACTTAATGTAAAATAATCCGTTGAGCCGTCTTTGATTTTGAACACTCCGCTTGTGCCAAGCGTGTTGGTAATGTTTTGCGCGTATTGCAAATTACAGATTAGCAAATTGCAGATTACGATAAACAGGATTTTTGTTTTCATTTTTGGTTATTATTTATTTTTTTTACCACTAAGACAGAAACAAAGAAAATATTTATTTTATTTCAGCGTCTCTGCGGTGAATTGTCTTAATTTGAATTGAACCTTATACAAAATTAACTTTAGACATTAACAGAAATATTAACAGTTTGGAAATGTGTTTACAAATTCTTTTTCGTCTCTATAAAACCAGTAAACAATATTCTTGCCAAACAATGGCTGGCGGAAAAACTTGATGAAGCTGCTGCTTAGCTTTCAATAATCTTCACGCTCACCGGCAGATGGTCGCTGAATCCGTTCTGGTTGAATTCATTCCCTTCCGAAGGTCTTGAATACCTAATTGCTTTTCCATTCTTATCGGTTAGACCTTTATAAGATTCAACACGCAAAGATGATGCATCAATCTTCAGCTTCGATTCGTCAATAAAAAATCCTTTCGTAACCATAATTTGGTCAAGTGTGAGTTTATCGCTTCCGAAAAAATATGTTCCGCTTTCTTCAAGCAAGCTCCAGCTTACGTTCCACAGGTAAGGATTTCGTCCGCGAAGTGTTTTATCTTTGTTCTGGGTTGCGAGAGCATACTCGGTTAAGGAACGGTTATAGGGTTCATCATTAAAGTCACCCATCACAAGAACAGGAATTTTATCGCTGCGGATTTCGAAAATCCGATGCATCCAGTAGCTCAAAGTTTCTCCAACCATCATTCTGTACGGCTCGCTTTCGTATTGTCCCTCGCTTCTTGCGGGCCAATGATTGCCGATTACAATAAACTCGTTTCCCGATTTTGTTTTCATGCTCACCTGAACCAAGTCGCGTGTCGCTGTTCGCTTCAAAACTTCGTAGCTGAAAATACTTCCGTCGAAGCTGAACAGGTTTTCATCATAAATAAAAGCAATGTCAATTCCCCTCTTGTCTTTGGTATCTTTGTGAATCACTTTGTAATTTCGTCCCGGCAGGTTCAGCGAATCGGCGAGCATCTTCATAACGTTCTCATTTTCAACTTCGCAGACGCCGAGCAAGTCGGGACCTTTGCCAAGATTCATCTTCTTTATAATAGAAGAAAGGTTGAATATTTTTTTTGCAAGAACAGTTTTCGTCCAGCCCTTAAGCTCGCTTTTTAATTCCTTTGCAAGCCACTCAGGTCTCAGCTTCGAATTCCACACGTCGAAAAGATTTTCGAGGTTCCACCATGCTATAAAATATTCTTTTGACATTTTTAAATAAATTTAAGATTCAAATAACAAGTAACGAGTAACCAACAACTATTTTCAAAACACTTTCACTTTTATTTTATACTTCGCTCTGCCTTTCGGGTCGAAGTGCCTGACACACAGAAAATATTCTCCGGGCGTTGAAAGGTCTGGCGAGTAAGTGAACTGTGAGCCGATTCCTTCGTTCAATGAAAACGGAGAGATGTAATGCCGTGTCCCATTCTTTTTTGAATCCTCGCCGTTGATGTTATACAAACATAGCACAATATCTGAATCCGAATCAACCGTGATTTCGCAGAAAGTTCTGTCGGGATTTGTGTTGATGAACTTAAAATTATTTTCTTCGTAGTCAGTTATAAGTTCAGCTTTGGCAAATTTGTCTTCAGCAAGCTCAATTATCTCTGCTTCAGTTTCAGGATACATCGTCGCAATAAATTTTTTATCAATCTCCGAGAGCGTGGAGTGCTGAGTGTATTCAACTTTATTGCTATTCATATCTTTAGGGATTGTGTACATCATTAATGAATCCGGGTCGAACTCCGAGTAACGAAGAACGTTGCGTGCGTAATTCCGGAAAAGATTGTTCTCGCAGTCATCATCCGAGTAATTGAAATTCTCTTTGTAATATTCTGTGAGCTTTGCTTCGTCCAATTTAAAATTAAAATCGGGATGAAGATGCTCGTGAATTAATCCGATTGCATGACCGAACTCATGAACAGCATACCTGCCGAAATCTTCTTCCGATGAGTTTTCACTGAGCGAAAGATATTTCATTGTATCTTCGTCATTGTTATCGAACGAAAGATTATCCGTCCCGATTTTGGAATCATTCATTCCGGCGTGGAATTTTATTCGGATGTTGTGATGTGAAAGGTTTGGATTGAAATCGAATTTTAAGTTTGCAAACTCTTCCCAGACCTTTGCGGCTGCTTCGACTTTCTCATGCAATGCAGCTGAGCCGTTGAAGAACCCGACAGTAATCGTCTGACCGGTGTTCCATTTATTGTCGAAGTCGAGAATCAATGTAATGAATATTGATTATTGAATAATGAATATTGTGTAATGTGTAATGATTGGAAACGGACAAATATAATAACAAAAGGGAGCGGTTAAACTCCCTTAGTAATTCAAAGTTCAAATTTAAAATGAAAAATTACATTTCAAAAATTAAAAAGTTATTCATACCTTCTATTTCATCAATACCATCTTCTTCGTTTCAACGAAATCATTTGTTACAAGCTTATAATAATAAACTCCGCTCGCAAATTTACTTCCGTCGAAATCAACTTCATAAGTTCCTGCTTTCAATTGTTCGTTCACTAACGTTTGAACTTCACGACCGAGTGCGTCAAAGACAACAAGCTTAGCACTGCTTAACTTTGCAATTTGAAATTTGATTTTTGAATTCGGATTAAACGGGTTTGGATAGTTTTGAGAAAGGCTGCTAGAAACAGGAATCTCAGTACTAATGGTTATTATTCCAATTGGATTACCAGTAGGGTCTCTTTTATAATAAATCTCACTAAGAACGCCGTCGCGGTTATCCGTCCATAAAACATGTACAACCGGACCGGAAGTTATCGGACACGGATAGGATGAAACCCCGGAACTGTTCGTCAGGCGCAGGTCAGCATCCCAGCTTATGCCTCCATCGGTTGTGCGTTTGTAGTATATTTCATAATTTCCGTCGCGGTTATCCTGCCACATAACATGTACAGCAGAGCCAGACGAAGCAGCAGAGGGACGCCAAGAATTACCGGTAAAGTTCGTTAGCCGTGCATCAGCTCCCCAGTTTACGCCTCCGTCAGTTGAATTCTTGTAGTATATCTCGTAATTACCGTTTCGGTTGTCTTCCCAAACAACGTTTACAAGCATACCTGATACTGAGGCATTAGAATACCAGGAAAAACCAGTGGCATTTGTCAATCGTGTATCCGCTCCCCAGGTTAAGCCCCCGTCACTTGAACGTTTGTAATATATTTCATAATTCCCATCGCGTTCGTCATGCCATACAACATGTACAATAGCCCCCGATACCGCCGTTGAGGGATATGCGGAATTACTGGAATTATTCGTAAGTCGTGTATCAGTTCCCCAGCTTATACCTGCATCGGATGAGCCTTTATAATATATTTCAGGATTCATATCCCGCAGGTCATTCCATACAACATGCACAAAATTACCTGATACCGCCATAGAAGGCGTAACTGATATTGTAGAAGTATTAGTGAGACGTAAATCAGGTTCCCAGCTGACACCGTTATCCGATGAACGTTTGTAGTATATCTGGTCGTTCGTGTTCCTTTGGTCCTGCCACACTATATGTACAATTGAACCAGAAACTGCTACACTAAAGAAAAGTGACGGTGCTGGGTTATTTGTAAGCCGGGTATCAGTTCCCCAACTTATACCTGCATCAGTCGAGCGTTTATAGTATATCTCATAGTTCCCATCCCTGTTATCAAGAAATACCAGATGAATAATATTCCCATTTACTGCTACACAACGGGCGTTGTTGTACGTAGTTCCGGAATCCCATATGTTGTTAGTCAGCCGCACATCGGGCTGCCACTGTGATTGAGTTACAACCGTAAAGTATAAAAGTAATAAAAATGTTTTTTTCATTTTGTTCTCCTTTAATTTATTTTGTTAGGATTATTCCCCGCCTTCGCGAGGACAAGTTTTTTTGTTTCAGAAAAATTTTCTGTTTCGAGCTTGTAGAAATATGTCCCTTCAGGAAGATTCAGTGAACCGAAGTCAACTTCGTGATTGCCCGGGTTCAACTTGCCGTTTAACAAGGTTGCAATTTCTTTTCCAATGATGTTATAAATTATAATTTTTGTATTAACGCTTTCAGGAATGTCGAAATTTATTTTAGTCATACTTTATCGGTTTCTACAAACATAATAAATTGTGATAAGGCAATGCAAAGAAAAATTTATTTAAAATTAGAGAATGTGTTTATTGATTTAGGTTCTGGATATAATCAAATTTTACATTTATAGTTAATTTAATAGACCTTTTAGTTATTTTCATATCATAAGAGTTAGAGAATTTTAAGGTTAATATTTTATGGAAAATATAAAACTCGTTGAAGTGCTTAAAACTTTTGACAGGAAAGAGTTCAAAAGATTCGGGGAATTTGTCAGCTCACTGTTTTATAATAAAAACAAGCCGGTGATTAATCTTTACAAGTCGCTCTCGCGGTTTTATCCAGAATTCAAAAGCAAGAATTTTATTACAGAAAATGTTTTCATGGAAATATTTCCAAAAGAAAAATTTGATTATCACAAAATAAATAATGTTATATCTGATCTGTATAAACTTTCCGAAAAATTTCTCGCGTGTATCGGGAATGAGAAACGAGAATATTCAGAGCAAAGGTCTATGCTGCCGGAATTCAGATTGCGGAAGCTGTATAAAATTTATGAGCAAAAGTTTGCCGCTTATATGAAACAGCTCATCGAGCGTCCCGTTAAAGACGAAGATTATTTTTATTACATGTATGAAATGAATGATGATTATATGTATTACACAACTAAAAAAAAGCCGAACCGGGATATGAATATGCTTCAGAATGAGTTCGACAATTTTTTTTCTTTTTCAATGATACGCCTTCTGAAGTTTTACTGTCTAATGCTTCACGAAAAGATTGGACAAAATGTTGAATATGAACTCACGATGTTCGATGAAATAATTTCATATATGCGAAACCATAAGATTGACAATAATCCTACTCTGCAGATTTTCGGAAATATAACGCTGCTTCTTCAAACGAAAGAAAATAAATATTACGAAGAACTCAAGATGCTGAAAGAAAAATATTTCAATGAGTTAAAAAGAGCCGACCAGTATTTGCTGTTCATGCACCTTTATGACCATTGCGGATATGTTGTAAACTATAAAGAGGACGAATCTTATTTCAGGGATATGTTTGAAATTTTAAGAGAGTGGGTCGAAAAGAAATTTATGACCGTTGAAGATTTTCATTACCAGGAATTAATGAACATAGTAAAGATTGCCTGCTCTGTTAAAGAATTAGAATACGCAGAGAAAATATTAAAAGAATATCATCACCATATTCCCAAAGAATTTAAAGATAATGTTTACCATTACTGCATGGGTCAGATTGAATATGCCAAAGGTAATTTTAAAACGGCTCTTGAGTTTTTTTCGAAGTCAAGCTTTCAGAACTTTATTTATAAAGTTCAGGTTAAGATAACGGTGCTTAAAATATATTACACACTCGAAAGATATGAAGAAGCATTCGGTATGATAGATACTTTCCGCCACTTTGTTTCAAGAGAAGAAAATCTTCCCGCAGAACACCGTGAGTCATACAATCTTTTTCTTAAACTCATTTCTGATTTAATTAAGCTGAAAGAAAATCCGGATAAAAAAGATGCAGGATTTAAATTGAAGAAGATTAAAGTAGAAACCAAAACAATGCCGGCAAATCCGTTCGGGATAAAAGTTTGGCTGATGGAACGGTGCTGACCGGGAATGGAATTCTGAACAGAAAAGCCGTGCTTCTTAAATGAACGTTACTTCCTTGAAACAAAGACGACATAAAATTATTTTTGTTGCTCTATTATAAAAGCGGGAATAGCTCAGTTGGTAGAGCGTCACCTTGCCAAGGTGAAAGTCGCGAGTTCGAGTCTCGTTTCCCGCTCTCTCATTTTAGAAATTTTTGGCAACGTACCCAAGTGGCTTAAGGGAGAGGTCTGCAAAACCTCGATTCATCGGTTCGAATCCGATCGTTGCCTCAAAAAATTTTCTCTAACCAAACATCACACCTATGAGCATCTTCTTTAAAGCCCGCGGTTCAAACTCAATCGGAATATTTTTTGTCAGGATGTTTCTCGGCACTTACATTTTCGTGCTTGGGATAAAACAAGCCGGCAACATAGAAGCATACATCACCAAAGTAAAAGCTTTCAACCTTCTGAACGAAAATCTATCCTTCATCATTGGCTTTGTTACTCCTTTTTTACTTATACTTTTTGGAGCGTTATACGTCATGGGATTCTTTACTCCAGCAACGAGTTTTGTTCTTGCGGTCATTTCCTTTTTAAAAGTTTGTATGGTAGGATTTATTGTATCCGGAGGAATTCCGTTTAACAAAGATTTAATTTTCTTTGCATGTTTTGTCTGCACATTTTTTACAGGAGCGGGAATGCTGAGCTTTGATGCTATGCTTGACAGGAAAAAAGTTCAGAAGAAGCTGGTTGACTCACCGAACAAAGTTACCGCAGAGGTTGTAGTGGAAAGCTCGGAATCTTCCCCAACAGATTCTTCACCGACAGAAAATCAGAGCTGAAAGTTTTTTTTACATCACCATTCCGCCATCAACGGGAAGAACCTGTCCAGTGATATAATCCGCTTTAGCAGAAGCGAGAAAAGAAACTATTCCTGCAATCTCGGCAGGATTAGTCGGACGCTTCAAAGGAATAACAGTCAGGAAAGCATCACGCTGTTCCTGTGTTAAATGAGCAGTCATTTCAGTTTCAACATAACCGGGTGCAATACAATTTACAGTAATATTTCTTCCAGCAAGCTCTTTGGCAGCAGACTTCGATAAGCCGATAAGTCCGGCTTTAGAAGCGGCGTAGTTCGCCTGACCTGCATTACCCATCAAGCCGACAACAGAACTGATGTTGATAATTTTTCCGTAACGCTGTTTTGCCATGATGCTCGTAACACCTTTGATAGTATTGAATGCACCTTTGAGATTCACATTAAGAACGGCATCCCAATCCTGCTCGGTCATACGCAGAAGAAGCTTGTCGCGTGTGATGCCGGCGTTGTTGACGAGTATGTCAATCCTGCCGAGTTCCTGAGCAGTTTCATTGATAGCCAGAGCAGTGGCATCGGTTTGTGTGATGTCCACAGTTTTGGAAATAACTTTTCTTCCGATTGTATTTATTTCTTTGAGCCAGCTTTCGAAATCATCGGGGAAAAATTTATCGAAGATAGTAACGTCTGCTCCTTCATTTACAAAATCGGAAACGATTGCCCTTCCGATTCCGCGTCCGCCGCCCGTTACAATTGCCGTTTTGCTTTTTAACTGCTCCATTATTTATAGTTATTGTTTTAAGAATGATTTTATTTCTTCAGCTCTATCAAAGCCGCTTGTTTTTACATTCGGATTAATCCGCTTAACTAAACCTTGTAAAACTTTCCCGGGACCTATCTCAACAAATTCATTCACTCCGTTTGAAATCATATTTCTAACCGAATCATCCCAGCAAACCGAAGAAGTTAATTGCTCGATGAGAGAATTTCTAATTTCATCAGCGTGAGAATTTGTAGTCAAAACTTTCGCATCGATGTTTCTGTAAACCGGAATTCTAAGTTTTGAAAATTCAGTTTCCGCCAAAGCATTTTTTAATGCTTCTTTCGCTGACTCCATCAACGGTGAATGAAACGCTCCATGCACAACAAGCTCTTTTACAATCTTTGCACCGGATTCTTTTGCAAGAGCCATCGCAGATTTAACTCCTTCGACTGAGCCGGAAATTACAACCTGTCCGGGTGAATTGAAATTTGCAGGCTGAACAATTCCCTGAGCAGAAGCGGTTTTGCAAACTTCAAAGATTTTTTCTTTCTCTAATCCGATTATTGCAGCCATCGTTCCTTTGTTAATCTCACCGGCTGTCTGCATAAGCTCGCCGCGTAATTTTACAAGATTCAAGCCGCTTTCAAAGCTTAATGCACCGGCATAAACAAGAGCAGTATATTCACCAAGCGAATGCCCGGCAGACCCGCCTGCGGAACGGGCAGGAGCATCAGCTTTAATTTTACCGTCAAGGATAGAAATCAAAGCAATGGAATGAACAAAAACCGCCGGCTGAGTTACATAAGTTTGCTTCAGGGCTTCTTCGGGACCATTGAAGCAAATCTCTTTTAAATCGAAACCAAGAATCTCATTCGCCTTGTCAAAAACTTTTTTCGCTGAATCAAACGATTCATAAAGGTCTTTCGCCATGCCAACATATTGCGAACCTTGTCCCGGAAAAACGAAACCAATAAGGTCTTTCGTCATATTTACAAATATAGAAAAGGCAGAGCAAAAAAGAGTTAGAAGTATTATTATTGTAAGCTACACAAGAACTATTTTACCATTGATATTATCAAGCCATATAGACATTTTTCAAACAAATTTGCTGAATACTAATGTATATTAAGACCGCTGTATTTGTTCTGCTCTTTACAGCAGTTACTGTTGAAATTTCGGCACAGCCCGAAGATGTTATTCTTGGAAAGACCGATAAGTTGACTTCTGCAGCAGTTTATGATTTAAGTGACCCTACTGGTGTAAATATTGAAGTCAATATGTGGGGTTTTGTTGGGCTGCCCGGAAGATATCGAGTGCCGGTTAATACAACGTTCCTTGATTTGATGAGCTATTCCGGAGGACCGTTGGAAAATTCCGATTTAAAAGAAATCAGGATACTCAGAAAAAACTTAGCGGGAAAATCAGAAGTCATTAAGCTAAACTATGACGATTTACTTTGGGAAGAGCAGATTTCATCAAAAGTTAGAAGTAATCCTATTTTACTTTCAGGGGATATCGTAATAATAAAACGTGAAAGAAGATTTTCATTCAGAGAAGATGTAGGTTTTTATTTACCTATATTCGGTACACTTATTTCAATCGCAACATTTATCATAACAATAACGAGGAACTAACATGGAAAGCCATGTAACAAAACCCGGAACAAGCTCCTTAGAGAGCAACATTAAATCATCTCATAGCATCAGGTTCTATTTCAACCTGATTCTGAGAAACAAAATACCTATTCTGCTGAGTTTAACTGTCGGATTAATAGTTTCATATTTCTACGCATACTCACAGGTTGATATTTACAGCTCTGCTGCTTCCTTAAGATTATCCAAACCAAAGGACAACGTTTTGGAGAGCAAGATATTCTCGGATGTACAAAGTGAATTACCTGAACGATACATCAACAACGAAACAGAAATTTTAAAATCGTTTGCAATACGTGAGAAGACAGCTAAGGCACTGCTTGACTCATTCAAAGTTCTTCAGGGTAAGGTCATTTTTCATCATATTGTCAGAACTCCCGAGAATCAGGTTGAAACCAAAAGTGTAAATCAAATTGCAGGTATTCTTCAATCGACAATGGAAATTTCTCAAAAGAGAGGATTAGATATTGTATCGATAAAAGTGGAAAGCCCGTCGCCAAGCGAAGCATCCTTGATAGCAAATGTATATGCCGAAACTTATGCCGACTATTCCTTGAAATCCAACAGGGGACATTTAACTTTGAACAGAACGTTTCTTGAAAAACAAGTTCAGGAAAAATATAATGACCTTCTGAAAACCGAAGACAAGCTGCAGACATTTTTGCGGACCGAAAATATTGTTGAGTTAAACACACAGGCAAACTCGCTTATAAATTCTATGAGCAACACTGAAGCCCAATACAAATCTTCTTTGATTGATGTTCAGACCTCAACAAAAGCATTAACAGAATTAAAATCACAGATTAATAAATACGACCCGGAAGCATCTATATTTTTTGAGAGCAGGATAGCCGACCCTTATGTAACTCAGTTACAACAGGAAATTGCCAAGCTCGAAATTCAGCGTGACCTTGCAAAAGCAGGAAACGAAGAAATAATGAAGAATAATAAATCTCTTGCGGTGCTTAACCTTAAGATAAAAGAATTGAAAGCCAAGCTTGACGAAAAGTTAGATGTGTTGAAGAAAGGTGTAACAGCTAATACTCCTGATGAAAGAAGAGCACTCGTTTACAAATTTATGGAAGCTCAAATCCTCACAGACCAAAGCAAAATACGCGAGAAATTTTTAAAAGGTTTTCTTGGTGAGTATGAAACAAAGTTTAACAAGCTCCCGGCGCAGACAATCGAGAACGCAAATCTTGAAAGAGAAAGAGGAGCAAACGAAAAAGTTTATTTGATGCTTCTGGAAAAATATCAGGAAGCCCTCATTAACGAAGAATCTCAGCCGAACACAGTGAGAATTATCGACTACGGTAAAATTCCCACTGCTCCGTCAAAGCCAAACAGATTTTTAATCATAGTAATCGGCTTGCTTGTTGGCGGAGCACTTGGTTATGGTTTCGCACTTCTTAGAAACATACTTGATGTAACCGTTAAGTCGCCGGAAGAATTAGAGAATATCGGAATCGCATTGATTGGCTGGGTTCCAACATTCATGCGAACATCAAAAAACGGAAGACACACACACACCGAACAGGAATTGATACTTGCGTATAATTCTGACTCAGCCCCTGCTGAAGCGTTCAGGACTTTGAGAACACGGCTTCAATTCAGCAAGCTTGAGCCCGAGCCGATAAAAACAATTCTGATAACGAGCTCAATTCCAAAAGAAGGAAAGACAATCATTTCATGTAACCTTGCTGCAAGCTTTTCTTTATCGAGCAAAGTTCTTTTGCTTGATTGTGATTTCAGAAAACCGAGAATTCACAATGTCTTCAACATGAAACGTTATCCCGGACTTTGTGATTACCTTTTTGGAACTGTCCCGCTTGAAGAAGCAATAAGAGAAACTCAGTTCCCCAATTTATCTGTAATGACTTGCGGAACGATTCCGACAAATCCTGCTGAGCTGATTGCATCAAAGCATATGCAAAGCTTTCTTAACTCAATGAAGCCGAAATTTGATTATCTAATGATTGACTCTCCACCGCTTGCAACGGTAACTGATGCCGAACTTCTTTCTTCATACGCTGACGGAACTGTTATAGTAAGCTTGGCAAATAAAACACGCATGGATCTGCTTGTAAATACAATTGAAACTTTGAATAAGATAAATGATACATTTATCGGAGTGATACTGAACAACTTTGATTATCAGGCAACTTACGGAAGCTACTACAAATATTATTATTACTACTACGGCAATACCGACAAGTCGAAGCAGACAGGGAATGGTGTTTCACAAAAAGTCAGCGACTCACTTAAAACATAGTACTGCTCCGATTTGCAATTAAAGATTTTCTTCAAAGCATTTCCAGAAACTGCTAAATGTCCGGGTTGCGGCAAAGTTGGTTTTGTCCGAAGGTCACGTGCAAGAAATTTTTACGAAGCTGCATTAAAATTCACACGCATATTCGGAATATTCAAATGCAGGGAATGCGGATGGCGTGGACTGAAATGCAAATATACACTGAACAGGTATTCTTTCATCACGTTTGTATTCTACTCTGCATTGATTATTGGCGTTGCTTATATAATTATTAAAGTTCTTAAGAAAAATTTTGGCGGAGAACTAACCAATTAGTTGAATTCGGAATTTGATTTTGAAGGATTCGTTGAAACAGAACTGAAAAGTTCACGGCTAAAAATTATTCCTGCATCAGAAAATTATTGTTTGGATAATTTAGAGAAGATTTTAAGCTTCATCAACACTAACAGAAATGAATACGCTGCTGACTATGGCTGGAGACAGGAAGCCAAAGAATACATCTTAAACCCTCTGCAAAACAAATTTAAATTCAGCTACGTTATATCAAATGAGACAGATGAAATTTGTTTTTTGAATTTCACTTCTGTGTACGATAAAATCCTTCATAATCACTGCACTTATACTTCATCAGTTTATAGAAATAAGGGGTTAGCCAAGCTCCACATGATAAAGCTCTGCTCAAACGCATTGAACAGCGGCTTTGAGTTTCAGGAAGGTTTTTGGCCCGTGAATAATAATCGTTCGTTGATTTTATTTTTGCAAATGGGCTGGCAATTAGATTCAATCGGAAAAGATACTCAGGTTAAAATGATTGCTGACAATAAGATTGTCAGACAAAAAGCTTACGAGCTTTATCATAAAACCAAATTAAGATGAAAAGAACTTTATTACTTATGGGAGCTTCAAGCGGAATCGGCTCGCATCTTGTGAAAGGTTTAACAGACAGTTTCAATCTTGCATTGCACTATAATACATCATCCGGCAAAGTTGAAAAACTTATTTCAGAGCTGGATAATACCAAATCAAAAATAATTCCATACAAAGCTGACATAACAAATGAGAAGGAAGTGAATAGCATGGTCGAAAAAATAAAAAATGATTTCGGCTCGATTGATGTTTTAATTAACAATGCCGGAGTTTCAATTGACGCAATGACATGGAAGCTTTCACTTGAATCGTGGCAGAAAGTTATAGACGTTAATCTGACCGGACCTTTTCTTTGTATAAAACATACTCTTCCTGTGATGCGCGAAAATAACTGGGGGAGAATAATTAATATATCCTCTGTTGTTGCATCAACAGGTGTGCCGGGAACTGCTGCTTACGCTGTTTCAAAATCGGGTTTGTATGGGCTCACAAAAACTGTTTCAAAAGAAATTGCAAAATATAATATTACTGCAAACATTATCTCCCTCGGATATTTTGATGCCGGAATGCTTTATACAATCGGCGAAGACATTCGCGAGCAAATCAAACAAACAATTCCACAAAAAGAATTCGGCAACCCTAACGAAATTGTTTCCTGTGTAAAATATCTCACTTCGGATAATTCCAAATATATTACCGGACAGGTAATCCACATCAACGGCGGTTTGTTTTAGTGAATGTGCGGTATACTCGGCATACTTTCTAAAGACAATTCACATCTCCAAAGAATTTCTTCACTCAATAATCTTTTAAAGCACAGAGGTCCTGATGATGAAGGATTTGTGTGTATCAACTCAGCAGACGGAACTGCGGTTGAGTTTTCATCGGAAGATTCTATTCCTGAAATAAAGAATATTTATCCAAACATCTCCGGATGTAATTTCAAAAAGTTTGACGTCGTATTAGCACACAGAAGATTATCGATTATTGACCTTTCGGAAAAAGGACATTGTCCCATGACTGATGCTGACAGAAAAATCTGGATAACACATAACGGTGAAATTTATAATTACATTGAGCTTCGTGAAGAATTAATTTCCTGCGGGTATAAATTTTTTACATCAAGCGATACAGAAGTTATCATTAACTCCTATTTGAAATGGGGAACTGAGTGCGTTAAGAAATTTAACGGAATGTGGGGGTTTGTAATTTATGATTTGAGAAATAATTCTTTCTTCATGTCGCGGGACAGGTTCGGGGTGAAGCCGTTATATTATTTTTTTGAAAATGATAGTTTAGCTTTTGCCTCTGAGATGAAGCCACTGATGGCTTTGCTTGGAAATAAGGTGAGAGTGAACACAAAAAAGATTCCGTTCTATATTTTATACGGCAACCGGCTGAACTCGGAAGAAACTTATTATGAAAACATTAAATCTCTGGAAGCATCACACAACTTACTATTGAGCAAAGGAAAGATTGAGAAAATTAAATACTACGATTTAGATAATATAACTTCACGAAATATTTCCGAATCGAAAAATAAAGCAGAAGAACTTATTTCACTTCTCAAAGATTCCATTAAGCTCAGATTCAGAAGTGATGTTCCGGTTGGAACATGCTTAAGCGGAGGATTTGATTCATCTTCTATCGTGGCTTTATCAAAAGAGATAGATAAAAAAAACCTGTTGACTTTTTCAGCAGTGTGGAAAGAAAAAGAATGTGACGAAAGCAGATACATCGATATAGTAAACTCTGCTTACGGATGCTTATCAAATAAAATCACTCCTAAAGTTGAAGAGTTTGAGGATGTGTTTAAAAAGATTTCTTACTTCCAGGAAATTCCAACCGAAGGTCCGGGTTTAATTCCGCAGTGGTATGTGATGAAAGAAGCAGCAGGGAAAGTAAAAGTTTTACTCGATGGACAGGGAGGAGATGAGGTCTTCGGCGGATATTTTTGGAAAGCAAATTATCTACGCTCATTGATATCCGATAGGAAGAAAACAAAAGTAATCAAAGAGATTGGAAGTTATGCATCATTCCTGAAACAAAATGGAGTGCATTCTTTCGCAAGCTGGATACTGCCCGGGGCTTATAACAAATTTGTTCGTTCAAAATCCACTGGAAGAGCCGGAATATTAAACAGTGACTTACTTAATAATCTTAACAAAAAAGATTTGTATCTTGATACTCATCCAAAAAAAATATTTGGAAATTATCTGAACGACTTGTCATATCATTTCATTAAAAACTTAACTATTCCCAGCTTGCTTCATTATGAAGACAGAAATTCGATGGCATTCTCGATTGAAAGCAGGGTTCCGTTTCTGGATTACAGAGTTGTGGAGTTCGGTTTAAATCTTTCTCCAAACGAGCTTGTTTACAAAAATGTTTCACGTCCCTTTTATAGAAAAGTTTTATCTGAGTATCTCCCTAAAGAAGTTACCGAAAGAAAAGACAAACTTGGGTTTCCGACTCCTTTTCTTAAATGGTCAAGAACAACCCTGAAGGATTTTATTACTGAAAAGCTCGTTAACGCTTCTTCAAGCCATGTTGATTATATTAATATTACTGTCCTGAAGAAAAATCTTGACAGGCACTTCAAAGAAGAAATAGACTACAGCTGGGAAATATGGAGACTGCTGAGCTTTATTGAATTTTTAAACCTGCAAAAAAGAATTCCATGTTAAACTTTTTTTTACAATCGTATTCATTTAAAAGAATAGTGATAATCACTGTCTCCTTTATCGTTCTGATATTTATACTGAATAAAATTTTTGATAGGGTATGGAAATTCAATACGGCACTTCAATTAAGCGACCTGAGTTCGGTTTACAGTCCGCCGAAAGAATACGATAACATGAACAGAATTAAACTGATGCTTCACACACAGGATAAAATTATTATTGAAGGCAACAGGAAATTTATAACTCTCGAGTCGGGGAAAGATTATGATTACTTCGATACTGTAAAGATAAACTTTGCAGATGGCAACAGCGAGTTCACTAACAAAATATTTTTACAGTTCAAATTTTCGGAATCAAAAGATTCGATTCATGTAGTCGTTTCAAAATCAGAGGAGAAAAATGTTTTCTGGAAGCAGATTTTTTACAGCTCGGTTCTGATTGACGAAATAAACGAGATAAGCACAGACCATGAAACTTTTCTTGTGAACGAAAAAATCCTGGTTCAAAAAGATTTATTAAACAATAATGATACTATTATCAGAACAGCTTTGTCCGAATTCAATAGTGAGTCACGAAATACCAACTATTACGACTGCGGCTCAAACAGTGTACTATTCAAAAAAATTTGCGACCAAATAAAACTGCCGTGCAGGTTAACCGGATTGCAGGGCGGGAATGCGGATGAAGCAGGATATAACAACAGGCTTGGTTATCCCTTTCATACAATCAATGAAGTTTACTCAAGCAAAGATAAAAAATGGATTGCCATCGACCTTACATACGGGTTTATGTTTAGAATCGGAAAGAGTTATTTAAATGCTGTTGAGCTGAACAATAAATTTTTATTCATGCAGGAAGGAGAAATAATCCAGGATTCGATTTTATTTACAAAGCGAAGCTTAGTAGGCAGAGATTATTTCAAGTTCTATGAAAATATTTACTACGATAAAAATGAAAGACAGGGCTTCTTGGCAAAAAAAATTCTTGACCATTTCTATGCGAAATACAATTCATCGTTTTATCACTACTCAAATAATTTACTACCTCTTAAAAATGGTTTCAGTTATCTTGGCATTAAATCTATTTTTTATCTCATACTTTTTATTCTTTATATAAACTCAGTAACAGCAATTCTTTTCAGGAGATTGTTTGCAGTTAAAAAAACAAAATGACTGAACATATTTTAAGCAACAAGAATTCTAAGAAACAAAACGTGATTGTTTTCGGAGCACATCCTGATGACTTCGAGGTTGGCTGCGCCGGAACGATATTGAAATATTTAAAAAACATTAATCTTAAGATTTATGTTATGAGCGATCGCTACGAGGATGGAAAGTTTAGAAACCTTAAAGAAAAAGATAAATCATTCAAAGTTTTGGGAATTGATAAAATCCCGTTTAAGATATTTGATTTACCCACAAGGGTTTTCCATGACCACAAATCCAAAATCAGAAATATTCTTTACAACATCGCAACTAAAACAGAAGTTGATTTAGTTTTCACACCGCCGGTAAACGACATTCATCAGGACCATGTAGTATTGGCTGACGAAGTGCTCCGGCTCTTCAGGGAGAAAACGGTTTTCGGCTATGAAGTTATCAGAAGCGGGTATAATTTCCGTCCGAACCTGCACGTAAAGCTCTCTGAAAAAATTGTTGAACAAAAAATTAAAGCGGCTCAATGCTATAAATCTCAATGGTCAACCACAAAAAGCGGCGGTTATTATTTTTCAAAAGACGTTATGAAGGGATTGATGAGAGCACGCGGGGCGCAGTTCGGTTTGGAATACGCAGAAGCATTCGAAGTTTATCAATTGAAGCTATGAACATTCATGCAAAAAGTTATAATCCTTACTCATAATTACGAACCGACTCAGTTCCCACCGAATACAGAAAACAAATTTTATAATTACGTCTTTGGAGAAAACTTCGGAAATCTTTTCAACATAAATTAATATTTAATGCCGGACATTAAAGGGAAAAATATTTTAGTGATTGGCGGAGCGGGATTCATCGGCTCACATGTTGTTGACAGTCTGCTGAGCGAAGACATCAGCAGCGTAACGGTTTATGACAACTTTGTCCGCGGGACAGCGGATAATCTTGAATCAGCGTTAAAAGATTCACGCACAAAAGTTTTTGAAGTCGGAGGTGACATTTTACAAACCGATATTTTAAATTCTGCAATGAAAGAGAATGATATGGTCATTCATCTTGCAGCTCTCTGGCTTTTGCAATGTCACGAATTTCCGCGCTCGGCATTTGAAACAAATATCCGCGGGACATTCAACGTACTCGACGCATGCCGTGAAAATAAAATCGAAAGGTTGGTTTACTCTTCATCCGCTTCTGTTTACGGTGATGCTGTTGAAATTCCAATGACTGAAGAACATCCGTTCAATAACAAAACATTTTACGGTGCAACTAAGATTGCAGGTGAGGCAATGGCTCGTGCATATTTTGAAAGATACGGTGTGAATTACATCGGGCTGCGTTACATGAATGTTTACGGACCAAGACAGGATTATAAGGGGACCTACATTGCTGTCATTATGAAAATCCTCGACCGGCTTGATGCAGGTAAGTCACCCGTTGTTTACGGCGACGGCACACAATCATATGATTTCATTTTTGTCGGAGATGCGGCAGATGCAAACGTTCATGGATTAAAAGCTGATACAGTTGACAGGTTTTACAATGTTGGGATGGGAATCAAAACTTCAATCAAAGAGCTTGCTGAAATGCTTTTAAAAGTTTACGGCTCAAAAGATAAAATCGAATATCTTCCCGGTGGACAGACATTTGTAACAAACCGAATCGGCTCAACAGAAAAAGCAGAAAAAGAACTTGGCTTCAAAGCTAAAGTTCAGTTAGAACATGGACTGAAGAAACTAATCGAATGGAGAAAAGAGCATAAAAAAAGATTCGGAGATAAATGGAAAATGTTCGAATGAATATTCCGATTGCAAAAACAGTTTTCACGGAAAAAGAATTTGATGCTATCCGTAAACCGCTTGAAACTGGTTGGGTTGTTCAGGGACCCGCAGTCGCTGAGTTCGAAAAATTATGGTCGGAATTTACCGGGGTAAAAAATTCAATTGCAGTTACAAGCTGCACGACTGCTTTACACCTTTCTCTTGCAGCACTTGATATTCAGCCGAACGATGAAATAATTCTTCCGTCATTTACATGGATTGCAACTGCAAACGCAGTTGAATACATAAATTCAAAACCAATTCTATGTGACATCAACCTTGATACATTCAACATAAATCCTGCTGATGCGGAAAATAAAATTACTAAGAAAACAAAAGCAATAATCCCGGTTCATTTATTCGGGCTTTCTGCTCCGATGGATGAAATAACCGGTGTAGCTAAAAAAAATAATTTATCTATAGTTGAAGACGCTGCTTGCGGTTTTGCATCACGTTATAAAAACAAACACGTCGGCAATTTAGGAAACACTGCTTGTTTCAGCTTCCACCCGAGGAAAGCAATAACAACAGGCGAAGGCGGAATGATTACAACCGATGACGATAACCTCGCTGCAAAGATGCGTTCAATGAGAGACCACGGTGCAACTGTATCTGACCATCAAAGACATTTCGGAAACAAACCTTACCTGCTTTCTGATTATCCATACCTCGGTTACAATTATAGAATGACTGACATTCAGGCTTCAATCGGTGTAACTCAGATGCAAAGAGCAAAAGAAATTCACGAATCAAGAAGCAGGATAGCTTCAAAATATGATGAAGCTTTACAAAACATTCAGTGGCTTCAGCTTCCGTTCAAAAACAAAGATTATGTTCATGGATATCAGGCATACGTTTGCTTATTTAAGCCGGAAGAAATTAATTTGAAGAACATCGACAAAGTGAATGAGATGAGAAATAAATTCATGGAATTTCTTCAGCAGAAAGGAATATCAACCCGACCGGGAACACATTCAGTTCATCTGCAGGTATTTTATTCAAACAAATATGGATTCAAGCCGGAAGATTTTCCAAACTCATACATTGCAGACAGATGCTCTATTGCTTTCCCGTTATATCCCTCGATGAGTGACAAAGAATTCGACTATGTTTGTGATACAATAAACTCATATAAAATTTAAATGTGCGGTATAGCAGGAATATTTAATCTTGACGGAAGACCGGTTTCTCAAAACATTTTGAGAAAAATGACTGACATAATCAAGCACCGTGGACCTGACGGCGAAGGATTTTGGTCGAACACATGCATTGGTTTCGGACACAGACGACTCGCAATCATTGACCTTACGCCAGCCGGACATCAGCCCATGCAGAGTGATGACGGGAATCTGATAATCATTCACAACGGGGAAGTTTATAATTTCCAAAATCTGAGAATCCAGCTCGAAGCAAAAGGTTACATGTTCCACTCGACAACAGATACGGAAGTTGTATTAAAGTCTTATCAGGAATGGGGAGAAAAATGCGTTGAACATTTTAACGGGATGTTTGCCTTTGCAATATGGGATGTTAAAAATAAAAAACTTTTTATTGCAAGAGACAGGTATGGAATTAAACCGGTTTATTATTTTTATAAGAACGGGGAATTTATTTTTGGTTCAGAGATAAAATCTATTCTGCAGCATCCAAGTTATTCAGTTTCGGTTTCTCTCAAAGCGTTGAACGAGTATTTTTCTTTCCAGAATATTTTTTCGGATTTAACTTTATTTGAGGGGATAAAACTTTTACCACCCGCTCACACATTAACACTAAAAGCAAACGATAAAAATTCTCTTCGAATAGAAAAATACTGGGATTATAATTTTTCTGAGGATAGTTCACTTACCGAAGAAGATTGTCTGAATGAAGTTGAAAGATTATTTGAACAAGCTGTGAACAGGCAACTGGTAAGCGATGTCGAAGTGGGCTCTTTTTTAAGCGGCGGAATGGATTCGGGCTCTGTAACATGTATCGCTGCAAGGAACTTCAAAAACCTGAAAACTTTTACGTGCGGATTTGATTTATCATCAGCATCAGGACTTGAGCTTGGATACGATGAAAGACAAAAGGCAGAATATCTTTCAAACATGTATAAGACTGAGCATTACGAAATTATTCTGAAAGCCGGCGACATGGAAAGAGTAATGCATGACCTCATCTGGCAGCTGGAAGACCTGCGCGTCGGTCAATCGTATCCCAATTATTACATCTCACGTTTTGCAAGCAAATTCGTAAAAGTTGTTTTAGCCGGTTCGGGAGGTGACGAATTGTTTGCCGGTTATCCCTGGAGATATTACAGGGCTGTTGTTAACGATGACAGACAGCATTATCAGGACAAGTATTATCGCTATTGGCAAAGGTTAATTCCAGACAGCTTTAAGCCGAGATTTTATAACCCGGATATTTATCCTGAAGTTCTGAAGTATCAGACAAAAGATGTTTTTATAGATGTGCTGAACAAGTTCGGTAAAGAAGTAAAAACGCCGGAAGATTATGTTAACCTGTCACTATATTTTGAAAGCAAAACTTTTTTACATGGATTGCTTGTGGTTGAAGATAAGCTAAGCATGGCACACAGCTTAGAAACACGGGTACCTTTTTTAGATAATGACCTTGTAGATTTTGCAATGAAGGTTCCTATCCATTACAAGTTGAAAAATCTTTCTGAGGTAATCCGAATAAATGAAAATGAAACCGGTCCTAAGATAGAAAAATTTTTCCAGCAGACTAACGACGGCAAAATCATTTTGAGAAAAGCTTTGTCGAAATTTGTTCCAGCTGAATATACCTTCGGGAAAAAACAGGGTTTCTCCGCACCCGATGCAAGCTGGTTTAAGGGTGAAAGCATTGATTACATAAAAGACTTGCTCTATAATAAGCGTGCAAGAATCTATGATTACTTCCAGCAAGACACGGTTAAGGAATTGATGAATGAACACTTCGACGGAAAAACAAACAGGCGATTACTGATTTGGTCATTGTTATGTTTCGAATGGTGGAATAGAATCTTTAAAACATGAACAAGCTTAAAATTCAAATATTAAATGATGAACTGAATGGATTATATACCGAACATTTGCTAAAATCAGAATATTCACTATTTTATTCAACGGTAACGTATAAAAAGCTTCTTGAAAAAATTCTCGGGTGTAATTCATATTATATACTGGCAATTATGAATGATGAAATAATTGCTTCATTTCCGTTAATGATTAAAACAAGTGAAAAGTATGGCAGTATAGCAAATTCTTTGCCGTTTTATGGAAGTAACGGATGTTTTACAATCAACCCCGGATTGAATGAAAATAATAAAGAAATAATTAAGCAGGAAATTATTAAAGAAGTTAGTTCTATAATATGTTCAAATAAATGTAAAGCATCAACATTTATTTCTAATCCTTTTGAAAACCCAGTTTGGTATGATAATAATTTTGTTTATGATTTTAAAGATTACAGGATAGGACAAATAACCCCGCTTCCGAAGTACAGTAAATCTATTGAAGATGACCTTTTAAAAAGTTTTGAAGAACCACGGCCAAGAAACATCAGGAAGGCGATAAAATCAAATATTACTTGCATAGATGATAATTCAAATAAATATTTGGATTTCCTTTATAATATCCATATTGATAATATGGCAAAAATATCAGGTAAAGCAAAGAAAAAAATATTTTTTGATTCAATAACCGGAGATTTTTCCAGAGATGAATATAAAATTTATGTTGCATTGCATGAAAATGTTCCTGTGGCAGCCATGTTATTATTTTATTTTAACCAAACAATAGAGTACATAACCCCTGTGATTAAAGAAGAATACAGGAATTTTCAGCCGCTATCTTTGCTTGTTTACAAGGCAATGATTGATGCTGTACAAAATGGGTTTAAGTACTGGAATTGGGGCGGGACCTGGCAAGCACAGGAAGGTGTATATTCATTTAAGAAAAAATGGGGTGCCAGAGATATGCACTATAATTATTATACAAAGATTTATGATAATGATTTCAAAAATATTGATAAAGAAATATTAAATTCTGAATTTCCGAATTTTTATGCATTTCCATACATATGAGCAATATCGAAATAATAAATAAGCTTCTATACGATTATGAAATCCTTGGGGAAGAGGAAGTTAAAAAATTTTGTTCCCTTCTGCCACGGAAACTAGTAAGATGGCTCGGGGCACAGCACGCTGATAACAGGACAAGAAAAATATTTTATGAACTCACAGGTGTTAAAATAGGCAAGGGTACAGTATTAAATATTAATTTTATAGTATCAGATAATTATGAATCTCTCCTGGAAATAGGTGAAAATTGTGCAATATCTCCAAATGTAACCGTCATTTGTGACTCAAATCCAAATAATTCATCATTAAACAATAATTCTTTTATAAAAGAAAAGCTAATAACAACAAAACATGTTAATATAGAAGATAACGTTTGGATTGGTGCAGGTGTTGTAATATTACCAGGAGTTACTATAGGTTCCGGTTCAATTATAGGTGCTGGAGCTGTAGTGAGCAAATCAATACCTCCTAACGTTATAGCAACAGGTATACCAGCAAAAATAATAAGGCAGCTTTAATTAGTTTGAATTCAAAATATTGATTGCATTTACTGTTGACATAGACTGGGCTCCCGAAAGAGTTATTGCAGACACTATTGAGTTATTTGAAAAATACGGAGTGAAGTGCACCTGCTTTTCTACACACCATTCACTCGAGCTTTCAAAGTGCAATAAAAAACTTTTCGAAATTGCTATTCACCCAAACTTCAATCCATTACTCTCCGGGAGAAACGAAAAAACTGTAGACGATATCCTTGATGATATACTCCACGAACATCCTGAAGCAAAAGGCGTCCGCTCTCATTCGATGATGCAAAGCTCGGGCTTGCTGCAAAAATTTGCAAAGAAAAATCTTGTTTATGATGCAAATCATTTCCTTCCTTATCATTCCAATATCAAGCCGTTCAAGCTTTGGACAGGCATGATACGAATTCCTTACAACTGGGAAGACGACGTTCACTGGAGTTATGGATACACATTCGATGAATGCAATCTTGACATGAATATGGATGGATTAATAGTTTTCGATTTTCATCCGATTCATATATATCTCAACACCGAAAACAAATATCGTTATAATGAAGCGAAAAAATATTTCAGCGACCCTGTAAAGCTTTTGGAATACCGTAATAACGAAATTAAAGGGACACGTGATTTATTGATTTCTCTTTTAGAGTATTGCAGGCAAAACAAAATTGACACAAAGACACAGCTTGAAATTGCCAACGAATTCATTTATACAAAGTAAGAATGGAACAATATAATATTTGCATGATAGGCAATGGCTATATGGCGAGAAAACATTGTTCAGCACTTGCAAATCATCCATCTGTAAAATTTCATTCGCTAATTGTGTCGGACCAAAATAAAAATGGTGAAAGTTTTAAGAATGAATTTGGTTTTAAAGTATTACATAACTCCAGCTTTGGAGGATTGAGTCAAGCATTAAGAGATAATGATATTGACATAGTTTTTATTACATCACCAAATTCCTTGCATTGTGAACAGATTCTTTTATCTTTGGAAAATAACAAACACATTTTCTGTGAAAAACCGTTGGCTTATACAAAAAATGAATTTCAAAATATTAAAGAAGCTTTTAAAAAAAACAATAACGTCTTGCAATCCGGAATGAACTGCCGGTTCAGAGAACAGTTTTCTATTCCAAAGATGATGGCAGATAACGGAGAACTTGGAAAATTAAAATATGTTCGTGCAACATATATTTTTGATGTTACAAATTCATTCGGAGATAAACCTTGGTGGAAGGAATACCCCATTGGTATTTATCCGTTTCTGCATACAGGAGCAATTCATTCACTTGATTTATTGAGGTGGATTGGTGGAGAAATAAAACATGTGTCTGCTTTTGGCAATGGATTTGAACTTGAAAAGCAATGGGGTAGTGATAATTTTACAATCAATGTTGAATTCCAATCAGGAGCTATCGGTGGACTGACATGCAGTGCTTCCGCAAATCGTTCATCCGATTTTAGCTTGGAAGTTTGGGGAACAGAGGCAAGTATTGTTGGCGGAGATTTATATAGAAAAACTTCACATACTAAAGAACAAATTGAAATCAGGCAAGAAAAACTTGACCTTGTGCTTCAATACGAAAATATGATTCAAGCCATAGAAAACAAAACTCAACCGATGAACTCATTCGATGAGGCATTAAAGAACTTTGAATTGATAACGGCTATTGAAGATTCTGTTAAAGCAAAGAAAACAATACTGCTCAAATAAAACAATGGCAACACGTACATATACAGATAAAGAATTTCAAATGCTCAAACGCTGGCTTGACTCAAATCAGGACAGTGCTTCGGAGAAAATGACTGCCGAGCTTAGCGAAGTAATTGCAAAAGATTACCCTGCAAAGAAAATTATGCCGCTTAATTCCTGTATGGGAGCTCTTCACGTTGCGTTGCAAACTATAGGTGTAGGTCCGGGAGATGAAGTTATCGTTGACCCTATTGTAACTTTTGCGGGAATGTCGGTGATGTATCATAATGCTGTTCCAATTTTCGCAGACGTTGATATAAAAAAAATGAATGTTGACCCTGAATCTATCCGTCAAAATATAACACCATACACCAAAGCTATTATCTGCACACACCATTTCGGAAGCATGGTTGAAATAGAAAAAATCATGGCAATTGCAAAAGAGCATAACCTTCCTGTCATTGAAGATTGTGCTCACTCATTATTTGCAACCCGTCACGGGAAATACGCCGGGCTTCATGCTGACTTCTCAGCATTCAGCTTTAATCACAGAAAACAATTGAGCACAGGTCATGGAGGTTTTCTTTTAATTAATAACGATGAGTATGCAGAGAAATCCAAGTTCACAAGCTTCGGCAGAATACCAGAAAGGTTAAGCTGGAATTATCATATGCCCGGAATTATTGCAGGGATTGCCATTGCACAATGGGAGCATTCAAAAGATTACGTGAACAAAGACCATGAGCTTGCAAAACTTTACACAGATGCAGTTGACGGCTGCGGCTGGATTATCCCGCAGGAAATTCCTGAAGGAAACTGGAGTGCATACCATATATGGGCAGCAATTTACAAAGGTGATGAAAGAGGAATCGACTATAAAAAATTTATGGATGTTCTTAAATCAAACGCTGCAGAATATTTTTTACCGTCGTTTATTCCATACGGAACTTTCGGAATGGAGCCGAGCCCGGTTTATCTTTATCCGATATTTCAGGAACCAAGAGCTTACACAAAAAGATGCCCGACGGCGTGTCCGCACTATGAAGGTAAAGCGGATTATTCAAAAGGGATTTGTCCGAACACTGAGTATCTTGTCCCGAAAATGCTGAATACTGTTCTAAGCCCGATTGAGGATGAACGCATCAAGCGGTATGCTGAAGGGCTTTATAAGACGATAAAACATTTTTCTTAAACAATGGCTAACACGCTCAAAACAAATTGTCCGTTTACATTGACTGAATACAGAGCTTTGTTAAAGCTTGCCAAAAGCAGATTTCCTTTTATTTCGTATTCCGGTTATAAAAATTATGATTCATTTATTTTATGGAGACATGACGTTGAATATAACATCAGGGAAATGGATAAGCTGGCTGAAATAAATTCAGAGGAAGGAATCAAAGCGACATTTTTTATTCAGCTTCACTGCAACCTCTACAATTTCTGGGAGAAAGAAAACATTGACATCTTCAAAAACTGGATTGAGAATGGTCATGATATAGGTTTGCATTTTGACTGCGGATTTTACGGAGATGAGGTACTTAAGAAAATCGAGGAATTAATCCTGAAAGAAAAAATTTTCCTAGAGAATGAACTTGAAACAACTGTGAAATCGTTCGCATACCATAATCCAAATGAAAACACTCTGAAATATCAAGAGAATTATTGCGGGCTGATTAATACTTATAATCCGGATTTATTTAACGGTGACGTATTGTATGTTTCTGACTCAAACGGAAGATGGCGAGAAAAAACTATTCGTGATGTTCTCGAAAACAAAAATATTCTGAAAGTTCAGGTGAACTCCCACGATACATGGTGGACAGATGAAAGAATTCCTCAGATTCAAAAATTCGAAAATGCAATCAGCCGCCACGCAAAAGAACAAATCGAACATTATCGAAATTCTTCAAACATTGTTGTCGAAGATATTATTTAAATTCAGGAGATTACAATAGACAAACTCGTTGCAATCCATCAACCGGCCTTCTTTCCGTGGCTTGGTTATTTCAACAAAATAATTCGCTCCGATATTTTCATCGTTCTTGACCACGTGCAGTTTCCAAAGAAAGGCGGAACGTGGATGAACAGAGCGAAGATAATTATACAAGGAAAAGAACATTGGCTTACGATTCCCGTGAAAAGAAATTACAGCGGAGTGAAAAATGTGAACGAGATTGAAATTGATAACGCAAAGGATTGGAAATCAGATTTGATGAAAACTTTAAAGATAAATTATTCTCCAGCTGCACATATTAATGAAACTCTGGCATTGTTAAAAGATTTATTTTCATTCGAGTGCAATTTATTAATTGAGTTTAACCTGAACATCATTTACAAGCTTTGTGAGATTTTTAATATCTCAGCCGATAAATTCAAAATATCTTCCAAGCTATCTCCTCAAAGCTTTGCTACAGACATGCTGATTGATTTAGTCAGGAAAGTTGATGGGAAAAGTTATCTCTGCGGCGGCGGCTCAGCAAAATATCAGGAAGATGAAAAGTTTGAAGCCGAAGGAATAAATTTGATTTACCAAAATTTTCAGCAGCCGGTTTACGTACAATCCAATTCTAAAGATTTTATTTTCGGCACTTCAATCATTGACGTACTTATGAATTGCGGAGTTGAAGGCACTCAGGAAATCATAAATAAATTTCAAATCCCATCTTAAGAGTTTTAGCCGTTCAATTTCCTATACGCTTCCATCACCAATCCTAAAAAATATTCCGAGTATTTGTCAATGGTATGATTGTTTATTGCCAGTTCTCTTCCATTGATGCCGAGATTGTGAGTTAGTGCGGGGTTGTCGATTAGTTTTTCAATTGCTGTGACAAGCTCGTCTAAATTTAAATCTATAATTATCCCGTTCGAATCATTAATAAATAATTCTGTATCTCCGCGATTACTTGCTATTACAGCGTTTCCGCATGCCATTGCTTCGAGAACACTTTGTGAAGGATAATTAGTGCCTGATTGAAGTGAAACGAAAACAGAAGTATTCTTAAAAATTTCCGGCGGGTTTTTGTGGAATTGAAAAATGATGGAGTGTGAAAGATTATTAGAATCTATAAAATCTTTTGCTTCATACACCAGTGTCCCTTCACCAAGAATATAAAACTTCACTTTCGGATATTTCGCCAAAATTTTTTTAACCGCTACAAGATATAGCATCGGGTTTTTATCCGGTTCAAGCCGTCCGCAGAAAGCAATCTCAAAATTATTTTTATCAGCGACTGAACATTTCGAGTAATCGGTAAACGAACAGGGTGAAATATGTGCTGAGCTTTGGTTGATTTTCAATCCTCTTTTTTTTACACCGTCTAAAACATAGGGGCTTAAAAAATCAATTACATCACAATTCTCCAGAGCATAATTGAATGAATAATATTTCCGGTACCAAAGCTTTTTTGTATCAGTGAGAACATCCGTAAACCAGCTGTCCATATCTGAAAAAAGTATTGCAGCTTTACGCGGCTTCTCCTTAAGGTAAAATACAAGAGGAAGTACGCCCGCAAAAAGACAATAAAAAACTTTGATCTCAAGCGATGAACGGTGAAATTCAATCTGTCTATATAACTTATGTTGTTTGTATTTGTTTTTATAGAACCAATATATCTTTCTGGCTAAGTAGTGCTGCTTATCGACATCCATAGGGTCGGGGTAATTATCCGCATAAAAGCGCGGTGTGCTCGATTGAGATTCTGTCTCTGTTTTTATTTGCTTTTCTTTTAATGTGCTTTTCTTTGAATCAATAATTCTAATATATTCTTCGGGCAGCTCATCATACATTTCGTGTATCTGGTTATACAAATGATGATTTGTGAAATAATAAAATTTGCCGGGAAATAATTTACAGAGGTGAAGAAACAAATTGGTTTCCATTTTTTCTGCACCACCGAATGCTCCGTTATTGAAAACAACAAAAGCAGTCTTAGGAAGTGTGTCGGTAAAGTCATTCAATTTGTTAAGGCATTAATAAGATGGTATTACTTTCTCATCCTTTGATTTTCAAGCAGCTGTTCAGCAGGTGTGTCTTTATTTTTTCTTGCGGGAACTCCCATATAAACTTCTTTAGGAGGAACATTTTTTGTTACAAGCGAGCCGGCTGCTACAACTGCATCCTCACCAATCTCAATTCCCGGAAGTATCACCGCCCCTGCACCTATTCTTCCCCCCTTTCTCACAGTTATTCCTTTAAGGTTTTCAATCCAGATTTTGTCTCTGTCCATATATTTATCGTTGGTTGTTACAACACCGGGAGCAATAAAACAATTGTCTTCCAAAACAGAAATTGCAGTGATATAAGAATTTGTTTCAAGCTTGCAGTATTTACCTATCGTCGTTAAGTTTTCAATTGTACAAGACCTGCCTATAATAGTGTATTCTCCAATCGAAACATCTTCCCTGACTTGTGCCGAATCTGCTATATAAACATTGTCTGAAATTTCGCTACCAACATAAATGACAACGTGTGAGCCAATTAAACATTCGTTGCCGATAAAAGCAGGTTTATAAATTTTATTTGATTTGAATATGGTTACTTTAGAACGGAGTGGTTGTTTTCCGATTACAGTGTTATCATAAATAAGCACCGAGTTTCCTATGTTCGTTCCTTCATGAATAACTACGTTATGACCAATGGAACAGTCATCGCCAATCACAACATTTTTTTCGAGCACACAATTATATCCGGCATTAAAGTTCTTCCCTGTTTTACAGGAAGAGTCAATAAAATTTTTATTTTCTGATTGATTCATAGTTACAAGATTAACCTGCCTCATGCAAAATAGAGGAATGTGAAGATAAAAGCAGTTAAAATTTTTTGCGTGAGGTGAGTAATTAAAATAAATCATATCAAACATTTAATTACTATTTTTGAAGATGAAAGATTTTAAAAACAAAAATGTTCTGATAACCGGTGGGTTAGGATTTGTCGGCAGTAACCTTGCGATTAAGCTTGTCGATTCAGAAGCAAACGTTTTAATCGTTGACAATATGCTGCCCCGTCAGGGCGGAAATCTATTCAACATTGAGCCGGTAAAAAATAATGTCAAAGTTAACATTTCGGATATTCGAAATTCCAACTCGATGAATTTTCTTGTTCAGGGGATGGATTATATTTTTCATCTCGCAGGACAGGTCAATCATGTTGACAGCGTGAAGAATCCATTGAACGACCTTTCGATTAACGTTGAAGGAACACTTGTAATCATGGAAGCATTGCGAATGTTCAATCCCGAAGCAAAAGTTGTTTTCACAGGAACACGCGGCGAGTATGGTGCTTCGTTAAATTTACCTGTCGGAGAGAAACATGAAATCAACCCGATTGGAATTTACGCCATCACCAATTTTGCTGCTGAAAGAATTGTACTGACCTATAATAACCTTCACAATATAAAATCAGTTTGTCTGAGAATTACAAACACCTTCGGTCCGCGGCATCAAATGGCACATGATGAATACGGGGTATTTAATTGGTTCATCCGTAAAGCAATGGATGATGAAGTGATTCCGGTTTTCGGTGACGGAAGAATTCTTCGTGATTATCTTTACATAGACGATTTGTCCGGAGCACTTCTTATGACTGCCCTTTGTGAAAATTCGTACGGTGAAGTTTTCAATGTCGGCTCTGGAATTCCTTTGAGTTTCCTTGACCTTGCAAATAAAATAATTTCAATCGCCGGAAGAGCAGAAATTAATTATACAGAATTCACAACTGAAAGAAAAGCTCTTGAGCCGGGAGATTATTATGCGGACATTTCCAAAATAAAAAAAACCGTCGGATGGAAACCGAAAATTTCTTTGGACGACGGAATAAAACTCACGTTAGATTATTACACCAAGAACAAAAAACATTACTGGTAAATGAAAGTCGGAGATTTTTCAAAAATAGCAACAAAAAACATCGGCAAGGATACACGTATCTGGAATTACGTAAACATTCTTGATGATGTGAAGATTGGAAACGACTGCAACATCTGCGATTACTGCTACATCGAAAGCGGAGTGGTGATTGGAAACAACGTTACAATTAAATCACACATTTCTATTTGGACGGGAATAGAAATTGAAGATGATGTTTTTCTTGGTCCGAATGTTGTATTCACAAACGACCTGACTCCACGCAGCAAACAACCGATGGTTTTCAAAAAAACTCTTATTAAAAAAGGTGCAAGCATCGGGGCAAACTCTACAATACTTTGCGGTATTACTATCGGCGAATATGCAATGACAGGAATTGGCTCAGTTGTGACACGTGATATACCGTGCTTCTCTCTCGCTTATGGAAATCCCGCCAAAGTTGTTTCTAACATCTGCAAATGCGGAAAAGAAAAATTGAATTTCGATAATTCAATCCAAGTTCAATGTTCTTGCGGACTGAGTTATAAAAAGAATGACGGTGTCGTTTCCCTTCTTTAATTTCTATTAATGAATCATAAGAAAAAAGTTTTCCTCGGTGTATCAAACACCGCCGGAATTTGTTCCAGACTTAAGAAAGGTTTTGAAAGTATTGGTATTGAAGCAGACTATTATTCTTTCAGCGAACACATCTTCGGTTATAAATCCGATAAAATAATTTCCTTTTCAAAGTTCAGCTTAATCAGAAAGTTTCAAAAAGTTTTCCTGATGACAAAGCTCATTATTAAATATGATTACTTTATCTTCGACAGTATATTCACTATGCTTACAGATTATGCAGACATAAAATTATTGCAGAAGTTTGGGAGGAAAGCAATCCTGATATTCACGGGATGTGATGTTCGTGCGCCGGAGAAAGTTATCGGTTACAAATGGAATCCATGTCGCGATTGCATTGAAGAATATAAAAGATTCACAGGGTGCTTTTATCTTGAAAGAAAGAAAAAGTTCGTTAGAGCAATCGAAAATGTTTTTGATATCATTGTTTGTCCGCAGGAGGCTTCGGGTTTTCTTGTCCGCGATTTCACTAAAGCATATTTCCCGATTAACCTTGAAGACTTCCCAAAGGAAAAATTCCAGAGCTATCATTCCAAATCAAAATTAAGAATCCTGCATGCACCTTCTAACCCGGTTTATAAAGGTTCACAGTATATTTATACAGCAATTGAAAAACTAAAATCTGAATTTGATTTTGAATTTAAAGTCGTAACCGGAGTTACAATTGACGTTCTGTATAATGAAATAAATAATTCAGATTTAATCATTGACCAGGTGCTCGTTGGCAATTATGGATTATTTGCCATTGAATCTATGGCGATGTATAAACCTGTTGTTTGCTATGTTCGTGAGGATTCTTGGAATGACATCAAAGAAGATTGTCCAGTGTTTAACGCGGACCCGGATAGCTTATATGAGGTTTTAAAAAAAATTCTTTCAAACCCATCGCAGCTGGCTGAAGCAGGCAAACGTTCCCGCGAGTTTGTAGAAAAATATCATGATGCTTCAAAGATTGTAAAACAATATCTGGAACTTTTTGAAAATAATAATTAAGAAGATTTGTTAAGAAGACTATTTAAAGAATCTCTTGTCTATGGCTTAAGCAGGTACATCGGAAAATTTATCGGAGTTTTTCTCCTTCCTCTTTACACCGCAGTACTAAAACCGGAAGATTACGGTATTCTCGACCTGCTTGCTACAATCCAATTGGTCAGTGCATTCTTAATTGTCTCAGGAACTGATGCAGCATTGAGCTATTATTATTTCCGAAAAGAATTTTCAGACCAAAGACCGATTATGATTTCGTCTGCTCTATGGATAAGAATAATTTTTTCTTTTGTTATAATAATAATTATTTCTTTTGGCTCAGGATTTATTTCCAATTTAATGTTCGGCTCTGACTATAAACTTTTCATCTGGATAACAGCGATTACAATTCTTTTCAATTCTGTTTTTTCATTTTTGAGTGACCTTCTGCGGTTTGAATTGCGTCCATGGCTGTTTACGATTGTTGCAACCGGCTCTATCCTCTTAAACATTCTTCTCACAATATATTTTGTTCTCATTCTTAAACAAGGTGTTTACGGAGCGTTGATGGCAGCAGCATTTGCCTACGGCACTTTTTTTATTTACACAGTTATTTATGTGTTCAAAAAATATGGAGCTGGCTTTTCTAAACAATGGATGAAAGATATTTTGTCTTATGGTTTTCCGCTGATAGGAACCGGTATCGCCGTTTGGGTTTTGACATCGACTGACAGATATTTTCTCGCACACTATATTGATATTTCTTCGGTGGGAATTTATGCTGTGGGCATGAAGCTCGCAAGCTTTCTTGGATTAGTTGCCGGGGCGGTGCAGCTTGCCTGGGGACCTTTTGCAATGGATATCCAGGACCATCCCAATGCAAAAAAAATCTATTCGAAAGTTTTTGTGTTATTCTCTGTTGTCAACATTCTTGGTGTGTTTCTCATCTCTATTTTCTCAATCGACATTCTGAAAGTTTTCACCCAGCCCGAATATTATTCGGCAAAAGTGGTCGTCCCATTCCTTTGCATGAGCACCGTTTTGAACAGTGCTTACTTCATTGTAGCGATTGGAATTAATCTGACCAAAAAACTACAGCATACAATCTGGATAACTATTTCTGCGGCTTTGTTAAACATAGGATTGAATTTTTTATTGATACCTGATTACGGAGTTATTGGAGCTGCTTTTTGCCTTATGATTGCAAACCTTACAATCTTCCTGCTTACTTTTTTTATCTCACAAAAATATTACCCGATAAATTTCCGCTTTGGCATTATTCTTTTGATATTAATTCCATCAGCATTGATTATCGCTGCATCATATTACTTCGAGCTTAAAATTTTTGCAAGAATTATTATCACGGTCATCTACATTGCAATAACATCGACCTATCTGTATCACAGCATAAAGCATTCAAATGAGTTTAGGAATTTACTTGCTAAGGTGAGGGGAATGAGAGAAAAAAGAAATTAGAGCTTCTGCATTTTGATTTGCAGAATTCTATTGCCCGATTTTTTTGTTACCACAAAGCTCATGCCTCTATAATCAATTCGCTCATACACTTCGGGAATATGTCCCGTTACTTTTTGTAGAAAACCGTTTATAGTTTGATACTCAGGGTCTTCGGGAATATCAGCATTGAATCTCTCATTAAAATCTTCTACTGAAATCATCGGGTTCAATAAAAAAGCTCCCCCTTTATCCGTAACAACATCCTGCAATTCAACATCGTATTCATCCTGAATCTCGCCAACGATTTCTTCAATAATATCTTCAATCGTTATCAAGCCCTCGACACCTCCGTATTCATCAACAACAATTGCAATATGTACTTTATTTTTTTGAAGCTCTTTTAAAAGAAGCCCGATTTGTTTTGTTGCTGAAACAAACATTGCAGGACGAATAATATCCTGAACCATAATTAACTCCCTGTGCTCTGCCGCAGAGATTAAATCCTTAGTGTAGATGACTCCAATTATATTATCAATTGTTCCTTTGTACACCGGCAAGCGGGAGAATCCTTCCTCTGTTACATACTGAATTATTTTTTCACGCGGGTCGTCAATATCTATTGCAACTATGTGATTACGCGGGACCATGACTTCACGGGCAATCTTATCGTTGAACTCAAATATTTTTTCTATAAGCTGATGCTCGGTTGAATCGATTGCACCGGATTTTTTTCCTTCAGATAATAATAATCTTAACTCTTCTTCCGAATGAAATCGTTCTGATTCTGTAACCGGTTGAATTCCGATAGCTCTCAACAAAAAGTTGGAAGCTGAATTAAGTATCCAAATCAGCGGCTTGAAGACAATATAAAATATGTTCAGAGGTATGGAAACAAACAAAGAAGTAGATTTCGAAAACCTTATAGCTACTGACTTTGGTGCTAACTCCCCCACAACAACATGCAAAAATGTAATTACAAGAAATCCGAAAGCGAGTGAAAGAGTATGAATGGTATTAGGATTATCAATATTGAGCAAAGAAAAAAGCGGGACTAATACTTTCGCAGTAACAGGTTCTCCAATCCATCCTAAGCCCAAAGAAGTCATTGTTATACCAAGCTGGGTTGCGGAAAGATATTCATCAAGGTGTGTAATAAGTTTGTAAGCTGTCTTTGCACGCTTGTTTTCCTTCAACGTAAGCGGCTGGATTTGCGTTAACCTGACTTTTACAATTGCAAATTCAGCGGCAACAAAGAAACCGTTTGCCAGCACAAGTAGAATTACAACGATTATTTCGAAAAGGATGCTCTCAACTGCCATTTTGTTATCTCTTTGGTCTAAACATTTTCAAATAAATATAACTAAGGGTTATCAAAATTAATATAACACTCTCATTTTGATCGTATGAGGTATCATCTTTAATTCGTTTATCAGTTCAGGGTTATATTTTTTTGCGATGTCGGTTATAACGTAACCAATCAACTCGTTTGTTTTCAAATATTGACCAATGATATTAATATTATGTTTACTGAGCACTGAGTTAATTGATGCCAGAATTCCCGGAACATTTTTGTGAATATGAATCAGCCGGTGTGCATTCTCAAATGTAGGAAGCTGAATGTTTGGAAAGTTAACGCTGAAAGAGGTGTTTCCCGTATTGATAAAGCTGATAATTTTATCAGGTACAAAATTTGCAATGCTGTCTTGTGCTTCTTCGGTGCTTCCGCCAATGTGAGGGGTTAATATTACGTTAGGAAGATTCTGAAGCTTGCTGAGAAACTTTTCAGAATTCGATAACGGCTCTTCGGGAAAAACGTCTATTGCTGCGCCGCGTATTTTTTTGGATGACAAGTTTCTTGCAAGTGAATCCAAATCTACAACGTGCCCTCTGCTCAGATTCAAAAATATTGCTCCATCCTTCATCTGCTTGAATTCTTTTTCGGAAATAAAATTTGTGTTTTCTTTTCTGCCATCGATGTGCAGGGTTATTATATCGGATTTTTTCAAGAGCTCTTTAAGTGTCGAACATCTTTTAGCATTTCCAAGCGAAAGTTTTTCAACAAGGTCGTAATATAAAACTTCCATGCCAAGGTCTTCTGCAAGAACCGAAAGCTGTGAGCCGATGTTTCCATAACCGATGATTCCGAGTTTCTTTCCGCGTACCTCGTTGCTGCTCTCTGCTGATTTATCCCAAATACCTTTATGAAGGTTTGATGATTTATCAAAAACATTTCTAAGAAGCATGATGATTTCGCCAATCACCATTTCAACAACACTTCTTGTATTACTGAAAGGAGCATTGAACACAACAACACCATGCTTCAGACAAGCATCGGTGTCAATTTGATTTGTCCCGATACAAAAAGCTCCGATTGCATGCAGCTTGTGCGAAGCATTAATTATGTTTTGTGTAATCCTTGTTTTCGACCTTATGCCAAGTATAGAAACATTTTTTATTTTCCTGCTCAGCTCATATTCATCCATGCTTCCTTTTATTGATTCAACTTCATACCCTTCATCTCTGAATATTTTTATTGCAGCCGGATGAATATTCTCAAGGAGCAAAACTTTTATTCTGTTCTTTGGATACGAAATAGACATAGGCAGCTTTGAGACATAAAGAAATTCATCAAAGCTTGGGGCGACGTGGTCGGCTTTATTTACAACATTCCTCCGCGAAACATTTTCTGTGAATGCATAAAACTTATGTGCAATTTTTTCATTCTTCAATTCATAATCAGTATAGCCATCGCCTATGACAATCAATTCGCCTTTCAGATTAAGAGCTTTAATCTGTTTGACTTTGCCATCCGGTTTAGATAAAGGATTTTTTTCATCGAAGCCTATAACCTTCCCGGCTTTGTTAAATTTAAGAGTATTGGCAAATACATTCTGTTCCCTGATTCCGAATTGCTTTACTACCGGTAAAATATATTCTTTAAAGCCGCCTGAAACTATATAAACTCTTTCAGCAAATAATCTGAAAAATTCTTTGTTGCTTTTTATAGAGTTTGAAATTTCTCTTTTTATTTTTCTGACAAGAACGTCCAGATGTATTTTATCTGCATCGATAATTTTCAAACGTTTTTTCAATGAAACGTGAAATGGTAACGTTCCTTCCATAGCATCTTGAGTCAGCTTCTTGAATTCAATAAGCTTCTGAACTTTGTTCTTATCATTTGCCAAACAAATCTCAGCAAGCAAATCGAGTGCTTCAATTTTTATAAACGTACTGTCAAAATCTAAAATAAAATATTTATCTGTTGTTTTTTCCATAAAATAAAAATGACCAATTAAAAAATTAATTGGTCACCAAAAATATTATTTAGGATATTAAATATGAATGATGTCGTTATAAAGAACAAAAACCATGAAGAGCAACAGAATTACGACACCAACATTCTGAACAACAATCTGAACTTTATGTGAAACCGGCTTCTTGAAAATTCCTTCATACAAAAGAAACACAAAATGTCCGCCGTCAAGTGCAGGGAAAGGAAGAATGTTAATTACCGCAAGTGTAATTGAAAGCATTGCCATAAAACCAAGAAACGAAAGTATTCCTCCTTCAGCTGATTGTCCGGCATATTGGGCAATCTTAATTGGTCCGCCGACTGCTTTTGAAAAAGCGATGTCACCCTTGATTATTTTCCAAATTGATTTTAAAAAAAGAACAACTCCGTAATTCCATAAGTCGCTTGCTCCTTGCGGAATCGCAGTGATAACATTATAGTTTATTGTTTTAACGCTTCCTGTAAAATTTCCAACTCCAATTCCGATTGTGCTGTCTGCATCGGGTTTAATTTGAGCAGACATTTCCTGTCCGTTACGTTTCCATTTGACGCTCAGGTCTTTATTTGCGTTGGCTTTAATCTTGTCAACAAACTGCTGTGAATGATTTATTTTTTCCCCGTTTACTTCCGTTACAATATCACCTTTCATCAAACCTGATTTACTTGCCGGCTTATCCGGAAGCACCTGCTGAATTTCCGGCTCCATGTTCGGCGGGAAAATTCCTATGCTTCTTTCATTCAATTCTGCTATATCTATTTTCGGAATCATAATGTTTTTCAATTCCGAACCGCGTTTGACGTTCACAGTCAAATCTTCACCAATGCTCTCGATAAAAATGTTTGCTCTTACATCATCCCAGTATTCAATTTTGTTGTTGTTGATTGAAACAATCTGGTCACCAACCATCATTCCGCGATTCTCAGCAATTGAGCCCTTAGAAATGTAACCAACCGACGTTGTCTCCATCCTCGATTTTCCCTGGAACAGAGCGATGGAATAAAAAATCAGAAACGCGAGCAAAGTATTCATTATCACACCTGCGGTAATTACAAACATTCTCTGAATGACCGGCTTGGAGCGAAACTCCCACGGCTGAGGCGGTTTGTTGACAAATTCTTTATCCATACTTTCATCAATCATCCCGGCAATCTTAACATAACCCCCAAGCGGAAATAAACCGATTCCGTATTCGGTTTCTCCTTTTACAAACTTAAAAATCTTCAGATTGAAAAAATCAAAGAAGAGATAAAACTTATCTACTCTCATCTTGCAGATTCTTGCGGCTAAAAAATGTCCAAGCTCGTGAATAAAAACAAGTATGATAATGGTTATTAAAAAATAAAGTATAGTGTTTAGAGTTTCCATTTTGTTTCTTAGTAATTAATGAACCGTTAAAACGGATTCGGTAACAGAAGCACGCACACAATTATCAATTTCGATTATTGATTCAAGCGACAAATTGCTGACAGGTGTGTGGTTATGCATTGCTGATTTTATTAAAAAAGGTATTTCAGTAAATCTAATTCTATTATTCAAAAAAAGTTCCACAGCAATTTCATTTGCTGCATTGAGAACCACCGGATAAGATTTTCCAAGCGTTATTGCATCGAAAGCAAGCTGCAGACATTCAAATTTCTGCATGTCAGGTTTTTCAAAAGTAAGGGTGTTAGTTTCAGTTAAATTCAATCTCGGAAAATCAGAATTAATTCTTTCAGGATAAGTCAACGAATACTGAATCGGTATTTTCATGTCAGGGACACCAAGCTGTGCTTTTACAGAGCCGTCTGAAAACTCAACCAATGAATGAATTATCGATTGCGGATGAATCAAAACTTCAACTTTATCTACATCAATATCAAAAAGCCACTTCGCTTCAATCACTTCAAATCCTTTGTTCATCAATGTCGAAGAGTCAATCGTAATTTTGTTTCCCATTTTCCAATTAGGGTGATTCAAAGCTTCATTCACGGTGACATTTTCAAGCGATTCCTTATCATAATTTCTGAATGGTCCGCCCGAAGCTGTCAATGTGATTTTTTTCACGCTCTTTATCTGCTCACCGATAATACATTGAAGCACAGCACTGTGCTCACTGTCAATCGGAAATATGTGTGTACCAAATTCTTTACAGAGATTGGTTATCAGCTCTCCCGCAACAACTAATGTTTCTTTATTTGCAAGAGCAATATCTTTTTTTGATTTGATTGCTGTAATTGTCGGGAGCAATCCTTTAAATCCAACCAAAGAATTTACAACAAGCTCGTGGTCATCTCTTGAGCAAATGTCAAGTAATCCTTCTCTGCCGAAAAGTATTTCGCAACTTAAATTTTTATTAGAACTTTTAAATAGATTGAAAGCGTTTTCGTCAGTGATTACTACAGTGTTAGGTTTAAATTCTTCAACCTGATTTTTTAAAAGAGCTATGTTTGAGTTAGCAGAGAGATGCTTGATGTTTATCGGGAAACCGTTTCGGTTTAAATTCCGTACCACCTCCAAGGTGTTGCATCCAATAGAGCCCGTTGAACCAAGAATTGAAATTGATTTCATGTGTCGGATACAAAATTAGTTATAGCCCATATAAGTTAATAGACATAAATTAACTGAAAATAATCGCTCATAAATACAGTTAGTAAAAACAGATAATTCTACATTGAAAAAATTACTTGATGTAAATACATTTACCAACTTGTTACAAGAATTCTTGCATAAAATTAAGCATTTCATTGCAATAGTATTTTCGACTTTACTGTTGATAATTCTTCATTCTGCACAAGGATGTTACGATTCACCGGTTGCTCCGACTCAAACCGTGAGCTTTACAAGAGACATACTTCCAATCTTTGCAACCAACTGTAACTTTCCGGGCTGTCATAATTCTACAAGCCAGCAATCGGGAATAAATCTTTCAAGCTGGGAATCTTTAATGCTCAAAGGTTCAGATTTCGGTGCAGAGATAATTCCTTACAATGCAAGATGGAGTCACATGGTTCAGCACATAAATCTTGATACAAACGTCGCTCCGTCATCAGAGCCAAGAATGCCGAAAACATTGCTGCCATATTCAAACGGGCAACCGCTTACGTCAGATAAGGTTCAGTTAATTATGCGTTGGATAAACGAAGGTGCGATGAATGATTACTCTCAGGTTGCTTTCAGCAACATTTCTGCAAAAGCATTTATCACAAACCAAGCATCGGATTTTATCGCAGTCGTTAATCTTCAAAACAATTTTCTTACAAGATTAATCAAAGTTGGAACCGCTCCGCCAACATCTCTTGCTTCCCCGCATGTAATTATTGTTGATAATTCCGGCAGGTATGTTTATGTGAGTTTAATCAGCGAGGGCTTCATTGAAAAATACGATGCTGTAACTTATGAAAGAGTTGGGAGAATGCCCGCCGGTACTTCGCCTGCACATATTGTTTTAACAAACGACGGACGTTTTGGATATTATTCAAACTTCGATTCTTCTCCTGTTCCGGAAGTATGTGTAAAAATGTTCGACACACAAACAATGACAGTGCTTGATACGATTTCTGATTTCAGAATGAGACAACCTCATGGCTTACGGCTGACTCACGACGGAACACTGCTTTTATGTGCAACCGAGGGCAGCGAATTTCTGTTCATCATCAGCACTGCAGATAATACAATTCAGCAATTTGTTCAAATCGACCCGACAGTTCCACCGAACGGAAACGGAACTAATAATTTTATACCATACCAAGTCGCAATTACACCGGATGACAGATACGCTTATATCTCATGTTTGAAATCAAATGATGTACGTGTGTTTGATTTAATATCAAGAACATTTATTCAAAATATTTCGGTTGGATTAAACCCCCTTGCTCACGAGATTTCTCCGGATGGAAGATACTGTTACGTTCCAAATAGAAATTCTAACTCAGTGAGTGTTATCGATGTTCAAACAAGAACGGTTATTAAAACAATTCCAAACGTTGGCATCCAGCCGCACAAAATAGATTTCACAGCAGACGGACATTATGCTTACGTTACGTGTGAATCAAGGACAGGAAGCTTTGTTCATCATCCACCAACAGGTTCAAGCATACCGGGAACAACTGCTGTTATCGATGTTTGGAGCGGACACAATAAAATAAAAGATATTGAAATGGCATCATTCCCCGCGGGGATATGCATTACACCGGGTCTCGGAAATTAAAACAAAAAAATAATACATGAAAAAAATAATTTACTTTTCTCTCTTTGCTCTTGCAGGAATTTATTTCTCTTCCTGCGATGATGCTGGTTTTGTGTTTACTGACGATACTTACATTTTCACTCAATCCGGCTTTCAACACCTTGACCAGAACACACAGGGAGTTTATGAAGCATGGTTAAGTTTTCCTACGCCAAACAACGACCATGATGAATCTCTTTATAAAAGCATCGGAAGATTTAATATTGATGCAGCATCCGGGCAGCTCGTAAGTGATACCGGAGGAGCAATGACATTTCAGTTAAAAGACGCCAACTTGAATCCTTCGAACTCAGAAGATATGCTGATAACGATTGAACCACCCTTTGACCGTATTGATACAATCGACGGTGCAAAATTTCTTGGCGGAATAAAGACGGGTACAGGAACGAGTATCGCTTTTTCATGCACAATGAATTATGATGATGTTCTTGGAAATATTGCAACACAATTCTCAACTGACAACGCTCAGTATATTCTTGCTTCGCCGACAGCGTTGTTTGCTTCACAGCAATTTTCAAAGGGGATTTGGTTTACGCTCGATACTTTCGGAACAACTCAAGGATTAACTATGCTTCCTCTTGCTGATACTCTCGACTGGATTTACGAAGCATGGGTTATCTATAATCTTGATTCTCTGAATCCGATTTCGCTCGGAAGATTCGGCGACCCGAATGCTGCAGATAACAATCAACAATGCCAGGGAATGCTTGGTATGAGCTGGAACAAACCGGGGCATGATTTTATCGACAACACAAGCGGTTGTCCGAACGTTGTGAACTTGAATTCAGGTGATTATAAAGTGATGGTTACTCTTGAGCCAAGATTCGAGCAGGGAACAGCTTTATCAAAACCGTTTTTCATCCGGCTCTTCTACGGGAACTTGGGTGTGATAGGAGGTGGAATTCCTTCGTTTGTTACAAGAGTTGTGAATCTACCGACGGCAAATGTTTCGGTTACTATAATAGAGTAGGCATATTTTAAAGTAGGAAAAGAGGTCAGGCAATTTGTCTGACCTTTTTTTATTCAGAGAGCTTCAAAAGAATCAAGAGAGCTTTCGATTATCTCTTCAGCTTTACCCCAATCAACCTCATCAAGCATTTTTATCCCTTCACTCAGAACGTCAAGAATTTTTTCCTGTTTCTTTCCGCGTTCCAATGCTACAGAGTAAGGCAACCGATGAAATGTAACCATCGAATACTTCGGCATAAATTTTCTCGGGAAGCGTTTAAATAATTCAGATTCAATTTTCTTTTTCAATTGATACCGCGGCTGCGCGACGAGGTCACGCATCTCAATAAAATTTTCCTGAGCTAAATCTGCAATTGCATCTGCGTTTGGTTTGCGTAGCTTTTGATATTCTTCAAAGATTGTCTGCCAGTTACCTTCGTGTTTTGAAATCAGCTCATTGAGATAAGTGCAATCCTCAAACGCAGCATTCATTCCCTGTCCAAAGAACGGAACGATTGCATGTGCAGAATCGCCGAGCAATGCGGCTTTGCCGTCTACAGACCACGGATAGCATTTCACTGTCATCAATGTTCCTGTTGGATTGTGAAAAAAATCTTCTGTTAACGTAGGCATCAATTGTATTGCGTCGGGAAAATTATTATTGAAAAAACTTTCAACTTTTTCGTTTGAATTCAATTCATCAAAACTATTTTCACCGCCGAGCAATTTATCGTATGCAAGAAATAATGTGCAAGTGAAGCTTCCGTCAGTGTTCGGCAATGCTATCATCATGTATGAACCTCTTGGCCAGATGTGAAGGGCATTGATTTCCATTTTGTGTTTACCGTTTTCATCGGGCGGAATGTGAAGCTCTTTGTAACCATAGTTTTCGTACTCCTGTGAAAAGTTAAAACGCGGAATCTTCATCATTTCCATCCGAACAGGTGAAGTCGCTCCGTCGGTTGCAATTACAATTTCAGCATGGACATTATTGTCCTGCTTCATTATGTCATCGTGAAAATGAATTAAGCCGGAGTCAAGATTAAATCTGGTACATCTTTGGCTGAAATAAAATTTCACTCCTTCAAATGTTTCAGCAAGAGTCATCAGCTTTTTGTTCAGCTCTGCACGTGAAACAGAATTGATGTATTCCGAATCATCTTTTCCGTATCGTTGAAGCTGTGTAGTTCCGTCAAGTGAGTGAATCATTCTTCCGTACATTGGAATAGCAATCTTTTTTATTTCATCATACAAGCCGACTTCTTTCAAAGCATAAATCCCGCGTGTTGAAAGAGCAAGATTGATTGACTTTCCTCCGTCAGTATCAGCAACACGCATATCGGAACGGCGTTCATAAACGTCAACGTGAAAACCTTTCTTCGCGAGATAAACCGAAAGCAGCGAGCCGGCAAGTCCTGCACCTATGATGGTAATTTTATTTGTTCTCATTTCTTAAAAAGAATCTCCACAAATTTCCAAACATCCTCAAAAGTATTATATAGCGGCACAGGAGCAACTCTTATAACGTCAGGCTCACGCCAATCACAAATTACTCCTGAATCATTTAATCGCTGATGAATTTCTTTACCATTTGCTTTTGCCCTCAGCGAAAGTTGACAACCCCTTTGCTTTAAGTCAGGTGGAGTTATGATTTCAATTGTGCTGTTGTTCTTTTCATTGATAAGATACTCAAGATAACTTGTGAGCATTTCGCTTTTCTCACGCAGAGCTTTCATCCCCGCTTCATCGAAAATATCGAGCGATGCTTTGAGAGATGCAAGCTGAAGAATCGGCGGATTAGAAAGCTGCCAGCTTTCAACTGTCGGGATTGCATCGAACTCATGTCCCATACTGAAACGTGTTTGCTTGTTTTGTCCCCACCAGCCCCAAAATTTTGGAAGCGATTTGTCCTGCAAATGTTTTTCGTGAACGTAAGCTCCACCAATTGCACCAGGTCCTCCGTTCAAATATTTGTAAGAGCACCACACAGCAAAGTCAACATTCCAATCATGGATATTCAGAAAAAGATTTCCTGCGGCGTGTGCCAAATCAAATCCAACGATGCAGCCTTTCTTGTGTCCGGCTTTTGTGATTCTCTCAAACTCAAACGCCTGACCGGTGTAATAATTCACACCCGCAAACCATATCAAAGCAATCGAGTCACCTTCTTTTTCAATAAACGATTCGATGTCTTCCGTTCGGAGCGTTTTCTCGTCTTCTCTCGGTTTCATTTCGAGCAAAGATGTTTCAACATCAAAGCCGTGAAAATTTATTTGTGACTGAACTGCGTAATGGTCGGAGGGGAAAGCATTTGCTTCGATAAGAATTCTATGCCGTTCTTTGGTTGGTCTGTAAAATGAAACAAGCATCAAATGCAAATTCACCGTGAGCGAATTCATATTCACAACTTCATCGGATTTTGCTCCTACAAGCCGTGCAGTTTGCTCAGTCAGAAACTCGTGATATGGAAGCCACGGATTCTTTGCGTTGCTATGTCCTTCAACACCGAGTGTTTCCCAATCTTTCAATTCCTGCTCAACGTATTGTCTCACAGTTTTGGGCTGTAAGCCAAGCGAGTTGCCGGCAAAATAAATCACATCTTCACCGTTCGGTTTCTTAGGAATAAAAAATTTATCACGATAAGATTTTAACTTATCGTTTAAGTCGAGCTGTTGGGCGAAGGATTTATCGGGTTGGAAATCCATTTAAGGGCACTTCTAAAAACTCAAGTATAAAAAACAAATAGAACACTGACGACACCGATTAAACTGATTTTCGCTGATTTTATCTGTGTATATCTGCAACATCTGCGTCATCCACGTTCTATTATAAGTATTTAGAGATTCCCTTACCCATAGAAAGCTGAGCATCAATCCATATCTTCATTATGAAAGAACAGGATGGTCAAATTTCAACGAGGCATACTTAAGACAAGTTTTAATATCATCTTCTTCCAAGTCAGGAAGCTCTTTCAAAATTTCCTGAAGTGAAAGCCCGTTTGACAGTAAATCAAGAACGTCAATAACTCTGATTCTCATTCCTCTAATGCAAGGACGTCCGCCGCAAACTTCAGGGTCACTTGTTATTCGTTTTAATAAATTGTTCATAATTGTTTGTATGATTATACAAAGTTATTAAATGTGATTTCAATTTAAACTATCTTTTCACAGCTTATTTCGATTTCATCTTTTCAATCATCTTTGTTGCGTTGTCGTTGTCCGGATTAATCTTCAGCGACTTCTCATAGTTCTTTATTGCAAGCTTTGTGTTTCCGTCAATCATGTATCCCTCGCCCAAGCTGTCATACACATTAAAAGATTTCGGATACTGTTCAACGTTTAGCTTGAAAATCTCAATCGCATCTTTTGCTTTCCCGGCTTGAAGCAATTGGTAGCCGAGAATGTTCAGTTCGTTCTCACCGAAATTGTATTTCGCTTCGCTCTCATCTTTGAGTGAGTAATAAACTTCTATTGCATCATTCACATTCTTATTCATAGCAACTTCCATGAGAGTATCTACGATTGATATTTTGGGATTGTGAACACCGAGCAGCTCGACGTCGAAAATTAAAGTTGAGTTCGGCGGAATTATTTCACCCGCTCCTTTTTCTCCGTAAGCAAGCTCAGGTGGAAGAATCATCCTCATCTTGCCGCCGACTTTCATCAATGCAATTCCTTCTTCCCAGCCCTTGATGACCTGTCCTTTGCCGAGAACAAATTCAAACGGCACGCCTCTGTCCAAAGATGAATCGAATTTCTTCCCGTTGAGAAGCATTCCGGTGTAATGAACCTCGACAGCTTTTCCGTTGGTTGCCTGCTTGCCTTTGCCGGTTTTATTAACAATATATTTCAGACCGCTCGAAGTTGTTGTTGTATCGGTTTGTGAAAAAGAAAGATGTGTTCCCATGCAAATGGGAATGATAAAACAAAAAAACAGTGTGATGATTTTCATAACGGTTTTGATAATGATTAGGAAATTAATTTTTTGCAAGTTAATGATAAGAAAAATTGGTTACAGGGATTGAATCGTTACATTAGTCCGCCCTCAAGAGAATAAATAACAATCAAAGGGATAATAGTTCGGGGGTTTTATAGTCAAGTTAAATTTGGGGGGCGGGTTAAATTGGGCTGGGAAGTATTAACATTTTATAAACTTCACTAAGCAGAAATTTTATTTAGCAAATTAACATAACAAACGCCAGCTTTATTCCTAAGTTTAGCCAAAGGCATTTCATCCCATGTTCTACCATCTAAAGTTCTACCGCTTCGTTTCTTATTAACTCCACCCCATTGTTTGAAGAAAAATGGGACATCCATTCTCACACATTTATCTCTTATTGTAGTTATCCATTCTTTTTCAATTGGTCTGGATGATGGACCTGATTCACCTCCAACTATTACCCAATCAATACCACGCAGATTTATTTTATCAATTTTGGATATGAGAGGTTCTACTGATAAAAACCTAACACTAGAAGGTACTTTTCTCAAATCATCAATTCGGTAAACATATTTCTGTGATTCAACACTAACACCCATCCAGATATTAGGTGTCCATAATAAATCTTTTGAATATTCAGCAAGTATATCAGAACGCTTGGTAAGAATTTGGAAAGTGTGCCAATGAGCATTATTCATAGTTTCAAAAACGCTTTTAATAAATTCAAATGGAATGTCTTTGTGAAATAAATCACTCATAGAGTTAACAAAAATAGTTCTCGGTGTTTTCCATTTAAGTGGATAATCCACAACATCTCTGTGCAAAGTTAACTTAAAACCATTCTCATACCTTTCGGAACCCATAAATTTTAATCTTTTAGCAAGACGCTCTGCATAACAAAACTTGCAACCCGGACTAATCTTATTACATCCAGTAACCGGATTCCACGTTGATTCTGTCCACTCTATTTTTGATTTTATTGCCATTTAATTTTATTATATAAATTTAATAATTACTTCATCAGGGAAAGTTCCTTTACGCCTCTTTTGTCCATCACTTTTTATAGGTTCAACAGTAATTAGTTTATTTTCTTCCGCATATTTCAAAGCTCCTTTCATGTGTTTTTCCAAAAACCCTGTGTAGTCTTCTACATATTTCTTAATGTCTGAGCATTTACATTCATTTCTTTTTTTGTTTTTGTTAATTATGTCAAACAACACCTTAGATGTTTCACGTTTAAATAATAATGGTTGATTTGGATCTGTATTATCAGAAAAACTATAATAACCTTCATCATCAACTTTCCACATAGCTTCTTTCATTTTTACATGTCCAAGAGGGTGGTTTGATGCAAAGAACAAATCGTAAATAGGTCTGTTATTAGAATCTCGCATTTCAAAATATCTTACAAACTTTGAAACTTCACTCAACTGTTTCTGATAAAAATTTCTTATTTCAGAAATTCTATTTGTAGATTTTTTTATTATTTCAATAATATCTTTTGAGCCAAATACTTCAACAATATGTGGATTATTCTCATCTGTAATAAATTGGTTTATTCTGGCATTCATGAAAGTTATAAGTACTTCAACTTTTGAATTTGTGAGTAGTTTCTTAACCACTGAAAATGGTATACCAGAGAAACCAAATGGATCTATAAAAGCAAAAGTTGGAGCTAAAGTTGATTTTTCTTTTTCTAATTTGTTTAATACATTATCTATTACTTTATCAAATTCTCCCACCTCTAAATATATGTTAAAGTTATCAGGTAAACTCAATTTTTCTAATTCGGAGTCTAGATTATCTATTCTATCTTTTCTCTCATCAATAAATATAAAAACTAATTCTCCAGTAAACTTATGTAAATGATTTTTAGCAACCTCAATTGCTACCAAAGGTGAACCTACTTCTCCACCAGTATATCTTCCCGGCCCACAAAAACCATCTAAATAAATAATTCTGCCATGATATCTACTTAAAATTGGAAACCAAGCTTTAAGATAATGTTCTAATATTTTATGTTTTGCTTGTGTATGTGGTTCAATTGCCCACAGTGTTTGTTTTGGTGTTGCCATAACTTCTAATCAAAAATAATGTTTATAAAATTTAGTTTAGTATCATTCAATGATATTAATATTTGTGCTGTAAGTGCTCCAACACAAAATTATCCTTCGTCATTTCTCAGGGCAAGCCCATTGGTTTCGCTCATTCATTTTAATCCTTTCAGCTTATATTCTTTTACTCACGCAGGGTCGAGGTGCATGATGAGTAAATCGCTTCCGTATTTCGGTGCATTGGCTTCCGTTGCTCTTGCGTCACAGTAGAGTCCGCACATTTTCCCGTTTTTAATAACTAAATAAAAGCCGGGATGCTCAGCCATCAGCTTTTTTTTAACTGAGACAAAATAATCCCAGTCTTTATCGCTTGGCATGGTTATTAGGTTTTAAAGTTTTATATTAGCTAAGTTAATATATTTTTTAAGGGAATTAAATTCATACCCCGAGCACTCGGGGACAAAATAAAAAAGGACACATACCAACATTCCATAATTTTTATGGAAGATTAATCTGAATCCCGGTTTCAACTTAATATATTTCTTTTCGTTTGGAAAGTCGGAAATAAACCTGAAAGAATTTGTCAACGAACCATTTATATTTTTTTACATTAAATTTTAACTTTCAAAAAATTATTTTTGATTTACAAATCACTGAATTAAAAGTTTGCCTCAATCATAAAATGAATTCTACAATTGGATTAACATACAGAGCAGATAAATGGTGGATTCAACCCGTATCAGTTCTGCTTGGATTGGGCGTATTTGTAGTTTACGGCACATGGGCAGGGATGCAGGGAGCACATTATTATTTTGAACCATACCTCTCTCCATTTTATTCACCGTTGTTATACGTGAAAGAAGGTGTGCTTGGAGGGGCACCTGTATCACACGCCTGGCTTGGTACATGGCCTGCATGGTGGCCTGATTTCTTTTTACTTCCAGCTTCCCCTGCAATTTTCATTCTTATATTCCCGGCGTCCTTCCGTTTAACATGTTACTATTACCGTAAGGCATATTATAGAGCATTCACATGGACACCGCCGGCATGTGCAGTTGGTCCGATAAAACAAAAAAATTATAAAGGAGAAACGGGGCTTTTGATTTTCCAAAACCTCCACCGTTTTACTCTTTACTTTGCAATCATTTTTATTCTCATTTTATATTATGATGCCGTGCTTTCATTTTTTTATAAAGGAAAGTTCGGCGTTGGTGTCGGGTCGCTTATTCTTTTGATTAACCCTACACTGCTTGCCTGTTACACTTTCGGATGTCATTCATTCAGACATCTTATCGGCGGCGGAACAGATTGTTTCTCTTGTTCACATTCAAGCAAAATGAGATACGGTGCATGGAAGAAAGTAACTTTCCTGAATGAACGTCACCAATTGTTTGCATGGATGAGTTTGTTCGGAGTTGGCTTTGCTGATATCTATGTCCGTCTTGTTTCAATGGGAATCTTTCATGACTTTAATACTTGGGGAATTTAATTATGCTTGACGTTTCAGAGCTTCAAACTGTAGAGCACGATGTGATTGTTGTCGGAGCAGGCGGAGCAGGACTTCGTGCCGCAATAGAATGTTCGCTTCAGGGAAGGAGCACAGGTTTGGTTTGTAAATCTTTGCTCGGCAAAGCTCACACAGTAATGGCTGAAGGCGGAGTTGCAGCATCACTTGGCAATGTGGATGAACGCGATAACTGGAAAATTCATTTCCGTGATACGATGCGCGGTGGAAGATTTCTTAACGATTGGAGAATGGCAGAGCTTCATGCAAAAGAATCTGCCGACAGAGTCAACGAGCTTGAAGAATGGGGTGCAGTTTTTGACAGAACAAAAGACGGATTAATCAGCCAGAGAAATTTCGGCGGACACCGTTATCCTCGCTTAGCTCACGTTGGTGATAGAACCGGACTTGAGATAATCAGAACATTACAGGACCACGCAGTCCATCAGAAAAATCTTGAAGTGTATATGGAATGTACCGCACTTGAACTTTTAAAAGACGGTGAAAAAATTTCAGGATTGATTGCTTACTGGCGTGATTCGGGTCAGTTTATTTTATTCAAAGCGAAAGCTGTAATTCTTGCAACAGGCGGTGCAGGTAAAGCGTGGAAAGTTACATCCAACTCATGGGAATATACAGGCGACGGATATGCTTTGGCTTATAATGCCGGAGCAGAATTAATGGGAATGGAGTTCACACAGTTTCATCCGACAGGAATGGTTTGGCCCCCATCTGTAAAAGGAATTCTTGTAACAGAAGGTGTACGCGGTGACGGCGGGATTTTATTAAACAGCAACAAAGAACGCTTCATGTTCAAATATATTCCCGAAAAGTTTGCACCTGAAACTGCTGACACTGAAGAAGAAGCGAACAGATGGCTCGAAGGAGATAAAAATGCACGCAGACCGCCGGAGCTTTTAACTCGCGATGTTGTTGCTCGTTCAATCACAAAGGAAGTAAACGAAGGACGCGGCTCGTCGCACGGCGGAGTTTTTCTTGACATTGCTTCAAGAGTGCCTGCAGATAAAATAAAAAAGAAACTTCCGTCGATGTATCACCAGTTTAAAGTGCTGGCTAATTTAGATATTACAAAAGAACCGATGGAAGTCGGACCGACAATGCATTATTTTATGGGAGGAGTTCGTGTAGATTCCGATTCACAGCAGTCAAAAGTTCCGGGTTTGTTTGCATGCGGTGAATGCGGCGGCGGAATGCACGGAGCAAATCGTCTCGGTGGAAATTCACTTTCGGATTTACTTGTGTTCGGAAGATTAGCAGGAGTTGGTGCTGCAAAATATATCGGCGGACTATCTTTGGCTCCGGATGTCGATAAATCACAAGTACAAAAAATAATTAGTGATGCAACGGATATTTTAAACCGAGAAAGCGGAACGAATCCTTATTTAATTCACGAAGACTTACAGGAAGTGATGAACCGCAATGTAAATATTGTCCGAACCAAAGAAGAGCTGATGACAGCATTGAATGAGTTTGAGAGAATTAAAAAAGATACTGCAAAAGTAAAAGCGAACGGCACAAGCCAGTATAATCCCGGCTGGCATGAAGCGTTGAGTTTACAAAGCTTAATTATTTCTGCCGAAGCGGTAACACGCGGAGCATTGATGCGTGAGGAATCACGCGGAGCACATACACGGGTTGATTTTCCCGGTGAGAGTGATGAGTGGCTGAAATATAATATTGTTGTAAGCAAGAATAATGACGGAAGCATGAAAGTTGAAAAGATTGAAAGACCCGAGCCGCCGAAAGAACTTGAAGAAATAGCAAATGCGAAGATAGAGGATTTGGAAAAAAGTAATTAGTTGATAGTTACTGGTTGCTAGTTACTAGGTGTTAGTTCATTCAAATAATTATGGAAGATATTAAATCTTATACTAACTTGGATGTTTGGAAAAAGAGCAGGTCGTTGGTTAATTCCATTTATAAATTAACTGAAAAATATCCGAAGAACGAATTGTATGGGTTAACTAACCAAATCAGAAGATGTGCTGTTTCTATCCCATCTAATATTGCGGAAGGATGTGGAAGAAATTATTCTAAGGATTCAATACAATTCTTTTATATTGCCAGAGGTTCACTTTACGAATTGGAAACAACTAACAACTAAAATGAGAGCATTTAAAGTTTGGCGCGGAGATTCAAATGGCGGTGACTTTGCAGATTATAAAGTTTCCGTTGATGAAGGAATGGTTGTTCTTGATGTGATTCACCGCATACAAGCTGAGCAGGCAAATGATTTGGCTGTGAGATGGAACTGCAAAGCAGGTAAATGCGGCTCGTGCAGTGTTGAAATCAACGGTAAGCCGAAGCTTGCATGTATGAGCAAGATGAGTGATTACAAAGACGATGAGCTTATTACAGTTCAACCGGTCAAAGGTTTTCCTGTGATTAAAGATTTGGTTACTGATGTATCATGGAATTATGAGCAGAACAAAAAAATTGCTCCGTTCAAGCCGTCACAGAAACCTGCAGATGGTAAATACAGAATGCAGCAGATAGATGTTGACCGTGTCCAGGAATTCCGTAAATGTATAGAGTGTTACTTGTGCCAGAATGTTTGCCACGTTTTGCGTGACCAGGAAAAGAAAAATAAATTTGTAGGTCCGCGTTTCATGATTCGTCTTGCGGGATTGGAAATGCATCCGCTTGATACTGCAGACAGAATACCTGAAATTAAAAATGAATACGGTTCGGGTTATTGTAACATCACAAAATGCTGCACGGAAGTTTGTCCGGAGAATATTCACATAACCGATAACGGAATAATTCCATTGAAAGAACGTGTTGTCGACAGGTATTATGACCCTGTGATGAAAATGCTGAGAGTATTTTCCGGCAAGAAATAAATTCCGCTAATATATTTCATCTTTTCCAACAAACTGTTTCGGCTGACCTGTCTTTAAAAAGCTTCTGATGTTTTCTACGGTATCATCAATCATTGCGTTGATAGCTTCTGTTGTGTGGCTTGATTTGTGCGGTGACAAAACGATGTTTGGCAACTCGTGGAAAGGAAATTTCGATGGGAAGACCGGCTCGGGATTTTTCTTTGTAGGATACTGATACCACGCATCTATTGCTGCACCTTCCAGAATTCCATTCTTAAGCGAAAGATATAAACCTTCTTCATCAACTGTTTCTCCACGCCCGATGTTAATCAAAAATTTTCCTTTCATGCTCATCAGAATTTCTTTTGTGATAATTCCTTTTGTGTGTTCATAAAGTGGGAGACAAACAAATATAACCTCTCCTTTTTCAATTGCTTCTTTTACATCAAGGGTAATTTCATCAACACATTCAGGAATAGTTTTCATTTGTGTTCTTTTGAATCCGATGTCTTTACAGTCAAATGATTTTAAAAGCTGAGCGAGATTAGTTCCGATATGTCCAAGTCCGATGATTGAACACGTTTTGTTTCGTAAAGTCATCCACATGTCATTTTCCTGAATAGACATTCTCCATTTTCCTTCTTTCAGATTATGATGCATCTCAACAACTCTTCCCAGCAGGCTCAAAGCGAGAGTCAAAGCATGCTCGGCAACGTAGGGAGAGTTTGCATGAGTATTTGAAATGAAAATATTCTTTCGTTTTAATTCTTCGAGCGGAAAAGTATTTAAACCGGTGAACGGAACAAACACTGCTTTCAGATTCTCTGCAACAGCTAAATCATTTTCATCGAGACGGTAAGACATAACTCCATCAGCAGACTTTAATAGCTCAATTCTTTTTTCAGGCTCTGCACTGTTAATAAATTCAACTTCAGGGAATTCGTTTATCAGTTCATCAAAACGTTTCTTCCAATGCTCGTTAAGAGTTTGCAGAAATACAATTTTCATAAAACAAATTTCCTGAACTTAGTGAAAACAAAAAAGGCACGGGATAGCGTGCCTCGGAGAACTAATAAGAATTAAAATTATTCTGCTTCTACAAAGCTTGCAAGATAGAAGCGTGAAATCTTTGCAGCGAATTTTGTTCCGTCATATCTGAGCAGGTAAAACTCGCCTTCCATTGTTCCCCAGCTTGAATTCAAAGGACAAAAGCTTCGATATTCAAACGACTCACCCGGCTCAAGCTCCGGATAAAATCCAACAACGCCGGGACCTTCGACGATTTCCTGCTCGCCTTCGGAGTTTATGATAATCCATTTTCTTGCAACGAGCTTCGCCCATGAATCACTGGTGTTTGTGATTTTAATTTTGTATGAAAAAGAAAATTGGTTTTGGTCGGGAAGTGATTGCTCGGGAATATATTCCGGTAAAACTTCTACCCGGATTCCCTCGGTTGTTGTGTCAGAATTTGTCTGATGCATTTGATTATAATTTTAATTTAATGATACTGCTTCTTCAATTAGTTTTCTTTCACCAATCTGTTGTCTCCACATAGCGTAATACAAACCTTTTTCTTCGGTCAACGCCTGATGTTTGCCTGACTCAACTATATTTCCTTTTTCCAAAACATAGATTCTATCTGCGTGCATTATTGTAGAGAGTCGATGTGCAATCAAAATTGTAATATGTTCTGTCTGAGATGAAACTGCCCGAATTGTTTTTGTGATTTCTTCTTCAGTCAAAGAATCAAGTGAAGACGTTGCTTCGTCAAACACAAGCATACGCGGTTTACGTAACAATGCTCTTGCGATGGACAATCTTTGTTTTTCTCCGCCGGAAACTTTCACTCCGCCTTCTCCGATTGCCGTATAAATTCCTTTGTTCGCTCTTGCAAGCAAGCTTTGGCATGAAGCCATCTGCAATGCTTTCAGGCATTCTTCGTCTGTTGCATTGGGTTTCACAAATTGAAGGTTCTCTTTTATTGTGCCGGCAAATAACTGCGTGTCCTGTGTAACGAATCCGATTTGATGTCGAAGCCCGTCGAAATCTATTTGGTCACCGGGAACTCCGTTGTAAAAAATCTTTCCGCTTATCGGTCGATATAATCCAACTAATAATTTTACCAGCGTAGTTTTTCCTGAACCTGATGGTCCAACGAATGCAATCGTCTCTCCCATTTCACAACTGAAAGAAATTTCATTTAAAGCGTTAACCGATGCACTCAGATGCCTGAACGAAACATCTTTGAATGCAAACGTTTCAATTTTCCCGATTGAAATTGGTCTGTCTGGCTTTGGCTCTGCAGGTGTATTTATAATATCCTGAAAATTACTGAGTGACACTTCACTCTCACGGTAAATGCTAATGATGTTTCCAAGTTCCTGCAGCGGACCGAAGATGAAGAATGAATAAACAAACATAGAAAAAAATTCTCCGGCAGTGATTGTCTGCGAAAATATCAGATACATCATTACAAAAGTTATTGACGTTCGCAAAAAATTTACCATCGTTCCCTGAATGAAGCTCAGCGTTCTTACGTAACGAACTTTTTTCAATTCAAGCCCGAGAATTTTTTCTGTTGTTGAATTAAGACGGTTGATTTCCTGCTGAGCAAGTCCTAAGCTTTTTACAAGCTCGATGTTTCGCAGTGATTCGGTCGTTGTTCCTGCAAGTGCAGTTGTTTCGCCCACAATATGTTTTTGAACACGTTTTATTTTTTTGCTGAGCTGAGAGCTTACCCAGCCAATCAGCGGAGTTGTGATAACGTAAATCGGAAAGATTGACCAGTGAATTGTGAAAGCGTAAATAGTTACAAAAATTATTCCGACAAGAGTCGTGAAAACCATATTGATTGCCACGGAGATAACACGCTCTGTGTCAGTTCTAACTTTCTGAAGAATGCCGAGGGTCTCACCGCTGCGTTTATCTTCGAACACCTGGTAAGGTAAATCAAGAGAGTGTTTAATTCCGTCAGAATATATTTTTGCACCGAGACGCTGTGTAATTAAGTTGATATAATAGTCCTGAAAATTTTTTGCAACTCGAGATACAAACGCTGCACCAACTCCCATTGCAAGCAGTATCGCAACTCCCTTGAAAAATTCTTCCGAAGAAAGTTCTTTGAATTTGGTTGCGTAGCCATCGATTATGTATCGCAGAATTATCGGGTCGATGAGAGAGAACGATTGATTAACTGCTGCAAGAGACAGGGCAATAAAGATTAATCCTTTGTAATTTTTGAGATAAGAAATAAGAAGTTTCATATAATCTAAGTTAATTACTTTATCACCATTTTAAAATTCAAATCTTGTAACAAACCTGTTTATAGACCTCTTTGGAAACCTTGTCAGACAAGGATTTTTAGAGTGTGATTATTTTTGTATTAAGAATTATTGTATTATCTTTGTAAGTCAATAAACCAAATTTTTTAACCAAACTAATTTAAGGATGACAAGAGAAGAACTCGTTTCTCGAATTGCGAAAGATGCAAAGATCACAAAAGTTGCTGCAAGAGCATGTGTGAAATCTTTCATCGCGAATGTTACCAAGACACTTAAGTCAGGTGGCAGAGTTACGCTCGTAGGTTTTGGCACATTCAAGACCTCAAAGCGTAAAGCAAGAATGGGCAGAAACCCTCAGACCGGAAAAGCTCTCCGTATTGCAGCCAGAACAGTTGCAAGATTCAAAGCCGGCTCTGACCTGTCTAAAGCAGTCAGGTAGCAGAGATATTTCGCAAAGATATTTCGATGGGGAACAAAGGACGGTATGATGCCGTCCTTTTTTATTTATTCAATGAAGAACAGACTCAGCAAATATTTTTTCTTTGCAATCACTGCTATAATAATTTTTTCCTGTGGTGGTGAAAAGACCGAAAAAAAAATATCGCCCGACTCAACAATCGCAGAAAAAAAATCTGATGTAAAAAACGAAAGTGTAATTACTATTACTGCAGTTGGCGACATTATGATGGGAACGACTTATCCTTACAACGTCCTTCCGCCGGAGGATGGCAAGTATTTATTTGAAGATGTCAAAGAAGAATTAAAAGACGCAGACATAACTTTCGGAAATCTTGAAGGACCGCTACTTGATGCGGGAGGAACACCAAAGCAATGCAGAGACGGCTCACACTGTGTTGCTTTCAGAAGTCCAACAAGATATGCTGAATATTTAAAAGATGCAGGATTTGATATTGTGAGTGTTGCAAATAATCATGCGGGAGATATGGGTGATGAAGGAAGAGTTTCGACTATGGAAACACTTGGTGAAAATGAAATCGGATACGCGGGTTTCATTGGTAACCCAGCTTATGAATTTGAAGTTAACGGAGTGAAGGTTGGCTTCACTGCTTTTGCACCAAACAACGGCTGCTTGAATCTGAACGACTGGAAGCTTGCAAAGAAAATTATAGGTGAGCTTGATTCAAGATGTGATGTTGTGATAGTTTCTTTTCACGGCGGTGCTGAAGGAAGCGGGGCACAGCATGTCAATGGTGTTCACGAAATTTTTCTCGGTGAAGACAGAGGAAATGTTTATGAGTTTGCTCATGACGCAATCGATTTTGGTGCAGACGTTGTGCTTGGTCACGGTCCACACGTTACACGGGCGATTGAACTTTATGAAGGAAGATTGATTGCTTACAGTTTGGGTAACTTTTGTACTTACGGAAAATTCGGACTGTCGGGAGAGTTAGGGCTTGCTCCGATATTAAAAATTAAAGTTGACAAGAATGGAAAATTCATAGAAGGAAAAATTATCCCAACTAAACAGGTAAAACGGGGAATTCCAATGATTGATGGTGAAGGAAGAATTATAAAAACAATTATAAATTTAACTAAGAAAGATTTTCCAGAATCAGGGCTGGAGATTGATGAAGAAGGAAATATTACAAAAAACTAATTTCTTTTCCCGAGAAGAAACACAACCGGAAATTTTTCAAACGTAATTTTTTGCATTCTCCATTCTTCGATTGTTTTTGTTGCGATGAATTCTTTTTCTGATGTGAGATTACATGCAACGCATAAAAATATTTTTGGGTGAATTTTCATTAACAATGTTTCGAATAGCTGATTGTTTCTGTGCGGCGATTCAATGAAGATTTGTGTTTGATGTTCTTTAATAATTTTTTGTCCGCATTCTTTCAGCTTGTTATTTCTGTCGGGCTCTTTGATTGACAGATAACCATTGAATGCAAAGTTTTGTCCGTTCAAGCCGGAAGCAGCCAATGCCATTATAATAGAGGAAGGTCCTGCAAAAGGAATCACCGGAATTTCATATTCATGAGCGAGAAGAACAATATCGCTTCCCGGATCTGCAATGCAAGGCATACCTGCTTCGGAGAGAATTCCTACATCATTTCCTTCCAGTAAAAAGTTTATTGTTTCGGAATTATCTTTCCCGGTTTGGAAAAAAATTACATCCTGAATTTTTCTATGCCCGGCTTTTTTCAAAAACTTTACGGAACTGTTTACGTTCTCTACGATGAAACAATTCAGCTCGCTTGTTTTTTCAAGAACGTATGCTGGAATTGTGAGTTTGTCTTCGCTGATGAAAGTCGGGATTAGGTATAGCTTTCCTTTTATCATAAAATTATTTTTGAGTTATGAATTTAACATTAATATTTTTCCTAACACTGCTTTTTAATACCTGCAGCTCTAACAAATATAATTACACTGAAACTAATTCGCAGAGCAACGGAAATATTTCATCACAGAATAAATCAGCGAAACAAATTCCAGATGGTTTACGAAAACTTGTGAAAGCTTATCCTGACTTTCTCGATTCTGCAGATGAAAACAATCTTTACTGGAAAGACAGAACCGTGATGCAATACGATGATGGCATTCAAAACAAAACGCACGATGAAAAACTCGACAGCCCTGATTTGGAAGACATGATGTCTCAGAAATATGAGAAGGCAAGCAACTGGAATTCTCCGCCCGCAGAAAATTTTGAACCCGGACGAATCCGTTACGAGCCGTTCTTTAAAAAAATGTATGGCGGCAGTTCAAGTGAGGTTCAAAAAAATCTTACAACGATAATTTGGATTTCCGGAATTTGCGGAACAAGTGTTCAGGTAAATTCGATAAACGGATCAGCAGATAAATTCAAAGCTGTTTCGGATGAGCTTGTACAGCTTTCACCGGAGTTTCATAAATACATAAAACAAACTGCCGGAACTTTTAACTGGCGATTCATTGCAGGCACAAAGCGTCTCAGCACTCATGCTTTCGGAACGGCAATCGACATCAACACAAAATATTCAAACTACTGGAAGTGGGAGGGAAGCATGACATGGAAAAATCAAATCCCGATGGAGATAGTAGAGATATTCGAGAAGCACGGATTCATCTGGGGCGGCAAGTGGTATCATTATGACACGATGCATTTTGAGTATCGTCCGGAACTGTTGGTCGATTAAATTTATTTTCTCATCACTGCTTCAATATCTTCAATCTTTCTCGGAGCGAGCGTGCTCATTACCTCACAGCCGGTTTCAGTTATTACAATGTCATCTTCGATTCTTACTCCGATGTTGTAATATTTCGGGTTGACTCCGGGTGTTCCTTCGGCAATATAAATTCCGGGCTCGTTTGTTAAAACTGTTCCGGGCAGAAGGACTCGGTCACCTCGTTTTCCACCGACAGTGTAATCGCATTCATCGTGAACATCCAGTCCAAGCCAATGGCTTGTGCCGTGCATGAAAAATTTTCTCACGTCTTCATTTTCTTTCAGTAAGCCAAGCTGGATTAATCTTTCTCTCACAATTGAACGTGCAACGCTGTCAACCTGGTAAAACATTTTACCCGGCTTCAAAAACTTTACAACTTCCTCCTGAGCATCAAATACAATCTGATAAATCTCTCTTTGTTCAGGAGAAAATTTTCCGTTCAGCGGAAATGTCCTCGTAACATCAGCCGAGTAATATTTCCATTCAGCACCAACATCCATCACAACCATATCACCGTTTTGAGTTTGCCGGTTGTTTGTTTCATAATGTAGAATGCACGAGTTAGGTCCTGAGCCGACAATCGAAGGGAAGCCGTTTTGCTGGCATCCGTTTCTTTTGAAATTATATTCAAGTGTTGCCTGAAGCTCATACTCATACATTCCCGGAGCTGCCTGTTTCATACATTCTATAAGAGCCATGCAGGTTATGTCAATCGCTTTTTGAAGCTGTTCGATTTCATAAGCAGATTTTATCAGACGCATATCACCAATCATTTTCTTGACATCTGAAGTTGGTGATTTGTCTTTTATTTTTGCAGCAAGCTCTTTGTCATCTTTAATAAAATAAATTTTAATGCCTCGGGAAAGATAGTCGTTTAAAACCGAGTCGAAAGAATTTATCGGAAAAGATTTATCAGCACCGAATTCTGTAACAGCATTTTCAACTCCGGTAAGCTTTCCTGTCCAGACTTCGAGCAAAGGATTTTTCGGCTGAACAAAAAGCATAAACTTGTTTGAAGCGTTCGGGTCGAGAATAAAAGCAGAGCTTGATTCTTCAAACCCTGTGAGATAATAGAAATGACTTTCCTGCCGGAAGTCATGTGAAACATCATTGTTTCGTTCATAAACTTTTGCACTCATCATCACAACTATTCCGTCTCTGGTTTGCTCCATCAAGCGTGAGCGGCGTTCGACGAAAACTTCTTTATCAATAACGATGCTGTGCGAAAAAATTTCGCAAGCAATTAAAATAAAAATAGAAAATGAAAATATCTTTCTCATAATTACCTCATCACTAACTTCTACCTGAGGGGAGAAGGGACAAATTAGTTTATTAATCTTGATTCAAGATAGCTTAGGAATTTTCTTTTTGCAACAGGAGGAATTGTCTGCGAATAATGAAACGAGAGGTCGGTATCGAGATAAAAAATTATCTGGTTTAAAATATCTTCCGAGATAATCCTGTTCTTGATAACGTCATTTGGAATTGTTACCAGCTGCATTTTAAAGTTCGAAGCTTCTTTGGTCTTAAGGCAGTTGTGAAGTATTCGGTTGTACTTAATAATATGTCCAATAAAATTTTTGTTGTCGGGCAGAATAAAATATCCTTCGTAAATCTGCTCCGACGACAATCCAATTGATTCTATTGAAATATTATTCTCTACGAAATCGAAAATTTCTTTTCCTGTTTCAATCAGCAATCTGATTCTCTGATGACCCCAATCCATAAACTCAAATGAGCGTTCAAGTTCGATGTTCATCAATGTATTGCTCTCCTCATTATTTTCAGAATATTCTTTGTTGAAAATCTTATCACGTCCGGAAAGTATTTCAAGCAGTGCAGAGTGAATTCCGACAAGCATGCTTAATGATGGATAAATGCGTGACTCGTTAAATTCTCTTTCACACAGCTGAAGCTTATTGAGAAGCAAATATTTCGACTTCTCTAAATCTGTGATGTTTGTGAAATCATTGAGTGTAATTTCCATACAAGTTAGATTGGTTTTGGGAAAAAAAGTTTAGGGTAAGAATACCGTTGGAGAGAATGGGAGAGCTGTATTTTGTAAGATTGTCTGAAGATTTACAGAAATAATCTTAAGTAAATTTTGTGAATATTTTAGAGGAAGTCAATACTTAAATAGTGAGATGTTCACGGAGAGCTGCTGCTGTTTTCTTCCCTGCTTTCTTCTCGAACTCATCAAAATTATTTTTAACCAACTCCTTAATCTTTTCTACCGACCCGAACTCTTTCAATAATTTCTGTGCTGTTTTTTTTCCGATGCCTTTTATATTTTCAAGCTCGGACTTCAATGTTCTTTTCTCACGCAAGCTTCTGTGAAAAGTTATTGCAAAGCGATGAGCTTCGTCACGGATTCTTTGCAGAAGCTTTAATCCGCTTGATGTCTTGGGAATGTTCTGTGCTTCGCCGAATCCTGGAAGAAATACTTCTTCCAATCGTTTTGCCAAGCCGATAATGTTGTAATCTTTGAGACCGAGTTCATTCAAAACTTCAACCGCAGAGGAAAGCTGTCCTTTGCCGCCGTCTATTACAATTAAGTCAGGCACTGAAGCGAAACTTTCGTCGTTCCCCTCTACTTTCCCGCCTTGCGGGATGGTGCGTTTCGCACTCATTAGGAGAGGGGTTAGAGGTGAGGTCAAATTCTTTTCAGGGAGGCTCACCTCACCCCCCGTCCCCGTCTCCTTTATGGAGAGGGGGTGTACCAACCTTCTGAATCTCCTGTAAATCACTTCTCTCATCGACAGAAAATCATCCGGCTTGCCGACTTCGTTCAAGACAGTTTGCAGCTTGAATTTTCTGTAATTACTTTTCTTCGGTTTGCCGTCAATAAAAACTGTCATCGAAGCGACGGTGTCTGTTCCCTGGATGTGAGAAATGTCGAAGCATTCAATTCTTCGCGGAAGCTTGTTCAGGTTCAAGTCGCGTTTCAAAGCTGTTAGTGAGTGCGGGATGAATTCTCGTTTCAATCGTTGGAGCTTTAATTCATCGAGCATATACTGTGCATTCGCTCTCACCATCGAAAGCAATTGAACTTTCTCTCCGCGTTTGGGAAAAATTAATTCAACTTTCTTAGAAAAAGTTTTTTCAAACCATTGCTTTAATGCAGGAGCATCTTCGATTTCTTCTGGCATATGAATTTCATTCGGGATAAAATTATTTTCCGAGTAATACCTGTAGATAACATTCTCGAAAATTTCCGAGTTCGATTTGTCCTCTACCGAATCGAGATAATAATGACGCTTGCCGAGAACTTTTCCTTCACGGACGTTGAGAATCATTGCACAGGCATCGTCGCCTTCTTTAACAATGTTTATGATGTCTTTGTCGAGAAAATCTTCTGATACAATTTTTTGTTTTGTAGAATAAACCTCGAGCGAGTCGATTTTATTTCTTAGCAACGCTGCTTCCTCAAAATCTTCCTGCTTCGAAGCTTCAGTCATGTTTGTTTTCAATTCTTTGATGAGCGATTCAGTTTTTCCGTTCAGCAGCTTTTCAACTTCGTTTATCATACGGTTGTATCTTTCTTTCGTTACCAATCCTTCGCATGGTCCTTCGCATTTTTTTATGTGATGCTCCAGACAAATCTTGAATTTTTTATTCTTCACAGCTTCTTCAGTGATGTTTAAGCTGCAGGCTCTAATCATGAAAATGTCGCGGAGCATCTTCAAAGAATATTTCATATTGCCAACGTCTGTGAAAGGTCCGATGTAACGTGAGCTGTCGTTCCTTCTTCTGCGTGTGGGGAAAACACGGGGGAAGGGTTCGTTCGTGATAACTATATACGGAAAGCTTTTGTCGTCTTTAAGATTAACGTTGTATCTCGGCTTAAGTTGTTTTATGAGATTCATTTCGAGAATCAGCGATTCAACTTCAGAGTCGGTTGTCATTATCTCAACATCGTTTATCAATGAAATCATTTTTGCAGTGAGAGGGGCAGCGTGTTTTGATACAAAATATGAACGCACACGGTTACGCAGGTTCTTTGCTTTGCCGACGTAGATTATTTTTCCTTTCTTATCCTTGAACTCATAGATGCCGGGTTTGGAAGGAAGTGTGGAAAGCTTATCCTGAATGACTGATGTTTTTTTCATCTGCACAATAATTAGAAATCGTTTGAATAAATTAAAGCCAAGAGAGAGAGTCGTGAGTCGTGAGTGAATAGAGTGTATTGAGTGAGTAGAGTGTGTGGAGTGTGTTGAGTAATTTTGAATTATAAAATCAAACATACTATAATATGTCAAAAGTTCATCAACAAAGAATGTTCGGGAGGATTGACGGAGAGTTCGTCGTCTTTCTGATTGGGATGAGAATCAACAACCTGTGGAAAATTCATAAATGGTTTCCAACTGTGATGGCAATGCCGAGAATGCTCAAAGAGCTTATGCAAAATAAGGAGCGTGGCTTTTTAAATGCTCATGCATGGTTCGGGAGGACGACAATCATGGTTCAATACTGGCGTTCGTTCGAGCATCTGGAGGCATATGCAAAAGATAAAGACGCTGAGCATTTTCCTGCGTGGAAAAAATTTAATCTCAAAGTGAGAGACAGTGAAGCGGTTGGCGTGTGGCATGAGACATACAAAGTAAGCGAAGGAAATTATGAATCTGTTTATGTGAACATGCCTCCGTTCGGGATTGGCAAAGCGGGAAAGAGATTATCTGCAACGGAGATTTATGATTCGGCGAGAGGAAGGATGAAATACAATTAACAATTGTTAATTACTAATTACGAATTTATTATTTCATTAAAACCATTTTCTTGGTCTCTGTGTAATCGGTAACAACTAACCTATAATAGTATATCATAGAACTAAAGAATCAGAGTTTAGGTTCAATAATGTAACCAAAACTTGTTTGATATTCTTAACTCAGTTATCTTTAAATAATATTTTTGCTAACAAGACACTTATTTAATTTTGAATTTCATAATCTTATTTGTTACCAGCTTCTCGAACCACCTAAAATTATCTCTACCCATCTTATGCATTTGAAAAAAACTATCCTCTGACTATCTTCGTAATCATACCTTTTTAAAATTATGTCAATAAAAGTTTCAAACTTATCAAAATACTACGGCAATTTTTTGGCTGTAGATAACATCTCTTTTGAAGTAAACAAAGGAGATATTCTTGGCTTTCTTGGTCCGAATGGAGCAGGGAAATCAACAACAATGAAAATCATCACAACTTATCTTCCTGCAACTTCCGGAGATGTTGCAGTAGATGACCTTGATGTAGAAGAAAAATCGCTTGAGGTAAGAAGAAAGATTGGTTATCTCCCCGAGCAAAATCCTCTTTATCATGATATGAACGTTGCTGATTATCTCGATTACATCGCTGCGTTGGACGGGATTCCGAAAGACAAAATCAAATCGCGGAGAGAGGAGATGATTAAAGTATGCGGACTTACAGAAATGCGGAACAAGGACATCGGCGAGCTTTCGAAAGGTTACAAGCAAAGAGTCGGGCTTGCACAAGCGATGATAAATAATCCGGAAGTTTTAATCCTCGACGAACCCACGTCAGGGCTCGACCCGAATCAAATCATAGAAATCAGAAACCTAATAAAAAAGCTTGGACGTGAAAAAACCGTTGTACTCTCAACGCATATACTCTCAGAAGTTCAGGCAACATGCAACAGAGTTATAATTGTCAACAAAGGAAAGATTGTTGCAGACGGCTCGCCGGAAGAGCTTCAGGCAAAATCAAAAGGGGAGAGCATTGTTACTCTTGAAGTGAAAAACAACATCGACAAAAATACGCTGACTGGAGAGCTAAAGACCTGCAGAGGCGTTAAGAAAGTTGAGTTCTCAAAAGACACAGGCGATTCATTTGTGTTCAACATCTATGGTGAAAAAGGTGCTGACCTGAGAGAAGCGATTTCTAACAAAGTTCTGCAGATAAAGGCAACGCTTCTTTCGATGCAGACAAAACAATCTTCGCTTGAAGATATTTTCCGTGAACTGACAAAGTAATTACAACGTAACTACAGATATGCAAAACATAAAAACAATTTATTCAAAAGAGCTAAAGTCGTATTTCAATTCTCCCATCGCATACATTGTTATCATAGTGTTCCTTGCGATAGCAGGTTGGTTTTTTACGAACACACTTTTTCAAAGCAACATAGCTACAATGCGCGGGCTGTTCGACATGGTTCCGTTTATTTTTCTTTTCTTTATTCCGGCAATCACAATGCGTACATTCTCCGAAGAAAAGAAACAGGGAACAATCGAATTGCTTCTTACAAAACCAGTCACAGAAATGGAACTGGTAATGGGAAAATTCCTCGCAGCTTTGATGCTCACAATTTTAACACTGCTCCCTACATTAATCTATTTAATAGTCGTTGCTTCACTCGGCTCAATTGATTTTGGTCCGGTGATTGGCGGTTATCTCGGATTGATTTTGATGGCTGGTGTTTACATCGCAATAGGAATATTCGCTTCATCGCTGACGGAGAATCAGGTTATCGCTTTTATCATAAGCTTCGTTGCGGTGTTTCTTTTGTTTATGCTTGGAAAGATTCTCAGTCAGGTTTCACCAACTCTCGTGAGTGCGGTTGAATACATCAGCACGGATTATCATTTCTCGAATATTTCAAGAGGTGTGATTGATACAAGAAACCTCATCTATTATTTGTCGATGATATTCTTGGGAGTGTTTCTTACTAAGACGTCAATCGAAAGCAGGAAGTGGTAGTTCAATCAATTAGGAATTAACAATTAAGAATTAATAATTTTTTTTAGAATATGGCAGAAGAATTAGAAAATCAAGACGACGCAACGGAAGAAACTGAACAGGAAATTGAAGAAGTTCAGGAAGACGAGCGTCTAACAAAACGAAAAAAGAAAACCGATTCAAGAAGAAAGCAGGCAATTATCAGAGTTGCATTGCTTATCGGGATTATAATTTTCGTAAACATCATTGCAGTAAAAATTTATTTCCGTCTCGACCTGACCGGCAATAAAATTTACACTCTCTCCGATGCAAGCAGGCAAGTTGTAAAAAACATAGATGACAAGGTTGTCGTAAAATCTTACTTCACGGATAACCTTCCTTCACCTTACAACAACACCAGAAGATATTTGCAGGAGATTCTTGATGATTATAAAAATTATTCCAACGGAAATTTCCAATACGAGATAATAAGTCCGTCCGACCAGGCAGAGCTTGAAAAAGATGCAGAGAAGTATGGTATTCAGGCGGTTCAGGTGCAGACATTCAAGAACGACAGAGCTGAAGCGATGAAGGCGTACATGGGCTTGGTGATGTTATACGGAGGTAAGCAGGAAGTGCTTCCGTTTCTTGGCAACATTCAGAATCTTGAATATGAACTGACCGGAGCAATACGAAGATTAACTGAGAAACAGTTAAAGAAGATTGGAATTTTGAGCGGACAAAACATTCCGGGACAAGATAAAATCGGTAAGGCAAGCGAGTTTCTTTCTAAATATTATAGTGTAGTTCCGGTTGATGTTTCTAAAAACAACCCGATACCTGCAGACATTTCAGTCCTGATTGTGTTTACACCCAAACAGGAACAGCAGCAACAACAACAGCAGCAACAACAAGCTCCGCCGACAATGCCGGAGAATCTTAAGTTTGCAATCGACCAGTATATTATGAACGGCGGGAAAGTTATTTTCCTGATGAATACAGTAAACGTTGCATCACAGCAGCAGTTTCAGTTCGGGCAGGTTGTCAAAACAGGAATTGAAGACATGCTGGAATCATACGGAATTAAAATCACATCAAACATAATTACAGATAAAAATTGTGCAGCCATCAGTGTTCCTGTTCAAATGGGTGGAATGCAGATGTACACGCAGGTTCCGTTCCCGTATTTTCCAAAGATAACAAACATCAACAAAGATTTACCGGCGTTCTCCGGAATCGGACAGATATTTCTTGCGTTCTCGTCTGACATCGATACTTCAATTGCAATGTTCAAAGGTCTTAAAACCACACCATTGTTAATCACTTCCAACAAGACAGGTGTGTATAAAGATATTGCATTGATTCAGACAAGCGGACAGATGATGCCTGACTCAATGTTCAAATACTCAAGCTTAACACTCGGAGCAATCTTCACAGGTAAATACAAAAGTTTTTATACAGGCAAGAAACCTCCGGCTGACACAATAACCGGCTCTTCGCCTGCACCTGATTCTACCAAAACAAAAATGGAAAGTCCTGATACAAAAGTAATCGTAATCGGCAACAGCGATTTTGTAAAAGACGAGTTCAGAGGTCCTGATGAGAATATTTTATTCTTCGCAAACATGATTGACTACCTTGCTGATGACATCGGCTTATCAGCGATTCGTCTTAAAGATGCAAATCCCAAGCCGCTTGACCCGATTGAAGACGGAACGAAAAACATTTTAAAGTATGGGCTGCTCGTTGGTCCTCCGGTGATAGTTCTTTTGGTCGGTTTATTTAGATGGAGAAAAAGAAAATCCATGAAATCATAATTATCATTAGTATAGTATGAACAAAACAACAAGAAATCTATTAATCATTTTTGCAGTGCTGGTTGCACTTTATTTTTTATTTTTCAGAAGCAAAGATAAAGTATCCACAGAAAAAATAGACGAGAAGCTTTTCGTTGCAGACTCATCAAAGATTGACAAAATTGAGATAACAAAGATTAACGAAAGTCTGACTCTTGAAAAAATCAATGGTGTATGGATGATAACAAAGCCGGTAAATTACCAGGCGGATACAGCTTCGATTCAGCCAATGCTCAGCAACTTAAAAAATTTTAAAATAGAAAGCGAAACATCGAAGAACCCCGGAAACTTTTCCAAGTATCTCGATTCGGCAAACAACGCAAATATCAAAGTTAGCCAGGAAGGAAAAGAGCTCGGAAGCTTTCTGCTTGGCAAGTCCGCAACCAGCCCGGAAAATACATACCTCCAAAAAACAGGTGAAAACAGAATACTGCTTGCATCAAATTTGAATGCTGCTAATTTTACCAAGACGCTGAAGGACTACAGGTATAAATTAATATTTTCTATTCCGTCTTATTATCTTAACAAAGTTTATTTCAAATCAACCGACTCGAACAAAGCAGATTTCTCTGTCGCAAAAGATTCGGCAGGTAAATGGTTCATCGGTGCCGATTCTGTTCAAAGCACAATCATGGAAAACTTTCTTAACCTGATGAATAATTTTAATACGGAAGATTTTTATGATTCAACAATGACAACATTCCCTCAACCCGAATGGACTGTTTCTCTCGGCGGCACACAGCCAAGAACAATAAATCTTTACAAACACAATACTGATTATATTGTCCAGGTATCCGGAATTAACCAGTTATTCAAGATGTCGGAAGGATATGTTGGCCAGCTTAAGAAGAAGAGAGCGGATTTTATTCCGCCACCGCCGAAAAAATAATAAAGAAATTTTTAAAGACGATTATTAACCCCGACTTATGCCGGGGTTTTTTTATGTGCTCAGCGGTTTTGAAAACCGTGTGAAAGAAATGAATGCAATGATGTAGCATGCAAGCCCGGTCCAGTAGCTGTAAGAAATTCCGAAGTTCATTGCAACGGCAACAGCCAGTACAGTTGTTGTAACTGATGCGGCTCCGTTGACAGCCCACAGCCACGGGATTAATAAGGAATTATTTTCATTAATAAATTTCATGCCAATCGGGAAACACATACCCATAAAAAATCCAATTGGAGATATTAACAAAATTGATACAATGATTCTCATATTTGTATCAAAGTGCCGTGTAAAATAAGTAACTTTGTTTGTTATAATTCCAATGATTAACACAGCAATGATAAGCAGCAAAAATTTTATTAATAGATTTTTGTTAGAAATATTTTTTGCGGATATGCTTAAGTAACTGCCTGCTCCGCTTGATAATAAGAGTGTGAATAAAGCTACTGCAATACTATAAGTTGGGTGTCCTAAATAAATATTTAACCTTTGGATTTGTGAGATTTCTATGAACATGAATCCAAATCCGATTGCTGAAAAGTAAATAAGGAACTGAAAATTATTTTTTAAACTGAAATTATTTTTCTTTTTGTTTTTTAAAGGAATGAAAACTGTCAGCACTAAAAGAATTATCATTGTTACCAGAAGAACTATCAAAATAAAAATTGCTTTGATGTTAAATTCCATATCCCACTGTTTCCAAAAGCCAAAGTTTATCACATCAGTGAAACTGAGTAAGTGAAAAAAGAACGGTTTGTCGTCTGTTGGCGGCTTAATATCAATCGGAAAATTATTTATGAAATTAATTCTGTTCGGAGTGTTAGAAACAATGTTATATAAAACTGAATCCCTGCAAATGTTTGCATCAAGCATTATTTCAAAATCCAATGCTTCGCACAAAGAATCTATTTTGCTTAAATCATTATTCGACAGAGGGGATTTGCTCAGCATTATAAGTCCTGTTCCGCTTCTGTCGGCTTTTCTTTCTTCCTGCTGACATTTTACCAGAGAAATATGTTTTCGCGGTTCATTAATTCCATTGTCGAGCAACGTTTGTGAGCATATTGAAACCAACCGATAAACTTCCGCTGGTTTTTGTTTATAGAATCTTGTTACGGTAAGAATACCTTCAGGTTTTAAATGGTCAAACAACATTTTCCATGTTTCAATAGTATAGAGTGCGTTTTCAGTAAGAACAAATGCACCTGAAGAGGAAGCAGACCAATTATCTATTACCGAAACCTGCATAATATCAAATTTATCATCGATGCTTTGTATATAGCTTCTTGCTTCGTCTCCAACAAATTTTACTTTTGGATATTCATCTAATCCGCCCGTAAATCCTTTAAAGATTTTGTTAGATGTTGAAATCATATCTTTATTTATCTCGATAGCAAGAACTGACTTCTGATTAAAATAAATCGAAGACAAAACATCTCTCCCTGCGCCGCTTCCGATGACTAAAACCTCTGCATTTTTTCTTACAGAGTGAACTAAATTGGAAATGTCATACCGAAGATGAAATAGCTTTGAAGTATCGCCATCGAACTTTGAAAGAACAGTTGTTGAATACGAATCAACATTCAGCATTAGTTGTTGTACTTTTTTGTTTCTGTCATATTTATCACTCAGTCCCCAGCCGAAGGGAACTTCGGGTTTTGTGCTGTCACCATCTACGCTTATACGTGAAATGGAATTCCATTTTTCGAATAAAGGTTTGTTTATGTATTCCCCTCTTACCCATTGGATTCTGAATATTGCCTTTTGCTCTGATTCAAGAAATGAATGGAGGACTGCAAATGAAAGTATAAGGACTGTGTAAACGATGCAGGCATTCTTTATTTTTAAAGAGCTTCTTCTAAGCCAGAAAAGAGCTGCCAAAGCGGAAAGTGAAGCAGCAAAGAAAACCCCTGAGAGTCCTCCTGGATAATTAAGTATAACCACGACTAACACACATCCGATTGCAGCACCGCATAAATCTGCTGCGTAATATTTATTTACATCTTTCTTTTTTAATGTCAAAATAATGCTTATACAAATTCCGCTGAAAATAAACGGAACAGAAATTATTGTGTAAGTAAAAACAATAATTATTATTGACAAGACACTGAAACCATGAACAAAAGGAATATATAAATGAAGTATGAAGCTTATTAAAGTTGTGATGCTGAAAAGAATTGAAAACTTACCGAGTTTGTTTTCATAATTTTCACCAATAAGCGTTTGCCTGTTTATATAAACGTAAACCGAGCCGGCACTCAATCCAAACATAGCGAGCGAAATTGCCATGAAAGCAAAATGATAACCCATTGTTACGCTGAAAATTCTTGTAAGCAGGATTTGATAAACAAGAGTTGAAAGCGAGATGAGGAAGATACCAGAGTATTTAGAAATCATTAAATAAAATAATCATTACATAATCGTGTAACATAAATCAGTTGTATGATTAATTAAATGAATACTTTGAGACATAAAAAAAGCCCCGATTTCTCAGAGCTTTTTCTTTTTATTATTTGCTGTTTACTCTTTGTTATTTGACTAATGTCATCTTCTTTGTATCCTTAAAGCTTCCGCTTGTCAAAGTATAGAAATAAACACCGCTTGAATATTTTGCCGCATCAAAATTTACAGTGTAAGTTCCGGCTTGTTTATATTCATTGACAACAACTTCAATCTCACTGCCAAGCATATCGTAAACCGTGAGCTTTGTGTTACCCGCAAACGGCAATGCAAAAGTAAATGTTGTTGTCGGGTTGAATGGATTAGGATAATTCTGTAACAAAGAAAATTTTGAAGGTAATTGGTTATTATTGATAGATGAATTCTGTAGAGGGCTATTTTGTGAACCACTTTGTGAAATTTTCAATGTTGCAAAATCTTCTCCTCCTACTAGAGAATTACTTATTCCAGTAACGTATACATTATTAGATGCATCCAAAATAATTTTTCGTCCTGTAATTCCACCTTTAATTCCTCCGTCATTTAAACCATCAGGTCCGTCATATTGCACGCCCCAGCGTATAATTCCGTTTGGTTCTAAACTCCATATTAAGAAATCTGAATTAGATGAACCCAATGGAGTACAATATCCCATTGCATAAATATTATTATTGTTATCAATTGCCATTGAAACAACAGCCCCTTTGATTCTATAATAATAGGATGTTCCCCAAATCAGATTTGGTGAATCATCATATTTAAGTACATATGTGCTACCTAGTTCAACACCACCAACATACAAATTCCCCTGACCATCGCCTTTAATAGAATTGCCTCCGCCATTAGCATATCTTGTCACCCACTGTTGTACACCAGATGAATTATATTTAATAGTTGCAATATCACCACTTGTACTTCCTTGACTACTTCCTGTTACATAAACATTATTTGAAGGGCTTATATAAATACTATTTGAAACATCATTTAAACCAACGGCATCATAAGTTTTTATCCATACAGGGGGAGCAAATTCTGTGCTACTTATTTTCGCTGTTAAATAGTCCTCGATACTATTACTTAAGCTGGCATATCCTGTGACATAAACATTTGTATTATCATCTGCTGTAATATATCTTGGGTCATTTCGTGTATAGCCAAGACCACCTGTAAATTGTTTTGCCCATATTGTTGCACCATTGGTTGGATTTATTTTAACGACCACAGCATCCATACTACTTGTAAGCACATTTCCAGCCGTTCCAGAAACATATACATATCCATCACTACTCAAAACTAAATCTCTTCCAATATCTTGCTGATTAGAGCCCCATATATTTTCCCAAAGTAATACACCTGCTGGGCTATACTTTAGAGTTAAAATATCAACATCAAGTTCGCTTGGACCAAAACTCATTTCACCGCTAACATACACATTACCTGAATTATCTACCTCTACGCTATAAGCACCACTATGCACATTTATAGGAATATTAGGGAAATAAGTTCGTACCCATACACTATCTCCTGTTGAATTATATTTTATGGTAACATAACCTGACCGCAGAGTTGTTAATTCAACAGAGCCCGCGACATATACATTTCCATCATTATCACATGCTATCTTTAATGGATTATCTGCCAATTGTAAATGTAAAGGACCGTCATATCTCTTTGCCCATTCAATCGTTTGACCAAATGAAGTTATGTTTACTATCACAATAATAAAAAGATAAATTAGAGTTTTCATTTTTGTTTTCCTTTTAGTTTTACCGAATATAATACAAAAAGGGAGCGATTAGACTCCCTTTAATATTCTTCTTTAATTTTTATTCTACTCTTACAGCACTTTCACTTTCCAGCTTCCCTGATTTGTTGCATCGAGGTTTTTCACATTCAGGAAAGTATTTCCCGCTGTGCCAAGCTCAAGAGCTGTCTTGGTGACGGTTGCACCTTTAATTAATTCCACACCTGCGGCGGAAGTATCTGACGGACTGGTGCCCGTGCAGAATTTCAATAAGGTTGTGCCGGTGTTTGTGATTTCAAATTCCGTTGTGTCGTCAAATCCGCCGGATAAAATATTATCCGTGTCACCGCCTGCGATGTCGCCAGTTAAAATTATATCACCGCCTGCCGAGCGAAGCAGAGACATCTGCCAGAATCTTTCAATCTCTAACGGAGTATTTTTGAACTTCGCCATCAGCGTTCCGAGAGTGAAATACATCTGCACTGCGGAATTTACTCTCGCCGTTTCAACATCACCCGAGCCGGTGCTTACGCCCATCTCTTTTGTCTGCTGTGTATTTCTCGCAGCCAGAAGCGTCGCATAAAAATTATTCACGTCGGTTTTTGTTGCAGCAAGTGCGGGATAAACATTCAGCCGAATTCCAAGCGACTGCACTTCATTGATTCGCTGGTCTTTCGCACCATCCTGAAACGGATTTCGCCCGTTTGGAAAAATTGCAATGTAATCCGGTGTGCCTTCCAAAAAAACTCCCTGCACCTGAGCGTCCCACTGTTTTATTTTTGTTGATGAAAGCGTTGCAAGAAGCTGGTCAACCGAAGCGGTTGAACCTTTGTAAATTCCTCTTGCTGCAATCCAGCTTGCGTAAGCAGTTGCAAAAGCGAGGTCGAACGGTTTGTAAGCGTTCCATAAAGCCATAATATCCGGGTCGGAATTTTCCGCCTCCAATCGGGCAGTGTGGTCGGGCGAGAGAATGCTCATCAGTTTGTAGCTTCTTTCGGTTGCATTGTCGAACTGATTTGTGGCGTATTGCCATGGGAGAGCAGCCATAATAGGCTCCTTTCTTTTTTTTTTTATGAAAATAATTTGTTGTTTTATAGTTATACGAAGGATGCACACAAATTGTTCCCTTTGTGTTTATCCGAGTTGCTGTATTATGACAAAGCAGTCCCTTTGTGCCAGTTGGAGTTAAGGGATTAAGACAAAGGAGTTACTTTGTGTCAGTCGGAGTTGAAGGATTGAGGCAAAGGAGTTCCTTTATGGCGTTCAGGGTTGAAGGATTGAGGCAAAGGAGTTCCTTTGTGGCGTTCAGGGTTGCTGGATTGAGGCAAAGGGCGAAAAATGAGGGGAATTTGAGGGGTAAACCAAAAGGGCTTACCTCACCGCAAGCCCTTTGTGATTCTTTATAAATTTAATATTACTTAACTAAAATCATTTTCTTGCTGTCTGCAAAGTTCACAGTAATCAATTTATAAAAATAAATTCCGCTCGGTAAATTTGTTCCGTCAAAATCGACTTCATACGTGCCGGGTTTCAGTTGCTCGTTAACAAGTGTTACAACTTCTTTTCCGAGAATGTCGGAGACAACAAGTTTTGTATTACTTAACTTTGCAATTTGAAACTTGATTTTTGAACTTGGATTAAATGGGTTTGGATAGTTTTGGCTGAGATTGTATGATGAAGGAATTTCCGTATTGGTGTTTATAACACCGACAGGATTTCTTTCCACCACAACAGCATCAATACCGGAATAGTCCGTATTATTTCCGGTCGGGCCACCGTCGACACAGCCGTACCTGATTGCTAAACGTCCTGAAGTAGATGTTGTCGGTACTCTGAAACCTTTTCGTTCCCAAAAGCCATTAACATTTACTTGAAATCTTCCAAGCATAGTCCAAGTTCCTTCTGGTACTGAATCGGATACTGAGTACATTATTTTCATTGAGTCAGGAAAAGTGCTGTTAAGAGGCGACTGTGAAAAAAAATAAAGCGAATCACCTACTTGAAGACCTCCTGCGATAAAAGGTAAAACAAGCCAGTTGTCAATTGCATTATTGCCGATTGCTGAATTGAAATTGGATGCAACGTAACCTGTTGCCGGACCATTGTATGCTGGAAATACTGTAATGTTTCCCTGGAACCAGATAGCTACAGCACCAATGGGTCCCGGACCTCTTCTGAAAACTTTGTAACCTCTATTCTTTAAGGAAGTGGTATCATTAGCACCGTCCATATTATCGGTATAAATTGCAGTTGCTGAATTGTTAGATGGAACAGGTGTCCACCTGTTATCCCCTGAGTTGATTTTAGTTTTTGTCGGATTGTTATCTGCGATGTTAAAACCAATAACAAGACAGGTAATAACTGTGAAAAATAAAAATGGAATTAATTTTTTCATTATTTACTCCTTTAATTTGAAAATAGGCTGTTAAATTAATTGTTTGCTAACAATATTTCAAGATGAATTTATTAATAATGATTAGTGTATTTCCGTAAAAATTAGTGTGATTTATTTTGGTTGTCGAAGATAAACATAATTCACAAAAAAACTTATCACCATAGCTACAACTATGAAAATTGTTACATACCAGATTTCCTTATACATCCAATTCTGTGAAAATGTTATTATGATTCCTACTAATATCGGGAAAAACATTGCTGTAATTCTGTTCAATGAATTTACTGTTGAGTAATCTTTACTAAATGGAAGGGCTTTATAAAAAATAAAAGATACAGATGTAAAGAGAAGCGTTGCTGAGAACATAAATGCTGTATGAATTACTGCTTGTAACGGTTTCATCGAAATGAAAAACATCAGTAGAAGAAATACATAGAGCGGAAGGATAAAATTCAGTACGTAATATTTTCTAACACCGTTTATAAGTCTTTTTTTATTCAACGGAGCTGAATCATAAATCCACGCTGCTTTAAATTGATTCGATAGCTTCGTTCCGGCAAGTGATGTGTTGAGCACAACTAAAATTGTTATCAGCAAAGCAATATGGAACACCGGCTTTGTGCTGAAGTAGCTTGATGCAAACGGGGGTTGAAGCTGGTTTGTGAGCAAGCCAAACAATGCAAGACCCACAGGAATCAGCATCAATGGGAGAAAATTAAGCTTGACGGATTTATCGCTTCGATACAAATTCTTCATCAGACCATAAACAGCAAGCTCATTGTTATCATTCAAATAATATTTTGCGAGAAAAGATTCTTTGCTTTTAAAACTATCATCAGTGATGGATTTAATTCTATCGCTGAAATCCAGAACTTTTTCTTTGATTAAGGAAATATTATCTCTCAGATACAGCTTAAGAGTGAAGATACTCATAAAAGTTACAACCACGGGTAAAATAATTTTTCCGATGAGCCCGATTCCAAATTGGTAATTACTCCTGTCACATAAAAATGCAAACCACGCAGGCGGCAGGAAATTTATCAACGAACTTTTTTGGAGAAACATTATGTATTCCGTCAACGAGCTGCCGCTTTTTCCGCTTAATGAATATGAAATGAACTGGTAAGATAAGACCATCATCAAAATCAAAATGATTTGAAATAATAATGTGTAAACGGAGATTTTTCTTTTTAAATTTCTAAGAAGCACGGAATAAATGAAAAGTGTAATGCAAGATAAAAAAAGAAAAAACATTAGTCCCGAGCCAAAATAGATGACACTCCGTAAAATGGATTTTGTCATTTGATAATAGAAAATATTTCCTGACAATAACAATGGGAGTGACAATAAAAAAATGTACCTGTTCAGAAAATAAATTTTTGCTTTGGCTATTAAGGTGTTATCAATCGGAATATTTGTATATAACTCGGCTTCACTTTGATTTAAGACAAGGTTGTCTAACTGTGATACAATGTTGAATAAAATTATCAACGCATAAAAAGTAAAGGTCAGCATTGCAAATTGAAATCCTGAGGTATCAGCAATCTGTGTGTAAATGAGAAAAGGTATGAACATCCCGGGAATTATCTGGACACAAAGAAGAAGTATCAGCTTTGAATAAGAGCCGTTCGCGCTTCTAGTTTCAAGCTTAAGAAGAAATCTGCCCAGAGTTTTTACATGTGAGTAGTTCATTTTTTCTCTTTGCTCTTTTCAAGTTCAATGAGATATTTTCTGTATTCAGCCGCATTCTTTTTATGTTCATCGTAAGTTTCTGCAAAACGATGCGAGCCGTCTCCTTTCGCTGCAAAATAAAAATATTTATTCTCTTCAGGAAATATTGCTGCTGTGATTGCATCGATGCCGGGATTGTTAATCGGACCCGGCGGCAAGCCCTTGTGCAGATAAGTGTTATAAGGCGAAGGGAATTTTAAATCGGAATACATCAGACGTTTCTTGTAGCCCCCCGGCAAAATGTATTGAACAGTCGGGTCGGCTTCCAATCTCATTCCTCTTTTTAAACGGTTGTAATAAACTCCGGCTATTGTTTTCATTTCGGGTGAATAATTTGTTTCGGCATCAACAATCGATGCCATTGTAATAATATCTATCAGCTTCAGTTTTTTATTTTGAATTTCCTCTGATAAATTGCCGCTCAGTTTCTTATTAAACTGCTGATTCATTATTCTGATAATTTCCGCCTCGTTATTTTCGCCGGGCGTTACTATTATTTGATAGGTGTCGGGAAATAGAAACCCTTCGAGATTTTCTGCATCTATACCAAGTGATTTTATCAAGCTGTCGTTTGAACATTCGTAAACAAATTTCGCTGAATCAAGATTCAATTGCCTTGAAACCAATCTGCCTATTTGCCTGATGTTCATTCCTTCCGGAACTCTCAGAGTATAGGTTACGGTTTTTGTTTTATCGGTAATGAGTTCAAGTATATTCAAGCTTGTAAGTCCATTGCTAATCTTGTATTCACCGGGAATAATTATTTCTTCTAACCCGTAAAGCTTACCTGCTGCAATGAAAAAATATTTGCTGTAAATAATTCTGCTCTCCTGAAGCATTTCTGCAACCGTTGTTAAGTTATCACCTTTTGCTATTTTTATTATGACGTCATTAACATTGTCAGGGTATGTTTTGTGTAAGAAAATTTGATGGAGAGAAAGGAATAAAATAAAGCTGATGGCGATTAGAAAAGGATACGAAAATCTTATCTGCATTATTTTGTTCTAAGTGTATCTGAAATTTTTGAAATCGATTTGCTGACGAGTGTATCTGACGGATTATTCTTCAGATATATTTCACCGACTTCTTTAGCTTCATTTATTCGTGCTTGTTTTTTATAAAGCTCAACCAATGAATAAACTGCTTCGTGGTAATCGGGGTTAATCTCAATTGCTTTCTTCAGATTAGTTTCGGATTTCTTTTCATCACCGATTACAGAATAAGTATACGCAAGCATGTAATAAGTCATTGATGAGTTCGGGTCGAGCTGAATCAGCTTATTGAAAACATTTATTGCCTGCTGAAATTGTTTCCCATTTATCAGCTGCAACGCATAAGTCAGCCCGCCATTGACTTCCCTGCTGAGTATGTGAGTTTTCCCGGGTTCGAATTTAAACACCTGCATGATTTCGAAATTATTATCTCCGGTTGTAAATAATGCTTTTTGATTTGCAACCTGGTACCATTCCCGCAGAAAAGCGATGTATGAAACATTTTGTTTTTTCATTTCAGCAATCATGAATTCCGAAAAATCTTTGTCGTTAATTTTTTTGATGAACTCAGGATTAACCAATCCGGCAACGTCAACAATTTTTCTTTCCGAATAAAATGCTATTGCTCCAACGTCATGTGTTGCGATTATCGAACCTTCGGGAGTATTTGCTTTCAGCCATTTTGCAGTAACAACCTGTCTCTGTGTAATGTGAGCACACTGTTCACGGTAAAGATTTTTATTTTCATTCAGTGATACAAATGAATAAACAACTGCTCCGCAAAGTATCAGTATGTTTAATCCGTTCATCAGCTTTACATCTTTGAGATGGTTTGCAAAAAGTTTAATGGTTTCCCTCAAACCGTAAGCAAATAGTAAAATATAAAATGGGATTATCGGCATCAGGTAACGTCCGAATCTGTGAGCGTAAGGGAGCTTATACCAATAAATAAAAATCAGAATCAGAATAAACAGAAGTGGAAGCAAAAATTTGTTATACTCCTTTTTGAAAACATCGCGGAAGATAAAAATTACTGACAGTAAAAACGGAACTATCAAAAAAACGTAAGATGATTCAGTAAAATATTGCCACACTTCGGTTTTCAAAAAATCCGCACGGCTTCTGAACTCCGGCGAGTAATACGTAAGCTTCGCATCGTAAGTGTTCGGTAAAAGTGAGCCGCTTATTATCATGTTCATTGCAAAATAGATTACAGCAATAACTCCGAAAATGGAAAGTGCTCTCAGTAAATCGCTTTTTGAAAACAATTCTACACTGCTCTTAGGATTGTTTCTCTTTATATAAAGTGCAAACAAGTAATCAACTGCAATTGCACCCATGAAAGCAACAGCATCAGGTCTCGCCCACAAAGTTAAACCGAATAAAATTCCAAACGGAATTGCTTTACGTTTCATGTAGAAATAATACGAGCCAAGCAATAATGAGGTAAAGAGTGTTGTCTCCATTCCCGTCACGGTGATGAAGTTCATCCACCTGTCAGAAACAAAAATCAAAGTTGCTCCGAGCACTAACCAGTTTTCTTTCAGGGTTTCATTACAAGATTTATAAAAGAAAAATACACCTGCACACATAAACAAAATCCCAAGTACATAGCTTAAAATCATTTCACTGTTTGTTACAATAAATCCGACAGCTAACATCAAAGTATATATCGGTGAGGTTGAACCGGCAGTTACCATTTCATTTTTGAAGTATGAAAAGCTTCCGTAGTCAACAAGATTTTTTGCGAACTGAAGATGAATCCAGGGGTCATCAAGTGGAAAGCCGTGTTCATGGTTCACAGAGAATGCATGGTTGATGTAATAAAATCCGAAAGCAACAGGAAGAAAAATTAAAACAAACAAAATAATTTTTTCAGTTTGCTTAGTGAGCGATATTGAATAATTCAGGTCAACTGCTTTTATTTGTTTGCTCTGCTGTTTTGATTTTTTTGACGCCATAAGAATCCCCGAAGATAGTTATTCAAAGGTTTTTATTAAATGAACGACTTTCCGTTTTAATATTTTTATTGAAGTATCTTTGTAAACAAAACTAATGGAGAAACATCAATGAAAAATCATCTTATCATGTTCGCAAACGCTTCTGTTTTAATTGTTCTTGGAATTGTGGGATACTTCATGTCTGGAAGTCCGACAGCATTTATCGGCACTGGCGTTGGAATTATTCTTGGAGCACTTGCAATTCCTACAATGAAAGAAAATGCAGTCGCCGCTCACATTGCTGTTGCTTTGACATTAATTGCGGGAATCGCTTTTGCAGTCGTAGGATTCAAGAGAAGCAACACACTTGTAATCATAATGGCAGCAGCTTGTTTGGTGAGTGTTGTTTTTTATGCGGTGAATTTTATTAAAAGGAAAAAGAGTGTGTGAAGCTAATTTTAAAATCATCAATCTTAATCAGCGGTTCTTCATTTTCTCCATATACTTCTGAATCAGCCGTTCATAGTCCTCGCTGTAATTCAGTTTTTCCATTTCAAGTGCATCCTGATTTATTCCGTCGATAATGTTTGGCTTGGAGAAAACAACTTCCGGTGGTGAGTTTCTGTCGAAATTTTTTCCGGAACGGGATTCACGCTTCTGCTCAAAATCTTTTTCACGTGCCGAAAGCTGGAAGTCGAGCATTCGCGAAAGAATCTTCTCCTGACGCTTCTTTGTTTCCGGTGTGATGTTATTGTTCTCCAAATCTTTTATCACTTCCATCATATCTTTTTGAATTTGCTCAAGGTTGCCGAGCATTTTTTTACCTTCAAGCTCGGGGTCTTTTTTGATTTGCTCGTTCATCTGCTCTAAGTTTTTTCTAATCGTTTCCTGCTCCATTGAAAGTTTCTGCATCTGAGCCATCTGTTCCTGTGTAAGCTTTCCGTCGTTGCCCTGCTGACCCATCATTCCCATTTGTTGATTAAGCTGTTGTTGTTTTTGTATCATCTGTGAAAGCATTTGCATCAGTTGCTGCAATCCGCTTCCGGGTTTTTTACCGTTGCCCGGTTTGTTTCCGTCCTGGCACATCGACTGAAGCTTTGAGATTGCTTTGTCTAAATTTTCTTTCGCACTGCCCTGAGATTTGTTTGCACCATTTCCGTCTTTACTGCCAAGCTTGTCTGATGCTTTGTTCATGTCGTTGTAAGCATCACCGAGATTTTTTGCCATCATCGGAGTCATTCCCATTTCCTGTCCCATGCTCATCATCTCTTCTATTGTATTGGATAAATCATTAGCAAGTTTCTCCTGTTCTTTTTTATTTTGATTGAACTCGCTCTGGCTTGAGTTCTTATCAAGGTCTTCGGAATTATCTTTCAGCTCGCCTTCTTTTTGAGACATCTTTTGAAGGCGTTCAAGAAATTCATTCATCTTTTCCATTGTCTTGGAATTTTCCATTTCAAGCATCTCTCCTAACAAATCCTGCATTTGCTGGTTCAGTTGGTTTAAATCCATCGAAAGCTGTTCCTGATTCTTTTGCGATTTATTTTTGTTGCCCTGCTCTAAATTCTTGGATGACTCATTCATTTTCTGGTCGAGTTTTTTCTTCATCATTTCGTTCAGAAGCTTTTCAAGCTCCTTGCTGATTTTACTGTTCTCAAATTTCTTCATGTTCTCGGTCAGCTTTTTCATTTCTTCCTGAAATTTTTCCATCTCATTCTTTAGCTGTTCCTGTGTCTTGGAAATTTCGTTCATCTTATTTTTATCCGACTCGTTTGTTTTATTCGTCTGCTCTTTTACCTCATCCTGTTTCTTGGTTATCTCGTCAAGCTTTTGTGTGAGCTCTCCGAACTTTTGTTCGTTCATGATTTTATTCAAAAGCTCCATCGTTTTTTCAAGCGACTTCTTGAAATTTTCTTCATCGAATTTAAAGTTGTTCATCGCTTCCTGAAGCTGGTCTTTGTTCATGTTTTTCATTGCTTCTCTCAGCTTCTGCAGCATCTCCCTCAGCTCTTTGGAATCAATCTGCTGGAACATCTTTTGAAGCTCCATGTATTTTTGCAGAGTCTCTTTGCTGAGCTGGTTGTTCTGCTGAAGCTCGTTCATAAGGTTATCAAGCTTTTGCTGTGCAGAGTTGAACTGGTTCTGAATGTTGTCAATCTTGTTCTGCATCTCCATATTTTTCTTCGGGTCGTTTAAGCCAAGCTCTTCAGGCTTTTTGTTGAGCTTTTCTTTGAGCTCGTCGAGATTTTTTTTCAGCTCGAGTGCATCCTCATAAGCCGACTTCAAATCTTTTTCGATTTCCTCTTTCGATTTCTCCGTTTTCTGAAGCAAAGCTTCCAGAGAAGGATAAATTAATTTCCTGATTTCCGACTTGCTCATCTTCGGTCCTTTGTAACCGTCGTTGTCATATACTTCCACAAAGTATTCAAACTCATCTTCCGTTCCGGGATTAAGCGAAGCAAGGTTCCACAAATAAGGAACCTCAACTCCGGTTGCATCTTTGTTCTGCAAAGGAAGTTCAACGAAGCTGAAATCTTTTTGTGATGGACCGTATTTGCTTTTGCTCAAACGATAGCCCAGCCGCATTTTTGTGAAACCAAAATCATCCGAGATGCGTGACCTGAGCATAACTTCTTTTTCGTTTCCGAAAACCATATCGCTGTTCGGCTCAACAATACTTATTTTCGGATATTCATCCGGGAAAACTTTTATGTTAACTGTCGGAGAATTTTTGTTAACAAGTTCGTTCTGATTTTTTATCCCGATTGAAAATTGAGAGTTTGATGTTGCAGTGAAGCTTCCTTTGATTTGATGTCCGTTTGTTTCGAGTGTAATCTTGTTTCCTCCAACGAAAATAAGCTCACCGTTCTTTAATTCATCGGATGACTCGCCTTCAAAATAAATTGTCGAGCCCTCAAGCGTTGAAACTTCATTGCCTTCAACTGTGCGTGACCGAAGCTTTGAATAAGCCGGTGGATAAACAACCAGCTTGAATGTCTTGATGACTGGTGAGCTAAGAACATTCACTGTGAATGATTCGCTTTTTATTCCCTTGAACTCAAACCAGTAAATCGTTTTCGCTGAAATATTATTCAGCGTTGTCTTAAAAGTATTTTCTGAAACTGATTTAACTTTTTCATCCTTGGAAGAAAGCTCGTAACCATCCTGATTAACATTGCTCGAATAAAATTTTATTTCATCGGTTTTGTATAAAGGGTCATTGAAGAAAATCTTCGCATCGATTGAAACGTTTTCACCCTTTTGAACTTCAGCATTTCCCGGAGTAACTTCAAAACGAATGCAGAGTGTGTTTTCAACGAAGGTATAATTGTAGTCGATTAATCTTTGAGCAGAAATATTCAACGAAGGGAAAATAAAAAGAATAAAAGTGAAAAGACAGAAAGCAAACGTAAAAAACAAAAAAGCTTTCACCGATTTTTTAAATGAAATCACTTTCCCAAAATCTTTGTCTTTCGTTTTTTCTGAAGTATGCTCAACTGCTAAGCCAACCAATTCCTTTGATGTGATTGATTTCACGCCTGCGTGCCGAAACGCACTCTGGCGTGCAGGCACGTTTGATGTTTCGTAAATCTGTAAAGAGTTGAGCAGGTTATCTTTTATATCAGGAAATCCTGCACCGATGAGCTGTGCATATTTATAAACTTGCGAAGATTTTTCTGCTGAGTTTAATTTTATAATGAAACCGATTACTGTAAAAGTAATTGTTGCAAAAAACGATGAGAAGAATCCGAAGAAAATAAATTTTCTAACGGTCGAACTGAAATTAAAAAGTGACTCAAGTAAAACAAGAACAAGAGCAAATCCAATGAATACAAGAAGCGAGATGAAAATATTTTTCACGAAATGCGAAACGAAATCTTTACGTGCTGTCGCGGAGATTCTGTTTATGAAACTTTTATATGTAATTTCAATATTGCTCAAGGTTGGTATATATTCTTAAAGTAAATTTACTGATAAAATGTTTCCGTTATTTACTAAAAATTCTTGCAATCATTTATTTCAATTCGTCAAAGCGTAAACAATTATGTTCGTGCCCATTTTAAATGATTCTTCTCTCTTTTCCTGCGGGTCTTCGTGCTCACGCGGGTCAGCCCAGCCGTCGGAGATGTTCGTTTCATAAGTGTAGTAAACACAAAGCCGCCCGTCAAGATAAAAACCGAAGCCCTGTGCAGGTTTCCCGTCATGCTCGTGAATTTTCGGCAGACCTTTCGGAAAGCTGAAGTGAGAAGAATAAATCTTATGGTCGAACGAAAGCTCTTTCATTTCCTGGTCAGCAAATATTTTTTTCATCTGTTCGCGAAATGATTTATCCATTCCATAATCATCATCGGCATAAAGGAAGCCGCCGCGTTCAAGATAAGTCCGCAGACGTTTAATCTCCGAATCAGTGAAAGTAATATTCCCATGCCCTGTAATTAAAATGAAAGGATAATTAAAAATGTCATCGGAAGAAATATCAACCGAATAAAATTTCGGCTCGTCAACATCAATCACAGTGTTCTTTTTAAGATAGCTCATCATGTTGATTTCTGCAGACGGGTCGTTATACCAATCGCCGCCGCCGGAATATTTCAGCCGCACAATCTTGAACGATGAAGAAAGCTTATTGATGCCTTCGTTCTGAGAAAACGTAACCGATGCAAAGCAGCATGCTGCCAATATTATGAAAAGATATTTTATCAAAACTTCCTCATGAAAATATTAACTCTTTTCTTCTTTGAAACAGTCCACAAAAAAAATCCCCAACTAAGTCGGGGTTTTAATCTTCAATCTTCAATCTTTCAATCTTCAATCGATTAGTGTCTGCTCATTCTGCAAGCCGACCTCGCAAGGAATACTCCGCCGGATTCACCCCACGCATAATTATAACTCACGTCACCGTTCTGCCAGAACTCAAGAGAGATTTCTTCGCGAAACATTTCGTTGTCTTTGTAATCGCCGAAACCGAAAATCAAAACCATCTTTTCTCCCACTTCCTTCATTCTTCTGAATTCGAATACCACCGTTGTCCCGATGTTTAAATTCAGCGACCACATGCAAAGCTTATTTTCGCTGTCATAAGATACAAGCGTATGCTCTTCGTTGAAAAGAATCTGGTGCTTGCTGAAAAGTGTGTTGAACTTCTGGTATTCTTCACCTTCGATTCCGATTGCTTTGTAATCGAGCGTCACACCGATGCCGCTTACAATTTTTTTTATCGTCAGCTCACCAACAAATTGCTGGTCACTGTTGTTCAAACCAATACCGCGGAAATATCCTTCGTGCTCGGCAATCAAATCAAGCGGTTCAATATTTTGTTCGAGCTTTAAAACCATTTTAAAAGTGTAACGTTAAATTAATTTATTTGAGTCCGTATTTTTTTGCTAACAACTAACAACCAATAACTAACAACTATCTACCCGGTCGTCTCTTATAATTGAGTAAAACTTCAAATCCTTGTAAACGCCCTTAACAAACATCTGCTGTCTCAGAATTCCCTCTAATTTCATTCCGCACTTATTCATCACCCGCTCCGAAGCCGCATTCATCAATTCGCATCGTCCTTCGATTCTGTTCAGCCGCATCGAATCAAAACCAAAACGTAAAACTTCCGTCAACGCTTCGGTCATCAGTCCGTGATTCCAGTAATCTTTCGAGAGTGCAAAACCGACTTCCGCACGCATGTGGTCTTTGAGCCAGTAATGAAACCCGATTGTCCCGATGAGCTTATTATTTTCTTTATATACGATGCCCCACGGTGTAGGGTTTCCGAATTCGTACTGCTGAATGATGATTCGCAGAAAATGCATCGAGTCGGCAACCGAGCGGTGATGTTCCCATGAAACATGGTCGGTCATTTCCGGAACCGAAGCATACTCGAACATATCGCCCGAATCACGCATAGAAAGCTTACGCAATTTCAACCGCTCCGTTTCAAGAACAGGCAAACTTACGAACAGCTTGCTCGTGTCAAATATTTCTCTTAATGCTGACATTTTAATTTTATTGTAGGGTGCAATATACGACTACCAATGATTATTGAACAGTGAATTATGGGTAGTGATTTAGTGAATAGTGAGTAGTGAATAGTGAGTAGTGAATAGTCCCCTCTGGAGAGGGGTGTCCCGACAATTCTTTGTCGGGACGGGGTGTGTTAACACCTTCCGTCTCAAACTTTGTTTGAGCCACCTTCCTCAAGGAAGGATTTATTCCGTAAACAAAAACAACGAAATTACGCCACAGTATTTGTCATCTCCCGTGCGGAAAATGGTATCTCCCGTACGGAAACCGGCATCTACCGTACAGTATTTTGGAACTCCTGTGCGGAAAGTGGCATCTTCCGTGCGGAAAATGGCATCTCCGATACTGGAATTGGCATTTGGCGTATGGAAATTGTGAGTTACGGTATGAGAAATGTGAAATTCTGTGAGGAAAATGTGAAATAATGTGAGAAAAATGCCTGCCTGCTGCAGGCAGGAGGGTTTTAATGGAAAACAGCAGTTTTTTTCAGCTTGCACAAGTTTTTTAATCTGAATAAAAATGCGGAGAAAGTTTTCCAAGCGGGATGTATTTTGATGCCTGACGCAGAATGGCTCTGCATGTACCTGTATCTAATGTTTTATGGTTCGGTATGACTAAAGTTTGCTTTTCGTTGTTCTCAATTCTCCTGAGTTTGATGTGGCTGCCTTTCTGTGAAAATATTTCGAATCCAAAACTATTAAATATCTTTAGCAACTCATTACAGGATAACACTTTTAACTTAGGCATACTCCGGCTCTAATTCAAAGGAAACAATTAAACCCGGCTTTTCGGCAAGTCCGTAATCTTTCGGGTCCTCGTTTTCGAGGAAGAGTTCAACTGCTTCTTTAAGATTAGCGGCGGTCTCATCCAGAGTTTTGCCCTGTGTAACGACTGAAATTTCGATACACTCAGCGACAAAAAAACCTTCGTTTCCTTTCCTGATAATTGTGTTAATATTTTTTTGTAACTGCATATCTTTGATGTTTTTTTTCTTTGATTAAATATAACAATAAAAAAGGGAGCGTTAAACTCCCTTAAAAAATGTCAAAGCTCAAATGTCAAATGTTTCTCTACAAATATACTACACAATTTCCCAATTAGACTTCCCTTTATTCTTCATCCCAATTACTAATTGCTAATTACTAATTCATCAAACATATTTGCATTAGTAAAACTAATGAAACCGAACAAAACTTTAGCTGTAATCTCCACATGGAAGCACGGTGTTCGTGCAAATGAAAAGGCATACGAAATTTTAACCGGCGGCGGCAATTCGCTTGATGCAGTCGAGCAGGGTGCCCGCGTTTCGGAAAATGACCCGGATGTTTTAAGCGTCGGTTACGGCGGTCTCCCCGATGCAGAAGGACGCGTAACTCTTGATGCCGCAATCATGGACTGGCGTGCACGAATCGGCGCGGTGATTTGCGTTGAGCACATAAAAAATCCCGTCTCGCTCGCACGGCTCATTCTGGAAAATACCGAGCACACAATTCTTGCCGGAAGCGGTGCATATAATTTTGCAATCAAAAACGGATTCCAGCCGGATATTCTTCACACGGAAAAATCTATTCAGCGATACAACGAATGGAAGGCTGGCAGTTACGGAAAGTCGCAGGAGTTTCACACGGATGATTACAAAGTTAAAACTGCCGCAGCAACTTCAATGGGCATTAACGAAGACGGCAACCACGATACGCTCGGGATGGTTGCGATTGATAAAGACGGGCACATTTCTGCATCATGCACAACAAGCGGAACTGCATGGAAGCTTCACGGAAGAGTCGGAGATTCGCCGATAATCGGTGCAGGGCTTTACGTTGACGGAGAAGTTGGCGGAGCGGCAGCAACCGGCAGAGGCGAAGAATGTGTGCGTGCATGCGGCAGCTTTCTTGTCGTTGAAATGATGAAGCAGGGAAAATCACCGCAGGAAGCGTGCGAGATTGCTGTGAAGCGTGTCATAAAGTTAAATTTACTTTCGAGCCGGAACAGAGACCATATTTACCAGGTTGGATTTATTGCGTTGAACGTGAATGGCGAGTTTGGTGCGGCAAGCGTGAGAGAAGGATTTGAGTATGCACTTTATAAAGACGAAAAAAATATTTTGAGCAAAAGCAAATTCATCATCGACGAAAATTTTGTGATTGAAGATTTATGATTATCCTGAAAAATATTTTGGTGTTTGATTTAGACCCCGACCATCTTTTCGGCAGATACAATATTCTTATAAAAGAAAATCGTGTTACGGATATAGTGCAGGGAGAAAACCTCGACGAAAAAATCAAGGCATGGCAGAACAATTACAGTGATGCAGAGGTCGTTGATTGCACTTATAAGCTGATGCTTCCGCCGGTTTATAATTTATGCCACAGGTCTGAGGGCTCGCTGCTGCATTATCTTTTGCGTAACCGTCATTACGAAAATCTTGAGAGTGACGTTCACACTGATTTGGTCTTCAATTATATCTACCAGGAATATCTCAGCGATGAAGCGAAAGAAGATTTGAATAATATTTATCATTATGCACTTGGCAGAAGCTTGAAGTCGGGAGTTGTGGGCGTGAACGAGATTTCGCTTCGCAGCGACATCAATCATCTTGAATTTATTTCACAGTTTAAGAAAAAAACTTCGCAGTCAATTTCAGTTAGCTATCCTATCAAACAGGAACCGGAGCAGCTTGCAGCTTATTCTTCTCTCAGCCCGTCGTATTATCTGACAGACGAAAATATGCTGACGGTTCTTGACCTGAATCAGATAACCGAGCTAAGACAAAAAGGTATCAGCAAAATATTTCTTGAAGTTGCAACCAACAAAGAAGTAACCGAAGATTTCAAACGCAGGTTCAATAAGCCCGTTCTCAAAATGCTTGATGAGTTTTCTTTGATTGATGAAAACTGTCTGCTGATAAATCCGCTCTATCTTACTTCGGAAGAACTGAACATTGTCCGGCAGAGAAATGCTTCTGTAGTTATTTGTCCGCGTGATTTGAGTTACTTCACGAACAGGTATTTTCAGATTGACGATTTCATAGAGCTTGGAATTAATTTCAGTGTTGCTACGGGCTGGCTCGGCGAAGATATTTTTAAGGATTTAAGATTGTTCAAGAATAAATATAAAGAACTTAATATTCCAAGCGTTGAGCTGTTGAAATCTATCATGACTTTCCCCCGTAAATTTTTTAACGATGAAAACGACGGCTCTTATTTTGGGGTTAACAAGGAAGCTACATTCATTATTGCCGACCTTTCCGATTTGAGATTCCAGTTCCTGCCTGAGAACCTAAGCTATGAATCAATCTGTGAATTTGTTCTTGACAATCTTAATTCATCCGACATTTCCGATGTTGTAATCAACGGAGAGTTTAAAGTTAAAGATAATAAGCTTCTCTGTATCGATGAGGAATCTTTGATTAGCTCAAGCTTGAAATCCCGGGAGCGATTATATAAAACTGCGAAATACAATTACTCCGCTCCGAAGAAAAAAGACAGAGAGAAACCTGCTTTTATAATTCAGGAACAACCCGCAGATGAAAATATTCTTTTCAATGAAGGGGATAAGGAAGCTGATAAATACAGCGACAAAGAAGTTATTGAAGAATTCAGAATTAAATCAAAGATACCTGCATTCAGAAAAAAGAAAATTCCATTGCAGGATACTTTATTTGATGAGTTCGATTCCAAAGGTATGAAGTCATTTGAAAAGCAGCTTGAAACACCCAGCTTAAATTTGCTTTACACTGAGTTTGAAGAAACTAAGCTTGTCCAGGAAGAAATCCAGAGCTCGAAAATCGATGCCGACAGACTTATAAAGAACATCCGTTTTGAAAAAAAATCCGAGACAAAAAAAGGAAATGCTTCTGAAAAAAAAGTTGAGCTGCCTAAAGATGTAAAGCTGCGTTTCGGTGACGATTAAATTGAATATCAAATTTTCTTCAAACGAAAAAACTCTTTTACATATCCGCCATCGTTGTTTTTCTTTTGCTCGCCGAACGGCTTGTATTCACGACAAAAGAAATTGAGATAACTTACCAGCCCGAATATTTAACAACCTCACAAAGTTCGTCAGTCATTATTTCAGCTTACAGGAAAAATTTTTTTGGTATGAAAACACCGTTTGCTAAAGGTGATTATGATTTTATTATCGAGCAGGGGGGAAATCTTGTAGAAATGAATTTACTCAATCAGGAAACGACAGAAATAAAATCGCTTGGCAGAGAAGGAGAAATCGTAGTTGGTATTTATGATAAAGCTAACGGCTCTGTTGTGAGAAGGATTGTAATAAAAATTCTGCCTAAACCTGCTGCATAGTTTTTTTGGGTTTACCCAGATAGAATTTATAGAAAATAATTTCGAGAAAAGTCAGGAGTGAAAGAGAGAATGCGGCTTTTGTAAGAAGACGGCTCAATCCTGCTTCGGGGACAACCAGACTAATAAAGAATGCAGAAATAGTCCAGCCCACACTGAAAAGAATTACCATAAATATCAGACTGAGAAATGCCGATAGAAAATTTTCCTCTACAAAATTTTTACAAAAGAGATAAACAAAAAAAACTACATGGATATAAAAGATAGTAACTTCAATCATAGTTTAGAAGCATAGTTTAGAAAGCAGCTTTTGAGAAAAACATTTCACGTATAGTTTTTAAAATTATTTTCATATCAAATACAATAGACCAGTTTTCTATGTAATACATATCATACTCCAGTCGTTTTTCCAGTGAGGTATCGCTTCCGCGTAAGCCGTTGACCTGTGCCCAGCCGGTTATGCCGCATTTCACTCTGTGTCTTTCCAAATATTTAGGGATTTTTATTTTAAGTAAGTTAATAAAATATTCTCTCTCAGGACGCGGACCAACGATACTCATATCTCCTTTCAGTACATTGATGAATTGCGGAAGTTCATCAAGGGAATACTTTCTTAAAAATCTTCCAAGTGTCGTATATCGTGAATCATTCTTCGCAACAAATACAGCTCCGGTATCTTTTTCTGCATCAGCAACCATCGAGCGGAATTTTATCATAAGAAATTTTTTTCTTTCGAAGCTTATTCGCTCTTGTTTATAGAAAACCGGACCTTTGGAAGTAATTTTTACAAGCACGGCAATCAACAGAAAAATCGGGGATGATATCAAAAGAGTGGTTGCAGCAAACGTAAAATCAAAACTCCGTTTTAAAAATCTGTTCCAGATATTCATCGGTATGCTTTTGATTTTCAGGAACGGTATTCCGTCGATTTCCTGCACACGCACGGACGAAGTTATCATTTCGAGAAAATCCGGAACGAGTAACATCTCGACATTTTCGCCTTCGCACAGCTTAATAATATTATAAAGCTTTTCATTCTCGTGAGAAGGAATTGCTACCAGCAAAATTTCCACACTGTTTCCCCTGATTACATCTGCAATCTCGGAATATCTCCCGAGATTCTTTTTATTATCGATATAGTTTTCACCGGTATGATTATCGGCTTCAATAAAACCAATGATATCAAATCCGGCGTACGGATGAGTTGAAAAATTATTGTAAATATCCGAGGCAATAGAATTGTTTCCAACAATCAAAGCTTTCTTTAAACCCCTGCCTTTGTTATAAAGATTTTTTTCATACTTCAAAACAATGTATCTGGAAAAAGTTATCAGGAAAATTGCAGTTATCCAGACAAGAATAAATACGAGACGTGAATAAGGAAAATTTCTGTAGAAAAAGATTAGACCGAATGCAAAGATAATTGCGAAAGTCGAAAGCCGTGCAATGAGAAAAAATTCATCGAAGACAAAAACCGTTCTGCGTGGTCTGTAAAGCTTACGTGTTTGAAAAATCAAAAGCCAGACAGGAATTACAATCAATGTAACAACTAAGTATCCTCCGATTGGCGGAATTTCACCGTCGTAAGGAAATATTTTCATTAAAGGGGAATAGAACCTGAGCCAGAATGAAATTATAAAAGCAGATTCAATTGCGACAACGTCTGAAATGACAGTTAGTATGGGTACAATTATTTCAGAAGTGTTGGATTTGCGTTTCAAAACGGAAGCAAATATATCAATTACAACTTACATTAAATATGATTGAATATTCGATTGCAGGGTTTTAACTTTAACAGATGGAAAAATCACCTTTAAAAAGAATTTTGCTTCTCAATGCTCTGAGTATCTACGGAGGCGGCGAATTTTTTGTTTATCAGTTTGCTGAGCTTCTCAAAAAGAAAGATTTCGAGGTTTGGGTTTCATGCAGGAAAGATAACTTGATTTATAAAAAATGCGAAGAGGCAGGAATCAATTTATTTCATGTTGATTATCCTGTAAAAGGAAACAGAAAAGTATTTAGAAATACTTTAAAACTTCGGAAGTTCATCAAAGAAAAAAATATTCAGCTTGTACACACGAATACAAATTATGACAGAACTGCCGGTGCCTTTGCTGCATGTCTTTGCGGAATTCCCGTCATTACGACAAACCATAGCTTTCATTCGATTGAATACAATCCCACTCACTGGCTCAGAAATAAATCACTCATAAATCATTTCATAGTTGACGGACAATGCACTATGGATTTACTTATCGAAAGAGATAATATAAAATCCGAAAAGATAACACTCATTCATCTTGGAATTGACCCCGAAACAATGAAGCGTGATGAATCACTCCGGAAAAAAATCAGGAGCGAGTTTGAAATCAGAGATGATGAGATAATTATCGGTAACGTTGCGAGAATGGTTGAGTTCAAAGGACAGGAATATTTGCTCAGAGCAGCTGCTGAAATAATCAAAGAGAAACCAAATGTCCGTTTCATGATTGTGGGAAGCGGCAAGCTGGAAAGTTATCTTCATGAGATTGCAAAACAATTGAATGTTGCTAACAAAATTATTTTCACTGGTTTTCGGGATGACCTTCAAGCTATATATTCTTCATTCGATATTTATGCTCATACATCAGTCGAAGGCGGCGGAGAAACTTTTCCTTACGCTTTGCTTTATGCTCTTGCTCAGGGATTGGCATGCGTTGTTACGCGAGTCGGTGATGTTCCTGCAATGGTTATTGATGGATTAAACGGTTTTGTTGTCGAGGATAAAAATATCTCTGCGATTGCTGAGAAGCTGAATGAAATTATTTCAGACAAATCGCTGAAAGAAAAATTCGGTAATGCAAGCTATGAACATTTGATTGCAAACTTTACTCAGGATAAAATGGTGCAGAAAATTATTGGAGTTTATCAGAAAACTTATTCAAGCTTTAGATAAAAAATATTTCTGAGTTTGGAAACATTTTTTTTAGTAATATTGTATAACAATCATTCCAATAAAACTAATTTCAAAATCAAAGAAAGGAAAACCAATGCGTAAAGCAAAATTATTTTTCAGTTTATTCGCAATACTTTTTGTATTCGGATTTACATCAAACCTAAAAGCACAAAACGGTCCTGCAATGTATTTCTGTGAAGAATATGTTTCCGGAGCAGAGAAATCCATTGTGGACAGATTTTATACAGGTCCTTTTACAATTATGGTAAAGTGTGATTATGAGCTTGGATTAAGAAGCGTAACTATCCAGATTGATAAATACAACGGCTACAGCTTCGACTATTACAAGAAAGTGCCCTTCACAATAAAGCCGTCAATGAAATATATTTATTTCACTGACACTGATTTAAGAATTGACAGCCCGGGAATTTACAGATGTTTCCTGCTTGATGATAACCGTAAAACTGTTTCAAGTGCTTTGGTTGAGTTTATTTCGAGATAAGTATTTTGAAATAAAATATTCATGCCCCGATTCCCCGCAGAGCGGGACAAGTATCGGGGTTTTTTATTTCCAAGATTTGCGATTGGAAACTCTCAAGCGATCTTTATAAAATCCATTGAGTCACGGTAGTTCTCTAAAAAATTCTTCCGGATATTTTTGTTCTCATCTTTTCTTAGCTGCGGGTCTTCTGCAACAAGATTAAATGCCGCGGCTCTTGCCTTTTCAATCAAGTGCATGTCCCTTGAAAGGTCGGCAGCAGAAAGCTTGAGCTCTCCTGATTGCCTCGTTCCGAAAAACTCTCCCGGTCCACGAATCTCCAAATCCTTTTGTGCTATTTTAAAACCATCGACCGAATCAACGAGTATCTGTAACCTTGAAGAAGTTTCTTCGCTTAAATTATCAGCCGCCATTAAAATACAGAAAGATTGCTCTGCTCCTCTGCCGACTCTTCCCCGCAGCTGGTGTAGCTGTGATAATCCGAAACGCTGGGCTTCTTCGATTATCATTATCGCAGCATTCGGGATGTCAATTCCGACTTCAATAATTGTTGTCGATACAAGTATGTCGAGTTTTTTTTCTTTGAAAGAAGAAACTGTTTCGTCGATTTCATACCAAAACAATTTTCCGTGAATCAAACCAACACGAAGCTCTGGAAAAAATATATTTTTTATTTCTTCGTAATGAACAGCTGCTGCTTTTAAGTCGAGCTTTTCGGATTCTTCGATAATCGGATAAACAATATAAACCTGTCTTCCTTTTTTAACTTCATCTTTCACAAAGCTGTAAACTTTGTCTCTGTCTTTTTCAAAACGCAAACCTGTTTTAATCGATTTGCGGTTTTTCGGAAGCTCATCGATTATAGAAACATCAAGGTCGCCGTAAAGTGTAAGCGAAAGCGTTCTCGGAATCGGTGTTGCAGTCATCACGAGTACATGCGGTGAACGGATTCCGCTTGCTTTCTGAATCAGCTTTGCACGCTGCATCACGCCGAACTTATGCTGCTCGTCAATCACAACCAATCCCAGATTTTTATATTCAACCGCTTCCTGAAACAAAGCATGTGTTCCCACGATTAAATTCGACTTTCCCGTTCTGATATCCTGAAGCAGTTCTTCACGAAGCTTTTTTTTCTGTCCGCCGAGCAAGAGTGTAGTTTTGATTCCAAGCGGCTCGAGATACTCGTTTAAAACTTTGTTGTGCTGCTCTGAGAGAATTTCCGTCGGACACATGAATGCACATTGATAACCATTTTCGATTGTACGAATCATCGCCGATACTGCAACAATTGTTTTCCCGCTTCCTACGTCTCCCTGAAGCAATCGATTCATCGGTTTGGAATTTTTCATGTCAGAATGAATTTCATCAATAACTTTTTTCTGTGCTTTGGTCAGCTCGAACTTCAGACTCTCAAGGAATTTTTTATTAAGCTCTCCATCCGTTTTCATTTCAATCCCTGATTCAATCACTTCCGACGCTTTTCTTTTCAACGCCATTATCATTTGCAGGTAAAACAGTTCTTCGAATGCAAGTGTCTGCCGTGCATTCTCAACTTCTTCCAAGCTGTTGGGGAAATGAGTCCGAAGCAATGCTTCTTTGTGAGTTTTTATTTCATTGTCGGAAATAATTTGTTCGTTCAAAACTTCTTCAATCTGAGCCGAGCATTTTTTTACTGCGTTGAAAACAATCCGGGTTAATACCAGTGGTCTTATCCAAGTCTTTCTAAGTTCAGCAGGAAGAATATAAATTGGCATGAGAGAATACTTCAGCATTTCTTCGTCACCCTCATCGAATTTTTTGTGGTCACGGTAAGTAAATTTGATTTCCCTGCCGTAAATTTCTTCTTCAACTTTTCCCCAGAAGATAAATTTTTCTTTCACCTTGAATTGATTCTGTCTGTAGAAGAAATTTCCCCACAGCAAACATTCGACAGTCCCTGTCATATCATATATATAAATCCTGAGCGGATGGTTTGGTTTCCACGGCGGTTGCCTGTCAATTACAGTTCCGCAAATCACAACATTCTTATTGATGTGCTTGCTTAAATCTCTGATTGAACTTTTTTGTAAATGTACACGCGGATAAATTGTGAGCAGGTCTTCGACAAATTTTATGCCGAGCTTATTGAATGCTTCGGCTCGCTTCGGACCGACGCTTTTTAGATATGTGATTTCTGTTTTCAGGGGATTCAAAGTTGGAAATCGAATTTAACCCAAAGATGAATTTATAAAAGAAATAAATTTTTCTTTTACAATTTTGTAATCGGCAGGACTTAATTTGCCAAGCTCTTTATCAATCAACGATTTTTCAATGCTTGCAAGTTTATTTAACTTAACTACAGAATTGAAAGCCAATCCTTCTTGCTGCCAATCAATAAGTTCAACATCATAAATTGTGCTTTGAGGCGGGTGACTGGTGATTCTGGCTACCAATATGTCTTCATCCCCGGAATCTGAAATTACAAGTGCTGGTCTTTTCTTTTGATTGAGCTGGTCTGAGAAAGGGAATTTGATTAGTATTATATCACCAAATTTATATTGGGTTTTCATAATTTATCATAAACGGCATCTGCATCAGAGTAGCCCTTCAGGAAATTATCATATACAACTTTTTGCCATTCCTTTTTTTCATCATCGTCTAATAAAATAATTACCCGGGCATCTCTTTCGTTTTCAAACTCGCTGTTGAATTTGTCAGGAAGCGTGATTTTCCTGTCACGTTTAATTTTTGTTTTGAATTCAAGTGTTTTCATATCGTTTATATTTAAAACTTATAGTTTGTTTATTCAACATCTCATTTCATACGAATATATTCAAGACGAAAAATAATTTCATCCACGAAACTTATTTAAAGCCAAACAGTTACAATTGTAAACATCAAATCTCATATTGCTTCAATGTCTTTAATAATATAATTTGGATTTATGATTCTAAAAATTTTTATAACCGCAATCCTTTTTTGCTCGCTTCACTCCTTCTCACAGCAAAAGCTCCTTATCCCCATGGAGGTGAATTCACAAACCGACCATCTGCGGGCTTACGGCATTGCTTATCGCCACCTGCTTCACGGCAGTGAGCTCGACTGGCTTTTGAATTACCGCGGCGGTTCATTCATGTTCGATTATGATTCAGGGATTGAAGATGAATGTAAATCAAAAGGCGTAAGCTATGAGCTTGTTACCGGAACTCAAGCTGCACAGATTTATGCCGAGGTTCAGGATGAAAAAAATAACATGGACGTGATTCGCCTCGAAAAAGTTGCCAAGCTTGCTGTCTATGTTCCGCCGAATACTTTGCCGTGGGATGATGCCGTTCAGCTTGTGCTCGATTATACCGAAATTCCATACGACAAAATTTGGGACGAGGAAGTTCTGCAAGGCAAGCTGAAAGATTATGACTGGCTCCATCTTCACCACGAAGATTTTACCGGACAGTACGGAAAATTCTTTGCGATGTATGGCTCTGCTCCGTGGTATATCACACAAAAACAAACCAACGAAGACATGGCGAAGAAGATGGGCTTCGCAAAAGTTTCCCAGCTAAAGCTTGCAGTCGTTAAAAAGCTTCAGGACTTTGTAAAGAGCGGCGGATTTCTTTTCACGATGTGTTCCGGCATCACAACTCCCGACATCGCTCTTGCCACACAATATACTGACATCTGCGAATCCATGTACGATGGTGACCCTGCCGACCAGAATGCAAACGACAAACTTAACTATTCGGAATGTTTTGCGTTCCAGAATTTCAAGATTAACATGAGCCCGTACGTTTACGAATATTCCGACATGGACATCACACAGGAGGAATTGATTGCCGGGCAATACAATGATTATTTTACGCTGTTCGATTTCTCTGCGAAGATTGACCCTGTGCCTTCGATGTTAACTCAATGTCACACTGCAATGATTAAAGGTTTTCTCGGACAGGAATCCGGTTTCCATGAACAGTTTCTGAAGCCGGGAGTTTTGCTTCTTGCAAAAAATGACGGAACGACTTGGGGAAGATATCTTCACGGAAATCTCGGACGCGGAACGTTTACTTTTTACAGCGGGCATGACCCCGAAGATTACCAGCATGCAGTCGGCGACCCGAAAACTGAATTGGCTCTCCACAAAAACTCACCCGGCTACCGCTTAATTCTCAACAACGTTCTATTCCCAGCAGCAAAGAAGAAAAAGCTGAAGACGTAGCACAGAGAAAACAATTCCGAAATTTGACAAATCTGATAAATCTGATAAATCTATTTTATCATCGGCATTTTTATTCCAAACTTCTTCTGATTCTCAATCGCTTCGTCATATCCTGCATCTGCATGACGGACGATTCCCATTCCCGGGTCGTAAGTTAAAACTCTTTGCAATCTTTCTTCGGCGTCTTTTGTTCCATCGGCAACGATAACCATTCCGGCATGAATCGATAAACCGATTCCAACTCCTCCGCCGTGATGAAGCGATACCCAGCTTGCTCCTCCGACAGCATTCAAAGCAAAATTCAAAATAGGCCAGTCGGCAATTGCATCGGAACCGTCTTTCATTTTTTCAGTTTCACGGTTCGGTGAAGCAACGCTTCCGCAATCGAGATGGTCGCGTCCAATTACAATTGGTGCTTTCACCTTTCCATCACGGACAAGCTCGTTGAAAATCTTTCCCATCTTAGCACGCTCACCGTAACCAAGCCAGCAAATCCTTGCGGGCAATCCCTGGAAATGAACTTTCTTTTGTGCATGTTCAATCCATCTTGCCAACGCTTTGTTCTCTGGAAAAGTTTTCAGAACGTATTTATCGGTTACGAAAATATCATTTGGGTCACCGCTCAATGCAACCCAGCGGAACGGACCTTTGCCGTCACAGAATAATGGACGAATATATTCAGGAACAAATCCGGGAATCTCAAACGCCGACTTGAAACAATTGTTGTATGCCTCACCGCGAATATTATTTCCGTAATCAAAAACGATTGCTCCTCGTTGCATGAACTCAAACATAGCTTTGCAATGAGTAACAACTGTCTTGCGTGAAAGTTCAATATATTTATTCGGATTATTTTTTCTCAACTCAAATGCATCTTCTAATTTCATGCCCATCGGAACGTAACCGTTCAACATATCGTGTGCAGATGTTTGGTCGGTTACAACGTCAGGAATAATATTTCTTTTCAAAAGCTCAGGCAAAACTACTCCAGCGTTTCCGACAAGTCCGACTGACTTCGCTTCTTTCTTTTGTTTTGCTTCGAGAACAATTTTCAACGCTTCGTCTAAATCATAAGTCATTACATCGCAGTAACCCGTATCAATCCTTTTTTGAATTCGTGACGGCTCAACATCTACACCAAGAAACACCGCACCGTTCATTGTCGCAGCAAGCGGCTGTGCACCTCCCATTCCACCAAGTCCTGATGTTAAAACAAATCTTCCGGAAAGTGTTCCGCCGAAATGTTTATCCGCACATGCTGCAAAAGTTTCATACGTCCCCTGCAGAATTCCCTGCGAGCCGATATAAATCCACGAGCCGGCCGTCATCTGTCCGTACATTGTTAATCCCAACGCATCCAATCTCCTGAACTCATCCCATGTTGCCCATGCGGGAACAATCTGTGAGTTTGAAATAATTACACGCGGAGCATTCTCATGCGTTTTGAAAACTGCAACCGGCTTGCCCGACTGGACAAGAAGTGTTTCATCGTTTTCTAAATTCTTCAGCGACGTAATTATCTTATCGTAACATTCCCAGTTGCGTGCAGCTTTTCCGCCGCCCCCGTAAACGATTAAATCTTCAGGACGCTCTGCAACATCCGGGTCGAGGTTGTTCATAAGCATCCGCATCGCTGCTTCCGTGAGCCATGATTTGCATGTCAATTTAGTTCCGGTCGGAGCTTTGATTATACGTTTAGACATTTTTCTGTTTGAATTGAATTTCAAAGATAGGAATTTGAGAGAGGAAAGTTAATTCAGAATTTTGGAAGAGTTATTTCACTTTCGGTAAGTCGAGTGAAGTATCCAGCTTTTCAACTTCTCTCCAGATGGTCTGGCATGGAAAGCGGTTTTCGTATAACGCGCGGCTTATCATAACAGAATCAACACCGAACTCTTCAAGTTCCTGCACTGCTTTCAAATCTTTGTAGCTTCCGATTCCGCCTGCAGCTGTAACTTTCAATCTCGATTCGATTGCAATTTCTTTCAAGCCCTCGATGTTCGGTCCGCTTAAACTTCCGACTTTTGAAACATCCTGATAAATGATTCGTGTCACACCAATCTTGTTTAGTTGCTTTGCGATATGAACTCCGGGAATGTTGGTCTGAACTGTCCATCCGGTTTTAACAAAAAATCCGTTACGCACATCTATGCTTACAACAATCTTTGATGAGCCGTATTCATCAAGGAGCTTTTCCAAGAGAGGAAGATTTTCGACGACAGCTGTTCCAAGAACAACACGGTAAATTCCAAGCTCTTCGATAAGCTGTTTTGCAATTTCGTAACTGCGTATTCCGCCGCCAAGCTGAACAGGAATTCCGATAGTATCAACAATATCTTTGATTGTGCTGTAATTTATCATCTCGCCGGAAATTGCACCATCAAGGTCGGTGATGTGAAGCGTCTTTGCATTCTCTTTTCTGAAAAGCCGGGCGAGGTTAATCGGACTTTCGGAATAGTAAATGGTCTTATCCGAAAGCCCTTCTACGAAGCGAACGCATTTACCGTTCTGGATATCTATGACTGGGATTACGAGCATGCAAAAAAGAATTTCATATTTTTTTAAATACTATAATGTGTTTATTAATAAAGGGTCTTGCTCCGAAAAAGTGGACACGTAGTTAAGGGTGGTTTAATAAATTAATGATTATAATGATTCGAATTACAAAAAAGTTGCTTACTGCAGCAACTGTTCCAGCTGTGCCTCCGATTCAATTAAAACATCTCTTGTTTTGCTTCCGTTGTTCTGTCCGACAATTCCTGCAAGCTCAAGCTCATCCATAATTCTTGCAGCACGGGAGTAACCAAGCTTCAATCGTCTTTGCAAAAACGAAACCGAGCCCTGCTGGCTACGGACAATTAATCTTGCCGCTTCTTCAAACATCTCATCACGTTCCTCGCTGAAGCTTGTTCCAAATTTCTTTTTAATGTTTACGCTTGGCAATTCATAAGGTCTGTTAAAACCGGGCTGCGATTTTATAAACTCTGTAACCTTCTCAACTTCCTCGGAAGAAATATACGGTGACTGAATTCTCATCGGTTTGCCCACACCCGGCGGGAGATAAAGCATATCGCCTTGCCCTAACAATGCTTCCGCACCGTTCATGTCGAGGATTGTCCGCGAATCAATTTTTGAATTCACTAGATATGAAATGCGTGCAGAGAAGTTCGCCTTAATCACGCCTGTAATCACATCAACAGAAGGACGCTGTGTTGCAAGCACAAGATGAATTCCTACCGCTCTTGCAAGCTGTGCAAGACGTGCAATCGGCTCTTCGACTTCACGTGCGGCGGTTATCATCAGGTCCGCAAGCTCATCTATTATAACAACGATGTAAGGCAACTTTCCATGTTTTATCTTTTCTTCGCTCTTCAGTTTTCCATCAGCAAACTTTTTATTGTAATCGGAAATATTACGCACCGTTGCATTCGCAAGCTTTTCATAACGCTTTTCCATTTCTATCTCAAGTGATTTCAAAACAAGAACTGCATTCTGCGGAGTCGTGACGATTTTTTCTTTATAATCTTTTGATGAAGTTAAGTAATGCCGTTTCAGTTTTTCGTAAAGATTCAGCTCGATTTTTTTCGGGTCAATTAAAATTAATTTTAAATCGGTCGGATGAAGCTTATACAATAAGCTTGTGATGATAACATTTATCCCAACGCTCTTGCCCGAACCGGTTGAGCCGGCAATTAAAAGATGGGGCATCTTCGCAAGGTCATCAACATACACATCTCCGGAAATTGTTTTGCCGAAAGCGATTGGAAGCTGCATGCTTGAGTCATTAAATTTCTTTGAGCCGATAACACTTCGTATTTTCACCATCACCGATTTGTGATTCGGAATTTCCACACCGACAGTTCCCTTGCCGGGTATAGGAATTATCATTCTGATTCCTTTTGCTTTCATAGCAAGTGCAATGTCGTTTTCCAAGCTTTCGATTCTGCTGAGCTTCACGTCTTCCGCAGGGACAAGCTCATACAAAGTTACAACAGGTCCCGGCGTTGCAATAACTTTTTCTATCTTCACGCCGAAGTTCAGCAGCTTTGCCTGAAGCAATCTTCCGTTCTCTTTAAGCTCCTCATCGGAAATCAGCTCAAGCTCTTCGGGTAACGGTTCATCGAGAAGTTCGAGTGCGGGCAGCTGATACTCATCAAGAGTTTCGGGAGGGTAATCTTCATTTTGTTCGATTGGTTTTTCAGCAGGTTCATCTTCATGTTCAGCGTCAGACACGTGTTTCGTTTTCTTTAAATCATTTTTCTGTTCAATATTTATCGGCTCGGATTTATTATCATCAATCAAAACAGTTCCTTCACCTTCCTTAACCATTTCATTCTCAGAGGGGCGATTGATCTTTGTTTCTTTAATTAACTCTTCTTCATCTTCATCAGCTAAATTCTTTGACTTGGATTTTTTAATTCTCTCAACTTCTTCTCTCATGGCATTACGATTGCTTTCGCGTTTTGCTTCGGTTTCTTTTTTCTCTTTCATTTCAGCTACGGAGTTTCGGTATCGTTCTCTGAATGATTCGAACATCACTTTTAATTTTGCAGCTGCTCTTGAGATATTCTTGTTGAACAATAAGAAAAGAGATGCTGCAAAAAATATTACGAGCAAAATATAAGAACCAAATGTGCCCAAAAGAGTTTTCAAAATTGACGACAGGTATTCTCCGCTGTTGCCGGTAAATGAATCGCTTATTTTACCAGCTCCCAGCGATAAACGGAGAACGCCTGCGAATGCAGAAAGTGAAATCATTGCCATCAAAGAATATATCGTCGGCTGGATTAATCCGTAAACAGTTTTTTTTCTGATTAGAAAAATTCCGTAGAGTAAAGTCAGGATTGGAATAAATATTGAGAAGTAACCGAATGTATTTCTGATGAAGAAACCGGAAATCAAAACTCCTGCAATGCCGAGCCAGTTTGATGTGCTGTATGGATGTGCTGGATTTTCTTTAACAAAAAATTCTTTCAGGTTAAAGCTTTCGTATCGTGACTGGTCAGATGAAGAATAAGAAACTATGCTTAGTATTACGAGTAAGCTGAGCAGAAAAATAAAAAACCCGAGAATTTGTATTTTGCTGGAGACAGGTAAGCCGTCTTCGTATCTTTTTCCTTTAGATTGCTCTGAGGATTTTTCTTTCTTCCTCTGAACATGTCTGTCTCTCATGTGCTCTTCCCGATTTTTTTGAGAGAAAGCTTCGGGTCTGTCTCAAAAGCTTCGAGGGTTCGTATCATTCCATTTCTCAGTAGCGGAAGACAATTGTAAATATCGACTTTTGCAGATTCAATTAAGTCGTCTCCGAAACCTATTTCGGTCAGGTATCGTCCGTGCTCGGATTCAAGCAGCATTCCGAGAAGGTTGAACTTATACATTGCGTAAAGCTTTGATGCTCCAAGTGATAAATCGCTGAGCTCGTATTTATATTTACTGTTTTTTTCAATTAGCTTTTCAATAAGCATGCCTGCACAAACTGTATCCTCGATGCAGAACTCATTCAGCTTTCCTGCACAAAGTAAAATAAAATCTTCATTAACCTCTGATACAAAATCAACAATCCGGGAAATATTGACGAAGCCGGCAATTGTGCAAATACTTGCAAACTTGGATTTCATAATTGCGGGAGTTCCGTTCGTGCTGCTGAATATCAAAGTTTTCCCGTGAACGTTTTCTTTGGAATATTCTTTTACAGAGTTGCTTAGATTGAATCCCTCGATAAGCTTTCCGTTTCTTTCGCCGCAGAGCAACGATTCGCCCATCGAATTTCTTCCGATTAATCCGGCAGTAGCAACGTCTTCGGTTGGGATAATTTCCTTGGCTCCGTTTGCAAGTCCGGTTACCATTGTTGTCGATGTTCGCAGAACGTCTATGACGACTATGTTTTTATCCTTAAGCTCAAGCTCCGACTCAACATGTTTATGAGTGAAATATAAATCTATCCTGAGGGTTCTTTCGTTAATATCTTTTATCATGAAATTATGTTTTACATACAAATGGAATTTTTACAATCTCTGCTTTAACAAACTCATTCCGGATTTTTATTTCTATAATTGTTCCCGGTTTTGAGGATTCTGTTTTTACGTAGCCGAGTCCGATATTTTTTTGAAGCACCGGTGACATGTTTCCGCTTGTTACGACGCCAATTTTTTCCCCGTTAGAAAATATCTCGTAACCTTTTCTTGCAACTAGCTTGCTGTCTAAAATAAATCCTGCAAGCTTTCTTGAGCAGCCGTTTGCAAGCTCAGAATCAACTTTAGTTTTTCCGTTGAAGTCACCCTTTGCTGGTTTTGTAATCCAGCCAAGTCCCGCTTCTATTGTGTTTGTTGTGTCGTCGATGTCATTCCCGTATAAACAGTAACCTGCTTCCAATCTTAAAGTATCTCTTGCTCCCAAGCCAATCGGTTTGATATTAAATTCTTTTCCTGCATCGAAGATTGCATTCCAAAGTTTTTCCGATTCAGTTTTATCAGAGCTAGAATAAATCTCGAAGCCCATGCTTTCTCCCGTGTAACCCGTTCTCGAAATGATTGCATCGATTCCAGCAATCCTTCCTTCTGAGAAAGTGTAATATTTCATTGACGACAAATCGGTATCGGTCAACTTTTGCAATGTGTAAATAGAATTTTTTCCCTGGATAGCAAGCAAAGAAAATTCATCACTCCTATTTTCCAATTGAACATCACCGGATTTATTTTTAGTGAACCACTCAAAATCTTTTTCAATGTTTGATGCGTTAACAACTGTCATATAATAATCACCGAAACAGTAAACCAATAAGTCATCAACGATTCCACCGTCTTCGTAACATGCAGCTGAATACTGAACTTTTCCTTTCGATAATTTTGAAACATCATTAGTCGTAACTTTCTGAAGAAATGCTACCGCATCTTTCCCTTTGATAAAAAACTCCCCCATGTGCGAAACATCAAACACACCGACTGAATTTCTTACAGCCATGTGCTCTGCAATAATGCCTTCATATTGAACAGGCATTTCATAACCCGCGAAATCAACAAGCTTGGCACCGAGAGATTTATGTATGTTATAGAACACAGTTTGTTTAGCCATTCTTTTTCCAGTCGCTCAAAAACTTTTCCAAGCCAATATCTGTCAACGGATGTTTTATTAATTGGTCAATCACTTTGAACGGCATCGTTGTAATGTGTGCTCCAATCAAACATGATTCAACGAAATGTAGCGGGTGCCGAATACTTGCAACAAGAATCTCTGTTTCATAATCATAGTTCGTGTATATCTGTGCGATTTGCTCAATCAAATTCATTCCGTCCTGTGAAATATCATCGAGCCGACCAATGAACGGACTGACAATCGATGCACCAGCTTTCGCTGCAAGCACTGCCTGCGACGCACTGAAACATAAAGTAACATTTGTTTTTATTCCTTCCTCCGAAAAAGTTTTCACCGCTTTCAATCCTTCCATTATCAAAGGAACTTTCACGTAAATGTTCGGTGCAATCTTTGCAAGCTCTCGTCCTTCTTTCAGAATTCCTTCGTAGTCGGTTGAGATAACTTCGGCACTCACCGGTCCGGAAACGATTTTGCAAATATCTTCATAAAATTTGTGAACATCTTTGTAGCCCTCTTTTGAAATCAATGAAGGGTTCGTTGTAACACCATCAAGGATTCCGAAGCTTGCTGCATCTTTTATCTCTTTCAGGTTAGCTGTATCGATAAATATTTTCATGAAATTATTTTTTGATTAAAAATTTGTCAAATATAGACAGAATAGAAAGTGTTATCAATTTAGAATTCTTATGTTAAGCTAACGTTAATGGGTGTGATGACCGAACAGAATATTTAATACCCACATCACCACAAAAAATAAAACCGGAAGATACCAAAGACGTTTCGCAGGTTCTTTTAACACAAGCTTTCTTTTTTTTATTGCCATGATAAAGATGAGTAATGAAATTGAGCCGGTTAGAAAATAAAATATTAATCCCATCGGGTTGTAATAAAAGCTCCTTGCGATATAAAAATCAGTCAAACATGAAAACGAGCGTCCCATTCCGCAGAACGGACAGGCAATTCCTGCAAAAGTGTAAAGCGGGCATCCGTTCACTGTTTTGATTCCCGCAAGCAGCATTAATTCTTCTATCGGAGAAAAATAAATTGCAGTTATTCCCATCACTGCCATTGCGAGCAGGATGAAAATAATATTTCTTGCTTCACGTTTACTGCACGGCTCGAAAGAAAAAAATTTATTGCTCAGCACTCTTTCGCTTTCTGAAAATTACAACGGCAAGCATACCACCGATTCCACTGAAAATCGGATAAGCTATAAGGTCAAAAATTAAATTTGCAATTGTAAGGGTTATACTGAAGCCGTTCTTATTGTACTCGTCTGAGATTCTTCTCAGGATTTCTTCCGACTCCTGCGGCAGTTTAAAACCATATTGCTCGAACATCGTACTCATCTCCGGAATCGGATTTTGTTTTAACAGCATTGAAAGCAGCGTTGAGAATATTACAACAATTAGAGCCGATACAACTCCGGATAAAATTCCAATAGCAACCCCGTCTTTGAAATTTAATTCTTCGTTTGAATTTCGAAGCTGTCTTCCGTAATGTGAAGTACCGATGAATCCGCCAAGCACAACTCCAGCACAGCACAAAAGATTTATGAGATTCAGAAAAGGGAAAACAGAAAGCAATGTGATAAATGCTGTTGCAATAAGAACAGAAGATAATTTATTTGGAGCTGTCATCTGTACTGATTGGTTTCACTTTCGGCGGAAGAAAAAATTCATGGAACACTCTTATTGTTCCCGGAATAATAAAAAACGGAAGCACACTTCCGATTATCGCTCCGGTTATTTCTCTTGTGATAAAAGTATTTTTAAAAACTTCTGCAATATCAAGCCCGACGTCAATCAATAATAAGCCGGTCGGAATAAATAAAAGCCATATTGAAGGAAGCTCGATGTTACTCAATCTTCGGACAAAAGGATAAATAATCGTTCCAAACAGAAACGCAAAATATATAGCAGTGCATCTTGAACAAACTCCGAGCTTGTGCTCATGAATATGAAACGACCTGTCATCTAACTGGTGACACGACTTCGAATAAAACGAATAAAGTGTTTCGGAAATTTTTCCTGTCATTCCAACTGAGTCAGCCAAAAGCGGAGCGGTAATGATTCCTCCGCACCAGAGCAAACCTATTCCAAGAATGACGGAGTAAATTACTTTCTGATATTTTTTTATTTCCTCTTTCTGCATAAACTAAAAACGCCCTGTTTGTGCAGGACGTTTTACAAACTCATTGGACTGGGGAAATTATTTCGTGTCTTTGCGTTTAAACTTCTCTTCTTCAAGAGTGAACATCACAGAAATTCTGTGTGTGTTACCAAGCTGGTCGGTCTTGTCAAATTTTGCAAATGAATAATCTATGTTCAGCTTCGGAAGCTTTACCCCTGCTCCGAATGTCAGTTGCTTAACGTCGTTGTATCCCGCTCTGATTGAAAACAAATTCTTAAATCCGTATTCTAATCCAGCATGCATATCGAAACTCACTGGTCCCACGTGTGCAAGCGATGCAAACTTTCTGTTCTCAAACCTTACATCGAAATCAACTGCTGGAGTTATTCTTCCCGTTTTAAAAATCTCTATGTCATACGAGCCGCCGACTTTTGCAGTTGGTGTTATTAATTCTTTCCGTCCGGTATTCCATGCAAGCAAAGTCGTTGTAACATCCTGAATGTTCACACCGATTCTGAAGTTCGGCTTCACAAAATAAATCGCTCCCACGTCTAACCCGAAGCCCCATGCATTTCCGTCATCGATACTTCTGTTTATTACTTTTAAGTTCACACCGTAAGAAAATTTTTCGCTTTGCATCTTGGAATACGTTGCAATGAACGCCCAGTCAGCTGCATTGAATAATCTTATCTTGCTGTAATCCAAACGGTCACCTTGGTCAAAAAATCCGTTGTTGTTCAAATCAATCCATGCACTGTTCGTGTTCGGAACGTCGTCAACTCCAAGCCGGATTACGCTCAGCCCGAACGAAACATTTTTACCCCATGGAATTGCAACCGCTCCGTAATCGTAGTTCACCAAGTTGCCGAATCTTTCGTCATGCATCAGTGCAAACTGCGGATAATTGATTCTCGACAAAGCTCCGGGATTCCAGTAGCCAGCAGTTACGTCGTTCACCATCGAAACAAACGCTCCGCCCATGCCAAGCGGTCTTCCGCCTACGCCGATGGCTAAAAACTCGCCCGCATATTTATTACCGCTCCCTTGAGCGAATAAGTTCGATGATAATAATAGGATTAATGTGATGACACTTCTTCCTGTGAAGGAAACATTTTTTAAGTATTTCATTTTGGAATGAATTTGGTTTACGAAAAAATAGAAGAAGTGTGTCTATAGGTTGATTTTGTTTCCTACAAATAAATGGTTTTAATTCGATAATGCAATACTTTTTTCGGGTGTCTTCTTTCTGACCTAAATATTCAGCGTTAATTCAGATTAAACATTCTTAGAAATTTAAAGAAAGATATCCATTAATCATTAAATTGTGAAAGTCGCCGTCACTTGATAAAAATCCTCCGGGCAATTTCGCCTCGATTCCCCATCCAAAGTTTCTGTGAAAATTAGTTTTTGCTCTTAGTCCTATCAATGCCCCTGTGAATGTTCCATAGTTGAAACCTGTAAATAGAAAAAAATTGAAAGGGGATGTGTAGGGTAGTATTCTAACCATAAATAATCCACTCACACCACCGCCTGGCTTGTCAATGAATGGTGTGCTTATTGAAAATAAATCTAAACCTACTCCTATAAAAACTGGGCTTATTGGTTTGAAGAGTATTGAACTAGAAAAATTTCCATTGGGATCTACATTATTCTTACCAAGAAAAAAAATTAAACCACCACCTATAGTTATCTCAAAATTAGTATCTTTAAGTTTGTTCTTTTTTAAAGGTGTTCTGAAATCATCTATTAATTTATTTGGTATTTCGGTTAGTGAATATTGAGTAAGAGCAGTCAAACAGAATATTATAAATAAAAACTTTTTCAATTTAGATTATTTAATGATTACCATCTTCTTCGCATCAATAAAATCTCCTGCAATCATCTTATAAAAATAAACTCCGCTTCCCAATCCACTTCCGTCAAATTCAACCTCATATCTTCCAGCATTTTGTTTCTTGTTTATAATTATCTGCATTACCTTTCCTGTTATATCAAATACAGTCAACTCTACGTAACTCGTAATTTGTAATTCGTAATTGAAAATTGTCTTCGGATTGAACGGATTCGGATAATTCTGTCCAAGCGAAAATGATTTCGGAATTTCATTTCCAATCTGCTTAACACCAACAGGATTCTGCACAAGGTCTCTTTCATAAACTCCGTTGCCGTGAGTTACAGCACGAATGTGCCTGTTCGGGTAAACAATTTTTAAGTCATGCACCAAAGCATAAGGCATCCCCGTCCTGAACTCAAACCAGTTCGCTCCGTTGTTTGTTGTAACGTAAACTCCTAAGTCATTTCCAACGTAAACGTTCTGCGGATACAACGGGTCATTTGTTACCGACCAGTGCGGTACATCCGGCAAGTTGCCGCTGATATTAATCCACGTAACACCTGCATTAGTCGAGCGGTAAACGTGTCCCGTCCCGAATCCGCCAAGCACGACAAATACATCTGAGGCATTGTTTGGGTTGACGTGAATGTCAGTAGGATACCTACTTGGAATTTGAGTCATGCTTATATTAGTAAACGTCGAGCCGTTTGTTGTCCGCCAGATTGTTGCCGATTGATTTGTTGCTGTCGGAATCACTCCCACATAAACAGTATCAGTCGAAAGCGATGAAGCATCGATGCTGATAGATTTCGCACCTACCGAGCCGAGGTTGCTCCAGCTTCCTCCGCCGACATTCGACCTGTAAATATTTACACCCGCCGCATACATCACGGTCGAATTCGATTTGCAAACTATATATGGAGCAGAGAAACAATAATTCGCTTCACTCCCTGCACCTGGCGGTGAAATTCCCGACCAGCTCACACCCCTGTTTACTGAACGGCTGATTGAACCGTAAGTATATTCGGTGTAACATGTATTATCATTTGCAGAATTCACACCACACCACATTCCGTCACCCGAAAAAGTTTTATACCATGCTGTTGTTCCCTGGTAAAACACAGAGCGGTTATCCTGTAATCCTCCCAAACACCAAATCGAATCCTGGTATGAATTTGCGAAGCCGTTGTAGAACTGAGTCGTAACATATCCGCCGTTGCACGAATAAAACGTTTCCCCGAAATCATTCGAGCGGTATAAACCGCCGTCAGTTACGCAGTATAATTTATTCACATCGAGCGGGTTGTAATAAAACTCATGGTGGTCTGCGTGAGCAAAAAATGGTGATGGGCTTTCTGGTGCACCGGGTGGAGTTGCACCCGTTATCCATGCCGACCAATTCGATTTTGTTGTGAAAGTTGTTCCGCCATTTACCGATTTTCTTAAATCAATCGTTCCGATAAGAATTGTGTTCGGGTCGTTAGCTTTTATCAAGTGTGCATTATTATACCAGCCCTGATTTCCTAACCCAAGCGTTGTTGTTTTCAAAGTCCAGTTTGTTCCGCCATCGATTGAAGAATAATAACCAACATCCGAGAAATCATTCCCGATGCTTGCATAAACAAAATTCGGGTTGCCTTTGTAAAGCTCAATTGTTGCTTTCCCCGACCATGATACTGGCAATCCGCCGGTGAGCTTCGTCCACGCTGCTCCGCTGTTTATTGATTTGTAAATTCCGAGATTCGGATTTGAAGCAAAGTTATTGAGATTCCCTATTGAAACATAAACTGTCGCTGTGTCCGTTGGATTTATTTCTAAATCCATTGCCATCTGATGAGTCAGAACTTGTGTCCAGTTTGCACCTGCATTATTTGTTTTATAAACTCCTTCGCTTGTTGCGGCATACAAAACATTTCTGTTCTTTGGATTAAACATAACACGCCAGACACCTCTCTGGTTTTCGTAACTCCAGTCGAGCGACTTGAACCAATTCGTTCCGCCGTTTGTAGTTTTCAAAATTCCGATTCCATACATGCCGCGTGTTACTCTTACGTTTATTCCGTTCTGTGAAAACTGGTAGCCGTAATTTTCTCCTGTCCCGATATACATCACATTCAGATTTGCTGAATCGATTGCAATCGCACTGACAGCATTGCTCGGAAAACCTGTTTCGATTCTTGTCCATGCGTTTGCACCAAGTCCGCCTGTTGTTGATTTCCACAGTCCCCCCGAAGCCGAGCCCATGAAAATTATTGATGTGTCGAGAGGGTGAAATGCAAGAGAAAGTGTTCTTCCACCAACATTATTTGGTCCGATTGATGTCCAAAAATTCGGTGAGTCGGTTTCGTTCGGAAGTTCTGTCATTTCATTTTTTGAATGTTCGAATGCACGGTAAAATTTATCTGCGGGAATATCCTGCTCAGGAAACGAACGCATCTCGCTGAACATCTGCAAAGAAAGCATTGCTCCGGTTGGTCCTTTGTGTCTCTGTTTTTCAACAGCTTCATTATCATGGCTTAAAAATACTCCGAGAACAATCATTGTAACAGCAAGGAGATAAAACGGAAATAGATGGCGAATTTTCATTTCGGTAAGATTATTTTAATAATAATAACTGAACGGAAGCTTATTTCAGAGTTAAAAATTTCTTCGGTAAGTAGTGAAAAAGGTTAGCTATGCAAGATGATACTTTTCAATAAAGCTCGTATCAAAATCTCCTTCGATGAACTTCTCGTGCTGCATAACTTTTTCGTGGAAAGGAATTGTTGTGTGGATTCCCTCGATAATAAACTCATCAAGAGAACGTAGCATCCTTGCAATCGCCTCGTCTCGCGAATCGGCGTGAACAATAAGCTTTGCAATCATTGAATCGTAATAAGGGGGAATCATGTAGTTTGCGTAAGCATGTGTATCGACTCTTACTCCAAGCCCGCCCGGTGTGTGAAACGAAGTTATTCTTCCCGGTGACGGAGCGAAATTCTTATCGGGATTTTCCGCATTGATTCTGCATTCAATCGAATGTCCTTCGGGTCTGACTTTTCTTGTCCTGATTTTCTGTCCATACGCAACTGCAATTTGCTCACGTATTAAATCAACACCTGTTACCATTTCAGTCACCGGATGTTCAACCTGGATTCGTGTGTTCATTTCCATGAAATAAAAATTCTTATTCTTGTCAACGATGAACTCAATCGTTCCCGCACCTTCGTAGTTTACGGACTTCGCACCTTTAACTGCAGCATCACCCATCGCATCTCTGATTTCCTGTGTGATGAACGTTGAAGGAGTTTCCTCAATCAGCTTTTGATGTCTTCTCTGAACAGTGCAATCTCTTTCACCAAGATGAACAACGTTCCCGTGCTGGTCACCAAGAATCTGAAACTCGATATGTCTCGGCTCATCGACGAACTTCTCGATGTAAACGTCTCCGTTCCCGAAAGCATTCAACGCTTCGTTGGTCGCCATGCTGAAGCTGTTCTCAATTTCATCTTCGCTTCGGACAATCCGCATTCCTTTTCCGCCGCCGCCCGCCGATGCTTTTATCAAAACAGGATAGCCGAACTCTTTTGCAATCAGCTTCGCTTCTTCGGGTGTCTTCACAACACCTTCACTTCCCGGAACAACAGGAACTCCGGCTTTCACCATCGTGTTTTTTGCAAATGATTTATCACCCATCGAGTTTATCATTTGAGGTGAAGGTCCGATAAACTTTATTTTCGAGTCGGTGCAGATTTCCGAGAACTCGGCATTCTCAGCGAGGAAGCCGTAACCGGGATGAATCGCATCTGCATTGGTAACTTCTGCTGCGGAAATTATTCGCGGAATGTTGAGATAGCTTTCCTTGGATTGAGGCGGACCGATGCAGACAGCTTCGTCTGCGAATTTAACATGGAGCGAATCCCTGTCGGCTTCGGAGTAAACGGCAACCGTACTGATTCCCATTTCACGGCAGGTGCGAATGATTCGCAAAGCGATTTCACCGCGGTTCGCTATTAAAATTTTCCTGAACAATTATTACGGCTCTAAGAGGAAGAGGATTTGGTTATATTCAACCGGCTGGGCATTCTCAACACATATCTTAATAATCTTTCCCGAGTGCTCGCTCTCGATTTCATTCATCAGCTTCATTGCTTCGATGATGCAAAGCACGTTTCCCTTTTCGATTGACTGCCCGACTTTAACATACGAGTCGGCACTTGGTGAAGGAGAACGGTAAAATGTTCCGACAATCGGCGAGCGGATTTCTACGATGTTATTTTTCGCGGGAGATTTATCTATCGTTGCGGGTTTATCTTCTGCTTGTGATGTCTGCTGAGATGTAATCGGTGCCTGCTGAATCTGAGGCGGTGCATAATGAATCATCTGAGGATGTGATAAAATATTTTCGGCGGGATTATTTTTCACAACTCTGATTTTAATTCCCTCTTCTTCAATCTCGATTTCCGAAAGGTCGCTTGAATCCAAAAGCTTGATGAGTTTTTTAATGTAACTTAAATCCGTTTTCATTATGTTAAAGGTTAAATGTTAAATGTCAAAATTACAATTCAAAGGTCAAAGTTTATTTACCCCGTAATGTAATTATTGACTTTGCAATTATGTTTGAGATTTCTTTAAGTTCATTCAATAGTTTTTCGGATGCATTATTATCCAACTTGCCTGTATCTTTTAACAATGAAATCCAGAGCTTGCTTTCATTAGAAGATTTCAGTGAAATGTTAAGGTAGTTGATGAAATCTTTTCTGCTCGATGCTGCACGTCCTTCGACAAAGTTAGCAATAATACTTGTTCCGCTTCTGATTAATTGGTCACCCAATCTTCTTGAAACATTGTCCTTCGGCAGAGTATCAATTTCTTTTAGTAAAGTAAGTGTAAAGCTATATAATCTTTTCTTAAATGTTACAAAAAAACTTTTGTTATCCAATTTTGACCTTTAACCTTTGACCTTTAACCTTACTTCTTCACCCTATCCAAATATTCGCCCGTGCGTGTATCCACTCTTATAAAATCATTCTCGTCTATAAACATCGGAGCGTTGATGGTTGCGCCTGTTTCAACTTTAATCGGCTTGGTTGCACCGGTTGCAGTGTTTCCTTTCACACCCGGCGGTGCCTCAATCACTTTCAGCTCAACGTGCGACGGAATCTCAACCGAAATCGGTCTTGCACCATCAAACATAATCTGAGCCGTCTCGCTTTCCTTCATAAACTTCGCCTGCTCGCCAACGACTTCATCAGCCACAGAAATCTGGTCATAGTCATCCGTGTTCATAAAAACATAACCCGAGCCGTCGTGATAAAGATACTGGAAATTCTTCGTGTCCAATCGAACAATGTCAAAGCTCTCGCCCGAGCGGAAACGGTTCTCAATCATCCTGCCGTTGCGGAGGTTTTTCATCTTCACCTGATAAAAAGCACGCAAGTTGCCCGGCGTCCGATGCTCCCATTGCACAATTTGGTGCAGCTCACCGTTGTATTTTATCACCAAACCGTTGCGTAAATCCGAAGTTGAACCCATAATTAAGGTTAAAGGTCAAAGTTCAAGGGTCAAAGGTTAAATTCAAAGGGCTAAAATTCAAATTTTGACCTTAAACCTTTAACTTTTGACCTTTTTTACCCCTGTTTTGCCTCACTTTACCCCGTTTTTGTTTGAAAGTGTTACAAAGATAGAGGATTAAATAGCAAATAGCAAATAGTAAAGAGCAAATAAAGAGCATGAATTTGTAGTGAACACTTCACGGCGTGTCAGAATACATGAAAATTAAGCCAATATTAACGGTCTTTGCTCAATGTAGGTTTTTGTGAGGTTTGAAATTATATTGCAGGCATACTAAAGTATCTTAAAGTATCATTTGGCTCAGATATGATTTTCCTCGAACAATCCATCTGTTTCCCTGACGACTGGTAATAGCTGACCAACAGTTTTTCCTTCTTCCCGAACTTCCCGGCAATGTTCCTCAATGGCTGAGCTTTGTTCCCGAACAGCTGAGTAATCTTCCTCAACTCCCGGGCAATGTTCCGCGATGATTGAGCATTGTTCCTCAGGAATCGGGGAATGCGTCTCAGCAGTTAAGGAACAATTCTCAGCTGTTGAGCAAAGCGTCTCAGCGACTGAGGAACATGTCTCAGCGATTGAGGAAGATGTCTTAGCGATTGAGCAATGCGGTAAAATCGTTCAGACGCAAAGAAAACCTTAAAAATATGTAAATTTAGCATAATTAACTAATTTTAAAACTTAAACACAAAACAATATGAAACTATCATATTTGCCAAAAAGCGATCCTGAAAAAGTCGCGTGGCTGAATAACTTCGCAAACAAGCTCGCAGTTCACGGAGCAACCGTGGGAGCTTCAGGCGGAGAAATCACTGCCGCTTCAGACGATGCGGCTCTGTTCGAATATGTCGTCAATACGATGGCGGATGCTTATAAAGAAAAAAGCAAGCAAATCACGGAGTTCAAAAACATTCTCCGCGACGGTCCGCTGGGAACTCCGATGACAGCAATTCCTGTTGCACCGGCTCTTGCGGCTGCACCAACCAATGTTGCACCGGGAATTATCGAACGAACCCGTATGCTTGTCAACAGAATCAAAAACAGTCCCGCTTACAACGATTCTATTGGCGATGACCTTGGGATAATCGGTGCCGACCATGATGTCGTTCCGGGAAATATGAAACCGTTATTGAAAGGAACGCTTGATGCGGGCAGACCGAAAATCCTCTGGACAAAAGGCGACGCCGACTCGATTGACTTCTATGTCGACCGAAACACAGGTGCGGGATACGCTTACCTGAACAACGATACAAATCCGGATTACATTGATACGTTTCCGCTTCCTGCCGGCGTTGATTCGGCGGTGTGGAAATACAAGGCAATCTACCGCATCGGCGATGAACAGGTCGGAATGTTCTCCGATGAGCTTATGATTACCGTGACAAGAAACGTTTAAAGCAATTGGCAATTATCAATTACGAATTGTCAATTGTATGAATAGTGAATGATGAGATGTCATAACCCCTCTTTCTTCGTGTGGACAGAGGGGTTTTGTTTTTATTGAACATTGAAAATTAATAATTGGAATGGTTGTTCAATCGGTGGGATTGTGTAGTATATTTGTGGAAACACAAAAGGAGTTCACAATGAAAAAAATAATATTTCTATTTTTAATTGTACATTGCACATTGTTAATTGATAATTGTTTGAGCCAATGGGTGCAGGTTGGACTACCTAATATGACCTTATTCTCGTTAGCTTATAGCGAGAATAATATCTTTGCCGTGTCAGGTGGGTCGGGTCTTTATTTATCTACAAATAACGGCTCAAACTGGAAAATCACTTCTTTAGTTTATAATAGTGAAGTTTCCTCACTCGCTGTAAACGGAAGTAATATCTTTGCCGGAACTTATTATGGTGTATATTTATCAACAAATAATGGCACAAACTGGACTCAAACTTCTTTAACTAACAACATTTTCTCATTAATAGTAAACGGGAATAATATCTTTGCCGGAACATATCTTTATGGTGTATATTTATCCTCCAATAACGGCATAAGCTGGATTCAAACTTCTTTAAATAATCGAAGTGTTCATGCATTAGCAGTAAACGGAAATAATGTCTTTTGCGGAACCCGTGATTCTGGTGTATACAAGTCTACAAATAATGGCACAAGCTGGATTCAAACTTCTTTAAATAATCGATGGATTCCTTCATTAGCAGTAAACGGAAATAATATCTTTGCCGGAGCTTTCAATCCCCTCCCTCCAACAATTACTTCTAAGGGTGTATATTTATCTACAAACAATGGCACAACATGGACTCAGACTTCTTTAAATAATCGAAATGTTCAGTCATTAGCAGTAAACGGAGATAATACTTTTGCGGGTACTGAAGCTTATGGTGTTTATGTATCCACTGATAATGGAACTAGCTGGATACAAAGAAATGAGGGCTTAAGTAATCCATCCATACATGCTTTCTGTATATTCAATAATTACATATTTGCCAGCGCAGGTCTTGGCGTTTTCAGAAGATCGCTTGGCGAGCTCGTTGGCATTCAGCCAATCTCAAACGAAATCCCGAATCAATTTTCTCTTGGGCAGAATTATCCTAATCCGTTTAATCCGAATACAGTTATCAGTTTTCAGTTAGCAGTTAACAGTTTCGCTACGATTAAAGTCTATGATTTACTTGGCAGAGAAGTTGCAACACTCGTAAATGAGCAACTCCAACCCGGAACTTATGAAGTAGATTGGTATGGAAGTAATTTTAGTTCGGGGATATACTATTATAAGATAGTTGCCGGTGATTACACAGAGACAAAGAAGATGGTTTTGATGAAGTAGTGAAGTGATGAATTGTGATTAAAGCCCTGCTTAGTCGGGGCTTTTTTATTTTCGTTGAATAAAGTTTAATGTTCAAATATTTTTGCCATGCCTGCGCTGAAGCTTCGGCAGGCAGGTAAATCATTCAACAAAAACTTAAGAACAGGAGTTATACTATTATATGGCTGCTAAAGTAGCAATCAACGGATTCGGGAGAATCGGCAGGCAGGTGCTTCACGCAATGGCGGAAAAGAATCTGCTCGGAAAAGAAATCGACATTGTCGCTGTGGTCGACGTAAGCACGGACGCAAAATATTTTGCCTACCAGATGAAATACGATTCGGTTCACGGAAAGTTCAAAGGTGAAATCACAACCGAAGGCGAAGACGTTCTTGTTGTGAACGGCGAAAAAATAAAATGCATCGCTGCAACAAAAACTCCTGCCGAGCTTCCGTGGAAATCGCTCGGTGCGGAAATCGTGATTGAATGCACGGGCTTGTTCACCGATTACGAAAAAGCAAAAGGTCATCTCGATGCCGGTGCGAAGAAAGTTATTATCTCCGCTCCTGCAAAAGGCGGAGCGAAAACTTTTGTCGTTGGTGTGAATGACAACGAATACAATCCGAAGGAGCATCATGTGATTTCGAATGCATCATGCACGACGAACTGTCTCGCTCCGGTTGTTTACGTTTTGCTCAAAGAAGGAATCGGGATTGAAACCGGATTAATGACAACGATTCACTCATACACTGCGACACAAAAAACAGTTGACGGACCAAGCAAGAAAGACTGGCGCGGAGGAAGGGCTGCTGCGATAAATATTATTCCATCAACAACGGGTGCGGCGAAAGCTGTCGGTGAAGTTCTTCCGCAAACGAAAGGCAAGCTGACGGGCATGAGCTTCCGCGTTCCGACGGCAAATGTTTCAGTTATAGATTTAACTTTCCGCTCGGAGAAAGATACTTCGATAGAAGAAATAGATTCACTGCTGAAGAAAGCATCTGAAACTTATTTAAAAGGAATTCTCGGTTACTGCAACGAAGAATTGGTTTCATCGGATTTTATTCACGATGACAGAGCTTCGATTTATGATTCGCTTGCAACTCTCCAAAATAATTTGCCGGGCGAGAAAAGATTTTTCAAAATTGTTTCGTGGTATGATAACGAGTGGGGATATTCATGCAGGATAGTCGATTTGCTTATGAAGGTAATAAGTGCGGGCTTCTAAAATAACTTTATGAATAAGCTAACGATTGACGATTTAGCAAAGAGCGGTGAAATAAAATCCAAACGTGTTCTCGTCCGAGTTGACTTCAACGTGCCGATGGAAGACGGCGAAATCACAGATGACAAAAGAATCGTTGCGTCGCTTCCCACAATCAAGAAAATAATTTCCGAAGACGGACGATGCATTTTGATGAGCCATCTCGGCAGACCTAAGGGCGAGAAGAATTTAAAGTATTCGCTCAAGCCAATTGCAAAACATTTGTTGAAGCTTCTCGGCAAGGAAATTTTATTCGCTCCTGATTGTATCGGTGATGAAGCAAAGAAGTCAGTTGATTCTTTGAAAGATGGTGATGTTTTGCTTTTGGAGAATTTACGTTTCTATAAAGAAGAAGAAAAGAATGATGAAAGTTTCGCAAAGCAGCTCGCATCGTTTGGTGATGTTTACGTCAACGATGCTTTCGGAACGGCTCACCGTGCTCATGCTTCGACGGAAGGCGTTACCCATTTCATCAAGCGATGTGCAGCGGGTTATCTGCTGCAGAAAGAGCTTGAGTTTCTTGGCGGAGTAATTTCAAATCCGCAAAAACCGTTCATTGCAATTCTCGGCGGGAGCAAAATCTCAGGCAAGATTGACGTGATAAATAATCTTCTCGATAAAGCTGATAAAATTTTAATCGGCGGCGGAATGATTTTTACTTTCTACAAAGCTTACGGGTGCGGTGTTGGAAAGTCATTGCTTGAAGAAGATAAGATTGAACTTGCAAAAGAATTGGGAAAGAAGTCGAATGAAAAAATTGTTTTGCCGATTGACATTGTAGTTGCAGATAAGTTTGAGAATGATGCAAACGCGAAAGTTGTTTACGGAAACGAAATGCCGGATGATATGATGGGAATGGACATCGGTCCGGAATCAATCAAATTATTTACCGAAGAAATCAAACATGCAAAGACAATTGTATGGAACGGTCCGATGGGAGTTTTTGAGATGGACAACTTTGCGAAAGGAACTTTTGCAATTGCGAAAGCTATAGGAGATGAAACAAAGAAGGGTGCGATAACTGTAATCGGCGGCGGTGATTCAGCAGCAGCAATTCAAAAAGCAGGATTGGAAAATGAAGTGAGCCATGTTTCAACCGGAGGAGGTGCATCACTGGAATTTCTGGAAGGAAAAGTTCTGCCGGGTGTTGAGGCATTAACAAACAAATAGAAACTTGATTAGTAATGTTCTGGTTTTGATTAAAGTATTCAAAATTATTTTTAAATATGTCAAAGAAAAACAAATCAAAAAAAAATAAATATCCAAAGACACCACAATACTTAGACCGCAACGAATCTCAAACAGGTCCATGTCCTGAAGTTTATAAATTTCTCAAGAAAGTTGACCTCGATTTACTTTCTTGGTACTCGCGTGATTTTCAACGCGGAGTGAAGTCAAGATTGTCAGAGCGAATCGCAAAAGATTACGACATTCCGGAACGCCAGGTTATTCTTAGTTACGGCAGCGAAGATTTATTGAAACAGATTATTCATTGTTACGTAAATCCCGGTGACAAAATTATGATTCCCCGTGAAGCCTGGTGGTATTATAAAAAAGTTGCTTCAGAACGCGGAGGACTGAATGTTGAATACCCGATGAAGAAAGGAACTCTCGACGGATTGGCATATTATTTTTATGACGTTGACAAGATGATTGAAATTTATCAGCGTGAGAATCCGAAAGTTGTTGTGATTGCTTCACCGAATAATCCAACCGGCAACCGAATCAGCTCAGAAGACATGAAAAAATTTCTCGATGCAACGAAAGACACAGTTACAATGATTGATGAAGCATACTGGGGATTCGGCTCGACGGAAAATGATTACGTGAAACCTTACACCGAGCAATATCCAAACATAGTGATTTGCAGAACCTTCTCAAAGTTCTTTGCACTCGCAGGATTCAGAATCGGGTTTGCGTTTGCAGGAAACAATCTTGACGTGCTGATAAATTTCACAACACGTTATCTTGGATACAACAGAGTCTCCGAACGGCTCGGTGAGATTGCTCTCGATAACATCAAATGGTATTTGAAAATAGGTAAGCAGTACGAGAAAGATAAAGAAACATTCTACAAAGAATTTTCAAAGCTGAAAGGATTCGTTCCTTACAAATCTTTTGCAAACTTTATTTTGGTCGATATGCCGACAGAAATCCGTTCGGGCTTAAAGAAATATCTTGACGAAAGAAATCTTATGATAAAATTTCTTGACGAAGAAGCATTCCGGACAGAAACGAGAATTTCTTTCGGGACAAAAGAACAGAACAAGCTTCTCATTAAAACGATTAAGCAATACTGCAAAGAAATCGGCTGGCAATAACGCTTGAGCTTGATTGAAGAATACAAGTCGTCACTTAAAACCGTTGAAGCGGAAGAAGTTTTTGATTTACTGATTTATCGCCCACTCGCTTTTCTTTTCGTAAAAATTACTTACTCTATTAATCTCACACCAAATATTGTCTCAGCAATTGCAATGCTTGTTGGAGTCATCGGCGGAATTCTTTTCGGCTTCGGAAGAAAAGATTATAATGCACTCGGAGCGATTTGTTATTTTTCATGCAACGTTCTCGATTGTGCTGATGGACAAATCGCCCGCCTGAAAAAGAACGGAACAAAAGTCGGAAGGATAGTTGACGGATTCATAGATTACATTGTCAGTATTACAGTGTTTGTTGGAATTGGAATCGGAATGACTTCGTTGGTTCACTCGGGTTCTCTGAATTTGATTGGGTTGAAAGTTATCAGCATCAATGCGATGATTTACGTTTGGCTCATTGTAATTCTCGCTGGAGTATCATCCGCACTGCAGGCATTCTACTTTGATTTTTACCGCAACAAGTTTCTCGAAATCGTTCACAACAAATTTTCTTCGCTCGAAGATGAATTGAAAGATTTTCGTAATGAGCTTGAAGCTCTGGAAGGCAAAAATGAAAAACCATTTGACAGATTTCTTATAAAAATTTATCTTATGTATTCTTCATTTCAGTTAAAGCTTCAATCAAACAAAAAAGAATCTGTGACAAATCCATCTTCAGAAATTTACTATCAAAAAAATAAATTGCTTCTTCGTTTGTGGAGCTTCATCGGCTCAACGACACACATTACTCTATGTATTGTTTGTGCATTTCTTAATAATTTTGAACTGTTCTTAATCCTGTGCATCGTACCTTTGAATCTATTGATGATAATTTTGCTGACTGTTCAAAAAAATTCTGACAGAAAATTATTTTCATAACCAAAACCAAATTCTTATGAAAAAGTTTTTCTTACCAATTTTTATTTTAACGCCGATAATTTTCTTATCCGGCTGCTTCGAAATAAAGCGTGAAATAAAAATTTATCCCAACGGCGGCGGGATTGAGAATTGTTACATTACTCTTGACAAACCGTTCATGGATGCATTGCAAAGTGTTGTCCCTATCGATGCTTTAGGCAGGTATAAAAAATATGTTGACACAGTATCAAACGACGGGTTGTTAGATGCATTTATCAAAAGGGGAATACAAAGGGTAAACGGAATATCAATAAAAGAGCTTACAATAAATCTTCAGCCGGATGGTTCAAAACAAATTTACATCCAATATTTGTTTGATGAACCTTCGGCAATAATCAAAGTTATCAAAGAAGCAACTTATAGCTTTTCAAATCGCCTTAATATTAATATTGCGACATTGAAATTCACAGATGATGAGAAATTAAAATTCAGGTACGTAATAAGAAACGCAAGCAGGTATTATGATGATTCGCTTTCAATAAGTTATTTCTCGAACCAGTTCAGCAAAAAACTTTCTCATACAATTGAATTTCCATTTGATGTTACTTCAACAAATGCTTCAACTCAAGCAGGAAATATTCTCAGCTGGGAAACGACCATCAGTGATATTTTATACGGACAAGCAGAGATGACTGCCGAGATGACGAAAGACCAATCACTTGCTTTGACTTATGCAGAGAAAGTTGATAGGACAATCGGAAAAGTCAGCCAGAAAGAAAATCCATTGATTCGTGTCCAGGTTTACAACGGTAACAAAGACCCGGTTAAGATTGGAACAGGAGTAATAATTAAAGATAATTTGCTGGTTACAAATTTTACATTGATGAATATTATTGAAGGCGGTGGATTTTTTAGTATAATTCTTGGCAATGATTCTCTTGCAGGTATTGATGACATGAATGAAACAGACATTGACCAAAAGCAGGACATAATATTTCTTCGCTTCTCAAATTTTGAAAAAGTGAAAACTTTTAAGTTTGCTTCCGTATTAAGTGTTACGTATGGACAGAAAGTTAAAATATTTTATTACCCTAACACACTCTCTTCAATTGTTTATGCAATGGATGGAATGATTTCCGGAACAAAAAAATGGACTCCAAAGACAGGCGTGATAGAAGTAAAACCTGCGAAACCTCTTTCTCTGGAAGGCGGAGCGGTGTTCAATGAAGCGGGAGAATTTCTCGGAATAATTACAACAGAGTTTAACGGTGAAGTTGGAAAGATTTACATTGTTCCTGCAGAGTATATAAAAACAAAGATTCCTTTCAGCAAATAATTAGGCTACGGGTTTGAACTGCTCGAATGCCTGAAGACAATCGTTGCAGTAATGAATCGAGCGGCAAAGCGTAGGACCGAATGGAGTTTGCAGTGTTGTATTTCTGCTTTTGCAGTGTGGACATTCTACATTCTTTAACATTTCAATCTGAACTAAGCCATTGTGTTTCATTGGTGGAGCAAGACCATGCTTCTTTAACATTTCTCTGCCATTATCTGTAATCATATCCGTATTCCACGGAACATCGAAATTTGTTTTCACTTCGACATTTCTAATCCCGAGTGACTGCATTTTTTCTCTTACTAAATCTTCCATCACTTTCAAAGCCGGACATCCGGAAAAAGTTGGTGTCAAAGTAATTCCAACGAAATCATTTTCGACTGTGATATTTGTAACAATACCAAGGTCAACAATTGAGATTGTCGGAATCTCCGGGTCTTTAACTTCTTCCAAAGCTTTTAGTATTTTTTCTTTAGCTATCAAATCTGTAATCTGAAATTTGTAATCTTCAATCGTCTTACCATTCCGCTTTCGCGTCTATCCTGAAAACTTCTCCCATTTCATTTAGCAGAGGTTGTAAATATTCTGTGTGCGAACCTTTCCGTCCGCCAAACGATGGCTTCCAATCTTTTTCATCGGATAATTTGAGTGACGCTTCTTCAAGAATTGGTTTTATTGTTTCGAGCCATTTTGATTTCAAAGATTCCTCACCTGCAAAAATTTTCATCTCAATTAGTTCATTTTCAAATTCGCTTGGTTCAAATATCCCAAGTGCAAGATTGAATGTTTCATTCAAAGCCGATTGCATTCTCGAATGGCTTTCATCATTTGCTGTTCCAAGTTTCTTAATCCAATTGTCAGAGTGCATCACGTGATATTTTATTTCACCCCTGAATTTTTTTGCAACTTTTGCCAACGGCTCAAAGCTTGAATCAGCAAGCATTTCAAAACGCAGGTAATCCGCATGTGCAAAAAGAAAATTTCGCATCAAGCTGAATTCATACTCACCGATTGGATATTCAACGAGATGACAGCACTTGAATTCCTTTTCACTTCTTGCAAAACCAAGCGTGTCCGGGTCAGCTTCACCGAGCTGTTCATGAAGTATATTATATAATGCCAACGACTGACCAATCTTATCCTGTGCAATCGAAGAGAATGCAATGTCTTCTTCAATAAACGGTCCGATGCCTGTCCATTCGGAATTTCTATGACCAAGAATTAACTGGTCATCAGCCATTTTGAAAAGTAAGTCTTTGATTGTGTTCTTTTGTTGTCCGGTATAGCTCATTTCTTAGATGCTTTCTCTTTTTCTTTTCTACGCAATTCTTTTCTATCAACGATTCCATGTTCCTGCTGATACTTTCTGATTCTGTCCATGCAATAATAATCGCTCGCTTCACGATAAGTTTTTTCAGGCGTTGTTTCAAATATATCCTGGTCATCATAATCGGTTGGAACGACATCTCTGCTTTTCACAACCCAAAGATTCGCAGTCTGTCTTCTTCTGCCGAAAGATTCTTTTGCAAACATCAATGCTGTGTCATTATCCGGTGCGTGAACAATCCCAACATGAATGTGCTGGTCACCGCGTTTCTTTTGATGGAACACTTCGTATGTTTCCCATTCCTGAAGCGGCTCGAGCGGTTTGAATTCTTCCAGAGCCGGCAGTTTAACTCTATTTATTCTTGGGTCGAATGAGTTCATGCTAATGGAATACTATATTTTAAATTCGGTTTAAGCAACGCTTCTCTTACCCATCTTCCTTTTTCCTGAGCCATTCGTCTTACTCCAAGACGCTCTTTATTGCACGGACCATCACCGTTTATCACGCGTTTGAATTCTTCCCAGTCTGGCTCGGTGTATTCCCATTTTCCTGCCGTTTCATTCTTGTGAAGTTTGGGGTCTGGAATAATTAAGCCCAAGTCCCAAACCTTAGGTACATATTCATCTAAAAATTTTTGACGCATGTCATCGTTTGTTGCCATCTTAACTTTCCATCTCATTAAAATTTCCGTGTGCTGAGATGCTTTATCGGGCGGACCATGGAAATGCATAATTGGTTTCCACCATCTGTTCAATGCTTCCTGAACCATTTCTCTTTGCTGCGGTGTTCCGGTTGCAAGGTACACAACATTGTCATGTCCGTATTTCAAATGAAAAGATTCTTCCGCACAAATTCTGTCCAACGCTCTGCAGTAAGGACCGTAAGAACCTTTTGAGTTTGCAACCTGGTTGATGATTGCACCTGCATCAATCAGCCATGCTATGATTGCAGTGTCAGCCCATGTCACAGCAGGATAATTGAATACGTTTGAATATTTCGATTTTCCTGTGATGAGGTCGTTCAGCATTTCTTCACGTGACTTACCGAGAGTTTCCGCAGCACTGTAAAGCAATTGTCCGTGCCCGATTTCATCCTGAACTTTCGCCATTAGTCCGAGCTTGCGTCTGAATCCGGGAGCACGTGTTATCCATGTTCCTTCGGGCAATGCACCGATGATTTCAGAATGAGCGTGCTGTTCAATCATTCGAATCAATTGACGGCGGTATTCTTTCGGCATCCAATCCTTTGGCTCGATTTTTTCTCCGCGGTCGATTCTTGTTTCGAACTCAGCAAGTTTTACCGGGTCTTCTCCTTCGAGAATGTTTTTTCCGTTTTTGTTTTTTTCGATTAAAGCGTTTCCGTACATAAATTTAGTTTAAAGTTTAGAGTTCAAAGTTTTACCTGTCAACAATTGATTTCACTTTCAAACCGGTTAAAATAAAATCAGTCAGATGCTCGGCGATTTCATCAGGTGACATTTTTCCTTTAGGGTTATACCATTCCGTGAGCCAGTTGAGTGTAGATAGAATCGTAAGCACTGCAAATTTTTTATCGGGTGCTTCAAAAATATTTTCATTCTCGCCGTTGATAAGAATTTCTGTGAACCCGTTTTCATATTTGTTACGCATTCCAACAAACTCTTTGAGCTTTGGCTTGTTCAGGTGTCTCCATTCTTTAAGAAAGACAGTTGATGCGTCCAAATCTTTTGCGATGATGTTCACGTGAAGCCGAATCGCCATCCGCAGTTTTTCTTCAGCGTTGAAATAAATGTCGTTCACTTCGTCAATGGCTTTGAGGAAAGCATCCGCCATACGGAAGCAAATCGTCTCGAGAATTTCGTCTTTGGATTTGATATGGCTGTAAAGCGATGCCGCTTCGATGCCCAGCCCGCCAGCAATATCACGCATGGTCGTAGCCATGAAGCCATTCTCGCTGAAAAACTTCTCAGCGGTTTGAATTATTTGTTCTTTTCTCGATGAATTTCCCAATTAACTAACAGTTGTTAGGCAAAGATAACTATAAAATGTGGGTTTTAAAAGGGTTTTGTTAAAACGGATTCTGCATTGATTCTATTTCCGGAGGTTCCTTTCTCAGCTCAAACTTCCTCTTCTTCCATCTTCCCAGCTTAAACCAGAACGCAATCAAAATTCCTTTTGTAACTGACGTAGAAAAAATTGCAATCCAGATTCCGTTCATTCCGTAAATCGGTGCGAGCAAAGCACAAAGCGGAATTCGTAAGATGGTAACAGGCAGATAAATTGCTAATGGCGGAAGCGAGTTGCCCGCTCCGGCAAATGCACCGGCAAATATAGCTTCGCTCATCGCAAAGAAAACTCCGACCGATGCCAGTAAATTATAAACCTTTGTTGTCTGAATAATATCCGGGTCATCAGTAAAAATTCCAGCAATCTTGTCGGGCATTGTTGCAAGCAGCAAGCTGTAAACCGCCATTGGTATCCACGAAAGCAGAAGCACACGCCATGCGATACGCTCAGCACGCTCAGGATTTCTTGCTCCGATGCATTGTCCCACCAGCACTGAAGCAACAATCGCAAAAGCTTCACCAACCTGGTAAGGAATAGCTTCAGAGCGGTGACCGATTCCGAGCGAAGCAAGTCCGACTGTTCCGAAATCAGCAACGTAACGCGAGACAAAAATATAAATGAACGAAAACGCTAATCCTTCAAGCGACAGCGGAATGCCGATGCGAATCGACTCCAATGTAACTTTCAGATTATATTTTGTATCAGAGATAATTGAACGGAATTTTTTTCTGAGTGATTCAATTAAATCGTGTCGTCTTAAAATCTGCAATGCGATGATGAACCCGATTCCGTAAGATGTAACTGTTGCAATCGATGCACCCATGATTCCGAAGCCAGCCGTAAAGACAAGTAATGGCGTAAGAACTGCTTTGATACCGAAAACGATGAGGAGCAATTGCATCGGAGTTCGTGTGTTTCCGCTTCCGCGGAAAATTGCACTCGACGTTTCAAATAAAATCACCGAAGATAAACCGATGAGTATAGGATATAAAAATTGGTTTGCAAGAACAACTTTCGGAGCATCCATGTTTGTAAAGCTGTAAAGTAAAGGAAGAAGCGGAATGAAAACTGCAGCGATAATCAAGCCGAGAAAAACAGAGTTGAATAAATTCAGAGTTGCAATATGCCGCTCTGCTTGTTTGTCTTTTGCGCCTGTTGATTGAGCGACAAGAGCATTTGTTCCGATTGGAATCATTTCACCGAGAGCATAAATTCCCCACGACATAAACGAGCCGACTGCGATTGCAGCGAGAGGTTCGCTTCCCAGCTTACCTATCCAGTAAGAGTCGAGAATGGCGATTGCAAATGAGCGAGCAATATTTTGGGCGAGAACAGGCCATGCGAGGCGAATGATTTCTTTATTGAGCGAGAGGGAAGTTGTCAGCAAATTATTTTTCCCGTTTCAAATCGAAAAAGCTTCGAAGCAATTCACTGCATTGTTCATCGAGGATTCCGCCACAGACTTTAAGCTGATGATTGAGTGATTTGTTATTTGTAATATTAAGCACAGTGCCGCATGCACCGGATTTATTATCGAATGAGCCGAAGAAAAGATTTTCTATCTTAGCTAGAACAATTGCTCCGGCACACATTGAGCAGGGTTCGAGAGTTACGTACAATGAACATCCGAGTAATACTTTTGAAGATAAATAATTAGCGGCAGAAGTAATGGCAAGAATTTCCGCATGAGCAGTTGGGTCTTTCAATGTTTCAATCTGGTTGTATCCCTTGCCGATGATTCGGTTTTCAAAAACAATCACAGCTCCGATTGGAATTTCTTTTTTATCGTAAGCTTTCTCTGCTTCTTTGAAAGCTGAATTCATCCATATTTCGTGTTGAGTCATTTCTCTTTGGTAATCTTCTTAAGTTCCTGCAGCTTGTTCAATGCCTCGAGCGGGGTCATCTTATTCAAATCTATTTTATCAATTATATCGTTCAGCGTATTGTCTTTATATTCAAAGAGGTTTATCTGGAACTCATCTTTACGTCTTGCACGCTCTTCACGCTTTTCCAAGTTGGATAAAATTTCTTTTGCACGTTTTGTAACAACATCAGGTAAGCCCGCCATTTGTGCAACGTGAATTCCGAAGCTATGGTCGGCAGTTCCTTCAGTTATTTTATGAAGAAAAATAATTTTGTCTCCGATTTCTTTCACTTCAACTCTGGAATTTTTTATTCTCGAATATAAGTTTGATAAAGCATTCAGCTCGTGGTAATGTGTTGCGAAAAGTGTCTTTGCTTTCGCTTCCGGATTTTCGTGAATGAATTCTGTCATCGCCCAGGCAATGGAAATTCCATCGTATGTACTTGTGCCGCGTCCGACTTCATCAAGAAGTACCAAACTCTTGTCAGTCAAATTATTTAATATGTTTGCAGACTCCTGCATCTCGACAAGAAAAGTACTTTCTCCTCTTGCGATGTTATCCATTGCTCCAACACGTGTAAAGATACGGTCGCAGATTCCGATGGCAGCTTTTTTTGCTGGAACGTAAGAACCGATTTGTGCGAGGAGAACAATCAACCCAACCTGTCGAAGGTAAGAAGATTTGCCGCTCATGTTCGGTCCTGTGATAATTATGATTTGTCTTTCTTCGGGATTGAAGTAAGTATCATTCGGAATAAATTTTTCACCCGCAGCAAAAAGCTGTTCAATTACAGGATGTCGTCCGTCAATTATTTCCAGATTGTTAGATTCGTTGAGTTCGGGTTTTACATATTTATTTTCATCAGCGGCTTGGGCAAAGCTGCAGAAGACATCAAGCAAGCCAATCATAGCAGCGTTCATCTGGATGTCGCTTGCAAACTCAATAATCTTTGTTCTTATTTCATTGAACAACTGCAATTCAAGTGTTGCAATCTTTTCGCTCGCACTGAGAATTTTCTCCTCGTACTCTTTCAATTCCTGAGTAATATATCTCTCGGCGTTCACTCTCGTTTGTTTGCGGATATATCCGAATGAATCATTAATCTTATCCAAGTTTGCTTTTGAAATTTCTATGAAATAACCGAACACTTTGTTGAAGCTGACTTTCAATGAGTTGATTCTTGTTCTTTCTCTTTCTTTCCGTTGGTAATTTTCAATCCATGCTTCGCCTGAATTAAGAATTTGTCTTATCTCATCAAGCTTTTTACTGTAGCCGAGCTTTATAATACCTTTGTTTTCAGAATGAAGTGATATGTCTTCGTTAATTGAATCATTAATCAGCTGTGTCACTTCATCCAAAATTTTTAAATTGTTTTCAATTCCGGCAACAGTTTTTGACGAAGCTTTTGCGAGAAGTTTTTTAACATGACCGATAGCAATCAAAGAATATTTTAAATTGATTAAGTCGCGTGCAACTGCCCGAAGCGTTGCAATCTTTGAAATCAGGCGTTCAAGGTCACCTATATTTTTATAAATATCCTGAAGATTATTTCGCAGCGGTTTGTTTTCATAAAATTCCTCTACGCTGTCCTGACGTTTTTTAATCAGTTCAAGTTTCTTCAGCGGACGTATAATCCAATTCTTCAATAAACGAGCACCCATAGCTGTTTGTGTGAAGTCAAGAACGGAAAGCAGAGTTCCTTCACGGGAACCTTGGGACATAGAAAAGCTGATTTCAAGATTTCTCTTTGTAGAATTATCAAGAACGATGTAATCTGATGTATCGTAGTAATTAATTTTACTTATGTGCGGGAGATAGCCCTTCTGTGTTTCATTGATGTAGTTAAGAATTCCTCCTGCAGCGATAATTGCGAGTTTATAATCTTCGATGCCAAAACCTTTGAGGGATTTTGTTTTGAACTGTCCGAGGAGAAGCTCGTTGCAAAAATCGAAGCTGAAAATCCATTCATCCAGCCGTGTAACAGTAAAAGGATTAGCTGATAAAGAATTTTCGTTCAGGTCAAGAAGCGAATTGATTTGTTCTTTCTGAGTTTTGGAAATTATAATTTCGGAAGGATTAATAAGCTCAAGGAGATGCTTGAGATTCTTTAAGCTCACTTCACAGGCAGAAAATTCTCCCGTTGAAATATCACAGAACGAAAATCCGCACAGCTCATCTTTGATGAAGATACATGCAACGTAGTTGTTGGACTTGTGGTCGAGGAGCTTATCGGAAAAAGTCATGCCAGGAGTAACGACTTCAACAACGTCACGCTTAACAATTCCTTTTGCAAACTTCGGGTCTTCGAGTTGTTCACAGACAGCGACTTTATATCCGGCTTTGACGAGCTTAGGCAAATAATTATCGAGAGCATGATGCGGAAAGCCAGCAAGCGGTACTTCTGTGGCTGCACCGTTTGAACGTTTGGTCAAAGTAATTCCGAGAACTTTTGATGCAAGGACTGCGTCGCTTTCAAAAGTTTCAAAGAAGTCACCCATCCTGAAAAGCAGAATTGTGTCGGGATACTTTGCTTTGATTTTGGCATATTGCCGCATCAATGGAGTTTGAGTTCCGGTAGTTTGTGTTTCAGCCATTATAAGTTTGAAGTGAACTGCAAAATACTTTTCAGTGCAGGCAGATTCAATTTAAAAAGCAATTTAATATAATTAAACTTGTAGCACGGAAAATAAGCAATGCATATAACTTCATCATGAAAAAGAAAGGTTTGTTCATAACATTTGAAGGATTGGACTTCAGCGGAAAGTCAACTCAATCGAAATTACTTTATGCATATTTACAATCAAAGAAAATTCAAGCACTCTGGCTTCGTGAGCCGGGTGGAACAAAAATTTCCGAGAAGATTCGTCAGATAATTCTCGATAAAGAAAATCCGGAAATGTTTTCAATCACAGAATATCTTTTATTCTCGGCATCACGCTCACAGCTCGTGAATGAAGTTATAATACCAAATATAAAAAAAGGTGTTACTGTGATTTGCGACAGGTATTTCGATTCGTCGACCGCTTATCAGGGATACGCAGGTAAGCTCGATGTAAAAAAAATCAAACAGATAAATGAGTTTGCAACGGGGGACCTAAATCCCGACATCACATTTTTCATTGACATAGACCACAAGTTTACTTTCAAGAGAGCTGCTTTGAGGAATTCAAAGGACAGGATGGAAAATAAAAGCAAAAAATATTTCGAGAAAGTTTATGACGGCTTCCTTGAGATTTCAAAGAAAAATAAATCGCGTTATGTGATGCTGAACGGACACCGCAGCATCAAGGACATTCAATGGGAAATTCAAAAAATTGTAAACGGAAAATTAAAGCTGAAAAAAATAAAATGACAAAAACAAAAATTAGATTCATGTTCTTACTGATTTCATTTTTCTGCATCTTCACCGGGGCAATGCCTGATGACGGAGACGATGACATCTACACAAAGATAAACAAGAACATGGACGTCTTCGGAAGAATTTATAAAGAGATTGCATTGAACTATGTTGATGAAATCAATCCTGATAAATTCATGCAGGCAGGCATCGAAGGAATGCTGGGCACACTCGACCCTTACACAAATTTTATCGATGAGTCACGTAAAGATGAAGTTGACATGCTGACTACCGGAAAATATGGTGGTGTAGGAATCACAATCGGTGTTAAAGACAGCCAGTTTGTTGTAACGGATTTGCTGGACGGATACTCTGCACAGAAGGAAGGCATCAAACGCGGAGATAAATTGTTTGAGATAGACGGAAATATTGTGCAGGGAAAACGAATGACGGAAATCAGGGCAATGATTCGCGGAGAAGCGGGAACAAAAGTAAAAGTGAAAATCAAACGCGGCGAAAATGAAATTGAATTTTCTCTGACAAGACAGGAAATCAAGCTGAAGAATGTAACATATAAAGGAATGCTTGAAGATGGAATTGGTTACATCAAGCTCGAGCGGTTTAATAAGTATGCAGAGAATGAAGTGCTCGATGCTTTGACTGAGTTTAAATCCAAAGGTGAGTTAAAAGGAATTGTGTTTGACCTTCGCGATAATCCCGGCGGATTGCTTGATGCAGCAGTCGGCATTTTAAATAAATTTGTTGACAGAGGTAGCTTACTTCTGACAACTAAGGGACGTAAACAGGAATCCGAAAGAAAATATTTTTCAACGCAGGAGCCGGTTATAGACAAAAATATTCCTTTGATACTTTTAGTGAACGAGGGTTCCGCTTCTGCCAGCGAAATTGTTGCAGGTGCTATTCAGGATTTGGACAGAGGAGTGATTCTCGGAACAAAAACTTTCGGCAAGGGGCTCGTTCAGGTTTTTACACCTCTTAGCTACGGCAATCAATTGAAAATCACAAACCAAAAATATTTTACTCCGAGCGGAAGATGGATTCAGCTGAAAAATTATTTCAAGGAAAACAAATATGGAGTGTTCGCACCGAATCCTTACTTCAACCAGATTGAATTCAAAACTCTTGACGGGCGCATTGTTTATGCAGAAGGAGGAATTACACCTGACACTGCAGTTGTATTTACAATGAACAATGATTTACTTATTGCACTAAACGAGCAGGATATGTATTTCAAGTTTGCCGAGCAGTTTGTTCATCAGAATCCTGATGCAAATTCTTTTTCAATGAATGATAATCTTGTTCAGTTGTTTTATGATTTTGTTAACAGCGAGAACTTTCAGTTCAAATCAACTGTTGACAAAGAAATCTTAAAGCTGAAAAATTATCTGAGTGACAATCAATACTCCGAAAAGACAAAACAGCTTGCATCAGACCTTGAATCAAGCTTAAGCACAGAACGTTTTAAAGATTTTGAAACTTCAAGAAATATGATAAAACGAATTCTTGAGATAGAAATTCTGAAAAAGTATGGTAAAGCAGATGAAGTTATTATTCAAAGCAGTTTGAAGGATGACGCACAAGTTAACACAGCAATTAGTTTGATAAAAGACAAAGCTGTTTACAACAGTTTGCTATCACCGAGGTAATTTGCAAATCGAAATAATTTTAATTCTCTTTGCTGCCGGCGTTGTGGCAGGAATTTTTTCCGGTATGTTCGGGCTTGGCGGAGGAATAGTAATCATCCCCGCACTTATTACAACATACACCTCACAGAATCTTTTTCCAGAGTATGCAGTTCATGTTGCTTTTGCTACAAGCTTGTTCACGGTTATTTTTACAAGCTTGTCTTCTTCATACAGGCATCTCAGGAATAAAAATGTAATCATTAAAGCATCGATAATCGTAGGCATATCAAGCTCTGTCAGCGTGATAGTTTTTTCAAAGATAGCCGTTCTTCTCCCGGGAGATATTCTAAAAAAAATATTTTCTGTTCTTTTATTTATAGTTGCTGTTAAAATGCTATTGGAAAAGAATCGTGATGAAGCAAACAAGGAAGGGGAGGAAGAATTTTCTTATAATAATGTTCTTTGTTCAATAACAGGAATTCTTAGCGGTGCAGTCGCAGCTTTCTCTGGATTGGCTGGCGGAGTTTTTTTAATTCCTTTGTTACATTACGTTCTTAAGTTTGACATTAAAAAAGCAATCGGTACATCCTCTCTTGCGATTTTACTGACGGCTGCTTCTGGCGTTATAGGTTACCTTATAAATAAACCCGATGGGATTGTTTTCCCCGGCTATTCAATTGGGATGGTCGATGTGATTTCTGCCTTACCGGTCATCGCCGGCTCAGTTCCTTTTGCTCATGTTGGTGTAATGATACATAGAAAAGTTCAAAGTAATATGCTGAAAAAATTATTTGCCGTCTTTGTGCTTCTCGTTTCCATCAGAATGTTTTTCCTCTGATTCATCTGCCCGTCCGTTCGAGAATTCTTCGTAAGCATTGATAATGTCTTTCACTAAACGATGTCTTACAACATCTTTCTTTTCAAGATAAACGAATTCAATGCCGTCAACTTTTGTTAATATTTTTTGAATCTGCACAAGCCCGGAACCCTGCCTGCTCGGTAAATCAATTTGAGTTATATCTCCGGTAATAATTGCTTTTGAGTTTATCCCAAGTCGTGTTAAAAACATTTTCATCTGGAGAGCAGTAGCATTTTGGGCTTCGTCAAGAATAAGGAATGCATTGTTCAAAGTTCTTCCGCGCATATAGGCAAGAGGAATTATTTCTATAACATTTCTTTCAAAATATGATTTCAGCTTGTCATACGGCAGCATGTCTTCGAGAGCATCGAACAGAGGTTTAAGATAAGGATTTACTTTTTCGGAAAGGTCGCCGGGCAAAAAACCCAGACTTTCACCTGCTTCAACTGCAGGTCGTGAAAGAATTATCCTATTAATTTTTTTGTCTTTCAATGCGGCTAAGGCTATTGCCACAGCAAGAAAAGTTTTCCCGGTTCCGGCAGGACCGATTGCAAAAACAATTTCGTTATCGATTGTTTTTTTAAACAGGTTAAGCTGCCCCGGAGTTTTTGCTTTTATAAATGCGTTTCTGTCAGCGTAGATAACTTCATTAATGCTTACAATGTTTACTCCGGTTTTTTCTTCAAGCTCATTGATTTGTGAACCATCAACAAGCTCCATGATTAGCTTAACATCATTTTCTGAAATCATTCCTTGTCTTTTTTGAAGAAGTACAAGTTCTGAAAAAATCAATTCAAGCTTATTTGTAGTTTCTTCATCTGCAGAAATATTTATCATGTTTCCACGTGCGGTAATTTTTGCTGCAAATCTTTTTCGCATCAATTCGATATTTGCTTCGTTGACTCCGAAGAAATTAACCGGTTCAATGCCTTCAAGGATAATTATTTTTTCTTTTGCCATTCTATAAATTACTGAAAATAAAAACCCCTGCCTTTAAGAGCAGGGGCAAGATAATTTAAATCTTTGGAAAGTAAGCCAAGAAGGAATTACTTCTTCACGTCTTTCTTTTCATCTTTCTTCACGTCTTTCTTTTCGTCTTTCTTCACGTCTTTCTTTTCGTCTTTCTTCACGTCTTTCTTTTCATCTTTCTTCACGTCTTTCTTCACGTCGTCTGTGGTTGTTGACTTTTTGTGTCTTGTTCTTCTGTACTGCTTTGATTTCATCTCAGCTTCTTTTTTCTGAGCGTCTGTCAAAGTCGGGATTTTGAGAACCTGTCCAGGATAGATCAAGTTTGGATTGGTGACCTTCTTGTGACTTCTGTGCTTTAATGCAGCTTCATTAACAACACCGTTCTTGTTAGCATCCCAGATTGCGGGCCAGAAGTAAGGTGAATTGTATTTCATCTTTGAAATTTTCCAGAGGCAGTCACCTTTTACAACAGTGTAAGTTCCTTCAGGTGATTTCATGCCTTCCCAGTCAGCAAGTTTCTTCTTCATTGACTCGTATCTGTCAGCGAATTCAGGTAAGCATCTTGCTTTGTCGTTTGTAATTTCATCGAAATACATTTTTCTTGCGTCAGCAGGTGTACCGGTTTTGCTGTTGATCTTCTTTTCTGTTTCTTCGAATTTTTTTCTGAAGTCAGCAACACCGCTCTTGGTTGTTCCAACCATAGCGTACATGTCAGCTTCGCATTTTTCCCAGTCCTTATCGAGCTGTGCAGATTTGCTCTTCATAGCATCGATTTCTTTTTGTAAGTCAGCAAGTCTTGCTGTTAACTGAGTCTTCTGAGCATTATACTCATCCATTTGTCTCTGCCATTCCTCTTCATCCATTTCTTCCATTTCAACTTCTTCGTCGTCGTCATCATCCTGTGCGAAAATGTTAGCATTGTTTAATGATAAACCAAATGCCAGCATAAATAAGAATAAGATTTTATGAAGCTTCATAATTATTTGCCCCACTTATCTAAGCAACTCTTGGTCTTCGCCATGTCGTCGTTGCATTTCTTGATTTTTGCTTCCTTATCGGAAATCTGTTTTTGCAAAGAAGCTTTTTCATCTTCTTTTGCTTTTACTTGACCCTGAAGACTTTCGACTTCAGCTTTCAAGTTGTTGAGTGCTGCCATTTGCTCTTCGTCAACGCCGCCACCGCATCCAACTAACATGGATGAACCGGTGAGAACGCCAGCTACTATAAGCATATACAGCATGCTTTTGAATTTTGCCATTTATGATTCCTCCTGAATCTTTGTGACGTTTAATAAAATTGGTGAATTAACAATACAAAAATAGTCCAGAAATCGAATTTTGTCAAGAATCATTCTAAAAAAATATACATTATTAATTAACGATTTTATATTAAAAATAGCTATAATAAGATTATTGTATATAAATATAGACAGCGAAAAGAATTTGGATTAAATAATTTTTTTTGGAACTTGAAGAACCTGTCCAGGATAAATTTTATTTGGGTTAGTGATAGTTTGATATTTTTTTGGAAGCTTGTCTTTGTTCATCACACCGTTTTTGTTTGCTTCAAAAATTATTCTCCAATGGATTTCACTTCCTAGAATTTTTTTTGAAATCTTTTTGAGGTTGTCACCTTTTATGACCGTGTAATTATCTGTTGCACCGGGGCAGCATTCTACATCAAATAATTTCTTTTTCATAGCCGTATATCTGTCAGTGAATTCAGGCAAACATCTGATTTTAGAAGAAGTGATTTCATCGAAATAAAATTTTTTGATATCAGCAGGTGTCCCGATTTTCACGTTAATTTTCTTTTCCGTTTCTTCGAACTTTTTTCTGAATTCACTTATACTTTCTTTTGTTGCTCCGACTAATGAGTAAAGCTGTTCAACGCAATTATTTATATCTAACCCGGAATTGTTTTTATTCAAGCTGTCAATCTGAGCTTCAAGTTTTTCTTTTTCAGACATCAAAATAATCACTCGCTTTGCATATTCATCGTGCCAAGCTTCCCATTCTTCCTGTGACATGTTATCATTATAATCTTCCTGAGAATAAAGCGGGCAGGAAAAAGAAATCAGTATCACTGAGCAAAATAAGTTGAGCGTCAGTTTCATCACCTGTTAATCTTGTATGTTTGAATCAGGTTCAAACCGTTTTCATAAGAAAGAATGTTCAGCTCAGAGTTGATGCGGTAATAATCGAGAGAGAATTTAGATTTTATTCCTTCAAAATTAGAAAGCTTCATTAAGCTTTCGTTCAGCTTCTGCCTTGTTGTGTTGCCTTCTGAAATTAAGCTTAATATTATTGACATAGCATCATAGCCGAACAGAAACGACTTATTGAATTTGAATTTCGTTTTCTTCAATCTTTCCTTCAACGATTGAACTCTTGAATCTTTTTCATCAACAAAATATTCGGATTCCATTATCAGGTTTTTCAGATATACTTTGTTGTCTTCGAGAGCTTTATCATTATTCCAGTCACCGGTACCTGCAATAAAATATTCCAAACCATTTGAAGAAAGTGCAGGGACAATTATTCCAATTTCATTTGTGTTTGAAATCGGAATATAGATTGCGTCAATGTATCCCTGAATGTATTTTGAATTCGTGCTCTTCAGTTTGTATGGTTTTATATTCATCGTGTCGATTATCTTCCTGGCATATCTTCCGAACAAATAATAAACGCTGACATCAATGTTCATTGATACAAGCGAATCAATCAAGCTTGGTCTCACTCCCGAGCTTTCAATCTTTTGCCTCTGCTGCAGGTTGAGATTATTTATGTTTATGAAAAGGTCGTTCTCTTTGATTACGTTCAACAGAGAATCAATTATCCCGGCAATTGACGTTGCACTCTTTGAATACAAATGGGATGAAACAATGTTTCCACCGAGCTTTCTCACTTCATCCTCAAAATGCGTTTTGAAGTTAACACCATAAGTATCCTCCGAAATCACTGCAAAGTTTTCCATCTTCATTTGCTTCATCATGTAATTTGCAATAAGCTTGCCGCGAACTTTGTAGGATGGGTTCAGTTGAAAAACGTAATCGTGATTTTCTGCAAGATTATCTCCGGTAGCTGTCGGTGATATTAATGGAAGCATTTCGGTAAGAGCAAACCCGGTTATCTCAGCAAGCTCCGATGAAAAAATCGGACCAAGCACTCCAATTATTCCTTTATTCTGAGCCATCTCGTTGAACTTTTCAGAACATATTTTCGGGTCACGTTCTGTGTCACGAATGTCGAGTGTAACTTTTGTTCCGGGATTCCGGTTGTATTCATTCATCGCAAACAAAATTCCGTTTGACAGGTCAATGCCAAGCTGTTTCTTAGAAACGTCTTCGGAATTTTCAAACAACGGAAGCAAAACCCCAATCCTTACTTCCTGCGAAAGTGGTTTCAACTCAAACACAGACAACGCAAAAACAAACATCAAAACAAATTTGACAGTTGACATTTCATATTTGAAATTTTTTCTCATTCCCATTCTATTGTTGACGGCGGTTTGTTGCTGATGTCGTAAACCACCCTATTAATTCCTTTAACTTTATTTGTAATCGCTGTCGAAATTTCTTCCAAAGCATTCGCCGGCATGTGAAACCAGTTTGCGGTCATTCCGTCAACGCTTCCAACTGCACGCAGGGCAAGAACTTTTTCGTAAGTTCGGAAATCGCCCATAACTCCGACAGTCGAAACAGGAAGCAAGACGCAGAATGCCTGCCAGATTTTTTTGTAAAGATTGTGTTTATGCAAAAGCTCCCTATAAATATAATCGGCTTCTTTTAATACTTCAAGTTTCTCATTCGTTACCGCTCCGAGGATTCGGACAGCAAGTCCCGGACCGGGAAAAGGGTGACGCTCAAGAATTTCGTCCGGCACTTTTAAGATTCTTCCAATTACACGAACTTCATCTTTGAATAATTCCCTGAACGGCTCAATCAATTTCATCTTCAAAGATTTCGGAAGCCCTCCGACGTTGTGATGTGTTTTGATTGTCACCGAAGGACCATGAAATGATGATGATTCAATCACATCAGGGTAAAGCGTTCCCTGGACAAGATATTTTATGTCACCAAATCTCTTTGCATGTTTTTGGAAGACGTCAATAAAAGTTTTACCTATGATTTTTCTTTTCTGTTCGGGTTCAGTTACATTTTTCAACCGTGATAAAAATATTTTAGAAGCGTCGATGAATTTTAAGTTGAGCTTCTTCGAAAATAACTTTACTACTTCTTTGCTTTCGTTTTTTCTCATCAAGCCGTTATCGATATGAACGCAAATCAGCTGCTTGCCGATTGCTTCATGGACAAGCTGAGCTGCAACGGCTGAATCAACACCTCCGCTTAACGCACAAAGCGTTTTTTCACTGCCAACCTTTGCACGAATCTCTGAAATTTTTTCTTTGATGAATGAGCCCATCTGCCATTTGTTTTTGATTCTGCAGATGCTGAATAAAAAATTCTTTAAAACTTTTCCTCCGTGCTCAGTGTGCTGAACTTCCGGGTGAAACTGAACGCCGTAAATTTTTCTCTCCACTGATTCAAAGCTGCTGATTAACCCGTTCTCGCTTCGTGAGGTTATAACAAATCCTTTCGGCAATTTATCAACGTGGTCGCCGTGGCTCATCCATGCCGAGAAATGTTTGTCGATTCCCTGCAAAACTTTTGAGGCAGCACAACGACTGATTTTTGTTTTGCCAAACTCACGCACTTTACCTGTTCTAACTTTCCCGCTGAAATGATGCGACAATAACTGCAAGCCGTAGCAAATCCCGAGTATCGGGACGTTCAGTTTAATAATTTGTTTCGATAATGCTGGAGCATTCTTTACAAATACACTTTGCGGTCCGCCCGATAAAATAATTCCTTTCAGCGTCTTGTCTCTTTTGAGTGAATTCAAATCGGAGTAACAGGAAACAAGCTCACAGTAAACGTGGCTCTCTCTGACTTTACGTGCAATCAGCTTTGTGTATTGCGACCCGAAGTCGATTATTATTATTTTGTCTGCTGTCATTTTTATTTACGAGGAGCGAAGCGACGAAGTAATCTCAATCATGAGATTGCTTCGCTCCGCTCGCAATTTTTACCGCTCCCCAAACAGGCGGATGTTTTGCTTTAACAAAATTTATATGCGGATATTTTTCTTTTGCAATCTTTCTCAAATATTTTTCAAGCAAAATTTCTTTAGTGAACAACGAGCCGATAAATCCAATCTTCATTTTTCTTTTTGGCAAAGCCGGGAAATGGTCCGCGAGATGTTCGGCTGCTCTTTTTATAATTTCTTTTGCCCCCGAATCATTTTTTTCTGCACAGCGGAAAACTAATTCCGCAACGTTTCCAATCGAAAATCCTTGATGGTAAATTTTTTGAACGATGGTTCTTTCATTTATTCCGAATCTTTTCTTCAAGGCATCTACAAGTAAAGTTTTTTTACTTCTTCTGTCGTAAAATTTCGCAGCAGCGTTCAGTGCTTCCCTGCCAATCCAGTAACCGCTTCCAAGGTCATCAATCAGCCGCCCGAATCCTCCGATTTTTCCGGTTTTTCCTTTTCCGTCTCTATAATATAGTATAGAGCCGGTGCCTGCAATCAGGATTCCGCAATTTGTTTCATTCGGTTTGAAAATAGAAGCGAAAGCAATTTCCGTATCGGGATGGATTTTTATTTTTTTATCGCCAAGCTTTTTTGCCAGAGCTTTTCTAATTTGCTCTCTGACTTTTTTATTTCCCGCTCCTGCGATTCCTGCTGTGATGCTGGTAACATTCTCTAAACCAACCTTTGTAGAAACTTTCCTGATAATTTTTGTAAGCTGTTCAATCGTTTTATTAATTCCGAGAACATTGCAGTTTATTGCCCCGAACTTTTGAATTTTATAATCGTGAATCTTTAATCTTGTCCCCGATCTAGTCGGGGATTCAATCAGAAGAACTTCAGTGCTTGTGGCTCCTGCATCTATGCCAAGGAAAAATCTTTTATTGTCTGTCAAAAATACTTGATTGTTGGAATTGAAAACAAAGATACTTAAACGTGTCGTAATCTTAAATGAGCGGCAATGAAACAGTAAAAGAATCTCCGGGGAGTAGGTTCATTCTTCGTTTAATATGAGTTTAGCAATTGGTAAATTTGTTTTTATAAAAAGCTTATGCCACTAATTACACGAATTTTCACAAATAAACTTTACAATGTCATACACGTCGTAAGCGGGTATCCAGAAATTCTTAATGCATTACAAACCAAATAAAAAGCATTAACCACAAAGAACACAAAGAAAAACTTTTTAACCGCAGAGGCGCAAAGACGCAGAGAAATATTTTATGAGTAAAACAATTAAAGAATCTATCTTCATTCAGAACATTCAGAGAGCAATTGACAAGGGTTTAATAACCATAATTGACGGCTCGGATAAAATTGAAGAAGGACAAGTTAAGGATAGGAAGAAAAGTTACGCTTCGAAAATTACTTATCATTGCTCAAGAGATTATACTACTTCATTCGGCAAGCCGGAAGAAAAAGTACGTGCAAGTTATTTTGCAGAATTGATTCTTGACAAAGAATATCCCAAAGAAAAAATTGACATCGAAGTAACTGTTCCAAAACGAACTCCCGAAGACAGAGCGGACATTGTCATTTACGAAGACGATGAATTGAAACAGCCGTATCTCGTTGTCGAATGTAAGAAAGACGGAATCACAGACGCAGAGTTTAAACAGGCAATCGAGCAGGCATTTGGAAATGCAAACGGCTTGAGAGCGAAATACGCTTCGGTTGTTGCAGGCACAACAAAGACATCGTTTGATGTTGCGGGATTCAAGCCAAGCGAAAGAGAAAAAAATGTTATTGCAGATGTTCCTGTCAAATATGGTAAAGCACCCAAGTATCGTTTCACAAAAGGTGATTCGAGAAATGATTTGAAAACTGTTTCGAGAGAAGAACTGATTCGCACACTTGAGAAATGCCACGACACTGTTTGGCAAGGCGGACGGCTTGCACCGACTACTGCCTTCGATGAGGTTTCAAAGCTTTTGTTTTGCAAGCTGAAAGATGAGAAGGAAGGAACGAAACGAGGAGAGCCCTACAAGTTTCAAATCGGAACACATGAAACAGCTAAAGAAGTTTATGAGCGGGTGGATTCCATTTATCAGCTGGCTAAGAAAGCAGACTCGGAAGTTTTCAAAGAAGATATTCGTCTCGAACCAAGAGTAGCTTACAGCGTTGTCGAGCATCTGCAGGAATTGGCTATAAGCAAGATTGACCTCGACAGCAAAGGCATCGCCTTTGAAAAATTTATGCAGGAGTTTTTCAGAGGGAAGATGGGACAGTTTTTTACACCGAGAGAAATCGTCCGCTTCTGTGTAAAGATGCTTCAGCCCGATAGAGAAGAATATGTAATTGACCCTGCGTGCGGAAGCGGGGGATTTCTTTTGAACACGATGGATATAATGCGTGAGTTTGCTGAAAAGAATTTCGATGAGCGTGAGGCATGGGATTACTGGCACAAGTTTGCTATGAACAATCTTTACGGCATAGAGATTAACGACCAGATTGCAAGAGTCTGCAAAATGAATATGATTATCCACGATGACGGACATACTAACGTGATTAGCACTGACTCGCTTAAAGACATTGATGAAATCACACAGCAGCACAAGACGTTCAAAAAAGATTTCTTCGATATTCTTTTGACAAACCCTCCGTTCGGAGCAACCGTGAAATCAACGGAGAAAGATTATCTGAACGATTACACTCTTGGCAAAGACAAGAGAAATCAAAAGACGGAAATTCTTTTTATAGAAAGATGCATAGATTTTGTAAAGCCGAAAACGGGACGAATCGGAATTGTTCTTCCTGATGGAATCCTGACGAACTCATCTTTGCAATACGTGAGAGATTATTTAATGGAGCGCTGCCAGCTTCTTGCGATTGTTTCGCTTCCGCAGTTTGCGTTTTCTCATTATGGTGCAGGGGTGAAGTCGTCTCTGGTTTTTGCAAGACGCAAAGCCAACAACGAGAAGCAAACTAACTATCCAATCTTTATGGCAATTGCCGAACGAATCGGTTACGATGCAACTGGAAGAGAAGATAACGTGAATGAGCTTGACGATATTTATAAAGAGTATTTGAAATTCAGGGGGAAGAAATGATGGAAGTGTTTGTTGTAAATAGTGGAGAGTTAAGAAGAAGGTTAGACCCCATATTTTATTTTCAAGATGTCTTTCACTTCTTGAACAAAACAAAATTTGATATTAGAACTGTAGGTGATGTTGCATTTTATTTGAAGGCTGGTTTTGCTGCGGGAAAACAAAATCAGGAATTAGTTAATGAAGATGGCATTATCCAAATTCGACCGACAAACATTGATGAAGAAGGGAATTTATTTTTTGATAAAAATATCTTCTTACCTAAAGATTACATAGAAACCAAAAGAAATTTTTTATTAAGTAAAGAAGAAGTTCTTTTCAATAACACCAACAGCCAAGAGTTAGTTGGTAAATCTACTCTGTTTGATATTGAGGGATTATATTTCTGTTCAAACCATATAACAAGAATTGGAGTTAATCAAGATTTAGTTTCACCCTTCTTTTTAACTATGCTTCTAAATCTATATCAAAGGTTAAAACTTTTTTATAGCATTTGTACTAACTGGAATAATCAATCAGGTGTAAACGTTGATTTACTTAAGTCTGTTAAAATTCCTCTCCCACCTCTCACCACACAAAACGAAATCGTTTCGATAATGCAAAACGCTTACGAGCAGAAGAAACAGAAAGAAGCTGAAGCGAGTGAGTTGCTGAAGTCGGTTGACAGTTATGTAATGGAAGCGTTAGGTATCAAATTGCCTGAGATGAAAAAAGAAAAGTGTTTTGTAGTCGAGAGTAATGAGTTGGAAAAGAATAGAGTGGATGCGTATTATCATCAGCCGTATTTGATAAAGAGATATAAAGCAATTCATGAATCGGAATTTCCTATCGTTGATTTTTCAAATGTTATTTTAGATTTAAAGAATGGAGTTGAGATAAGAACTTACACTGATAGCGGAAGCAGATATTTACGTGTTACAGATTTAAGTGAAACAGGAATTAATAATGATAGCCCACGATTTGTCGAAGTAGATGAAATACCTGAAAGAGTTCGTTTGTCTAAATCTGATTTTCTTATTTCACGTTCTGGTTCCTTGGGATTAGTTTCTGTTGTTACTGACGAAGTGGTAAATTCAATATTAAGTTCACACATCTTCAAAGTTTCTTTAGACACAACAAAAATATTACCTGAATATTTACAAGCATATTTCAGATGTTCAGTTGGACAATTTCAGTTCTTTCACAAGAACAATGGAGGAATTGTTCCTGAGATTAATCAAGATGCCTTGAAATCATTATCGGTTGTTCTTCCACCTCTCAACACCCAAACCGAAATTGCCGAAGAAGTCAAACGCCGAACAGAGAAAGCGGAAGCATTGAAACGTGAAGCGGTAAGTGTGTTGGAGGATGCAAAGAAAGAAGTTGAGGGGATGATATTAGGATGAGTGAATGATTGCTTAGAGTTCTTTGTGCAGGTTTGCGTCTCTGCGGTTAATGCTTTTCTCTTAACTACTAACTACTAATTACTAATTGTTTCCTTCACACCGTCACTTCCGCCGCAGATGAAATAATTTTCTTCCCGCCCCAGACAATCTTTCGTGTAAGCGTCTCGCTTCTCACATTGCAATTTTCTTTTCTGCACAGCTTGCAGTAATACGGCTTGCATGGGTCGAGATGAACCATTAATTCAACTTCTTCACCTTCGAAGATTTTTTTAAAAACCTCCTGCACTTTGTTCATCTCATCGTGTCCTTCTTTGATTGACAGGTAATAAGGTATCACAAGGTGAAAATCGACAACAAACTTATTGCCGCTTTTCCAGTATCTCAATTTGTGAACGTCAACCCAGTTTGGATTATTTGTTTTTTGGCTTTCGAGTGACGACGCAATTTTTCCCACAACCTCGTCGTTCATTTCGTTCATCAGCCCGCTGACAGAAGTTCGAATTAATCTATAGCCCGTCCATAAAATATTCAGTCCGAGAAATGCTGCGATGAGCGGGTCAACAATTATCCAGCCAGTAAAAAGGACGATTACCAATGCAATCACCGCACCAATGCTTGTTACTGAATCGGTGAGCACATGTTTTCCGTCTGCAACGAGAACCAGGCTTTTGGTTTTCTTTCCTGTGTGAATTAAATAGTAACCGAGAATAAGATTGATGATGCTTGCAGCAGTGATGATGTAAACTCCGATGTCGAGCTTGCTGATTTCAATACCGAAGATTAATGATTTGATTGCATAATAAAGAATTGAAATTGCCGCTACTATAATAAGTGTTCCTTCTGCACCGGCTGAGAAGTATTCCACCTTGCCGTGACCGTAGGGATGTTCGGAGTCCGCAGGTTTTGCAGAAAGATACAAGCTGTAAAATGCGAATGAAGTTGCGAAGATGTGGACAACCGATTCCAATGCGTCCGAAAAAATTGCTGCAGAGCCGGTGAGAAGATATGCGGTCATTTTTCCGAAGAACATTAAAAAGCCGATGACTAAGGAAATTAAAGCTGCTTTCTTTTTTAAATGGATTTCTTCGTAATTCATTTTCCAAAGATAAATTTATTCGATTAACTATGTAATGCTCAAAAGGAATGCTTAAAATCGGTCTTGAAAAATTCGTTTCAGAAAATTATGTTGGAAACTCTAAAAACGAAAATAGTTTCCATTTAAATTTTGGATAAAGAAAAAGAAAAGATAGTTTCATACGCTCACGATTTATTCGTTGATAACGGATTTTACAAGACAACCATTGATGAAATCGCAAAAGATTTGCAGATGAGCAAGAAAACTATTTACAAGCACTTCTCGTCGAAGGATGAATTGGTCGAAGCGGTTTGCGATATGAGAATGAAATTCGGACACGAAATGATTTCCGAAATTATTGACTCGAAAGAAGATGACGCAGTTACGAAGTTCATCAAGATTGTGAATGTGGTTCAGGGAAAGCTTGTTAACTGCAGTGAAAGATGGCTAAAGGATTTGCAGTACCACGCACCGCATTGTTTGAAAAAATTCCACAAGTTCAGGGATGAACATATTATGAATGTTATGTCGAAAATTCTGGAGCAGGGCAAACGCGAAAAGCTTATCGTGAATTCCCACACTCAGATAATTATCCAGGCATACATCGGAGCAATTACTGCCGTAGCTTCGCCAGAATTTGTAATCAATAATAAGTTCAGTTTGAAAGACGTTCACAGGATTACTTCGGAAATTTTCTTCAACGGATTCCTGACTCCGTTGGGCAAGGAAAAATATGCCAACACAAAAAAATTATTCGAAAAAGTTTTAGCAAGTTAATCATGTCACGATTATTAAAATATTTTCTTGTACTTACATTGCTTGTTTCAATTTCATCAAGCCAGCAAAAACTTGTTCTTAATCTTGAACAGGCAATAAACATTGCGAAGAAGAACAGCCCCGAGCTTTCGATTGCAAATCTTGATTATACAAAGTCACTGAAAAAAGTTTCGGAAGTTTACAGCGATAATCTTTTTCCTACACTTACATTAAACTCAAGATACATTCGTAATTTTAAGAAGCAGACGATAAATATTTTCGGACAGAACTTTGAGCTGGGTTCCGATAATTCTATTAACACAACAATTGACGCAACCGAATCGATTCCGTTTCTTGGCGTGCCGGTTTTCAGCGGGATAAGGATTGCGGAGTATTACGAAAAGATTTCTGCAGAGAATGTTAAGAACACGGAAGCAAAATTAAAAGCCGATACAAAAAAAGCTTTTCTGAATTCCTTGCTGCTCAAGGAAGTTATCACAGTCACACAGGCAAGTTTATCGAACGCGGAAGAAAATCTACGGGTTGTGGAAGCCCGTTACAAAGCGGGTGTTGCGCTTGAGTTCGATTATATCAGGGCGAAAGTTAAAGTTGAAACAATCAAGCCGGAGCTTAACAGGAACCGGAACAATCTTGAAATCAGCAATAAGCTTTTGAAGAACACAATCGGCCTTCCGGTCAATCAGGAAATCGAATTAACCGGTGAGCTGAGTTATGACAGCTTAGAAGTTTGGGAGCCGATGAATAATCTTATCAGCAGAGTTTCCGAAAAGAATGTTGCAGTGAGACAACTGAAGCTTTCAAAGCTGATTAATGATGAATTGATTGAAGTTGATTACGCAAATTATCTTCCGAAGTTTTATGTCTTCGCACAATATGGATTATCGACAAGCGAAAATGATGGCAGAGGAATTTCAAAGTATCGTTTCTTTAATTCTTTGACGGGCGGAATCGGGCTGTCGTGGAATCTGAATTTTTTCAGCACCGGATACAAAGAGCAGCAGTCAAAAATTGAGAGCAAAAAAACCGATAAGCAGATTCGCAATGTAAAGGAGCGTTTAAAAACACAGACCGAAAGTATTTTTCTAAGAATTGAAGATGCGAAAAACAGAATCAAAGCTCAGCGTGAAATTGTAATGCAGGCGGAACGCGGCTACGAGCTTGCGAATATAAGTTTCTTAAGTGGTGTTATAAATCAAATAGACGTTATTGATTCACAGCTTCTTTTAACCCAGGCAAAGCTCGGATATCTGCAGGCAATTTATGATTACCTTATTGCAAAAGTCGAACTTGAACAATTGTTAGAAAAATAATTATAAGAATTTAGAATTTGAAATTATATAAAATGAAAACACGATTAATCTTATTTATCTCGTTGTTAGGTTACTCAGTAATTTTATTTTCCTGCGGTGGAAAGTCAGAAGAAAAACCTGCTTTGGAAAATAAAAAAGAGCAGAAGCTTCAGTTAGTAAAAGTTCAGACAGTGGAAACATCTACTTTCACCGATAACTTTAAAGTTGTTGGCGTAGTTAAGCCGTTTGCTTCGGCAAAAGTTTCTTCTGAAGAAGGCGGGCTGATAACTTATGTTCTGAATAAAGGAGCAAGAGTCGGGACAGGGACAACGGTAGTCCGCTTAAACAAAGACGTTGACAAAGCAACCTACGAGCAGCTTCTTGCACAGTATGAAATTGCAAAGATGAATTACGAAAAACAGGAAATGCTTTGGAACGAAAAAGCCACCACAGAAATCCAGTATCAAACTTCAAAGTGGCAGATGGAATCAGCGGGCAGAAGTTTGGATGTTCTCAGAACACGAATAAGAAAACAATATGTCCGCTCGCCAATCAGCGGAGTTGTTGAAGAAAAATATATGAACAAAGGTGAGATGTCTGCACCCGGCTCGCCGATACTTTATATAATAGAGATATCAAGTGTAAAAATTACAGCGGGAATTCCAGAGAAGTATGTAAACCAAATTCAGAAAGGGCAGAGCGTAATGATAACAGCCGATGCGTTGCCGGGAGTTGAGTTTGAAGGAAAAGTAAATTACATCGGCTCGGCGTTATCAACGGCGAACAGAACTTTTGAAGTAGAAGTTGTTATAAGCAACAAGGAAAGAATTTTAAAACCCGAGATGAGTGTTAACGTTGAGATTGCAAAAACAACAAACAATAATGCAGTCAGTATTATTCAGGATTACATTATTGATATGGGTCAGGAAAAATATGTTTTCATTCTTGATGGTGACGTTGCAAGAAAAAGAGTTGTTACAATCGGCGGCAGAAACGATAACATGGTTATGATTGAGTCCGGCTTAAATCCCGGTGAGAAATTAATCATCGAAGGTTACCAGTCAATCAGCGACGGTGAAAAAATTCAGGTGCTGAACTAAGGAGAAGAAAATGAATCTGGCAAAGACAGCAGTAAAAAATAAAGTCACAGTTTACATTCTGATTGCGATTATAATTCTTACAGGTGCTTCATCTTACGTTGCAATGCCGCGTGAAGCAGCTCCTTCGATTGTAATCCCTTACGTTTTTGTTTCTACATTTTATTTCGGAGTACCTCCTGCCGACATGGAAAGTCTTGTGTCACAAAAAATCGAAACCGAAGTAAAGGGAATCAAAGACATTAAAAAAATTACTTCAGTATCCAAAGAAAGTTTTTCGATGGTAAGCATTGAATTTAATCCGGATGTAAAGATTGATGATGCTCTGCAAAAAGTCCGCGATAAAGTTTCAGTTGCAAAATCAAAAATGCCTTCTGACATCGAAGAGCCCGTTGTGAACGAAATTAATTTTTCCGAGCAGCCGATATTATATGTTGACCTGACCGGAAGCATCGGCTTGCCTAAGTTGAAAGATATAGCAGACAACCTTGCCGATAAAATGGAAGCAATACCCGGAGTGCTTGAGGTAAGTGTATCGGGCGGACTCGAACGCGAAGTAAAAGTAAACGTCAATGCGGACAAGCTGAAATATTTCGGCTTAAGCTTCACGGATATTTCCAATGCAATAAATTTTGAAAACAAAAGTATTCCCGGAGGGAATGTTGACATTGGCAAATCAAATTACACGGTCAGAGTTCCGGGTGAAATTGATAAGCCGGAAGCACTCAATGACATCATTGTTAAAACCCAGTTCGGCAAGCCAATCTACCTGCGTGATGCTGCAGAAGTTGTTTACGGATTCAAAGACAGGACTTCTTTTGCACGGGAGAACGGAGTTGAAGCAGTTACGCTTGTTATAAAAAAGAGAAGCGGTGAAAATATAATTCAAATCTCCGATGAGGTAAAACAGCTCATGGAAAAAGAGAAACCGAATTTCCCGAAAGGAATGAACTTCAGCTTCACAGGTGACCAGTCAAAGAATATCAGGGCTACTGTTCATGAACTTGAGAACGGAATCATAACGGGAATGCTTCTTGTTGTGCTGATATTGTTTCTGTCAATGGGTTTCAAAAATTCCGTGATAGTTTCTTTATCGATTCCATTTTCATTTTTTATTTCATTCACAGTTCTGAGCTTGATGGGCGTTACGCTGAACATCGTTGTTTTATTTTCATTGATACTTGTACTTGGAATTATTGTTGATGATGCAATTGTTGTTACGGAAAATATTTACCGCATGCAGGAAAGATTAGGTTACGACCCGATGCAATCGGCAATCGAAGGACCGAAAGAAGTTCAAATGCCGGTCTTCATTGCAACCTTAACTTTGATTTCATCCTTCTTTCCGTTATTATTTTTTCCCGGAATTGTTGGCGGGTTCATGAAGTATCTTCCGATTACTCTGATTGTTTGTTTGTTCTCGTCTCTGTTTGTTGCGTTTGTAATCAGCCCTGTGCTTGCGGTGAAGTTCATCAATTACAAAAGAGACCACGAGAAAGCTTCCAAAAGCAAATTCAATATCTTTTATAGAATTCATCGAAGCTTCGATAATTTGTTCCACAAGGTTGTTGATATTTATGAAAAGACGCTCAGGTTTGTTGTCATTAGAAAAAAGCTGACACTTATCGGAATGTTCCTTCTTCTCATTGTTGTATTTTTTGTTTACGGAAGCTTCAGTAAAGGAGTAGAATTCTTTCCTGCCATAGAGCCGCAGCAGGCGTATATTTATATTACAATGCCGCAGGGAACAGGAATTGATAAAATGAATGAGGTGACACGGATTGTTGAATCAAAGCTTACTGGTTACAACGACCTTGAATATTACGTGACCAACGTTGGAAAAGAAATCGGAGGATTCGGCGGAGGCGATGCTTCCAATAAAACAACCATCACTCTGAACTTTAAGGATAAAGAAGACAGAGAGCAAAGCTCATTTAAATCAGTTGACCAGATAAGAGAAGCAGTAACAGGAATAACAACTGCCGAAGTCAGAATTGTGAAACAGCAGGGCGGTCCGTCGACAGGTGCTCCGATTAGCGTTGAAGTTTCCGGTGATGATTTTGTGAAACTTGGAGAGCTTGCCGACCAAATTAAAAAAGAAATCAAAGATGTTCCCGGCATTGCAGATATCAAAGATGATTTTGATGCAGCCCGTCCTGAAATTCGTGTGAACATCAAACGGGAAAAAGCAGCTTTGTTTAAACTGAACACAACTACAATCGCATCAACAGTAAGAACTGCGATTAACGGATTTACTGCAAGCAAGTATCGTGTCGGTGAAGATGAATATGACATCACAGTTCGTTTGGATTCTGCCGAGAGAAATAATATTTCCAAGATTGAGAATCTTTATATACCCGATAAAGACGGATTACAAATTCCGTTATCTTCTGTTGCCGATATCCGGTTTGGCGGGGGCATCAGCTCAATCAACAGAAAAGATTTGAAACGTGTTGTTACCATCACTGCGAATGCCGAAGGAAGATTGGAGAATGATGTTTTAAAAGATGTTCAGAAAAAATTGGAGAGCTTCAAAAAGCCCGATGGCTATCTGATTAATTACACCGGCTCGCAGGAACAGCAGCAGGAATCTCAATCATTCCTGATGAAAGCATTTATCATGTCTTTGTTTCTTGTTTTCTTTTTTATCGTGCTGGAGTTTAACTCAGCAACGACACCAGTGATAATTATGTTCACAGTTGTGTTGTCGTTGATTGGAGTTCTTACCGGTTTGCTGATAACTGGCACTCCATTCGGTGTTATCATGACCGGTATCGGTGTTATTTCGCTCGGAGGAATTGTTGTTAGAAATGCAATCGTGCTTCTTGATTTTGCTAAGGAGCTTGAAAGACGTGGAATGACAAAGCTCGAAGCTGTTGTGCAGGCAGGCAAGATAAGATTAAGACCTATCTTTCTGACAGCAGCAGCAACGATTCTCGGACTTGTTCCGTTAACAACAGGAGTCGATTTTGACTGGAGAACTTTGAGCTGGATTATCGGCGGACAGAACACTGCATTCTGGCGTCCGATGGGTATTGCAATAATTTTCGGTTTGTCGATTTCAACTTTCCTGACTCTGGTTGTTGTGCCGGTAATGTATTTGTCGGTTGATAAAATTAAGTCAAGAAAGAAAAAGACTCAGCCGGAAGTTGGAGCCTTAACACAAAGCTGATTTTTATTATACATAAATAAATAAGGGCGGAAGTTATCCGCCCTTTTGTGTTTTATGAGGTCAATGAAATAATTTAAAAGAACGCTGACCTCGTTATACAAACTTACTTTTAAACCTTAACGATAATCTTATCGTTCGGGATTTTTTATTTACTGAATCTTCCTTCGGTAAAACTTATCTTTGCTTTATTAAAAAAACTTAATGAGAAAAATTGTTGAGTGTGTTCCGAACATTTCGGAAGGACGTGATGAAAAAATAATCAATGCATGTGCCGATGCTGTCCGCAAAGTTACGGGTGTAACACTTCTTGATGTTGACCCGGGAAAATCAACAAACAGAACTGTTTTTACTTTTGTCGGTGACCCCGATTCAGTTGTTGAAGCTGCATTTCAGTTTGCAAAGATTGCTTACGAATTAATTGACATGACTAAACAATACGGCGAGCATCCAAGAATGGGGGCAGTTGATGTTGTTCCGTTTGTTCCTGTTATCGGAGTTACGACCGCTGATTGTGTCGAGTGTTCTAAGAAATTTGGAAAGAGAGTTGGTGAGGAATTAGGTGTTCCGGTTTATCTATACGAGGAAGCATCGAGCAATTCGAACAGAAAATCATTGAAACAAATTCGTGCGGGTGAATATGAAGGACTGAAAGATAAAATTCTTAAGAAAGATTGGAAGCCCGACTTCGGCTCGCAAAAATTTGTTCCGAAATCTGGAGCAACAGTTACGGGTTCACGTTTCTTTTTGATTGCATACAACGTGAACATTCTCGGAACGAAAGAGCAGGCACACAAGATTGCTTTAAACATTCGTGAGCAGGGAAGAGGCGAAGTTCAGCCGGGAAGATTGAAAGCAATCAAAGCTATCGGCTGGAATGTTGATGAATATAACATGGCACAGGTTTCAATCAATCTCGATAATTATAAAATCACACCGCCTCATGTTGTGTTCGAAGAATGTGTAAAGGATGCAAAACTGATGAAGCTCGCCGTTGCAGGAAGCGAGTTGGTCGGATTAATTCCGCTTGAAGCGATGTTGCTCGCTGCAGATTATTATATCAAAAAAGAAAATTTATTTATCCTTGACGAGCGTCAAAAGATTCGTCTTGTTGTCGAGCGTCTCGGTTTAAACTCGGTTTCAAAATTTATTCCGGAAAAGAGGATTATAGAATACATGACAAAAGAAAATAACAGCGAGCCGCTTGCTTCAATGACGGCGAGAAGTTTTATCGAGCTTGTCGGAGCAAGAATATCTGCTCCCGGCGGCGGAAGTGTTTCTGCTGTAGTAGCTTCGCTTGGTGCGGCACTCGGTGCAATGATGGGGTGGATGAGTTACGGAAATAAAAAATTCGAACACCTTGATTCGAAAATGCGAAAGTTCATTCCGCCTTTGAATGATGCGATGAACAAGCTAATCACGATGATTGATGCAGACACGAATGCTTTCAACGATTACATGATTGCAATGAAGATGCCGAAGAATTCTGACAAAGAAAAGAAGCTCAGAAATGAAAAGATGCAGGAGGGATTGAAGAAAGCAATTGAAATTCCTCTTAACGTAATGCGATTGTCGGATTCATGCTGGCAATGGATGTTTGAAATGGCGAAGGTAGGAAATTTAAATTCATCAAGTGACCTTGCAGTCGGAGCAAAATGTCTTGAGACAGGAATTTACGGAGCATTTAAAAATGTTGAAATAAATATTCCGCAGATTGAAGATAAGAAATTTAAGAACTCTGTAATTAAAGAAGCGAACGAAATACTTGAGAGAGCAAAAAAAAGTTTTAAAAAAGTTGAAAATATATTAGGGAAGAGGAAATAAATTTATGCCAACAAAAATTACAGTTACAAAAAACGGAAGCTACAGAATCGAAGGCGAAGACATTGAGTTTTACGATGCTAACGGTAGTAAATATGATTTAGCGGGAAGGAAAGTCTTTGCACTTTGCCGCTGCGGTCATAGCAGCAAAAAGCCATTCTGCGACGGCACTCACAAAACATGCGAGTTTGAATCCGATGTAGTTGCTTATGCTTTGGAGCCGAAGAAGAACTGATAAGCATAACAAGGATGATCAAAAAATTAATTTTGATTTCAATAATCCCCTGCGTCTTAATTCTTACAGGATATTTTGGATACAAAAAAATGTATCCGCAAAAAGAAAGACTTGGAATCAATGTGAGTTTCCCAGAGGGTATAAAAACTGATTCTATTATAGTCGATAAATCCCAGCGTAGAATGACTTTGATGAATAGACGTAAAGAAATAAAATCGTACTCAATTTCGCTTGGAAAAAACCCTTCGGGACATAAGATCCAGGAAGGTGATAAGAAAACACCGGAAGGTACATATGTGATAGATAAAAAAAATCCGAACAGTAAATACCATTTTTCACTTCGCATTTCTTATCCAAATGAAAATGATAAATCTTATGCAGAACGTATAGGAGTTTCACCAGGAGGTGATATTATGGTACACGGTTTACCTAACAATATGAATTTCATTGAAGATTATTATCTTAATTCAGACTGGACGGACGGGTGCATTGCAGTTTCAAATAAAGAGATTGAAGAAATTTGGACAGCTGTTGATGAAGGAACACCGATAACTATACTTCCATGAATTATTTTTCCTCTTCGTTTTTGCGACTCTGCGGTTTGCATTAGTGCAATTCGTGAAATTCGTGGCAGAGATTGCTTCGCTTACGCTCGCAATGACGAGTCACTTCAACCACTTCTCAAAAAACTTCCAAATTCTTTTATACTGGTCTAACCAACTTGTTTGCAAACGAAAAGCGTGATTCTCTTTCGGGTAAAACATGATTTCAAAATCTTTTTTATTTTCGATTAGCTTCTGAGTTAATTGAGCTGCTTGCTGAAAGAAAACATTGTCGTCCAGCATTCCGTGCGTTATCAAAAGCGGGACAGATAAATCTTCTGCATAAGTTATCGGCGATGAGATTTTATAATACTCAGCATTGTCATTATTGTATTCGCCCAGCCGTGCAAGAGTGTACCATCTGTTTCCCTTGTAATAAATTTTCCAATCCGAAACTCCGCGCAATGTAACGCCTGCTTTGAAAAATTCAGGATGACGGAACACAGACATTTGCGTGATAAATCCACCGTAGCTTCCTCCGTAGATTCCGACTTTGTTTCTGTCAACCATGCCGAGCTTGTCGAGATAATTTATTCCGCTCATGTAATCTGAAACTTCCCAGTATCCGAGATTGCGATAAGTTTTGTTGCGGAAATCTTTTCCGTAACCCATGCTTCCGCGGAAGTCAATATCGAGAACAATAAATCCCTGCGAAACCAAAAAAGTATTCACCATGAAATTATCCTGATACGGGCTCATGCCATAAGTTATGTTCTGCAGATAACCCGCTCCGTGTGCAAAACAAATCAGCGGATATTTTTTCTTCGGATTAAAATCTTTCGGCTTGTAAACGAAAGCATAGATTGTTGTTCTGTCTTCTTCGTTGCTGTAAGTAATTAATTCCGGAACAACCCAATCAACATTTGTAAACTTAGGTGAGATTGTATTTGTGATTTGCTTGTCTCTGTAATCCTGAAGATTCAAATAATGAAGCTCAGCCGGTTTATTTATGAAAGATTGTTTGTAAAAAAGATGTGAAGAGTCGCTTGAGATTCTAAGGTCTTCGACGTCACCTTTTTCTGATGTAAGCTGTTTGAGAGTGATGCCGTCAAAATCTGTTTCGTAAATAAAATATTCATAAGGGTGCTCTTTGTTTGCTGAGAAGTAAATTTTTTTATTTTTTGTATCGACTGCGGATTCTGTTATTGTGAAATTTCCATCGGCAATTTTTGTAAAACCGCTTCCGTCAGATTTTATTTTGTGCAGATTATTGTAACCCGAAACTTCCGATTCAAAAATTATTGTTTCGTTGTCAGCGAAAAACGTGCTGTTGCCATGACGCTCATACCATGCTGTATCCGACTCGCTGTACAACTCAGACATTACATTTTTTGTTTTGTCGAAAAGAAAGAGCTTTCGACTGTGTCTGCCGAGTATATCCACATCAAAGAGAATTTTTTTTGTGTCATCGGAATAATCAACGTATTGAGTTGAGTATCTTGTGCTGTCGGGATAACGAAGTTCTTTTGATTTGAGATTGAGCACAGAATCTTTTATAGTGATTTCATGTTCAATCAACTTTACTTTCGAGATTCCTCGTTTCTGTTTGTTGGGTTTAACGTCTTCCTGAGTAAAGTCGGGGAAATAAAGCTCGTCGCGTGTTGAATTATCATAACGAGCCATGACCATGCTTAATTTGCTGTCTGTAAAATTGGAAACAGAAAGTATCTGGTATGAAATTGAATCCGATTCATCTTTTGTTAATTGCAATTCAAGGCTGATGTTCGGCTCGAATCTTTTTATGAAAAAATTCTTTCCGCGTCTGTAAATTGCAAAGCCATCTTTTACCATCGGAGAATATTCGTATTCGTCAGTTTCGGTTAAGCGAACATCTTTTGAAAATGCTTTGGTGTTTACAAAATCTTTTGAGATATAAAGGTCGCCACCGGTGATGTAAAGTATATCTTTGTCGTTGAATAAAATATATTCAGAAGCATCAATCAGGGAATCAGGATATTTATACGTTTCACTTGTGAGGTAATTAAATTCGAATAAGTTGAGTGAGATGTTGTAATCATCGTCAGCGTAGAAATAAATTTTATTTGCAGATGAAGAAATAAATTTTAATGAAGGACGCGGGTTGATAATAGCAGTGTCCTGAAAGATGTAATCGAGAGTAATTTCTTGAGAGAATGTTGGGAGGCAGAAGGCAAAAAGCAGAAGTGAAACGTAAAACGTGAAACTTGAAATGAGATACTTTATATAATTCGTAATTCTCAATTCGTAATTCGAAATTAAAAATGAAGCTCCTCAAGCTTTTCTCTTTCACGAATCAAATATTTTTTGTCTCCGTCAACCAAAACTTCCGCAGGACGTAAGCGTGCGTTGTAGTTGGATGAGAGCGTATAGCCGTATGCTCCGGTTGTCATTATTGCAAAGACATCTCCACGTTCGAGTTTTTGCAGTTTCCTTTTTGTTGCAAGGAAGTCGGAAGTTTCGCAGACAGGTCCAACAACGTCAACAGTTTCATAACCGGTGTCTTTCAAGTTGCATGGAACTATCTGGTGATACGCCTGATACAAACACGGACGCATTAAGTCATTCATCCCCGTGTCGGTGATAATAAATTTTTTAAGCTCGCCCTGTTTGGTGAATAAAACTTTTCCGGCAAGAATTCCTGCGTTTGCAACTAACGCTCTTCCGGGTTCGATTACTAATTTTTTATCAAGCCGGCTGAGTATCCCGATTACCGAGCTGATATGTTCGCCGAGTGATGCATAAGATTTTATTTCATCTTCTTCGATGGGAATATAGCGGTGAGTTAAAATATTTTTATACTGAACACCGAATCCTCCGCCGAAATTCAAATAGCGGATATTAATATTCATCTCCTGAACCTGCTTGATTAGTTTACCCAGATATTCAACAGTTTCAACATACGGGTCAACGTCAGTTATCTGTGAGCCCAGATGCGAATGCAACCCTATGATATCGATGTTGGGAATAGTTCTTGCTTCTTTGAACACATTTAATATTTCTTTACTCTCTATTCCGAATTTATTTTCTTTCATCCCGGTTGTGATGTAAGGGTGTGTCTTCGCATCGATGTCCGGGTTTACGCGGATTGAAATTCTTGCAATTACTCCAAGGTGATGAGCAATTTCGGAAATCACTTTTATTTCCTGCAGCGACTCAACAGTGAAATTGAAAATATTTTCTTTGAGAGCGTATTCAATTTCATCATCACGTTTCCCGACTCCCGTAAATGTTATTTTATTTCTCAGATAGCCGAACTTGAGTGCAAGATACAATTCACCGACTGATGCTATCTCAGCACCTGCACCTTCTTTGGCGACAAGCTGCAGAATTTCCGGATTCGAATTTGCTTTTATTGCATAGCAGTTTATGTAATCAAGCTTTGAGTTCACTAACGGTTGATTGATTTCACGGTAGTTCTTCAGGATTTGATTCTTGCTGTATATATAGAGCGGTGTGCCGAACTCTTTTGCAAGGTCTTCGACTAAAAAGTTTTCGGCATAGAGTTTATTCTCTTTGATGTAAAAGTTGTTCATAAATTTTATTGTTTGAAAGAGCACAAAAATATTTCTTATTGAATAATAAATAAATGACAAACAGCAAAGTTGATTTTGTTTTTTTGACATCGTATTCAAAGATTGTTTTAAGTGCAGAAATAATTTCTTCACTTTATTTAAGCGGCATGTTATTTATTTTTGAAAACAAATTTAAAATTAATGAACGGCTCAAACGGACAAACTATGCAAAGCTTATTCGCTCTCACAACTAAGCTGATTGATTACGCTGGACTTTTCCCTCCGGCAAAATTAAATCTTGCCCAGGCATTCAACAATTATCTTATGTACAGAATGGGAAATTACCGGTGGATGCTGAATAAGTTTTTAATCACTTCAAAACAATTACCGGTGTTGACCAAGCTGATGTCAAAAATGGACACTGTTGATGACGGTTTCCCGGTTCCATTTTCAATAATCGGTTCAGGCGGTAATGATGAAAAATCTTTTTTGAAAAATCTTAAGAGCGACATTAAGCTCATCAATGATTTCCGCAAAGCAAATTCGCAGAGCAGTTCGGTTAATACTTTTGAAGTTCGTTTACCGGAAAAAATTCTTGAAGAAACATCCGTAAGCTCAATAGTTGAACTGATGAGTGAAGTTTCTGATGAATTCATTTACTCATCTGAAAATGAAATGATGGTTTTCTATGAAGCAAGCTCGAAAAATAATTTCAATGACGTTGTAACAAACGTTGCAGAAGCTGTTTCCAATTTGAACGGCATGGCTGGGTTCAAGCTGAGAACAGGCGGAACTGAGCCATCTGCATTCCCTACGCCGGAAGAAGTTGCTTATGCAATCATTGCTTGCTGCGAATATTCGATTCCGATGAAATGCACAGCAGGGCTTCATCATCCTATCAGACACTTCAATGAAAAAGAAAAAGTGAACATGCACGGATTCTTAAATGTATTCTGCGGCGGAATTCTTGCTCACACATGCGACCTCGATGAGCATGAGCTCGCACAAGTTTTAAACGATGATAATGCCGGAAGCTTTGAATTCGCTGATGACGAGTTTGTGTGGAAAGATTATGATGTATCAAACCGTGAAATAAAAGATGCACGTGATAATCTCATGATTTCTTTCGGAAGCTGCAGCTTCGATGAACCCATCAGTGATTTGAAAACTTTAGAGTTACTATAATTTATGTTAAAATCTTTTATTGAAATTTCTCCCGACTCACATTTCCCGATTCAAAATCTTCCCTACGGAGTTTTTAAATTAAGGTCCGGCAGCGATGCATGTGTCGGAGTCGCAATTGGTAATTATGTTCTCGACCTTTCTGTTCTTGAAGAAAAAGGTTTGTTCAAAAAAACAAATCTTGGTGATAAGATTGTTTTCAACAGAGCATCACTGAATGAATTCATGAAACAGGGAAGAGAAACGTGGAAACAAGTCCGAACAATTTTGCAAACAATCCTAAGCGATGAAAATCCTTTGCTGAGAGATGATGAAGACCTTCGCCGTATTTCACTGATACCGATTGAAGATGTTGTGATGTGTTTACCTGTGGAGATTGGCGACTACACGGATTTTTATTCTTCAAAGGAACACGCAACGAATGTGGGAACTATGTTTCGCGGAAAAGAAAATGCGTTGATACCGAACTGGCTTCACATTCCGATTGCGTATCACGGAAGAGCAAGCTCTGTTATAATCAGCGGAACGGATGTGATTCGACCGAAAGGACAAACAAAATCTCCGACAGATGAATTGCCGAAATTTGGTGCGTGCAAGAATCTTGATTTCGAATTAGAGATGGGATTTTTCATAGGGCAGGGAAATAAATTAGGCGAGCCGATTTCAATCGAAAAAACTTTCGACCATATCTTCGGGATGGTTTTGGTTAATGACTGGAGTGCACGAGATATCCAAACATGGGAATATCAGCCGCTCGGTCCTTTCCTTGCGAAAAATTTTGCTACTTCGATTTCTCCATGGGTTGTTACAATGGAAGCACTCGAACCATTTAGAGTTGCTCAACCCAAACAGGAACCTGAACCGCTTCCTTACCTTCAATCGAAAGGTGATTGGAATTATGATATCAATCTTGAAGTCAGCTTGGTAATAGAAAAACTTTCCGAGCCGTTTGTAATTTCTAAAACTAATTTCAAGTATATGTATTGGAGCATCTGCCAGCAGCTTGCACATCACACCGTGAACGGATGCAATACAAAGACAGGAGATATGATGGCTTCCGGAACAATCAGCGGTCCTACAAAAGATTCTTATGGCTCAATGCTTGAGCTAACATGGAGAGGCGAGAATCCAATCAAGCTTCCAAGCGGTGAAGAAAGAAAATTTTTGAATGACGGAGATACAGTGACGATGTCCGGCTATTGCCAAGGTGATGGATACAGAGTTGGTTTTGGGGAAGTGAAAGGAAAAATTTTACCTTCTGTTTAATTGAATCCCGCTGAACAACACATCGAAGTAAAACGCACGGCACGTTACTTTACTCTTGGTGAGTTGGATGAAAAAACAAAAAGCATCTGGATTTTAATTCACGGACATAAACAGCTAGCAAAAGATTTTATTTTAAATTTCAGCGAGCTTGCAGAAAAAAATAATTTTCTAATTGCTCCCGAAGGATTAATGCGTTTGTATATCAAAGGTGATTACGGCGACGTTGGTGCATCGTGGATGACCAAAGAGGACAGGGAAAGCGATATAAACGACTACGTGAATTATCTCGATGAGCTTTTCGAAAAAGAAATTGCTCCTCATCTTAATCAGAATATTAAAGTGAATACTCTCGGATTTTCACAGGGTGCTGCAACTCTCTCACGATGGCTTGCACTTGGTAAAACCCCAGACTTAAGTCTGGGGTTAATTAAAGCTGTGTTCTGGTGCGGAAGCGTTGCACATGATTTGGATTTCTCCAAGTCAGAGAATTTTAAAGACATAGAAATTCATCAGGTGTTCGGAAGCAATGACCCGTACTTTCCCAAAAAATTTTTGGAAAAGCAGGTGAGCATTTTAAAACAAGCAAACCTGAATCCAAAGACTTTCATTTTTGAAGGCGGACACGAAGTGAGTGTGAAGCTGATGAGAGAAGCGGGTGTACTCTGAACTGACTTACCAAAATCATTTTCTTTGTCTCTGTGTAAAACAAAAGGGACCTGATGCCCCTTAATTGTTTATAATATTTTCTAATGAATATTTATTTCACCAAAATCATCTTTTTCACATCGGTAAAATCACCTGCACTAATCTTATAGAAATAAACTCCGCTTGCAAGACGTCTGTTGTAAGTATCAAACGTAACTTTATGAGTGCCTGCCTGCCTGGTTTCGTTAACCAGAGTTTGAATTTCTCTGCCTGATGTGTCGTAAATTTTCAGGATGACGTGGGTTGAATTTCGAAGTGAAAAAGTTATGTCGGTGGATGGATTAAAGGGGTTGGGATAATTTTGTGAGAGCTGGTAATCACGGTGTTCTTTTTCTTTGCCCGGCATCGACTGCTGAGGAACAATCAGAGGTAAGGTTTGGAATTGCTGGTAAAGAATATTCAACAATTGCTGGTCAGTTGCAGCAAATAATTGTCTTAATGCAGAAGCATAAATTTGACGGTAATCGTATTGATGTATCAGATTGCCGTTTACAATATTAACCAAATCAGGATTGTTGCCATACATTCCGCCATTGACAAGATTACCAAATAATAACATAGGTGCTGCAGTTCCATGGTCTGTGCCTACACTTCCGTTTTCAGCAACCCGTCTTCCGAATTCAGATAAAGTTACACCTACAACACGTCCTGCGATATTATTTAAAACACAATCTGTATAAAAAGCATTTATCGCCTGGCTTACTCTTGTCCACAGAGTATTGTGTCCCGGCAATTGCTGAGTATGCGTATCGAAGCCGCCGATAGTAACAACATATAATCGTGTTTCCAAACCGCCGTCGATTAATCTTGCAACAATTTTTAACTGGTCGGCAAGTGAATTGTTAGGCGGATAGTTTGCAAGATTCTGTCCGTTGCCGGCAGCGTTCTTGACACGGGTTGCGTACTGCAAAGCATTTGCAGCGGTCTCTCGTGCAAACTTTACCTCAGGACCTGCGAGAGTTTTCAGCTCATCCTGTCCAAATCCGCTTGAGCCCTGAACCAAAGTCCAGAATTGATTCGGGTCCTGGAAAGTTAATGACATATCACCGACCTGTGACATCAAAGACAATGATGCACTCAGACCTATTTGAATTGCCATTGGGTCCGGCGGAAGTGTGTTCGGGTAGTTTGGATATTCTTCGCGTAAATATCTTCCCAGCCATCCTGTTTCAAAGTATTGATTTGAGTTGGAAGCTGTATGCCATATATCTGTTGCCCTGAAGTGAGAAAAGCTCGGATTAGAATATCCGACTCCCTGAACAATTGCAAGCTTGCCATCGACAAAAAGATTTTTTAAGTCAGTCATTGCCGGATGCATTCCCATGTTTGTGTTCGGGAGTGATAAAACCTGACCTTGTGGAATTGCAATAAGAGGTCTTCGTGTATAATACATTGTATCCTGATAGGGTATGACAGTATTCAGCCCATCATTGCCTCCGAGAAGCTGAATCACAACCAAAACTTTGTCAGTTTCAATAAGCGGGTCAATGAGTTTTTGTATGACCGAATTCAATCCCAATGCTTTAAGAGGGATGTTGTTGAATGTCAAAGATGCACCGGCTGCGGTTACACCTAAAGTTTGTATAAAATTTCTGCGGTTCATTTTACGCTCCTTTGTTTGAGCTAAAAATTTTTAGGTTAATTGAAATTCGGCTAAGTATATCAACCCCTTCAAAAATTTCCTGACACGTGATGCGGCAAGCGGGTCGTTGATATTCCAGTTCTGGATTGTTGTCCCATCCAGCAATAATTCAAGCAAATATAGTTTTTGCCGGGGTGTCGGCTTTAACCTGAGCAAATGCTGTGACATATCATCCACAAGAAGTGATGCATCGTTCGGTGATGGAAATGATTGAGCAAACGCAAGTGCATCTACCTGGAAGCCGGTTGGTTGTCCGTTTTTTTGTAATCCGGTTATTACGCTTTCAGAAAATGCATTTCGTGTTGGGATTGCAAGAGTGCTGAGCCATTGACGGTATCCAACCCATCCCTGAACATTCGGGGGCTCAAGAATATATTGTCCGGCACTGCTTGAATTTGTAATTAAATAATTTATGCGTGTGTTAATTACCGAAGGGTCAAAATAAATGTTCATTTGCTTAATAGCACCCATCATCAGGTCAAGAGGAGATTTAATTATTGAACTGACTACGTTTTCAGAAAAGAACAGGTTGCTTTTCAGAATTGTTTTGAGGACCGGAGTAAGTTCATAATTGCTGCTTCTGAAAATATTTCCAAGAGCAGTTATGATTGGTGCAGCATCAGCCATATTTTCTTTTTGGTTAACAAAGAATTTATAAAGCTTGCTACAGATAAAAGGAGCACAAACATTCTGGTTGAAAATAATATTTACAAAATCTTCATCATTGAAATTACCGGTTTGTCCAAGAATCGTTTTGTTGCCGTAGTCATGCCTTGATGGAACAAGTATTGAACCTAATCCATTCAGAATCCAGCCGGTCAATGCGCGTGAACCTTCACGAATATCCGTTTCGGTATAATTTCCAATTCCAAGGGTGAACAGTTCCATCAACTCGCGTCCATAGTTTTCATTCGGATTGCCTACTACATTATAACGACCATCGAGATAAATCAGCATTGCCGGGTCACGGGTAATGGACTTGGCGAAATCTTTTAAGTTGCCAAGAGCATACTGGCGAATAAGTGCGTTCTGAATATACATATATTGCGGAATGATAACGGTTATACCCTCTGAAACAAAATGATTGTGCCAGAACAAACACATCTTCTCACGGATGGAAATCGGCTGTTCATAGAACAAGCGAACCCACCACGTTCTTAGCTGTGCCATTCGTGTTGAATTAAAAGGAGAGTTAAAATCAGGAGCTTCAGTAACCCATGAGCCCGGCGGGTCTGGAATAGCATACGGCTGGAAAAGATAATCAACCGCTTGGGACGGACTCATTGCAAGAATGAAATTAATATCCGAAACTTTCGCTCCGAAAGTTGTTCTGTTTAAAAGATGGGCGGCTAAACGTTTATCCCATGGACGAGTAGGAGAAGGAATATAGGGGTCAAGCAACCCGGCGACTGATGTTTCCATATCAGTGATATTTAAGTTCTTGAGTTATGCTAAAATAATACATTTCGATTTTAAATAACAACCTAATTATAAGATTTATTTTATCAAGACCATTTTCTTCGTGTCGGTGAATTCACCGGCTTGAAGCTTGTAAAAATAAACTCCGCTTGAAAAATTACTCCCATCAAACTCAACTTCATGATTTCCTGATTCTATTTTTGAATTGACAAGTGTTACAACTTCTCTTCCGAGTGCATCAAAAACTTTTATTTGAACATAACTCGTAATTCGTAATTCGTAATTGATAATTGTTTTAGGGTTGAACGGATTCGGAAAATTCTGTGCAAGCTCAAACCTGAAAGGAGATTCGTTTTGGTTATTGATTCCAACCATCGGAATTAATCTCAACCCCCACATATAAACTCTTCCTGAATCAGTTATTGCGGCATTGTCTGTAACGGATAACCTCACATATCCGTTTTGGTTAGAAAACATAATTCCAGATAAAGCAACCTGAGGTTTAATTCTCATAGAAAAAGGCACAAGAGATGTACTGATTGTGCTATCGGCTGCAACATCCGTAAAAAAAGTCATCATGTCGTTTGATGTTCCGCCAAGAGCAGCAGATAAATTCACAGAGCTTCCAGTTGTGTTACGAAGATTAACGGTAAGGTCTCCAACATTTGTATGACCGATTAAAACAATTGCCTGAACCAAATACGTGTTGACCGGTAATGAGGATACATTAATTGAATCTCTGACTGTCGTTCCGTTGGGAATACTAAAAGTTCTTCCATAAGGAGAAAATACATTGAAAGGATTTCCAAAATCTACCGGAGAAATTCTAATCAACGGTGCTTCATGCATTCCACCTGCTCCTGCTGTGTTGTTTAACCTTTCGAAATAAACTGTTGAACGGGGGAAAAGAACCAAAGTGTTATTTATATTATCACGTGTGTTACCTTCAAATCCAAAACATGCCTGAAGAGTTGTGGGCATATTCAGATTATCCAAACTTGTATAAAGATATTGCTGAATTTCCTGCTGTGATTTTGCGTAACGGCTGATTCGAATTTCATCCAACAAACCGTAATGATATTCTCCGAATAAAGTCCTGCCGATATAAACTGAATCATTGTTGACAGGTGTAATATTTCCGGGCGAAGACAAAAAGGTAGCATCAAGAATACCATTTACAAAAATCTGCATCAATCCTGTTGAAGCACGATACGTTGCAGCGATGTGTGTCCACGTTTTAATTGGAATCGGGTTTGCGCTCTGTAAAAATTTTGCTCCCGAGTTTAGTATTAATGCCGGAGAGTTGGACGGCGAGCTTGAAATCGAAAGGATGTAGCTGTAACCACTTGTTCCTTTGCTGATAATAGTCTGGGGCTGTGCCCTGTAAGCATCGATATAAACCCATGCCTCCAAAGTCAAAGCAGTATCTCCATCATAAACGCTGTTTGTAAAATCGGCACCGGTAAGCCAGTTGCCGCCGAAACGCATATAAAAATTACTTTGTCCTCTGTATTGATTCGGATTGAATGAGTTATTGATAAAAACTGCTCCGTTCATGGGCGTAAAATTATTAGCAGTACCAACACCTTCATTTCCATCTCCGTCGAATGACCATGCAGCAACAAGTGCGGCATACCGAGATGAAGAGAATTTGGAGATGTCTGTTATTCCATTCATACGGATTGGAATTCCGCGGTCATTGGCAATAAATCCTGCAGCACGGAATGTTTTGTAAATTCTTAAATCATCAATATATCCTCTGAACGAATTCGCACTTGAACCGGGAAGATATTGACTGCCCAATCGAAGGGGGTCTGTTGTGTTTGATATAGCCGGAACATTCACAAAAAAATTCTGAATAAGCGTTCCGTTGATATAAAAGCGGATTGTATCATTGTTAGGAAAAGCATTCTGAAATGTTACTGCGAAGTGAGTCCAGTTATTGAGAGCAACTCTTGTGGCAGCAGTTTGAATGAACGAATAATTTATACCGTTCAAATTTAAAAGAAGCTTTCCTGCATGACCGGGATTTGCCGACGAGCCCTGAATCATTAAAGCATAGCCGTCACTGTTTCCGGGATTCACTGTGCTGAGAATTGTCTTGTTGAAGCCGTTTGTATCCTGTGTGTAAACCCATCCTTCAAATGTAAAGTTTGAATCGATAATTATTTCGCTTTGAGATGGCGTTGTCATGTAATCATCAACACCGTCGAATGATGCGAACTGGTTAAAATAATATTGAGCCGAAGAAGCCGATACTAAAATTAATAAGCAAAAAAACTGTGTAAGCTTTTTCATGTTTAATGAATTGATTCGGATTTTAAAATCATTTTATTAAAATCATTTTTCTTGTGTCTGAGAAAGTTCCGGAAACAAGCTTATAATAATACACTCCGCTTGCAAACTTATCCGCTGACCAATCCGTTTCGTAAGTTCCCGGATTCAATTGCTCATTAACAAGTGTTGCAACTTCTCTCCCGAGAACATCAAACACTTTTATTTGGATGGACAGGTCTCGACCTGTCCGTACGGGAATTGAAAACTGAATCTTTGTTGTTGGGTTAAAAGGGTTCGGATAGTTCTGACTCAGAGAAAATTCTTTCGGAACTTTGTTTCCAATCGGCGTAATTCCGATTGCAGAATGATTGCCTATGAACATATCATCTATGTTGCACCACAATGCATTTTGAACCGGAAGATAATATCTGAAGGCAATGTAAATTCTCTGTCCTGCAAATGAACTGAGATTATATTTATGCTGTGTCCATACATTGTTGTTCAACGGAATTCCCGCCGAATCGTTGCTCTTAAGTGTTGCAAGCTTTGTAATTGTTGAGTTAGGAGTTTGTGCAGAGTTAACCCAAACCTGAACTGAATCGAGGTATGGAGCAATTCCGGGTGTGCTTCCAATCAGCATCCACCAGATTAAGCTGTCACCGGTTTGAATTCGCAAGCTGTCTGTCCACACCCAGTCATCGTTGAGTTTGTTTCCGCCGGTTCCGGCAAGCCAGCAGATGTGGAGTGATTTTCTGCTGTTATGTGCACGCGGACGATTGATGTTCGGATTTCCACCCATTACCTGGATTGTATCACGCACAGCCCATCCCTGTGAAGGATTATTTTGGTCGACGTCAAGCTTTCGCCAGCCCGAAGGCAAGCTGTCGTTATTTTGAAAAGTTATGTTTTCGAAGTCGGATTGGAAAAGAATCCGCTGGGATGAAGAATATTGTGAGAATAAAATTACGCCGAATAGAATCGGTAAAAGTTTCCTCATAACTTGCTTTGATTGATTAGAACAAATATAAAGAGAAGTTTATATAAGGAGCAAGCAAAAAAGATGAAGAAGAAAAAAAATTAATCGTAGCTTTCAAACTTAATTACTTTTTTATCGTAACCCATTTCTGCAAGACGCTTGCGTGCTTCGTTGAGCATTTCGTTCCATCCGCATAAATAAAAATATCCGGAATGTTTGTCAGAAAAAAGCTCCTCGTAGATTTGATGAACGTAACCTTTGCGTCCGCTCCAGTTTTGTTCGCGGGAGAGAGTCGGAATGAATTTGAACTCAGGATGCTGAGCGGTAACATCTTCCATTTCTTTTCGATACAAAATATCTTTTTCATATCTCGTTCCGAAAGCCATGTAAATATTTTTGTGCGGAACGTTTTTGCTGATGATATCAAAGAGCATCGAACGGAACGGAGCAATGCCGACTCCCGTGCAGATGAAACATAAATCCGAGTCGAGATTTTGCGGTAAACCAAACTTGCCAATCGGCTTTGATGATGGAATGATTGAACCAGGCTTAAGATTTTCCCACATCCACGGAGTGCCGAGACCTTTCGGGTTCAAAACTATTACAAGCTCAAATTTATTGTCGCCAACAGGAGGTGATGCAATTGAATAGCTTCGATGTTTTATTTTTGCGTCTAAGGGCATGTTAAGCATAACAAACTGTCCCGCCCTGAAATTGAAATCAACATCAGCCGGTGCTTCGAAGAAAAAACGTTTTACATCACTTGTTTCGTCAATGATGTTTGTAACTGTGCAATCGTAAAATTGGTAAGCCAAAAGTTAAATTATAAAATTTATAAAGCCTGCCCTCACGAAAGTGTGGGTAAAAATTCAAGCGGCAAGTTACGAATCACTGATTCAAATTAAAATTTCAATTTACAGTGTGAAACATTATTTTAGATGAAGTGAAAAAGATACTTCTAATATCATTTTATGTAATCGCTGCTGCATCTTATTCACAGCTGCCGAATTACAATATGTATTTTCTTGCAAACCTCAACGAGCACATCACTAATGATACATACTCTGGCTGCTGGGGTTATGTTGCTCCAAACGGCAGAGAGTATGCAATTCTTGGAACGCACTTGGGCACTGCATTTATTGACATAACAGATTCATCAAGCATACATGAAGTTGATTTTGCTCCAACACCTGTTCAGGGTTCGGGAAATCACTGGCGTGAAATTACTGTCTATTCACATTATGCTTATGTTGTTACCGAGCAGGATAATTGCGGAATCGAAATTTTCGATTTGCAGTATCTTCCCGATTCAGTTCATCTCGTCAGAAGATTTGTGCCGGCAGGTTATATCGGAGCACACACAATTTCTGTGTCGGGTGCATACTTATATATCAATGGTTCAAATCTCGGCGGGGGTGTAACGATTTTCGATTTAACTGTCAACCCGGAATTGCCGGTTCAAAGAGGTTCTTTGAACACACATTACGTTCACGACTGCAGAGTTGTGAGAGATACAATCTGGGCTGCTTGCCTGAATAACGGAATCAGAATTATTAACGCAGTAAACAAAGACAACCTACAATTTATAACTTCGTTTTTTACGCCGCCGCATAATGCTACGCACAACTGTGCATTAACTTCTGACAGAAGATATATTTTTACGACAGATGAAACAGGTGCACCAACACCGGGACCGCTGAAAATTTTTAACATTCAGAATTTAAGCAACATTCTTTTCGTAGCTGAATGGAGACCAACAAACATTACAACTTCGCAAGTCCACAACGTTGAAATATTCGGAGATACCGCTGTCATCGCTCACCGCTCTGCAGGAGTAAGAGTTCTGAAGATTTCGAATCCTCTTGTTCCGGTTGAAATTGCCTGGTACGATACATACCCTCAGAATAATAATAACGGATTTATCGGGACATGGGGTGTTTACATGTTTCCTTCAAGGAAAGTAATCTGCTCTAATAAAGAAACAGGGCTTTGGGTTTTAAAAATCGGCGGACCGGTTGGTATTAATCCAATCTCCTCTGAAATCCCCAAAGAATTTTCCTTGAGCCAGAATTATCCGAATCCTTTTAACCCAATAACACATTTCGAATTTCGGATTGCTGATTTCGGATTTGTGAAAATAAGTGTGTATGATGTTCTTGGAAGAGAAATTTTGGTTCTAGTAAATGAAAAACTGAAGCCCGGAACGTATGAAGCAACCTTCAACGGAAGCAATCTTGCAAGCGGAGTTTATTTTTATAAAATGATTACCGCTGATTTTGCGGATTCAAAAAAAATGGTATTAATAAAATAAGCCATCCAATAAATTCATATCGGTTGAATTAAATCACCAAGCAGATTATTTTCGTAAACACATTTCAAATGTCCCGACAAATTTTAGGACATAAAATTTGTCGGGATGATTTTTTTAATTTACTCCCACTTTCGTGAGGGCAAGCTTTCTAAGTTACAATTGGACATCAACAAAGAATTAAATCCTGCACAACGCGAAGCAGTTGAAAACATCGAAGGACCATGCATGATTGTTGCCGGTGCAGGCAGCGGAAAGACACGGGTTCTTACTTACAAAATTGCATACCTGATTGAATCGGGAATAAGCCCGTTTGAAATTCTTGCACTGACATTCACAAACAAAGCTGCCAACGAAATGAAGGAAAGAATTTACAAGCTCATCGGAAATTCTGCAGGACATATTTGGATGGGAACGTTTCATTCTGTCTTTGCGAGAATCCTTCGCCATGAAGCTCATCTCATCGGCTTCGACAGAAATTTTTCAATCTACGACGACGACGACAGTGTGAAGCAAATCGAGGAAACTATGAAACAACTTGGTTACATGACGGACAATCCGAAACCAAAGACGGTGAGCAATATGATTGGCGGATTGAAAAATAAAATGATAATGCCTGATGAATTTGTTTCAACCGCAGCAATGCCGATTGAAAAGCTTGTGTCGAATGTTTACACTGCTTACCAGCAAAAATTATTGCGGAACAATGCGATGGATTTTGACGACCTGCTGATTAACCCGATTGTTCTTTTCAAATCAAACAAAGAAGTTCTTGAAAAATATCAGAGCAGGTTTAAATTTATTTTGGTTGACGAATATCAGGATACGAACAAAGCTCAATACGAAATAGTGAAGCTTCTTTCACAACCGGAAGGAAATATTTCTGTTGTCGGCGATGATGCACAAAGCATTTACAGATGGCGGGGAGCAGAAATAGAAAACATTTTAAAGTTTGAATCTGACTTTGAAGGATGTAAAGTTTTAAAGCTGGAGCAGAATTACCGCTCGACGAAAAAAATTCTTTCGCTTGCCGATGAAGTAATTAAAAACAATAAGCGGCAAATCAAGAAAACTTTGTTCACAATCAACAATGACGGAGATGATGTAACTCTCAACGAAGCAATGACGGACCGAGATGAAGCGTTGCTCATCATCAAGAACACGATGAAAGAGCTTACTTCGCTGAAGCTGAACTTCAAAGATGTTGTGGTCCTTTACAGAACAAATGCCCAGTCACGGGTGATTGAAGATGCACTCAGAACGAATTCGATTCCCTATATTATAGTAGGCGGCGTGAAATTCTATCAAAGAAAAGAAATTAAAGACGTTCTTGCTTACCTCAAGCTTCTGGTGAATTCAAAAGATGATGAAGCGATGACAAGAATTCTGAAGCTTCGCGAAGGAATCGGTGAGCAGACGATTGATAAGATTAAAAATATGTCGGGTGAAAATAATGTGCCGATGTATGAATCCCTGAGCAAATTAATTTCAGAAGTTGATGAGCAAAACAAAAAGTTGAACAGAATAGAATCGGAGCTTTCAAAAGTTTATTCGCTGCTTGAAAAATACAAGCACGTCAGAAATGATTTATCTCCCGGCGAGCTTGCGGGAAGTATTGTCGATGAGCTTGGCATCATCAAAAATTATAAGATTGAAGGAACTGATGAAGCATTCGACAGAATGAACAACGTCCAGGAATTGCTTTCGGGAATTTCTGAATACGCCGACACAACTGAGAATCCGACACTCGAAGGTTTTCTGCAGGAAGTGAGTTTGGTTACCGACCTCGATAATCTAGACGATAAAAAAAATGCAGTGACACTGATGACGATTCATTCTGCGAAAGGATTGGAATTTCCGATTGTGTTTATCACCGGACTTGAAGACGGAATTTTTCCTTTGTCGAGCTCATCGCTTTCTCTGGAAGAGATGGAAGAAGAAAGAAGATTGTTTTATGTTGCAATCACACGTGCGATGAACAAGCTTTACATTTCTTATGCTTTGCAGCGTTACAGGTTCGGCTCGATGTCTTATCAAATGAAATCAAGATTCCTGAATGAGATTGATTTAACAAAAATAAAATTTAACAAAGCTTATCAGGTTCGTGGAAGTAAACCTAAAACTGCGAGACAGCAGGGAAGCTCGATTCAGTATGAGTTTTATGACAACGGCTCGGGACATGAAAAAGAAATATTCGATGAGTTTTATTCTATTAAAAAAGGAACGGTAGTGTTTCATAATAATTTCGGCAAAGGAAAAGTGATTGACCTTTCCGGAAGGGGTGATTCACGAAAGGCACAAATTCAATTTGACAAAGCGGGTGTGAAAAGCTTAATTTTGAAGTACGCAAATCTTCGTGTAGGATAGTTTTTTCACCACAGAGGACACAGAGATGGAGAGAAGAAAAAAAATAAAATTTATAAACATTTTACCTCAGCGACTTTGCGTCTCTGCTGTAAAAATAAAAATAAAAAAGTTATGACAAAGTGGTTATTAAAAACAGAACCAACAGTTTACTCTTACTCCGATTTGGAGAGAGATAAAAAAACAACATGGGATGGAGTTAAAAGTCCGGGCGGACTTTCCAATATCAAAAAAACTAAAAAGGGTGATGCTGTTTTCATTTATCACACAGGCGAAGAAAAACAAGTTGTCGGGATTGCGGAGATTGTTTCCGACCCTTACGGTGACCCCAAAGCAAACAATCCGAGACTGTATGTTTTTGATTTATCACCGAAGAAAAAACTGAAGAAACCAGTGACACTTGTGCAGGTGAAAGCAGACAAGCGATTCAAAGATTCAAAGTTAGTCAACGAGCCGCGGCTTTCGGTTCAGCCGATGCCTGAAGAGCTTTGGGAAGCAATAATTGAGATGAGTAATAAATAATTTAAATAAATTTATCATGGCAGATACATTTTCATTCGACATAGTTTCGGAAATCAGCTGGCAGGAAGTTGACAATGCAATCAACCAGGCACGTAAAGAAATTTTACAGCGTTATGATTTCAAGGGTTCAAAGAGCTCAATCGATTACAGCCAGAAAGATAAGACTATAACAATCCTTGCTGACGACGATTACAAACTTAAAGCTGTCATCGATATGCTCCAGAATAAATTTGTGAAGCGAAGCATCCCTCTTAAGTCAATGAAGTATAAACCCGCAGAAGAAGCGGGGGGAGGAATGATGCGTCAGTTAATTGAAGTTCAGCAGGGAATCAGCAAAGACAATGCGAAGTTAGTTGTGAAGATTATCAAAGACTCAAAGATTAAAGTTCAGGCGGCGATTCAGGATGAGCAGGTGCGAGTTTCCGGCAGGGATAAAGATGAACTTCAGTCAGCAATAGCTCTTGTAAAAAATGCAACATTGGATTTTGCGGTGCAGTTTGTAAATTATCGTTGACAATTAGTAATTAATAATTAGTAATATGATAGTAAAAAAGTTTTCTAAAACATGTTTCATGTTTTTATTACTAATTACTAATTGCTCATTACTAATTTCACAGAGTAAGCTTGATGTTCTTATTCTTGATGCAGGACACGGCGGAAAAGACCCGGGAACAATCGGTATAAGCGGCGTGAAAGAAAAAGATATTGTGCTTCCGATTACATTACATCTCGGTAATTTAATCCAGCAGAAATTTCCGTTGATGAAAGTTATATACACACGCAGCGGAGATGAATTCCCTGCACTCACTGATAGAACACGAATCGCAAACGAAAATTCCGGAAAGCTTTTTATCAGCATCCATGCTAACTTCAAGAAAAAAGAGGAGACATTAAAGAACGGGTTTGAAATTTATATGCTCAGCAGAGAAAGATTCGGAGAAGCGGTTCAAATCACGATTAGAGAAAATAGAAAGCTGAACATCAACCGAATCGGAAACGACACATTGGACAGTTATATTTTTTCATCACTTGTTCAAAACGGATATGGAAAACTTAACGAATATCTAAGCTCATCAATCGAAATAAATCTTCTCGAGAAAACTCAGCTTGAGTCACGCGGATGTTATCAGGCAGGGTTCTGGGTGATTGTCGCCTCATCGATGCCGGCAGTTCTTGTTGAAACAGGTTATCTCTCAGATGCCAATGACGAAAAATTTCTTTCATCTCCACAGGGACAAAAAATTGTTGCTGAAGCCCTCTTCCATGCCTTTGTAAGCTACAAATATCTTTTCGAAGCATCCAATTAAAAAAAATATTCACCACAGAGAACACAAAGCGACACAGAGATTTCTTAGTGAAGTTTAGTGTCCTTACTGCCTTTGTGGTTCCGGTTTTTTCTTGTTTTCTTGTTTTTAGGGTAACAAGAAGTTATATTTGTATGGTTTAAAGAATCAATTTAAGTCATATGAATAACTCCATAAAAATAATAATCTTAATAAGTTCAATTTTCTGGTTCGCCGGATGTACTAAAAAGAGTGAAGAGAACAAACCCACCATTCAGGTGCTTGCCGATAAAGAAAAAGAATTGAATGACAGGGAAGCAAGAGTAAAACTGAAGGAAGTCGAGCTTGAAGAGCGTGAGAAAAAAATTGTGATGCTTGAGAACGGCATTACGAGAGATACTTCTTCAACAAAGAAACAAACAACGGACACTTCGAAAATGACAAAGAAAGACTCGGTGAAGGCGAATGATAAAAAGCAGACGAAGAAAGAAATTCAGTCGGAGATAACGAAGAAGTTTGAAAATCCTTCCACGACAGTGAAAGATTATTATGAATACATCAAACGCGGAATCACTGAGACAGGAAACTTCGATGCTAACATGAAGAAGGCGAACAAATATTTTCCGTCGCGTTCGGGTGAGAAGCTGAAATCGAGTTACAGGAATGCAAAGTCATTCACGATTCTCGAAGAGCCGAAAGTGCTGAGCCAGAAAGATGACAACGCTACCGTTGTTGCAAAAGTCCAGCAGGTGAACGTTGTTAAAAAAGACGGCACTGATACGGAGGTTACAAAAACCTACACGGTAACTTACAACTTAAAAGCAAACAAAGACGGGCAATGGGTGATTGTGAGCAACGTTGTCAAAGAGTAATGAATAGTGAGTAGTGAATAGTGAATAATTTTGATTAGGAGGAAAGTCCCTGCAGAAAGGCAGGGATTTTTTTTTGTCATAACCTACTATCAACTAAAAACTATTTCCGTTTTTTCAAACCGAAGTAATGATTAACTTCGCATCGATTTTAATCTTAAATATTTAATGAGCATTCTAATTAACAAAAATACACGCGTGCTCGTTCAGGGGATTACCGGCTCGGAAGGTTCTTTTCATACAAAACAAATGCTGGAATACGGAACGAATGTTGTTGCTGGAGTTACGCCGGGAAAAGGCGGAACGAAGTTCGATGACAAAATTCCTGTGTTCAACTCATGCCGTGATGCAGTTGAATCAACCAAAGCAAACGCATCGGTAATTTTTGTGCCGCCTGCTTTTGCATTGGATGCAATCATCGAAGCTGCTGAATCGGGTGTGAAGCTGATTGTCTGCATCACCGAAGGAATCCCGACACGCGACATGCTCAAAGCGAAGGCATATCTTGATAACATGAACGCAAATGGAAATGAAGTGCGGATGATTGGTCCGAATTGTCCGGGAATTATCACGCCGGGCGAATGTAAAATCGGAATCATGCCTGCGTTCATTCATAAAAAAGGACGAGTCGGATTAATTTCACGAAGCGGAACTCTGACTTACGAAGCGGTTGCACAATTAACGGCGGCGGGACTCGGACAATCGACATGCATCGGAATCGGCGGCGACCCGATTATCGGAACGCAGTTCGTTGATGCGATGAAGCTTTTCAACGAGGATAAAAAAACTGATGCAGTTGTGATGATTGGCGAAATCGGAGGCAACGCAGAAGAAACTTGTGCGGCTTATGTTAAGAAACACATGACGAAGCCGGTTGTGGGATTCATTGCGGGAAGAACCGCTCCGCCCGGAAGAAGAATGGGGCATGCGGGTGCAATCATTGCAGGTGGGAAAGGAACTGCCGATGAAAAAATAAGAGTGATGAAGAATGCAGGAATTCTTGTTGCAGAATCACCTGCAGAGCTCGGAAGCACGATGCTGAAAGTGATGGAAAAATTGAACAAGAAGAAAGTTTCAGCTAAAAAATCTTCAAAGAAAAAATAGATGGCAAACTTTACAATCATCAGGTTACAGAACGCACAATTTTATGCTCATCACGGAGTGCATGAAGAAGAACGCACAAGCGGAGGGTTGTTTGAAATCGATGCCGAGCTTACATGCGACGTTACTCAAGCTGAAGCGGAAGATAATTTGAAGAAGACACTCGATTACGAGCAGGCGTATCAATTCATCAAAGAAGTCGTTACTCATTCGAAATATTATTTAATTGAAGCTCTTGCCTCAAGAATTTCTATGAAGCTGCTCGAAAATTTTTCTGTTGTTCAGAAAGTAACAATCCGCGTCCGCAAGCCGAATCCTCCGCTTGGAGGAATGGTTCACCATGTTGAAGTGGAGCACACAGAATACAGGCATTCCTGAAATTCATGTACGAGTTAGTTTTCCTTGGATTAGGTTCAAACCGCGGAAACAGATTCTCACAATTAATAAAAGCAACTAAGAAACTCACAAGCATTTCGGATTTAGATTTCATCGCTGTTTCTTCCGTCTATGAAACCGAGCCGTGGGGCTTCATTAAGCAAAAAAATTTTTTGAATTGTGTTTTTGTTTGCTTGTGGAAGAAAAATCCGACTGAGCTTTTGAGATTTATTAAAAAATCAGAGGATGAGCTTGGCAGAACGAAATGTGAAAAATGGAAAGAGCGTGAGATTGACATTGATGTTCTGTTTTTCGGGAACAAAATAATCCGCAAAAAAGATTTCACAGTACCTCATAAAAATCTTCACGAAAGAAATTTTGTTTTGAAACCTCTCACTGAAATTGCACCAACATTAATTCACCCTGTTTTTAAAAAGACGATAAGTTATCTTTATAAACACTCGAAGGATAATTGCAAAGTTACACTCTGCAAAAAGACAATTCTCTTTTAGTCATTGAACAATCCCAACTACATAGCAATTGAAGGCGTGATTGGAGCAGGTAAAACCTCGCTTGCCACCAAGATTGCCGAGCGTTTAAATGCAAAGCTTATTCTCGAAAAGTTTGAAGAGAATCCTTATCTCGAAAAGTTTTATGAGCAGCCGGATAAATATGCTTTCAGAACACAAATTTATTTTCTGCTGGAAAGATACACTCATCTTGTCGGACTTCTCCAGGAGGATTTGTTCCAGTCCCACATTGTAAGCGATTACATTTTCGAGAAGGACAAAATTTTTGCATACCTGAATCTGAACGACAGCGAACTGAAGCTTTATGAAACTTTAGCATTCACTCTGGATAAAAATATTATCATTCCGGATTTAGTTGTTTATTTGCAGTCATCTGTTGAAAGATTGATGGCAAATATCCGCATGAGAAACAGAGATATTGAAAACCAGATGAGTGAAAGCTACATCGAAGAATTGAATGAAGCTTACAATTATTTTTTCTCGCGTTATAAAAATTCAAAGGTGATGATTGTAAACTGTGACGAAGTAGATTTTGTAAACAGTGACGAGGACTTCGAAGATTTATTCCATGAGATTTGCAAAGAAGACCATCCAGCTACGGAATATTATAATCCAACGCTCAGGAAGAAGGCACAATGAGAATCGTTTTAATTGCGGTTATAATCTACGCAGCATATTTTTTGATGCGATACATTTTCAAAAGAATGAACAATGCTGAGGCATCGTCTAATCAAAGAAAAAAAAGAAACTACGACCCTTCTAATATTCAGGATGCTGACTTTGAAGAAATAAAGAAAGATTAAGACACAATAGTTGAAAGACTTTTTCATCAAGGCACTCCGGTATTTTATTCCTCCCGACACTCTAACCGACGAAGAGAAATCAAGTCTCGAAGTTAAGAATATCCTTATCGTTCTCCGTCACCAAATGGGAGACACACTTTGTGCAACTCCAATGGTTAGTTCATTAAGAAAATTTTATCCGGATGCGAAGATTATTCTTGTTACAAAAGCTTCAACACGCTGGAAAGAAATTTTCAAGCAGAACAATATTGTTGATGAAGTAAAAATTTATGAAAATGGATTTGAGAATTTTGTTAATCTGATAAAAGAGCTTCAGGAAGAGAAGATTGACGTTGCCGTGATTCCTTCAACGGTTGTTTTCTCTGTTACAAATCATTTGATAGCACATTATTCAAAAGCTAAAATCAAGGTCGGAGTTGCATCAATTAATGAAATGGATAATCCCGCTGCATTTATTTTGAATGTTAAAAATCATTTTATGTGGGAGACGAATAAGACACATCAGATTGAACGAAACCTTGAAGTGATTCGTCAATTAAATATCAATCCTCCGGAGACAAGAATCCAGACACAATTAACGGAGGAAGAGAAAAAATACGCAAGTGATTTTATTCGGAATCATTTTGACAGCAGTAAAATACTTGTTGGTTTTCATCCGGGAGCTGCGATTGAAGAAAATGTTTGGTCATTTGAAAATTATGCACGGCTTGCAAACATGCTCGATGAAAAATTCGGTGTAAACATTTTTATATCCGAAGGTCCTGATGATGCAAAATATGTATCTTCGCTTGAATCGTACCTTAAAAGCAAATACCTGCAAATCAATTTTGCCAAACACAAAGGTGAGTTAATGAATAACACAGCTATTATAGAGCACTGTAAATTATTTATTACAAACGATACAGGTGTTATGCACATTGCATCGGGGTTGGATGTCAGCCTGATTGCTTTATTTTGTCCCGGAAAAGCATATCAGTGGGGACCGATCGGAGAAAACAAATTTTCGGTTCAATCAAAAAATAATAATATAGATTCAATTGAAGTCGAGCAAGTGTTTGAAATTTCCTTTAAAATTCTCAACGGAATTTCAACCTAAATTAGTATTGACTTTTCTGAGTTGTGAAGATATATTGCCGTCAACAAAAGAATACACTTATCGATAGATTGTTAAAGGTTTAAACGTTTTTATAAAGTTTCGGCAGATTACCTTTAACAATTTTATTTTTAAACCGGATGTTGAAGGAAATTCATATTCGGTTTTTTTATTATCAAAACAATCTACACAAATAAAATGAAAGCATCATCAATTTATCTTTCATCCATAATCATCTTTTGTTTTGCTGCAAACGTTTTTGCTCAGAAAGATGATACAAAACCAAAAAAAGATACACAACAGAATGACAGGAAAGTTCAGGATGAATTTTCCAAAAGAATTCTGAATGAAGATGCTCTAACTAAAAACAAACAGGATTATTCTGTTGTGAACTCTAACAATGCATTCATTGAAATTGAATTTACGCCTGCATTCTTCAGCGAGTCAAAAATTAATTCTAACGGAAAAGAATTTACATATATAAATTTTTTAAATGGTTTTCCTTCCAACGTAAACAATTTTGGTGATATAGATTTAAAGTCACGCTCGTTTGCTGTTATTGTGCCATCAAATATAAATAATTCGGTAACGATAACCGATATTCAAACGGAAGATGTCTATAATATGGAGCTTTCCCCGATTCCCACTATTAAATACAACGACCCAAACAAGCCCGGATTCGATAATATAGATTGGATATTCACAAAAGACCAATCAAAATATTCACAAAACAAATTTCTTCCGGAAAATCCTGCTTACTTAACAGATGTCGGTCAGGTCAGGCATTTAACAATGGGAACGCTTGCAGTTCACGGCTATCAATATAATCCTGTTACAAAAGTTCTCAGGAAAATTAAAAGCATCAGGGTACGTGTAAACTTCGGACAAGCACCGGTTTACTTAACAAGAAAGCTCAGCTATGCAGAGAATGATTTGCTGAATGGAATTGCACTGAATTCCAACATTGCACTTTACTGGAATACTCCATCATCAAATCAAAATTCGAGTTCAATTCTAACAAGTGCAATGAGCACGGGAGCTTGGTATAAAATTGAAATTAAGGATATCGGCGGCAACGGCAGCAGTGATGGCATGTATAAGCTGACCAAGAGTTTCCTCGAAAGCTCGGGAATGAACTTAAGCGGTGTTGACCCTAGAAAAATTAAAATGTACGGATACGGAGGTGAAAGATTGCCGCGTGACCAAAGTGTCACGAGACCTGTTGACATGCAGGAATTACCAATCTTCATAGAAGGAGAGCAGGACGGAAGCTTTGATGCAAATGACCATGTTTTATTTTATGGAAGAAGCGTGAACAACTGGGTTTATGACACAACAGAAAACAGATACAGACATACACTTAATTTCCAGACCATATCAAATTATTATTGGATTAGAATTCCGGTTGCAAATGACGGCAATGGAACAAGGATGGCTTTAGTGCCTTCTGAGAACAGCAACAACCCGATTGTTCCGGCGTCGTTTACTGAGAAAATTTTTTATGAGCCCGAAATACAAAACCTGATTCTGGAAGGTGATTTATGGCTGAGCCATACCGTCTCTACAGGCGGACAGTTTGTCTGGAATAATACTTTAACAGGGCTGGAATCGGGTTCAGAAATATTTTACAGAATTAAACCGGCAGCAAGATTGGTTTGTGATCCATGTCCGTATTCTCACCAATTCTTTTTGAAAGAAGACCGGTCTAATATGTCCGAAATCACTTTACCAATGAATACAGTCCAACCTGGTTTTGGTGATTGGATTTATACAACTGAAACTTCGTTTACGCTTAATTCAAACCAGCTTACAGGCGGAGAGCAAAGCTCATTGAGAGCGACATATTCGGCTACAACCGGCGATGCTCAAGGCTATCTTGATTATTTTGAAATTCAATACAAGCGAAGATTGAATTCTGCAGTGAGCGATGTTCTTAAATTCGATTCACCGGATGTAAATGGTATTGTCGAATATAATGTGTCTTCTTTTTCGAATAACAATATTAAAGTCTTTGATGCAACTGAGCATTCAAATGTTAAAATAATTCAACCGTTAAGTGTATCGTCAAGTAATGTTCGATTTCAAAAGACACAAGTAACTGACAACTTAAGCAAATTCTTTGTTGTTGGACAGAATGGATTTAAGACCCCCGTTCAGGGAGCAATTTCATCAAGGATTGCTAATCAAAATCTTCACGGTTCATACAACGATGGAGCTGATTTTATTATTATCACACACAGTTCTCTCAATGCAGCAGCGAACCGCCTTAAGCAAAAGCGAGAGGCACCCGGTGTTGGACATCCAAATTATTTAAAGACTTATGTTTTCAATGTTGACCAGATTTATAATGAATTCTCAAGCGGTGTGCTGGATGTTGTTGCAATAAGAGATTTCATAAAATATGTCTATGAAAACTGGACGATAAAGCCGGCATATGTCTGCCTGCTGGGTGACGGTGATTTTGATTATAAAAATATCCTGCAAAACGATGAGAACTGGGTTCCTGCATACGAAGTAACAGACCCGCAGATTAATCAGGTTAATGGATATTGCACCGATGATTTTTATGTTGATATTGCAGGTCCTGACATTCGTCCTGATATTGCAATCGGAAGAATACCTGCACGAGGTCTGGACGAAGCAAATGGATATATGGATAAGATTGATTGCTATGAATCACCTTCAAGTAATGCATACTGGAAAAACAAAATGCTGTTTGTTGCAGATGACGGAAAAACGAATGCAGGTAACGAAGGGGATGTGCATCAAAATCAATGCGAGGAACTTGCTGAAACTAAAGTTCCTCCTTTTATTGAAAAGGAAAAAATTTATATTGTTCACTATCCTACAGTCATAACTTCACAGGGAAGAAGAAAACCAACCTCTAATACAGATATTATTAAGAAATGGAATGCGGGCTGTTTGAACATTCATTATACAGGGCACGGCAGCCCTGATGTATGGGCACATGAATATATTTTAGAGAAAGATGTGATAATGAGCCAATTAAATAATGAATGTAAGTATCCATTTGTATCAATTGCGAGCTGTGACATGTCTAAGTTTGATAATCCAATTTCACAAAGTGCAGGTGAAATATTTATGATAACAGCCAAAAAGGGTGCTATAGGCACCTTAGCTGCAACAAGGCCTGTTTACGGCCAATTGAACCATGCGTTGATGCTTCTTTTATTTAACTTCACATATTTGCCGCGTGAAACATTACTCTACCCTGTCAGGTATGGAACGGGTTTGTTTCAGGCGAAGCAAAACATCGCCTATACACCAAACGAAATGAAGTATGTTTTATTGTGTGACCCGACAGTTAGAAATCAACAGGGACATTACCGCTCGAGAGTTGACAGCATTGCCGGATTAAGCAGTGATACAATGAGGGCACTCAGCAGAATAAAAGTTTACGGCACATTTTTAAATCCCGATTCTACTGTTTGGACAGGTTTCAACGGCAAAATAATTATTAAATTATTCGACCAGCCCAGAACGATTTCTGTTTATGATGGTGAATACCCACTTCCTTATGTTTCCAAGATTAACGGAGGAATAATTTTCTCCGGGACTCAGAATGTCGTTAACGGACAGTGGAAAGTTGAGTTCATAGTACCAAGAGATATATCCTATTTGAACAAAAGAGGCCGCCTGATTAATTATGTTTTTAACACGACACAAACTAGTGGAGTAGGAGTTGATTCTAATTTTATTGTTGGGGGGATTGACCCGAATGCTGCAATCGATTCAGCCGGTCCGCAGATTACTTTGTTCATGAACAGCAGGAATTTCAGAACAGGGGATGTTGTTAACACAAATGCCAAGCTAATTGCCGATTTGTTTGATGAATCAGGAATTAATACAACGGGAACAATAGGGCATAAAATAGAAGCAGTGATTGACAACAATGAATCGCAGAAATACGACCTCACTAATTTTTACAACAGCGACACTTCTTACAAGTATGGCTCACTAGAATATGATTTGAACAACCTTTCTGAAGGAAGGCACAATCTGCGTCTGAGAGCCTGGGATACTTACAACAACTCATCTGAGAATCAGGTTGATTTTGTTGTTTCATCGAGCTCAGTCATGCAGGTTATGAATGTTTTCAATTATCCGAATCCATTCAGTGATAAAACATCATTTACTTTCCAGCATAATTATCCTGACGCAATTGATGTGAAGATTAAAGTTTACACAGTTGCCGGTCGGCTAATTTATGAGATTGAAAAAAATAACATAAACGACAAATTTGTAGTTCTTGACTGGCAGGGAACTGACCAGGACGGAGAAAAGCTCGGTAACGGAATCTACATTTATAAACTAACAGTAAAATCTAAAGACGGGGCTTCTGTAACAAATACAGGCAAGCTCGCAGTATTGAAATAAATAATAAGGAAAATAAAGTGAACAATAAAATCAAAATCGCAGCGATAGTTATCCTTGCTCTGGTGGCAGGAAAAACTTTTTCACAGGGAGAATCGGCAGTTCCGTTTCTTTTAATCGGACCGAATTCCCATAATGCAGGCATGGGAGAAACCGGAGCAGGGTTAGTCAACGATGCTTCTGCTATGTTCTGGAATCCTTCCGGGCTGGCTTTTCAAAAAGGAACTGAAGTAACAATTACACATTCACCATGGTTACCAGGTTTGAACCTTGGAGATTTGTTTTATGATTATCTTAGTGCCAAGCATTATGTTAAAAAACTGAATGGTACAATTGGAGTAAGCATAACTTATCTTAACATTGGCACAATCATTACAACAAATGAATTTGGTGTAGAGACTGGAAAATACCAGGCTTTCGACGGAGCACTTGCACTCGGCTATGGAACTAAAGTTACAAAAGACCTTGGTGTAGGTGGTGTGATAAGATTTATTTACAGCAAGCTTGCGGTTGGAAGAGTCGGGAATGAACAGGGCTCCGGTAAAGCTTACAGCTTAAGCTTTGACATTTCAACTTTATGGAAACCTACAAAGACAAAAATAAAATTTATAGACAACCATCTTGGAATCGGTTTGAACTTCTCAAATCTTGGACCAAAAGTAACTTACATCGATGATAAACAAGCTGACCCATTACCCACACTCCTACGACTTGGATTTGCTTATGATATTTATAAAAGTGAGTTCAACAACCTGACTATGACGGCTGATTTTGCAAAGCTCATAGTTAAAAGAAGAGAAGGTGGTGTCTCAGACCCTCTATATAAAGCAATTGGCTCTGCGTGGAGCGGAGGTATTGGCAATGTTATGAAATCGATTCAAAGCTCTGTTGGTGCAGAATACTGGTATGGTAATCCGAAGCTCATAGGTTTACGAGGAGGTTTTTTCTATGAAGACCCGGACAGAGGCAGAAGAAAATTTCTTACGCTTGGTGCAGGAATCAGGTACAGCATGTATGGTTTTGATTTCAGCTACATAAACACAATCGAAGAAAATCATCCCCTTGCAAATACTTTAAGGTTTACTCTTTCAATCAGGCTCGGTGAAACAGGAACTAAGAAGAAACCTGATGAAAAGAAAGTTGAAGAAAAGAAGCCCGAAGAAAAAAAATAATTGATGAACTTAAACGGCTGCTATTATTTTAATAAGTCATTCTTATTACTTTGTCTTTTAGTTTTTTCTGCAATCAGCTTTGCTCAGCGAACCGAATATAAACTAAGCCACCAGCTAAACTCACATCCAACTAAAAAGAGCTTCACTCTATTTTCTGCATTTCCTGAAACTCTGAACGTCTATGCTGTCCGTGTTCAGTTTCAGGTGGATAATAATTCCCAAACAACCGGTGACGGACGTTTTGACCTTTCAAACAACTACCCAGATTCGGTTGATGCACCCCCGCATGACAGTGCTTACTTTTACAACCATCTTGAGTTTCTAAAAAATTATTACTTTAAATCTTCCAAAGGCAAGCTGATTATTAATTTCAGCGTTATTGCCGGTGTTAGAAATCTTTCTCAGACGATGGAAAATTATTCTCCGCGTCAGAACGAAAATCTTTTTCGTTACGGAAATCTTTTCAATGAAACATGGCGCAGCGTTGACAGCGTTTACGATTTCACGGGTATCAATCCTTCCAATTCAGCGTTTGCAATTTTCCATGCTGGCGTAGGAAGAGACGTTGATTTAACCGGAATTTTTCAAGGTGCGTTGGATTTGCCTTCAATTTATCTCGGGCTTTCTTCTCTGAAAAATATTTACGGAGACACAACACGGGGTTATTACACAAATGAAGGATTGATAATTCCAAGCTCGTGTATTTTGCCAGAGCAGGAATGGAGAATCATTACTTCTAATTTCGGCAACGTGTTTCTTGAGCTTGGACTCAACGGAATTATTGTTGGAACAATCGGCAGTCATCTCGGCTTGCCGGATTTGTTTGACACGCAAACCGGTAAAACTGCAATCGGAAGATTCGGTTTGATGGACGGACAATCTTTGTTCAGCTATCTTGGTGTCTTTCCTCCTGAGCCGTCAGCGTGGGAGAAGCAATATCTCGGCTGGGTTCAGCCGAACATAATTTCAACCAATGGAACTTATTTTTCCCGCTCTGCTTCGATTGATTTTAGCGGAAGCTCGTCTGTTAATAAAGTTTTTATTTCAGCGAAAGAATATTTTCTGATTGAAAACAGAAACCGTGATGCAAAAAAGAACAGACAGACGATTCATTATGTTCGGAATGGAATTCGTGATTCGATGTTTTTTGAAAAAGACGAAGACGGTTTTATCAGTTTCGATATTTGGAAGCTGGAAGGAAACATTGTTGATGTAGATGAGCTTGACTGGAGCTTGCCGGGATTAAAAAATGACACTGCAGATTTTCAGGGAGGACTTTTAATCTGGCACATCGATGAAAATGTAATCGATGCAAACATTCTAACAAATACTATTAACACTAACATTGAGCATAGAGGTGTTGACCTCGAAGAAGCGAAAGGTGCTCAGGAGATTGGAGTTACAATCAATACACCTTTTGGAGCAATTACAGGTGACGGTTTCTTTGTCGATTACTGGTATAATGGAAATCATTATGTGCCGTCAAACATTTACCGAAATGAATTTACATCTACAAGCATCCCCAATTCCAAAAGCTATTCTAATTTTAACTCAGGAGTTTGCTTAAGAAATTTCAGTGTGATTGATTCATCAATGTCGTTTACATTTGAACGATGCGGAACACTCACAGCAATAAATACTTTTCCGAGATTCGTTGGTAAAGATACGAGCGGAAATGCACAGCCGATAGGTTTTGACTTTAACGGCAACGGTTTGGATGAAATTTTTGTGAATGTAAAAGACAGCTTGTATGGATTCCGAGATAACGGGAATTCAATCAGGGTTGATATGCCAAATGGATTTTTGAAGGATAGTGTATCAAATTATATCGCTGGATATTTAAACTATAATATTAGCGGACAAAATAAATTTATAGTTGGAGTTTATGGAAATAAATTAAATCTACTTTATTTTAACATAGATTCAGCAACTTCAACACCTAATATACTTAGTTATTCAGGGGTAGATAATTTTTCTACGCCCCTATTAGTTTCAAAGATTTTCAGTCAGCCTGACCCTCTTTCAAATAGAATTTATATCGGTACAATAAATGGTAAAGTAGGTAAATTTATTTTAGATAGTTTGTTATTCAGATATGATTCACTTTCTAACAGAAGTATTAAAAGTTTAGCTTTGGGTATATCGGGTACATTACCATTTACTTATAACTTTATTGACGATAGTTTTAAATTTTTTGCTTCAAGCAGTATTTTTACAGGACCTTCTCCGTTTGAACCCTATACGTTCCCTGTAAAAATTACTGGTGATAATAAAGTTACACGTGTGGGAAATACCTTCACAGGTGATTCAGTTATCTCGAATGCTTTAGGTATAAATGTAGTTTATTCATCACCTACAGTATGTGATCTTAACGGAGACGGACAACAGGACATTATTTTTTCAGCTGATAATAAAATTTATGCAATAAATAAATTTGGTGTTGTGCTGGATAACTTTCCCTTCAGCATTGTAGGCGTGGACAGGATTTCAAGCGGTATTGCTGTTGCAGATTTAAACGGTGATAATGTTGCAGAAGTTATTTTCGGAACGGGAGACGGAAGAGTTTATGCTTATGGAACTGACGGCAGAGTGCTTGATGGGTTCCCTGTTATAACAGGCGGAGAGATTAAATCAACTCCGGCTATTATTAACAGCGAAGGAAATTTTGGTCTGTTGATTTATTCTCAGGATGGATATTTATACGGCTATAAAACTTCATGGGTTTACGATTCCAATAAAGTACTCTGGAAAAATTTTTTACGAGATAGAAATCATCAAAATCTTGGTACTGGCAGTGTAAATTCTGTTACATCATCAGGTAACTGTCTGCCCAAAGATAAAGTTTACAACTGGCCCAACCCTGTTTATGGCAAGACAACAAACGTAAGGTATTATCTCGGCTCATCAGTTTCGGCTGTGAAAATTAAAATTATGGATTTATCAGGCGAGCTTGTTGCAACATTGAACGGAACTACCAATGCAGGATTCGATAACGAAGTCCCGTGGGATGTATCTACAGTTCAGAGCGGAATTTACATCGGAGTTGTTGAGCTTGAAGGCGGCTGCGGCGAGAAAGTTTCTTTCAAAATAGCAGTTGTCAGGTAATTCAAAATAAATTTTGTTATCTTTAAGTCCCTTCAAAGATTTTGTGAGGGACTTTTTTTATGGAAACATTTGTCATAATATTTTCTTTTGTTTACGCACTGAATTTTCTGCTGCTGACCTTTGGGCTGCTCTTCAGCAAAAAAAAATCATTGCCGAATAATTTTTTGCCGGATGTTTCTGTAATTGTTGCAGCAAAGAATGAAGAGAAAAATATTTCGCAATGTATAGAATCGCTTCTAAAGATAGATTATCCAAACGGGAAGATTGAAATTATTTTGGTTAATGATAATTCAAGTGACAGAACAGGAGAAATAATGAAGGGGTTTGTTTCAAGTGATAACAGATTGAAATATTTTGTTCCCGAAATTTCAAAAGGTAAGCTCAAAGGAAAAGTTAACGCACTTAATCAGGCAATCAAAATTTCCAAAGGAGAGATTATATTTACTACCGATGCAGACATTATAGTAAAGCCATCATGGGTGAAAGAAATGATAAAATATTATGATAACAGCACGGGTATTGTCAGCAGTTATTCCGTAATCCAACCCAAAGGTTTATTCGAAGGCATTCAATCTGTTGACTGGCTTTTTCTTTTGAGTGTTGCCTGCGGTTCTTATTATTATAATGCTCCCGTTTCGTGTCTCGGAAATAATATGAGTTTCAGAAGAAAAGCATACGATGAAGTCGGCGGGTTTGAGGGAATAGATTTTTCTGTAACCGAAGATTTTATTTTGCTTCAGTCGGTTGTAAGAAAGACTAAATGGAAAGCAAAATATCCTCTTGATAAAAAAATTGTTAATCAAACTTTCGCTTGCGAAACGGTTAAAGAGCTTCTCAACCAAAAGAAACGCTGGGCTGTAGGAGGTATGGGCATTTTTACGTGGGGAACTGTCTCAGGAGTTTTGATTCTATGCTCGTCTATTTTACTCATGACATTATTATTATTTGTGCCAACGAACATTTTTTTATTTTTTCTTTTATCTAAAGTTATTGTTGATTTCATTTTTCTTTTACCGACTATGATTACGTATAAATTATTTAAAGGATTAGTTTACTTCATTCTCTTTGAAATATATGTGCCGATATATTTTATCATCACAACCCTTAGAGTAATTTTCAGCAAACGGATTTTATGGAAGGAAGAAAAGATTTGACGAGAAGGATATTCCGAAAAAGAAATCAGGAAAGATATTCGGAAAGTTCTTTGCTAAGGAAACGGACTGTCCATGCAATTACACCAATGTCATCAAGGTAGCCGAGGAACGGTACGAAGTCCGGAATTGAATCGATGGGTGTGATGAAATAAATAAGAGCGGCAACAACCACAGATTTTTTATACCACTTTACTTTTACGTCCATCATATAATTTTTCAAAGCTGCAATCTGCCTTACAAAAGATATTCTGTTTTTAACCTTCTTTACTTTTACATCAACTTTTTCAGAAAGCTCTTTCTCCTCTGTTTCTGAAAGCTCTGTGGAAGAATAATATTCATCGAGCACGTCCGGAATCTCAATGTTTGGTTGGTCTTTTGGGTTGTCTATCATTTTATAAAGTATGATACAAAATTAAGATAAGGCTGAGCAACAAAAGTAATTATTCCAAGAAAAAGTTTTGAAAAACCCGGCACATAATTAAATAGAAGCAGGATAATAAAAATTCCAGCGAATCCTATTTGTCTGTATCGGTTAGCAAGTTCTTCGGGAAGCATGTTAGCAAGAATGTGTGAGCCGTCGAGTGGGGGGATTGGAAGCATATTGAAAACTGCGAGAGCTACGTTCAGATAAATTCCTGCCGAAAACATTTTGTTAAGGTAAGATAAAAATTCAAAGCTGAAAGATTCTTGCTGCAAAGCAAACGAGCGAGCTATAAAAAAAATGATTATCACAAAACAACTGCAAACAAAAGCGATAATGAGATTTGAAATAGGTCCCGCGATTGTTACAAGAGTATCATCACGTCTGAAGCTCCTGAGATTGTGAGGATTTACCGGGACTGGCTTAGCCCAGGCAATTAAAACCCTGCCTGTAAATATAATTGAAATTATCGGTACAATGATTGAACCGAACAGGTCGATGTGCGGAATTGGATTCAAAGTCAGGCGTCCTAAATCCTTTGCAGTTGTATCGCCGCATTTTAATGCAACCCATCCGTGAGAGACTTCATGAATCACCACGGAGAAAATCAGAATCGGAAGAACATATAAATTTTCGAGATAATATTTTAAGTCCAAGTTAAAACCTGATTATCGGAATTTTAAATTTTGTATAGACAGAAACGTTTGAGAAATTTTTCATGTAGTTATACTTCACATAAAAATCGAATACGAATAGAGTAAATCCAAACCCGCCGCCAAAGCTTATCTTGGTTTCTTTTCTCGGAAGGGACGCAAACGTTGTATCATCGTCGTATTCACGTTTGACACTGTTGTTTTTTACATCAATAGTTATGAATGGCATTGTGTATGATGATTTCAAAATTCTTGTAAGATTGTATTCAATGTTCAAACCGTATGAGAATATTTTTGTTTTGAAACCATTGATTACATTTATTGTTTTAAATTCATCAGGTGCATTGTAAGAAAAAATATCCGCTTCAACTCCAATCACCAAAGGAAAAATACTTGTTGAGGAATATTCCAACCTGGCAAGAGCACCAAATGTCGGGGAAGCGGTTTCTTTGAATGTCTGCAAAGGAATTCCTAATCCACCGCCTATGCTTAAAAATATTCCGGCTATAGAAACATTTTTTGATTTTTTTACATTTGTATCCGGCTGGATTGCATTATCAATTGCGTAGCTCTGAAATGTTTGTGAAAAACAATTCATGCAGAAGATAATTAATAGAGTAAAGTAACTTTTTTTAAGATTCAAAATAATATATTAGTTTTCGTTTTTGCTTTTGATTGTGATTGTTACGGGTCCTTCGTTTATCAATTTAATTTTCATCATTGCTCCGAATTTCCCTTCCATAACTCTATGATGACCAATCAAGCTTTTGCATTCATTAATGAAATAACGATAAAGACGTTCGGCATCATTTGGTTTCGCGGCATCTGTGAAACTTGGTCTGTTTCCGTGCCTCGTATCTGCATGCAGAGTGAATTGCGAAACAACAAGCATATCACCTTCGGAATCAAGCAAAGATAAATTCATCTTACCATTTTCATTATTGAAGATTCTGCAGTTGATAACTTTTGCTGCAAGATAACTTGCTTCTTCCATTGTGTCCTCCTGTTTAATTCCAAGCAGTACCAGCAATCCGGATTTGATTTCACCGACAACTTCAGATTCAACAATCACAGAAGCTTCAATAACCCGCTGAACAAGAGCTATCATGAATTAACCGTTAGCATTCTGTCAATACCTATTAAGTCTTTTGAGAAATTATAATTTGTAATTGAATACTTTTTTAATAGTTCCTCAATGATATTTTTTTTGCCATCGCCAATCTCAAGTATTAAGATGGGTTTATCGTTTGTGTTTAGATAACATTCGAAAATCTTTTGGTAAAACTTTAATCCGTCACCGTCATCAGTAAAAGCAAACTTTGGCTCATAATCTTTTAGCTCAGGTGCAAGTGATTTGTATTCATCAATCGGGATGTAAGGTGGATTACTAATTACAATAATATAGTTGTCAAAATTTTCAAATGAAAAAATAAAATCTTTTTGTTCAAATTTTATTTTGTCTGATGTATTGTTCGTGTCCGAATTTTTCTGAGCTGATATGATAGCTTCTTCAGAAATATCAATAGCATCAATTTCACAAACGCTTTTTGCAGCAATTGAAACAGAGATACATCCTGAGCCCGTTCCGATTTCAAGAATTTTCGGTTTGAAGTTCATACCGGAAATAATCCGGATTGATTCTTCAACCAAATGTTCTGTTTCCTGTCTTGGTATCAGGACACTTTGGTTAACAAGAAATTCCATACCAAAGAATTCTGTTTTACCGATTATATATTGAAGCGGTTCGTGATTCAATCTTCTCTTCACCATTTCTCTGAACCGAATAATTTCTTTTTCTTGCAGCGGCTTGTCAAAGTCGAGATAAAGCTGGAATCTTGTTGAGCCGGTTGCAGAAGCAAGCAAAAGGTCTGCGTTCAATCTTGGGCTGTCAATATTATTTTTTCTGAAAACTTCTTCGGCTGATTTCACAAGCTCAAGAACAGTCCATTTTTTTATCTGAACTTCCTGCATTAAGGCAAAGATGATATAAGTTTATTTTCAAAAACAATTTCCCCGTTAACAATAGTCATCATGATTTTTGTTCTCAAAAGTATTTGCGGGTCGGAAGAAAGAATATCATCAGACAGCACTACAAAATCTGCAAACTTACCTTTTTCAAGAGTGCCTTTTGTTTCTTCGGCAAAAATGGAGTAAGCAGCCCAGGTTGTATAGGATTTCAATGCTTCGAGGACGGAAATTTTCTGAGCTGAATTGTTTGCAATTTTATTTGCGGCGGAATCAAGTGTCATACCTGTAGCCAGGTAATACATTTGTATAAGCGGACTGATTGTGTGGTAAGGAAAATCACTTCCGCAGCTTATCATTCCTGTCTGCCTTAAAGCCGAACTCCACATCCCTAATGATTTAATAATTTCCGAAGAAATAATTTCGCCTGCAACTACTTTGTCTTCGAGAGTAACCTCAGGTCTGAAAGAAGGAATGATATCAAGTGATTTGAGACGTTGCATATTATTCGGATTCACGAACTCCAAATATTCAATTCTGTTTCTTCCTGTTTTTTTACTGCTTGATTTCATTACTGAATCAATTGCATTCAATGTTGCAGTGATTGCTCTGTCTCCGATTGCTTTAACAGAAATCTGGAATCCTTTCTCGTAAGCCTTGCGTGTCATTTCCATAATATCAAATGCGTCATTGTAAGGAGTTTTTCTTTTTGGCTCTTCTTTGTAATCGTTTTCCATTGCGGCATCCTGTGTGCTGAAATAACCGTCGTATTCAAGGTGCATGCACTTTACGCTGATTCTGTCTTTGTAATTTTCCGGACCGCTATTAAAATATTTTTCTGCGAGTGGGCTCTTTGCCGGAATCATTACATACAAACGTATCCTGAATTTATTTGCGTCAACCATTTTCTTGTAAACATTCAATCCGTCTTCTGTAATGTTTACGTCGCAAACTTCGGTAATGCCGTAACGGAACAGCTCGTTCATTCCATTTTCTAAATTATCCATGACTTGCTGCTCAGTCGGTTGCGGTAAAATCTTAATAACAAACTCCTGTGCATCATCATAGAATAATCCGCTCGGTTCATCTTTCTCGTTAACTCCGATTTCTCCTTCTTCCGGGTCAGGAGTATCTTTTGTAACTTTGGTTGCGGCAAGCAGAGCAGAGTTGACCCATGTTGTATTGCCGTATGAATTGACAAGATATATAAAATGCTTTGTGCTGATGCTGTCAAGAATAGATTTGTCAAGATGCTGAAGCTCTTTGTCGGTAAGCTTCAAATCATCCCAGCCGAATCCGCCAATCCATTCGGATTCTTTTGCGGTTTTGATTCGTTCGCGTAAAAGTTTTTTTATTTCATCTAATGAGTTAGCTGATCGCAGGTCAAGCAAGCTTAATTGTTTGGAAAATTCCATCAGGTTTCCTTCGCTGTCGATGAACCCTGGAACAACTGTTTTGCCGTTAAGGTCAATGACTTTAACTGATGAATATTTTTCTTTCAGCTCAGTGCTTTTTCCAAGTTCTAAGATTTGTCCTTTCCTGACGGCAACTGCTTCTACGACTGAATTGTTGTTATCAAGAGTATAGAATTTTCCGTTAACATATAACACATCGGGCTTCTTGCTGCATGAGCAAAAAAGAATTACTGCACACACTGTAAGAATTATTCTTAGTTTATTCATTTACTTACTTTTATTATTCTGCAAAATATCGATAGCTTTGAGCACATTCAATTTACAAACGGAAGATATATTTGAACGGATTCATTCACTTGCTTGAATTATCTTTACGGACTTTTGCAATATGAAATCTAAGCTGCTTATAACAATCGGTGATGTGAATGGAATCGGACCGGAAATCATTTTAAAGTCAATTAAGCTTCTTGCCGGAAATAAAAAATTTGAACTGAGCATTGTCTCTCCTGTTGAAGTTCTTGAATTTTATACTAAGCTATTTCGATGCGAAAACTTGCTTGAAGATATTTTTGTTGTCAATTTAAAAGTAAAAAAATTGAAGGCACAGCCGGGAAAAATAAGCAGGTTATCCGGCTATGCGTCCGGTGCTGCAATAAAAAAAGCCGTCAAGCTATGTTTGAAAAAAAAATATGACGGGATTGTAACAGCTCCGATTTCAAAAGAAGCATTAAATCTCGGAGGTTTCAATTTCGGTGGTCATACTGAAATGCTTCTGAGATACGGAAAGGCAAAAGACAATTTGATGCTGATGTCTGGAAAAAAAATGAAAGTTGCTTTTGTTACGACTCATCCGCCGTTGAAAAAAGTTGCATCGCTGATTAATAGAAAAAGAATTTTATCCAAGCTCAAGCTGAGTTATAATTCACTTAAACTGGATTTCAATATACGCAATCCGAAAATTGCGATGCTCGGTTTGAATCCACACGCAGGTGACGGAGGATTAATCGGAACGGAAGAAAAAAAAATATTAAAGCCGGTCATTGAAACATTCAATAAAAAGAAAAAGTCAAAAGTTGTTCACGGACCTTTCAGTGCAGATGCTTATTTTGCAAATCAATCCTACAGGAAATACGATTTAACACTTGCAATGTACCATGACCAGGGATTGATTCCTTTTAAAATGATGGAAAGGTTTGACGGTGTGAATTTCACAGCCGGATTAAAGTTTGTCAGAACATCTCCTGACCACGGCACAGCTTTCGATATTGCTGGCAAAGGGATTGCAGATGCCCGAAGTTTTGTAAATGCAATTCATCTTGCAGATAAAATTATTAGAAACAGAAGGAACTAACTTGATAGAATTTAACAACGTAAGCTTTTCTTATCCTAAGAAAGAAATTTTTCATGAAATCAATTTGAAGATTGATAAAGGTGAGTTTGTTTTTCTTATCGGTGAAAGCGGAAGCGGGAAAACGAGTCTGCTGAGGATGATTAATATGGAATTGATTCCGCGAGGCGGAGAGTTAATTGTTTACAACTTCAGTACAAAGACAATTAAGAAACCTGAAGTCCCGGTTCTACGAAGGAAGATTGGATTTGTATTTCAGGATTATAAATTACTTAACGACAGAAATGTTTTTGATAACGTTGCATTGCCTCTTTATCTTGCAAATGAAAAACCTGATGTGATTAAGAAAAAAGTTTATAATATTTTAAACGAAGTAGGAGTATTCGATTCTTATAAAAAAATGCCTGAAGAATTATCCGGTGGTGAGCAGCAAAGAGTTTCAATTGCACGTGCAATGGTGAACGAACCGTATGTCCTGATTGCCGACGAGCCGACAGGAAATCTTGACCCGTTTGTATCTTTTGAAATTGTTAAGCTGCTTCTTAACATCAACTATAAAGGAACAGCAGTTTTGATGGCAACTCATAATTACGAGATTGTGAAAAAATTAAAGACGAAACGTCTTCTTCAAATCAAAGATAAAAAAATAATTGAAGTAGCGATTAGGGAATGATTAATACGGGCGGCTTAAAAGAAAATGAAGTACCTTACCCCAGTCTTTTTCGAGGTCGTATTCAAATCTGTCCTCGGGCTTAATGCTGAATGCAATCTCTAATGCTGCGGCACCTTCTTCAGTCTCTCCGTCGATAAAATCAAGCTTTGCTTTTGTATAGTAAGATTCTTCCCATGCAGGAACTGTGTTGACAAGCCGGGTGACGTAAGTTCGTGCATCTTCATAAGATTCAATCTCAATTAACGTGTTGCTGAGGTCAAGCAAAGCGTTGCTGTTTTCTTTATCTATACCCAAAACTTTTTTATAGCTTGAAACGGATTGTTCGAGCATGCCGAGGTTATATTCGCAATCTGCTTTTGCAAACCAAAACTCAGCATTGTCGGTGTAAAGTGTGATTGCCTTGATGTAATCATTCAAAGCTGTTTTATAATCTTCAAGCTGGTAATAACAATTGCCGCGGCCGAAGAATGATTCGTAATGTCCGGGATTCAGCTTGACAGCATTTGTATATTCCTTAATTGCCTCTTTGTAATCATGCATTTGCTCATAAGCATTAGCAAGATTATAAAGAGAATACAAATCACGTTTGTTATAATTTAAAGCGAGCTTGTAGCTTTCGATTGCCCTTACAATATTTCCGATTGAAACAAATGAGTTGCCTCTATTATAGTATGCAGATGAAAACTTAGGGTTGATTGTAAGTGCGATGTCGTAGCTTTCGAGTGCAGCGTAATTTCTTCCCATCCTGCTTTGAACAACTCCAAGATTATACCATGCATTATAATTGAACGGAGCAAGGTCAAGATGTCTTTCATATGCTTTTACTGACTCTTCAAGCTTCTCGACGAAATCAAGTGAGTAACCAAGCTCGTAATATGAATCTTTGTGATACGGCTCAAGCTCAATTATTTTTTCAAAGCATTCAACTGCTTCGCTGAATGAATCCATCTTTTCAAGAATCAAACCTTTGTTAAACAATGCATCGATGTTGTTGGGCTCTATCTGCAAAACTTTTTCAAAACAGCTTAATGATTCTTCAAACTTTCCTGAGTTGTCGAGCGAGATACCTTTGTTGATTAAAACTTCTTCGTCGTATGGATTTAAGCTGATGGATTTATCGTAACAGCGAATCGCATTTTTAAAATCACCTTTGTTGTCATAAATAAAAGCAAGCCGCTGCCAGATTTCGTTTGAGTAAGGGTAGAACTGGAGAAGGGAGGTCACATAATCGATAGCTTTGTGATGCTGTTTCTTTTCGATTAGATAATTCACAACGTCGTCAATCGTTTCAAGGTCGAGGTCAGTCATGCTTGAGTCGGAGTTTTTCAGAAGAGAGTTTATCAGCTCTTCTTTATCTTCTCTTGACTCCTGCATGTCATCATCAAAATCCAAATAGTCGAGCGGGGACATTCAAAAATTATTTTTTACTTGAATCCAAACTAAATTATTTTTGTTGTTATGTCAAGATAGAATCGGTTTTAAATAAGTGCAAAAATTTTTACACGAATTGATGATGTTAATCCTGCCACACAAAAGGAAAGAGCATGAATGAAGCAGTTGTTACAACAATAATGTAAGAGAAGAGAAGAATAATGTCCTGTGATAATGCAAAGAACGTTGTTCCTTCAATGCAAATGATTGTGCTGTTGATGGACGACAACATTAAAGGCAGAATTAATGGAAAAGAAAGAACCGGGTAAAGATTACCTTTTGAGTTTGCTTTGGAAATTAACGATGAGATGATTGTGAGAACAACGGACAACCCAAGCGTGCCGAGAAATAATATTAAAACAAATAATAATGGCACTGCAATTTGTAAATCGGTGAGTAAAATATATAATAGAACAAGTGCTGAGACAGTGATGAAAGAAAGAAGAATGTTAAAAAATAATTTTCCAAGAATTACTGAGCTTGAAGATGTTGTCAGTTTCAAAAATGCCGAAGTTCCTTTTTCTTCTTCGCTTACGAATGCTCTTGATAGTCCTCCGGTGCAGGTGAAGAAAATCAAAGCCCAGATTATTCCTGCATGAACCTGTTCTGAAATTTTTTCTTCACCTAACGCAAACTTGAAAATGCAAACGAGCACAAGGATAAACATAAGCAACGAGTTTAATGCGTAGCGTGAACGAAGCTCAAGCTTCAAATCTTTTTTCAGTATTTCAATTCCTGCTTTAAACACTATTTATACTCTTCTACGTTCAAAGTATTTTCACACAGCCCTGTTTCCGATTTATCGTTTGTTGCAATGATGATTATCTTTTTGCTTCGGTGTTCCTCGATAATTTTTTTGAAAATTAATATTCCTGACTCATCAATGTTTGTTGTCGGTTCATCGAATAATAAAATAAAAGGGTCGCACAAAAGAGAAAATGCAAGCTTCAATCTTTGCTTCATCCCCGAAGAATAATTTTTGCACAGAAGTTTTGAGCTTTCTGATAACTCAAATCTGTTGATGAGTTTAATAATATTTTTTATTCCCGTTCCTCTTAGCTTTGCCGCAAGCTCAAGGTTTTCATAACCCGTGAGTTCATCGTAAAGATTCAGGTAAGGAGCACTGAAACCGGTGAATTTATAAATTTCATTTGAGCCGTAAACTTTTCCCGAGAATAAAAGTTGAGTTTGTCCCGTGTTCGGTGAAAGCAAGCCACAAATGATTTTTAATAAAGTTGATTTGCCGCTCCCGTTCTTTCCGGTAATTGCGAGAGACATCCCTTGCTTTACCTCGAAGGATAAATCTTTAAAGACAGTTTTATTATTGAAAGATTTGCTGAGTGAGTTTACTGAAAGTATAGGGATGCCAATTCCTTTTTGTGCCGATGCACTCATCGGAATCTATTTTGTGTTAGCTGATTGAACAATACCATGATGTCTTTCAAGACGCTGCTCTCTTCTGATTAATGCATCACCGAACCATTTTTTTTCTTCATCTGTTTGGGGAATTACCGGCGGGACTTTTATTTTTGTGTTTGTAGTTTTATCGATGCTTACAAAAGTGAAGTAAGCACTGTTTGAATGTTTTTTTTCTCCTGTTTGGAAATCCTCTACTTCGACGCGCACGCCAACTTCCATTGATGTGTTGAACGCACGGTTGACAGAAGCTTTCAAAGTAACAATGTTCCCGAGTTTTATCGGGTGATGAAAAATCAAATCATCGACTGCGGCGGTAACTGCTATGTTGTTGCAATGCCTTGAAGCTGCCATTGCAGTTGCAATGTCCATCCAATGCATCAATCTTCCGCCGAGCAGGTTGTTTAAAATGTTTGTGTCGTTTGGAAGAACAAGCTCAACCATTATCACCTGTGATTCTTTAATCGGTTTTGATTTCAGTTCCGCAGGCATATTAAATAGTTTCTCTTTTTAATTTTTCTGCTTTCGATTTCAAGCTGCTGTTTGGAAAAAGTTTGAAGAATTTTTCGAGAACTTCTTTTGCATCTTCTTTTTTTCCGGCTGTGATTAATACATCGGCATGTCCGACCATTGCATCATCTGCCCATTCTGATTCAATATTATTTTCATAACATGATTTGAAATAGAACGCAGCCGATTTTAAGTTATCCATCTTAACGTAAAGCTCCGCAGTTTTGAATTCTTTGTAAGCAAGCTTGTCTCTTAATTCTTTCAGCTTTGATTCTGCATCGGTAACATTCTTATCGGTAGGAAACAACTCAAGAAATTGAGACAGCTCGGCGATTGCGTATTTAGTGTAAGTTTGGTCGAGAGAAAATTTGGGTGATAAGTAATAGTAAGCCAGCCCCAGCTTATATTTTGTCTGCGGAATGTAACTGCTGACGGGATAATTCTTCAGCATCGATTCATACTCATAAGCTGAAAGCATGTATTCTTTTTGTCCGAAGTAGCTTTCACCGAGATAGAATTGTGTTTTATCCGAAATAGTTGTTCCGGGAAAACGGATTTTAAGGAACGAAAAATCCTCGACGGCATCCGTGTAATCACCTTTGTCAAATTTTCTCTTAGCAATTGAAAAAGCTTTCTCTGGGTCGTCTGTATTAATGTCTGATTTAGAAGAGCCGCAGGAATAAAATATCGAAGCGGAAATAATGAATACTAAAATTAATAATAAAATCTTATTCAAAATTAAATTGTCATGATTAAAAAAATCAAAATTACTTTGTTCTGATTGTAAAAAATAAAACTGTGGCAACTGCCGAAGCAACAACTAACAGTGCCGGAAAAAAAAGCTCTTCTATCAAGCCAACAGAAGGTAGTTTTCCTTTAGTGAATTTATATTCTTCGGATTCAATTTGCTCAACATTTTCCATATTCACTGCGTCTTTGAAATTTATTTCTTCCGAACTTCTTGCTAAGTTTTTTCCGCTCTCAGATATTTCAAACGAAACGTTACCTTTTAAATTCCTGAAAATTATTTTCTCACCAAGAAAATTTTTGCTTTTAAAACCCGGATAAGTTGTTCTAAGAGAGTTAACAGTCAATAAAATCAGATAAAAATTTGAATCGGTGCTTTGTATTTCAGAGAAGCTGTGCTTGATTTTATTATTCCCGCAGGTCTTTTTAATAATATTTTTTACGAAGCTTTCTTCATCGGATTTGACAAAGAACGAAAACTCTTTTTCTTTATTTAAGCCGGTGGTAAAAATTATTTTCTCAACCTGTTTCGAAATCAGCTCATCGAATATTTCCAAATTTCTTTTTACCTGCTGTGAAAATACCGTTGAACAAATAAGTATCAACCAAACAACAGCCGATAATGAAATTGTATTAACCGTAAATGCCTCTCAGTACAAGAGTCCTCGCAACTTTATCGATTGCAAAAATGTAAGCTCCGATTCTCAATGATGTTTTGAACTTCACAGCAGTGTCATATACATTTGCAAATGCCTCTCTCATCATTCTGTCGTGCCGTCTGTTTACATCATCGATATCCCAGTAATACCCCAGCCGGTTTTGAACCCATTCAAAATAAGAAACTGTTACACCACCTGAGTTTGCAAGAATATCAGGAATCACCATTATCAGTTTGTCTTTTAAAATATCGTCAGCTTCGTGAGAAGTTGGACCGTTTGCACCTTCGACAATCAGCTTTGCTTTAATGTTTGCAGCATTCGCTTTCGTTATCTGGTCTTCTTTCGCACACGGAGCAAGAACGTCACACTTAAGCTCAAGAAGCTCAGCGTTTGAAACTTTGTCACCGAAGTTTCCGCCCTCAAGCGTTTTATTTTCTCTCACATATTTTACTGCCGCCCTGATGTCGATTCCTTTTTGATTATAATATCCGCCGCTCACATCACTGATTGCAATAACTTCGCATCCTTCTTTCTCCAATAATTCCGCAGTCACCGAGCCAACGTTTCCGAATCCCTGCACAACAACTGTAGTATCTTCCGGCTTTATATTCAGCTTCTTCAACGCTTCCATTGTATTCACCATCACACCGCGTCCAGTTGCTTCAAATCTTCCAAGCGAGCCGCCGATTATAATCGGCTTGCCTGTAACTACTGCCGTCGAAGTTCGCTTTGCCTGCATGCTGTATGTATCCATAATCCATGCCATCGTTTGTTCATTTGTGTTCATGTCCGGTGCAGGAATATCCGTTTCAGGTCCGAAAACACCGAACATGTTTGCAGTGTATCTTCTTGTTATTTTTTCAAGCTCGACTTTCGAAAGATTCAGAGCGTCGCATTTCACCGCACCTTTTGCTCCGCCGAACGGAATATTTGCAACCGCACATTTCCATGTCATCCATGATGCAAGTGCTTTCACTTCATCAAGCGTAACATCCGGTGAATATCTTATTCCGCCTTTCGATGGTCCAAGTATGTTATTGTGTATTACCCGGTATCCTTCGAACACTTTTATTTCACCGCTGTCCATCTGGATTGGGATGGAAACGATTACCTGCTTAACCGGTTTCTGTAAATATTCATAAACTCCTTTATCGAGGTTCAGCATCTCGGCAGCTTTATCGAAGCGAGCCATCATCGATTCAAACGGATTCTCCTCCGCTTTATGAATCGGTGCCGGCTCTATATAATGTTCGTTGTCTGGATTGTTGTCTGTCATTTAAAAATTAATCTTGTGCTTGTCCCGAACTTGTTTCGGGAGTTGGGGGATGTTGTTAGTTAAGAAAACAAAATTACTTATTAAGGGAAGTTATTTCAAGGAAGTTCATTGCGAGTTTTACGAAGCAATCTCTTAAGATTTTTTTTCGGGTGTCTTCTGGTAGTGGTCACTTTCTCTGGGTCGGGCTTCCCGCAGGCGTTCAGACCTTTCAGTGTTTTCCTAACATTCCAAAAACAAAAAACACATAGCAGGCCTGTCCCGAAATTATTCGGGGCGTTTGAACCTTGCAGCCTGTCCCGACTCATTCGGGATGTTTGCTGAACATATTATTTTGTTGGTGAGAACACTAACAAAGGCGGGAAATAAAAAAATCCTGCCATTGCTGACGGGACTATACTCACGACTCACGGACTCACGACTCACGACTCACGACTCACGGACTCTCGACTCTATACACTTACTACTTTACAGTTTCAAAACTGGATTTAACTTTAATAAAGTTTCTTCTGTTATCTTTCACTGGTCTTTTGACACTCTTAAAATCTTTCTCTACAAATTCTATGCTTGAATTTTCATTTAGTGTTTCAAGCATAGAAGGGGATTTAGCAATCACTTTTAGAAAATCGAAACTTAAGCCAATGTTCCTGATTATTTGTTCTTTATTTGTCATTTAAGAATTAAGAAAACAAAATTACTTATTAAGGGAAGTTATTTCAAGGAAGTAGGTTTGCGAGGAGCGTAGTTATCGTGGACCCATAAATTTGTCACCATTGAAATGTATCATGTGGTCGGGTGCTTCAACTAACCATACTTCTGTTTCCCAAGCAATGTTTGCTGAATGCCTTTTGAATTCTGAAAAGTCAGGAAATGCTGTCACATAAACTTTACCTGCTTTGCAGTGTATTAAAAATTCCTCGAGCTCTACAATTCGTTTTGGTGAAACTGGTCCATGAGATGTCACGGCTTCAATAAGAAACAACCAATTCCTTACTTCATCATAAATTACAACATCAGGCAATTTGCTATGTTGGTCAATGGGAATTTCCAATTCTTTCAAAGTTGCTTTGTCAACATACAAATCTTTCTTGGCGGTGTCGCCTAAGTAAAGAACCTTACCGCCGTTTGCAAATCGAGGTGCAAACTGTTCTACAATTGCTGCTTGAACTTCATTATGTTTTCCTACTGAAAGTTTCAGCATTTTTCCATTACTGAGTTTTACAGGAATTAAATTTTGCTTTCTCTCTTTCTTATACTTCTTTGAAAGATTACCAACTTCTGAAACGAATTTTTCAGAAGCAGATTTCCATTGCTTTGTTCCGAATGTTTTGATTGCCTGCAAAGCAGATTCGGTAATAGCGTAATGAGCGTTCGGGCTGTTTACTGGCAGCTTTGGATTGTCAGGATTGTAATCTGCGATTCTAGCTTGTACGAACTGATGTAAAACTTGTCTACGAAAAGTTTCTCTTGTGTTGGGAGCGTAAGGTTTTTTATAAACATCACTTACGAATTGCATAATTCCCTTTGTTACTTTCAAACTCTTTCGAGTTGTTTTACTCCAACTGCCTTTAGGTATTATGCCACAAAGAGCAAGTAATGTGTAAGCAGAAATTTCGTTTTGTTGTGCTGCGGGAAGTCCTAATTCCTTGAGAATTTTTTTGGCTTCGTCAATCTTGCTCATACTTCATTTAAAATATCGGCAGTTTCAAAAAATTCATTTACTACATTATTTACATTCTCTGGCAAAAAGTTATTCGATAAAATAATTTGATTTCCAATTTCTTGTATTGTTTCCACTGGTGGCAAAGACATTTCACGAAGTTCAGTTGCGCTCACATTTACATTACCGTTGAACGTACGGAAATAGGTATCGAATAAATTACTATTAAGCAAAGCACACAAACCTACAAGTTCACTTCTTCCCAAATGACCTTTAGGTCTATATATGTAGTTTACTTTGTTTTCAACTCCGATGAAATCAGCTGCAAAATAATTGCAGAAATAAGGGGCTGCAATCAACCTGCTTTTATCATCCTTGCTACTAAATCTGCGAAGCAGAATATAATTTTTATTTGGAATCAGGAGAGGCATCGATTCATTTTGAATTCGGATATACTGACCTTTGTTCTCTCTTGTAAGAGGATATTCCAAAATCATTTTATTGACATTATGCAACCAAAATAACGGTGCAAGGATTTTTGAACCATTATAATATTCGTCCTCTATAAATTCCTTTGCACGAAAAGCAACTACAGGACCCGTCGAAATTTGGATATGGTATTTATTAAGATTTCCATTCCAGGATTTGAAAAGATTTACAACCTGTTCTTCTGTATCGTTGGTTGGCAAGTGTAACATCTTTTCTCTGGTATTGAAGTCAATCAATTCATCTGAACGGTAAGATTTAATTACAGGGTGTTCCAAATCCTTTAAACCAGAAGAAGATGAAACATGAATTTGATTAGTTTGTTCGTTCTGAATTTTTCTTCTTCCTTTCATTATCACAAGTTCTTGTAGAACATTGTCACGACTGAAAGTATCTTTTCGCGAAACGAAAAGATGAATGTTGTCAATCTTCACTAAGCGAAAAAAGAATTCACGAAACGCTTTAAAATAGTTACCGGAAGCAAAGCTGCGAGGAGTGATGAAAATAATTTCACCCTGTTTATTTAGAAGGTTTGCTGCAACAGCCATGAAAATTGAATAAATGTTCGGTTGACCACTTACTACTATCTTAGCTACTTTTGCTCTTATGTCTTCTTTGGAAAGCTTGAAATATGGAGGATTGCAAATAATAATATCAAATAATTCACGGGAGTTAGGAAAAATATTTTTCTGAGAAAGATATTGTGAATTATCCAGCACAAAATCATTTATGAGTAAAATATAGTTTAGTTTAATATTTTTTTCTTGTAACCATTTGCTAAGAAAGGAAAGCGATTTTTCAGAAATAGAGATTAAATTAAAATCAGTTTCGTAAGCCGTTAGGTCAATGCTTTGAAGATTCGAATTGTGTTCAACAAGATATTCTATTAAAGCACACGTTAAAATCCCAGTCCCACATCCTGGGTCAAGTATCCTAATTCTTTCATTTTGATTTTCCGAATAAGAACTCATCAATTTTGCTATTGGAACTGGAGTGAAAAATTGTCCCTTTCCCTTTTTGTGTTCCTGAGAAACAGTTGAGGTATAGTATAGACCTAATTTGTCAGCATAGTTACTTGGCAATCCACTTTCATTAATTTCCATATTCATATTGGTACTCAATAATAATTATTACAAACTTACCCAAACACTGTTTCAGATAAAAGATTATTTATGAATGTGTTTGAAAATAAATTAGCGGAAGAGTTGGGTTTTTTATTATAGAGATTGCCACGTCGCTTAGCTCCTCGAAAGGAAGGATGTATCCGTCCCCTACAAAGATTTTCCACTAAATGTAAGTAGAATGTTCAGCAAACACGCAAAGGTTCAAACGCCTGCGGGAAGCCCGACCCAGGGAAAGAGACCACTACCAAATGTCACCCGAAAAAAATATAATTCTTCATTACTAAAATTCCATTTCTATCTTGAATGAATTTCATTTCTTCGATAAACTTGTAAATGCAGTTAAGCAAATTCCTCCTTCCTCTTGTTTTAATAATATCAATAAATATTTTTTCCCAAAAGAAACCGCTCATCTGTTTCAGCTCGGATGCAACCAAAAACGATAAGCAGAATATTTTCATCATGGACGTAAACGGCGACGGCGTAAAACAAGTTGCTTTTCATAACCTCAATTGCTTAAGTCCGCGTTTCTCCCCGGACGGAAAGAAAATTGTTTTCCAGGCAACGACAAAGATTTCGGATTTTATTTACATGGTTGACCTCGATGACACAAGCAGCTTCCGTTACCCGAAATTCATAAGCGGCGGCGTTGACCCGGTTTTTTCACCCGATGGAAAATATTTAATCTTCCGTGCAGAGCGTGACGAGGATAATGCAATCTTCATGCTCGAACTTGAAACTGACAGCACGGAAATAATCAGTGACGGCAGCTTATCGACTCATGCGGAATTTTCCAAAGACGGAAATAAAGTTGTTTACTCTTCTTCGCTCAACGGAAACTTCGACCTCGTAGTGCTCGACCTGAACGATAACTCCGACAATGCACAAAAGACAATCGCTTCAACAAAAGACGCAGAGCTTTACGGAACATTTTCTTATGACGGCAAGCTGATTGCTTATGCTTCGTTCGACATCAATTATAAAGGCACAGTTCGTGTCATTGACTCAGATGGCAAAGGCAATATCTCAATTTCCAAAGGATTGGGAAGCTCATACAATCCTAAGTTTTCTCCTGACGGAAAATATCTTGCATTCATTACAGACAAAGGCGGCAGCTACCAGCTTATGGTTTGCAGTCCGAACGGAAGCGGAATGAAGCAAATGACATCATCATCGGGGAACACACTTGAGTTCGATTGGTCTCCCGACAGCAAAAAAATTGTTTACGATAAACAGAAAGATGGTGTTTCAAGTATTTCAGTGTTAGATGTTGAGACGGGCAAATCGGAAAACATGACAGGAGAGAAAGCGAATAATTTGAATCCAAGTTTCCAGCCGAAATGAAAGTAACCGAGCATCTTGCCAACGCAAAATCTCCGCTTATAAGCTACGAAATAATTCCTCCGAAACGCGGAGGTGATATCAAACAGCTATTCAAAGTTATCGAAGAGTTGCTTACTTACAATCCGCCTTTCATTGATGTTACTTCACATGCCGCAGAAGTTGAATACAGGGAAACTCCGCAGGGAATCAAAAAGCGAATCAAACGCAAACGCCCGGGGACAATCGGAATCAGTGTTGCCATCAAAAATCATTTCAACATTGATACGGTGCCGCACATTCTTTGCAAAGGATTCACCCGCGAAGAAACCGAAGACGCTTTGATAGAGCTGAATTATCTCGGCATCGAAAATGTTCTTGCAATCCGCGGTGACGACCTTGGCTATGAAAAAGAAATTCCCGACCATAAGACGGCGAATGTTTATGCTTATGAGCTTGTAGAGCAGGTTACAAAAATGAATCAGGGCAAATATCTTGAAGAAGATTTGCTTGATGCAATGCCGACGGATTTTTGCATCGGTGTCAGCGGTTATCCGGAGAAACATATCGAAACGCCAAACATGAAAATTGAAGTTGACAGGGCGAAAAAGAAAATCGAAGCAGGCGGACATTACATTGTAACGCAAATGTTTTACGAGAATAAATTTTATTTTGATTTTGTTAAAAGCTGCAGAGCTGCCGGAATTGAATGCCCGATAATTCCAGGACTAAAAGTGATTACAACAAAGAAACATCTTCAGGGATTGCCGAAACATTTTTTCATAAACATTCCCGAAGAGCTTTCCAATGAAATTCTCGAAGCGAAAGATGAGCACGTTCTTGAAATCGGAGCAGCTTGGGCGGCTAAGCAGGCACGGGATTTATTAGACAACGGTGCACCGAGCTTGCACTTCTATATTATGCAAAGCTCTAAACCGATAAAGAAGATGTTTGAGTTTTTGAAACTATAAGATGTCTCTTAAATCAAAGCTGATATTTTTTTCCAAACAATGTTACTCAAACGGTTTCATCAAAGCTACCGATGGAAATCTCAGCGTCAGGACAAGAAAGAATTTTATCCTGATTACTTCTGCAAACACTCACAAAAGAAATCTCACGCAAACAGATTTAATCAAAGTCGATTTTAAAGGAAAAGTTGTTCAGGGTAAAAGAAAGAATTCCACTGAGTTCAAGCTTCACAAATTTATTTACGAGCAGCGGAAAGATGTGAAGGCAATCGTTCACACTCACGCAAAGTTTTCATCTGCGTTTGCAGTTGCCGGATTATCACTTTCAAAAATTGTTCTGCCGGAAATTTATATTAAGCTTGGAAAAATTCCTCTTGCAAAATACGGAACACCTTCCACAGATGAGCTTCCGAAATCAATTGAACCTTTTGTAAAAGACCACAACGCAATTCTTCTTGCAAATCATGGACTTGTAACGTTCGGGAAAAATCTTGAAGAAGCATATGACCTGACAGAAAAAGTTGAGCAGTTCGCTGAGATTTGTTTTTATGCACGAATGCTTGGAGGTGAAAAAGAGTTGACGAAAGTACAGGTAAAGAAACTTGATGAACTCAAACAATAATTTGAATTGAAAATAATTGTTCTAACAGGAGGCACTTCATCAGAACGTAATGTTGCGATTGCTTCGGGAAAAGCTATTGCAAATGCTTTGCGTTCGTCGGGACATTTCGTAAAAGTTATTGACCCGATGTATGGCATCAGCCAGCCCGAAGAATCCATAATCTTCAGCTCAAAAGAAATTGGCAAAGAATTTCCTTCGGCTGAGGAATTGAAATCATTCAGCGATAAAAAAGTTTTTGAATGTCTTTCATCATCTTTATTTGATAACACCGAATTTGTTTTTCTAGGGCTTCACGGGAAATTCGGAGAGGACGGAAAAGTTCAGAGTGTTCTCGAGCTTCGCGGTCTGAAATATTCCGGAAGCGGTGTTACTTCGAGTGCCGTCGCAATGGATAAGAACTTGTCAAAAATAATTTTCAAAGAAGCAGGGATTTGTGTTGCCGATTGGTTTATGGCTGATAAAAACACAAAGCCAATTTCATTAAATGAAAAAATCAGAAAGAGCATGGGCTATCCTGTCGTTGTTAAGCCGAATGATGAAGGAAGCACTGTTGGACTCTCAATCGTGAAACCGGACGTTGAAGACGTTCAGCTTGGCGATGCGTTGAATGAAGCTTTCAAATATTCCGAGTCGGTGATGGTTGAGAAATTCATCGAAGGAAGAGAGTTGACAGTTGCTGTGCTTGGTAATGAGCCGCTTCCGTTAGTTGAGATAAAACCAAAAGACGGCTTCTATGATTACGAGCATAAATATACAAAAGGCATGACAAAATATATTTGTCCCGCAGAAATAAATCACGAAATTGCAGAAGAGATTCAGCATGCAGCTATGATTGCCCACAACTTGCTCGGATGCAAAGCTTATTCAAGAGTTGATTTCAGAATGAATGCAAAGAATGAATTTTATTGTCTTGAAGTGAACACGCTTCCCGGTATGACAGAGTTGAGCTTGGTCCCGAAAGCAGCGACAACAGCCGGAATTGATTTTAAAACTTTGCTTGAAAAGATAATTCAACTCAGCATAAATTAATTTTATAAAATGAGTTCAAACGAAGACAGCTTTATCAAAAGCATTGTGAGATACATTTATCACCGCAGGAAGTTTTTCGGAATTCTGGTTGTCATGCTTCTCATCTTAACTTATGCTGTGTTCGGCAGGAAAGGAATTTTACAGCGTGTGAATCTGGAGCTTGAGAACAGGGGGCTTCATGAAAAAAATAAAATCGAGCAGCAAAAAACCCAATCGCTGCAAAAAGAAATTCAGGACTTGAAAACTTCAGACAAAAAAATTGAAGAAGTCGCCCGTGAAAAATACGGCATGGTAAAAGACGGCGAAGAGATTTATAAAGTTGTTGTTGACAGCACGAAATAACCATTCCGAATTTTTTTAAAACACTATTCCCACCATTACCTTTCAACTCAAAAATTAATTGATTAGAATTGTTCACAGTGAACGATTTGAATCTGTTTAAAGAAGCCGGGCAAAAGAAATCGAAGCCGCAGAACATTCCTCTTGCAGAGAGAATGCGTCCTTCATCACTTTCTGATTTTGTCGGACAGGAACATTTAGTCGGTGAAGGCAAACCGATTCGCCTGATGATTGAGAACAACGACGTTGTCTCAATGATTTTCTGGGGACCGCCCGGCGTTGGCAAGACAACACTTGCTCTTATCATTGCAAATTCAGTTCAGTCGGACTTCATTCAGCTTTCCGCTGTATCAGCGGGAGTAAAAGATGTTCGTTCTGCAATTGAGAAAGCCGAGTACAGCAAAAGCATCGGCAAGAAAACGATTTTGTTCATAGATGAAATTCACAGGTTCAATAAAGCTCAGCAGGATTCGCTCCTCTACTCGGTTGAAAAGGGAATAATTATTTTGATTGGTGCGACAACGGAGAACCCTTCGTTCGAAGTAATTGCTCCGTTGCTTTCAAGATGCAGAGTCTATGTGATGGAAGAGCTGTCAAAAAAAGATTTCGAGATGATGATTAAATTGGCGTTGGCAAAAGATGAAATCCTGAACAAGAAACAAATCGAGATTGAAGACATGGATTTGCTTCTGCTTCTTTCAAGCGGAGACGGAAGAAGATTACTGAACGGACTCGAGCTTGCTGTGAAATTTGCTTCAGGAAAAAATTCTTTGGCAAAAATTACATCGGAGATTCTGAAAGAAGTTTTTCAGACGAAGCATATCAAGTATGACAAAAATCTTGAAGAGCATTACAACATTATTTCAGCTTTCATAAAAAGCGTTCGCGGCTCCGACCCAGACGCTACGATTTACTGGATGGCGAGAATGTTAAAAGGCGGCGAAGACCCGAAGTTCGTCGCACGAAGAATGATTATCCTTGCATCGGAAGATATAGGCAACGCCGACCCTTACGCGTTAACTCTTGCAACAAGCACGTTCACGGCAATCGATTACATCGGGATGCCGGAAGCTGCAATTGTTCTGTCACAAGCTGCGGCTTATCTTGCAAGCTGTCCAAAGAGCAACGCTGCAGTCGCCGCAATCGGTGATGCTTACGCTGATGTCGAGAATTTGCCCGCTTATGATGTTCCGCTTCACATAAGAAATGCTCCGACAAAGCTTATGAAAGAATTAAGCTACGGCAAGAACTATAAATACTCACATGACTACGAAGGAAATTTTAAAGAGCAGCAATATCTTCCCGATGAGCTGAAAAAGAAAATTTATTATAAGCCGACAGAGCACGGAGAAGAAAAGAAAATTAAAGAAAGACTCAATGAGCTGTGGAAAGAAAAGAAAAGATGACGAAACATTCTATCGGCATCGACCTCGGCGGAACATTTATTAAGTCTGGAATTGTAGATTCTAAAGGGAAGATTTTAAAAGAATTTAAGATTGAATCGTGTTCAGGAATAAGTCCGAAGAAAGTTATTGAACAAATAGAAAAAAGTGTTGGGTACCTGAAAAATAATTTCAGCAAAAAAATTTCAGGAATCGGAATCGGTGCTCCGGGAGTTGCCAGGAATGGGAAAGTATATTATCCTCCAAACTTTAAGAACTGGAAGATTGTGGATTTGAAAAAGGAGTTCAGCAGAAAATATAAAACTAAAGTTCAAGTTGATAACGATGCAAACTGTGCGGCGGTTGCCGAATTAAAATTCGGAGCGGGAAAAAGATTTAAAAATTTTCTTTTCCTTACACTCGGAACAGGAATTGGTGGGGGAATTGTAATTGACGGTAAACTTTACAGAGGTGAATTCAACGGTGCAGGCGAATTTGGAATGACAACAATTAATTTCAAAGGACCCGAATTTCCCGGCGGAAATCCCGGAGCAGTTGAAGCATACATCGGCAGAAATTATTTTTTGAAAAACCAGAAGGATTTAATAAAACCTCTTGGTAAGAAAATTGATTTTGATGAGATTACTAAGTTAGCTTCAAAAGGAAACAAGACAGCAAAAGAATTTTTCAAACGCTATGGATTTTATCTTGGTGTTGGATTGACAAATTATTTCAACTTAATGGATGTTCACACAGCAATTCTGAGCGGAGGAATTTCAAACGCTTACAATTTTTTTATAGATGAATGTAACAAAACAATTAAAGAACGAAGCTTACCTACTATAAAAAAGAATTTCAAAGTTCTGTGTTCAAAGATAAATAATAACGCAGGTGTTCTCGGTGCAGCTTCTTTGATTTTATAAACTTTTAATCTTCAACCTTAACAACTTCATTATGGGATTTAAAAATTTACTTTACAAAGTCGAGAACCAAATTGCAGAAATCGTTTTAAACCGTCCGGACAAAATGAATTCGCTGGATGAAGAGCTTATCGGCGACATCACAAATATCTTCAATGATTTTAGTACAAATCGTGAGGTAAGTGTTGTCGTGCTGACCGGCTCAAACAATAATTTTTGTTCGGGACTGTATCTCGATTACCTCCAGAAGATTTCGAAGTATGATATTCTTCAGAACAAAGCAGACTCACAAAAATTCAAAGACATGCTTCTGAGCATTTACAATTGTTCAAAACCTGTGGTTGCAAAAGTTTCGGGTTATTGTCTTGCAGGTGGTTGTGGGATTGCTTCTGCATGTGATATAATTGTCGCTGATGAAACCGCAAAGTTCGGCTATACCGAAGTCAAGATAGGTTTTATTCCTGCAATCGTTATGCTGTTTCTACTGAAACGAGTTTCAGAAAATCATGCAAAAGATTTGCTGCTCACTGCACGATGGATTGGCTCGGCAGAAGCGGAGAGGATTGGCTTTATAAATCATTCTGTGAAAAGCTCTGAGATGGATTCACGTGTAAATGAAATTTGCGAGATGATGAAAAAGAATTCTGCGAACTCGCTTGCTCTCGTGAAAGAGATGTTTACAAATATTTCAGGAATGAACTTCGAACAAGCTCTTGACTATGCCTGCGATTTGAATGCGATAACCAGAATGACAGATGATTGCAAGAAAGGTATTGCAAACTTTCTGAGTAAAGGAAAGTAAAAGCCATGCTCCACAAATCAACAATCGGCTTTCTCAAAAAACTTAAGAAGAACAATAATCGTGAATGGTTTAATGCTAACAAAAATCTTTATGAAGATGCAAAACGGGATTTCAGTTTTTTTGTCGGTGAATTAATCGACCGCATCTCTGAATTTGATTCTGCGGTTCGAGGCTTGCAGCCAGAGAAATGTGTCTTCAGGATTTACCGTGATGTAAGATTTTCAAAAGATAAGAAGCCATATAAAACAAATATGGGTGCATCAATGAATCCCGGCGGACGCAAGTCGAATGTTGCAGGATATTATTTTCATCTTGAGCCCGGCTCATGTTTCCTTGCAGGCGGAAAATATATGTCCGAACCCGATGAGCTGAAAATGATTCGAACGGCAATTATGAACAACGCAAGGAGATTCAAAAACATTGCATCAAATAAAGATTTTAAAAAATACTTTGGTGATGTTCACGGAGCGAAATTAAAAACTTCGCCGAAAGGATTTCCAAAAGAACACGAATCGATGGAATATTTAAAGCTGAAAAGTTTTATAGCTTACAGTGAGATAAAGGGAGATGAAAAAATTCTTGCGAAGAATTTTCCGGACCAAGCTACAAAAATTTTTAAAGCAATGAAACCAATGCTCGATTTTTTAAGGGAAGTTACGAATCGACCTTGAAAATTACTTGTGTAATTATTGTTCCGCCGTCTTCAAAGTCCTTGAGCGGAGTGTAAGTTTTCTTGTTAAGCCCGTCTTTGTTGAACCCAATAACAACTATATCAATTATTTTTCCGCTTATGGAAAGTTCCTTGTCCGGAGTAGTTTTCATCAATAGCTCATCGGTATTTTTGCTTACAATAAAAAATATTCCGAAGTAGCCCGTCTTAGCATCTGCATAAAAACTTTCTCTTGATTTAACAACTGACTTATCTTCTTTCTTGTCATACACAATTGAATCCGAGCAGATGAATTTAAATGTCTTGGATGTGCCGATAAGCTCATTTATTTTTTTGTAAACAAGCCGTTCTTTCTTTGCAGCAACTTCTTCGGTTTTATAAAGGTCAACAATCTCTTCGCAAAATTTTTCAGTGTTGAAAGTTTGTGTGTGTGCTGCTTTGATGAACAACACACTCAGTATTATAATAAATAAAATTTTCATTGTATAAAGATTGTTTCTCAAAGTTATAAATCGAAACGTTTATGATAAACCTAAAAAAGTGTCTTAATACTCTGCAGGTCGGTAATTATATTTGTGTCTATGGAAATACAAAACAGACCAAAGAAGCTTCGAAAGAAGATAGGAATTATCGGCTTCCCGATGGACTTGGGAGCAGGCAGGCGTGGTGTTGACATGGGTCCGTCTGCAATGCGTTACGCTAATCTGGAAAATAAATTAGATTACCTCGGCTACACCGTAAAAGATTTTGGCGACATTATTATTGAAGGTGCTGAAACACAAACAATCAGAAATCCAAAGTTGAAATATCTTCCTGAAATTATCCGTTCATCGAAAATACTTGCACGAAGAGTCGATTCGTTATTGGCAAAAAAATATTTTCCGCTGATACTCGGCGGTGACCATGCTTCAGCAATTGGAAGCATTGCCGGAATCTCAAGCCATTGCAGGAAACACAAAAAAACTCTTGGCATAATCTGGATTGATGCTCACTCAGACATGAATACTTCCGAGACAACTCCGTCCGGAAACATACATGGGATGCCGCTTGCCGCTTCTCTTGGAATCGGTGAAAGACGGCTTACTCATCTCGGCGGATTCGCTCCGAAAGTTCAGCCGGAGAACGTTGCTCTGATTGGAATTCGTGACGTTGATTTTCTCGAAGCGAGCACTGTGAAAAAGTTCAAAGAAAAAAATACTCAGGTCTATACAATGACTGAAGTTGATAAGCAGGGGATTCACAGAATCATCGCCCGTGTGCTGAATGATTTCAAAAATCGTGTTGACCATATTCATGTGAGCTTCGACCTCGACGGTGTTGACCCGGATTATGCAGAAGGTGTCGGAACACCAGTGCCGGGAGGTTTGTCTTACCGAGAATCACAGCTTCTGATGGAAATGGTTGCCGATTGCGGATGTATGAACTCACTTGAAATGCTTGAGGTGAATCCAATCCTTGACAGCAAAAATAAAACTGCTGAGCTTGCTACAGATTTGATTGCTTCCGCACTTGGCAAGTCGACGCTTTATGATTAATGTCTCACACAAAAAATTTCCTTCTCGATTATTCTCTTAAAGAACTTGAATCACTTTTCTTAAACTGGAACGAGCCGAAGTTCCGTGCAAAGCAAATCTGGGAATGGACTTACAAAAAGTTTGCTTCATCGTTTGATGATATGTCTGACCTTCCTAATAAACTCCGAGACAGACTCAAAGAAGAAATTATTTTTACTCATCTTACTACTCATTTAGATTTACTTTCTTCAGATAAATGGACAAGAAAAATTTTATTTGACCTTCCTGATAAAAAACAAATTGAAACAGTTCTCATGGGTTATGAAACACGAAGGACTGCATGTATCTCAACGCAGGCGGGTTGTGGACTCGGATGCACGTTCTGTGCAACTGGACAAGGAGGATTACAGAGAAATATTTCTGCAGGAGAAATTATTGACCAGGTTTTATTCTTCGACAGAATACTGCAAAAGAAAAATGACCGGCTCACTAATCTTGTTTTCATGGGAATGGGCGAGCCGTTTTCAAATTATAAAAATGTTATGAAGGCAGTTGATATTCTCACAGATAAAAACGGATACAATTTCGGAGCGAGGAGGATTACAATCAGCACTGTCGGACTTGTGCCGATGATAGAAAAATTTGCTGATGAAAACAGGCAGGTGAATCTTGCTGTGTCGCTTCATGCAGCAACAGATAAGCTTCGTGAGACAATGCTTCCTATAAATAAAAAATATCCGCTTGATGAATTGATGAAATCCTGCCGTTGCTATGTAAACAAAACAAACAGGCGGCTCAGCTTTGAGTGGGCGTTGATTGACGGGGTGAATGATACAATTGAGCAAGCAAAAGAATTATCTCAGCGTATTAAAGGAATGTTGTGTCATGTAAATTTTATTCCGTTGAATCCTACGAAAGGATTTGCTGGACAAGAATCGCAAAGAAAAAACATTGAACGATTCCGTGAGATATTAGACAGACACGGAATACCAAACACACTCAGAGTTCGCAGAGGAATTGATATTCATGCGGGATGCGGGCAGTTGAGACAGGAAGAAATCCTCAAAACTAATTAGCTATTTCTTCCCTAACCTGTTATCAAATAAAAACTTTTCTTTTGATATAATCTTCACTTTTTTAAAATCCTTGTGAACAGGATTCAGCATGTAATTAAACTCTTCCTTCACAATTACTGACGGAATTTTCAATGCGAGAGTTTCATTCTTCTTCAGCCATTCATCGCCGATGATAGCGAGAGTACGAGGAGCAGGATAATTCTTCCAGTCTTTCGGAAGCTGGTTTATTTTTACCTGAATGATTTTAATATTATCAGGTAGGTGAAGTGTAACTAAACTTAAATTTCTTTGGTTGAGTTCGTAAGAAGTGTGAACTAAAAGTTCAAGCGTTGCAAGTGCTCTGCTTTCAGAACAATATAAGACAGGGAGTCCTTTACTGTTCCATCTGCCTCCTTTAATTTTAGAACCTTCTCCACTCAGGTCATCAGCAAAAATACTCCTGCAAATTCTGTAAAGCTTCGGCAATAGTTATTCTAAGAGATTATACCATGTTCTAACCTGCCGATTTCATCGTTGACCATTTCAATGCCAAACGAAGTATCAAGCAAATCAATCGGCTTATCGCCGCCCAAGGCAATATTAGAAAGCTTCATCCACTTGATGAACAATTCCTTATCTCCAAATACTTCAATGCCGGAAGCATATAGTTTGGCAATTTGAATTACCTGGTCTGTAACATCAGAGCTAAGAAGTTGGTTCTTGCCATAACGGTGATAACGATGAAGAGTCCTTTCTGAAACAGGGAGAATATTTGAAATGTCTTTTTTGCTCATTGAGAGTTCATTTGCGAGATAAAGAAGGTTTCTGATATTCAAACCTTTGCGTGAAATTCGGACAAGGTCGTGGTCATTTGATATTGGTTCTTTGACGAGAGATGCGCCTCCGAGAAAATCCTTGACTGTTTTATATGTTGTTTTCATGCACTGTCATTTGTCACAAAGATAAAGACAATTGTCAGTGAATGCAAGCCCGAATTTATTTATGTGGTTAAAGTTCAAATTAGTTTGAGTTAAAAAACTTTCTATTTCCACTTCGGCTCAAACAATTTTGTAATCTTTTCACACGCACCTGTTTCAAGATTTATATTCAGCACAACTGCAGAGACATGCAAATCTTCAGTAGCCACATCCTGTTTCTGCGGAGTCATATAGTAAAAACGATTAATTGAAAATTCTTTTCCGCCGCCAATTACTCCATCGAAGCCGCCTGTCATTCCAACGTCGGTGATGTAAGCGGTTCCGTTTGGTAAAATTCTTTCGTCGGCTGTTTGCACGTGAGTATGCGTTCCGATAACTGCAGAAGCTTTGCCGTCAATGTACCATCCGAAAGCAATTTTCTCAGCAGTTGCTTCAGCATGAAAATCTATTAAGATAAGATTTGTTTCCTTCTTAATGCGTTCCAAAATTCTTGACGCAGTTCTGAACGGACAATTCAATGTATTCAGGTAAACTCTGCCCTGTAAATTCAACACGGCGATTTTAAAAATTCCGCCGTCAATTGTTACAGGATAAATCATGAACCCGCGTCCGTAAACATCATCATGATGATTTGCGGGTCTGAGAATTCTGATTTCTTCTGCGATATATTTGAATGACTGCATCTTGCTGAAAGTATGGTTTCCTCCTGTTAATACATTTACGCCAAGCTCAAAAACTTTCTTTCCATCTTTTTCAAGAATTCCTTTTCCGCCGGAAAGATTTTCGCCGTTGGCAACAACAAAATGTATCTTATGCTTATGAACAAGGTTTTTCAAATTATCTTCGACCGCTTTAATTCCCGGGTCACCGATAATGTCACCAATAAAAAGTATGTTCAGTGTATCAGCCAATTTAATAACTCTCTTTTTTGCTTGGGAATTTTTTCAGCTTAACGTCTTTGATATATTTTTTGAAAGCATCTTTTGAAAGCTTGGCAATATCAAGATAACGTCTCACGAATCTTGGATGAAACATTTCTGTCATTCCAAGCATGTCATAAGTTACAAGTATCTGTCCGTCGCAGCTTGCCCCTGCACCGATTCCGATTGTAGGAATCTTCAATGACTTTGTAACTTTTGACGCAAGCGATGAAGGAATTTTTTCAAGCACAACAGAAAAGCATCCTGCGTGCTGAAGAATTACAGCATCTTTTTGAATTTGTCTTGCTTCTTTCGGGTCGGTGCCGCGTGTAACATAAGTTCCGAAAATATTTATTGATTGAGGAGTTAATCCAAGATGTCCCATCACAGGGATTCCAATCTTAATAAGATGTTTAACTGTTTCAGCGATTCGTTCGCCTCCTTCGAGCTTCACTGCATCACATCCGGTTTCTTTCATCACACGTCCGCAGTTGCGAACGGCTTCTTTTAAATCAACATGATAGGACATGAACGGCAAATCAACTACCAGCAAAGCTTTCTTCACGGCTTTCTTCACAATCTTTGCGTGGTAAATCATTTCATCAAGTGTAACTGTGAGCGTTGTGGAATTTCCCTGCACAACATTTCCGAGCGAATCACCGACGAGAATAACATCGATTCCTGCTTCGTCGAGATAGCGAGCCATTAAGAAATCGTACGCTGTGAGTGCAGAAATCTTCTCTCCTTTTTGCTTCATCGTCAGAAGAGTTTTAGTCGTAACTTTTTTGCGTTCGGTCATATAGTTTCTGCGGTTAGTTCTAAGCTTAGATTTTTTTCGAAGCTCGTGATAATTTGTTCTTCAAGAGATTCAACAGCTGGCTGATAGCCAAGAATTTCTTCGAGTGAAATTGTTTTTGAATTGAGTTCCGAAATGTGCTTATTTTTTTCAGCTTCATTGTCAAATAAAAAATAGTTGCAGATATTTTTGTGATAATCTCCAAGCAGAATCGAACCATGCTGTAAAATCACATTACCGAATCTCCGCTGAGCACTTCCGACAAGTTTTTTCCCGGACAGATTTATCTCATGTTTAATCGCTGAGTTAAAACAGAAATTATACATTCCGGTTTTAGAAAGCTTCAAAAGATTTTCTTCTTTAATCACCAAGCTTAAATTTTTCAGTAAATCGTTATTCGCATCAATCAATTTAATTCCTTCAAGAAGAATCGCCGAGATTGCTTTATAGATTTCTTTATCATTCGTTTTACTTTTCAGAACTACTGAATATGTCAGCTCCTCTGAATGAAGCACGGCTCTGCCGCCGGTCGGTCTTGTCACAACATCGATTCCGTCATTTTTGCATTTTTCATAATCCAATTTCAGTTCGCGTCCGTTTTTCCCCTGGTTATAGCCGAGAGAAATTGCGTATGGCTGCCATGTATAAAAACGAATGAAGTTAATTTTTTCTTTCTCACATCTTTCAACAAGCTCAACGTCAAAATTCATATTGAACTCTGCCGTGTTCGCTCCGGTGTTTATTAGTTGCCAGTTTTTATTTTCTGATAATTCCACGCTCGCTGGTTTTTATAAATTCAATAATGTTTTTTACTTCATTTGTTTGTTCAACGTTTTCTTCGACAGCTTTTACAGCATCTCCGAAATTATATTTTGAATTGTAAATCAAATCGTATGCTTCTTTAATTTTATCAATTTGTTTTTTTGAAAAGCCGTTTCGCTGCAAGCCGGTTATGTTCAATCCTTTAAACTTAGCAGGCCAGCCGCCGGACATGATGTATGGCGGAACATCCTGAGTCACACGTGAGTGGAATGCAACAAAAGTGTAAGCACCAACTCTTGTAAACTGATGAATGCCAACAATCCCTCCGATGTTTGCAAAGTCGCCAATCTCAACGTGTCCGCCTGTGTGAACTCCGTTTGAAATTATTACTCCATTGCCAACTGTTGTGTCGTGCGGAATGTGAACATAAGCCATGATGAAACAATTTTTTCCGATTGATGACTTTCTTGTCAGTTGTGTTCCATGACTTACGGTTGTGTATTCTCTTATAATAGTGTTGTCGCCAATCTCACAAATCGAATATTTATTATCATGCCTAAGGTCATGTGGGATTGTCGAAAGACAAACTCCTGTTGAAAGCTTACATCCGTTTGCAACACGTGTTCCGTTATTCAAAGTAACATTGTTTGCAATCTCAACATCATTTCCAACTACAACGTCATCTTCTATGAGTGAGTTGTGACCGACAGAAACATTTTCACCCAACGTTGCTTTTGTGGAAACGATAGCTGAGGGAGAAATCTTAATCATGGAGAAAAGTTATGAGAGAGTTCTGTCGATAATTATGTTATCGTTGTCTGCTGAGTTTTTAGTAATCATCTCTGCAATCAATCCGATTGAGAAAAACTGTGTCCCAACAATTGCGAGAAGAATACCTACGAAGAAAAGCGGTCTGCCGCTGATTGGAGTTAAGTCGAAGAATTTTAAAACAGTAAGGTAAGCAATAATTCCGAAACCGCTGATGAAAGAAAGTATTCCTAAGAAACCGAAGAAATGCAACGGACGCTTTATGAATTTTGCTGTAAACAAAACTGTGATGAGGTCAAAAATTCCGTTCACAAATCTTGACAAGCCGAATTTCGTAGTTCCGTATTTTCTTTCATGATGAACGACAGGAATTTCTGTTACGTTGAAACCGGAAAGATGTGCAAGTGCAGGAATGTAACGATGCATCTCACCGTAAACTTTTAAATTCTTCACAACATCTTTTTTGTATGCTTTCAATCCACAGTTGTAATCGTGTAATCGCAATCCAACCAGCACACTTGTTGTAAAATTAAAAAGCTTCGACGTATGTTTTTTTATGAACGGGTCGTGACGAATTTTTTTCCAGCCGGAAACCAAATCGTAACCTTCATTCAGCTTTGCAAGAAGGTTCGGAATTTCATCCGGGTCATCCTGTAAATCGGAATCCATTGTTATAACAAAATCACCCTTTGCCGCTTTAAATCCTTCTGCAAGTGCCGCCGACTTACCGTAATTTCTTTTCAGCTTAATGCACTTAAAACGATTATTGATTTGGTTCACTTCTCTAATCTTTGCAAAAGAATCGTCGGTGCTTCCGTCATCGATGAAAATCACTTCGTAATTTGCACGCAGTGATTCGAGAACTTTCTTCAACGAAATCGAAAGCTCAACGATAGATTCTTCTTCATTAAAAAGCGGAATGACAACTGAAACTATTTTGTTGGTGAGGTTTAATGATTGCGGTCGGTTTTCGGATTGATTATTTCTTCTGAAATTTCCGTTTCGCCGGTAGAATCGACGCCTGCTTTTTCTTCTGTCCTGTACAGCCGGCTTATCGCTGGGGCTGTTTTGAATTTCACTCATGTTAAAACAAACTTAAAGATTAATGTCAGGAATTACAATCTAAATGCTTATTTCATTGAATTACACTCCATTAAAATCTATATTTCAGTCATAATTTTTGCTACTTAATGACAAAAATCTCCCCGAAAAAACTTCAAAGTATTTTCTCGAAAAGTAAAAACAAAAAAATTGCAATCATCGGTGATGTGATGGTTGATAAATATGTTTACGGTGAGATTAACAGAGTTTCACCCGAAGCTCCGGTGCCTGTTATCGACGTGAAAAAAATTGAATACAAGCTTGGCGGAGCGGCAAATGTTGCCAACAACGTGAAAGCTCTCGGCTCTGAACCGATTTTAATCGGATTGATTGGTGATGACCTTGACGGGAAACATTTTCTTCAAACAATGAAAAGCTTGAAGCTGAATGTTTCAGGAATTGTTAATGATAAAACAAGACCGACTACAACTAAGACGAGGGTGATTGCTCACTCTCAGCATGTAATCAGGATTGATGATGAAAAGAAGAAAGATGTTTCGGGTGATGCAGAAAAAAAAGTTCTGGATTTTGTCAGGAAAAATATTTCAAGCTTTGAAGCAGTCATTCTGCAGGATTACAATAAAGGAATTCTCTCGAAGAAAATGATTAACGGTGTGATTGCTCTGTGTAAAAAAAATAATAAACCCGTTTACGTTGACCCTAAGTTCGATAATTTTTTTGAATACAAAGGTGTGAATGTTTTCAAGCCGAACAAAAAAGAAATACAGGATGTGCTTGGGATGAAAGTCGATGACGATGAATCGGCTGCAAAGGCAGGCAAGAAGCTTCTCGAAAAACTTGAATGCGAATATCTCGTTCTCACACGCGGAGAAAAAGGAATGATGCTTTTTGATAAAGAGAACGGGAAAGCTGTTGCCTTGAACATTCCCACCAAAGCAAGAAATGTTGCCGATGTTTCAGGAGCAGGTGATACGGTTATTTCAACTATTGCGGTAACGCTCGCTGGCGGAGCAGGAATTGAAGAAGCAATTGTGCTTGCCAATCATGCGGCTGGGATTGTTTGCGAAGAAGTCGGCATCGTTCCGATTTACCGGAAGGCATTAATAAATTCTTTTGCTGAGTGATATGATATTAAAAATTGGTGACGAATTAAATAAGCTTGTCGAAAAAATTAAAAACGAAAAAAAGAAAATTGTTTTTACAAACGGAGTGTTTGACATAATTCACCGCGGGCATGTCCAATACTTGAATGACGCAAAAGATTTCGGCGATGTTTTAATTGTGGGAATGAACTCGGATTCATCTGTCAAAAAAATTAAAGGCGAGAAAAGACCGATTGTAAGCGAAGATAACAGGGCTTATGTTTTATCAAACTTAAAACCGGTTGACCATGTTGTTATATTTGACCAAGACAATCCGCTTGAGTTAATAAAAAAAATCATCCCGAATGTTCTTGTAAAAGGTTCGGACTGGGATGAAGACAAGATAATCGGGGCGGATATAGTTAAATCCAACGGCGGCAAAGTTGAGAGAATAACATTCTTAGAAAATAATTCTTCCACAATCATTATAGAAAAGATAATTGAATCATACCGCACCTGAATTTGGCTGGTGAAAAAGAAATAAAACCCAGGACAGCTTCCAAACCGAAAAAGAAAAGGAAGATTTTTTCTACAATAATTCTTTCTTTCACGATTTTACTTTTCACTCTTACGCTTCTTGTATTTTTCACTCAAACAAAAACATTCCGCAGCTTTGTCCGCGGCATCGCACTTGATAAAATCAATGAAGAATTTTCATTGAAAGAATCCTCCCTCTTTTTCGAATCGCTTGAGGGGAATATTTTCAGTGAGATAATTATTAACAATGCCCAGCTTAAAGTTAAGAAGGACGAGATGATTACCTTCAGGCAGGCGAGAATTACTTATGACATTTTCAGCTTACTGAATAAAAAAATTTATGTGAATGAAGTTGTTCTCGTCCAGCCATCGGTGAACTTCACAACTGTTGTGAACGAAAAAGGTGACACTGTCTGGAATTACGCTTACCTGTTCTCATCGGAAGAGGAAAAAGAAAAAGATGAATCAGAGTTTGAATGGAAAATTATTGTTGACAGACTGAAAATTGAAGAGCTGAATTTTGTAATGCTTGCTAAGAAAGAATTCGATGTGCCGTTAAGCTCGCTGAAAATCAAGGATGAGAGCACTATGAATCTTGATAACCTGAAAATCTCAAATCTTTCGCTTGAAACTTTTGTGGAGTATGACAAGAATGCAACGCATCTGAATATAACTCAGTTCAGCTTCAAATCGAATTTCAATTTTGATATAAAAGGGTTCACGGGCGATTTCTTTGTAACCAAAACGAGGGCAGAGATTGGGAAGATGAATATCGAAACATCGCGGAGCTGGATTCAAATGGACCAGGTTTTAATCGACAAGCTAGACCTTCTTGATATGAACGACATGAATTCGTTCAAGGGTAAAGAAGTTCATTTCAAGATGACCGCAAAGAATTTTAATGTTGATGACCTGAAATGTTTTTTGCCGGCTGTGAATTTTCTTGACGGAAGCGTTTATGCAGACATAAAAGTATCGGGAAAATATGATGACATGCTTATTGAAAAATGTATTTTGAAAACAGACGGCAGCAATCTTAACTTCACCGGAAAAATGTTCAATCTCGTTGAGCCGGAAAATCTTGCTTTCGACGTTCGCGGAGAAAATCTGACTCTCGACCCTTCCGATACAAAAAAACATCTTCCCGGTCTCCCCATTCCTGATTACAGCTATCTTGGAAAAGTTACCGGAGATTTATCTTACAAAGGAAAGCCGACAAATTTTCAAACAACATTTAACATAAGCTCTTCTGCCGGTAATGCCAAAGGCAGCTTCGATTTAAATCTGACCACACCTAACTTGGATTACTCAAGCTATTGTGAAGCTTCAAACCTGAACATCGGAAAAGTTTTGAGGGATGAAAAGATGGAGACACAAATCAACGGAAGGTTTGAAGTTAAAGGAAGCGGCTTCTCTCTTGCAAATATTAACACCAGAGTTGCGTATGAAATTAACAATACGAAAATTCTCGGCGAGCAAATCGATAAGTCAACAGGAAAGCTTTACCTGAACAGATACAATTTAGAAGCCGACGTGACTTACGTTTCAAGATCTTTGAATGCAAATGTAATTGGCAATGTGAACATTGCTGATTTCAAAAATCCAAAATACAATCTCAAAGGTTCTGTAAAAGGTTTGGACGTTACTGAATTCACAAAAGATAAAACCGATAAGAGCAATCTGAATTTTTCTTTCAATGTAAACGGAAGCGGATACGACCCTAATAACATTCAGGGAACGTTTGCAATGGACATTGGCAATTCTTATTACGGCACGTTTGATATTCCTGCAACTCCGCTTGACTTAAAAATCTCAACAACAGGAAGCAGTAATTATCTTTATTTAACATCAGACATTGTTGATTTCAAGGCAGATGGAAAATTTCGTGTTGACCAAATCGGGAGTGTTTTGCTGAGCAACATCGAAATGATTCTCGAGCAGGCAGCAAATAAGTTTGAGCTGGATACTTTGCTGCAAAAAGATTTTCAGAGAAAAGAATCTATTGTGCGAAGCGATATGTTTGTGAAATTCGAAATGAGAACAAAGAACCCTGAAGCATTGAACAAGCTTTTATTCCTGAATGACATACAGTTTGCCGGAGAGATGAACGGAACGATTTCAAATTCTTCTGAAAATTTCAAGACGGATAATTTTGTCAGAATAAATTATTTCAGATACAAAGATTCAATCGTGCAGCTTAACAATTCAAATTTGAGAGTTGGTTTCCAAAACGATTATTCGGCTTATTCAATTCAGGAGCTTGATGCATTTAATTCCATGAGTTCGGATTTAATATTTGACAGCAAGTTTGTCAGGTTTGGCTCAAATAAATTTGACAGCGTCAGAGCAACATTGAAGCTCGAAAACCAAAAGCAGTTCATAAATATTTCCGGAAGACAGGATACGACTTTTAATGCTTTTCTCAAAGGAAAGTTTGACGTGTCAAAAAATTTCGCCGAACTGTCAATCGACATGCTTGATGCTGTTTATAACACACTGCATGTTTATAACAACAAAGATGTTTTAATCAGATATAACACCGATAATAATGCTGTTGAGTTTACAGATTGCTCTATCGGCAGCAACATTTTAAATGCGGATATTTCCGGTAAGCTCGGATTAATCGGTGAGAGTGATTTGAATGCTGAGATAAAAAAAGTAAACATAGCAGCATTGATGACGCAATCATTTGCACAAAATCTTCCCGAAGAAGAAATCAAGCAGCTTATTGATGAATCTCCCTTACGCGGAGAAATCAGGAGAGTTTCAATTTCATACAAAGGAACTTTAGAGAATCCTGTTCTTGGAATTGAAATGAACACCGGTCTTATCCGTTACCAGACAACTAAAGTCGGACGCGTCGATGCATTTATAGATTATTCAAACAATATTTTAAGCTCGGATGTTTTGTTCAGCAATGCACAGGGAAAGGGAAGCTTGCGTTTGACGGGAAACATTCCGTTCAGCAATCCTTTATCAACTTCCGATAATACAGAGATTCTTTCCAAACCGGTTGACCTTTCGCTTAGAGCTAATAATTTTCAGCTGAATTTTTTCTCAAAACTCATTCCGAACTTTGCAGACATCCGCGGTCTGCTGAACGGTGAGCTTAAATCTTCCGGCACTTTAACAGAGCCAAAACTTTCCGGGAACATGAACATCGACAAAGGTAGATTTCTTTTGACGATGAACAACATGCATTACCGCTTTCAGTCAAGCTTTCGTGCAGAGAACTCGGATTTAGTTGTAGATAATTTCCGGGTTTACAATATTGATAGTGATGACCGGCACATTGATTTATACGGAAGAATAAATTTTGCCGGGTTGAATATCAATAACATAGACCTTGCGATGCAGGGCGATATTGTTTTCCTCGACAGGACATCTCCAAAAACAGAATACGGATTTTACGGAGACATGATTGTCGGCTCAGGCTCGCCACCAGTTACGATAAGAGGAAATTTAAGTGCTCTAAAAGTTGAGGGTCAGCTTCTTGTGAAAAGTGCAAATCTTGTTTTCCCATCTTTGCAGGGGTCTGCATACGATATTTATGCGGACAACTTCGTTTATAAAATTCTTACAGATACCGTTAATGAAAAATATCTTGACACAATTATAACAAAAGGCAAACGCAACGAGCAGATTGACCCGTTTCTGCTTTATCAATATGAGCTCACGAATAAAATTCCTTCGATAAAGGATAATATCATTTTTGATTTGTATGTTGTGACAGAAAAAAATATTTATGTCTCTGTAAATTTTAACAGTTTAACACGGGAAGAATTATTCGGTGAAATGAGAGGAAACCTTCACGTTGAAACACAACCGAATAAAGAAATGTTTATGTTTGGAAGCTTGGATATTGTCGGCGATTCATATTACAGGTTCTACAAAAATTTTAAAATTGTAAACAGCAATTTAACTTTCAACGGACCTATGTTAAATCCCGAGCTTAACATTCATGCTGCTTACCAGAACATAAGAACAGTTAACGACGGCACTTCAACCACAACAGAAAAAATGACCGTCCTGCTTGATATAGACGGAACAAGATATTTGCCCAAGCTTACTTTGAAGCTGCAAAATGAGAATGGAGCTGTTCAAACAGGAACACAGGCACAGTCCGATGCGATTTCATATTTAATATTCGGCGTCCCGATAAGCTCTGTTGGTGCTTCATCAACTTTGAGAACGGATATATTGAATAATCTTGGTAATTCACTCAGCGGCTCATTTGTTTCGTCGCTGTTGTCAAATGCAATTCGTGATGTTGCTCCGTTCATTTTAAATACAGAAGTGATTTACACAGGCGACATCAAAACAACAGATGTAAGAGTTACTTCACAGCTTGGAGATGCAATCGTGAAGCTTGGCGGAAGAGTTTTTACCGATATTAATAATGCCGAAGTATCAATTGAGTATCCGCTGAATAAATTGCTTAACCTGAATGTTTCCAACAACCTCATTCTTGAGCTTTCAAGAGTTGTGATTCCGAACCCGACTGTAATTACTACCGGAACAACTTCAATTGAAACGGGTGTCAAGCTTACTTACAAAATAAAATATTAGAAGAACCACTGTCTAAAAAAAATAAATCAACTTCTCTCCGCGAACAGGTCGTAAATCTTTTCACCAAACAACCAACGCTTTCAATCAAGTTCAATACGCTGTTCAAACAGCTTCGCCTTAATCGTTCGGATAAATTTGAGCTTAGAGATTCAATGCAGGAGCTTGTCACTGAAAAAGTTCTTGTGAAGAATGGAAAGTATTATGAAAGATACTCCAGACCACAATCTTATCATGCAGAATTAAAATATGATAAGGAACATGATTTTATTGTTGAAGTAAAAACCGAAGACGGAAGCGTGCGGGTTCCTGTGAAGAAAAGAAATTTACTTACTGCATTAGCAGGTGACACAGTTGAGGTTTCTTTGATTGAATACGCAGGCACTGCAATTAAAGAAGCGGTTGTTGAAAATATTATTAAGAGAGCGAAGCATTCAATAATCGGTAAGCTTGAAGTGAGCGAGAAGAATAAAGATTTTGCATTTGTCATTCCAGATGACAGGAAATTCAGGAAAGATATTTTTGTCCCGAAAAAATCATTGAAGCATGCAGTGCACGGTGACAGAGTTGTCTGCGAAATTATCGAATGGCTTTACCAGGATATTTCACCCGAAGGAATAATCACTGAACTGCTTGGCAAAGCAGGTGATGTTGAAACGGAATTCAAGTCGCTGATAAAACGATACGGCTTGACGAAATCGTTCAGCAAGGAAATTATTAGACAGCTTAAACATCTTGAAGAATCGGGTGGACTTGACCCCGAGTACTCGGGGACAAAAGATGTTTTGAAAGCGCGTCTTGATTTTAGAGATGAATTGATTTTTACCATTGACCCCGTTGATGCAAAAGATTTTGATGACGCAGTTTCTCTCGACAAACTTGAGAACGGAAATTACCGGCTCGGAGTTCACATTGCAGACGTCAGCCACTATGTTAGCGAGAACAGTATTCTTGATGAAGAAGCATTGAAACGCGGAACAAGCGTTTACCTGATGAATGACGTTGTGCCGATGCTTCCTGAAAAGCTTTCCAACGATGTTTGCTCTTTGAGAGAAGGCGTTGAGCGGCTTACTTTTTCAGCCATAATGGAAATTGATTCAGCAGGTGAAGTTGTAAAGTACACAGTTTCAAAGTCAATAATCAAAAGCAAAAAAAGATTTACTTACGAAGAAGCACAAAAGATTTTGGATGACGGGCATGGAACGTTTTATGAAAAATTGAAAATGATGGATGAGCTTCACAGAATTTTATTTGCGAAGCGTCAAAAAGAAGGAAGTCTGGACTTTGAATCCACAGAGGTTAAGATAGTGATTGATAAAAAAGGAATGATTGAAAATATTATTCCGAAACATCGGTTAGATACTATGCGTCTCATCGAGGACTTCATGCTGCTCGCAAATAAAACTATAACCCTATTCATTGAGAAACAGAAAAGAAGAGTCCCTTTTGTTTACAGAGTTCATGATTTGCCTGACAAAAAGAAAATCAAAGAGCTTGCACAGTTTGTTAAGCAGTTCAACGTAACATTAAATCCTGACAGCAAACGTTCGATTCAAAAAATGCTGGAGCACGTGAAAGGTAAGCCGGAAGAAGCTTTGGTGAATGGCATTACAATCCGTTCGATGTCTAAAGCGGAATACTCGGAAGAAAATATCGGGCATTACGGACTCGGCTTTGACCATTACACACATTTCACTTCACCGATAAGAAGATACCCGGATTTAATTGTCCACAGGATTTTATTTGAAGTCCTCAACGGCATTAGCAATCAAAGAATAAAATATTATAAAGATGCTCTTCCTGAAATTTGCAGGCAGTCAACCGATAGAGAAATTGCAGCAGTGCAGGCGGAACGCGAGGCAATAAAAATTTTGCAGGTTCAGTTCATGTCCACACAGGTTGGAAAAGAATTCCAGGGAATCATCTCCGGCATTTCCGAATTCGGAATTTATATTGAGCTTACTGAAAACATGATTGAGGGAATGGTAAGATTGAAAGAGCTACACGACGATTATTACATTCTGGATGAACGCAATCACCAGTTAATCGGAAGACACAAAAAGAAAAGATACCGTCTGGGTGATAAAGTTAAAGTGAAGCTGTTTAAAGTTGACAAAGAAAAACGCTGGATAGATTTTGTGATAGTGAATTAGTGTTTGATTCTTCCAGCTCACCACACCCCCTTTCTTTTTATTTGCTTTGAATTTTTGGCGTGAAAAGAATTGGAATGGTGGTCTAATCGGTGAGTTTGTGTTTCGAAATGGTGCCTGTCACCTGTTGAAAGCAGAGTGGCAAATTGACCCGAAGGGTCATTCCGAATGTAATGAGGAATCTCATGAACCGATGAAAATAAATCCCTGCATGAGCGGGGATTTTTTTTTATTTGATTTGAATAAAGATTGGGTGGTATGTTTGGAGGGGAAGAAAACTATTTAACTAATTATGTATAAAGCAGTATTTAAAATACAAAGTGACTGTCTTGAAGTTGCTAATCAAGAAATATTTACACCGTTTGTTAACTGTTATCAAATCCATAGCGTAACAATGTATGTAAATGGGGTATCATATGAACAAGATATTGTTTTTTGTTTTATCGGACACAAAACAAAATGGATAAATATTGGCTTTCAATTGGAAACTACGGACACAATTATTTTTGATATAAATTATTTTTATATTAGACCAGATGATATTGAAGTACTTGGTTTTCTTGTTGACACATTATATTCCAATCAGACAAAGAGTAAAGAAATAATTTCTAAACATTATATAGAAGGACAGTTTTCTCTTGACAATGGATTATATAAAAATGCAGTATTAAACTTTGGGACAACATTAGAAGGAATTTTAAATAAAAGTTTGACAAATCAGGACTTGAACGACCTAATTAATAATTACACAGGTAGTGCCGACAAAACTGATATGCATTTCATTCGACAATTAAGAAATAAGGTTCATCCAAATCAGATAAGTGCGACACAAGACATTTCGAGAAAAGAAGCTATTGAAGCAAGAAATTACTTAGAAGTAATTATAAAAAAAATCTAGTGATGTCAGAGATTGGACAGCACAGTAAAATGTATTAAGTAACTATGAATTCAAATTGGAAAAAATGGAATCAAAAGAACTCTACACAAAATTTGAATCAACCGGGTATCTACTATTTGGCTTATTCAGAAAATGACATTTCAGACACACCTTTCGATATGATTAAAGAAATAATATATATAGGAATGACCATTTCGAAAAATGGTGTAAAAGGAAGATTAGGACAATTTGTAAGTGCAATGAAAGGAAAGAAAGGTATCCATGGAGGCGGAGATAGAGTTAAGTTCAAACATAACGATGAAAAATCATTTTTTGATAAGTTGTATGTTTCTGTTTGTTCCTTTCAGTTAAGTAATAGTGGTGAAACTTCTAATGACTGGAGAATTAAAGCTGAGTGTGTTAAACATGAATATGTAAGTTTTGCAGATTATATTGATAAACAAGGACAATTACCTGAATTCAATGACCAAAAGCGTTCCAAGAAAAAATAATACTTAATGTTATGTCAGGAGTTCTTCATTTAATTAAAGCTCAGCGGGTCAACATCAATCATAATTCTTTCGTCCTGTTTTAGTTTTATTTCGTTCAATAATGTTTTCACCTTCTGTAAAAAACTTTCCTGTCCCTTTTCTTTCCCAATCTTTAATATAACATGGTAACGGAATTTATTCTTCAGCTTGAAGATTAGCGAAGGTGCGGGCTTCAGCAATTCAACATTCTTATAGAGTAAAGATTCATTGAGCAATGTCTTTAGCTGCAAAAATATTTTGGATGCAATGCTTTGCGAGCGGACTGCGTCATCACTGCGAGCTTCGATGACAGCAAGACGGCTGAACGGCGGATAGCTTAATTGCTGTCTGTAGCCGATCTCTTTTTCATAGAACGAAACGTAGTCGTGCTCTTTAATCAAAGGGAAGATAAAATTGTCGGTATGCGTTGTTTGAATAATAACTTTTCCAAAGTCCCCCTGTCTTCCAGCCCTGCCTGCAACCTGCATCAATAATTGAAACGTTCTTTCCGTCGAGCGGAAATCGGGATTGAGCAAGCCGATGTCGGCAGAAACAACGCCGACAACCTGCACATTCGGAAAGTCCAGCCCTTTTGAAATCATTTGCGTGCCAAGTAAAATATCAAACTCTCTGTCATAAAAGCTTTTCAGAATTTTTCCGTGTGAATCTTTTCCGCGGACAGTGTCGGCATCCATTCTTTTCAGCTTTGCTTTCGGGAACAAGCGTGAAATTTCTTCTTCAATTTTTTCCGTGCCTGTGCCCTTCAGTTTTAAATCACTGCTTCCGCATTTTTCACAAGCTGTCATTAATTCTTTGATGTGTCCGCAGAAGTGACAGCGAAGATGGTCTTTTGCTTTGTGGTAAATCATCGTGATGTCACAGTTAACGCACATCTTCACGTTACCGCAATTCTGACATTCCTGATAAGCAGAATAACCCCGCCTGTTCTGAAGAAGAATCACGCTGTGTTTTTGATTCAGTGCATTATCTATTTCCGCAATCAGCTTTGATGAAAGAAATCTTGTGTCGCTTGTTTCATGTTTAATGAACTTGCTGACGCTTTTCATTTCATTGAGCATGTCAACTATTTCCACATGCGGCTGTTTGGTTTTCATTGCACGGTGAGGAAGCTCAAGCAGTTCATATTTTTTTTGCCGTGCATTATAAAAGCTTTCAAGTGACGGAGTTGCCGAGCCGAGAACAACGACTGCATTATTCAGCTTTGCTCTGACTAATGCGGAATCACGTGCATTGTAACGCGGCTCTTTCTCACTCTGCTTGTAAGAATGGTCGTGCTCTTCATCGACAACGATGATTCCAAGATTATTAATGTTCGCAAAAAGTGCAGAGCGTGCACCGATGATAATTTTTATTTCTCCCGACTGAACTCTGCGAAACACATCGTAACGCTGATTGTCGCTCAGACGGCTGTGAATTACTCCGACAATTTCTCCGAACACAGAAGTGAAGCGGTGAATGAGCTGGGGTGTAAGAGAAATCTCAGGCACAAGAACGATTGCACTTCTGTTTTCGCTTAAACAGGTTTTTATTGCTTCGATGTAAACCTGTGTCTTTCCGCTTCCGGTAACTCCGAACAGAAGAAACGGCTTGTATTCTTTTTTGAGGAGCGATGAATTGATTTTCTCCAGAACAATTTCCTGCTCAGGATTCAATGTAAATTCTTTTTCCGCTTCAGAGAAATCGTTTTTTACGTTTCTGTAAACTTCTGTCTGTTTCAAAGTAAGAAGATTTTTCTGAGCCAATGAAGTTACTGCCTGAGAAGATGAACCGGTTTCTTTTAACAGGTCTGCTAACCTAATCTCAAAAATATTTTTTGTTAGGAGATACGACAAAATATCTTTTTGCTTCTGCGACTTGAGTTTATAGTCTTTAAAAAGAACATCGAGCGATTCATGTGGATAATCTCGCAGCTCGTCAATCAGTTCAAACCTCACAATCTTTTCATACTTCGGCTTTGATGTTTCTCTTTGGATTTTATTTTCAGTGAGCAAAATGTTTTTGCCTATGAGCGAAGATAAAACGGAACGGAGAGATTTATTTTTTATTCTTGCGGAAAGCTGTTTGAACGTGAAAGGTTGAACATGCAAAACATTCACAACATCGTTTTGTGATGGAGTCAGCTTTAACGCAGTAAGGTCAGTTTCCGGATTCATGTAGTAAGCAATTTTTTCTTCGACGTGAATTCCCTTTGGCAGAGCGGAGAAAAGAACTTCGCCAACCGGACAAACATAGTAACGGGAAATCCATTTGCAGAATTGAATCAGCTCATCTGTGATAAGAGGAGAATGGTCAAGAATCTCAAGAACGGTTTTGGTCTTTAGATTTTTCGGCGGTTCATTGATTGTTTCAACAACAAGAGCCGTAAGCTTTCTGCTGCCGAAAGGAACGAGAATTCTTTTGCCAACCAATTCATCGTCATCAAAGTACAACGGAACTGTATAAGTGAACAATGAATCCACATGGACATTTAACGCAACGTTTACAAATTTTGTTGGCATAAAAATAAAGGACGGTTATTCCCGTCCCTGCAAAAATATAATATTATTTTTCTTTTAGTGTCCTTGTGATTCCAAATATCTCTCAACATCAATCGCTGCCATGCATCCGCTTCCTGCCGCAGTTACTGCCTGGCGGTAAACATGGTCTTGTGAATCACCGCATGCAAAAACTCCCGGGATATTTGTGTAAGTATTTACCTTACTCGTTTTTATATAACCGTTATCCTCAAGCTCAATTTGTCCTTTAAATAAATCGGTGTTCGGCTTATGCCCGATGCCGAGAAAAATTCCTTCACATTCATGAATATAAGTTTCACCCGTCTTAACATTTTTTAATTTTGCTCCTGTTACTCTTCTCTTACCGTTCTCGTTCACACCCAAAACTTCTTCGAGCACAGTGTCTGTAACTAATTTTATTTTAGGATTTTTCTTTGCACGTTCAAGCATAATTTTGGATGCACGGAATTCATCACGCCTGTGAATGATTACAACTTCTTTTCCGAACTTAGTAAGATAAGTTGCTTCTTCCATTGCGGTATCGCCACCGCCGATTACGATTATCCGCTGTTCTTTGAAAAAGAAACCGTCGCATGTAGCACACGCAGAAACTCCGTAACCCATGAACTCCGATTCCGACGGCAAGCCGAGAAGCTTCGCCGAGGCACCTGTTGCAATAATTACTGTCTTGGATAAATATTCTTTTCCGTCAGCAATAACTTTGAAAGGACTTTTAGAGAAATCAACTTTCTCAACAATTTTAAATTCACATTGAGCACCGAACCGCTGAACTTGTTTCCGCATCACGTCCATTAATTCCGGTCCCATGATTCCATGCTCGAAGCCGGGATAGTTTTCAACGTCGGTTGTTATTGTAAGCTGTCCGCCGGGCTGCAAACCTTCAAATACAATCGGAGAAAGATTTGCACGTGCAGTATAAAGTGCAGCAGTAAACCCCGCAGGTCCTGAGCCAATGATAATAACGTTGTGAACGTTTTGTTCTGTCATTCTTTATTTAACATAATAGTTTAAAAATTTATTTGGTATGATACCGACTATTTATATTTTTCGATTTTATAAAGTAAGTCCTTGTTATCAGGATTATCCTTAATTGCTTCATTCCAATACTTCAAAGCTTTCACAATCTCACCAAGCCCTTCGTAAACATCGCCGAGATGTTCGAGCAGAACGGTGTTGCTGCCAAACTTCACCGCTCTCTCGATATAAATTTTTGCATTCTTGTAATCTTTCATCTTGTAAAGTATCCAGCCGTAAGTATCGAGGTAAGATGAGCTTCCGGGGGCTGCATCGATAGTTTTCTTCGACATCTCCAATGCCTCTTTCAGCTTGATGCCGCGTTCAGCCAAGCTGTAAGCATAATTGTTGAGCATCAGAATATTATCGGGATGAAATTTGAATGCATGCTCATAGAGCCGGTCACATTCATCGAACATTTTTAAGTTGTCATAAATTATTCCGAGCGTTGAAAGTGTGTTTATATCAGATGGATTCAGTTCTTTCGCTTTCTCAAGCCAGGGAAGTGATTCTTTTTGGTTGCCGAGACGGTAATGTGTATTGCCGGTTAAGCTTTGCAATCCAAAATTGTTTGGAAATTTTTCAGCACCCGATTTAAAAATCTCAAGTGCTACTTCAAACTTGTTTCGTTCATAGTAAGCAAACCCAACCTGAAGATGAGCTTCTGCAGAAGTATCGGCACGCTTCAGAACATTTTGAAATTTTGTTTCTGCGGCTGCTTCATTTTTTTCGCGGACGTCAATCACACCAAGAAAATATTCCGGCTGCCACTGAGTCGGATAAGCTTGATTCAATTCTATGAAAATAGATTTTGCAACACCGAAAGATTCGGGGTCTTCGCTTGATGCATCAAGGAATGCTGCTGCTATGTTTATCTTTGTATCGAAATCAATTGTGTCTTTCTTTATAAGCTTGCTGTATTTTTCAAATGCGTCATTGTTTTTCCCTGTGCGGAAATAAATTTTTATTATCTCCGTCTGAACTTCTCTGTTCAGCGGATTCGTCAGTAGTATCTCTTCATAAATTTTTAATGCGTTGGGGTAGTCTGGAATTTTAAGGTAAGCAGCTGCGACAGAATATTTCAATTGGATGTCAGTGGGATTCAAAGTCAAAAGCTTTTCAGCAGTTGCTGCAGTATTAGCGTAATCTTTATAGAGCTCGTAAATCTCTACCATCCTTGCAAGCACAGTTTCGTCATATTGAAAATCTTCAGTGATGCGTTCGTAATATTTCAATGCTTCCGACGGCTGTTTCAACGCTTCATACATTCTTCCGACGTTGTATAGAATGTTGATGTCGTCAGGTTTTTTGTCGCTGACTTCTTTGAGATACTTCAAAGCGTTCTGATAATCGTTAAGAATGACATATGTGTCAGCAATGTTTTCTTTGTAATCGAGATTATCGGGTGAGCGTTTCAAAGCTTCGAGTCCGTTCTCCAATGATTTCTGATACTGAGAAACATTATAATAGAGCTTCGATAAAGTGTAATAAATTCCGGCAGCTTCCTCATGCTTCAATGCCTCGTTATATTTTTCAATTGCTGCAATGTAATTATCCTGAAGCTCGAGAGTTTTTCCTTCGATAAAAAGCTCAAGTGCAAACGGGTTGACGAAATTGTCCTGTGCGGGTAAATTCGCTGTGAAAATTATTATGATGATGGAAAATATTCTCATGAGTGAACAAATATAATTTTTGAATGAATGAGATTCAGCGTATTGAAAAATCAGAGAAGTGTAAGCTTATCTTCAATTCACATTTCGCATTAAGAAAGCTATAAATATATTTGTCCTACTATTATATGAATGTAAAAAAGACACAACAAACACCGAACAAGAATGCTGAGACTATTCTGATTTTATTATTCTTCATCTTTTTATCAGTTTTTACAACTGCTAAGATAAACGGAGACGATGATGTTTTCTGGCATATGGAAAACGGGCGATACATAACAGAGAATAAAGTTATTCCTTCGTCGGATGTTTTCGGATTTGTAACTTCAGGCAAAGAATGGATTCCTTTCGAGTGGGGCTGGGACGTGCTTTCATACTCGGTTTATTCGATTGCCGGATACAGCGGGGTAGGTATCCTTAGAACGATAATTATTTTATTTTGTTTTTTCATCTTTGTCCTGATAGTAAAGCGAGCAAAAGTAAACCTGAATCTTTTCTTTCTGATAGCATTATTATTTTTATTCGGAGCACAAGACAGATTAATTTCGAAGCCGCAAATAATTTCATACCTGTTCTATGCTCTGCTCATCTACATAATTATAGATTACAAATATTTTAACAGGTTTAGCTTTAAGAAAATTTATTTTCTTCCGCTGATATTCTTAGTATGGGCTAACATGCACATGGGTGTGCTTGTCGGTGTCGTCATCTTAATCATGCTTATGGTAACGGAAGGGATTGATTTAATAAAATCAAAGCAGCTGAAGCTTGACTCGGTACTTACTTCTTCCAATAAAGATTTTTTGAAGCTGACTTTGATTTGTGTTGTATCGATTCTTTGCCTTCTGCTGAATCCCCACGGCATAAAAACTTTTCAGTATGTCGGCTCTCATCTGAATATGAAAATGATGGCTGATGTTTTTGAGTGGCGTTCTCCGTTCGATAAAATATTTACGTCAACTGTTTATTTTTACGTTTACCTGATTTTTTTTGGTCTTGGAGTTGTTGCACTATACCTTGCTTACAAAATGAAAGACAACCTATTCCAGTTTATCATTGTCGTCCTGATGCTTAACTCATTCAGGGCATCGAGGTTCAGCGTTGATTACATGATTTTGTGCTTGCCCATCATTATTATTTTATTGAACATTCTTATTTCGAAATCAAAATATAAATATTTTTTTTCAGCGAGATATTTTTCTTATTCGCTCATAGCTTTGTTTTCAACTCTTACAATTCTCTCTGCAACAAACAAGCTTTATGATTTGATGAATTACCCGAAACAGACCGGCTTTGGAGTTGATGAACGAGATTATCCGAAAAAGATGTTCGGCTTTATGAAAGAAAACAAGATTGATGAATCGATTAAACATCCATTCAATAGCTATGGCTGCGGAGGGTATTACATCTGGGAATTCAAAGGGAAGAAAAATTTTATCGACAGTAGAGGTCTTAACGATGAAATTTATTTTGATTATAAAACAATCAACAATAAGCAGCCCGGCTTTGAAAATAAAATCGAACAATTCAGTTTCGATTCTTTCATCTGGTTTTTTCCCGGATTGACATCGAATTCAATAGAGCTGCAAAGCTCGGTAATTTCTTACCTCATTTATAATTCCGATAAATGGAAGCTTGTCTATTGGGATGATAATGGTTTGTTGTTTGTAAAGAATGAGGAAAAGTTCCGCGAGGTTATCAGCAAGCATGAATATAAATTTGTAAACCCACTCTATTATATTTATCAGCATGAACCACTGAAGAAAGCACTTTCGACAAACCAGCAGGATGTTATCATGGAGGTTCAAAGAAATTATAAGCTCAATCCGGATGGAATGTTTATTAATTCAATTGCAAAGACATTCAAGATTCCTGTCAACAAATAACTAATACCCGAACACTTCTTCAAAGTTCAGAGTTTTCACCGTGCCGTATTTACTCAAGCCGTTATAATTTATTTTGTCTTTATCAGCCAGGACGAGGACATTGTACTTCATATTTTTTATTTTGCTTTTTTGGAATTCCGCAACTTCATTTATACTCATCCCCTGTACTTTCTCGAAGATATCTTTTCTCAAATCATAATCGATTCCAAGTTTCTGTGCTGCAAGATAAGAGGAGATAACATTTCCTTTAGTGATTCGTTCTGTTCGGATTGTCTGCAAAAGATTTTTCTTCGCACCGCTGAAGGTAACTTCCGATTCTGGCATGTTGGTCAGCAATTCATACAAAGCTTTCATCGCTTCGGGAAGCTTGTCTGCCTGCGTTCCGATGTAGCCGAAATTATAATGTGACTCATCTTTTTTCTTCGGAGTTGAGAATGCTGAAAATGTTCCGTATGCCAATGCTTTTGATTCACGTAAATCCTGAAATACGATTGAGGACATTCCTCCGCCAAAGTATTCATTATAGAGCTTGACATTCGGAACAATATTTTTGTTGAACATCTCACCCTTTGCAATAAAAATTATTTCCGCCTGAACCATTCCGGGATAGTTCACAAAAAAAACGTTACCACCTGTCTCAAGCTCCGGGAAATTTACTTCCTGCGATTGAGTGGAGAATTGTACCGGCAAAGTGAACGGCTTCAGCAAATTCAGCTCAAGTGTTTCGGGCCAGAGAGGTCCATAGTATGTGATTTTGAATTTGTAAGTGAACAGCGATTTCAAAAGTGCAATCAATTCAGATGAAGTGATTGCTTTCAGTTCCTGCTCTGAGAGAATGTTTGTGTAATTTGATTTCGGTCCGTACTTAGAATAGCTGAACATTGCGTCCCAAAGAATTGTCTCCTGGTTTGTTTTGTTGTCCGTCCTTACTTTCAAAATGTCTTTAACAAGATTTTCCAATGCGGCATCATCCTGTTTTAAGTCGAATAGAATGTCACACATCATGTAATAAGCTTTCACAAAGTTTACATTTAATCCGCTCAATGAAAAATAAACTTCATCATTCCCTGAGCTGATGCTGTAGGTGCAGCCGAGCTTGTAGAATTCCTGCTTAAGCTCAGCAGCAGAATATTGTGATGTGCCAAGATAATTCAGATAATCACAGGCAACATCAAGACGCTTATCGTTTTTATTTCCGATGTCGAAGATAAAGCTCAGGCTGAATAAATCATTCTCATCATTGCTTTTGTAAATAAGCTCGATGTCGTTTGTTAATTTTCTTGTCGAGAGGTCGGTGCTGTAATCAACAAACACGGGCTGAATATCTTCGGGTGTGCTCGATACAACTGTTTTTACAAAATCGGATTTGTCCTGCCTGTTTACTTCGACAGGCGTTATCTGCGGCTTCTCAACTTTCTGAACATTTTTATCTTCACCCTGTCTTTTGTAAACCAGAGCATAATTATTTGTGTAATGCTCCTTCGCAAAATCCATAACCTGCTGCTTGGTTATCTTGCTAAGCCTGTCGAAGAAAGTTACTTGTTTCTCCCAATCAATTCCTTTTATGAATGCGTTGACAAGAGCATCTGCACGACCACTGTTGGATTCAAATGTTTTCATCTGCGAAAGCTTCAAATCGTTTATCGTTGCTTCGATTAGCCAGTCGGGAAAATTTCCGGTCTTTACGTTTTCAATTTGTCCGAGCAGAAGGTCTTTCACTTCTTCAAGCTTTTGTCCCTGTCTTGGATTTCCGTTGAGAACATGTGCCGAATAATCTTTCATCTTCACAGTGAATGAAGTTGATGCAAGAACTTTCTGGCTTTGGTTAAGATTCAAATCGAGTAATCCTGCCTGGCTGTTTGCCAAAAGCATATCAATCAAAGTTATCATATCAGCTTCGACGCTTCCGTCACCCTGAAAACGAAATCCAAGCATCACCGTTTCTGCTTCCTGTCCGAAAACTTCTGAGACTACAGGTGAAGCAATTTCTTTTTCAACCGGCGGATTATAAACCGGAACAACCTTTGTTTCTTTTCCTCCCCAATATTTATCAATCAGCTCGATTGTTTTGTCCGGGTCAAGGTCGCCCGATAAACAAATTGCCATGTTGTTCGGAACGTAATACTTATAATAGTAGTCAAGAACTTTTTTGATTGAAGGATTTTTTAAATGGTCAATCGTTCCAATTGTCGTCTGTGTTCCGTATTGATGTGTCGGAAATATATTTTCAAACAGCTTGTCCCATGCTTTATCACCGTCATTGTCAAGTCCGATATTTTTTTCTTCGTAAACCGCTTCAAGCTCCGTGTGGAATAATCTCATCACGGGATTTCTGTATCGCTCTGCTTCAATCATTATCCAGTTCTCAAGCTGGTTTGATGGAATGTCGTTCACGTAAACCGTTTGCTCAACCCAAGTGTAAGCGTTCGTTCCTTTTGCTCCGATTAAAGACATCATCTTGTCGTACTCGTTTGCAATTGAAAACTTTGCAGCGAGTCCCGAAACACTGTCTATCTGTTTATAAATTTGTTTTCGTTTTTTTGTGTCAGTAGTTTGTCTGTATTTTTCATATAGATTAATTATTTCGTCAACGAGCGGTTTCTCTTTTGAATAATCTTTGCTTCCGAATTTATCGGTTCCTTTGAAAAGCATGTGTTCAAGATAATGTGCAAGCCCTGTTGCATCCGAAGGGTCGTTCTTGCTTCCAGCCCGAACAGGAATGTAAGTTTGAATCCGCGGCTCGTTCTTGTAAACTGTCAGGCAAACAGTTAAGCCGTTGTTCAGCTTGTAGATTCTTGCTTTCAGCAAGTCGTTGTCAACTGTTGTGTAAGAATATTTTCCTTCGGTGTTAAGCTGTGTTTGAGAAAATAAAGAAACACTTCCAAACAGAAACGCAATTGCAACTGTGTAAAAAAGCATTCTAAGGTTGTTAAGTTTTGTCATTAATAATTTATTGTTTAATTTTAATTAGATTCGGTTTGATGTGAAATGGTTGTGCAGCCATGTATTTGATTTATCTGCCGAACGCCAGCTTATAAAGCTGATTTCCTTCACTGTCGATAAAAGCACCATATAATTTTTTTGAAGTCAAAGTTGCGGCAAAAAAGCCCGCAGTTCCTCCCATATAAAAATAAGTGAATTCAGTGTCTTCGCACACACGCGGCTTTGCACCTGCTCCGGAAACGATGTAATTTATTTTTCCCGATTTGAGATACTGCATGTCATGGTCGTGTCCGCAAAAATATGCCTGCACATTATTCTTTTCCAAGATTGGCTTAATAAGTTTTTGCATTTCGATTTGTCCGCCGTGATAGCCCCCCGAATAAACCGGGTGATGTCCGCTTACAAATTTCCATTGTGCTTTTGATGAGGACAAAATACTGTCTAACCATCTTAGTTGAACCTTGTTATCAAACTTGAAAACATTTTCGGTAAACTTTTTTGCTTCGGGGTCTGATAATGCAAGCGGAGATGTATCCAGAAAAACGAATAGGGCTGTTGTGGAATCATCAACAAGGAAAGTTTGTGAATAATATCGCGACGGCATGTTCCATCTGTTGCTCATCTTTGAATAATCGATTTGTGCCTGAACAATTCCGTGGTAATCATGATTACCAAGTGTAACATACCAGGGAATGAATAAGCTTTGCTGCCAGTAAATGTTTTCAAAACTTAGTGTCCATGAAGAATCTTCCGTTGATTGAACGCCATCATTGTAGAAATTATCTCCGGTTGAAATTATAAACTTTGCATTATTTTTTTCTGACCATTCAGCCATTTGGCTGCCAACATCTGTCTGAAAATAACGTCCGCCTTTCCCCCAGTCACCAAAAACGATAAAAGAAAAATCTGCAAGAACTGAGTTACAGATAAGAAATAAATAAAGGATAATGTGAAAATAGATTTTCATTTGGATTTATTAAAAAAAACTGTGCCCAATTATTGCACCAATAGAAAAATCCGTTATACCTGGTTTATCTTTTGTGAGCATAAAAGTATGACGCAGCTTTGCATACGGCTGAAAAATAAAATTACTGTCACCGACTCTGAAACCTGCTGAGAACTCTGGAAAAACACCTTCACCGGTTTTATCACGAAAATATCCGCCGCCGATTGAAGCAAACCAACGGGTGCTAATCCACTCACTATGGCTTAGCTTACTTAGAAAATCGTATTTCGCTGATGCTCTGAATCTGCTTCTGTCACCGCTTTTAAAAATATATGAGTACTCGAACGATAAACGAACGGGTGAGTTTTTTCCGAAGCCAAGTGTCAGCTCGCGTGTTATTCCAAAATGAATTTTTTTGTCTTCATATTCAATGATTGGATTTACTGTTACAATAATAAGGAATACTGACAGTGCAAACATAGGGCTATCAGCTTTTTTGAGTTTAGATTTGTCCGCTGAATTATTTTTTAACTTTAATTGTGAATCAAATGCTGTTTGTGATGAAGAAGATGAGCATAAAAAAATAAAAATGAGTGTGATAAAAATAATTTGTTTCATCATCTCTCCATTATTTTTTTGATGGAATTATAATAAGCGTCATCAATCTTTTCGAGAGGCAGTGAAATATCATCATTGATTTTTACATTCAGTCCGCCAACATTTCCAAGAACTGCAAAACCTATTCCGTTCTTGCTGCAAGTTTCTGAAATTGATTTTTGATTTCCATCGGGGAACGAAATGATGATACAAGTTTGCGTTTCTGAGAAATAAGCAAAATCTTTTCTTCCAAGCATACTATAATTAACATTACACCCAATCATTTTAGTTCTGTCCATCACGCAGCATTCCGCAAGAGCGATTGCAATCCCGCCATCTGAAATATCGTGTGCTGAATTAATTAGCTTTTGGTTGATAAGTTCAACAGTTGCATTGCATAATTTACTTTCAGTGTCAGCATCAATGAAGGGAGCATCACCGCAAACTTTATCGTGAATTATTTTTAAATACTCGCTTCCTCCAATTCCATCATTAACAAACGTCCCCCATTTATAAACTGGGGGATTAAGGGAGGTTCCTACCAAAGCAATTATATCACCTTCGTTTTTAAAATTCGATGTCATCACATTCTCAACATTTTCAATCAAGCCAACCATTCCGATTACAGGAGTCGGGTAAACTGAATAGTCAGGCGATTCATTGTAGAAACTAACGTTGCCACCGGTAACAGGTGTGTTAAGAATTTTACAAGCGTCACCCATTCCTCGTAATGCTTCTTTGAACTGCCAGTAAACTTCCGGCTTGTAAGGATTGCCGAAGTTCAGACAATTTGTGATTGCAAGCGGAACAGCTCCCGTGCATGCAACGTTTCGTGCCGCTTCGCAAACAGCAATCATTCCGCCTCTGTATGGATTAAGATAAACATATCTTCCGTTGCAATCGGTTTTCATTGCCAACGCTTTGTTCGTTCCTTTGATTCTTACAACAGAAGCATCTCCGCCCGGAAGAACAATTGTGTTCGTTCTGACTTGAGTGTCGTATTGTTCATAAACCCAATTCTTGTTTGTGATGTTAGGTGATGAAAGTAATTTGAGGAGAACTTCGTTGTAGTTTTTTGGTTCGGGCAATGAATTAAAATCAAATGAACGAAGCTCATTGAAATATTTCGGCTCACTTGCTTCACGGATATAAACAGGAGCGTCTCCGCCAAGCACGAGAGTTTGAGAAGGAACATCAGCTTCAAGTTTTCCGTGATAAAAAACTTTTACGTGGTCATCATTTGTAACATGTCCAATCTGAACGCAATTCAGATCCCACTTCTCAAAAATATCTTTTGCAATTTGTTCTTTTCCTTTTTCAATGACGACAAGCATTCTCTCCTGCGATTCGGAGAGCATGATTTCATATGCAGACATATTTTCTTCGCGTGTCGGAACATTGTCAAGATTTATTTCCATTCCTGAATTTCCTTTTGCACTCATCTCGCACGTCGAACATGTGATTCCTGCTGCTCCCATATCCTGCATTCCGACAACAACTCCGCTTTTGATTAACTCAAGCGATGCTTCGAGCAGAAGCTTTTCTGTGAAGGGGTCACCGACCTGAACACTCGGACGTTTCGATTCCGATGCTTCGGAAATTTCTTCCGATGCAAAAGTTGCTCCGTGAATTCCGTCTCTTCCTGTCGATGAGCCGACGATGAAAACAGAATTTCCTTCTCCTATGGAAATTGCTTTTGCAACTTCATTGTGTTTCACAATTCCCACTGCCATTGCATTGACGAGCGGATTGTCTCGGTAACATTCATCGAAATAAATTTCGCCGCCGACCGTGGGCACTCCAAAACAATTTCCGTAATCACCAATTCCTTTGACTACGTTTTTGAAAAGATATTTTGTAGCCCCACCCAACCTCCCCGAAGGGGAGGAGATGTTACCGAAACGTAACGAGTTCAATGCAGCAATCGGTCTTGCACCCATTGTAAAAATATCACGAAGGATTCCGCCGACACCTGTTGCGGCTCCTTGGTACGGCTCAACTGCTGAAGGATGATTATGCGATTCAATTTTGAATGCAACAGCAAGCCCGTCACCGATGTCGACAAGTCCGGCATTTTCTTCACCGGCTGAAACAAGCAATCGTTCGCCGCTTCGAGGAAGCTTTTTAATTTCAAGGATTGAGTTTTTGTACGAGCAATGCTCGCTCCACATTACGGAATAAATACCAAGCTCTGTGTAAGTAGGAGTCCGTCCGAGGATTTTTAAGATGCTTTCGTATTCTTCTTCGAGCAGACCGAAAGATTTGGCGAGGGAAAGATTAACAGCAGGTTCAGTCATTCTTGTATGTGGAATATCCTTTCTCAAAATACAAACTCGTTCCTCCAACAACAAGAATAGGTTTCATAAAAACATTTATGATTGGAAGGAACATCATCAGAAAAGCCATTGAGCCGAAGCCATAAGTCAGCCACTTTCCGCTGCTCACAATTTTCAATTTCGTTTTGAACTTCATTTGTCTTCGTGTCATCGGGTAATCGAGGAAGTCGAGAGCATTATAATAAGCAGAGAAAATAAATCCGATGACTGTCGAAATTACACTGCCAATACCGGGAATAAAATTAATCAGGAACAAAATAAAAATAATCGGGAAATAAAATCCAAGTTTCTGTAGCTCTGCTATAATGCTGAGCTTCGCATCCTGCCAGAAAGAAAGATTGTTTTCAAAAGGTTTGCCTGTAACAATCTCTTCAACTTTCTGTGAAATGTTTTCATTGAACGGAGCGGTAATAATTCCTCCGAGAATAGAAAACAAAAGATAACTCACAAACAGAACCAACAGGAATCCAATAATGATTAGTATATAATAGAGAACGATAGAAAGAAATGAAACATCGGAGCCATTAACACCAATGAAATTTCTAATCCAGCCAATCAATCCGCGATAAGTGAAAAAGAAAATCGTCGCATAGATTAATAGATTAATTACCATCGGAACGATTGATAAAGTAATAAGCTTAGGGTGTGAGAAGAAAAACTTTACGGACTTGAAAGGGTAGAAGAAGCCGTAAAAGAAATCAGTCACTTATTTTATTTTCCTGAACAAGTTCACAAGGTCAAGTTTCTCCCAAGTGAAATCCTTGTCATTTCTTCCGAAGTGTCCGTAGTTTGATGTCTTTCGGAATATCGGTCTTCGCAGTTTCAACCTTTCGATAATTCCTCGCGGAGTGAGATTAATATTTTTCTTTATAAACGAAGCTATTTTTTTATCGGATACTTTCCCAGAGCCGTTTGTGTTCACATGAATTGAAACCGGTTGTGCAACTCCGATTGCATACGAAAGCTGAATCATACATTCACGTGCAAGCTTTGCTGCAACAATATTTTTTGCAAGATGTCTTGCCGCGTAAGTTGCACTTCGGTCAACCTTAGACGGGTCTTTACCGGAAAATGCGCCTCCTCCATGCGGTGCTCTTCCGCCGTAAGTATCAACGATAATTTTTCTTCCTGTTAAGCCGGTGTCTCCGTGCGGTCCGCCGATTTCAAATTTCCCGGTTGGATTAACATGAATCTTGGTTTTCTTATCGAGCAATCGTGAAGGAATAACTTTCCTGATTACATTTTTGATAACGTCTGCTTTAATTTTTGTTTGTGATACGTCAGGGTCATGCTGTGTTGAAACTACAACCGTGTCAACTCTCAGCGGCTTGTGGTCATCGCTGTATTCAATAGTTATCTGCGACTTTGCATCCGGGCGGAGGTATGGCATAAGTTTCCGGTTGTGTTTGCGGATGTCGGCAAGCTTTTTTACAAGCTTGTGAGAATACATCAAAGCCATCGGCATGTATTCGGGTGTTTCGTTTGTTGCATAGCCGAACATCATTCCCTGGTCGCCTGCACCGCCGGTGTCAACACCTTGTGCAATGTCGGGTGATTGCTTGTTGATAGCAGACATCACATTAATAGAGTGATGGTCGAAACGATATTCGCCTTTTGTGTAGCCGATATCTTTTACAACTTGCCGAACAAGCTTTTGTATGTCAACATAATGCGTTGTTGTGATTTCTCCGCCGACGAGGACGAGTCCGGTTGCACAGAAAGTTTCGCATGCGACGCGAGCTTTCGGGTCGTGTTTTAAAATATCGTCGAGCACTGCATCGGAAATCTGGTCGCAGACTTTATCCGGATGCCCTTCGCTGACGGATTCTGATGTGAAAAAGTAAGACATTATTTCTCCTGTTATATATTAATTTGATTTTCTAACATATTGATTGCTTGTAATTTTAATTTTTCTAAGGTTTCTGGTTTAAGAAGTGAAAACAACTTCATAATTTTTTCATTTCTTTCAGTTTCAAAAGTTGTTTTGTTCATAAATTTTAGGGAAGTACCATAAATCGAATTCAATATGAATAAAAGTACTTGGATGTTTTCATTCTTCATTGAATTTGGGTTTAGCTTAAACATTAGATGATAAAATGATGACCATGCAATTGCTGCGTCATTAAAGTTAAGATCCTTTTCTGGTCCAATAATGGATAAACAACTACTATGGGAGTAAATAGCATTACCAAGAGAGTAGTTTGCAACAGAGCATGATGAGAAAAATAATCTTCTCATATTCAAATATGGTCTAATAATATCTCCGAATTTTGTAAAAGAAATGTTATTTAGAGTCGTAGATATAGACGATGTGTTGCCGTGGCATGAAAGATGCAAGTATCTAAACCTACTTTCTCTAAACTTCTCAAGTACACTTCTCAATTCTTGTTCTGTTCTAACGTAATAATATAAAGTTTCTTTTCCAGATAAATGGAGTATATCAGCTATAATTTTACCTTCAAATTTATTACCCTTTTCATCATCATAAGACAATGATTCAATAATAAAGAGGTTTGGTTTAGTAAGTATAAGCCTTCTTCGAGTCTTAACATTTGAATGAGAGTATGTTTTTAAAGTTTTACTCATTTACTTGTTTCAAAAACCAACTCTGCAAAATCTTTTACTTTAACTTGTTCGGCTTTGCCTTTTTCTTTTACGCCATCTGTCATCATTGTCATACAGAACGGACACGCGGTTGAAATCACGTCCGGCTCAAGTGAAAGAGCTTCTTCTGTTCTTTCGATATTAACTTTTTTGTGACCGAGCTTTTCCTCCATCCACATTCTACCGCCGCCTGCTCCGCAGCAAAGTCCGCGGTCACGTGAGCGTTTCATCTCAACTTGTTCGCCATTGTTAACTTGCTTCAATAGATTTCGCGGCTCGTCATAGATGTCATTATATCTTCCGAGATAGCAGGAATCATGGTAAGTAACTTTTTGATTTATTTTTTTCGAATCGTCAATTTCTATTTTCTTTTGCTCAAGAAGTTCACCAATGAATTCAGAGTGATGAACAACTTCATAATCAGCACCGAAAGCTTTGTATTCATTTCCAATTGTTTGCAGACAATGCGGGCAGCTTACAAGGATTTTTTTGAAATTATATTTCTTCAGTGTCGCAACATTTTCTTTAATCATTGTCTGTGCAAGAAATTCATTTCCGAGACGACGAGCAGAATCACCGTTGCATTTTTCTTCCGTGCCAAGCACAGCATAATTTATTCCTGCTTTATTAAGAAGCTGAGCAACCGAGCGTGAAACATTTTGATAGCGTTTATCGAACGCCCCGGCACATCCGACCCAATATAAAACATCAAACTCATTTTTATTTTCAGCAATCGGGACATCGATTCCTTCCGTCCATTTCAATCTGTCCGATTGCGGGAAAGCCCAGGGTGCTCCGTTATTTTCCATGTTGCCAAAGACCGTCATTAATTCTTCAGGGAAACGCGACTCACTTTGCACGAGATGGCGACGCATATCAACAATCGGGTTTACGTGCTCAATGTTCACCGGACATTCCTGAACGCAAGCCATACAGGTTGTGCAAGCCCAAAGCTCTGCATCGGTTATGAAAGCATCAGACACAAGCTTTTTAGATTCAATCTCTGCTGGAATTTCCTTCCCGTTTTTTGAAACAAGCAGCGGAGCTTTCTCCGAAACTCTGTCTCGAATGTTCATAATAATTTTTCGCGGTGAAAGCGGTTTGCCTGTTATGTTTGCCGGACAAACTGCAGTGCATCGTCCGCATTCAGTGCAGGCGTATCCATCAAACATTTCTTTCCATGTAAGCTGTTCGACATCACCGGCTCCGAGAAAAACATTTTCATTGTCGAAATTAATTTCTTCCGTGTCCAGAGTTTGTTTCCCGATTTTGGAAAGAAAAACATTCGGCAGGGAAGTAACGATGTGAAAATGTTTTGAGTAGGGAAGATAATTCATAAAAGAAAGAACGATAACAATATGTGTCCACCAAAATATATTATAGAGTAAGCTTGGATTAGGAGCAAACAGCGAGGAAAAATTTACAGCAATGAAATGATATTTATAGAACGCAAGCTTGTCAGCATGTAAAACTATTTTTGAAGCATTCACGCCAAACATTGTAAGCATCACGCCGAAAATCAGGCAAAGGATTATAGTCGCATCGGCATTTGTGTGTCCATCTCCCTGCAATCGTTTTGGATGAAAGATGTATCTACGAATTAAAGCGTAAATCACTGCAAGAATTACAAGAGCTCCGAACAAATCCTGCATTACAAAAATCGGTTTTGAAATTATTCCCAGAACAGAAAGAGAGAACGGTGAATAAAATCCCTGGATGAATGCTTCGGTAACTGCAGTTAGCAATGTCATGAATCCCCAGAATATGAACGCATGCATTAGCCCGGCAGCAGGTTCACGTAGAATTTTGGTTTGAGCTATACCGACACTAAGAACTTTGCTGATTCTTTTTCCAATGTTATCAAAACGATTTTCATTTCTGCCAAGCTTGACGTAAGAAATGATTCTGAAAATGTTGAATGTGAAGAATAAAAATGCAGCAGCAAAAATCAGAATGAACACAATATTTTGGAGAAACATTTACGAATTTATTCAAAAGCGTTTTAAGTAAAAAGTGAGAAGATATTTGAGAGCTCATAACGAATATCGTGGTGCGAAAATACACTGCTCACCTGAAAAAGCCAGAGGGTTTGTAAAGAAATTGTAAAATTTTATAGTTAGAACAATTTGCATATTGTATTTAACTGACTTAAAAACTATTTTTGATTTTAAGGAGAATGCAATGAGGTTATTTAAAAGAATATCCATCTGTTTTATAATAATACTTTTTTTCACAATCTGTTCATGCAAATCAACAAGCTATGATTATGAAGAAGCTGAAGAAGAGTATGTAGAAATTCCGCTTTCAAAGAAAGATTCTAATAGCACTGAGATAAATAAAAACGAATCGGCATCATATACGGTACAGATTGGTGCTTTTTCAAATGAGCAGAATGCAACAGATTATTTAAAGATTGCAAAATCCAAGTTACCCTATGATATAACGATGAAAAATACAAATGGTCTTTACAAGCTTCAGATAGGAAATTATGCAAACAGTGATGATGCATACAAGTTACTCGATAATGTAAAAGGACTTGGATATAACGATTCATTCGTGGTTAAAATCATTAAACGTACAAACGAAAAATAATTTTTTTTTCAAATAAAATTCATTAGGAAATAAATTAAAGCTATGATATGAACTTAAAAATTTGTGTGGCTGTTCTTTGTTTTTTTTCAGTCTTGCTCTTTTCTGCATGCAGTTCGGGACAATACAGGATTGAAGAAGGGAGCAAAGATTCATCAAAAGCAGGCGGCTCGGTCAGAGACATTAACCAAACAATTAACCAACCCCTCAGTAAAATAAATATCCCAAAACATAATCCACCGAAGGATTACATCGTAAGAACTCCGCCTGACTTCACAATTACTTTAACAAGCGGAATTAATCTTGGAGTTTCTGAACTCTCATCAAATTTCAGCAACATATTTGAGGTTAACCAATTTGCAAACGGAGAAAATTTCGGAGTTAGAAACGGCTGGAGTATTTTAGGAACGGGGAAAATCACTATACAGAAACAAGGCAACGTACGCTTAAATCTGATTGCAGGGTATAGTAAGTTTAAGAACAACTTTCTTAACGATGATTCACCATTCGGCTCTGTAAAGTATAGTATTATTACATTTGGAGCTGGCTTGGAAAATAACTTTAATCCGAAATACAGAGTTAGACCTTATGCCGGAATCGAATTAAATGGAAACATGATTTCAGGAGAAGTGAATCTTAATGACACGTCGCTCATAAAAATAAAAAACAGCTTGCGAATTGGGGTCTCGATAAATGCAGGAGTCGAATATTTGATTACCGATAGATTCGGATTAAACTTTGCAGTCAGGTTTACCCACGCCAACCTACTTTTGAGAAACTCCAAAGATGACGGAACATCAAACGAGATTTTGTTGCGTGATAAGCAGCTTGACCCGCCGATATTTGCATCGGGATTTAAAAATTTTGCTTATGTTTCTATTCAAGCCGGATTGTGTTTTTATTTCGGAATAAAGAAACAGGTCTTCAGGATTTAAGTATTATAAAATTAAAACATCAGAAATGAAAATTGAAAAATACTTTTTTTGTTTATTAATAATTTTGTTATCAACAGGAGTAATATCTTCTCAGGAAAAGAAAACTTATCTCGCAAGATATATGGTAGTACGCTCAGCTCCTGCTTTCACCCTTGAAATGAACTTACACTATAATCAATCTATCTTTGAGCTTTCAGGTGCTTACAATGATGATTTTAATTCATCCCAGGTTTTAAGCGGTGAGACTTTCGGTGCTGATAAAGGATTTGGCGGAAGTGTTACCGGGAAAATTTCATTATCACCCAGAGGCAGAATGCGCGGAGTGTTCTCGCTTGGTTTTAATAATATCAAAACATATCTCTTCGGAAAAAAGCTAACACTTGCCGATAACGGTGAGTCAAAATTTAATGTATTCACTGCTGGAATCGGCTTGGAACATTGTTTCACACCCAATCATAATTTCAAAGTATACGTTGGTGCTGAAATAACTTCCAGCATGATTTCCGGAAAGTCGCATATATGGGTTCAGAATCCGCTCGGCACTCCGTATGAATTTGATTTGAAGTACAAGAACTCTTTTCGCCTCGGATATTCAGTTTCAGCAGGCACAGAATATCTGATGAGTAACAGCTTCGGTTTGAATATTGGATTTAAGTTTAATCACAATAATGCTTTCTTCAAACAAGAAGCTGATGTTACATCAGTAGCGGGAATTCCGAATGAAACTTACGAGATAGCTTTACCAGACGGAGCCCCGGTAACAAATACACAAAATTTTATTAATGGTAAAAAAGGGTTTGGATATATATCTATAATGGCTGGAGCAGTATTATACTTCGGAATTACTGAAAAGCGATATAATATAACCAGATAAATGTAGGGAAATAATTTTTTAACTTGCCTGAAATAATTCAGGCATTTTTTTTATCGTTACTTGTATTTAATTAATTGATGACTTATTTTTATCAAATAATTTTATCAAGTTTTAATTTCATTTAATTACTTAGTAGGGAGTATAACGATGGTAAAGAAACTACTTTTCTTTTCTGCAATAACCTCAATCATAATTTATTTCTCCGCTTGCACCACAGGTCAATATGACATCAGTGATGCAACCAAGCAAGATTCCTTAGAAGCATCCAATAACACAGTTCCGGTTACAACAAAGCCAAAAAAAGAAACTAATTACAGAGTAAGAACAGCTCCGGATTTTACGCTCCAGGTAATTGGTGCTTTCAATTATGGTCTCGGAGAGCTTAGCACAAACTTCGAATCGGTTTTTCAGGCACAACAGCTTCAAACAGGAGAGAACTTCGGAGTAAGAAGGGGATTCGGAATATCTATCTCAGGAAAAAAACCAATGAACCCGGAAGGTAATTTCCGCTTTATAGGTACTTTGATGTTTCACAGATTTGAAAACGACAAGCTTACATCCAGGTTTTCATCAAATGGCTCGGTATCCTACACACTCTTTGGCATTGGTGCAGGTCTTGAGAATAGCTTCACACCAACTTACCGGCTTAAACCGTTTATAGGCGGCAGCGTAATGTTGAACATGATTTCCGGGAAAGCTAAAATAATAAATGATGACGGTTCCGAAAGTAATTACAAATTTAAAAATAGTTTCAGGATTGGATTAAACGTAAACACGGGTCTTGAATATTTAATCTCGAACAATGTGGGAATGTCTTTTGGTATTAATCTAATTGCGGCAAATATGTTTTTAAAAAGCTCTAAGAGTTCAGATGACCCGTTTAACATACCTATCCGTGATAAGACAGTCTTTGATACACCTCCTTTCAGCGGCTACAAGCAATTCATCTTTACTTCATTTTATCTTGGGATGAATTTTTATTTCGGAGTAAAAGAAAAAAGATTTAAAATCTGAGGAACTTAAAATGAAATACATATTTTCAACCATACTTATATTAATTTCAGTCAGCCTTTTTTCACAGAGCAATTTGCTTAAGACAAGAACAGCACCCACATTTACATTGATGCTGAATTTAAATTACAACCAGGCAATGGGGCAGTTTGCCGGAACATACAATGATGTGTTTCGTTCAGAGCAGTTTATCGGCGGAAGAAATTTGGGAGCCGATAAAGGATTCGGAATCCTTGTTGTCGCTAAAAAATCTATCAGTAAATATTTCAGAGCAAACTTCGGTTTGCAGTATAATCGTCTTGTGTCGTTTCTGTTCAGCAATAAAAATCCTACTGACCTTGGGGAAGGCAAGTATAATATGTTTGCAGCCAGCATCGGACTGGAAGATAATTTTACACCAATCCACAGAATTAAAATCTACGCAGGTGCAGATGCTTTGTTCAGTGTGATAAACGGAAAAGCAACCATCTGGGTTGAGAACAGGGGCACGGCTAATCCACCTTACACTTATGATATCAAAATTAAAAGCGCATTTAGAATCGGTGCCGCAATAAATGCAGGTGCGGAATATCTTTTAAATAATAATGTTGGGCTTAACTTAGGATTCAGGTATAATTTCGTAAACTTGCTTTTAAGAAACTCGGAACTGGGAACCGATTCAACAAATATTAATCTTGTTGACGACGACGACCCAAGTAACACAACTGCAAACCCGATTCCTTATGTCGGTAAAAAACAAATTGCATATATTTCTATTACTGCCGGTGTAACTTTATACTGGGGCATCAATGATAAAAAATACATAATCAAAAAAGCTAACTGATTTGAAAAGATACTTGTCGGTGATTATCGGCTTTAAAAATTTTAATCAACCTTCCTTTTTTAATAAATATAACCAACTTTTCTTTCATTGATGACATTTAAGAATTTCCTCTTAATTCCTGCCTTTCTAATTTCATCTGCAATTTTTATCTCTGTCAACGGCTGTTCTTCCGGTGAATTTGAAATCGAAGAACATCAAGTCTCATATCTTGAAAAACAAATTAAGATTGACACAGTTTGGAAAGTTATTGAGAGTGTTGACAACAACAAAATAATTAAAGAGAAAAATAAAGAAGGGAAAAAAGATTCGTTCACTTTTATGGTTCAGCTTGGAGCTTTCAAAATCCAAAGTAACTTTGAAACATTTCTTGCATCGGCACAAACCAAGCTTGGTGATGAAGTTTACACCGATAAATCCGGAGAAGTGAATAAAATCAGAATCGGCAAGTACAATAATAAAGCCGAAGCTCTTGCTACATTGGATAATGTAAGAAGCCAGGGTTACAATGACTCTTTTATTGTAATTGTAAGGGATTGAAATCAATCCTACTCTCAATATTAGTATTCTTATCCTTTTCTTCGAACATAAATTCTCAGAACATTACTGCTGATACAACATACTCATCTATTGCTACTGAGAAAATTTTTCGAATCATACAACCGGGAAAAGCTCCTGCTCTCACCATCCAGCTATCAGGTTACTATGATATTGGTTTAATGGACCTTGCCTCTGCGGATAACAAAAATCTTTCTGTTACTGATTTTTATAATGGACGCGGTTTCGGGACAAGAAACGGTTTAGGTGTTTCATTAACCGGAAAAATCCGTCTCCATAAAAAAGGAAATGTTAGATTAAATCTAACGGGTGCTTTCCACCGAATCGAAACAAATGTTCTCAGCACTGAATCAAAAATTGGTAACGTGAATTATAATGTTATCTCCGGAGCAATTGGATTTGAAAATTGTTTTACACCTGACAGAAAATTCAAGCCATACATCGGGTTTGATATTATAGCAAGCTCCATAAAAGGTAGTGCGGTTTTAAAGATTGATACAGCAACAACTAACCTTACCATCAAAAATAGTTTCAGGGTTGGAGCGGGAGTTAATTTCGGATTTGAGTATGCACTCAGCAACACGTTCGGGTTCAATCTGGGATTGAAGGTTCAGCATTTGAACATCTTTAAAAAGGAAAATAAAACTTCTTCCAATCCAAACGAAACTTATTTGAATGACGACAAAGTAACAACACCTGCTCCATACACCGGCTTGAAACAATTTGTATTCACATCAGCTAACTTAGGGTTTAATTTCTACATTGGACATAAAGCAAAAAAATGAATTGAGATTACTTGATTAAAAAATTATACATATCATTATTCTTTTTACTTTTAATCTCAGTTGAAATTTTCTCTCAAAGAACTTTTGAACTGAAGTATGATACTATATTAATTCAAAAAACACGGACTATTAAAATTGTAACCACGTGGACACATCCAAAATTTATTTTGCAGTTCAGCGGCGGATTGAATATTGGAGGAATGGAATTAAAAAGTAATAACGGAGTATTCCGTCAGATTGATTTTGTAACAGGTAAAAATTACGGAGCAACAAACGGGCTCGGTGTTGCTTTAACGGGTAAAGTTCCTGTTTCAAAAAAAGGAAACTTTTGGATTGACTTCATGGGAACGTTCAACAGGTTTAACAGTAACTTCCTTGCCAGCAGTGGTCTTGGAGCTGAATATAATTTTACACCGGCTCACAAAGTAAAATATTATATTGGTGCTACATCATTGTTCAGTGTTGTAAATGGTAAAGCATCACTTGTCAATGCAGACACATCTACGAGCAGGTCTGTTACAATTAAATCAAGTTTCAGAATCGGCTATCAAATTTTTACGGGATTTGAGTTTGCTGTTTCAAATCAATTCGGTTTTAATCTTGCACTCAAATGGACGCATGTTAATGCGCTTCTTAAGAAAAATACTGCTGTTACAGATTCAACACAAACTGAACTCAATGATGGTGGTGATGACACTTCGATACCGTATGCCGGCTTTAAGCAGTTTGCATTTGCATCGGTGAATGCCGGAATAAGTTTTTACTTCGGGGTGAAAACAAAACGTTACAAACTTCCCTGATTACTTTCCCTGATTACTTCCACTTACCGTTTTTTCCAAACACATAAGGCAGAGCTTCACTAAAATTCTCAACAGAAATAATTTTTAAACCGGACTTAATTTCTTCGTCAATTTCAGTAAGGTCTTTTTTATTATCTTTTGGAATCAAAACAGTTTTAATTCCGCTTCTCTGTGCAGCCATTAGTTTTTCATTCAAGCCGCCAATCGGAAGAATCTCACCGCGTAAAGTTATTTCACCTGTCATTGCAACGGATGAAAGTGTCGGTTTATTCGAGAGAGCTGAAAGCAAAGCCATACCCATTGTAATTCCGGCAGAAGGTCCGTCTTTCGGGATTGCTCCTTCGGGAATGTGAATATGAATTTCATGTTTTGCAAAGAACGAGCTTTTGAGCTTGAATTTTTTTGCATTTGATTTAATGTATGAAAGACCTGCGATTGCAGATTCTTTCATAACGTCGCCAAGCTGTCCGGTTAATGTTAATTTTTCTTTGCCCGGCATAACGCTTACTTCGATGTTGAGAATGTCTCCGCCCATCGATGTCCATGCGAGCCCGACTGCGTTGCCAACTTTATCTTTAGAATCAGCACGTTTATCTTTGAACTTCGGAACACCGAGATATTTTTCCACATCATCTTTGGAAATGATGAAACGATGTTTCTCTTTTGCCGAGCCGTTTGATTTTGTTCTTTTCAATACAATCTCTTTTGTTATCTTCCTTATCAGCGATGCAATTCCGCGTTCAAGGTTTCTTACTCCGGATTCACGGGTATATTCCGTGATAATTTTTTTTATGATTTCGTCTTTGATTTCAATTTCATTTTCAGCGAAGCCATGTTCTTGTAACAGTTTTGGAATAACGTGCCTTATTGCAATCTGAATTTTTTCATGTTCAAGATATCCCGGCATCTGTATTAATTCCATCCTGTCGAGCAAAGGCAATGGAATCTGGTACTGAACATTTGCAGTCGTGATGAACATCACTTTTGATAAATCGTAATCGACATCTAAGTAATGGTCGTTGAATGTATAGTTTTGTTCAGGGTCGAGTGCCTCAAGCAATGCACTTGCCGGGTCGCCGCGCCAATCCATTCCCATCTTGTCAATCTCGTCCATCAGAATTACAGGGTTACTCGTTCCCGCTTTCTTCATTGATTGAATTATTTTTCCCGGCATAGAGCCGATGTAAGTTCTGCGGTGACCTCTTATTTCGGATTCATCACGAACCCCGCCAAGAGAAATCCGGACAAACTTTCTGTTCAATGCACGTGCAATAGATTTTCCGAGAGATGTTTTACCAACGCCCGGCGGACCGACAAGGCAAAGTATCTGGGCTCTATGCCTGAAATTCTTTCCTTTCTTTTTTTGAAGATTGTTTAAGATAGCAATATGCTCAACGATTCTGTCTTTAGGTTTCTTTAAGGCGTAATGGTCTTCATCAAGAATTTTTTGAGCATGGTTAATATCTAATTTATCTTTTGTAAAAACATTCCAGGGCACACCAACAAGCCAGTCAAGATAATTTCTGCTGACGGTTGCTTCCGGGGACATTGGCGGAATTTTTTTCATCTTATTGAATTCTTCTTTTGCTTTGTCCTTAACTTCTTTCGGCATCTTCGATTTTTTTATTGCATCTCTTAGCTTAATAAAATCAGGGTCGCTTTCGTCTTCATCACTTAGCTCATCCTGTAAAATTCTGATTTGTTCCTGAACGATAAACCGCCTTTGATTTTTCTGCATGCTGCTGCTTATCTTGGCTTCAATATCTTTTTCGACCTTTGAAATTTCAAGCTCTGAGCTTAGTATGGAAATCAACTCGTAATATTGGTCTGTAAGATTGTTTATTTGCAGAAGTTTCTGTCGTGATTGAATCGGGACCAGAAGCGTTGACGCTATGTAATATAGCTTTCTGTCGGGCTCAGGAATATTCTCGTAAGCAACTACTGATTCCTGTGCAATGTTTCGGTTGCTCTGAACATATTCAGTGAAGAGCTTGGTTGATTGTCTTATCAATGCGTCAAGTTCCTGCGATGGCTCTATTTTAGAGATTTTATATTCAACCTCAGCTGTATAAAACTCTCCTGAAATAATTTTCACTGCCTGTGCAGGAATTATTCCGTCAACTAAAACTTTTATTAAGTTATTAGGCAGCTTTATTACCTGGATTATCCTGCCAATTGTTCCTTCACTGTATAAATTATCCGGCTGCGTTTCTTCAATGGTCGGGTCTTTTTGGGTGATGAGTAAAATATATTTGTGAGATTCGAGTGCGGAGTTCACAGCTTTAATAGTTGAGTCTCTTCCTGCTAATATCGGGTACATCATGTAAGGAAAAATAACAATGTCCCTTAAGGGAACAATCGGCAGGATTGAGGGATAAGTTTGATTACTGATACCTGTAATTGCGTGTAGTTCGTCTTTATCTTTCATACTACTAAATTATCTTCAAGTGTTCGTAGTTTCAATTCAGTTCATTTTTTTTCATTGGACATAAACAAAATCCGGAAGGGATATGATTATAACTTATCACATCACTCAATTCACAAACCATCATAAAGGATTTCGATAATAACAGAATAACATTAACTTTGCAGAAAGCAACAGCTATGAAAATTAAAATTGAAGATTACATTAATAGAATTATAATATCTGTAATTCTATTTTCATTTTGTCAGATAGTTAATTCGCAAACTAAGTCAATAAAAGTTCTACCGCCTGACAACGGAGTTTATCATACGGCATTCTCGCGCATTGTATCTTTTGAGAATAATGTTACGCAGGAAGAAGTAAAGAAGTTTACCGATATGGTAAATAAAAAAATCGTATGGATGAATATTTCAAATCACTGGTTCGAGGGCATTAAGTTTCCTAAAGAATCTGTTAAGAATATCTGGGCGCAAGGTGTAGTTCCATGCATTAGAATGCTGCCATGGTCGGATTACAGCAAGAACGATGAAAAATATTCACTGACCAAAATTTATAATGGTATTTTTGATGATGAGTTAATTAAGTATGCCAACGATGTTAAAAATTCTGACATACCGATAATGATTGAGTTTGCCGCAGAGCCGAACGGAGATTGGTTTCCTTGGGCTGGTGTTCAGAACAGATTTACTTCGAAAATAAAAGAAGATTCCGATTCGGAACTTTACAAGAAAGCATACATACATGTCTTTAATATTTTCAAAAAACAGAATGTAAAAAATGTTACCTGGGTTTTTCATGTGAATTCAGTTTCATCGCCTGAGGAGAGCTGGAATAAAATATCAAGTTATTATCCCGGCGACGATTATGTTGACTGGATTGGAGTCAGTATCTACGGAGCCATGAGATACGGTGAAAAATTTGTGAACTTTCAATTTCTGCTTGAAACTTGTTATGACCAGTTGTGCGCCCTTTCAACAGAGAAACCGCTTGCGATTCTTGAATTCGGAGTTGCTGACTATCTGCCGGATGTCAGCAAACCACTTTGGATTCAAAGCGCGTTATATACTGTGTCTCTTCCTCAATTCAACCGCATCAAAGCAATCGGCTGGTGGAACTCTACCTGGTGGAACTCGGACGGAACAATCTCTGCTTTGCAAATTGATTCATCACCAGAATCACTTAGCTTTTACAAAGAAGGAATAGCTCAGCCGTTTTTTATAGGTGAAGTGAAGCTGGGAGAATAATTAGTGTTCGCAATTTCAAACTCAGTTCATTTTTTTTTAATCAAGACTTGACAAAAATAAACTACACATTATATTTGTATTATAACGAATAATGTGAAATCAAAAATGGGCGAAACTCTGAAATGAAAACAACTATTCACAAAGCGAACGAGAGAGGTCATGCTGACCACGGATGGCTCAATGCCTATCACAGCTTCAGCTTTGCATATTATCACAATCCGGAAAAAATTCACTTCGGAATGCTGCGAGTTTTAAACGATGACATTGTAGAAGCAGGAATGGGTTTCGGAAAACATCCGCACGATAATATGGAAATCATAACTATTCCATTGAGAGGACAATTGCAGCATAAAGACAGTATGGGAAACTCTTCTGTAATAAAAACAAATGAGATTCAGGTGATGTCTGCGGGAAGCGGAGTCGAGCATTCCGAATTCAATCCTTCCGAAACAGAAAAAGTTAATCTTTTTCAGATTTGGATTTTCCCTGACAAAAGAGATGTTGAACCAAGGTATGACCAGAAAGTTTTTGAACCTTCTGACAGAAAAAATAAACTACAGACAATCATTACTCCGAAAAATAATAATACAGACTGTGAGATGTGGATTCATCAGAACGCTTATTTATCTCTCGGCAATTTTGATGCTGAAAAAGAATTTACCTATAATATAAAAAGCAAAGGAAACGGTTTATACGTTATGGTTGTCGAAGGCAAATTAGAAATCGGCGGAGAAGTTTTAGGAAGACGTGATGCAATTGGAATTGAAGAAGCTGATAAAATAAATTTCACAGCAAAAGAAAATTCGGAGCTTCTTTTAATCGAAGTTCCTATGAAATAAAATATAAAAAAATCTTAACATGAAAATAATTTATATCTTTCCCCATCCTGACGATGAGTCATTCGGTCCTGCTCATGTGATGCATAAACAAAGTCGTGACGGTCACGAAGTTTATTTGCTGACACTCACGAAAGGCGGAGCAACTAAGCAGCGATTCAAATACAATTACTCGATTGCTGAAATGGGTGAAGTCCGCTACCAAGAAATGCTTGAAGTTGAAAAAGTTTTGAACTTAAGTGGTATGACTGTGCTTGATTTACCGGACAGCGGACTGAAAGAAATGGACCCGAGAGAAATCGAAAAAGTTATCGAAGAACATATACAAAAGATTCAGCCGAATGTAATTGTTACTTATCCTGTTCACGGCATAAGCGGATTCCATGACCATTTGATTTGTCATGGAATAGTTAAAAGAGTTTATGCTGAGATGAAAGAAAAAGTTTCATTTTTAAAACGGCTCGCATTCTTTACAATCACGGAGGAAGAAGCTGCACGACAAAAACATTTTCATATCTCCGGCTCTAAAGATGAAGAGATTGATTGTGTTGTTGAAGTTGATGACGAAGATATCGAGACAGAACAAAAAGCTTTGGACTGCTACGTAACTTTCAAAGAGACTATAGAAGCAACAGATATAAAAAATCAAATTAATAAGATTGCCAGCTTCGAAATCTTTCAGGAAGAATATGAACCTAAGCTAAAAGATTTATTTCAAAACTTAAATTAAGAAAGGAAAAATAAAATGAACATCCTCACAACAACCGTAGCAAGAATTTTATTCGCGCTTCCCTTCATCGGATTCGGTATTGGACATTTAATGAACGCATCGATGATGGTGGGAATGGTTCCAATTCCGGGAGGAATTATCTGGATTTATATCACCGGAACTGCAATGATTCTTGCGGGCATTGCTGCAATAACAAAATTCCAGGGGAAGATTGCAATGTTATTGCTCGCATTGCTGCTTTTGATTTACATAGCAACAATTCAAATTCCAATGATGATGAAGCCAGATACAATGATGATGGGAATGATGGGTCTTTATAAAGACACAGGATTAATGGCAGGTGCTTTAATGCTTGCAGGAATTTTTGGAAGAGAAAAGAAAGCTGAAAAAGTTTAGTCAGACAATTCGGAAATTATGATAAAGGATTTCGATAATAATAGAATAACATTAACTTCGTAGATGAGTTACAAAGTTATTATAAGTATCTGCGGACCTGCCGGAGCGGGGAAGACAGCTCTTGCAAAGAAGCTCGTTGACACTTTAGGCAAAGATTTAGCATGTCGTGTCCCGACTGATTATTTTTTGAAATCATATAACAACGAAGGTTTTGAAGAATATATTTCTTCGCCTTTCAAATACGACTGGAACCTGCTGACGAAAGTTTTACAAAGAAGGATGGGAACTGAATGTGAAACTCCGGATTTTGATTTTAATAAAATGAGAAGGTCAGACAAAACCGGAGGCATTTCATTTTTTATGAGAAGGTATATCGTATTGGATTCAATGCTTCCATATCTTGAAAGTAAGTACATAATCAAACTTGATGCATCAGCAGAAACTCGTCTTAAACGGATTAAGGAAAGAGATAAAGCTCAGAGTGCCAACTCATTTCTCAACTGGAAAAAGATGGAAGTTACAGCAAGTGAGCTTGATTCGGAGAAATATAAATTTAATCTTTTGCTAAATGGTGAGCTTGATGCAGAGATTAATGTTGGGAAGCTAGTTGAGTTTTTGACTGAGAAAAGGTTGATGGGTTAGAAGCTTGCTTAAACCTGTATCACGCCCGGATTGAACTTAGATATGTTCGGATTGTTATTCGCAAGCTCGATACAATATGAAACAATTTTTCTTGTTTCGGCAGGGTCAATGATTCCGTCAACCCATAAACGTGAAGCGGCATAAAGCGGGTCGGTCTGGCTGTCATATCTCTCCTGAATTTCTTTCAGCAACTTCTCCTGTTCTTCCTTTGTAATTTCCTTTCCCTGTTTTTTCAAATGTGCTACACGAATGCCAAGCAGTACATTACTTGCCTGCGAGCCGCCCATCACTGCGAGTGAAGCTGAAGGATAAGAAAAAATAAATCTTGGGTCGTAAGCTTTTCCGCACATCGCATAATTTCCTGCTCCGTAACTGTTGCCGATAATGATTGTAATCTTCGGCACAACAGAATTTGCAACTGCGTTCACCATCTTGGCTCCGTCCTTAATTATTCCGCCATGCTCTGCACGAGAGCCGACCATAAATCCTGTTACATCCTGCAAAAAGAGTAAAGGAATTTTTTTCTGGTTGCAGTTCATTATGAACCGGGTTCCTTTGTCTGCACTTTCCGAATAAATTACACCTCCAACCTGCATCTCACCATTTTTTGTCTTTGAAATCGTTCGTTGATTCGCAACTATTCCAACCGACCATCCGTCGATTCGGGCATAAGCAGTTATCAAAGATTTTCCGTAGCCCGCTTTGTATTCATCAATCTCAGAATCATCTGTGATTCGTGCAAGGATATCATACATGTCATATGGCTTCGTCCTGTCCTGCGGAATAATTCCGTAAATTTCTTTCTCAGGATATTTCGGCTGTGTGGATTTTATTCTGTCGAAGTTCGCTTTTTCATTATGTCCAAGCTTGCTGACCAAACTCCTTATTGTCTTCAAACATTCTTCATCGTTCTTCATCTTATAATCGGTTACACCTGAAATTTCACAATGGACTTCCGCTCCGCCGAGAGATTCAATGTCTGTTGTTTCCCCGATAGCAGCTTTTACAAGGTGAGGTCCCGCAAGAAATACACTTCCGGTTCCCTCGACTATCAGCACTTCATCACTCATGATTGGAAGATACGCTCCGCCTGCAACGCATGGTCCCATGATAGCTGCAATCTGCGGAATTCCCATCGAGCTCATAACTGCATTGTTGCGGAAGATTCTGCCGAAGTGTTCTTTGTCCGGAAAAATTTCGTCCTGCATCGGAAGAAAAACTCCGGCTGAGTCAACCAAATAAATTATCGGCAGACGGTTCTCCATGGAAATTTCCTGTGCACGAAGATTTTTCTTTGCGGTGATTGGAAACCATGCGCCGGCTTTTACAGTGGCATCATTTGCAACTATTACACAATCCCGTCCATGAATTTTTCCGATTCCGAAAACAGTTCCTGCTGACGGAGCTCCTCCGTATTCTTCATACATTTCGTGAGCTGTGAACAAACCTATTTCCATGAAGTATGAATCTTTGTCGATGAGCAGGTTGATTCTCTCACGGCAGTGGAGTTTCTTTTGGGAGTGAAGCTTTTCAATGGCTTTATCGCCGCTGCCTTTTTTTATTTTATCGGCAACAGCTTTTTGCTTGCGGAGAAGGTTCTTAAAATAATCTTCACGCTCGCTGAATGAGAGGTCTTTCTTTACTTGGGACTTGAGAGTTGCGATTGGTTTTTACGCGTATTGTTTCGTTGATTCCGTTACAAAGATGGGTTTTTCCTTTTTCAAAATCACGTCTTTTGTAATGATACATTTTGAAACATTCTGCTTCGATGGAATTTTGTACATGATTTCAATCATGTATTCTTCGAGAATAGAGCGGAGAGCTCTGGCACCTGTTCCTTTTGTGATTGCTCTTTTTGCAACTTCAAGCAATGCTTTATCCTCAAACTCAAGCTCAACACCTTCGAGGCGGAAAAGCTTTTTGTATTGTTTAACGATTGCATTCTTTGGCTCTGTGAGGATTGTTAATAGTGCATCTTCGGTCAATGAATTGAGAACTGCAACAACAGGCAATCGTCCCGTGAATTCGGGAATCAGCCCGAACTTAATTAAATCATCCGGCTCTACCTGCTGCATCAATTCATCGAACTGTTTTGATTTCCTGCTTATGATTTCTTTTCCGAAACCAATTGATGCCTGCGAAACTCTGTGCTGGATTACTTTGTCGAGTCCGTCGAATGCACCACCGCAGATGAATAAAATATTTTTGGTGTTGATGCTGATTAACGGCTGCTCGGGATGTTTGCGTCCGCCTTTTGGAGGGACGTTTGCAACAGTTCCTTCGACGATTTTCAAAAGTGCCTGCTGAACACCCTCACCTGAAACATCGCGGGTTATCGAAGTGCTGTCGGACTTGCGTGAAATCTTATCTATCTCATCGATGTAAATAATTCCGCGTTCAGCTTTTTTAATGTCATAATTTGCCGACTGAAGAAGATGAACAAGAATTGTTTCCACGTCATCACCAACGTAGCCCGCTTCCGTCAATGTTGTTGCATCAGCAATTGCGAATGGAACATCCAGAAGCTTTGCAAGGGTTTGTGCGAGAAAAGTTTTCCCGCTTCCCGTTGGTCCGATGAGCATAATATTGCTCTTTTCAATTTCAACATCATCAACATAGCTGAACTCGTTTGAATCGATTCTCTTATAATGGTTGTAAACTGCGACGGACAAAACTTTCTTTGCTTTATCCTGCCCGATAACATACTGGTCTAAGAATTTTTTTATTCCTTCCGGTGTTAAATCAGATTTTGCAGGAAGGTTCTGTTTCATGTTTGCAGATGTGCTCTGCTTTATTATTGTCATCGCATTTGTGATGCACATGTCACAGATGTAAACTTTTTTACCAACGTAGTTCGACGGACCGGCAATCATGCTCGTAACCTTAGTAGCACTTTTTCCGCAGAAGGAACATACCGGTGAGTTGATATTTTTGATGTTTGTTTTGTTTGACATTAGTTAGAGTTTTATTTTGTGCGAGATAAGGGAGTCGAACCCATACCCCTTAACGGGACTGGATCCTAAGTCCAGCGCGTCTGCCAATTCCGCCAATCTCGCAAATATAAATCTTGCTGTGATTAAATGGCATCATTAAAAGAGCTATTTCAAACTTAAACATTAAAGTTTTCAAATGCAATAAGTTTTTATAAATAATATCATTAAACACATCTTTTGAAGAAAATGTTTAAATCCAATCTCCTGTTGTCGGCGCGACTGGACTCGAACCAGCGACCCCCACTACCCCAAAGTGGTGCGCTACCGGGCTGCGCCACGCGCCGTAAGAACTTGTTACCATTCCC